>QWCV01000015.1_pt1 | contig 231170 bp, 213 predicted proteins | sample 1972621 | NCBI WGS metagenome assembly QWCV01 (sample SAMN09866699, study PRJNA288562) | Human gut metagenome isolate pre2_stool, whole genome shotgun sequencing... | isolation source: gut | host: Homo sapiens | place: USA: California | reverse complement strand
AAATACATATTCCAGTCCGGAAGGCTGTTGCTTTTACTGCTGTTGATACTCCGGGTTGTGGGCGTCAGATTCCACAATTCATCATGTGCCACATAGGACCAGGGTACAAAATGATCAATGGAAATATTCTTTTCATTGAGTGAATTTTCCCCATAAATTTCGCAGACAGGTTTTATGGAAACAAGCATTTTCCAATACTTTTTCACCTTTTCCAGGTTCCGCTCTTTCGGCGGGTAAAGCTTGTCCACGATTCCAGGGACACTGGGATTTCTTCTCTGAAGATACTGGATCAGGTTCAGTTCCACCCATCCTTGTATGATTTCATAATTACGATCAATATAATCTGCCCATTCTTCCTGTATCTGGATTTGAGTGTTCAGACCACTGAATTGCAAAAAATAATACATCAGCCTTTGTTCCTGGTTGATTCTTTTCGCAAGATTTTCCCCGGATCTGTTCCATTCTTTTCCTTTCATAGATTCCATAAAAGGCGCCTGCAAACGATAGGGAACATTGTAAGATAACGTCCGTTTCATGGATAAAACTTCTTTATCTTTACATGTCTTCACATACTCCAGAACAACGTCTTTCTTCTCACAGGATTTCATATTACTGATCTCACCCAGCCGGTGAACCGCCCGTTCCAGTGCATCATTAGGTCCAAGATTCAACCGGTACTCCAAAACCATGTACCAGGCATCTGCAATCATTTCATCAATCAACGTTTCAAACGTAATTGTTTTCTGTCCTTCTTTTATTTTCCGTGCAATCGCCTGAAACCAAAATAATTTGTAACATTCGCTTTTGTTATCAAACAATCTGGAAAAATGGGCAATTTCCAATATATCAGAATGTGGTAGTTGCATATCATTCTCCCAATTCAGTATATTTTTCCTTATGTCCGTATGCTTTTTCTACCGGATACTTATCAGCATTCTTCTTCACCTTTTCCTGGATGATCTCGTCCAGGTCCAACCCGCAGGTATCTGCCATTAAAATACAGTAATTCAGTACATCCGCCAGTTCTTCCCTGACCTTGTCTTTTTTCTCCTCACACCATACATCATCTGCACTCCACTGAAATACTTCCAGCAGTTCCGCTGCCTCCAGGCTGATGGAAATTGCCAGATCTTTCGGGTTATGAAACTGCTTCCAGTTCCGATCATCTCTGAATTTTAATACCTGTTCTATCGTTTCCTTAGTCATTTTTCACCCTCACTCTTCCGTGTCTCCAGACATTTCTTCAGATAAGCTGCCAACCTTTGATCTGTACAATATACATAGCAGCCTTTCATGCCTCGTGTCATTAATGTCCGATATGTATTTTTTATAATTTCATCCGCTTCTTTTTCCGCCAGCTTCGGATTCTCTTTATACAGTTTTTTTATTCCCTTCAAAGACTGATCTGTTCTGGCTCTTTTTGTAAAATCTGTAACGACCATTCCGTTTTCATATCGCATATCGTCCCCAATGATGACTCCAACATAATCGAATTCCAATCCCTGAGAGGTATGGATACATCCCGCTTCATGAATGGAATCTTCATCAATGGCAAACGTAGTCGTATTTTTCAGATTCCAGCTGATTTCAAAATCTCCGATTTTTATATCATGCACGGATGGATCATTGACTCCTTCTTTTTTCCAGTTCCAACAGTAACCAGCCAGAATTCTCGCTCTATTATGCGAGGTACGATTTCTTTCGATAATCAACTCCTGCATTTTTTCCGGAGAATCAAGAATTCGGATATCATAATTGATATCTTCCATGTCAAAGTTTGCCGTATCCCGAATTTCCAGCGTATTGTCCAGCCAGGCGAGGTATCCATCAGAACCATTGCACCTGAACTGAGACACCAGTTCCATCTCTGTAACCTGAGCTTTTTCCTCCTCCGCCCATTTTCTGATCTCATCTACCCGTCCTATGTCCTGAAGTGTAACTCTTTGGCTTTCATCAATAAAAAATACGCTGCATTTCGCTGCATGAATAATTTCTTTAATCTGGTTTTCTCCCATGTTATGGAACATTCCAGATTTCTCATTCAGACGATGTGCTTCATCTACAAGGATCGTATCAATCATATTATTATCGGTTTCTGTGTAAATACCTGAACCTTTAAACATATTATCAACACTACTTTTCCTGATACTTCCTTTTAATTTTTTCCGATACACATTTCTTGGTGCTGAATTTTTGGATACATACTGGCAAAACTGATCCTCTTTTGTTAATTCGGCCAGAAGATTTACAGCTACCACACTTTTACCTGTTCCTGGACCCCCCTTTACAATCACAACCCGCTTTTTATCATCTTTGGCAGACTGTCTGGATTCATTCAGGATTTCTTCATAAACGACCTTCTGTTCGTCCAACATAATAAATTCACGGTTGCCCTTCAGCATTTTTGCAATAGAATCCTGGAGACTTTTCGATGGTTTAATGCATCCCGAATCAATCTTGTAAATCAATTCTTTATTATCGCCAGTTCGGATACTCTTCTTAATGAAATCTCTCAGCTTTGTAACTTCCCCGCGTGTAAATGCCGGTGCATCTTCCAGATAACTTTCATACTGTTCAGCATCAAGCGGATCCTGATCATGTCGTCTATAATTGTGCAGATAAGCGCACGGAAATATGGAAACCATTCCTTCCTGTACAGTAGCATTGTAATCACTGATCAGCATGGCATATGACCAAGCCTGATAGGAAGGATGAACCACTTGCCTCACAGCATTTCCGGTATATGTCTGCACCAAACCGTCCCGTCCCGGAACCGCCTTCAGCTCGTCCCATTGCTTCAGTTCAATTAAAACGACATTTGCATCTTCCTTATTGCCATAACCGGATATCAGAAAATCCACTCGTTTAGACGTCTGTGGAATATTGTACTCTATAGCAATTCCCGCATCAGATGGAATATCCTGATCATTCAATACCTTATACATATATTCCATAGAATTTTCCCATGCACGGAATTCATTCTTGGCTGTGTGTCGATGCATTCTTTCATAAATATTGTTCTCTATTTCTACAGCGATTGTATCCTGCTCTACACTTGACAAAAAATTATCTTTCGTTCCTTCATAAATCAGCATTTTGCTACCTCTATGCCATATTCTTATTATTTATACTTATTTGCTATTTTAACACATACGTCTTGTTTCTGTTATATAATGATTTTTATATAATTCACTCATAACAATAACTTAATAAAATCTAACCAATATAGACATAACGAAAAGAGGAGCCAGATTTCTCCGACTCCTCCAAGTATGTGTCCGCAAACACATACCCCAATTGCTATTAATAATATACTACAGACACGAAAAATATGCAATCCTCTAAAGAGAATTTTTTAATATTGCCATACGAGATGTTAAATCAGGATGAATAGTAATTCTTGAAACTCCAGAATTTACAGAGTTTTCATATTCCTTTGTAATTTTTTCAAATTCACGTATAAATATTTTAATCTCTGTTTTGGTTACTTTCAACAATTTCAAATAATAGCAGATAAGGATAATATAATCTCCAATGGTTTTAAAATTTATGTATGGAAGACCTATTTCCAAAATCAAACATTTCTTCATTGGTTTAGAAGGATCCATTTTTCTGAATCGGGTGTCATAAACAACGTCATTATGAGCAATGGCATTTCGCAAATCTTTAAGGGCATATACATATTTATAGACTAACTCTCGATAGGTATCACATGACAGATTAATACCTATCGCTCGTGAGATTTTTTCTCTCATATCTATCGTTAGGCAGGAAAGAAGATATCCAAAATCCCCCATAGTCAAAATTTCAAATATTGCCCAAATTGGAACTTCATTATAATTTACGTTATTATAAAAATGAGTAATCTTCGGATTATCCTTTCGATATGCTCCTGCAATAGAATTTTGAATAGATCCCTGCAAATTCAACTTATTAATCTGGAATTTTTTCTTACTATCTTCTGAGGTTCCAGGTGATGCATTTTTGTAACTGTTTACAACTTTATCATACATATCATAAATACTATTCGATCCGATCTCATCCATGATGGTATTAAGTGCAATATTTTTTAAGGCAGTCTCTATAAACATCATTTTTCCATACAACAATGACTTTAATTTTGTATCATACTGGATCGTTGCATTAATTTCATTATACGATGTAAAAGGAAGTCTATAACGAGATGATATAAAAAAACGATATCCTTTATAACCGTGAAAATATCCAGTATTAATCAATTGCCGTTTCTGTGAGCTTCCAGAAATCGCAATCCCATTATTACGAAGGTGACGCATAAGCGCATCTGTGGATTTATGATCTTTTGTTGGCATAATGTCTCCTAAAATAATTTTATATATTCAGTATAATATAAATATCCCCCTTTAACAAGTTGATACTGTAGAACTGTTACCCTATTCGAAATAAAACAGATGATTTAATCTCTGCTTACACTAGAAATAATTTCTATTAATTCTGAATATGATACAATCGGAAATGCAATTTCTTTATATCTTGACACTAATACCTTATTCATGCACATATATGGAATCACTTTATATCCCTTGTATTCAGTTAATCCCAATTGCTGGATTACTTGATCTGCATTCTCCTGTAAATAATCAATTCTTCTCTGAAACTTTTCATCTTCCTTATGCTCATTAAAAAATCTATTCTGCTGACGATACATATCATAAAATGTAGCCACTTTTTCAATTACCTTACATTCCACAATCCATATAGTCTTATATTTTTTATCTAAAGCAAACACATCGTAATCTCCAAGCCACTGTGGATGAGATTTATCCAATTTCCTCAATTCAAAGTTCATCTTTACAATATCAAATCTATTTTCCTCAAATGCTTTCGCTATGTCATAGACAATCTGTTTCTCATAAAAATTTTTCCACTCTACTATTAACTGTTTTGTTCTATTCATGCCAACCTCGTGCGGTAAAATAAAATCCATTATTCCATTCAGCCAATCTTTTTTCAAATGGTCCATAGTAATAGGTGAGAATATGATATCTCCGCCAATACTGACAAGAGGCATTAATTCAAATCTAACATTACGTGTTCTCCTCTTTCCTATTGGAAGATAAAAATCTGCTTTTCCTCCTACTGTCTTCAAATTTTGAGAAAAAATCACTAAATAATTTAAAAGATTTCGTGCATCTTCTTCCGTAATGGCACCATTCATTTGTACTAGAAAGTCACTCAATAAATCTTTCACTGATGCTCTAAACACATTGCTTCCCTCGGTTTTAACTATACCCTCAGAGAAAGAATAACTAAAATATGATAATACATCCAAAAAATTTTGAAAATCAAATCCTGTATCTTCCTTAAATACTCCCTTCACTTTTTCAAGATAATTGATATCTGTTTTTTTGTCCCTTTTTAATCCATCTGAATGCGAATATATCCTATGATGCAAATTATTTGGTTTCTCAGCATCTTGATCATCTGACAAAGTATCCACTACATACTCATCTGTTATTTCTATATAGGCTTCATCATCCGCAAAATGGCACATATCCGCCACATCATTTAAAACAACAAGCCAATTGGCATATGCTAATAAAACATTTATATTCTCTCTGGTTGCATGTATTTCTGATTTGGAATTTAAATATAAATTAGTTTCTATCAAATAAAGTACATTTCTATCATCATTCTTTGATTTTTCTCTTTGAGCTATAATCCGATCTCTGACTTCTTTATCTTTGTCCTCGTCTAAGCCGGAATACGCTCCATATCTTTTCCAATTAATATTAATATCATGTAATAACGTTGAATGGTAATCCAACAGCATACAATGCAATTCATTCCGCGAAAATTTTGAGACTTCATTCTCAAAATCTTGAATCAAAGCTTTTTGCATTGCTCGTATTATTTGATTAGCCTGTTTACCATGATATGTTCCAGGCTTAATCAAATTATCGTAGCAAATCTTTGCGATACGTTTTCTAACATTATGATAATGATAATCCTTTGGGGAAAAATTCTGCACGTTATTATCCCACCTATACTCTACGGATGTTGAAAATACTCCTATCTTCTTTTTATCAAGAGAAATAACTTGTTTTCTTTTTTCAAACATTTCTTTTAATTCAGGATTTCTAACTAACAATGGGCAGAGAATTTCTTCTAATATATTATATTCTGCACTTCTGTCCTCCGCTTTTTGGATATCCCGAAAGATTTGCTGCATATCTTTAACAACATATCTAATAATCCATTTACGATTATGATACTGAGCATCGCTATATACATATATTCGCTTTTCATGTAGAAATGATTCATGTCCCGCATGAATAGCATACTCAATTGGCATAAATGCCATTTGAATTCCAGTATTGCAAATCGCTCTATCGTCTTCAAATATACATTTTATCGAAGCGAATCCCTCAATTATAATCTCTTCCAACAATTGTATCCATTGACGGTATTCTCCAAAATCTTCTACTTCTTTATAAAAAGCTACGTTATTCGTCAAAAAAACATAATTATTTCTTGGCAGCGTAAAATACACACCGCCAAATCCTATTCCATGTTTAGCAGTATATTCATACGTATCAATACCTCTTTTTTCAATTTTCCATGAAAATGGTTCACGAAACAGATAATCATTAACATGAAACGGATAATCTCTCAACTCTTCTCTAAAATAATCAACAACAGCTTCATTTTCTGTATCATATCCCACATCAATCATATTATATACAATCGCGCCCTTAGCAATATATCGTTCTTGATTTTTCCATGTAAAATAAAAAGCAGCATCGCTTCCAAAGCCAAAAGATTTCTCGTAATCTCCTTCTTTTGAGTAAGAAAGATACTCAAACAATTCGTCTGTATCATCCATAAAATTGAGATAATATATAACATCCAGTGCTGTACAGATTTTTCTTTTTCCCACCTCTCCCAATGACATATACATCTGATTAGGATTCATAAAGCTATTATAAATTAAATATTGAATCGGTATGTCAGAAGAAATGTAAAGCCCTCTTAATCCTTGATTTTCAAATCGATTATATGTTTCGGCAATTTGAAGCGTACCACGCTTATGATAGTCCTCTATATTTTGAATTTCTTTGTCTAACTCCCCTTCTTTATATTCATCTGCATTAATCGCAACAACTACACCGCGAGAAGCTTTCATTATAAAAGTATACGTCTTTTGATTTTGATCATATTTTTGGTTCGGAAACATCATAGCTGGTGCAAACATCAAACATTTATTTAATCGATCTGTTTCAAACAAACTGTAAATTCTGTCTATTATTCCAATATTTGCCACTGAAATCTGTTGTTCAAATTCAATTTCGTTTTCCCATATATCATATAAATCAATCAACAAAGAAACATTATATAGCGGATAAATATTATCTTCTCTACATACAAAGTGCATTTTTTCAATTGCGGCTTCATCACTTTTTAATAGAGAATTGAGCTTAAGGATATCGTACTTTTTACATTCTTCTCTAAAGAATTTCTGCACCTTATAAAACAATTCTTCTGACGGAAGAACTAATCTTTTTTTAGCAAGGCCATCGTTCTTATTTACTTCAAGAAAATAATTAATTACTCCGGATGTATACTCAAAAGCCAGCTTAAGTTCTTCTTCGTGTAAAGTCTCTTTTGCTAACGCAGGCAAAAAATTGAGACAGGCAAACACATTATTATGTCCTGTTCCCACAATCACACGATAGAATTTATCGTTATATCTAATTCTAACTTCTCCAAAATCCTCTACTGTATAATCATCCGTCATTTCAGGTTTCATAAAATCATATATTTTATCGAAGAAATTCTTAAAATCATCAAACGTCTCAATTTTAAGACTACCCTTTTCTTCATATTCAATCAAACTGGCATTTAATGCTAAACAAGACTCTAAAACAGATCTATTATTAATACATAGACTAATACAATACACCGCTTTTACGAGATCATAAAATCTATATTCGTTTGTTATTTTCAATAATTTATCTATTTTTCTTCGTATATAAGGGAATGCCTCCGTTTTTATCATTTTGACCAATACCTCCATTATGATTTTATCCTCAATTACATCCAACTTTTTAATGCCTAAAAATCTCCATAAAAGCTTTTTCAGCATATATGTAATATACTCATACTATTAAGTTTATCAAATCGCCAAGATTTCCGCATCTTTTATTTATATTTTTGCCATGCCCTACGCTCTTTTTACTACACCATTTACTACACCATTTTTTCAAAAAATGACGATTTTTGACACTCCCAGACAAAAAGTAAGAACCCGCAAAAACCTTGTAAAATAAGGCTTTACGGGCTCTGACGCCACAGGACAAAACCACCCCAAACGAGCCAAGAGGCGAGTACTAATCCCCCACTAGCCTTTTCCCCCGTTATGCGCTATGATGATATCAGCGAAATCTTCCAGGAAAGGACTGAATACTATGAGCAAGAAAGTTGTCGTTATCGGCCTCGGCCATCTGGGCGCCCACGTCTCCCAGATGCTGGCCCTTCGGGGAATCGCCGACGAGATCGTCGGCATCGACTATAACAAGAGAAAGGAATGGGGCGAGATTCAGGATCTCTCGGATATGCTGCCCTATCTGGGCACGCAGACTAAGATCCGAAGCGGAAGCTATGAGGATCTTGCCGATGCAGATATCGCGGTTCTGACCGCCTGCGGAAAGATCTGCGATGAAGACCGACTGCAGGAGCTCTCCGGATCCATCGCAGTGATCGACCAGATCCTGCCCGAGGTGCAGAAAAATCATTTCCACGGGACGATGGTGGTCCTGACCAATCCCTGTGACCTGATCGCATATTATGTCAATCAGAAGATCGATGCGGACGTGATCGGCACGGGAACCGCCCTCGACTCCGCAAGACTTAGAAGCCGCGTGGCCGCCACGCTGAATCTTGCACCCTCTGATATCCAGGGATACTGCATCGGCGAGCACGGCGACAGCCAGACCATCCTCTGGTCACAGACCCGGGCAGGCGGTGTCCTTGCGGACAAGCTCTTAACCCCAGAGCAGATGCTCCAGATCGAACAGGACACCATCTCCGCAGGATGTGAGATCGCCCTTCACAAGGGAAGCACAGAATTTGGGATCGGCATGGCCGCTTGCGAGATCATCCAGGCCATCTTAGGCGACGAGCACCGGATCCTTCCCTGCTCGGTGGACCCAAAGGGCGTCTACGGACAGAGTGGCCTGTTTACCAGCGTTCCCTGCATTATCTCCAGAGAGGGCGCCGTCCCACTGAAGGAATTGGATCTGACTTCCGATGAGATGGCGAAATTTACGGCAAGCTGTGACATGTTAAAAGACATGATCCAGAAGATGTCTTAATCCAGGGGCAGCCGATAGGTGACAAAGGTCTCCATCGGCTGTCCTCCACTATTCTGGTAAAATTTCATAGAAGGCGTGTTCCAGTCCAGGCACAGCCATTCCATCCTGGCTCCGCCCATCCGTCTGGTTTCTTCTTTCAGTTCTTCAAACAATGCCTTCCCATATCCTTTTCCTCTGTATTCTTCCAGCACGATCAGTGCATCGATAAAGATACCGGAACGCCCCAGATATCCCGAAAAATTCCGGAAGAACAAGGCACAGCCCACTTCCCGGCCTTCTGCCATGACAAACAGCGCCCGCGCTCCGTTCTCTCTTCCAAGCTCTTCTGCCAGCATCGAGGCCGTCGAGACCAGATGCTCTTCCGCCTTCTCATATTCCGACAGTCTCTTTAAAAATTCCAGCACCAGGCCGGCATCCTTTTCTTCTGCATAACGAAACGTCATTTTCTTTTCCTCCTGTTTTTGATACCTCCACATTAACAAATTTCATCTATATTGGCAATTAATTATCTGAATTCTCTTTATTATCGTTAAATATTTAATATATTTGTTATTTTTTATTCCGTTGTATTTACTATTTTATTATGATAAAATAAGTAAACAATATATTTTGATTATCATTTTCAAAGAAGGGAGAGATGCTAATGAAAGGTTACGCAATGTTAAAGATCGGTGAATCTGGCTGGATTGAAAAGCCAAAGCCGGAATTCGGTCCTCTGGACGCCATCTGTAAACCACTGGCTGTCGCAATCTGTACCTCCGACGTCCATACCCTGTGGGAAGGAGCCATCGGTGAGCGTCACAACATGATCCTGGGGCATGAGTGCTGTGCCGAGGTTGTGGAAGTTGGTTCTCTGGTCAAAGACTTTAAGCCCGGAGACCGTGTACTGGTACCGGCCATCACACCGGACTGGAACTCCCTGGAAGCACAGGCAGGATATTCCATGCACTCCGGCGGTATGCTGGCAGGCTGGAAATTCTCCAACTTTAAGGACGGCGTATTCTCCGAATATTTCCATGTCAACGACGCAGACGGAAACCTGGCGCTGCTCCCCGAAAATATTACTCCTGTGGACGCATGCATGCTTTCCGACATGGTTCCTACGGGATTCCACGGCGTAGAGCTTGCCGATGTACAGTTCGGCGACACTGTACTGGTGATCGGAATCGGCCCGGTTGGTCTGATGGCTGTAGCCGGTGCAAACTTACGCGGAGCCTCCAGGATCATCGCAGTAGGCACCCGTCCGGCCTGCGTAGAGGCAGCGAAGGGCTATGGAGCCGTAGACTTCATCAGCTATAAAGATGGAACCATCGAGGATCAGGTTCTTGCTATGACCGATGGAAAAGGCGTGGATAAGGTAGTGGTAGCCGGAGGCGGCTGCGAGACCTTTGAATCCGCTGTCAAAGCGCTGAAGCCCGGCGGTAAGATCGGCAATGTCAACTACCTGGGAAGCGGAACCTACGTCAACATCCCGCGTGCAGAATGGGGCGTTGGCATGGGCCACAAACAGATCAGCGGAGGCCTGATGCCCGGCGGACGTCTGCGTATGGAAAAGCTTGGCTCCCTGGTATCCGCAGGCAGGTTAGACGTTCATCCTCTGGTGTCCCATGTCTTTGACGGATGGGATCACCTGGAAGAAGCTTTATTTATGATGAGAGACAAACCAAAGGATCTGATCAAACCAGTAGTAAATCTGGAATAACAGGTAAAGAGAGGGCTCCCGATGAAAATATTGATTATCTCCGGTTTCCTGGGTGCAGGAAAAACCACTTTTATTAAAGAAATGTCCCGGAAAGTACAGCGGGATTTTGTGGTCATGGAAAATGAATACGGTGAGACCAACATGGACAGCGCCTTCCTGAAAGGACAGGAAAACTTAAATATCTGGGAATTGACAGAAGGATGTATCTGCTGCTCCACAAAGTCGGACTTCGCCTCTTCCATCCTGACCATAGCTAACACCCTGGACCCGGAATATCTGATCGTGGAGCCCACCGGCGTAGGCGTTCTTAGCAACGTCATCCGCAATATCCAGCAGATTGAATATGAACGGATCACATTACTCCGTCCGATCACTATCGTAGATGCAGGCTGCTTCCACCGCTGCATGAACGACTACCCGGATATCTATATGGACCAGCTGCGATCCGCAGGCACCATCGTCATCTCGAAACGCAGCTCCATTTCCAGGGAAGAAGAAAACCAGTTTGTAAATCAGCTGAAAGAGCTGGCTCCCGGCGTGCAAATCCAGGCAGAGCATTATTCACACCAAGACATATCCTGGTGGAAGGGTCTCCTGGAAAGAGACCTGAAAGGAAATGTCCTGGAAGTCGCAGATCAGACAGCACCGGATCTGGAAACCTTCGCACTGAAAGATATCTCCTTCTCCGGCGGCACAGATCTTCTGTGCTTTCTGGAGGATCTGGTCCGCGGAGAATTTGGCAGTATCTGCCGTGCAAAAGGAATCGTAAATTCCGACCGCCTTGCAGTCCGCTTTGACGTAGTCGATACCGCCTACAGCATCACAGGTTTTGACGGCGAGGACACATCTCAAGGCGTGTTTATCGGCAGAAATATAAAAAGGAATACACTGCGGAAGCGTCTGCTTCCACAGTATATTCCCGGTTCTTCCTTACGTCTTCCCAAACGCGGCACAGACAGGCTCTCTACTGCCCGGCCAGCGAATACACCCACATAGCTTTGATCTGGCCCTGGATCTCGGCGTAGCTCCAGGTACGCGCGCTGTTTTCTTCACTAAACGGATCATTGATCCTGATCTGGCCGTTTTCATAGCCGGTCATGACAATAAAGTGACCGTTCTGGGTAAAATATCCCGGCCCCATGCTGCAGATCACCGGATGTCCGGCCGAAAGCTCTGCCGCCAACTGCTGCTCTGTCAGGAAACCACTGTAACAGGACAGCCCCCAATTGGCTCCGGCCTCCTGCATGAACGCCCAATAGGTATTGTTCTCTTCATCCACATAACTGTTTTCTGTCCCGTAAGCCGCCACCTTGGCCGGTGTGATCGTCGGATCATGGGTAAGCCCGGCAGCCACCATGGCCATACACGTGGGCCCGCATCCGCTGACCGCCACCACGCTGGTTCCATATGGCGCATAGCCCCAGCGTTCATCCCACTGGATCAGCAGCGGGATCTGTCCTTCTACATAATCATCTCCGATATCTTCTGCATAGATCTGTCCCTGCTTTTCTCCATAGGCCTCCACATAATCCACCGTGGCCGGATTCTTGTCCAGAAGCTCTATAACGCCCTTGGGATATCCCTGAACAGTCGCCTGGATCCTCACCTGCTCCAGATGCTCCTCCGGGGTCTCCACCGAAAGCCCCGCCTCCTGCTTTGCCTGCTCCCACAGCTCTTTCTGCTGCTTCGTTTGTGTGATGGCCACTGCTTCTTTTTCCTGATTCCCGCCGAGAAAATGATAGCCCAGAATTCCGATGCACAAAACCAACGCCAGTCCGATCATGGCCCAATATCGCCGCACTTGCTGTTTTCTTTTGGATGGATTCTTCTGTCCTGTCAATGTCATCTGCCGCTCACCCTTCCCTTTTCTGGCGTATTTCTATAGTATCATTGTATAACCGTGCACGTTTCAACACGTTCTTCGATGTCCAAACTCAATTTACTTCTATTTTTCTTTTTCTATTTTAGGCAAATTATTTAAACTCACATTTTCCAATGTCTGTAGCTGCTGTACCGCCAATTGTCGAAGCAATTCCCTTTAACAGTCGGATTTTCATCTTTCCATTGCCCAGCCGTCTTTCCAAACAAAACAACATTCAGCATATCTGCTTCATTCGCATAGGTATATGCCACCTGTGCAGGCGTCAATTCTGGTGGAATTAGATTCTCTTTAATTGCATCTGTATGTATCCTGTAATTCAATTTGGAAATCTCTCTATTCAAATTCCAATTCAAAGACAATCGACTGTTTTCATCTGTCTTTAACCGCCTATAGTCTTTCATAATATACAACTGGAACTCTGGAGAAATCCATGTCGCAAAAGACATGGCAATATCGCTATGAGCGTATGTTCCTCCATAGCGTCCTGCTTTTGAAACAATACCAATAGCATCTGTCGCTTCAATCCATTTCTTAGGTGACATTGTAAAAGCATTCGCGCCAGCCTGTTTTCTAAACCCCTCGAATTCGAGGGGTTTAAAATCTGGATTATGCAGCCTTTCCCAGAGACCTAAAAATTCTATCACATCCCGATTCCTCATCCAGTTTTGAATAACTGCTGCCGGATCATCGCTCTTATATCGGGCAATATCCGTCAAGGAAATAAATTCATTTTCAAAATCCTGCGTATAAATTCCAATATCAACTCCGGCCGCATGAATTGTATCTTTAATTATTCTCCCCATTGTACCTCCCATAAGCATACCATATCCCGTATGCGGTCAAACAGCTCTTTCCAGTAGTTACCGCCGCTCAGATTTTTCAGCCGCTCATCATCCAGCGTAAAACCTTTTATCATGTACTCTTTCAATCATTCGGTAGCCCACCGGCGGAAATTTGTAGCAATTTTTGATTTTACTCTATACCCAAGAGAAATAATCATATCAAGATTATAATGTGTTATATTATATTTTTTCCCGTCAGCAGCAGTTGTTCGGAATTTCCGAACAACTGAATTTTCTTCCAGTTCGCCCTCTTCAAAAATGTGTTTGATATGTCCACTGATATTAGATTTACTCGTTTGATATATGATAATTTCGCTCTCAACGTTTTTAGAAATATCTCTTTTATCCTCCACCTTTTACCCCTCCTAGTAACCTGCTTGACCTTTTATTGTTGACGCATGTTTCTATCTTTTGTAGTGTTCATTATACAACACTGCCCTTCCAGGACACAACTTAAAGAAATCTTAAATTTCCTCTTGCATTTTCCGAAAAAAGATGATATGATATAACACGTTCACGGGAAATTTCATAACAAATCATCATGCGGGTGTAGTTCAATGGTAGAACACCAGCCTTCCAAGCTGGATACGTGGGTTCGATTCCCATCACCCGCTCTTTTTGTATCCAAATTTCTATTTTCAATTACATTAAGACAAGGAGGCTTACTATGAAGATCGTATTTCTGGACGCCAAGACCATCGGAGACGACATTGACCTTTCCGCATACGACACTCTGGGCGAAGTGGTAAAATATTCTTTTTCCCAGCCGGAAGAAGTACCAGAACGCGCAGCGGATGCCGATGTACTCATCGTCAACAAGATCCGTATCGACGAGGCCGCTGTCGGACGTGCCGACCATTTGAAACTGGTCTGTGTCACAGCCACCGGCACCAACAATCTGGATAAGGATTACCTGGAACGCCGCGGCATCGCCTGGCGAAACGTTGCAGACTACTCCACGCAGTCCGTGGCCCAGCACACCTTTGCCATGCTGTTTTTCCTGCTGGAAAAGCTGCGCTATTATGATGACTATGTAAAAGAAGGCCGCTATATCAATGATACGGTCTTTACACATTTTGCCGAACATTTTTATGAACTGAAAGGGAAAACCTGGGGAATCATCGGTCTTGGAAATATTGGCAGAAGGGTAGCCGCCATCGCAGAAGCCTTTGGCGCAGAAGTGATCTATACTTCCCCCTCCGGGAGCGCACCCCAGGAAGGGTATCACCAGGTAGATCTGGACACTCTCCTGGCGGAATCAGACATCATTTCCGTTCATGCACCGCTGAATCAGTATACAGAAAACCTGATCAACGAAAGTGCTTTAAAGAAAATGAAAAAAACCTGCATCTTTCTGAATCTGGGCCGGGGTCCCATCGTAAACGAACAGGATCTGGCCGATGCACTGATGCAGGGTGAAATTGCGGCAGCCGGACTGGACGTACTCTGCCAGGAGCCCATGAGCAGCGACAATCCGCTTATGGCCATAAAGGACAGCCGAAAGCTTTTTATCACACCGCACATCGGCTGGGCCAGCGTAGAATCCAGAACCCGGCTGATGGATATTATTTTTCATCAGATCAAAGAATTTTTCGCACTGCCATAAGAAGCGACCCGGCCGCCAGATACAGGTCGGCCAGGTTTGCAGTCAGCTTGGAAAAAAAGGAAGACCTGGTCCGAAAACCAATATAGTCTACCACTTTTCCGCGAAGCAGCCGGTCCAGCAGGTTCCCGGCTGCTCCTGCGGCTGCAAGGGTACTTCCTGTCTTTTCGATCCAGTGTCCCTTCCTCCATATCAGGCTGAGCCACCATGCAAAAACGGGAACCGCAGCAGCCACAGATACATTTCGCACGATTTTGGGCTGATCCTCTAAGGTCCCAAGCGCAAATCCGGGATTGTGGATCCGCCTCAGAAGAAGTTTTCCTCCGGCGATCCTACGCTCTTCCCCCGGCTCCATATAGTCTTCCACATACTGCTTCATCACTTCGTCCGCCCCCAGGAGTACGGCGAACATTCCCGGCATCCATCTGCGCATTTACATTCCCTCTTTGATCCGGACGATCTCTTCTTCCTGTCTCTCGATGGTCTCTTCCCGTTTCTCAATGGCTTCACAGAATGTGATATAGTCCGTATCACGGATCTCTCCATGCTGAAACTTCTCATATACCATCCGTCCGATATCGATCAGATCTCTTTCGTTCGCTCTTTTCAGAGACCGGATATCACTTTTAATCTTCTGGATTTCCAGCGTGTCTCCAGTCTTTTTCCCAAGTTCCTCAACTACTTCTGAAATTTTCTGCTCTACGTCCTTGAAAAAATCTGCCATCTCTTTCCTCTCCTTTTATCTTTCGCCTGGACCTTCACAGCTGCCGGAGCCGGTCCAGAGACTGGTACACATTCAGCGTCCCGTATCCCCACTCCCGGTTAGGATATTCCATAAAGTCCCGCTTCCCCGCCCCCAAAATGATCGTATTGCGGATCTGTATAGAATTAACGCCCCCGACGCCCGGCTGCTCTTTCAGCCATTCCATCAGCAGGGCCGATGCTCCTGCGGCAATGCCTGCCGCCGCACTGGAACTGGTCCGTGAGACAAACTCTCCTCCAATCCCCGCACCTGTCACCTCTGTTCCCGGCGCTGCATAATCCGGCTTAATGATTTCATTTCTAGTATACCCTCTCCCGGAATGAATATCAACTCCATTGTCCCTTCCGTTGTAATACGCCACCGTCATGGCTGCCCGGGAGCTGCCTGGTTCCGTCACTGTAGTATCCGCATCTGCCTCCAGGAAAAACACCTCGCCTGACAGAAATTCCTGCACCGGCAGCCAGATATGTACATCACCCACCGCCCGCTGCACCGACAGAAGCTCCAGCTTCCACACCCCTTCTGCCGGCTCTGTAAACCTGAGGAAGATCAGCTGGGAATCATTATTCTCCAGCAGCAGACGATACTCCAGCGTCACCTCCGTGCCATCAAAGGTAAAAAACAGATTGTATTTCTGCCCCTGCCTGAGAGAGATCGGACTGGTCCGCTCTCCGGAGGGCGAGATCAGAGCCACGGTCACCACATCCGGAAGCCTGGCCCAGATCTCCGCTGAAAATCCGGCCACTCCTTCTCCCACCCGTATCTCCGCCGCCACGCTTTCCTGATTTTCTAAAAAGCGATGGTGAAAATGATGACGGTTCGCCGCCTCATTGCCGCCGCCGATGACTACCGCCCGATCCATTGTATAAGCATACGTATCTAAAAGTGCGGAAAGAAGTGTCGATCCGTTATGGCCTCCGAAATTTGTCCCCATGGCAAGGCAGATCACCAGGGGCATCTGTTCCTGTTCCGCCAGCCTGTTTAAATAAGCAAGTCCCAGGATGATATCATTTTCCTGATAGCAAAGCGCATCCGGCCGGATCGCATAAAAAGCTTTCAGATAGTCCTTAGCCGGCTTCAGTTTTACCACCGCGATCTTTGACTCCGGCGCCGCACCAACGAAGCGGTGTACCGGATCTGCGCTTCCGCAGGCTACGCTGGCAAGAAATGTCCCGTGCCCTTCCACGTCCGTGCTCGGTACCAGTTCCAGCGGATCCTCCTCCCGAAGGGCCTCATTGATCTGCTCCTCGGAAAAGGCGCTTCCGTAATCAAATCCCTGCGGCGGCGTTCCATTCCCCAGTGTCTGATCCCAGATACCTGCTATCCGGGTTCTGCCGTCCAGAGTTCGGAACACCGGATTTGTATAGTCAATGCCCGTATCTACAAATCCGATCATAATCCCCTCTCCCATGGTCAGCAGTGTCGGGAAATTCTGCACCGCACTGATCCCTGCCGTATTGACCGCATCCATGTCCAGAGGCGCATAACAGTTTGGAATGGAATGATACCCATATTCATAAAAGGATAACGATCCCCTTCCTTCCGCTTTTAAATACAGCACCCTGTATCCATGATCTCCTTCCTGAAAGCAGTATTCCCCTGCCTTCACTCCTCCGATCTGATTCTCCCTGTAATTGGGAATCAGAAAATCCCAGTATTCCTGAGACATGATCTTCTCCCTGCAAGACTGATCCGCCATAAAAAAACACCTCATATATTTAAGCCCGGAAATCTTTCCCTACGCTCAAATATATGAGGCATCCTGTTCTGTCATGACTACGAAAGCCTTGGCACCTCCTGGCCCCGAAGTTGGATGATCGGGCCGCCTGTTCCTTCTATGTATTCTCTGGTGATGGTCACCTGTCCGATGCTGTCATCTTTTGGAATCTCATACATGATATCCAGCATAAATTCCTCAATGATCGCCCGGAGGGCCCTGGCGCCGGTATCTTTTTCCATTGCTTTCTCGGCAATGGCTGTCAACGCGTCGTCATCGAAGTCCAGCTTGACCTCGTCAAGCGCCAGCAGCTTCTGGTACTGCTTCAGGATCGCATTTTTTGGTTCCTTTAAAATCTTCACCAGCATATCTTCATTCATTCCATCCAGAGTGAATACGATCGGGAGCCTTCCAAGGAACTCCGGGATCATCCCGAAATTCCGCAGATCTTCTGTCGTCACCTTGGAGAGAATGGTCTTGTCATGGTTATATTTATCCTTAAGATCCGCGCCGAATCCGATGGAGGACTGTTTTGTCAGCCGTTCCTTGATGATCCCTTCCAGATCCGGGAAGGCTCCTCCACAGATAAACAGAATGTTTTTCGTATTAACTGTGGTCAGCGGCACCATGGCATTTTTGCTGTTGGCGCCCACCGGCACCTCCACGTCGCTTCCCTCCAGGAGCTTTAACATGCCCTGCTGCACTGACTCACCGCTCACATCCCGCTGGCTAGTATTTTTCTTTTTGGCGATCTTATCAATCTCATCAATGAATATGATTCCCTGCTCTGCCTTCTCCACATCGTTATCAGCAGCTGCCAGAAGCTTGGAAACCACGCTCTCAATATCATCTCCGATATATCCCGCCTCCGTAAGCGAGGTGGCATCCGTGATGGCAAGAGGCACATCCAGGATCCTTGCCAGAGTCTTGACAAGATACGTCTTTCCGGAACCGGTAGGTCCGATCATCAGCATATTGGATTTCTCGATCTCGATATCGTCCATGGTATCTGTAGCGACTCTTTTATAATGATTATATACCGCCACAGACATGGCCTTCTTGGCGTATTCCTGTCCTACCACGTATTCATCCAGGCTGGCCTTGATCCTATGGGGCGCCGGGATGTTGCGGATGTCAATCAAGGGCTTTCTTTCTTCGCCCTCTTTTTTCTTTTTCACCTTCTGCTGCTTTGGGATACTCTGCTCCAGATCTGACATATTCATAAAATGCACGCCCGGCATATTCAAAAGCTGGCTGTAGTCGATCTGACCGCCCTTCATGGCGTCAAAGCTCTTCTGCATACAGTCGCCGCACACGCAGATATTGTTGGGAAGATCGATCATCTTTCCGGCAATACTTTCCGGTCTGTGGCAGATAAAGCAGATCTTTTCATATTCGTCTTCTTTATGTTCTTTTGAATCTTTGCTTTCGGTGGCGGTGGTCTCTACGGTTTCAATCTCTGTGTTTTCATTTCTGTCTTGTTCCGACATCGTCCATCCCTCTTTCTAAACCTTTTGTTCTCCCCGGACCATTTCAAGGAAGGTTTCCTCGGAAATGATGGGGATCCCAAGTTCATTTGCTTTTTTGTTTTTCGATGATGTGGACGCCACATCATTATTGATCAGATAATTCGTCTTTGACGTAACAGATCCTGTCACTTTTCCTCCCAGACTTTCGATCAGCGCTTTTACTTCATTCCGGTTGGCAAAATGTTCCACGCTTCCCGTGATCACAAAGTTGACTCCCGCAAAGATCTGCTCCTTCTCTTCTCCCTCTTCCTCCGGGAGCACCAGTTCTTTCAGAAGATTCCGGAAGCTCTCTAAATGCTTCTCCTGCCGGAAGTAAGTGACAAATGCCCCGGCGATGACGCCGCCCACACCAGAGATAGCGCTTAGGTCTTCCTCTGACGCCTGCAGCATTGCCTCTACATCATTCCTGAATTCTTTGCAGATCATCTTGGCATTGGCAAGCCCGATATTTGCGATCCCCAGTCCGTAAATAACTCTTGGAAGGGTGGTCGTCCTGGCCTTCTCAATACTTTCAGCCAGGTTCTGGTAGGATTTTTCTCCAAAGCCTTCCATCCTGCAGATTTCCTCCCGGTAACGCTCCAGATGGAAGATATCTGCATACTCTTTAATATACCCCATCGCAATGAATTTTTCCAGTGTTGCTTCTGATAATCCTTCAATATTTAATGCGTCCCGGCTGACAAACAAGGCAAAGGATTTCAGATGCTTTGCCTGACAGTCCGGATTGGTGCAGTAAAGGGTCTTTGCATTGCCGTCCTTTCGGATTTCCGTCTTTCCTCCGCAGACCGGACAGGCATCCGGAATATCCTTCACCCCGCTCCTTGTCAGATTCTCCGCGATCTGAGGGATGATCATATTGGCCTTATAGACCTCAATGGTGTCTCCCACACCCAGCTCCAGCTCTTCCATGATGCTTAGATTGTGAACACTGGCACGGCTTACCGTGGTTCCTTCCAGTTCTACCGGTTCAAAAATGGCAACCGGATTGATTAGCCCGGTCCTGGACGGGCTCCACTCGATTTCTGTAAGCCTGGTTTCCCGCACCTCGTCCGCCCACTTAAAGGCATAGGAATCCCGCGGAAATTTGGAGGTTCTTCCCAGTGATTGCCCATAGGCGATATCGTCATAGGTCAGCACAAGGCCGTCGGATGGGAAGTCATTGTCTTTGATCTTCCGGGCAAACTCCTCCACCGTGCTCCGCACTGTGTCTCTTGTTACCATGCGGTACTCCACGACCTCAAATCCCTGAGACGCAAGCCACTCCATCTGCTCTTTTCTGGAATTGTGAAAATCAACATCTCCGGCCTGCACCAGTGTAAATGCATAGAATCTCACGTTCCGCTTCGCTGTGATCTCATTATTTAACTGACGGACAGATCCGCTGCACAGATTTCTTGGATTCTTATACCGGGCGTCCGCATCTGCAATCTCTTCATTGATCTTTTCAAAATCCTTGTAGCCGATGACTGCTTCTCCCCGCAGGATCAATTCCCCTTTATAACTGATCTTTAGCGGAACGTTCCGGAACACCCTGGCGTTGGCTGTCACAACCTCCCCCACTTCTCCGTTCCCTCTGGTGACCGCTTTATAAAGCTCTCCGTCCCGGTAGGTCAGAACAATGGTCAGTCCGTCCATCTTCCAGGACATCAGCGTCTCATGTTCTCCCACAAACTCCTCAAGCTCCCCGATCTCTTTTGTCTTATCCAGAGAAAGCATCGGCCGTTCGTGCCGTTCTTTGGGAAGCTCGCTTAAGACCTCATACCCTACATTGACAGTCGGGCTGTTGGAAAGGGTGATCCCCAGCTCCTTTTCCAGCTTCAGAAGTTCATCATAGAGCTTATCATACTCATAGTTGCTCATGATCTCTTCTGCGTCCTGATAATAGGCTTTTGCCGCTTTATTTAGTCGTTCTACCAGTTCCTGCATCCTGGCCTGCTTTGATCTGTCCATATAATTCCTCTAACTCCTGCTCTTTTAATTCTCTTACCTCTCCCGGCTTCATGCCGTCCAGATGGATATTCATGATCCGGATACGGATAAGCCGCTCCACCTTATACCCTAAAGCCTCGCACATCCTGCGGATCTGACGGTTCAGCCCCTGGGTCAGTGTGATGGAAAATGTATATTTCCCGACCGCCTCCGCCTGACAGGGTCTGGTGACTGCATCCAGTCCCTTTTCCTCGTCCCGGATCCTGACCCCTGCCGACATGGCCTTTAAAAATTCATCTGTCACCGGCCGGTCCACGGTCACCTTGTATTCCTTTTCATGACCGAACCTGGCCCGCATCATCCCATTGATCAGATCCCCGTCATTGGTCATGATCAGTAAGCCTTCGGAATCCTTGTCGAGTCTCCCTGCGTAGGTGATGCGTATCGGATAATTCAGATAACGGATGATATTTCTCTTTTCCTTCGAAGATTCGGTGCAGACGATCCCCGCCGGCTTATACACGGCCAGTACCACCTTGCGGTTTTTATCCCGTATTTCCTTTTTCCCTACTTTTACGATCTGGCCCGGCTCCACCTGCATCCCGGGAGTGGCTCTTTTTCCGTCCACCGTGACCCGTCCTTCCTTGATCAGACGGTCCGCCTCCCGGCGGGAGCACACCCCCGCCTCGCTTAAATATTTATTCAGTCTCGTCATTATTCAATACTCCGCTGATACTATTATCCTCCACAAAAGTGTTTCCATTATATAAAAACAGCACGCTGCTGATCTTATTGTCTCTCATGATCTCTGTAATATCCCCATAATAATACCGGGGATCCACGATCAGGATCTCTCTGAAATAAGGCGTTAAGAAAGGCACCAGACAGTTGGCGTAGGAATCCTTGAAAAGAAGAAGCCTCTCCGTACTGTCCGCCGTCGTCCGGATATTGATAAGCCCGCTGTTGCCACCCAGGAACATCCCATACTGATCTTTTTCCTTTAATTTTGAAGTGTCATAAAGTGTGGCCGTCTTTTTCTGCTCGTCCACATAATTGACTACCACCTCCGGCGCTGCTTCCTCTTCTTCCGGAAGATATACATAAATCGGTTCTTCATATCCCGTTTCATAGCCGCTGGTGGAAGAAAGCGTGCCGTTAAAGGAATTGCTCACCGCATAGGGTGTAAGCTCCGGCGCCTTCCCTGTATCGAGTCCCATGGTTTCCTCCAGCTCCTGATAAGCGTAATAAGCCCCCAGCGTGGTCCAGTGATGATCCGTGTGATAGTAAATGTTTTCAGATTTATGGTCTTCCATAGCCTGCGAAGCATCCACCCAGGTCAGCTTTCCATCCAGTGCCTCCCGGATCCTCTGGAAGTCTGCATCCTGATCCCGGGTCACTGCAAAGGCCGGCAGCTTATCCGAAAGTACATTGGCTGCATTTGGTACCAGCATCATATACATGGGGATGTCCGGATAAGACTCCTGAAACTTCCGGATAGCTGAAAGATTGTTCTCCATCTGCTCCTCGTCAGGCGTCTTGATATCTTCCAGAAGATATCCGTCCTTTCCTTTAAACACGCCGCCGGACTCCCTCTTTCCCATCAGAAGATCCGCATGCGTCTTTAACTGCACCCAGAGATCCCGTCCGGCGATCTGATCTGCCTGATAGGTTTCATACTGCTCCATAAACCGGCCGCTCTCTACCCCTGAAAGACTAAACTCCGGCCTCTGCTCCAGCATACGGTTCTCGCTTTCCGAGAACTCCCGGTCCGGCCACACAATGTTCAGGGCGCAGACAACCAGAAGGATGCCAAGGAACATTTTTGCCATCTGTATTTTTCGATTTCGTCTTTTTCTTCGATTTTGTCTTTTTCTTCGATTTTGCCTTTTTTCTTCCATTATTGCTCCTAAAACCGAAAATATAAGAAAGGATTATAGGTTTCTGTCACCAGATATGCGATACTCAAAAGGAACAGCCCTGCATAGATCAGAATATCTGCTACTGCTTTCTTTCGCGCCAGGTATTTCTCATATCCGTAATAGACCACCGGGGTAGACGCCAGGATCAATACGACCCAAAGGCCCAGGTTGGAAACGATCAGATACAAAGCCTGGCTGTCCAGGAACCCATGGCCGCCCACACCGAACATCAGCTTCAGATACTCCCACGCCCCGCCAAGGGAAGGGCTGAAGAACAGCACCCACCCGATCATGACAAGAACCAGGCTGTAAATGTGTCCAAAAACAGCTGGCAGCCGCTCCAGTTTTTTCTGCAGGAAATACTTCTCAATGATCAGAATGATCCCATAATACAAGCCCCATGCCACAAAATTCCAGGCCGCTCCATGCCACAGGCCCGTGAGCAGCCATACGACCAGCAGGTTGCGGATATGCTTTTTCACCGGCACCCGGTTCCCTCCAAGAGGAATATATAGATATTCCCTGAACCAGCTGCTAAGAGATATATGCCATCTCCGCCAGAACTCGGTAATGCTTTTTGACACATAGGGATAGTAAAAGTTTCTCGGGAATTCAAATCCGAACATCTTCCCAAGCCCTACCGCCATATCCGAATATCCGCTGAAATCAAAATAAATCTGGAAGGTATAGGCCAGGCATCCAAGCCATGCTGTCACAACAGACACGTCCTCCGGCGCCATAGCCGCCACATCTGTATAGACCATACCTATGGTATTTGCCAGCAATACCTTCTTTGCGAGCCCCCGGATAAAGAACATAGCGCCGTCTCCGAATTTCCCGATGCTCTCTGTCCGCACATGGAGCTGTTCATCAATTTCCGCATATTTGACGATAGGTCCTGCGATCAGCTGCGGAAACATGGTCACATACAGGGCAAAATCCAGCAGGTTCTTCTGCACCTTGACATTTCCCCGGTACACATCGATGATGTAGGAAAGGATCTGGAAAGTATAAAAAGAAATCCCCACCGGCAGCGCCACCTCCCGGAACGGAATGTCCACCGGCAGCGCCATATTCAGACTGTTCAGCACAAATCCTTCATATTTAAAAAAGCCAAGCACGGCCAGGTTTACCGCTACATTAAACACCAGACTTTTCCGCGCTGCTTTCTTATCGCCCAGATTTCTGGAAATATCCAGTCCGCAGATGTAGTTAAAGATGATGGAAAAAATCATCAGAAACAGATAGATCGGCTCACCCCAGGCATAAAATATCAGGCTTCCCAGCAGAAGCACCGGATTCTTCATTCCTTTTGGCAAAACATAATATAAAATTAATATGATTGGTAAAAATGTAAATAAAAATACGATACTGCTGAATAACATACCGTTCCTTTTCCCCTACAAACTTTTCTGAAATGCGCCGGCCATCTCGTCCGCATTTTCGGAAACGGCCAGCAGGACATACTCTCCCTTTGTATCCAATACAGCGCTTTCCAGGAGCTTGGTCTGCTTGGCGCCATATCCTTCAAAGCTGGTTTTCTGGGTCTTCAGCCGTTCTTTTGCCGCTGTTTCCACCTGTTCAGCCTGGGATTCGTCCTTTAATTTTATGATCAAAAGTTCATTCACACTCATGACATCATTCGGAATATACAGTGCCACGCCGTCATAATCCTGTGCGTTCAGCCCGTAATACCTCTTAAGATCCTGCGTTGTGCCTTTTGTCATTCCTTCTTCTGTACCTGCTTTCATGACATTCTCCTGCAGTGTCTTTACCGGCACATCGTCCGCACTCTCCCTGGACACAAGAAATACAATATATGCCAGAAATACCAGGACCATCAGATATTTCAGTACATTCAGCAGATCTATGCTTTGTCTCTTTTGTGTTTCCATTATAATCCTGCAACCTCCGCCATGCGGTTTACCCATTCTGTATAATAAGCCGGCGCCATATGGATGCCATCGTCCGCATAATACTCTTCCTTCACCAGGTCTGCATTATCGATGAACGTAACTTTCAGCTCTTCACAAAGACTCTTTAATCCCTCATTGTACTGGGAAATATTGGAATATGCCGGTTCTGCCTCCGCTGTCTGCTGCCGCACCGGAAGAATACAGTTTACATAAATATCCGTATCCGGCAGAGACTGTTTCAGATCCTCCAGGATTCCCCGGTATGCTACCAGGAAGGACTCCTGATCCGTCACCTTCATATCATTCATGCCGTACGCTAAAAACAGAGTCTGAGGAACCAGCGATTTTGCCTGGGCGATCTGACTCGCCGCCATTTTCCCCTCGCCGTTGACTACGCCCGCTCCGCGTTCTGCCAGCACGTGCGTCTGATCCAGTACGTTATACTCATACAGTCCCTGGGCGATCGAATCGCCAAGCACCAGAGCATTTGCAAACTTTTCATTCGCTGTCTGAGAAAACCCCTGGGGATCCGCCGCCCGCTCCGCTGCCTCCAGTTCCTGGATCTTCTGCTCTACTGACGCCACGTCCGTCTTTTCCAGCGCCGCAAGCCTTTCAAGGCCTTTGCCTGTATCCACCTTCGTATCCGCCAGCCGGAATATCAAAAGAATGATCCCGGCTGCCGCCAGGACCACTGCCACAAGGATCACGGTACGCAGGACAGTTTTTCTTCTTTTGTCTATTTCCATGATCAGTCACATTTTCTCCTATCTGTACACATAAAAATATTGTACTGTTTTTCCCCACAAAAGTCAAACTTGTGATATAATGCGTAACAGTTCATCTCGTATTGCAAAATGAAAATGGATCGTCATGCTTGCATGTAAGAGCCGTTTTCATTTCTGCAGTACGAGTGTAACTCGTGACCACCCGCTCCATAAGCAGTCTTAGCGCGCAGCGCGGGACTGGAGCGCTTTAGCGCGACGAGTGCGCATGGAGCAGGGTGGTTCGAGATGAACTGTTACCTCACACTGTTTCCGAAACGAAGCACGCATTTAGTGTGAATGTACACCTGGACACTTAGCGAGGTCCTTTCGAGCTTAGTGGCCACGGTGTTTCCTATTGTATTATAATCCTCAACCCACAAGGAGTTTTCTTCATGAATGTTTTTACTTTATCTTCAAAGATCTGTATGTCTCATCTGTTATTGAAAGAGACTTTTGACCGCTTCCTCTTTATCGAAGGCAAGATCACCACATTCAACACATTTCAGATTGACGGCTATCTGCAGAAAGATTTCTTTGACACTGCTCCTGAGCATAACTACTCCCACTGGCGGGATGTGCGCGCCTTCTGTCTGCAGCTGATCAAAGGCAAACGTACTCCCTTAAACTTTAAGATCGTTTTGTCACTGGCGCCGGAGGCTTTTGCTTCTTTTCTTGAAAATCACCAGCTTTCCACTTACCGCCCGGAAGAGATTCAGGGGATGTATCTGAACTTTCATTTTGACGGAAATACTTTACAGTGTGTAACCGGTGTCTCTCTTCATAGTTTCCGTATGGACAAAGCTCTTGAGCGGGAATGGGATACATACGCCGAAAGGATGCTGCTGAAAATGGTGCCCGGCGTTTCGCTGGAGTGATTACAGAATTCCGCCTAAAATAATGGCTCCCGGTTTGCTGCCGGAGGCCACTAATATTATTTGGTATATCCTTTAGTCAAGCTGAATATCTTTTGCATAAGCATAGGAGATTATTTCGCCTTGTTTTGTAGCATTGTATCCTTTTTCCTTATGTGAATAATCTGAAATATCAGCCGATCCAAAATTTTTAAATTTTTCATATATACGTTCAAGCACTTTAAGTTCCGCATCAGAAAGAATTCCTTCCGGAGCATCACACTCCGGTATCACCTGATGTTTCTCATAACCATTATCATAACACACTTCGATATGTGCAATATGATCCGCAGCCATTCTTCCAAAAAGCATATCAAAGTTATCTGGTACCGGTCCATAAGGAAAGTGTACGTATTTTAATCCCGATATCGAAATACCATTCTCTTTATAGAAAACCATATCAGAATAGTTAAGTAGTTTCATCAGCTTTGTTTTAAGCAATTCTGTACTTTTATGGGCAAAAAACAAAACCATTGCACAGAATTTTTCGTAATCAAATCCTTTAAATCCATTTTCCTCACATGGCGTTCCCGAAAAGAAAGCCCCAAAAAATCTTATGCCAAGTTGATATTCTGAATCTTTCCCTAACTTTTCAACTATATTCATTAACTTCTTTTTTTGCTTTTCATCAAGCAGAATCTCATTTTCTGCGAGATAGGTTTTCATATTCTCCGGCCTGCGCAAAAACAACAGAAGACTATTGTGCGCTTTATCCTGAATAGATCCATTTTCATACCGGCATATTGTCTTATCTCCCCAATTCAAAAGCTTTGCAAAACTTCTCTGGCTAAGTCCATACTGCTCTCTAATTTTTTTGATCTCTTCCGGGAAAAGAAGCTTATGCTTTCTGCGATATTCATTATAAGCCTGAATCAGAGTAGCATTATCAAATTCTTCATAATAGAACTCTTCCCCACATTCTTCGCAGATCAACACCTGGGCATCTACTTCTATTGCTTCACCACAAACATCGTATGTTTCCTTCTTTGTAACAACTTTCGTCTCTACTTCTTTTTTACATTCTTCACAATACTTTCTCACCGACGCCACCTCCTTTTCTAAGAAAAATCATCCTCGTGGAAGCCAAGACATTTGAGAATATCCTCACCATTTTCTCGTACAATTTTAACTTTCACATAAAATTGCATCCCATCAATATTTTTCTTAAATTCCCAAATATCTCCTGGATGATTAGGATCAAAATCCTGTTTAGGGCCTTTGTAATAATCATCGGAAACAAGCTCTAAAATCTCACTCTTTGCATCCATAATCGTAAGACCATGCCGCGCCAATGCCTGCATATTTTTTCTTCTTGGAACAAAATCATATTTCCCTTCCGACAGCAATTTTTTTACTCTGACAAGATATTCTGTTATATCCGAGATGCTTGTTCGTTTACTCACTCAGCTACCTCCGTATATTTTATATTATATCCAAAGTTCCTTAAAAGTCAACTTTTTGCGGTCATATGACCTCAATTTTATCTTGCCGTACTGTATTTCCGATTTACATCAAAGCTGTTACATTCCAACTATCTTCCTAACCGTATTCGCCGTTCTTATTATTGTACCATACTTTTGATTACGAGATAAAAAAATCTCCGGAGGCGGTGTCCTACACACCCGTCCCCGGAGATTTTTCTTATCCTCAGTTTAATTATCTTTTATTTTGTCAGAAGCATCATAATCTCGTTGCTTCTCTGTACAAACGCAGTCATCTCCTCTGGATTCAGCGGCTTATGTGCCAGCATTGCCAGATCATAAAGCTGTTTACAGATCATACCTGTATTTTCGCTGTCCTTATGCTCTGCCACGTACTGTACTAATGGATGGTTTGCATTCAGGATCAGGGTGGTCTCTCCGCCCATACCCATGACCATATCGGCCATGCCGTACATCTTCATCATTTCCTGCATCCGGCGGCTCTGCTCAGATAAGGTGATCATAGAAGCGACTTTATCGTCTTTTAACTTCTCTGTCTTAACCTCCAGCTTATCATTGCCCAGCTCTTTACGGAAGATCTCGGTTAATTCGTCTGCTTTCTTCTGGAAAGCTTCCTTCTCTTCCTCGCCCACCTCTTCTTTGGACTGTTCACTCAGGTCTGCGTCAATGCGCTGGAACTGAACTGTCGGATAACGCTGCTCTAACTGTGTGATAAACGGAGAATCAATGTTGTGTCCCAGGATCACAGCATCCTGTCCCTGGCTCTTAAAGAGGTTGATATACTGGCTCTGCTGGATCTCATCGGTTACATAGTAGATGGTAGTCTTTTTCTCTTCTGCCTGTTCACCTGCGTTTTCTCCGTCTTTCTTTTCTTCCTTCTGATCCTCTGGTTTCTCTAAGGTACCGCCGTTCGCCTCGACACAGTCCTTCAGTGTCAGGTATTTATGATCCAGGTTTTTGAACAGGATCGCATCTTTCATCTTGTCACAGAACTTCTCATCCTTCAGGCAGCCAAACTTAATGAATGGGCTGATGCTGTCCCAGTATTTCTCGTAGTCTTCTCTCTTGGTCTTGCACATACCGGCCAGCTTGTCTGCAACCTTCTTGGAAATATAATCTGCAATCTTATTCACGAATCCGTCATTCTGCAGTGCACTTCTGGATACGTTCAGCGGCAGATCCGGACAATCAATAACGCCCTTTAATACCATCAAAAATTCCGGGATCACTTCTTTAATGTTATCTGCAATAAATACCTGGTTATTATAAAGCTTGATGGTTCCTTCGATGGAATCGTATTCGGTATTGATTCTCGGGAAATACAGGATTCCTTTCAGGTTAAACGGATAATCCATATTCAGATGGATCCAGAACAATGGCTCCTTATAATCCAGGAAAACCTTGCGGTAAAATTCCTGATAATCCTCATCGCTGCACTCATTCGGATGTTTTGTCCACAGTGGATGGATATCGCTGATGGATACCGGACGCTTCTGGATCTTTACCTTTTCCTTGGCCGGTTCTACTTCTACCATCTCTTTTTCGCCGTTTTCATTTTCTTTTTCTTCCATTTTAGCGTCTTCATGAATATGCTCGATCACTACATCGTCATCCTTCAGATCCGCTTCGTCGATGGTCTCATACTCGGCTTGCGCATTTTCTTTGGACAGGAAAATCTCTACCGGCATAAAGGAGCAGTATTTCTCCAGTACTTCTCTGACACGGTACTCATTGGCAAACTCCAGACTGTCATCATTCAGGTACAGGGTCATCGTGGATCCCACTTCTGCCTTGGTTCCTTCGTCCATCTCATAGTCTGTACCGCCCTGGCTTACCCAGTGTACCGGTTTTGCACCCTCCTTATAAGAAAGGGTATCGATATGCACTTCATCAGCAACCATGAATGCGGAATAGAATCCCAGTCCAAAGTGGCCGATCATATCATCTTCAGTAGTTTTGTCTTTATATTTCTCCAGAAATTCGGTGGCTCCGGAAAATGCGATCTGTGTAATGTATTCCTCCACCTCTTCTGCTGTCATACCGATACCGTTATCGGTAAATTTCAGTGTCTTCTCTTCTGGATTTACTTCCACCTTAATGGATGGCTTATACCCGTCCGGAAGCTGGTACTCCCCCATCACATCCAGTTTTTTCAGCTTCGTGATGGCGTCACATCCATTGGATACCATTTCACGCACGAAAATATCATGGTCTGAATAGACCCATTTTTTTATAATCGGAAATATGTTTTCACTGCTTATGGATAAGCTACCTTTTTTTGCTGCCATTTATATCACTCCTATTATTTTTGCGGAACAATCCGCTTTTTTCATCTATCAGATATGATAATACCAGCAAAAACAAATGTCAATAGAAAATTAGCACTCTTTAAAAAAGAGTGCTAACAATCCATCCACTCTATTCAATACTCTTCAGTGATTCTACCATATCGATCTTCCTGAGTTTAAAGAACATCACGCCATTGACGATCAGGGAAAACGCCACGGTAAACGCCAGACTGTATATGTAGCTCGGCAGGTTGATGATCCTTCCGAACATGGCTGCGTCCACCTCTACCGTCTCGATGATAAACAGGTGAAGTACCTTTCCAAGTCCCACGCCCACCAGCGCTCCGATCAGAGTCAGCAGAATGTTCTCTCGATAAACATATTCCGCCACCTCCCGGTCGTAGAATCCCAGCACCTTTAAGGTTGCCAGCTCTCTCTGACGTTCCGTGATATTAATGGTGTTCAGGTTATATAATACCACAAAGGCCAGCATTCCTGCCGATACGATCAGCACCACAATAACCAGATTCAGGCTTCCAAGCATATCATCCAGCTGTTTCTCAATATCGTGCATGTAGGATACGCTTAAGACTTCATCTCTTGCCACGATCTTTTCACCGGCTCCCTCCATTTCCTCCTTTGAAAATGATTCATCCGTCTGGAATAAAATACAATTGTATTCCGGTTCGGCACCAGTCACTTCCTCATAGTAAGAAGGCGTCATATAAATATAATGTCCCATGTAATTTTCGCAGATGTGTTCAATCGTCAGTTCATGGCTTCCGTTTTCCTCGTCCTTAAGCTGAATCGTATCTCCCACTTCTGCATTTAACAGCTTGGCCGTCTTTTCGCTGATAATCGCGCCGTGATCGGAAAGGCGGTACTCTTCCTTGCTGATCCTGTCATGAAAGCTGAAATATTCTTCACTTTTATCTGGATCTGCCAGTATAGTAAGATAAGCGTCATGCTCATCACTGCCGTGCTCTAAAGTCACATTCATCATGTAAGCATCCATATACCGCTCGATATCAGAATCTTCCTTCATAAATGTGTCGAGATTTTCCCGGTCCTCTTCTGTAACATTTTCCTGGAGATACGCACTGCCGTCATAGGTTTGAATCTCTTCGTACTGGATGTCCGCAATCTCATAAATGGAATCCCGAAGGCCAAATCCCACCACCATAAGAGCCATACAGCCGCCGATTCCAAATATGGTCATGAAAAACCGCTTTTTGTAGCGCATCAGATTGCGCACTGTGGATTTCCATGTAAAACTCAGACGTTTCCATATAAATGTCACATGCTCCAGGAATACTCTCTTTCCAATCTTAGGTGCAGGCGGACGCATCAAAGATGCCGGCTGCTCACCCAGTTCCTTATAGCAGGCAAACAAGGTTGCCAGCATTGTACATGCCAGGGCCGCCGCCGATGCCTGTATCGCATAAGACCATGCATAAGGCACCAGGATCTCCGGAATGTGCTGATATAAGATTCCATATGCATAGATAATAATAAATGGCAGTATTTTTTCTCCGATCAGTACACCTACAATGCTTCCTCCTACTGTTGCAAGGAGTGCGTATCCCAGGTACTTGGCCGCGATAGCAAAGCGGTCATATCCCAGGGCTTTCATCGTGCCGATCTCAATCCTCTGTTCTTCCACCATACGGGTCATGCTGGTCAGGCTGATCAGCGCCGCCACCAGGAAAAACAGCACAGGAAAGACTCTTCCGATCGCACGCATACGGTCTGCGTTCTCTCCGTATCCGTCGTACTCTACAAGATTGCTTCTGTCATAAATATACCACTCCGGATCTTCCACATCCGCAAGCTGTTCTTCAGCGTCTAAAAGTTCTTGTTCGCCATCTGCCAGCTCCTGCTCTGCTTCTGCCTTTCCCGATTCATATTCCTTCCTCGCATCCGCAAGCTTTGCTTCGTTTTCCGCTATCTGTGCCTCTCCGCTTTCCAGGTTTTTCTCCTGGGCATTGATCTCGGCCCAGCCGTCGTCAATCTGTTTCTGCCCCGACTGAATCTGATTCCACGCACTGTCAAGCTGGGCCTTCGTAGCATCCAGCGTGGATTTCGCCGCTTCAAGCTGTGCGGCCCCATCGGACAGCTGCTTCTTAGCTGCCTCCAGCTCTTGAACGCCTGCCCGGTAAGCCGTCTCTCCCGCATTTAACCCTTCGAGCATCCCTTCCGCCTGACTTTTTGCCGTATCTCTTGTGCCCTGAAGCTCTGCAAGTTTTGTCTTTGCTTTTTCCAGCTTAGCGGCACACTCTTTATAGGCCTCAGAATCTTCCTCGTACCTTGACAACTCCGCTGTCAACTCCTGTACCTTCTGCTCTGCATCCGATACAGTTGTATCCATCTGGGCAATGTAGTCCAAAAAGCTCTGATATTCCTCCCAGTTTTTATCAAGCTCCTGCCTGGAAGCCTGCAATTTTCCTTCTCCCTGCCGGATTTCTTCTTCCGCTGCAGGCTTACTGGCATTATATTCCGCAAGGCCGCTTTCATACTCTGCCTGCCCGGCCTTCCATTGAGAAAGGCCGCTTTCATACTGGCTCTTTGCGCTGTCGATCTCATTCTGGCTGGAAATAAGTTTTTCCTTTCCGGCTTCCAGCTGCTGCCTGCCGCTTTCCAGCTGCGCCTTCGCATCTGCAAGCTGATTTTCTCCGTCCGTAATCTGCGCCAGTGCGTCCGCAAGCTCCTGGTCCGCTTCTGCCCGGCCTTCCTCCAGCTCTTTTCTTCCCTCGTCTATTTCCTCCTGGGCGTCTTCCAGAATCTCATTTTTGCGGATTTCTCCCTGCTCACCGGTTATTTCCTCAATCCTGTCCATTACCCCGGAAACCAGGCTGTCATACTCATCCGTATAGGCTGTCAGATTACTGGCCCCTTCTACCTTTACATATGCTTCCGTATAGACATCCAGTGCAAACGTCTCCTCCGGAACCATCATAAAAGCGCTCACGCTTCCGCTTCCGATAGTTGTACTTCCCCTCTCAATAGACACATAGCAAGGACTGCTTCCAATCCCCACCACGGTATACGTATCTGTTTTCAATGTATCTTCCAGAGGATCCTCGGTTCCTGACGTCAGAACAATCTTGTCACCCACCTCATATCCCATGTCAGCATCCATGAGACATTCCCCTGTTTTTTCCGGCAGCCGCCCTTCAGACACACTCACCTCATTTACCTCATCCGTAAGTGACATAACGTGGAAAACATACTGCTTATCTTCCGTATTACATAAAAAATCAGAGCTATAGGATCCTTCTGCCAGCTCTACGCCGTCAACCTTTTCTATCGCATCAATATCATCTTCGGTAATTCCCAGGGTACTCATAACCTGAATATCCATCAGATTTGCCCCGTCAAAATACGCATCTCCCGTGATCCGCATAGATGGCTCCGAAGACCGGATCCCCGAAAAAAACGCCACTCCAAGCGCTACAATGAAAAAAATGGACAGAAAACGTCCCGGGCTTTTTCGTATTTCCATATAAAAATTTTTACGAGATGCCTTTGTACCCATTTCTTATGCTCCTGATATTCTATAACTCCGGCTATTCCCGGAGTCTGTATAGACTTCTTTACCATTCGATCGTTTCTACCGGCACCGGGTGTTCGTTTTCAATGATCTTTTCTACTTTGCCATTTTTAATATGTATCACTCTGTCTGCCATCGGCGCAATTGCCGAATTATGTGTGATCAGGATCACCGTCATGCCCTTTTCCCGGCAGGTATCCTGCAAAAGCTTCAAGATGGATTTACCCGTATTATAATCCAACGCTCCGGTAGGCTCGTCACACAGGAGAAGCTTTGGATTCTTCGCAAGCGCCCTGGCAATCGAAACCCGCTGCTGCTCTCCGCCGGATAACTGGGCCGGGAAATTGGCCACCCTGTCTCCCAGTCCCACTTCTTCCATTACTGTCTGGGCGTCCATAGGATCTTTGCAGATCTGGAGCGCCAGCTCTACATTTTCCAGCGCAGTCAGATTCGGAACCAGGTTATAAAATTGAAACACAAATCCTATATCATCTCTGCGGTATGCCGTCAGCTGCTTTTGCGAGAACTTTGCAATATCTTCTCCGTCTACCAGCACTTCTCCTTCCGTAGCCGTGTCCATGCCGCCCAGAATATTCAGAACTGTTGTCTTTCCTGCACCGCTGGGGCCTACTACCACCGCAAATTCACCGCGCTGGATCTCAAAGTCGATTCCTGCCGCGGCCATGATCTGAACTTCACCCATCTGATATATTTTCTTCACATTTCTTAATGTGACAAATCCATCCATAAAAAGCCTCCGCAAAAAATATCATTGTTTAATTTTATTATATCATTTATAATTTTACTTGGAAATCTTGATTTTCTAAACTATTGTGAAAGATTTATGAATTTAAAGCGAGGCGACGGTTATGAATCAGCAGACATCTTTTATCCCTGCCGCATGTGATGAAGACCTTAAGCGTATTGCAGGACTGGCAGAGGAAATCTGGCATCAGCATTTTACTCCCATCATCGGGGAAGATCAGGTCAATTATATGGTAGAAAAATTTCAATCCTACCCTGCGCTGAAGGAGCAGACTGAAAATGACGGCTACGAATATTACCAGATCTTCTGCGGCCAGGACCTGGCCGGCTATACCGGCATACACCCTGAGACGGATGCACTTTTCCTGAGCAAGCTCTACATCCACAAAGATTTCCGGGGCCGACATCTGGCTACTGAGGCCTTCCATTTCCTGACCGGTCTTTGCCGGGAACGGGGATTAAAGAAAATATGGCTGACCTGCAATAAACATAATGAAAATACACTCCAGATCTACCGCCACCTAGGCTTTGAGGTAACAGACACCCAGGAGGCCGATATCGGCGGCGGGTTTATCATGGATGATTACATTATGACTTACATGATTTCATAAGAGATACGAACAAGAAAAAGACATCCTCCGGGATTCCCGGTACAGGATGTCTTTTTCTTTATTCTCTATTCTTTTCCGTCAAAGCAGTAGGTACATACCTTACATGGCTCAATTCCAATAGATGCCAGCAGGTCGTCCAGACGGTGATAGCGCAGAGTTGTGAAGTTCTGCTGCTTGCGGATATCCTCGATCATCTGAGCATATTTGCAGCTGCATGGATTTGCATATTCCGCCAGTACTTCTTTCGGACAGTTCTCTCCTTCTCTCTTCCGGATCATCTGCCTCGCGATCAGTTCCATTTCTGATTTGGATCTGGAAAAGTTCAGATATTTACAGCCATACATGATCGGCGGGCAGGCCGGGCGCACATGTACCTCTTTTGCCCCGCTCTGATATAAGAACTCTGTGGTTTCCCGAAGCTGGGTTCCTCTCACGATGGAGTCGTCGATCAGCAGAAGCTTTTTATTTTCGATCAGTGCATGGACCGGGATCAGCTTCATGCGGGCGATCAGATTTCTCTGGCTCTGGTTTGTCGGCATAAAAGATCTTGGCCATGTCGGTGTATATTTAATAAACGGTCTCGCATAAGGGATGCCTGATTCATTGGCGTAACCAATAGCGTGAGCCACTCCGGAATCCGGAACTCCGGCTACTACATCCGGGTGCACGGAATCTCCGTCACGCTTTGCCAGCATGCTTCCGCATTTATACCGCATCTCTTCTACGTTCACGCCTTCATAGGACGAGGTTGGATACCCATAATATACCCACAGGAAGGAACAGATCTTCATCTCTTCTCCCGGAGCTCCCACTGTCTCCACGCCTTCCGGTGTGATGTAGGCAATCTCTGCCGGCCCTAATTCCTTATAATCTGTATAGCCAAGGTTGATATAGGCAAAGCTTTCGAAGGATACACAGTATCCGTCTTCCTTGCGTCCAATGACCAGCGGGGTTCTTCCATAACGGTCTCTGGCCGCATAGATTCCATCCTTTGTCATCAGCAGCATGGTCATAGAGCCGTCTACCAGCTCCTGTACATAGCGGATTCCTTCCACGATCGTCGACTTCCGGCAGATCAGAGCCGCAATCAGCTCTGTCACATTTACCTGGCCGCTGGTCATCTCCTGGAAATGCGCATGTCCGCCCTCATACATCTGCTGCAGCAGTTCTTCATAATTATTAACTTTACCTACTGTGGTAATGGCAAAGCTCCCCAGGTGAGACTGGATCAAAAGCGGCTGAGGTTCATAATCGGAAATACACCCGATTCCTAAATTCCCCTTCATCTCAGCCACATCTGCGTCAAACTTGGTCCGGAACGGAGAATTTTCAATGTTGTGGATTGCCCGGTTAAAGCCTCCTTCTCCGTGTGTAGCCATACCGCCGCGTCTGGTGCCAAGATGGGAATGATAGTCCACCCCGTAAAACAGCTCCAGTACACAGTCCCGTTTCGATGCTACGCCAAAAAAACCTCCCATTTTACTGATCTCTCCTTTTGATTCTATTGATTTTTAAAAGAAAACTCTTTTTCCATGATACCCATGCATTGTAACACAAAATTTTGTCTTCTGTCTATAGCCTCTCTTGCCTCTTTTCTCTCCCTTATTCCGGGATTATTTCAGCATTTCTTCCAATTTCCGGCTTATGGCGGATGGATCCGCTTTCCCCTTCATAGCCTTCATCGTCTGGCCTACAAGAGATCCGATCGCTTTTTTCTTTCCTCCTTTATAGTCCGCCACCGCCTGGGGATTCTCCGCGATCACCTGTTCAAGGACCTGTGTAAGAGCCCCCTCGTCGCGGACCATTCTAAGTCCCTGTTCTTCCACATAGATCTCTGGATCTATATCCTCTTCAAACATCTTTCGGAACACTTTTTTAGCAACCGAGTTATTGATGGCCCCGTCTTCTGCAAGCAGGATCAGCTTTGACAGATGCTCCGGTGAAAAACGGATATCCTCCGGGGACTCCCCATGGTCTTTTAGAAGCCGCAGGGTCTCCACCATCAGCCAGTTGGAAACCTTCTTCGGTTTTCCGCAAAGCTTTGTTGTCTTTTCAAAAAGATCCGCCATCTGCTTTGTCTCTGTCAGGATCTCTGCATCATACTGAGGAATCCCGAATTCTTCCTGATATCTTTTGATTTTTTCCTCCCGGAATTCCGGCTGTCTTTCCCGCACCCTCTCGATCCAGGCGTCGTCAATAAAGACCGGCGGCAGATCTGGTTCCGGAAAATACCGGTAATCCTTTGCATCCTCTTTGGAGCGCATGGCATGGGATGCTTCTTTATTATCATCCCATCTTCTGGTTTCCTGGACAACCTCTTTCCCTGCCTCCAGGAGTTCAATCTGACGCTCGCGTTCTCCTTCGATGGCTCTTGCGATAGCCTTAAAGGAGTTTAAGTTCTTCATCTCTGTCCGGGTACCGAAACCTTCTTTCCCGACCTCCCGCACAGACAGATTCACATCCGCGCGCATGGAGCCTTCCTGAAGCTTACAGTCAGACGCACCCAGATACTGGATCAGAAGACGCAGCTTTTCCAGATAGGCGATCACTTCCTCCGGGGAACGCATATCCGGTTCGGAAACAATCTCCACCAACGGCACACCGCTCCGGTTATAGTCCACCAGCGAGGTGTCATCCCACTCATCATGGATCAGCTTGCCGGCATCTTCTTCCATATGCATCTCGTGAATCCGCACCTTTTTCTTCGTATCGCCAACCTGGATCTCCACATACCCGTTCCTGGCAATCGGAAGATACAGCTGGGAGATCTGATAGTTCTGCGGATTGTCCGGATAAAAATAATTTTTCCTGTCAAATTTACAATATCTTGTAATCTCACAGTTTGCTGCCAGCCCGATGGCCAGCGCATAATCTACCACCTGACGGTTCAGCACCGGAAGGGATCCCGGCATCCCGGTACACACCGGACAGGTATGGGTATTGGGTGCTCCGCCAAATTCGGTGCTGCAGGAGCAGAAGATCTTTGTCTTTGTCGCCAGTTCCACATGGACCTCCAGCCCAATGACGGTTTCATACTGTCTTGCCATTTATCTCCCCTCCTTTACCAGCGCTGGTCTCTCATAGGCGTGTATCTGCTCGCAGGCATAGGCTGCCCGCAGGATCTTCGCCTCATCGAAGCAGTCTCCGATCAGCTGCATCCCTATCGGGAGTCCCTTCGTATCTGTCCCCACCGGAACCGTGATGCCCGGAAGACCTGCCAGATTCACGGAAATCGTATAAATATCTCCCAGGTACATTTTCAGCGGGTCGCTTAGGCTTTCTCCAAGCCTTGGCGCCGTGGACGGGGCTGCCGGAGCAGCGATCATATCAAAGGAGTCAAACGCCCGGTCAAATTCTCTCTTGATCAGCGCCTTTGTCTTAAGAGCCTTCAGGTAATACGCATCATAGTACCCGGAGCTTAAGACAAAGGATCCCAGCATGATCCTTCGCTTCACCTCTGCTCCAAAGCCCTCAGAACGGCTCTTTTTATACATGTTGTGAAGCCCGTCATATTCCTCCGCCCGATACCCGTATTTCACTCCGTCAAAGCGGGCCAGGTTGGAGCTTGCTTCTGCAGAAGCGATCACATAATACGCCGGGATAGCATACTGGATCAGATCAAGATCAAACTCTTCCACCACTGCTCCCTGTTTTTCCAGCATGCGGACTGTATCCAGGATCTTCTGCCCTACTTCCGCATCCAGCCCTTCTCCAAAATAACCCCGGGGAATCCCGATCCGCATCCCCTTTACTCCATCTGCAAGTCCTCCTGTAAAATCATAGCTTTTCCTTGCGATGGAGGTACTGTCCTTGGGATCATGCCCCGCGATCGCTTCCAGTGCCAGAGCGCAGTCCGTCACGTCTCTTGCGACGGGGCCGATCTGATCCAGCGATGAGCCATAGGCAATCAGCCCATCCCGGGATACCGTGCCATAGGTCGGCTTAATTCCCACTACGCCGCAGAACGAACTGGGCTGCCTTATGGACCCCCCGGTATCCGACCCCAGAGCCAGCGGGCACTCTTCTGCCGCGACCGCCGCACAGGAGCCTCCGGAGGATCCCCCCGGCACCCGGGAAAGATCCCAGGGATTCTTTGTCGGGCCAAAATACGAAGTCTCTGTTGTACTTCCCATAGCAAACTCATCCATATTGGTTTTTCCTAAGATCACCATCCCGGCCTCCTGAAGCTTCCGGACAGCTTCTGCCGTATAAGCCGGTACAAATCCTTCTAATATTTTAGAGCCGCAGGTGGTTTCAAGCCCTTCCGTGCAGATATTATCTTTTACCGCCACCGGCACTCCCGCAAGGGGTCCTGTAAGTTCTCCTGCATCCATCTTCTTCTGGACCGCCTCTGCCTGCTTTCTGGCGCCTTCTCTATCTACCCGCACAAAGCCGTTCACCTGTTTCTCCATCTTTTCTATCTGTTCCAGGCAGGCGTCTGCAGCCTCAACGGCCGACAGCTCCCGGCTCCTGATTCTTTTTCCAAGTTCTGCTGCTGTCATACTCTGAATGTCCATGTTGTCCCTCCTGTCTGCTATTTTGATCCGCCGCCTTAGATAATCGTCTTCGGCACTTTAAAACAGTTATCTTTGGAAAGCGGCGCATTGGAAAGTGTCCCCCTGCTGCCGTCGCCATTCTCCACCACATCATCCCGAAACACATTCTGTACCGGGAACACATGAGACATAGGCTGGATCCCTTCGGTATCCAGTTCATTCAGTGTATCTATATAATTCAGCATTTTCTCCATATCGGCTCTGGCTTCCTCCTTCTCCCTTCCGGAAAGCTCCAGCTTGGCAAGGATGCCTACATACTCTATCATTTCATCTGAAATCTTTTCTGCCACGTTTCATTCCTCCTAGTAATATGACTCATAGAATGAAAAATAATCCTGAGACTGAATCCTTTCACTTGGCGTAAGCAAAATCTCTATTCCGCTGTCCTCACAATAGATGACCGCCTTTTCCGGCAGCACAAAATTGCGGTAAATCTTTCCTGTAGAGGTGTCTTCACCCAGATACAGGCTTACCTCCCGGTAGATCTCTCCCTGATATTCCCCGTCCGGATACATGATCTGGACACGGATCTCTCCGGTTCCCTGTGTGATTTCAAAATCATAGACACCCGGTTCAAAATTTGTTCCTGCCGTTTGCTCACCCGTTACGATAACCTCTTCCGTCAGCGGATTATCTTCCCCTTTCATAGTGTTTGTCTGTGCATTGTCTGTGGAAAGAGTGACCTGAGACTCTGCATCGATCTCTACTTCCGCCCCCTGATACAGGCGGAGATCATCCAGATAATTGCCGCCCTCTTTTCCTTTATATTCATACAGATAAATATCCTCATCATAATCGTGGACGCTGACTACGTCAAAGTCATCAGCCGTCTCCGCCTGATATAGTCCCTCGGGAATGTGTACGCCCACAATATACGTTCCGGAGTCCAGCTCATACTGCGCTTCTTCTCCCTCCGCCGGGATCTCTCTTGTCACATTGGCATAGGGATCCTCCTCGTTCAGATAGCTTCCGGACAGATTCTCGTCCCCGTTTTCCAGCCTGTCAAAGATTCCCGGGATCACTTCTCCCAATGTATTCAACAGTGCGATCCCAAGCACGATAACGATGATGACGATCATGCAGCCCCGCTTTCTCCTCACTCTTTCGGCCCTTGTCCGCCTCGTGGCCTTTTGGGGCTGCCGCGCCCCGGGCGCAGGTCCCTGCGCCGGAGTCTGCTGTGCCGGACGTGCTGGCTGCGTCCGCCGCACTGGTTCTGTACGGTGCTTTTCCTCGTGCACATGGGTCAGCGGCTGACTGTCGCAGCTGCTCTGGTTCACCCGGTAATTCTTGTCATTCTTATTGTTGTCCAGCCCGCACTCCTTACATACTCCATGACTGTCAAGTTTCCCCCCGCAAAGCGTACATCTTTTTCCAAACATAACTCAACCTCTCATTCCCTGGTATGCCTATGGCTCCAGTCTGCTCAAATCTCTTGGGAACAACGTCGTCTCACGAACGTTTTCTTCTCCTGCAAGCATCATAGTCAGACGCTCCAGGCCGATCCCCAGACCTCCGTGCGGCGGCATCCCGTGCAAAAAGGCCATCAGGTATGCTTCCATCCCTTCTGTGGTCATTCCCCTGGATTCTATCTTTTCCAGGAGCTTCTGATATTCATGGATCCGCTGCCCGCCGGTGGTGATCTCCATTCCATTATACAACAGATCAAAGCTCAGTGTATACCTCGGATCTTCCGGATCGTCCATAGCATAAAAAGGTCTTTTTTTCGATGGGTAGTGGGTCACAAATACAAAATCACTGTCCCATTCCTCCTTTGCATACCGGCCGATCAGGACCTCTTCTTCCGGCTCCAGATCAAAGGGGTTGCGGATCCTGTGTCCGTACTTCTCAGCTGCCAGCTCTTTGATCCTGTCAAACCTGACGGCCGGAATCTTATCCGTCTTCGGCAACGTCACGCCCAGGATCTTAAGCTCCCTTTGATACTCCTTCTCGAGAAGTGAGAAAGCATACTGGAGATATCCGGTCTCCAGTGCCATCAGGTCTTCAAAGCCCTCAATATATCCCATCTCCAGATCCAGACTGGTATATTCGTTGAGATGGCGCTTGGTATTATGTTTCTCCGCCCGGAATACCGGAGCCGTCTCAAAGACTCTGTCAAAGACCCCCACCATCATCTGCTTATAGAACTGGGGGCTTTGCTGCAGCACGGCCGGACGGTGAAAATATTCCAATTTAAACAGGTTGGCGCCTCCTTCTGCACTCTTCGCGCCGATTTTCGGCGTATGGATTTCCGTAAACCCCTGTCCGTAGAGGAAATCCCGAAATGCCCGGCAAAGTCCTTCCTGCAGCCGGAACTTTGCTCTCTCCCGTATATTCCGGAGTGCGACCGGCCGGTAATTAAGCTTTGCCTCCAGAGATGTATTCAGCTTCCATTTTGCAATCGGAAGCGGCATCTGCCCGCCGGCCGGCTCACTTAAGATCTTTACCTCTTTCATTCGGATCTCAATGCCGTTCGGCGCCTTCTCATTTTTTTCCAGGATGCCTGTCACCTCCACGGCTGCTGCTTCCTTGAGGATTTTTCTCGGGAAATCCGCCGTGCCCTCTTCATAGACACACTGCAGAAGTCCTTCCCGCTTCCTTAAGATCACAAAGGACACGTTACCCATATCCCGGATCGTGTGGACAGCGCCGTTTACAATGACCTGCCCGCCTTCCCGGCTATCCGCCAGAAGCTCGCTGATCTCCAATGCCGCCGTTTGTTTCACACCTGTCAAATACTCTGTCATGTTTTGTACCTCCTTTTCTCTCCTGCGGGACGAACAGCTTTCCAGAAAAACAAAACCGCCCCGGAACGTGATCTTACGTTCCAGGACGGATATCATCTTCGCTATCCGCGGTACCACCCGCATTGAACCCCGCGCGTCTTCGCTGCAGGATTCCGCTCTTGCACGTAACGAGTGCCCACGTACCGGCCTACTTCCATGTTCAGACGGTCTGCTCCAGAGTGTTCCCTATTGTCCTTATTCCTCAAGGGGCGCTCTCAGTCGGTGACGCCTCATTCCTGTCAAGTTCCAAAGGACAGAGTCTCTTTCATCGCTTTACTACATTAAAATTTGGTTCTTATGTTAACACAACTTTTTTCAGATTGCAAGAATTTTTTTCAGCCATTTTATCCTGCCGGCCGCTCCCGGCACAGCTTCTCCATATAATCGTGGATCCGGGGCTGATCCGCTTCGCTAATCATAGATACTACCACGTCTCCCACCTGAAGCCTTGTCTTCCCTCTGGGGATGATCTCCTCCGCTCCCCGTTTTACCGTCACCAGCAGACAGTTTTCCGGCCAGTCTGCTTCTTTGATCTCTATTCCGTCCAGAAGGGAAGCCTTTTCTACCACAAATTCCGTCAGTATTTTCCTGCCGCAGACAGAATCCCCTTTCTGTCCCTGCCTTTTCAGAAGCCTGTCCAGCAGGCTCTCATAAATCGGCTTGGAGCGCAGGAAGGTTGCCGCTACATAAGCTGTAACAGACACGATAGCAAGAGACAGCATCTGGCTTAAAGATCCGGTCATCTCGAATATCAAAATGATACCGGTCAGCGGCGCCCGTACAATAGCGGCAAAATATCCGGCCATGGCAAGCAGCACAAAGTTGTTGATGTAGACAGGATCCATCCCCAGGAACTGAACCGCCGCCCCGGCATACGCACCTCCCGTCAGGCCCCCGATGACCAGAAGCGGGAAAAAGATACCGCCGGGCGCCCCCGAGCCAAAGCTGACAGCGGAGAACAGGAAACGCCCCACAAGAAGAAAGAGGATCGTTCCCAGAGCCATCTGTCCATGGGTCAGTTCCTCAATCAGCCCATGCCCGGTACCAAGAAGCTCCGGCGCTGTAAATCCCAGAATACCGGCAAGAAGAAAGGGGATCAGAAGCTTCTGCCACTGAGACAGTCCGGACGCTTTCTGAAAAAGTTCCTGGGCCTTCAGCGTAAACCAGTTATAGAATGCTCCGAAGACGCCAAGTATTACTCCCAGCCCAAGTATCAGCCCATAGTGTTCCGGCGGCAGCACATGCAGGATATCAAACTGAAAAACCGTTTCTCTTCCCGTTACTACCGAACACAGAAAATCTGCTGTCAGCGCAGAAGTCATAGCCGACACCAGTACTGAAGCCGAAAAGCTTTTATGCACTTCTTCCAGAGAAAACATTACCCCTGCCAAAGGTGCGTGAAAGGCTGCCGCAAGCCCTGCACTGGCCCCGCAGGTCAGCAGGTATTTTTCTTCTGTCCTGCCCCGGAAAAGTCCTCTGGACACCGCCTGCCCCACCATGGCTCCAAGCTGGATGGACGGACCTTCTCTTCCAAGGGCCAGTCCTCCGAAAATGCATAAAAAGCCGCCCAGAAATTTTGCCGGCAGCACCCGCCACCACTTCTCGGTCAGCTTTCCGACCATCTCTCCCTCCAGCTGCGGAATCCCGCTGCCGGAAATCATCGGCTCAAAGGTCACCAGCTTTCCGACCACCCTCGAAAGGATTACAAGCACAGCAAACCATCCCGCCATTCGGGCGGGATGGCCCTTCGCAAAGTCTAAAATGTATGTAAGTCCGCTGCCTGCATATTCCAGCGCCATCCGGTAAAGTAATACGACAAATCCGGCGATCCCGCCTATCAGCAGGCCTTCTCCGATCAGCACCACCTGGAACCGGTCAGCACGCCGGAGCAGTCTGGAAGTATCCGTCTCCATATCCTCTTGCTCCTTGAATGAAATACTGGCACCATTATATACCTTTCTGCAAGAGCTTTTCAACGGTAATCATCCGGATTTCTACTCTTCCTCTGCCGTCTCTTCCACCTTGATCATGTTGTCCGCCACGTCGCTGCTGATGGTATAGACCAGTATAGACCCATCTACCATAATATAACGGTTGCCGTCTTCATCCGTACTTCCCAGATAAACGGTAAAGGTCTTATCCTCCTCTGTATCCACATCTTCATATTCTGCCGTGGCTGTGACCCTGGACGCTTCATCCAGCCCGTAATCCGCAAGGGTCTCATCTGTCACATGGTAATCCGCAAGGCTGGTCAGTGTAAGCGTCCCAAAACCACCTGCCAGTTCTCCCAGCGCATCTTCGTCCTCATAAGTAGTCGTGGTCCCGTTTTCCGTGACCTCCACCTTTTTCAGATTGCCGCTGCTGATAGATGGCACGGTATCTGTCTGAATATACCCGGACAGGTCGAAATCCATACTGTAAGGAAGGTCGTCAGGGATCGTGTAGACTTTATCCGATCCCTCTAGCATGGCGTAATAATCCTCCCCTGTCATATTCCCGATATAAATGGTTCCGTCCTCTCCATCCTCTGTCGTATAATTGATGGTATAAGAAGGCGAATCCAGCCCGTAGTCCGAGATGTCATCCGGGTTTTCCAGTTCCCGGGTGGCGTTAAGCGATGCTACAGTATCTGCAAAGCCGCCGACCACGTCCTGATTCATCGGGATTTCCTGATCCTCCGTATAGCGCCATGTGTCTTCCTCCAGTGTAAATCCCAGCGTACTCTCTCCGTCCGTGTAAGAAACCGCTGTCAATCCTTCCGCATCCACCAGTCTGATCTTCGCCGCTTCCTCGTCCGCCTCTGCCTGTTCCTGCTGATGGTCATTCCATGCCTTAAGTCCCACATAGCAGCCGATCAGCACGACCAGCACGCCGCCAAGCATCAGCATCATCCTTTTTTGCTTCATATCCTGCCTCCTTTATGCCTTTCTCCGTTTCCACCAGCGTACGAAGCCAAACACCAGGATCACTACCGGTATACCGAAGATTACCAGCAGGCTGATCACTCCGGCGTGCTGCATGGTATTGTAGGTCACCTCCAGGCTCTTAGCCTCGATCGCTACGTTTTCCACATCGTCAAAATTCGCCGAAATGGTATTCATAAACAGATCCAGGTTTTCCAACGTCGTAAATGAATCCGTGACCTGAGAATTGATCAGGCTGTCTGCCGCCAGGACTGTCAGCCGCCCTTCTTCCAGCTCTTCTTCGCTGTCCTCTGTGTCCTCTGACGCATCTGTCTCCTCTGAGCTGTCCGTTTCCTCTTCCTCCGCAGTGTCCGCTGCCGACAGCGTCTGCGTCGCAACAGCGCCCAGGCTGTAAGTGCCCTCTGTCTGGCTCTCTTCCGTCACCGCATAGCCCTGGTCTGAGGTATCCATAAAGGAAGATACGGTAATCGTATCCGCTTCCGGATCCGTAATCGTCATTCCCCTCGCATTGATGAGAAGCACCATGTTGGAGGCAAGCCCTTCCGTCATTTCATCATAGGCGCTGATTTCCGGAAAGATATAGTAATAATTGCCCTGATAGTTCCGTGACATATCTGCGATATATCCATCTGCCGGGGTCATGCCGTAAGCGCTCAGAAGCGCGTCCAGATTTGGCGTATCCTCTGTGCTCTCCGAGGACAGTGTGATATAAACATTTCCGCCGCCTGCAATATAGTCTTTCAGAAGCGTCTGCTCATCCTCTGTAATATCCGTGGCAGGAGAGTACATAAACAAAAGGTCGCAGTCCTCCGGGATCTCTCCTGTCATAAGCAGGTTTAATTCCTCCTGCGTCATATTATTCTTCTCCAGGAGATCTGTTACCGAAGACGAGAAAGTGGATTCTCCGTGACCTGTGGTGTAATAGATCTTTTTCTGGGAATCCGAGGTCACATAATTGACCGCGCTGGTAAACTGTCCCTCTCCGTCAAACTCCGTGGCCGCTGAAGAGCCGGTCGTATAATAGGAATACTCATCGGTTACCAGAATGTCTGAAAATGCCACCGTTGTAGACTTTTCGGTATCCTCGCAGGAAATCAGGATCGTATCTTCGCTGACATCATTTTCCGTAAGCTCCGAGGGATGGAGTACCGGATCCACCCATTCTACGGTAATCTTATCTGACAAAGCCGTATATTTATCCAGAAATGTCTTGATCCTATCATCCGTAGAACTCTTTTCGGCATATACCGTAAAGGTGACCTCCTGATCCAGATCCTTTAAGATCTCCCTGCTGGTGTCAGAAATCTCATAGATCCGGTTATCGCTGATATCTATGTTCCTGATGTTTTCCGGAAGCTGCCCCGCTATCATATTGATGATAACCGCGATCGCTATGACCAGAACGATCAGACCCACACTATAGCTTCCGTTTCTCCAGGTCATACTTGTGCTGCTGAATATATTTTTAATCTTTTCCTTCATAATGCCCTCCTAACTCCAACGCCTTTTCTGTATCATCTGAATCGTCAGAAACAGGAAGACCGCGATCATGGACAGATACAGGATGATCCCGCTGATATCCAGGTAACTGCTGTCTGTAATAACTGTCATGGGATCTGTCAGCTCCAGCTTTGCCAGGATATTCGGCAGCAGATTCTCAAACAGCTCTGACTTTGCCACATATGCAATGACCGTGCCTGCGATCACCACCAGCTCCACTGCCCCGCTTATGATCCAGTTCTTCGTCATCTGCCAGACAAGAAATGCCAGCAAGGACAGGATGACTGCCACTCCGATGGCGTTGGTCCCTGCTCCGGAAGGGATAAAATCCAGGATTCCGTTCCACAGATACAGCGCCATCAGGACTCCCATGGTACCGATGGCTGCAATAATCGTACTTTCTGTCAGCGATGAGATAAACATCCCGATGGAAATATATACGCAGCCCATCAGGAAAAACATCAGGATTGACAGATAATCCGTCAGAATATAAGCCGTTCCCTGGCTTTTGATGATCAGCGGAAAAATCAGATAAATAACGCATGGCACCATAAGGATCGTCACCATTGCCAGATATTTTCCCAGCACTACCTTAGGAAGGCTGACCGGAGAGGTAAGGAGCAGCTGATCCGTTTTGTTTTTCCGGTCCTCCGCAAAGCTTCTCATGGTCAGTACAGGCACCGCTATCAAAAGAACAAACAGAATCCCCGTCAGCACATATGAGAAATAGGGATATCCATAGTTCAGGTTATATGCCATAAAATACACTCCTGCATACGCCACCAGAAATGCAATGAACACATATCCGATCATCGTATGGAAATAGGAATTTAATTCTCGTTTATAGATTGCTTTCACGTTTGTCTAACCTCCCCTTCTTTTATTTCTGCGTCAGTTCCAGGAATATTTCTTCCAGGGTTGACTTGTTAAGTTTCAATGTCAGAAGGGGCATCTTCTGGTCCGCAAACGCATGGAAGATCCGTTCCCTGATATCTCCCGAACCCTTTGCCTCTATCTGGGCACGCACCGTGCCATCCTCCAGCAATGTATATTCCACACGTTTGACCTGATCGATCCGGTCCAGAACCCTTTCCACTTCCTTTTGCTCACGGCGGACTTCTATTTCAATATGACCGGTCCCGCTCATGGAATTTTCCAGGTTCTCCGGCGTATCACTGGCTACCAGCTTTCCTCTGGCAATGATCAGGATATAGTCGCATACCTCCCGGATCTCCGCCAGGATATGGGAGCTTAAAATGACTGTATGCTCTTTTGCCAGCTTACGGATCAGTTCCCTGATTTCGATGATCTGCTTGGGATCCAGACCCACGGTGGGCTCATCCAGGATGATGATCTCCGGAAATCCAAGGATTGCCTGCGCAAGCCCGACCCTCTGCTTATACCCCTTGGACAGGTTGCTGATCAGCCGGCCCCGGACATCTGACAGTCTGGTCAGCCTCATAGCTTTTTCAATCTGGATCTCCATATCTTCTTTCGGTATCTTTTTCAGCTCTGCCGCAAATCTCAGATATTCCATGACTGTCATTTCCAGATAGAGAGGCGGCTGCTCCGGCAGATAGCCAATACACTGCTTTGCCTCCTCTGGTTCCTTCAGAATATCGTGCCCGTCTATCAGCACCTCCCCCTTTGTGGCGCCCAGATACCCGGTCATGATATTCATGGTCGTGGATTTTCCGGCACCATTAGGCCCAAGGAAGCCGTATATCTGCCCTTTTTCGACTGTAAAGCTTAAGTTGTCTACGGCCAGATGCTTCCCGTAACATTTGGTAAGATTCTTCACTTCTATCAATGCCATTCCTCCCGCTTTATTATTTTGTTGAGCGTCACAGCACTATGACGCACCGATGCTAACAATATAAGCGGTAAGTTTGAAATATATGTGGTAAAAGTATGTTCATTTTGTGAAATGGGAGATTAAAAGATCGGATATCCGAATATAAAGAAAACAGATATGTAAGAAAATGCCAATAAACGGGAAGCTGGCTGGCAGGCGTACCATTCTCCTGCGTCTCTCGGGTTTCCCCTGTCAAGCCATCGGCGTGTGGACGGGTACGAACTCCTCCACCTCAGTCAGCTTCCCGACTTATGGTAACCCAATCATACCATTCCTAATCTTTTTTGTAAAGAATTCTCTTGTTCCTGATCAGGCGACTCCATTCCTTTTCATTAATCTTCATAAACGTAATAATAGAATTTTTAAAATTGGGGTTATCTGTAGACACATTCAGACGAAGAACTGTCTTAAATCTCTTTTCATCTGATTCTCTGACTTCTTTTAAAATCAAGGCTGTATTGGGTTTATTTGATTCTATGATAAAGTCCGGATCCTCAACTATATTTTTCAAATACCCCCAATATTTTTCATAGTCATTTGGATGTCTTTCTTTTACATGACGGATTCTCTCATCCGTAATAATGACTTCATCAACGATAATATCATTTGCAATACACTGATAAATACATCGCTGTATCTTTCCGATAAATTTCAATCACATATCCTCTTTTCATTTCACAAACGGGATTTGCAGTTTTGAGATTTCTTGCACTGTTTTAAACCAGATCAGTTATTTTGAATGGCATACACCATTAAGAATTAAACCGTTAGAAATACAAATATCTGGATATTATGATAGCATGGATATTATGAAAAAGCCACTGTAAAACATTCAAAACAAAAAGTACATTGTCCCTATCAAGCCTGCCATCAGCATAATCCCGGGCACCACATATTTTCGCGGATGATGCCACAAGTCACTTTCAATCTTCCACCCACGGACGGGGAAGAACCATTCCAGCATCACGGACAGGACTGCGCCAAGGCTGGAAAAGACTGCCGCCATTCCCGCCATCCTGGCGGTAACTCCGCCGGACTGGATCTGCCAGCTGCAAAGAAAAATCACATCCGCCGCAAAGTTACAGAAAAACAGGAACAGACCATAAGGGATGCAGAACCCTTTTCCCTGCCCGGGCAGGAACCGAACAGCCCTTTCCAGGGCCGGATCCCCGGACAGCAGGATACAGACAGGCGTATTGAAGGTGAGGAGGGCAAAACCCATGGGAAGTGCGAATGTGTCTGCCGTCTTCTCAAAAAATACAGGCAGAACCAATGCAAGCCCCCACAGAATCCCTGTATTAGCCAGGTAATTTTTATGTCCCCGCAAATAACGGACAAAATAGGCAAACATCAGGACGTGCCGGCGGCTTTTTACTGTGCGGCTGCGTTTCCCATCCACAAAATAGAAGGAATAGGCATCCGCCCTCCACAAAACCAGCAGCAAAAACAGGGAATGGATTGCGAGAATCCAAAAAACGGCCATGTTCTCTCCCCACAGCAAAACTATCACAACCACCACCGCCCACAGACTCCCTGCCCATGGATGATTTCTAAACGAAAAGAGAACTGCCGCAAACAGGGCCGCATGAACCGCACACAGAAAGCTTCCCAGAACTTCGGTCCAGGTCCATGCGGAGACCGCAAAGGCCACCGAAAGAAGCGCCGCCGTTTTCGTCAGGAGCGTATAGCTTCCAAGGGCAGATATATAAGAAAATACCAATTTCCGGTTTTCAAAGGGCAGCATATACAGATTCTGCAGATACGAAGCCTGGTCCTTGGAGGACAATGCCTGCCACATGATGCCTGCCGTAAACATACTTGCCATCAGATACAGGATCCCGGCGGAAATCTCTATCTGCATCCCTGCCGTACGCAGTCCGAAAAAGACAGCCCCCAGCACCAGAAGAGTCCGTATCAGCCGTTCATAGTCTTTCCCAAATAATTTTTTTGCAAAAGCCTTATATATCATCTTCATACCGAAGCGCCTCCCGCATGTCCGAAGCGCAGATCCGGCTGCCTTCAAAGCTTCGCCGGATCTGCCCGTTTTCCAGCACCATCACCCGGTCTGCAGTCAGTGCAATACTTTCCAGCACATGGGAGGAAAACAGCACTGTCCCATATTCCCGATACCCGGAAATCTGCCGGTACAGGTACTCTGTACTCTGAAAATCCAGCCCATTCACCGGTTCGTCCAGTAAAAGCAGCTTCGGCTTCAGTGCAAATGCAGTGATGAGGAAACACTTTTTCCGGTTCCCGGTAGACAGCTCCTTTAGCAGGACATCCTCGTATCTTTCAAACCCAAAGCCCTTTACCAGCTCCCCGACGCCAGACAGCTTCTCCCCATAAGCGTGCGAGACATAGGTCAGATATTCCCGGAATGTAAAATACTGAAAGGAATGATCCTCGTCAAATACGGTGTAGCGGCAAAGTTTAAAACTTTGCTCCCGCATCCTTACCGGGCGGCCCTGAAACCAGATCCCTTCTGCATCAAAACCGGAAAGCAGGCCTGACAGCACTTTTAAAAATGTGGTCTTTCCGGCCCCGTTCAGGCCGATCAGCCCCACCGCCTCATGCTCCAAAAGCTCCAGCGAAAAATCCGACAATACTTTCCTTTCCCTGTCATACCAGGCGCTTAAGTTTTTGACAGTCAACAGCGAATCATCCATACTACTTCCCTCCCTGATCATCCTGCTGCTTTTTCCAGGTTGTAAAAGCCGAAACCAAAAACAGGATTGATAGAATAATACAAAGAGGTCCTCCTCCCACGATCGTTGCCCCTGCTAAGATCACTCCAATGATACTTCTGATATAAACGTGACGCATATTCCTTACCTCCTAAAATGTTTTCTCTTGATATCTCCATCATAGACAAAAAAAGAGGCCGAAACAGAAATGTCCGTAATCGGCAGGTTTTTGACCGCAAATGCAAATGGGGACGGGGGATTTTCAGAAATCCCCCGTCCCCATTTGCGTTTTATTCTCCTGCTCTATCATAGGACAGCGTCGCCACTGTCCGGAACACCCCGTCCGCATAAGAAGTCTTCAGCGTCCCATCGTATTTTTCCGCCGCGGCACGGGCGCTTTTTAAGCCCCATCCGTGCAACCCTTCTTCGGTTTTTGTCGTCTTCAGTTCCTTGTCCTTTAAAACCACCGGTCCCGCAAAGCTATTCTCTGTCTTGATGACCAGCATGTGCTGGATCCGGCGGATCGTAAGGTTTACAAACCGCTCTTTTCTCTCCGGTACTCTTGCCGCCGCTTCCAGTGCATTATCCAGCAGGTTCCCTAAGATGGCGCAAAGATCTGCCCCCGCTATATTCATATGCCGGGGAAATTCCACCTGTACCCGGTATACGATTCCCTGATCTTCTGCCTCGGCTGCTTTGCTGTTGATCAGGTAATCTACGGTTTCATCCCCTGTCCACACCGCATCCGCCAGCTCTGTCACCGGCGCTTTCAGCTCATCCAGATACCCAAGCACTTCTTCTGTCTTCCCGTGGGTGAGAAGCTGGCGCAGGACTCCGATATGATTATGGAAGTCGTGAAACAGCTTTGCATTGACGGCATAAGCCTGATTCAGAGTATGATATTCCCGCTCCAGAAGTTCGGCCTGCTCTGATTTCAGACGCGAAAGTTCTCTTTCTATCTGATTCTGCCGGTTCATATGGAATACCAACACAGCCGTCAGGAGGATGACCGACAAAAAGGTCCACATGTCCAGTGTAGCATCCGGTATCTCAAGCACCGTTTGCTCTGACAGAGTAATGATAGCAAGAAACCCTGCAAGGACGATTCCTCCCGCCATACGAAGCCCTTCTTTTTCTTGCGTGTCCCCATGTCTTCTGAGACAGAGACACAGAACGATCAGAAGACCGTTCAGAATCCAGACTGCCGCCTGTCCGCTCCCCGTCCCCACATCCAGAAATGTCGGCGAGCCAAACCAGATTCCAAGCCCGGCTCCCAAAAGGAACTGCCAGAATGAAACTCCGATCTCATAAAAGATTCCGATAAACAGCCCCATTCTCACATCCAGGCAGCCAAAGCGGACTCCGCAGAACACGATCCAGGCTGTCTCCAGCGCCAGACGATAAACTCCGGGCAATCCCGGGAGCGCTGTCAGCACGGAAAGGACTGCCGTTCCCACAATAACCGCCGCAAAGATCCATGACGCTGTCCTTTCCTGCTTTTTACCGGCCGCCGCTCTGTGCATAATCAGAAAGCACACCAGTACCCGGACGGCTGCAGACGCCGTATCCGAACACAGTATCAGCCATTCCATCATATATGCCTCCCCCAGTAATCATTGATCTCTTCTTTTACTTCCTGCAGATGAGAACGGCTGACCGGAAGACTTTCTCCATTTTTCAGGACAGCCATCCCGTGCCGGATCTGCATAATGTGTATCATGTTGACAATGCAGCCCCGGTCGATATAGATAAATTCTTCCGCATTCAGCTCCTCATAAACCTTCTGCAGGCTTTTGCGGACTTTCGATACGCCTCTTGCCGTGGTCATACTTGCATTTTTCCCATCCCGCTCAATATAGTAGATTTCTTTATACGGAATCTTTTCCAGACGGCTGCTGGTCCTTATCGTATAGGTCTTTCCCTCTTCCAGCATGATAAGCTTCACCGCATCCCGGACGGCTGCCGCAAGCCGCTTCTCTATCTCCGCTTTGGGAACATACCGGAAGACAGACAGTTCAAATGCGTCTATGGCATACTCGATATGAGATGTAATAAAAATGATCTTCACATCCGGAAGACAGGGCCGGATCTTCTCCGCCAGCTCCATGCCGCTGCTTCCCGGCATCTCGATATCCAGCAGGATCAGGTCAAAGAAAAAATGATCCTCTGTGATGTCATAGAGCAGATTTTCGCTGGCGGTGTAAGACAGCGTCTCTCCGGCACATCCGCACTCTCTTAAGCACTGCTCGGCTATACTTTTGTGCCTGACTACCGCCTCTTTATCATCATCACAGACTGCAATGCGCAGCATCCTTTCACCTCCGCTCCTGCATGTAAAAGCTATTCTTTTTCTATCATACCACCATCCGATGCAAATGAACAAATGATTTTCCTCTGCTGATCCGCCGGGATTGCTAAGTCTCCGAAAATCAGATAAAATAGAACTTATCAAATATTCGATCCTTCACGATCCTATCATTTTAAGACAGTACGAGGAGGAGCTTATGAAAATCACAGACGTAAAAATGGAAAAATTTTCGATCGAACTGTCAGAACCATTCAATGTGGCCTTCGCCCAGATCACGCACACCGTCAGCATCATCGTCAAGATCGAGACAGATGAAGGCTATGTGGGCTATGGAGAAGCGGCGCCCTTCGCACCTGTAACCGGTGAGACGGTAGACGGCTGCCTGGAGATCCTCTCCCTTTTCCGCCAGGGACTGATCGGCATGAATCCTCTGGATATCGAAAAAGCTCATGCGATGATGGACGGCCTGGCCCATGGAAACGGCTCCGCAAAATGCGCCGTTGATATCGCTCTTTACGATCTAAAGGGCAAGGTGATGGGACAGCCCTTATACCGGGTACTGGGCGGATACGACAATGTTGTCCAGAATGATATCACGGTTGTCATCAACCCTCCGGAGAAAATGGCAGAGCAGGCTGTCCACTTTGTTCAGGACTTAGGCTACCACATCCTGAAGATTAAGACCGGGATCTGTCCGGAAGAGGATCTGCGGGCCATATCTCTGATCCGTGAAGCCGTCGGCCCGGATATCCGCCTGAGAGTGGATGCCAATCAGGGATACAATTACAGCCAGGCTATTGCCATGCTGACCGAGATGAAAAAGTACGGCGTCGAAGCCATTGAGCAATGCCTTCCCGACTGGGATCTGGATGGAGCCGCCAGGCTTCGCAGACAGGGCAGCGGGATTCAGCTCATGCTGGACGAGTCCGTACATACCATCCGGGACGCCGCCAAGATCTGTAAAGCAGAGGCCGCAGACATTATGAACCTGAAGCTGATGAAATGCGGCGGCCTGTACAGAGGCGCCCAGATCAATGCCATCGGAGAGAGCTTTGGTGTCCCCTGTATGGTAGGCTGCATGATCGAAACAAAGATTTCCATCACCGCCGGACTAAGTCTGGTGGCTGCCAAGAAAAACATCACCGAGGCAGACTGTGACACCTTCCTGTTCTACAAGGACGGAGATACAGGCATGCCGGGCGGATTTGAAATCGAAGGCGACCAGTTCCGGCTGCTGGATAAGCCGGGCCTGGGACTCGATATCTCCTTCTGATCGTGACAAAAAAAGGAAGAACGGACATCCCCGCGCCGGATGATCCAGTTCTTCCTTTCTTTTAAGCATGATATTTTATTTCGCCATCACTTCCCAATCTGTTTTACAAAAAATACGTTTTCTTTTCTTTCCTGAAACCCGTTTTTCCTGTAAAACTGATAGGCCGGCACCTGTTTCTCTGTAAGAAGCGTGATGTATACGGCTCCCTTTTCCGCCGCTTTCTCTTCGATGGATTTCATAAATCCAGACCCGATTCCTGCCTGCTGCATCTTAGGAAGGATTCCAAACTCGTCGATCCAGTATTCCGTCCCCTCATACCAGCTTTTCAGCCTGCCAAGCGCTATGCCGGTCAGCACTTCGTCCTGATAAACACCGAAGGATAAGGAATTTTCGTTTCCCATCAGTTCCCGGATGTACGCATGAAGCTTGTCATCCGTCCACACATCATTCCATGGCTCTACTGAAAAAATATCGATCATCAGCCTCTTGACTGATTCAATATCCGACATATTCAACTCTCTGATCTCCATGGCCATCTTCCCTTCTTTTTTCTTCTTCCTTTATAATAAAACATCAGGATAGATTTGTATACCCCATCAGAGATTCGTCCACCGCCTTTGCGGCCTCTCTTCCCTCATGGATGGCCCACACCACCAGAGACTGTCCTCTTCGCATGTCTCCCGCAGTAAATACCTTTTGCACAGAAGTCTCATATTCTTTATCTGCCACGGTTCCGCGAGGCGTCTTTTCTACGCCAAAAGCGTCCATAACGTAATCCTGGGCTCCGGTAAAGCCTGCCGCGATCAGCACGAGATCCGCCGGAATGATCTTTTCACTGCCAGGCACCTGACTCATGTCCATGCGTCCGGTCTTTTCATTTTTCTGAAGTTCCAGTCCCACCGTTTTGATCTTGCAAATCTCTCCCTTACTGCCTGAAATGAATTCCTCCACGGTAGTCTGGTAAATTCTTGGATCCTTTCCGAAGACTTCTATGGATTCCTCCTGACCATAGTCTGTCTTCAGGACTCTTGGCCACTCCGGCCATGGATTGGACGAGGTACGTTCTTCTGCCGGTTTTGGCATCATTTCCAGCTGTGTGACAGACTTTGCACCCAGACGGATCACGGTACCCACGCAGTCATTTCCTGTATCTCCACCGCCGATGACCACTACGTCTTTTCCCTTTGCCAGGGAATATGGTATCTCTTTAAAATCAGAGTCCAGAAGCCTTTTTGTCACTTCCGACAGGAAGTCTACCGCAAAACGGATTCCCTTCGCTTCTCTTCCCGGTGCCTTGATATCTCTTGCCTGTGATGCTCCGCAGGCAAGAACCACCCGGTCATATTCCTTCAGGATCTGGGCGGCTTTCTTATCCTTTCCCACGTCCACTCCCGTGACAAAGGTAATCCCCTCCTCCTCCATCAGTTTCCTTCTTCTTTCAATCACTGATTTATCCAGCTTCATGTTGGGAATCCCGTACATGAGAAGACCTCCGATCCGGTCTTTCCGCTCGAATACCGTCACCTCATGCCCCCGGCGGTTGAGCTGGAGGGCTGCCGCCAGTCCTGACGGTCCGCTCCCTACGACCGCCACCCGATAACCGGTACGGACTTTTGGCGGTCCTACCCGCACCAGATCGTGTGCAAAGGCATACTCAATGATCGTTCTCTCATTTTCTTTTGTAGAAACCGGCTCTGTATTGACATTGCAGGTACAGGCAGCTTCACAGAGTGCCGGGCATACCTTGGAGGTAAATTCCGGGAAGCAGTTTGTCTGCTGCAGACGCTGATACGCACCGTCCAGATTCCCCCGATAAACCAGATCATTAAACTCCGGCACCAGATTGTGTAAGGGGCAGCCGGAAGCCATGCCGCCAAGCATGGCTCCGAACTGGCAAAACGGGATACCGCACTCCATGCACCTTGCGCCCTGGAGCTTTTGCTCCCCAAGCGGAAGAAGCTCATGAAATTCTTTAAAATCGCCAATCCGCTCTTTCGGTGGTCTGCACGGTCCCGTTTTCCGCATATATTCCAAAAATCCTGTCGCTTTTCCCATATTTTTATATCCCTCCTGTCCGTTTCTGCCCCGTACTTTCATAGAAAGCTTCTACCTGTGCCTCTTCAGGCTTCATTCCCAGCTCCTCATAATGCAGGCTTAAACTCAGGATCTTCTTATAATCGTTCGGGATGATTTTTTTAAACTTTGGAAGGTATTCTTCAAATGCCTCCAGAATCTTTTTCCCTTTCTGTGAACCTGTCTTTTCTACATGCTCCCTGATCAGGCGCTTCAGTTCTTCTTTATCTGCTTTTTGGTTTACATCTTCCATGGAAATCATCTCTTTATTGATGTTGCGGTACAGTGCATTTTCTTCATCCAGCACATAGGCAAAGCCGCCGCTCATACCGGCCGCAAAGTTCTTTCCGGTCCGCCCAAGGATCACGGCTTTGCCTCCTGTCATATATTCACACCCATGATCTCCTACTCCCTCCACGACTACCGTCGCGCCGGAGTTACGGACGCAGAACCGTTCGCCTGCCACACCGTTTACAAAAGCACGGCCGGAGGTGGCTCCGTAAAACGCCACATTCCCAATGATCATATTTTCCTCCGCCGGATAGGTACTCTCTTTTGGCGGAGCAATGATCAGCTGGCCGCCGGACAGACCTTTGCCGAAATAGTCATTGCTGTCTCCCCGAAGCTCGATGGTCAGTCCTTTGGGGATAAATGCCCCGAAGCTCTGCCCTCCTGTTCCGGTACAGTGAATCTGATAAGTGTCATCCTCCATGCCTTCCGGGCAGCGTCTGGTAATCTCAGACCCAAACATGGTCCCGAAGGTCCGGTCCGTATTTTTGACATGTACATTTACTTCTCCTGGCATCCCTTTTTTCAGTTTCTCGCCCAGCTCCTGCAAAAGAACTGTCTCATCCAGAGTCTTCTCCAGTTCAAAATCATAGGTTCCCGGCACGTTATTCTCTGCAGAATATGGATGGCTCAGCACCGCGCTCAAATCGATCCGGGAAGCCCGTGGATTTGCCGTCACTTCTTTCTTCTTTAAAAACTCGCTTCTTCCCACCAGTTCATCGACCGTGCGTACACCTAAGCGGGCCATGTATTCCCGAAGCTCCTGCGCGATAAATTTCATAAAATTGATCACATACTCTGGCTTCCCTTTGAAACATTTCCGAAGTTTCGGGTTCTGGGTCGCCACTCCCATAGGACAGGTATCCTTGTTGCAGACCCGCATCATCACGCATCCAAGCGCAACCAGGGGTGCCGTGGCAAACCCAAACTCTTCTGCTCCCAGCATGGCTGCGATGGCCACATCCCGTCCGCTCATCAGCTTGCCGTCTGTCTCCACCTTGATCCTGCCGCGAAGCCCGTTCCGAAGAAGCGTCTGGTGCGTCTCTGCAAGTCCCAGCTCCCAGGGCAGGCCCGCATTGTGGATGGAGCTTCCAGGTGCAGCGCCGGTACCACCGTCATAACCGGAGATCAGTACTACCTGTGCTCCGGCCTTTGCCACACCGGATGCGATGGTTCCGACTCCCGCCTCAGATACCAGTTTTACCGAAATCCTGGCATATTTGTTGGCATTTTTCAGATCATAGATCAGCTGCGCCAGATCCTCGATGGAGTAAATGTCGTGGTGGGGCGGCGGTGAGATCAGGCTGACGCCCGGCGTAGAATACCGGGTCTTCGCGATCCAGGGATATACCTTCTTTCCCGGCAGGTGTCCGCCCTCTCCCGGCTTTGCTCCCTGAGCCATCTTGATCTGGATCTCATCGGCGCTGACCAGGTATCTGCTGGTCACGCCAAAACGTCCGCTTGCCACCTGCTTGATGGCCGAGCAGCGGTTTTCTTTTGTTCCCTTTGACTCCAGACGCTCCGGAGACTCGCCTCCCTCTCCACTGTTGGACTTTCCATGGATGGCGTTCATAGCTAGAGCCAGCGTCTCATGGGCCTCCTGGGAAATGGAGCCGTAGGACATCGCACCCGTCTTAAATCTCTGTACAATGTTCTCTACACTTTCTACCTGATTGATGGGGATACCCTGTTCCGGATAATCAAACTCCAGAAGACTCCTTAAATATCCGGTATCCTCCTGATCTGCCAGCTCCGTATACTTTTTAAAGGTCTCATAGTCCCCGTTCCATACCGCCTGCTGCAGAAGATGAATGGTCTGGGGGTTATACCGGTGGTGTTCTCCCTGGCTTCGGAAGCTGTGGCGCCCAAGACTCTTTAAGGTCAGATCTGTGCCAAGCCCCAGAGGGTCAAAGGCCGCACGGTGGAGCTTTTCCACATCTGCCTGGATATCCTCCATGGTCACGCCCCCCACACGGCTGACCGTGTTGGTAAAATACCGGTCGATGACTTCCTTTGAAATACCGATCGCTTCAAAGATCTGCGCCCCCTGGTAAGACTGGATCGTAGAAATACCCATCTTGGACGCAATCTTTACGATCCCGCTTAAGACAGCATGATCATAGTCCTGCACCGCCGCATAATAATCCTTTTTCAGAAGTCCCGTCTCGATCATCTCCCGGATCGTCTCATGCGCCAGATACGGATTCACCGCACAGGCCCCATATCCCAGAAGCGTTGCAAAATGATGCACCTCTCTTGGCTCCCCGGACTCCAGGATCAGAGATAAGGACGTACTCTTCCTGGTCCGCACCAGGTAATGGTGTACCGCTGATACAGCCAGAAGGGACGGCAAAGCTACATGCGTCTCATCTACGCCCCGGTCTGTCAGGATCACAATCGTAGCTCCGTCCTTATATGCCTTATCTACGTCTAAGAACAGGCGTTCCAGCGCTTTGTCAAACGGAGTGTTTTTGTAACAGATGATCGGCACCTCTTTCACGGAAAATCCCGGAACCTTCATGTTTTTGATCTTCAGAAGATCGGTATCTGATAAGATAGGATTTTTGACCTTGAGCACCTGACAGTTTTCCGGATATTCCTTCAAAAGATTGCCTTCTTTTCCGATGTAGACGCTGGTATTGGTAACGATCTCTTCTCTGGCAGCATCGATCGGCGGATTGGTAACCTGTGCAAACCGCTGCTTAAAATAATAAAACAGAGGCTGAAATTCTTTTGAAAGTGCAGCCAATGGGATGTCGATTCCCATGGATGTGATACCCTCCGAGCCATTCAGCGCCATGTTCAGGATCGTATCGTGATACTCCTCATAAGCATATCCAAAAGCTTTCCGAAGCCTTGCGCAGGTCTCTTCCGTATACTGTTCCACCATCTGATTCGGAATTTTCAGATCACGAAGTTCAATCATATGCTGATCAAGCCACTCGCCGTAGGGCTTCTTTTTTGCATAGTATTCTTTTAGTTCTTCGTCTGTCTTAAGCCTGTGTCCAATCGTGTCCGCCACCAGCAGCTTTCCCGGGTGGATCCTTCCTTTTTCTTTGATATCCTCTTCCCGGATCTCTTCTAATACTCCTGTCTCTGATGACAGATAAAGACAATTGTCTCTGGTCAGATAATATCTGGACGGCCGAAGCCCGTTCCGGTCCAGTACCGCGCCCATCATGTCTCCGTCGGAGAACAGGATAGAGGCCGGACCGTCCCATGGTTCCATCATCGTCGCATAATACTGATGGAAATCCTTCTCATCCTGGGAAATGGTATCATTATTCGCCCAGGGCTCCGGAATGGTCACCATCACAGCAAGCGGAAGCTCCATGCCGTTCATCATCATAAATTCCAGTGCATTATCCAGCATGGCAGAATCAGACCCGCTCCTTTCCACTACAGGAAGGATCTTGGAAAGCTTCCCTTCAAAATACCGGGACGCCATGTTTTCTTCCCTCGCCAGCATCCGGTCCACGTTTCCCTGGATGGTATTGATCTCACCATTGTGAACAATGAGGCGGTTCGGATGTGCACGCTCCCAGCTTGGCTCTGTGTTGGTGCTGAATCTGGAATGGACCATGGCGATGGCTGACTGATAATCTTTATTCTGCAGGTCTTTATAAAATGTCCGAAGCTGTCCCACCAGGAACATCCCCTTGTATACGATCGTCCTGCTTGACAGAGACACCACATAGGTATCAGTGCTGCTCTGCTCAAATTCCCGGCGGACAATATAAAGCCTTCGGTCAAACGCAAGGCCGGTTTCTACTTCCTGCGGCTTTTCAATAAATGCCTGCCAGATATCCGGCATACATGCCTTTGCTTTGTTTCCCAGGACTTCCGGAACAGTCGGCACCTTTCTCCAGCCCAGAAATGTAAGGCCTTCTCCTTTTACAATGGTTTCAAACATTTTTTTCGCTTCATTTTTCTTCAGCTCGCTCTGTGGGAAAAAGAACATTCCAACGCCATATTCCCGTTCCCCTCCGATCTCAATACCGGCTTTTTTGCATGCTTTCTGAAAAAAAGAATGGGAAATCTGTAGCAGAATCCCCACACCGTCTCCTGTCTTTCCTTCCGCGTCCTTTCCTGCCCGGTGTTCCAGATTTTCCACAATCTGCAGTGCCTGGCTTACAACCTTGTGGCTTTTCTTCCCGTCAATATTAACTACCGCTCCGATTCCACAGTTATCATGCTCAAACACCGGATCGTACAGTCCTTCTCTGCTGCCCATATGTGTTCACCCCTTTTTTCGGATTTTTTCTAAAAATAAAAAAGATGACAAAGAAAGCCCACGCCATTTCTGACGTATTCCGGGTGACTTCTTTGTCATCTTAGGTACATTTATACCCCATTTTTGAAAATTTGTAAATACTTTTTTACTTTTTGCCCGTTTACAGATCTTCTTCTATTTGTGAAAATTTTTTCAAATTTTTGATTGACATTTTCAAAATTTCGTGTATACTTCAATGCATGAAGCAAGGGCGCTTTGGTGAATTCCAAAGTGCCTTTTTTCATGCCCTGAATATCCGGAGCTGCTTTTTGCGGATATCTATTACCGGATTTTTGAAAAAGAAAGGAGCTGCTTTTATGAATGATACGAAACTGATACCGGAACTTTACGGAAGCCTTGTGTTTAATGACAAGGTCATGCGGGAACGCCTGCCAAAGGACATCTACAAAGCTCTGCACAAAACGATCCAGAACGCTACCCATCTGGAGCTGGACGTGGCAAATGTTGTGGCAGCGGCCATGAAAGAGTGGGCAGTCGAGCATGGAGCTACTCATTTTACACACTGGTTCCAGCCCATGACCGGATTTACCGCCGAAAAGCATGACAGCTTTATCTCTCCTACCGGAGACGGACAGGTCATCATGGAATTTTCCGGCAAAGAGCTGATCAAGGGTGAGCCTGATGCTTCAAGCTTCCCTTCCGGCGGACTCCGCGCCACCTTTGAGGCCAGAGGCTATACGGCCTGGGATCCGACCTCCCCGGCATTCATCAAAGACGGCTCTTTGTATATCCCTACTGCATTCTGCTCCTACAACGGTGAAGCGCTGGACAAAAAGACGCCTTTGCTGCGCTCCATGGAAGCTTTAAATACTTCTGCGGTAAAGCTTTTGCATCTCCTGGGCCGTGAGGATGTGCGGAAGGTGGACACGACCATTGGTTCGGAGCAGGAGTATTTTCTGATCGACAAGGACCTGTATAAAAAGCGAAAGGATCTTCTGTTCTGCGGACGCACGCTGATCGGTGCACCGGCGCCGAAGGGACAGGAAATGGAGGATCACTATTTTGGTGTCCTGAAGCCAAAGGTATCTGCCTACATGCATGATCTGGATGAAGAGCTGTGGAAGCTTGGCGTACCTGCCAAGACCAAGCACAATGAGGTTGCCCCTTCCCAGCATGAGCTGGCTCCGGTCTTTTCCACCGCCAACGTAGCGGCAGACCACAACCAGCTTACTATGGAGATCATGAAGAAGGTGGCCGACAAGCATCATTTTGCCTGCCTGCTCCATGAAAAGCCTTTCGAGGGCATCAACGGAAGCGGCAAGCACAATAACTGGTCCATGGTAACTGACGGCGGAGAAAATCTTCTGAATCCCGGAAAGACTCCTGCCGAGAACCAGCAGTTCCTGGTATTCCTCTTAGCTGTCATCAAGGCTGTGGACGAATATGCAGATCTGATGCGGGTATCCGTGGCAAGTGCCGGCAACGATCACCGGCTTGGCGGAAACGAGGCGCCTCCGGCTATCGTCTCTATTTTCCTCGGAGATGAGCTGACCGCCGTGCTTCGCTCTATTGAGGAGGGAACCGATTTTAAAAAGCAAAAGCAGACACTGATGGAGATCGGCGCTCATGTACTGCCTCATTTTGCAAAGGATACCACGGACCGGAACCGTACATCTCCGTTTGCCTTTACCGGAAATAAGTTTGAGTTCCGTATGCCGGGAAGTTCCCTGTCTGTTGCCGAGCCCAATATTATCCTGAACACGGCAGTGGCCGAGGCTCTGGATCAGATATACGAAACCTTGAAGGACGTGCCGGAGAATGGGCTTGACGATGCTATCCAGGAACTTTTGAAAACTATGATCAAAAATCATAAAAAGATCCTGTTTAATGGAAATGGTTACACCGATGAATGGGTAGAAGAGGCCGCCCGCCGCGGACTTTACAACCTGAAGTCCCTGCCGGACGCCGTTCCTCAGTTCATCGCTGACAAAAACGTAGAGCTGTTCACAAAACATCACATTTTCAGCAAGGATGAAATCTACTCCCGCTATGAGATCCTGCTGGAGAATTATGCAAAAACTCTCCACATCGAGTCCCTGGCAATGCAGGACATGGTGAAAAAAGATTTCACACCGGCACTGTTTGCCTACATAAACACTTTGACCGAAGAAGTGCTGCATAAAAAGGAGCTGCTGCCCGAGCTTCCGTTCTCCTACGAAAAAGATATCATCACCACGCTCAGCGCAGCCGCCGAACAGATCATGACCTCGCTGAAAGAGCTGGAAGAAAGCACCGCCTACGCCGAAGGCAAAGAAGATGTGCTGGAAGCGGCAAGGTCCTACCACGACCAGGTGCTGGCCGCCATGGAATCCCTGCGCCTTGCCGTAGACCAAGCCGAGGCACTGATGCCAAGCGGCAGCCTGCCATATCCCACATATGACGAACTACTGTTCTCGCTGCGGTAGCAAATGTAGCAAATGGGGACGTACACTTTTTGCAAAAGTGTACGTCCCCATTTGCGTTTGCGGGTGTCCCTTTTTGGAAACCCCCCTGTCCCTTTTAGAGTGTTTCAATAAATCCCAGGAAGGCTTTCCTGCCTTCTTCATTGCATTTATACACGCCGGCGTCTTCCAGTACATGCACGAAGGTCTGTCCTACTTCTTCCTTCAGGATGCTCATCACATTCTCACGGCTGATCTCGCTGTATTTTGGCAGGAAGCCAGCCACCCAGTCAGCATGTTTTTCGATTTTTTCGTTGCTGCGGATGTCTTTTCCCTCTACCAGGTAATCTGCCAGGATCTCCAGCTCTTCTTTCAGTCTTGCCGGCAGCACTGCCAGGCCCATCACCTCGATAAGGCCGATGTTTTCTTTCTTGATATTATGGTACTGTGCATGCGGATGATATACGCCCAGCGGATGCTCTTCGGTGGTGATATTGTTCCGGAGCGTCAGATCCAGCTCGTATACGTCACCCACTTTTCTTGCGATTGGCGTGATGGTGTTATGAGGCTCTCCGTCTGTCTCGGCGTAGATAAATGCCGCCTCGTCCGTGTATCCTCTCCATGCGCCAAGGACATGGTCTGCCAGTTCGATCAGGCGTTTTTCATCTTTATGACGGATTCTCAGCACAGACAACGGCCATTTTACGATGCCGCACTCTACGTCCTCATATCCCGGAATCGTCACCTCTTTTTCAACAGGCGCCTTTGCCATGGCAAAGGTATAATTTCCTCCCTGGAAATGATCGTGGCTTAAGATGGATCCTCCCACGATCGGCAGGTCTGCATTGGATCCCAGAAAATAATGCGGGAACTGTTTTACAAAATCAAACAGTTTGGTAAATGCCGCCCGGTCGATCTTCATCGGGATATGCTGTCCGTTAAATACGATGCAGTGCTCATTGTAATATACATACGGAGAATACTGGAATCCCCATTCTCCTCCGTTGATAGTGATGGGGATGATCCGGTGGTTCTCTCTGGCCGGATGATCCAGACGTCCGGCATAGCCTTCATTCTCCATACAGAGCTGACACTTGGGATAGCTGTTGTTCTTCGCATTTTTGGCCGCGGCAATAGCCTTTGGATCCTTCTCCGGCTTGGACAGGTTGATGGTAATGTCGATCTCGCCATATGGAGAATCCACCTTCCACTTCATGTCCTTCTTCACCCGGTAGCGGCGGATGTAGTCACTGTCCCTGCTGAATTTATAATAATATGCTGTCGCCTCCTCCGGAGAATGTCCATAGTGCTCCCAGAATTCCTTCTGTACCTGGGCCGGTCTTGGAAGCAGGCAGTTCATCAGTTTTGTGTCAAACAGATCCCGGTATCCGATGCTGTCCTCGATGATGCCTCTCTTCACAGCTTCCGCGAGCAGCTCAGAAAGCACCTTCTCTAAGCCTTCTCCGTCATCATCCACCGGTATCTTTTGTACCTCCACATCCTCATAGCTGTCCTCATGGAACATTTCCAGCAGAAGGTTGGTGGTATAAATCCTTTCACACTCCGGTGTCAGACCTGTCTCTATCCCATACTCTACCAGCTTTTTAATATTTTCATTTAACATCTTTTTTCTCCCCTCCGTCTATGAAAGCCTTCCGGCTCCGTCTCCGATCTCTACTACATAAAACTCTGCCTCATGTCCTACTTTTTCCTGATATGCCTTGCCGATCTCTTCTACAAAACGGTCTACCGTATCATTTTTCACAATGCTGACGGTACATCCCCCAAATCCGCCGCCAGTGATCCGGGAACCCAGTACGCCCGGCATCGCCTGTGCCAGATCCACCAGAATGTCGATCTCCTCGCAGGACACCTCATAATCATCCCGCAGAGACTGGTGGGAAGCGTTCATCAGCTTTCCGAACAACTCCACATCATTGTTTTTCAGCGCTTCCACCGCACGGATGGTCCGCTGATTTTCATAGACCGCATGTTTTGCCCGTTTCTGTCGGATCGGATCCTTAATGGCATTTTTATGCATCTCAAACTCTTCCTCTGTCAGGTCTCCCAGCGTCTGGATCTCCACCTCTGTCTGCAGTTCACGGAGCGCCGTCTCACTTTCATTTCTTCTGTCATTGTATGCAGAATCCACCAGGCTGTGTTTTACCTTGCTGTTGGTGATCACGATCTTTGCATCCTCGAGCACCACCGGCGCATACTCATAGTTCAGCGTATTCGTATCCAGGAAAATCGCATGATCCTTTTTCCCCATAGCGCTGGCAAACTGATCCATGATACCGCAGTTGCAGCCGTTAAAGTTGTTTTCCGCATCCTGTCCGATCAGAGCGATATCCACCATGCTTACCTGATCAAATCCAAAGATGTCCTTTAAGATCACCCCTGTCAGCACCTCCAGGGATGCAGAAGAAGAAAGTCCGGAACCATTGGGAATGTTTCCCCAGATCAGGATATCAAGGCCATGATCCAGACGGTATCCTCTCTTTTCAAACGCCCACATTACTCCCTTGGGATAGTTGGTCCAGGACGCCTCTTTATGAGGCACCAGATCGTCAAGACTGGTCTCTACCACTCCAAGCTTTTCAAAGTTTACAGAATAAAACCGTAAGGTCCGGTCCTCTCTTTTACGGGCCAGACCATAGGTTCCCAGTGTCAGTGCACAGGGAAATACATGTCCACCGTTATAGTCTGTATGCTCCCCGATCAGGTTGACACGTCCCGGTGCAAAATAGGTGCGGACCTCTCCGCCTTCTCCGTACAGTTTTAAAAATGTCTCCATCAATTTTGCAGTCATGCTCTTCGTCTCCTCTACTTGCATAATTTCTCTTTCTAATCTATGATTATAATGAGATTTATCTCCTACTACAATAAGAATATTGGAGTATTTTATCAAAATATTGAGGAAATGGAGACAGGCCATGCAGATACACACGGAAAAGAACCAAAAAGAGATCAAACAGCACGGAAATTTTGAATTTCCGGTCCACGTAAGCCAGGAATCCATCCGCTCTTATGAGCAGGGATCCTTTCTGTGGCACTGGCACCGGGAGATCGAACTGACCTGGTTTCAGTCCGGACAGATCGAATATTATGTAAACGACAAAAAATATATGCTGAAAGAGGGAGAGGGCCTCTTCTGCAACAGTAATGCCCTTCACTCCGGATATATGGTAGACCATCAGGACTGCCACTATATCTCTGTCACCTTTTCTCCCCGGTTTATTTACGGCTATGAAAACAGCCTGCTGCAGACCAAGTTCGTTGATTTTATTACCTCCAATGAGTCTTGGCATTCCCTGAAACTAAGCCCGGATACCGGCTGGCAGCAGGACATCATCCGGGATATCCAAAGGATTTATGAGCTTTCTCTTGAACCCTCCGCTGATTACGAGCTGGAATTACATATTCTCTTAGCAGGTATCTGGCAGCGCCTCTACCGGTATTATGCTTCCCTCCCGGAGACCGAACATCACTCTCAGAAGCATCTGAAGCGCCTGAGGGAAATCCTGACCTATCTTCAGGAGCACTGCCGGCAGGAAATATCCCTGGACGATGTGGCGGCTCACGTCAATATCTGTAAAAGTGAGTGCTGCCGTTTCTTTAAGAAATATATGAAAATGACGATCTTTGACTATATTTTGTTCCTGCGTATCCAGAACAGCCTGCCGCTTCTTCTCCAGGGCGAAAGCGTCACAAAAACAGCCGGCATGGTTGGTTTTTCCACGCCGGCCTATTATGGTCAGATCTTCAAACGTTATATGGGCTGTTCTCCCGGTCAGTACCGGAAGTCTCATCTCAATTCCTGATAGAGCTTCTTCACTTCTGAGAGAGGACGAAGGCCATCGGTGCCGTTGACTTCGGAAAGAGAACAGGCTGCGCAGGCGGTTCCCAGGATCATGGCTTCTTCCAGGGTCATATCCTGGTATGCCCCATAGAGGATGCCGCTTAAGTAGGCATCTCCGGCACCATTGGTTCCTTTGATAAACCCTTCCGGGAGCTTCAGGCTTGGCACTTTTACAAACTCCTGTTTCTGACAGTCATATCCATAGCCGCATTGGGGGCAGTGGATCACCGCCCAGGTGGTCACGCCCTTTTCTTTTAGCTTCAAAAGCGCCTCTTTCACCTTTTCTTCAGTAAGGCCGTCCGCTCCCGTAAGCTTCACACCGGTAGCCGCCTCCGCCTCCACTTCGTTGATAGAACAATAATCCGTATATTTCAATGCCGCACTTACAATTCCCGCCGCCCGGTCACTTTGTTCCGACACAACGTCAATGGATGTCTTCATTCCCCGTTCTCTGGCATCATGCAGGATTCTGGCTCCAAGCGTTCCGTATTCCTCGTCCGGGCCGTCCACCTTTGCCATCAAAAGCAGATACTCCAGATGGAAAATATCTGCATCCAGCATCTCCCAGTCAATGTATGACTCATCATAAATGTCGCTGGCACCGCCCTGATAAAAGAAGGTTCTCTGCTTGGTGTCCTGGGCATTCATGACATGGGTGACCGAGCTTAACCCCTCTACCGTCAGGTTCGAGATATCTATGTTCGGATACTTTAAAAGTTCTCCTTTCATCATCCGTCCCTGGGTATCATCCCCGATCAGCCCACTGACCTTCAGCGGCACCGAAGGATCCATCTTTGCCAGGTCCAGAAGCATGTTGCCGGTCCCGCCGATATAGCTTACGATATCCCGGATATTGGTAAGATTTCCTGCATCCGGATAGGTATCAATCTTGTAAAATGTATCTGCGATCAGCGTCCCCGCCACCGCAATTCCTTTGGTTCCTTTTGCCATTTTCCTCACCACCTATACTTCCATGCCAAATACCTGAATCGCTTCCTTCACATTTTCCTTCATCGCTTCCACCGCGATCATAGGAATGTCATGGAAAAAGACATTTTCATCCGGAGCCTTCTGATCCAACGCCTCCTTTACGGCCCTTCCGCCGGCCAGAGTCATGTATGTATAATAGTTGATCTTCCGGATCCCGTTCCGGATCGCTGTCTGAAACTCTTCTTTACTAAGACCTGAGCCCCCGTGCATCACAAAGGGAATGTCGATTGCCTCTTTGATCTTCGTGATCCGCTCCAGATCCAGCTTCGGCTTCTTTGTATAAATACCGTGGGTGGTTCCAAAGGCGATAGCCAGCACATCCACGCCGGTCCTCTCCACGAAATCCTTTGCGGTGGCAGGGTCTGTATATACATCCTCCGCACTGTCAAAGGATTCCAGGGTTTCTGCTTCCTTCGGTGACTCCGCAAGGCCCATATCCGAGGAAAAGATGTGCCCTAATTCCGCCTCTACCGTCACGCCTACGCTGTGAGCCAGGCGCACGATTTCTTTTGTCTCCCGCACATTGGTCTCATAATCCTTCGCCGACGCATCCAGCATGACGGAGGTAAATCCCAGCCGGATCGCCTGGATGCAGGATTCCATAGAGGATCCGTGATCCAGATGCACGCACACCGGCACCTTTGCCTTTTTCGCCGCATCCAGCATGATAAGCGCCGCCTGCTCCATCGACAAAAACGGTGCGTGGACTTCCGCATAGTTTAAGATCACACCGCGTCCTGTCTCCTCTGCCGCCTGCATAATCGCCATCAGGGACTCCAGGTTTGAAACATTAAATGCGCCTACTGCATAACCGCCTTTTTCGGCGTCTTCCATCAGTTCTTTTAATGAAACTAACATTATTTTCCCTCCTGTTTTCGTTCATTTTATATGATCCGCTGTCGTATGTCTTTATTTTATCCCATCCCGTATAGGGGTGCAAGAATGGGCTCCCACTTTACTTTAAAGATTTCCTTTTTATTCCAGATCCGCATGCCGTTCAAACATCTGTTCCGGGCTTTCCTGCAGACGTTCCATCAGCTCCAGCACGATCCCGTCGAAGACAAGAAAACACATCTGCTCAAATGCAGAGCCCATCGGCTGGATCGATGTCACGGATGTTCCTCCGTGCCGAAGTTTGGGAGACACCCCCGGCAGTACGGCCATCGCGTCGGCCATCTGTCCGATAGACGACTCCCGGTCCATGGTAAGAAGCGCCACCCGCACACCATTTTTCTTTGCCTTTTTCGCCATCTCTACCAGGCTTCCCGTCTCCCCGGAGCCGGATCCGATAAGCAGAAGGTCTCCTGCTTTTGTATGGGGCGCCGTGATGTCACCCACATGGCTGACAGGCAGGCCCAGATGCATCAGCCGGTTGGTAAATGCCTGCACGGCCAGTCTGCTCCTTCCCGCTCCTGCGGTGAAAATGTGACCGGCATGCAGAAGTTCTTCTACGATCATCTGAAGCTCATTCTCTTCTAAGTAAGAAGCATTCCCTTTAAGCTCTTCCAGGATTTTTTCCGTATAATTTTTTATACTCATCATCTTTTCCTTTCCCGGATCTTTTCCGCCAGCTTTTTCGTTTCCCCGGCCGGATCCTTAGCATGGACAATGCCTCCGCCCACTATGATGATCTCCGGCTCATATTCCAGGTAAGCATCCAGCGTGTCCAGGCGGATGCCTCCGGCCACCGCGATCTGCGCACAGGTGACAGCACTTCTCAGCTCTTTTAAGTCCTGAAGCGGAGTCCTCCCGGCGGCCTGCTGGTCCACTCCTGTGTGGACTGCGATCACATCCACGCCCAGTTCTTCCAGCTGTCTGGTCCGCTCCTTCAGATTCTCCACACAGATCATATCTGCCACTGTCTTCTTCCCGTATTTTTTCGCCGCAGCCGCCACATCCAGGATCGTCCGGTCATCTGTCACAGCCAGCACCGTCACATAATCGGCCCCTGCCCGGAAAGCAAGCTCTGCTTCATAGCCTCCGGCGTCCATGATCTTTCCGTCACAGAGTATCGACAGCCCCGGAAATCCGGCATGGATCCGGCGCACTGCTTCCATCCCATATTCCATCAGGAAGGGGGTGCCTACTTCTGCAATGTCCGCATACTCTTTTACTTTTCCCAAAAGCTCCATAGCCGCTTCCATAGAAATATCATCCAATGCGATCTGCAGTTTCATGTTTCTCCTCCTTTTACCCATGTTCCCAACTAAATCCAATTATAATATTGTTTTTCCTTGCAGTCAACAGTTTTTCACAACTTATAAATTGTTTTTTCTTGTGTTTTTAACAGGATATGTTAAAATAAACTGCAAAAGGAGGAATCCAACCGATGAAAAAGAGACTGACCGCTGAGCGCAGAAATGAGATCGCCCAGCTTTTATTGAAAAATGGAAATATGAAGGCCAGCTCCCTGGCAGAACATTTTGGCGTATCCACAGAAACCATCCGGAAGGATCTGATCTATCTGGAATCTCAGGGCATTGCGCAGAAAAGCTACGGCGGTGCGATCGCAAGCAGTGAACTGCTTCTGGAACGACCAATTGCCCAAAAAGAAATGGAGCGCATGGAGATCAAGACCGCCATTGCAGAACGGGCGGCTTCGATGATTCCCAGGAACGGCGTTATCTTTCTGGATGCCGGAAGCACCACATATGCACTGGCCAGACTCCTGAGGCTCCGCGAAGACCTGACCGTCTTTACCAACTCAATCATGGTCCTTAACATCCTCTCCGACTCCGCAAACCAGGTATATGCGCTGGGCGGACGTGTCCGGGGAAGCAGCAAAGGGATTGTGGGCGCATGGGCTACCCAGGCCATAAGCTCTCTGCACTTTGATCTTGCATTTCTTGGCAGCGACGGCTTTCGGGATCTCTCCGGCCCTTCCTGTGTCTCCTATGAGGAGGCGGAAGTAAAGCAGACTGTGCTGAAAAGCAGCAGTCAGACTGTCGTGTTAAGCGATCACACGAAATTTTTATCCAACAGCCTGTTTCAGTTTGCTGACTGGAGCCAGCTTACGGCGCTCGTCACTGACCGCCGGGAAGACCCAGATATTAAAAGCCTGGCCGAAAAAATCAGCCAGGCTGTAAATGTCATATGTGTCTGAACATGTTATATGTGTCCGAACACGCTATATGCTACGCTCCGGTAGGCATATAAGGTCTGAGAACTCCTGCCACATTGCTGAGCGGCATGGTCTGCAGCCAGATCTTGCCCGGGCCGGTGAGTAAAGTATTGAAGATGCCCTCGCCGCCGAACAGCATATTTTTCACGCCCGGGACACTTTTGATCTCCATAGAGCATGTAGCTTCCATAGCCGCCAGGTACCCGGTGTCTACCACGATCTGCTGTCCCGGCTGCAGCTCATACTCAACCACATGTCCGTCAAACTCCGCAAACGCAATCCCCTGTCCTGACAGTTTCTGCATAATAAATCCCTCGCCGCCAAACAGACCGGAAGCAAACTTCTTATTAAAAAATACCGACAATTCAATACCTGCCTCGCCTGCCAGGAACGAACTCTTCTGGAAAATCATCTCCCTTCCCGGCTCGATCTGAAATGCGCGGATAGATCCCGGAAAGCTGGATGCAAAAGCGATCATTCCGGCGCCGCCCTGAGCGGTATAGATATTCTGGAAAATCTTCTCCCCGGCAAACATCCTGCCGATCGCCTTGCCAAAGCCGCCATTGCTGGATGTTTCCATCTTCATATTGGGTGACATCCAGGCCATGCTGCCGCTCTCCGTGATCATCCGCTCGCCGCCCTCCAGCTCACACACCACTACTGGTAACGTTTCTCCTAAAATCTGATACTTCATATTTACCTCCTTGTGGGGGACGTACACTTTTTGCGTTGGTCTACGTCCCCATTTGCATTTCTCCCTGTCCCTTTTTACATTTTACCCTGTCCCCGAACGAATCGGGCTCCATACTCCATGGCTTCAAAGCTTTTCCCATATGTCCAGTTCAAAAAACCATGGAGCATGCCTTTCATTACATGGCACTCTACCGGCACTCCCGCATCTTCCAGCTTTGCCGCATACATCAGCCCCTGATCCAGCAAAGGGTCACATTCAGCGAGCACGATACAGGCTCTGGGAAGGCCGGACAGATCCTCTGCCAGGAGCGGGGATGCGTATGGATCTTTTCTCTCTTCTTCCCTGGTAAAGTATAGCGCCATCGGATCTTCGGTGCAGCGGTACTCCAGAAAATGCCCCCGTCCATATCGCTTTTCTGATTCTGTCAGTTCCTCTGCCTTATTGCAGACCAGCGGGTAGACCAGATACTGTCCTTTAATGTCCGGCCCTTTCCGCTCTCTTGCCATCATCGACACAACCGCGGCAAAATTGCCTCCGGAACTGTCGCCACCTACATTTAAGTTTTCCGGATCTCCTCCGTAGTCTTCCACATGCTCCTTCGCCCACCGAAGTGTCTGGTAAGCTTCCTCAAGCCCCCGGGGAAATGGGTGCTCCGGCGCCAGATGATAGTCCGGCGCTACCACCAGCATTCCTCCTGTCATACACAGATAACGGCAAACATACTCATATACCTCGATGCTGTTAAAGGAAAAAGATCCCCCGTGGTAATACACCAGTACAGGCTTCTTTTCCTCCAGGCCTTTGCCACTTTCTTCTGGCGGCTGGTAAACCCGCACCCGGAAGGGGCCATTGCCAAAATCACAAAGAATATCTTCTGTCATTACACCCATAACCTCCGGATATATGTTACATTTCTGATAGGCTGCGGTCATCGCAGCCAGTGATTCATAATCGCTTTGCTGCCGCCAGAGCTGTAGATTGTTCATGTCCATCACCTGCGGTGCCATGATCTCCACTTCCGGCGCCACCTTCCCGTATTCCGGCTCCAGATATTTCCGATACATTTCCTTAAATCCTCCTTTCTTTCTTATTTTCCGAAAATATATGCGCTATGACTTTTTTCTGGCAGCTGCGCAATAAACAACAAATCCAAGAAGCACGACTGCAAAAGTCATCCATCCAACCAGCGCCGCGGTTCCCATGACACTGAATTTATCATAATATCCTTTCAGATAAATGATCATAATTATCAACGGAATCCCGTAAGACACATAGCCCTTCAGCCATGCAGGGAATTTCAGGCCCTTGCCGGCATTTGCTTCCGCAAGAAACTTTTCCCATCCCCATCCGTTCTTTCTGGTACAGAAAAGAAGATAACCCAGGCTTCCCAGCGGAAGCAGGTTGTTGGATACAATGAAGTCCTCCAGGTCCATGACCGAGCTTCCCGCACCCACCGGCTGAAAATCCGCCAGCACGTTAAATCCTAAGATACAGGGAACACTGAGTATCGTAATCAGGATAAGACTTACAACCACGCTCTTTTTTCTGCTCCAGCCCAACATATCTATATCAAAAGAAATGATATTTTCGAACACTGCCACCAGCGTAGTAAAAGCCGCAAATGTCAGGAACAGGAAAAACAGCGCTCCCCACAGCTGACCGCCCGGCATCTGGGCAAATATATTCGGAATTGTCAGGAAAATCAGGCTTGGCCCGGATCCCGGCTCGATCCCATAGGCAAAACAGGTAGGAATAATGATAAACCCTGCCATGGTAGCCACGAAGGTATCCAGAATCGTAATACTTAAGGCTTCCCCCGTCAGGCTCCGCTCTTTTCCCAGATAACTGCCGAAAATCATCATGGCGCCGATACCGATAGACAGTGTGAAAAATGCCTGGCTCATAGCGCCGAAAATCACATTCCCGATACCGATTTCCTGCATTTTCTGAAAATCCGGAATCAGATAAAACCGCACGCCTTCACCTGCCCCCTCCAGGAAAACAGATCGCACCGCCAGTACAATCATGATCAAAAACAGCACCGACATCATCACTTTGGACACTTTTTCAATCCCGTTTTGAATCCCAAACCAGCAGATTCCAAAGCCTGCCGCTATCAAAATAAACGTCCACAGCCCCATCACCGGCGCATTGCCCAGCATCTGGGAGAATCCGGCCTCTACGTCCTTGGTGCCGGCCCCGGCAAAATCTCCCCGGATATTGCGGAAACAATAGTACAGCATCCATCCCGCTACCGTGGTATAAAACATCATCAAAAGATAACTTCCTAATATACCGATCCACTTCGTCCAGTGCCACTTCGTTCCTTCCGGCTCCAGCGTCTCAAACGCCTCCGCAATACTGTAGCGGCTGGCCCGTCCAATGGCAAACTCACATACCAGTACCGGGATACCCATGATCAGCAAAAATAGCAAATAAATCAAAATGAACGCAGCTCCGCCCATCTCCCCGGCTAAATACGGGAATTTCCACACATTTCCAATCCCAATCGCACATCCGGCCGAAACCAGAATAAAGCCGATCCGGGATCCAAACTTTTCTCTTTTCATACTCTCTTCCTTTCATGGGGGACGTACACTTTTTGCGTTGGTCTACGTCCCCATTTGCATTTCCCCCTGTCCCTTTTTGCAAAAGTGTACGTCCCCAGTCACTAAAATGTTTCTTTCAATGCCGGGTACAGCTTCCGGAATTTTGCGTACCGCTCTTCGTATTTTGCGGCCAGCTCCGGCTCTGGCTCTACGGTGTCCACCACCCGGACCAGCTTTGCCGCCGCCTCTTCTACGTCCGCAAATTCTCCGCATCCCACTGCCGCCAGGATGGCGCCGCCAAGGCCCGGGCCTTCTTCGCTGGCGATCACGTCGACTTTCAGATTCATGACGTTTGCAATGATCCTCTTCCAGAGAGCGCTCTTTGCTCCCCCGCCGCAGATCTTGGTCCGTTCAAGATGGATCCCCAAGCTTTTTGCCACCTCCAGAGAGTCCCGAAGGGCAAAGGCTACCCCTTCCAGCACGGCCTGGGTCATCTCCTCTCTGCCGGTATCCATGGACATGCCGATGAAGCAGGCCCGGGCGTCCGGATCATTGTGAGGCGACCGCTCTCCCATCAGATAAGGCAGGTAGAACACCTGGTTCTCTCCCAGCTTATGGATCCCCGCCTGTTCTCCGGCGTAATCTTCAGTCTTCAGGATTTCTTCCATCCACCATTTATTGCATGCCGCCGCACTCAGCATACAGCCCATCAGATGGTAATGCCCGTCGGCATGTGCAAAAGAATGCAGCGCATTGTGGGCGTCCACGCTGAACTTCCGGCTGGAAATAAAGATGGTTCCGGACGTCCCCAGAGAAATATTACATTTCCCATCTCCTACCGTACCTGTACCTACGGCTGCCGCCGCATTGTCCCCTGCTCCCGCAACGATCTTCACATCCGCCGAAAGCCCAAGCTCTCTTGCAAGTTCCGGCTTCAGGGTCCCCACCACCTCGTAGCTCTCATACAGCTTGGGGAGCTGCTTTTCGCTGACGCCACAGATCTCCAGCATTTCCCTCGACCAGCATTTATGCTCCACGTCCAGAAGCAATGTCCCGGACGCATCCGAATAATCCGTGCAATGCACACCGCTCAGACAATAGGACAGATAATCCTTGGGCAGCATGATCTTTTCTATTCTGGCGAAATTTTCCGGCTCCTCTTCTCTCATCCACAAAAGCTTCGGAGCCGTAAATCCGGCAAACGCAATGTTCGCGGTATATTTTGACAGGGTTTCTTTTCCAATCCTCTGGTTTAAATCCTCCGTCTGCTTTGCTGTACGCCCGTCGTTCCAGAGAATCGCCGGACGGATCACCCGGTCCTGGTCATCCAGTGCCACCAGTCCGTGCATCTGCCCGCCGCAGCCGATTCCCGCCACCATCTCTTTCTCACAGTCTGCCGTCAGTTCCCGTATTCCCTCTATGCTCTGCGCATACCAGTCTTCCGGACTTTGCTCTGACCAGCCCGGATGCGGAAAACAGATGGGATACTCTTTTGACACCACCTTGTGGACCGTCCCCTTCTCATCCATGAGAAGAAGCTTAACCGCCGAAGTACCCAGATCAATTCCGATATAATACATAGTCCGTCCTCCTGCTTTTTACCTTTTATTCACTCTATGCACCCTCAAATCTGCATCTCTCTTCTAGATTTTATCACAATCCCCGTCAGACAGCCACACGAATTTCCTATTCCGGATTTTCTTAAGAACTTCTTATCTCTTCCTAAACATTCTGTAATATCCCTTGAGACTTCTTCATAAACATAATACAATGGAAAACGTTTTAGGAGGGATTTTCATGAGTATAAATAAATCAGCAGCCAGCAGATCATCCGGCAGAAATCAGGCATCAGACCAGATTCCCACAAATAAGCAGGAAGATTACAGCCACTATTTTGATGACGATTTTGAAGTAATCTATGATGGCGATCTGCCCGATCTGCCTTCTGAAGAAGATGATGATGACGATTATTACGATGTTCTGTCCAACCTTTCAGAGCTGGATCACACCAAAAAGATTGATTATGTAAAAGAAAATGTTGACACGCCCCGCCAGAAAGAACGGAGGCGCGAGAAAGCGCAAGAGAAAAAGAAGCGCCGGATGCCAAACCTTCTTTCTCCTGCCGCCAGGACCGCCAAGACCGGCGCCCGGGCTGCACTCCAGGTCGCCAATATGCTCCTTCGCTGTGCCACTTTGATCCTGATACTTCTGATCATGTGGCTCCTGGCCCGGAATTTCTGGGACAACCACTCAGCCCTTGGAAATATCGCCCGCATGGTATCAGAGAAAAATTACGTACTCGGCGGCTATACGGGCGCGGCCTTATTTCTGCTGCTTTTTGAACTTATCACATTCCTGATGGTTCTGTTCGGCAAAAAAAGAAGCAGCCGAAACGGCCGCCTCCTGGACACAGGCCGTGGCCTGCTCTCTTTTATTATCATTTATATCGGATCATACCTGTCTGCCCTGCTGCATACCCTTGTCCCGGCATCCCCTGAGGCACTGCAGGGCGTGCAGGCCGCTCTTCTGGTCTACGGTTCACTGCAAAGCGCTCTGCTGCCGCTTTGCACCGCCGGCGTCGTCAGCTGTCTTGTGCGCCGCTTTCTGATCCGTTAACCGGACGTTCGCCATCCTCTTCCTCCGCCTTTCTTAAGAAGTCTGCATCCCTGGACTTCAGGCGGGGGATAAATCTTCTTGCAAATTTTCCTTTTCCCCGGCTTTTCACATAAAAGTAACCGATAATCGAGAACAAAACTGCTCCCACGAAATTGACAAACAGATCATTCATCGTATCGATCAGTCCGATATCCAGATATCCGCCAAGTCCCAGATCCCTTCCATTGACCAATACCTCTGTGATATCCTGTACCGGAACAGGGATATTGCTCTTCGTCGGGTCCAGAAGGACAGAAGAAAATCCCTGGATCACCGTATCCTTTTGCATATCCAATCCAAAAAACTGATCCATCCCGTACTCAAAAAATTCCCAGATCACACCGATCGTCATGGAAAAACAAAACGCCACGATCGCCAAAAATACCGGCGACAGCTGAATTGAAAACTTCTTACTACGGTTCAGGATATCCACCAGCGCAAATCCAATGGCCGCCATCAGGAATCCATTGATCGTATGCAGCACTGTATCCCAAAAAGGAAACTTTATGTAGTAAGACTGGATCTCTCCCAGGATCTCCGCCGCAAAAATAAAGACCAGGATCGTAATTTCCAGCGCTGTAGGGAGCTCAATCTTCAGGTTGATCTGTATCAGGCTGGGGATGAGCAGCAGGACCAGCGTTAACACACACAGAAATACATTTTCATAATTTCTGTTAAAAATCTGCAGGATCATCATCAGGATCACCAGAAGCCGCAGGGTCACATAGACCAAAAATGAGCTTTTGTGTTCCCGCAGCTCCATGTGCAGCGCCCGGCCCATGACTCTCATTCTTTTTCTTAATTTCATAAGATTTCCTCTCCATTTATTAGTTCAGGAAATTTTCAATGATCACGCCTTCCGCTTCTTCTTCCGTCATTCCCAGTGTCCGCAGCTTCACAAGCTGCTCGTCATTAATCCTTCCGATCGCCGCCTCATGGATGATTGCCGCATCCAGATGCCTGGCATCAATCTCGGGGATGGAAGCTACCTGTGCATGATCCATAATGATAGAGTCACATTGGATATGTGCGTGACATTTTGTATTTCCAACTGCCTTTGGATGGAACACCTGCCTGGAGGTTCCTTTTGCCACAGAACGCGAAATGATCTGCGCGGAACTTCCCTCGCCATCCAGATCTACTTCCATATTAGACTCTGCCGTCTGCTGATCATGAGTCATCAGCTTCTCCAGCACATACAGTTTAGATCCGGGACCCATGTGGACGTCCGTCTCCCGCACGGTAGAATCAACACCTTTTATCTGTGCCGTGTCCAGCGTGAAGACAGAATCATCTTCCATATAGATCTTTGTCACCGGGTTCAACACTCTTGCGCCGGTTCCCTCTCCTTCTCCGTAGTGCTTTTCCTCATAGCGCACATTGGCGCCTTTTCCCACATGGAAGGAATGGATTCCATCGTGACGGCTCTCATTGCAGCCGCTGTTGTGGATCCCGCAACCGGCTATAATTGTCACGTCTGCACCTTCCGCGATATAGAAATCATTATATACAATGTCCGTCATGCCAGACGCATCCACAACCACAGGGATGTGAACCTGTTCGCCTTTCGTGTCTCCGTCAATATAGACATCAATTCCTGGTTTGTCTTCCTTTTTCCGGATTTTAATGTGCTCACTGTCGCCATGGCACAGTGCGATCCCATTATGTCTTAAATTGAATGCTCCGGTCTGCTGAAATTCTTTTTCATCAATTTGCTTTAAAATCTGTTCCGTGATCCGGTCCAGTTTCTTTTTATCTGCTTCTGTCATTTTTTACGCCTCCTTTATTCCCGGTCCATGCATACACAGCTGTCGCCTTTATCCAGCAATGTTGGCAAAATCTCATCCTTTGGCCCGATCGCGGCTATTTTCCCGTCTTCAATGACCATAATCCGATCCGCCATCTGGATAATCCTCTCCTGGTGCGAGATCAGGATCAGGCTTTCCTCTTTTTTCTTATGGATTTTTTCAAACTGTTGGATCAGCATCGAAAAGCTCCAAAGATCGATTCCTGCCTCCGGCTCGTCAAACACACATAATTTATGCGGCTTTGCCAGTACCGTGACAATTTCAAGACGCTTCATCTCCCCGCCGGACAGGGTTCCGTCAACTTCTCTGTGGATATATTCTCTGGCACAAAGTCCGACCGCGCTCAGCATCCGGCAGCACTCCGGCTCTGTCAGGTCACGGCCTGCCGCCAGAGACAGAAGCTTGCTCACTGTCATTCCCTTGAACCTGGGCGGCTGCTGAAAGGCAAAGCCTATCCCTGCCCCGGCCCGGTGGTCGATATCAAAGGAGGAGATATCTTCCCCGTCCAGGATGATCTGTCCCGCGTCCGCTTCCTCAATTCCCATTAAAACCTTGGCAAGCGTAGATTTTCCCCCGCCGTTCGGCCCGGTAATAACCAGCATCTCCCCATCTTCAACACAAAAGCTTATATTTTTAACGATACTTCTCTCTATTCCGTTTTCATTGACCTTAAAGGTCAGGTTTTTCACTTCCAGCATCTTTATCATACGCTCCTTTTCATGCCTGTACTTTTCCACACAGCACATTATAGCCTCTTTTCTCCTGCGATTCAACCCGGTAAAAAAAAGAACCGCAACCCCCGATATAAAATCAAGAATCACGATCCCAATGCGGATGACAGGAATCGAACCTGCACACCGAAGTACTAGATCCTAAGTCTAGCGCGTCTGCCAGTTCCGCCACATCCGCCTGTCTTTTACAATGTTTGAATATAAAAGCAGCGGATCCCTTCCTAATGTATTGGGGCTTCCGCTGTTTTTTGACTGAGCGTGCGGGGATTCGAACCCCGGACAACTTGATTAAAAGTCAAGTGCTCTACCACCTGAGCTACACGCCCGTAAAATCTGGGCTAGTTGGATTCGAACCAACGAATGCAGGAGTCAAAGTCCTGTGCCTTACCGCTTGGCGATAGCCCAATAAATAAAATAGAAAAAGGTGGGTAATGGGACTCGAACCCATGATATCCAGAACCACAATCTGGCGCGCTAACCAACTGCACCATACCCACCATGTATATTACTCATCGAACCAAGCGTCCAACTAAGTATCCCTATATTTAATTGTCGTGGTTCTAACGAGCCTGGGGGGATTCGAACCCTCGACCTACGGCTTAGAAGGCCGTTGCTCTATCCAGCTGAGCTACAGACTCACACGAGAGCGGGTGATGGGAATCGAACCCACGTATCCAGCTTGGAAGGCTGGTGTTCTACCATTGAACTACACCCGCAAGACTATCGGGGTGACAGGATTCGAACCTGCGGCCTCCTGGTCCCAAACCAGGCGCTCTAGCCAAGCTGAGCCACACCCCGATATGTTTTTCTTCCGTCTCACAACGCAAGAATTATTATATCGGATGTATTACGGCTTGTCAACAACTTTTTTAATAATTTTTTCAAGGTAATTTTCCGTACCTAATTCAAATACAACAGTTCGAACTCCGCATTACCCTGGCCGTCCACATTCATAACAATATAGCTGGGTTTTCTGCCGTCCTGCCGCGGATAGGATACACTTCCCGGATTCAGTGTCACCAGGTCATCCTCGACAGTCAGCGACGGCCGGTGCGTATGACCGTACATCACAATATCCGCCCCGCGTCCTCTGGCTTCCGCTTTCAGCCTTTCCTCCCCCATAGACACACCATAGTAATGTCCGTGAGTGGCAAAAATATGCCGTCCCTCAATGAAAAATTCCTGCTCGCCGGGAAGCTCCGAAAAGAAGTCATTATTTCCCCGCACAATATGTACCGGGCAGTCTGCCAGTGCTTCAATATAATCTTCTCCGCCTTCTACATCTCCCAAGTGGATCAGCATCTGGAAAGGCTGCTCCCTCTCTATGATTTTTTCCAGATTCCGATGGGATTTATGGGTATCACTGACGATCAAAACCTTCATTCCTATTCCTCCCTGTTACTGTCTGTCCAGGCCGCTCTGTCTGTCCTCCAATATTTTCCGCATCTTCCTTAAGCCTTCTCCTCTGTGGCTCAGTTCATTTTTCTTCTCCGGTGCAAGCTGTGCGCTGGTGCATCCGTACTCCGGCAGATAGAAAATGGGATCATACCCAAAACCGTTCTCTCCGGCAATCTCATGTCCAATGATCCCCTCCATGGTTCCTCTGACCACTTCGGTGCTTCCATCCGGAAATGCCGCCGCGATAGCGCATACAAACCGTGCCGTCCTTTTCTCATCTTCCACGCCCTCTAACCGGTCAAGCAACGCCTGGTTTTTGATATCATAAGAGGTGTCCTCTCCCATATATCTGGCGGAATAGATCCCCGGCTCTTTATTCAGGTAGTCGATCTCCAGCCCGGAGTCATCGGCAAGCACCACCGCATCCTGATATTCCGGCATCTTCCGCGCCGCCTCGGCAATCTCCGCGGCTTTGATCAGTGCATTTTCTTCAAAAGTAGCGCCATTCTCCACAACATCCGCATGGATCCCCGCTTCTGCCTGAGACAGGATCTCCACGCCGAGATCCTTTAAGATCATCCGGATCTCTATCATTTTATGTGCGTTTCCTGTTGCAAAAATAATCTTATTCATTGTTTCGCATCCTCTCTCTTCTATCTCCCTGTTTTCCTGGGCGGCTTCGGCCCCTGGAACTGATAGAAATATGTCTTTAACATTCCATTGTATATCTTGCGGTTCTTATCCGCCTTGCGTCCAAAATACCGTTCTGCATCCTCATAGGAAGTGATCATATACGCAGACCAGGTTTCCAGGCGCCGGAAACTCTCTCCAAAGGCCCGGTACAGTTCCGGCAGATCCTTCTTGTCCTCCAGCCGTTCTCCATAAGGCGGATTGGTGATGATGAATCCATATTTCTTTGGATGGCTTAAGTCCCGCACGTCCCTTCTCTGGAAATGGATCATATGCTCCACCCCGGCCTCCGCGGCATTTCTCCTGGCGATACGGATCACATCCTCATCCGCATCATACCCCTGGATATCCGTCTCTTCAGGCTCCCGTATAAGGTCACTGGCCTCATCCACCGTATCATACCACAGTTTTTTCGGAATCAGGTTGGTCCACTTTTCTGCAGTGAAAGACCGGTTCATCCCCGGAGCGATATTTGCAGCCATCATCGCTGCTTCTATCGCAAACGTTCCGCTCCCGCAGAACGGATCCACCAGGATCCGGTCTCCCCTCCATGGCGTCAGCATGATCAGCGCAGCCGCCAGAGTTTCCGTGATCGGCGCCTTCCCCGAAACCTCCCGGTATCCCCGCTTATGAAGCGAAGCTCCTGAGGTGTCGATTCCCACCGTCACCTGATCCTTCATCAGGAAGACTCTCACCGGATATTCCGGTCCATCCTCCGGAAACCATTCCATATGATAATGCTCCTGCAGCCGTCTCACCATCGCCTTCTTCATCACAGACTGTATATCTGAGGGACTGAACAGCCGGCTCTTGACAGAAGACGCCTTCGTCACCCAAAACTTTCCGTCCTTAGGGATATATGCTTCCCAGGGCAGAGCCTTTGTCTTCTCAAACAACTCTTCAAAAGACACTGCCTGAAAGCTTCCCACCTTCAGAAGTACTCTTTCCGCAGTACGAAGGAATATGTTCGCCCGGCAGACTGCTTCGGCATCCCCCTGAAACGTCACTCTTCCATCCTCCACACTCGAAATCTCATATCCAAGATCCAGGATCTCTCTTTTCAAAACCGCCTCCAGCCCGAAATGGCAGGGCGCAATCAGCTCTATCCGATTCATAGTCCACTCCAACATATGTAATATTCTTTTTACATCTTACTTGCTTTCCTGGTCATTTGTCAATCGGGGACAGGGGAAAATCCAAATGGGGACACCCAATAACGCGAATGGGGACGTACACTTTTGCAAAAAGTGTACGTCCCCATTCGCGTTAATACTTATCGCTGTAATCAGATGCCCCGGAGGTGTAATTTCTGGATGCATTGTTTTTCCCGTAGGAATTTTTATTGTTGGATGCATTTTTTCCTGCTGTGCGCTTGCTGGTGCTGTTCTGCTCCGTGTTTGCATTCTGGTTACCGTTGGATGTCTGATTGTTTTTTGCCATATCAATTCCTCCTGATTTTTTTGGTTTCGACGTTAGTATTTCCTTTCCGGCGGATTCTATGTATCACATCCCACAAAAATGCTGTTTGTTTTATATTAAGATTTTTTTAATATTTTACTTGCTTTTTTTTATCTGCTATATTATACTTAGTTTTGTAGAAAGGATTCTTTCTACAACCCCTTATTAATTATTTATACTCCCCTCAAAAGACCGATGGCTCCCCCATCGGTCTTTTACTGTCTGTCTTTCTTATTTTTTCTTTATTTCTTCCGGCACCAGCCGGCCACGCCAAGGGCCGTAAACAGAACTGCTTCTGCCGCCGCGGCGGTCATCATTACACAGGGCAGCCACACCGCCTGATTTCCCACATATGCAAAATCTGTATTCAGAGCCGCATAGGTGAAGCTGTTCACCATCCCCACGCCTCCGGCCGGCAGAAGACACCGGATCCAGTTCCCCAGATTATTGCCCAGCATCATATAGAAGATCACCGGCAGGACCAGAAATACAAATGCAGTAACACTGGCTGCGGCCACGCTTTTCATCCTTCCCGAGAGGAACAGGGTAAATCCGGCGACGGCCAGCAAAGACACCAGCCCGGCCCCGGCAATCAAAAGCTCCATCTGCCCGACCGTGACCGGCAGGAAGACTGCCACAGATACCAAAAGCTGCAGCGATGTATCCAGCCCCTTAAAGTCAAAGGATGCGTTCAAAAGCGCCAGGAATAAGGTCATGCACAGTACATAAAGAACCGCTACGATCAAAAGCCCGGCCAGGATCCTGCTGACCGCAAGACAGGTCTTTCCCTCCCGGGTGCATTTCAGAATCTGATCCGCCCGGGTCTGACGGTCACTGGCAAACACAGGCACCAGAAGAAAGGTTCCGATCATCACCAGCAGAAACACATAGATTCCCACATACTCCAGTGCGTCCGCTGTCACTCCCGGTTCATAGGTAAACGGCATCTTCACCTGGTCATAGAGTGCTTCCGCCTGTCTTACGGCATTGGCCGTACGCTCTCCTTCGCCGCCCTCCAGATATAAAAGTTCTCTTAAATGCTGCCTGCATTGTCCGTAAAATCCTTTTGTCTCTTCCTCCGTCAGGGCATCAAGTCCCGGGGCAATGCCGGTCCTGGGATCTGCATACGCCTCGTTCACCCGGTTCAGAAGTCCGTCCACATTGGACACTTTTTCATAGTAATCGCTGGCCTCCACACGTTCATCATAAATGCCGTCCGGCAGTCCGCCCTCATACCCGTCTGCAAAATCCTGGTACCGCTTAAGCGCCGCTGTCAAAACTTTCCCCGTGATCTCGCCCTGAAATTCCCCCTGGTTCTCCCGCTCCAGTAAAAGTGCTTCCCGGCCTTCTGCCGTCACCTCCCGTCCGCTGTCATCCCGATAAGTATAAGAAGCAAAGGATGCAGGAAAATAAGCCAGAACCGGCGCCAATACAACTGCAGCCGCCATAAGGATCAGGACTGATCTCGTCTTCAAAAGTCTCTTAAGCTCGGCGCCAAACACCCGCCGCCACATATGATTTCTCCTCCTGACACTGCGCCTCATATCACTGCACCTCCTTTTCCTGCGGGAACAGCCACAGATACAGATCCTCAAGTCTTGGCTCCTTCGCCTCCGACTCCGGCAGTACCGGCCGTTCAGCCAGATAACGGACAGACACCACACCCGCATCTTCATTCCGGATACTTACGATCCGCACTCCCTGCTCATACTTATGAAGGTCGTATTCCGGCACAAAAGCAGACCAGACCTTTCCATTCATTTGCCGGAGAAGCTCCTCTGTCGTCCCTTCCGCTATGATCCTTCCCTCCTTCATGACCGCATTTTGGGAAGCGATATATTCCACATCAGATACAATGTGAGTAGAGATCAGCACAATCCGGTCCGCTGCAAACTCTGACAGCAGATTCCTGAATCGCACCCGTTCCCCCGGATCCAGGCCGCTGGTAGGCTCATCCAGGATCAGCACCTCCGGATCATTGAGAAGCGCCTGGGCAATACCGACTCTTCGCTTCATTCCGCCCGAAAGCTTTACCATCTTTTTCTTCCGCACATCCGCAAGCGAAAACACTTCCAGCAGATGGTCAATCTTTTCTTTCGCCTCCTTTCTGGAAAGCCCCTTCAGCGCGGCCACATAATCCAGATAGTCATAGACTGTAAATTCCGGATAAAACCCAAACTCCTGCGGAAGATATCCGAAAACATCCCGGTACCGCCGCCCCAGTACCCCGATCGGGATCCCGTCATATTCCACGCTTCCTTTTGTCGGCACAAGAAGTCCTGCCGCCATCCGCATCAGTGTGGTTTTCCCGGCGCCATTGGCTCCAAGAAGCCCCCACACGCCCGGGGTAAGCGTAAGGCTTACCTGATCCACCGCCCGTTTATCCCGAAATTCTTTCGTCAGATTTCTGATACATAACTCCATCCGGCCATCTCCTTTCTTCTAATCTGCTGTATCTGAAACACCCAGAAGCCCGCCGCGACCCCGCACAAAATCCATACATATGCTCCAGACACCTGATAATCCCGAAAATCTTCCGCTCCGCGGCTTAGTATCCTCCACACCAGCGCAAAGGCCGCAACCCCTGCCAGGAGAACCGCTGTACACCTGAACAAAAAGTACCGTTCTTTCTCTCTTTGCACGAAAAACAAAATGCAGCTCCCCGCCAGAAGAAGAGGCAGGAAAAGATAGGCTGCCAAGGATTCAATCCCTATCGCCCAGAGCCGCCAGGCCGCAAAGGCTGAAAGCCCTCCTACCGTCAGCGCACTCCCGCCGCTGATCAAAAGCTGCGCCAGCCGAAGTCTTGCCGCAGAGCACCCTGCAAGCTCTACCTCCGCCATCTGCCATCTGCGGGCACGGGCCAAAAGCGGAACACAGCTCCAGGCTGAAGCCACTCCTGCACCGCAAAGAAGCAGCGGGATCCGGCGGTACAAGAACATCATAAGATCCAGATCCGCTCCACTCCAGTTCCTGGTAAATCCACAGAAAACCGTCAGGATCCCAAATAAAAGCAGGCACTGCCAGGCCCATACATATCTGCCCGCATAACGGATCTGCCGGACCGTAAACGAAAAGAATCCCATCGGCTTCCTTCGGGCCCCCGCCGTCCGATAAGCTTCCCTGACAAGCGATACCGTCTGCAAAAGATGCCCCTCCTCCGGCAGGACCATCTCTTTCTTCCGGCCTGCCAGGTCTTTCAGCTCTTTTTCCATCCGCCGAAGGCTCCTCTCATTTCCTTTGCCCATATCCGTCACTCCTTCCTTCCAATTCCTGTTTCAACAGCTTCAATGCTCTTCTCAGCCTGGACTGCACCGTCCGGGCCGGCAATCCCGTAATTCCCGCAATCTCCTTAAGCTTCAGCTCCTGAGAAAAACGAAGAACCACGATCTCCCTAAGCTCTTCCGGCAAAAGCGCAACCAGCCTTTTAAAATCTTCCCGGTCCTCCCTCTCCCGTATCCCTTTTTCTTCAACGGGTATCTGCTCCGGCACAGGCTCCCAGCGCCTTTTCCGCCACAGATCCCTGCATACATTTGCCGCCACCTTGTACAAAAAAGCCCGGAAATGCCCTCGGTGCCGGTAATCATCGAAATGTCGGAACACCTTCAGGAAGGTCTCCTGCACCGCATCCTCCGCCATGGATCTGTCCGGCAGGCGGAACAGACAGTACCGCAGGATTTCGGCATAATAAAGCCTGACCAGTTCCTCTGCCCCATCCGGATCGCCTTTTTTCAGTTTTTCAAAAATCTCGTCTTCGCGCGTCAACTTACAGGTCCTCCTGTGATGTGCATATGGGCTGTTTCTTTGTTCTTCATTATCTATAACGTTACAAAGATTCAAAAGGATTACAAAAAATAAAAAAGACGCCAGTTTTCACTGACGTCTCCCAAAGAACCTTAAAATAATGACAATGAGGATAACCGGCACCAGAACCGGAGCCAGCAGCGAAAATATCCCTCCGATCACAGCGACCACCAAAACCAGTATCCCGATGATCCCCAGGAGCAGCAGGATCAGCTGCCACCACCCCTTAAATCCGAAGGTATGGATATGCCCGTTTCCCTGCTCTTTCAGATCCCGGTCCTGATACCGGGATCTCTGGCGGCTTTGTTCTGTCTCGTACTGATACCCGCCGCTCTCATTTTGGAGCTCCATCCCGCTGATGATATTCCGGGCGATGGCCCATGGGTCTCCAAGCTCACCTGTTACCTCTTCTTCGCTCCGCCCCTTTCTTACTTCCTCCCGGATGTAGCTGCTGTAAAAGGCTGTCTGCTCTCTTACCTGGGCTTCGCTCAGATCATTTTCCAAAGCTTTCTTAAGCTTCTCTATAAATTCACTTCCTGTCACAAAGACCTCCTTATACTTCAAAGATCAGATCACCGTAGGACGGCATCGGCCATGCCTCCTTATCCACGATCATCTCCAGCGCATCCACCGGCGCACGGAGCGCTTCCATAGCAGGAACCACATCCGAATGATAGTATCTGGCCTGATCTCCGCCTTCCGGCATCGCAGCCGCCTGTTCGGTCACCTTCATCAAGGTTTCCAGCGCCCGCTTCGTCTCTGCCAGATATCCGGAGACTTCATTTAAAAGATCGGACTGCACCGATGCGTCCGCACCTGCATCCCGGACGGCGATCACTGTATCCGCAAGGGATTTTGTATATTTGATGAAAGCAGGGACAAACTGCTTGCTTGCCATGTCGATCATGGTACGCGCTTCTATATTGATAGCCTTGGCATAGTTTTCGTACTTAATCTCTTCCCTGGACTCAAGCTCTGCCCGTGTAAAGACTTTAAACTTCTCAAACATGGCAACCGATTTTTCCGTCGTCAGCGCCGGGATAGCCTCTACCATGGAGCTGATATTGGGAAGTCCCCGTCTCTCGGCCTCTTTTACCCATTCTTCCGAATAGCCGTTTCCGTTAAAAATGATTCTTTGATGATCGGTAGCATACTGCTTGATCAGATCATGCACCGCCATCTCGAAATCCTCTGCCTGCTCCAGCACATCGCAGGCTTCTGAAAATGCTTCCGCAATAATGGTATTCAGCACTACGTTAGGCCCGGCCACAGAGTCTCTGGATCCCACCATACGGAATTCAAATTTATTTCCGGTAAATGCAAACGGTGAAGTACGGTTTCTGTCGGTCGCGTCTTTTGCCAGGTCCGGCAGGGTACGCACACCCGTCTTCAGCTTTCCGCCCTTTAAGCTGTGAGTCGCCTCTCCGGTGCTTACCAGCTGCTCGATCACATCTTCCAGCTGATCTCCCAGGAAAATGGAAATGATGGCCGGCGGCGCTTCATTTGCTCCCAGACGATGATCATTTCCCGGGTCAGCCGCAGATTCTCTTAAGAGATCTGCATGCTCATCCACCGCTTTTAAAATACAGGTCAGTACCAGCAAAAACTGAATATTTTCATGCGGTGTTTTCCCCGGATCCAGAAGATTCTTTCCGTCGTCTGTGATCAGGGACCAGTTATCATGCTTGCCAGATCCATTGACTCCCGCAAAAGGCTTTTCGTGCAGAAGGCACTTCAGGCCATGCTGTCCTGCCACTCTCTTTAAGGTCTGCATAACCAGATGGTTGTGGTCTACCGCCACATTTGCCGGCGCATAGATCGGTGCCAGCTCGTGCTGTGCCGGCGCCACTTCATTATGCTGGGTCTTGGAGGTCACTCCCACCTTCCACAGTTCAATGTTCACATCCCGCATAAAGCCTGCGATACGCTGCCGGATCGTTCCGAAATAATGGTCGTCCAGCTCCTGGCCTTTCGGAGGCATTGCGCCAAACAGAGTACGACCCGTATAGATCAGGTCCTTCCTCTGCTGGAATTTCTTTGCATCCACCAGAAAATACTCCTGCTCCGGTCCTACCGAAGGCGTTACCTTTTTTGACGTGGTATTTCCAAACAGACGGATCAGCCTAAGCGCCTGGATATTAATCGCCTCCATGGAACGAAGGAGCGGCGTCTTCTGATCCAGCGCTTCTCCGGTGTAAGAACAAAATGCTGTCGGAATACAAAGTGTCGCACCCGCCGCATCTTTACGCACGAAAGCCGGGGACGTGCAATCCCATGCCGTATAGCCTCTGGCCTCAAAGGTAGCGCGAAGTCCTCCGGAAGGGAAGGATGAGGCGTCTGGTTCTCCCTTGATCAGCTCTTTTCCGGAAAAGCTCATCAGCACCTTACCGCTTGGCATAGGTGCGGAAATAAAAGAATCATGCTTCTCCGCCGTCACTCCTGTCAGCGGCTGGAACCAGTGCGTATAATGGGTGGCTCCCTTTTCGATCGCCCATTCCTTCATCTCGTGAGCGATCACGTCCGCTGTCGCCAGATCCAGCTCTTTTCCTTCTTCGATGGTTTTCTTCAGATCTCTGTATACCTTTTTGGGCAGGCGTTCCTGCATGACAGTGTCATTAAAAACATCCTCGCCAAAGATGTCCGCCACGTTAAATGCTTCACTCATATTCTCGCATTTCCTTTCTTCCTTCTCGTATCATCCTATATCAGAAAAAGGCACTCCAACTTCCGGTTGGAACGCCTTTATTCTCTTTATCTTTCCGCCTTTTACTTAGGCTTTTCCTACAGAACCAAACAGTTCCATTTTTTCTTTTACTTTGTCAATGATTGCCTCTGCGCCCGGTTTGAGAAGCTTACGCGGGTCATAGCCCTTGCCTTCCAGGTCTTTTCCTGCTTCGATATATTTACGTGTAGCTTCTGCAAATACTAACTGGCACTCGGTATTTACATTGATCTTTGCAACGCCAAGATCGATGGCTTTCTTGATCATGTCATCCGGAATGCCTGTACCACCGTGAAGTACCAGCGGAAGCTTTCCGGTCAGCTTCTGGATCGCATCCAGAGTCTCAAAGCTAAGTCCTGCCCAGTTTGCCGGATATTTTCCATGAATGTTTCCAATGCCTGCTGCCAGCATGTCTACACCCAGGTCAGCAATCATCTTACATTCTTCAGGATCTGCGCACTCGCCCTGACCAACAACACCATCTTCTTCGCCGCCGATTGCTCCGACCTCTGCTTCCAGGGACATTCCCTTCTCACGGCAGATTGCGATCAGCTCTTTTGTCTTTGACACATTCTCCTCGATCGGATAGTGGGAACCGTCGAACATAATGGAAGAAAATCCTGCCTCAATACATTTCATGCATCCATCATAGGTACCGTGATCCAGATGAAGAGCTACCGGAACGGTAATTCCCATCTCTTCGATCATAGCGGACACCATAGCTGATACAGTCTTAAAACCTGTCATATACTTTCCTGCTCCCTCAGAAACACCTAAGATGACCGGGGACTTACACTCTTCTGCAGCCTGAAGGATACATTTTGTCCATTCCAGGTTGTTGATATTAAACTGTCCAACTGCGTAGTGGCCTGCAACTGCTTTTTCAAGCATGTCTTTTGCTGATACTAACATTTTTATTTCCTCCAATTCCTAAAAATTTGCTTTAATCATTATATCTCATAATAAGAAAAATGACAAGGAATTAAGAAATTTTCGCTTTTTTTAGATTTTGAACATACTTTGGTCACATTTCCATTTTATAATAAGCATCAGATAGTTGATATGTTTCGACTATCTCCCCCCTCATAAAGTTTGCATCTGGGGCCATTAGCCCCGGATGCCACACTTTATTCTCACATTTGATTTACAACAGCAGAAGCCATCCGTTTTTTATACGGACGGCTTCTTTTCTTATCTCTTCTTAATCTATTTTACGTCTGTACATCCCAGGCACTTACATCCGCATCATCTGTGACATGATGCACACTCCGGCAGCCCCCTGTTCCAGAACTGTCCGGATCTGCTCCGCATCCAGCCGGATGCCGCCGATCCCATATACCGGAAGCTCCGTCTGTTCACAGATCTCTTTCAGAAAGGAAAGCCCCCGTGGTGCAAGCCCTTTTTTGCAGTCGGTGGCAAAGATATGTCCCGCTGTCAGATAGGCTGCACCCAGCTTCTCCGCCCTTCTTACATCCTCCGCAGAATGGACGGACACACCCGTTTCCAGGCTACCATCCTCTCCCGCCTCTGCGAATTTCCACAAAGGAAGATGTACCACCGGAAGTCCCAGCTGCTTTGCCGCCTCCGGATAAAAATGAAGGATCAGCGGCACCTGATTTCTGTCACAGATCTCCTGTACCTTCCCGGCCAGTTCAAGATAGGCCCCTTCCGGCAGATCCTTTTCCCGCAAAAGGAAAGCCCTCGGATGAAAGCTTACGATCCGTTCTACCTGCGCGAGATAGGGAAGACGGCTTACATGGCGGTTGGAAACAGCTATGATTTTCTTAAAATCTATCTCTTCATACATGGGCCGCTCCTCCGCTTTTATTTCTCGCTTACTCCCTGAAGCGGTGAAGAAGCGCTGGCTCCCCGGTCAATAACCCGTCCCATGCCGGCCAGATATGCTCTTCTTCCCGCCTCAATGGCGCTCTTAAAGGCCGCCGCCATCGCCGGGATGTCTCCTGCCGTGGCAATCGCCGTATTCGCCATGACTGCCGCCGCTCCCATCTCCATAGCCTCACAGGCTTGGGAAGGCTTTCCGATACCAGCATCCACGATGATAGGAAGATCGATCTCATCGATCAGGATCTGGATAAAATCTTTCGTGCAGATCCCTTTATTGGATCCGATCGGCGCGCCAAGCGGCATGATGCAGGCAGCTCCAGCGTCCCGAAGCGCCTTTGCCACATTCAGATCCGGATACATATAGGGCATAACGACAAACCCTTCCTTTGCCAGGATCTCCGTGGCCTTCACCGTGGCGTAATTGTCCGGCAGAAGATACTTCGCATCCGGTATCACTTCCACTTTTACAAAATCACTGCCGCAAAGCTCTCTGGAAAGTCTGGCTGTCCGCACCGCCTCCTCTGCTGTCTTGGACCCCGACGTATTCGGAAGGAGCGTGATCCCTTCCGGGATATAGTCCAGGATATTATCCCCATACTGGCTCGCCCGGCGAAGAGCCATGGTAATGATCTGGGCTCCCGCGTTTTCCACTGCAGCCTTTATCAGCTCATATGAATATTTCCCGGAACCCAGGATAAAACGGGAGTGAAATTCGTGTCCTCCCAAAACCAGTGTGTCATTTGCAAAATCTGTCATATTTCATCTACTCCTTTTCTATGATCAGCTGCGTGATCAGGTTCGCCTCGTGTCCGGCACAGATCATCACCCGGGGCGCCATCAGCCCCAGGCCCGCCCTCGAATCACTGACCTCATCCCCGCAGAGATAAAAATGCTTTGTTATTTTCCTTGTATGTATGGCATTGCTGCTCCCATACCCTGCCATTCCAGAGGCGCTGACGATCGTTTTCCCGGGGCAGCGCTCCAGGATCCCGTTCACCAGCATAGCCTTACATTCCGGGACGTCAAAGGCCTCACAGACGATTTCATCCTCCCTGAAAAGCTCTTCTAAATTATCCTCCGTCACGCGCACACAATCCGTCCGGATTTCCAGATAAGGATTGATTTCTAAAAGTTCTTGCTTTAACGCCTCTGTCTTATACATCCCGATATGGCGCATCAGGTACTGCTGCCGGTTCAGATTCGAGATATCCACCCGGTCAAAATCAATCAGATGAAGATGGCCGACTCCGATCCTGGCCAGAGAAAATGCCACGTTCGATCCCAGGCCCCCAAGTCCGGCCACCGCCACTTTTCCCTGCTCCAGACGGTCCTGTATCTGATTGGTATGTCTTTCCCGAAGCGCCTCCTGTATCTCTTCTCTCGTCAGCCTCATCCCATTAGCCTCCTCCAACAAAACTTACTATTTCCAGCACGTCACCGTCCTTAAGGCGCATCGTCCCGTACTGACTTCCCGGAATGATCTCCCCGTTGAGCTCCACTGCAATACGCGCTCTTAAGTAGCCTTCCTGCTCCAGGAAATCCGATAGCAGAAGCTCTGCGTCAAGCGGCTTTTCCTGTCCATTGACTCTGATCATATATCCTCCTTTCCAGATAGAGTAAAAAAAGAGTTCACAAAGAACTACACCCGCGGTGGTGCACCCCTTCATGAACTCTCGTCCACTCTATGTTTCCAATATAAATTTGTGTAATCAACATTGATAATTATAACTACGATACTGCCGAATGTCAAGATGGGGCATTCCCTGCTTCTTTCTGAATCTTTATCCGGATTTTAGCCAGAAAACCTCCATATCCGCTCTGGCCGACCTCAACCTCTCCTCCATGAGCATCTACAATCTGCCGGACGATCAAAAGCCCCAGGCCATGGCGCTGATCTGTCACATTTTCATCGCAGAGCATATAATGAGGCGTCTCATTTAACCGCTTTAACTCCTCCCTGGAAATGCCGACTCCATCATCTTCCACCCGAATCTGACAGACATCTTCCATATGTTCTACTGTTACATAGATCGTACAGCCTGAAGGATTGTGGTTGACACTATTTTGGATCAGATTCCCGACTGCCCGTTTCAAAAGTCCCGGATCCGCCTGGATCATACACACACCTATATCCTCCTTTGTCATCCAGCAGATGGGATAAGCGTCCTCCGGTTCTGTATTCATATAATCCGCCACGATCTGACGAATCAGTGCGACGGCATTAACCCGCTCCATATGCAGCGGCTGCATGTCATATTCCAGCTTAGATGCCAGGTTCAGGTCATTGATCAGATTTTTGATCCGCTGTCCCTGACGGCAGATCACCTCTGCCTTCCGGTGCTCTTCTTCGCTTAGATTCTCGCTGTCTGTGAGCTGTCCGGCATACCCAAGCACCATGGAAAGGGGTGTGCGGATGTCATGAGACACTCCGGCGATCCAGTTGGCCCTTGCCGTCTCTTTCTTCTTTAGCCCGCACTCCTTTTCTCTTAAGATTTCAGATGTACGGTTTACACTTCCGGCAATGTCTGCCAGCAGTCCTTTTTTCTGCAGACAGACTTCTTTTCCCATAGACAGATTCTGGATCCCGTCCATAATGGGCCCCACGGATCTTAAAATCTTCATATCCGTGAGCACATAAATCAAAATGATCACGCCCACGTTGATTAAGATTGCAATCCCTGCATAAGGGACCGCTTTCGAGATCAGCTGATAATCCCAGGCCGGATACAGGTGTTTCCAGTAGCTGTCCTTTGCACATCCCAGAACCAGCAGCCCATTCTCATCTTCTGCCGGGAACGTAGGATAATCGGCGATATATCCTCGGGTCAGCTGTGCTACCGCCGTAAGGCTGTAGGTCTTTGGAACTTCAGCAGGCAGGTTTTCTGTCTGCCATACCACTGTTCCGGATGGATCCAGCAGAACCGCCCAGTCTCCTTCCTCCTTTAGCCTCTCCTGTACATCTGTTCTCAGATGATATCCGCTTCCATCCTTTGTCAGTGCATCCGCAATCTCCTGCGCCAATGAATATGGTCCTCCATTTCCATGCACATCCCACAGCGTAAACATCAGGATCAAAATATTCACGACCGGAAGAAGCACCATGACTCCCAAAAGCCCCAGCACCATCCTGCGAAGCAGCTTCAACGCATTTTTCATCTTTATCTTCCCTCCACCAGAAGCCTATATCCCAGTCCCTTCACGGTCAGAAGTGATTTGGGATGAGAAGGCTCTGCCTCGATCTTTTCCCGTATCCTCCGGATATGAGCCATCAGCGAATTTTCATAGCCAAAAGGATTGTCCCCCCATGCCGCTTCACACAATGCGTCAATGGTCACGATCCGTCCGGCATTCCGGTAAAGTGCCGACAGCAGAGCAAACTCCTTGGCAGTCAGAGGAATGGTCTGGCTGCCGCGCCTTACCTCTGCCCTGGAAAAATCAACAACACTGTCTGCCAGCTTCACCTGCGGCTCTTCATTTTTATAGCTTCTCCTAAGAATCGCCCCGATCCTTAAAATCAGTTCCCGGGGCAGGAAGGGCTTGACCATGTAGTCATCCGCTCCCAGTCCCAGGCCCCGGAATTTATCTTCATCCTCTCCGCAGGCTGTCAAAAACAGCACCGGAAAATCCCCCATCTGCTTCAGTTTTTCAAATAATTCAAAGCCGCTTCCATCCGGCAGCATCACGTCCAGCACTGCCAGTTCCGGTGAAAAAACCGCTGCCTTTTCCATAGCTTCCTTCATACAAGAAGCAGTGCAGAGGTTCTGATATCCTTCTTCTTTTAAAATAGAGCATACCATATCCAAAAGCTCCTGCTCATCATCGACCAGAAGGATCCTCTTTTCTTTCAGATAATCTCTGTCCATTTCCATTCCTCCTCATTACGATTCCCCCGCAGGGCGGGCCGGCCCGCCGGCCCGGATCGCACCCGTGCGATCATTATATCACGTGCGCAGGGAAGGAAGCGGTTGCGTAAGCAAACATTTACTTCCCAAGCCGTGGATTGCCGATATAATCCCTGCATAGCAGGGCGGGCCGACCATCGGCCCGGATCGCACCCGTGCGATCATTATATCACGTGCGCAGGGAAGGAAACAGCCCGGCGCCGGAAATGTAAGGTAATTGTAAGGCAGCGGAAATGCTGGCGTAAGGTAACCGCGGTATGATGAATCCATCAAAACAAAGGAGGTATCCATCATGTATATGATCGAGACGAAAAATCTTACAAAAATATATGGAAATTTTGCTGCTGTCCAGCGTCTGAATCTTCATGTACGAAAAGGCACCATCTATGGATTCCTGGGACCCAACGGAGCCGGAAAGTCCACAACCATGAAAATGTTTCTGGGTCTTGCCCGGCCCACCGCAGGAGCCTTTACGATTGCCGGCATGGAGTATCCGAAAGACCGGATGGAAATTCTTAGAAGGACCGGATCACTCATCGAGGAACCAGCGTTCTACGGGAATCTGAGCGGGAGGGAAAACCTGGACATCATCCGCAAAATCCTGGATCTTCCAAAAGATTCTGTGGAGGATGCCCTTTCTCTTACCGGACTTTCCCATGCGGCCGACCGCCCTGCCAGGAAATATTCTTTAGGCATGAAGCAGCGCCTGGGTCTTGCCGGCGCTCTGATCGGGAGACCAAAGCTTTTGATCCTGGATGAACCTACCAACGGACTGGATCCAGCCGGGATACATGAGATCCGTACACTGATCCGCTCCCTTCCGGAAAAGTTTGGCTGTACGGTGCTGGTCTCCTCCCATCTTCTGCCAGAGATCGAACTCATGGCGGACGACATCGGTATCCTGAATCATGGGCGGCTGCTATTTGAAGGAAGTTTGGAAGAGCTTCGCCAGGACGCCGCCCTGAGAGGCTTTCCCACTGACAATCTGGAAGAAACATTCCTGGCGCTGATTGATGAAGACAATCTGAGACGAAGGGGGCTGGCATAATGCTTTCCATAGAATTTCGCAAACTGAAATCCACAGGTTTTCTGCCCTCCATAGTGATCGGAGGCATCCTGGCCGCACTGATTCCCATCCTCAATACCGCGGCTCGTCCGGATACCTTTACCAGCCAGACAGGTCCGGTACTTTCTATCCTCCTTGATGCCAATGCCCAGATGATCCTGCTGCTCCATCTGATTTTGGTGATATGCGGAGCCTGCACGATGTTCCACACCGAATATGCAGGCCGTGCCTTGAATCATATGCTGGCGCTCCCTCTGCGACCCGAAGGACTGTATCTCAAAAAGGCAGTTATCCTGATCCTTTGCTTTCTGCTGCTCCTTACATTAGAAGCTGCCGGACTGAGTTTTTGTGCCTCCCGCTGGTTTGGGCTTTCGGAAGACTTTTTCCCGGAGCTTATCAGGTACCTTGGAAGCATTGCACTTTTAAGCCTGCCCACGATCCTTTTCATGCTGCTGATCGCTTTGCTTAACGAAAACATGTGGGTATCCCTGGGGATCGGCATCACCTTTCTGTCCATGGCAACGGTCCTGACAGATGGCCCGTTTGCACTAAAGCTAGTGCCTTTCCTGACTCCCTTCGCCGGACTTGAAGAAACCTGCACAGTTCTTGCTGCAGGGGATACCTTCTCCGGCGATCTGAAGAACCTGCTTCTTTGCGCCGTGGCAGAGACTATCATTCTAATCATCGCAGCCATACCGGCTGCCAGAACACGGAGGTATACATTATGAAATATCTGACACTGACCCTTACAGAATTCCGGAAGCTCCGGCACTCCAGGATCTTACTTCTCCTGCTTCTGCCTCTTGTCATACTCTGGCTTCCCAATGTTGTCAACGCCGACATGAGCCTTACTCCTGTCATGGAGGGTATCACACCGGAGCATAACTTTCTGATCCAGTCTTTCATGGGCTTTGCCTGGTTTATCTATCCCGCCTGCATGATCGTCTGCACCGTTCTCCTGCAGCAGCTGGAGCGCGGACACAAAGGCATCTTAAAAATGCTGGCACTGCCTCTTTCCCCTTCTGCTCTGGCCCTCTGCAAATGGATCGTACTCCTTGCACTGGCGTTTTTCCAGTGCGCACTGATGACCGGACTCTATTTTATCTGCGCCACGGTTGCTTCCCGGTCCTTAAATGTCTCTCTGATGGCAGATACATCCACCGTCCTTATGCTGGCCGGAGATATTTTTCTATCGTCCCTGCCTATGCTGGCTGTTTACTGGATGCTCAGCGTCTGCCTGCAGACGCCGGTATTTTCTATTGCCGCAGGGCTTGCCTCCATGGTACCGACTGTATTGATGATCAACGTAAAGATATGGTACCTGTACCCGCCCTGCTATCCTTTTTATATCGTAACCCAGAAATACGGCGAATTTTGCAGCGGTTCCCCTGCGGAATGGAACTTTTTCCCATGGATCCCCGCTGCTGTCATCATCACTGTCATCTGCCTCATTATATCCTGCCTTCGTTTCGGGCAGGCAGAAAGGAGATAATTTTATGAAAGAAAAACTATGTACTCTGATTGCCGCGGTCTTCGTATTTCTTCCCTGGACCATCTTTCCTCTGCGGACCTTTGACTGGGCCTTAGAACTGCCGGCTGCCAGGATCATCATTATCGCCTATGCTCTTTTTATGATTCTCTCCGGTGTGTGTTCTATCCTTGTCTACATCCGCTGGAAGGTCAAAAACCCGGTTATGACAATCTGCACAGCCATCAATGGCATTTATGCTGCCTTTGGGGCAGCGGCCCTCTATCTGATTGCTGTTTCCGTCTAAACATCTTACAGACCAGGAGCCGACTTGGACTTTTATGTGCGGCTCCTGTACTGAGACGGCGTGCACCGGTAAATCTCCCGAAAGGATTTTGCAAAGTAACTCATCTCCCCAAATCCGCACTGAGCGGCGATATCCGAAACCTTTCTTGAGGTAGTCTCCAGAAGCTCGGCCGCTCTCTGAAGGCGGTAGGTCTTCAGGTATGCAATGGGAGATGTATCCAGGATCTTCCGAAAGCACCGCAGGCACTCACTCTCACTGATGGACGCACTGTCTGCAATATCCCGCACCGACAGTTCCTCCCCGAAATGGCGTTTGATAAAGGTCAGCATCTGCTTTGTCCGTTCATTATATCTTCTGTATTTCTCCGCATTTTCCATCAGCATCTGTGGCCTTCCGTCCCCGATCAGTAGAAGGAGCCTGGTCAGATTTTCCCGCACCTGGCTTTCATATCCGTATTCTTCATTCCTGCAGCTTAGCCAGGACGCCTCGATCAGATCTCTCCTGGCACTCTGCAGATCCTGATCAAGCCTCAGGGATTCTATCTCCGGATGCTCCAGCACCGGGCGCACATATTTTTCCCAGAAAATACTGTTTTCTTCCGTTCCGACAAGCCTGGGATGAAATGCCAGGATACGGACCTTGCACGGCCCTTCCTGGCAGCTTTTCATCTCATGCAGCATCCCGCTGTTAATAAAAAAACCGTCGCCCTTCTGTAATTTCCATTCCTGCTTTGGCGTATGGAGCATGACCATTCCTTCCATGACAATGCCGGTCTCCATCTCCTCGTGCCAGTGCCAGGGAATCGATTTTTTCTCCAGATCATCAAAATAGCATCCCACCAGAAATCCTGAAGAGAAATGCTGCAGATCTTCATGACCATGCTCATCAACGATGGTATCTCCCTCGATTATCATGTTTTTCTCCTTCCTGACGATATTGTCATATTATTTGGCTGAATTTTGCTATTTATCCACTTTGTTTGCTGATATAATCATACTAAACGCAGGAGACATTTACAAGACCTCTCCAAAAATCAACACTCTTGGAGGATCAAAAAATGAATAAGATCACAAAACGTCAGCTCATCATACTTACCCTGGGCGGATTTTTAAGCTATCTGCTTTTCGGCATCTATGACAGTATGCGCGGAGCCACACTTTCCTCGCTCCTTGGTGACCTTCAGCTCAATTATGCCTCCGGCGGGACCATCGTTATGGGACAGTATGCCGGATATTTCGCCGCCACCTTGCTGGTCGGCATCCTGGCAGACCGGATCGGCCCTAAATTTACATTGGTACTGGCCGCATTTAGTCTTGTGTTTGGAGTCGGCGGGTATTCCGCTTCTTCCGGACTGCTCCCTTTGATCGCATTTATCTTTTTTATCGGGATCGGCCTGGGATCTCTGGAGCTTGGAGGCTGCAATATCATCACCGCTCTCTACCAGGAGAAAAAGGGCCGTTACTTAAATATCCTTGCTGCAATCGCCGGATGCGGCGCATTTGTTACCCCTATGATCGCCGGGCTGTTTCTGGACCAGGGGATATCCTGGAGAGTGATCTACCGCATTTTTTTGTTCATTGCGGTTCCGGTCGCTATTTATTTCGTTCTTCTGAAAAATCCCCCGGATTCCAGAAACGCCGGCATCACCCAAAAGGAAGCAAAGACAACGCCTGCCGTTTCCGTCCGCTTCCGCCGCCTGGGGACATGGACAATGAATTTTTCAAACTTCGCTTATATGGCAGCCGAGATCGGAACTGCCAGCTGGCTGGTGGACTTCTACCAGAATGTGAAGCATTTCTCCGTAATGGAAAGCTCCACCAGCCTTTCCCTTTTTTACATCGGCATTACCCTGGGACGCCTTGGCGGCAGTCTTTTCGTAGACCGCCTTGGACATATGCGCAGTGTGCTTTTTGCATCTGTAGGCGCGGCCTTCTGCATCATCGCCGGCGTATTCGGGCCGGATGCCTTTGCCATCCTTGCATCTATCACGGGCTTTTGCTACTCTATCATCTTTCCGACTTCAACCGCTATCATTTCGGAAATCTCAGAGGGGCATCCCGGGCGGACTCTGGGCATCTTCCTGGCCTTTGGAGGACTGGGCGGTATGTTCGGCCCCTGGATCGTCGGGATCGCAAGCGATCTTTTAGGCCTGGAACTTGGTATGGCGCTGAATTGCATTTTTTGTGCAGCGATTTTTATTTCCGTATTTATCGTAAAAACCAATACATCTTCGCAAAGGACGGAGGCCTTATAAAAGCCTCCGTCCTTCTCTCTTTTCAATCCTGCCCTTTTATGTGGAATAAATGCCCTCCACGGTGATTCTCCTGAAAAACCGGCTCATTCCCAGCTCCACTGTCTCTTCAAATTTCTGCGGAATCCGGGAAATGAACACCTCTCCAATCTCATTTGGAAAACTGTGAAAGTTTTCTTTTCTTAAACGGGCTGCTTCTTCCAAATCAACAAACCTTGCTGACACTTCAAAAACAGATCCGCCTCAGGTATGGCATATTCTTGGTATGATCAAAATATCCTTGCGATGATTTTCTTCCATATATTGCCTTAAACGGTCATTTAGTCTGAATTTCATATCTCATTTCTCCTTCCATGCTGCTTACTGTTTTCTGTATTATAAGCCGTATCGTCACAGGTTTCTGTGATAACATCACCAAAGATTTGTTGGGATACATCACCAAAGATTGCGCTTGTTTTTGTCCATATATAGAGTTACAATATTTTTATGATACAAAAGAGGGGGATGGCTGATTCTGGCGCCCGGAATCGGCCGGGTAGATGAATATGTCTGAATTTGAAGAACACAGAAAAAAGGCCCTGGAGCACCAGAACCGCCAGGGACATTCTAAAGTATCTATCAACAGTGATCAGAGTTTCTTCATATTGTTATTTGAACTTATTATCTTCGGCATCCTGCTTGCGGCTCTGACTTCACTTATTTTTCCATCCACAGATAAAAAGCAGACAAATGCGGCAGAAGCTGTAACATCGAAGGCGACTGATGTTACCTGGACTGCCGCCGGCGATGTTGTTTTCCACGGGCCGATCATGAACTCAGAGGCTTATTATGATCCTCAGACGGACACTTACGACTATACGCCAATTTTTGATTACTGCAGCCCTCTGCTTAGTGACTCTGATGTCTCAACCGTCACGCTGGAGACATCTCTGGCTGGCGAGGAGGCAGGCTACAGCGGATATCCTATGTTCCGCGCGCCCGATGCACTGGCTGACTCCCTGGCAGGCTGCGGCATCGATATGGTCAACCTGGCCAGCAACCATCTCCTGGACGGCGGAGATGAAGGCCTTTTGCGTACCATGGATGTTCTGACCGAGAAAAAGCTCTCTTACCTTGGAACGCAGCCGGAAGAGTCTCAGAAAAACTATGATATCGTCGATGTCAACGGCATGAAAATCGGTGTGATCAGCTATGTCTACGAGACCACCGAAGACAATGAAGAAACCTCCATTAACGCTCTTCCGGTATCAGACGAGATGGCACCTCTTATTAATTCTTTTGACTACAATGATCTGGATACCTTTTACGGAGAACTGGAGGACGCCTTAGCCGGCATGAAGGAAGATGGCGCACAATATACCATCGCCTATATGCATTGGGGTACAGAATATCAGACTCAGCAGTCCGAGGAGCAGGAGGAGATCGCCGGCGAGCTCTGCGACCTGGGTGTAGATGCACTGATCGGAAGTCACCCGCATGTGATCCAGCCGGTCGATGTGCTGACTTCTTCTGACGGAGAACATCAGATGCTCTGCGCCTATGCCATTGGAAACTTCCTTTCCAATCAGCAGATCGAATACATGCAGGATGAGCTTCCCACAGGCGAAACGGAAGACAGCTATCTGTTAACACTTTCCCTTTCCAGCGATGATAAAGGAAAGGTCAGCCTTACCGATGTCACCTTCACACCGATGTGGACCCACCGCTATGCAGGCGAAAACGGCGCCACATTTGTCATCCTTCCGGTTGACAACACCGAACAGCTGGAGGAACAGACAGGGATAACAGGCATCAAAGAACAGGCCGATGAATCTGCCGCCAGAACACAGGCTATCATCGGTGACGGAGTAGAAAAAGTCAAGGCTTCTCTGCCTTTAAAATCCGCCCTGTAGATACAGGGCGGATGCTTAAAAATATTTCCGGCCATTTCGGCACATTTCATTCCTACTGCTAAACTGCATAATATATTTACCCAGGCAACTGGGAGGGACAGCTTTCCATTCGATGAAAAATAGAAAGCAGCCGTCCTGCTCTCTGGTAAAGGTTAGGACGACTACTCTTCGTGGTTTAACATTTTGCCCGGAACGGATAGGCTTCATCTATCTATCCCAGTTGTCTTGTTAAGTATATTATACCAAGCCGCAGGATAAAGTCAATGAACTTTAGTCAAGGACATATTGTTAGATCTGTCCAATCATATCATTAACATCCAAGAAAAACGTATTGCTATTGTATATACATTTATGTATAATAAAAAAAAGTTATGTATGAAAAGGAGCGTTGTCATTATGGCAAAGTCAGCGAATTTATATGTAAGAATAGAGCCAGAAATCAAAGAACAGGCTGAAAAAATTCTATCTGCATTGGGTATATCGGCTTCCAACGCTATCAATATGTTTTATAAGCAGATTATCTTACAGAGAGGACTTCCCTTTGAAGTGAAAATTCCAGAAAGAACGCCCACAGACATAAGTACGCTTGGAACAGAAGGCCTTCATGTAGAACTGGAAAAAGGATATGTAGATATGAAAGCGGGACGAACCAAAGATGCCCAAAATGTTTTTGCTGATATTCAGAAAGATTATGGCTTATGATTTTTAAAGTAGTAATTAATTTTTGAGATTACTTTTGAAATTCTTAAAGATAATTTTACACTTCATACCTCTATCCCCAGGCACAAGACAGGGAACTTGAAAGGCCATAAATCTGCCAGTTCCCTCTTATCGCTGTTTTCCAATCTTTAGATTAAGTATAAACCTGCCCCTCGCATGCTGTCTACAGCAAAACCAGCGTTTCTAATATCCCCTGTAAAATACCCTGACAGTTCTGCTGATAACCGTCAGGGTATTCTTCTCTTACAAAATATTTAATGTTTTCTGCTGATCCACTGCATGATAATATTCTCCCAGTCCATGCCATCCTGCAGCATCCGAAGAACAGTTACCGTGGCCATGCCCTTATCCACAGTATAAAACAAAAGATAATTTTTATACGCCTTTAAATAAATGTCATGTCTTCTTTGGCAATTTCTGTAATCGGAACTTTATATTTCATCAATCTCATTCCATGCTTCCTCTATCGTCTGCACTCTGCCAGTTTCCATATCCTCAATGGCGTCGTCCAGTTTTGTTAGAAGAATATCCATGGCATCATCCAAGGTGTAGGATATTTCATGAGATTTGTTTGCGTGTGCTAATGCCATTCTCATCATCCTTGATTTTATATTATTATCAAAAAATATCCGCATTTTTTATTGATTGGAATAAAGAGATATTCCAAATTTTCTTCTTATTTCCTTTTTCGTATGTATAGCTTCTGACAGATGGATTTCAAGCGCCATGTAAAACTTTAAGCCCGAATCCGCTTTCCGTTCTTCATAAACACATATTCATCTAACAGATTTTACCTCTTAATCTCTTTCAGGATCCATAATACCTATTTCGGAATCAGCACAGTTCGTATGCCGGCTTCTGTCTTTGGAAAATCCCGCAAACAAGCGCCCGAAGATTGCTGTAGCCTTTCGCTGTCAGCTTTGATGTCTAAATATTCTTCCCTTCACTACTCACACAAGAAGGGATGCTTATACAATTAGGTCAATTTTTTACACAAAAACAGCTAATCATCCAAATAAAAATCATCTAAAACATATGTGGTAATAGGCGTAATGAAAAGCTCGTACTTAACTACTAATCTAATCAGATCATTGCCATCGATCAATGTGATCGGTGTGCCTTCTCTTGCAGCTTCCCGCGCTTTATTAGTAAATCTGCTGTTTGTAATAAAAACACCGTAGTCTGCCTGAAATTTATTCATAGCGCCAAGAAACTGATTGATTTCTGGTTCGCTTACCGGATTTGTATTATATCTCTTACATTGAATTACCACCCTGGTGGTTCTGAAATCCTCTTCGTCCACATGGTAACCATATCCGTCAATGCCGCCGTCATTAGATATCTGGATACCCTTATTAGTAAACTGGACTCCCATTTTTGTGAGTAATGCTCTGGAAAATTGCTCAAATTTCGCCGGGGACATATTAGCAATCGCACTTTGCAGTCTTACTTTGAAGTCGTCTACAATTCCATCTTCTGTCGAAACTTCCTCTCCCTCGTCTTCCAAAGTCGACTCTTCATGTACGGGATTTTTACTCTTGTTTTTAGCAGACTGTTCTGTCCAATACTCCTTGGCTTTATCATGCACTTCAACTGCTGCATCGAAAGAATCGAGAACAATTCTTGCCCCTTTTTGTGTAAGTGTAATCTTAGGATTATATTTGACATAAGAGATAATCCCGACATAACTTAATTCTTTAATCGCAAAGTTAAATTTAAAATCAAATTTTTTATACTGATTTCCGGTTTTACTGGACGTGTAAAGTTTCTGTTCAAACTCTGCAATCCGTTCATCTTTTTCTCCAATCCTGTCCCTGATTTCTGATCGTTCCAGCTGGCCGCCCGCCTCTTGGAGCACCTCAATAATAGGTTTAATCAAATGAGTTACTTGTTCCTCTGAACTTAACGTGTCATAATACATATCCTCGTCACCTCTATCTGCCATTTAAAAGAGAATCATACCTCTTCTGAAGGTAAAGGCCATGAAAAATTGTTTTCTTTAACATTCCCATTTTGAGTTTAAATATGGCTCTAACATCTATAAAATCTTTTATGCCGCCTTCCATATTACTAGGTTCTTGCTAAATCTCTATTTCTTAATCTCCCAGTATCCTGTTTTATTAGCCCCTTTTCTCTCTACTATTCCCAATTCTTTCAGTTCTTTTATAATCCTGTTGACTTTTCGGACACTATATCCAGTATAGTCACTCATTACTTTTATCGTAATATGTGGATTTTCAACCATCTTAGCAACAATAATTTTTTTCTCTTCATCCATACCATTTATTGTGCCATTTATTGTGCCATTTCCCTCTCTGCCTATATCTTTTTCCTTGCCAGCAATAACATTTTTAACAGAAAATGGGAAAACCACTTTTATAAAATGATCCGATATTTCAAAAATGTCTCTATCATAGTATTTTAAAATACGGCTCATACCTGATCCAAGCTGCTCTACCAGTCCAACGTCTTTGAATACTCTCATCAATTCCCTGTTTCGCGGCATACTGCTACAACTGAAGAAATCCTCTTTACTCTGACCTGATATAAGTCCACCATATGATGTAAATTCCATACGATCACTAAAAATCTCAAAAACAGGCGGTATTTCTCTGGTGAAATCGTTATGAACAATAGCATTTATCAATGCCTCCCTCAATGGTACAGGCTCGATCAAATTCTTTTCTATTCTCTTGGTACTCGTTACTTTTGCTTTCGTAACGTTTTCAACTTTCATCTTCTCCAGGACTTGATTTGTCGCTTTGATCAAAGAACAATATCCATACTCCTCATTTTCGATCAAATCAACCTTATCTGTCCCGGCATATTTAGCAACTTTAATGGATACACCATTTTCATCTGCCAACAAATATGCAATATAATTATACTGTCCATCTGGTGTAAGTAACTCAAGACTCTGAGCGAATCTACTATTTAATTCAAGTCCCCGTTCCTGATAATAAATTTTTAACTGTGCAAAAGTTAAGTCCTGTCTCGGAGCCGGAATATTACGCAATGTAGTGTGTATCCTTTTCGAATACAGCTCATCTATCAATGTCGTTGGCATAGGCTGTGTAGAAGTTCCAATCCTCATAAAACATCCATTTGGGGACATTCCCTTATTTTTAACATAATAAGGTTTTTCAAGACCACTGGAAATAATAATCTTTGTAACAGATATTCCATCTATGGCATCCGTAACGATATCGAAAAGACCTAGTGTTGAAGGCAAAATATTATTTTTTATTCTGTCTGCAATTTTATCTTCCACTGTTGATATACGGAACTGTTCTTTTTGATTACCTCTCAATTTCCGGGCACGAAAAAAAAGTCCCATTTCTGGGACTTTTCAAGTGACTCCGAGGGGAATCGAACCCCTGATTCCAGCGTGAGAGGCTAGCGTCTTGACCTCTTGACCACGGAGCCATTTCGTATCGTACTTGCCTAGTATAGCAGAGAATTTCTATTTAGGCAAGTACTTTTTGCAATTTTTTTAATTTTTTATTTTACTGTTCGTTTCCCGGGTTCTCCTCATCCGGATTTCCGCTCACTTCTTCTTTCTTTTCAATTGCGAAAGCTTCCGGCTCTACCGTCAGCTCCCTGACATGCTCCTCCGGCACCATGATCTGAAGCTGCTTATTCAGATTTTCTACCACCACTTTATCATGGCTTCCGCCATATTCTCCGTCCAAAGTCCAGGAAATCTCTTCCAGAGATTCAAACTCGATCTTTCCGGTCTTAAAAGAGTACATATGCTTGGTGTCCACCTGCTCGATCAGAAGAGCCGCTATGATCTCCTGCAATGCGATCGGATTTTTCGGCGTCTTGATCAGGGTCACCTCAAACAAACCATCATCAAAGACCACCTGCTTGCCGACCATATTGCGGAATCCTCCTACTGAGCGGGAATTGGTCACCATTCCATATATAAATTCATCCTCGATCACCTCGTCGTCATGTGTCACGCGGATACGATAGGAAGGCACATTAAACAGTCTCTTTGTTCCCTCCAGCACATAGGCCAGGTGGCCCAGCACGTTCTTCATTCCCTGCTTGGTTTCATAGGATACATCTGTAAAAAGGCCGAACGCTGCAATATACACAAACGTCCCATCATTGAATTTTCCCACGTCACATGGAAAAACCACCCCGTTTACCGCATTGTCAGCCGCACCCAGCAGATTTCTGGGAATATGGAGGCTATTGGCAAAGTCATTGGTCGTCCCGGTAGGGATATAGCCAATAGGATTTTTCTCCTGACGTTTCATCATCCCGGTCACCACTTCGTCAATGGTTCCGTCCCCGCCGCTGCACACTACCAGATCATATTCTCCGGCAGGATATCTGCGCACCTTTTTATAGGCATCCTGATAGGCCTGTGTCGGATAGATGACTACCTCATAGCCTGCTTTTACAAAAATATCCACGATATCCGAAAGCTTTGGCTTTAAAAGCTCCTTTCCTGCATGGGGATTATATATAAACAACAGACGCTTCACGTCGATTCCCTCCTCCTGTTTTATATATCTTCCGTGACAAAAGAAGGGCATATATCATGCCCTTCCCCTGTGCTTATGTATGGATACAGATACTGTTAACTCTGAGCAGCCAGAAATTTTTCAACACCGGACGCCGCCGCTTCTTCATCACTGCCATTACTTACCACTATGATGTTCAGTCCTTTTTTCAGCTTCAGGCTCATCATTCCAATGAGGCTTTTCGCATTGATCTTCTTATTCTCGATCTCAATGTAGACCTGACTGTCATACTGGCTGGCTTCCTGGACCAAAAGCGCGATTGGATGATCTTCCTTATCCATATCCTTCTGAATAATCACTGGTCTTCTAATCATATCTACTTGCTCCTCCTTACTGTTCCCTTAACTTCTCTGCCATCTCACTCAGTTTTCTGAGTCTGTGATTCACTCCGGATTTTCCCACTGGGTGCAAAAGCAGCTTCCCCAGCTCCTTAAGCGGTGCCTCCGGATACTGAAGCCGTGCAAGTGCGACTTCCTTCAATCCCTCCGGCAGCTTCTCAAAACCTACGGTATCTCTGATGTAAATGATATCCTCTTTCTGCTTTACCGCGGCAGAAACGGTTTTGTTGATATTCGCAGTCTCACAGTTTACCTTCCGGTTCACAGAATTGCGCATTTCCTTCAGGATACGCACATTTTCCAGCTCCATTAAAGCTTTGTGCGCCTCCATCACGTTCAGGATATCTACGATCTGTTCCCCTTCCTTCAGATAGACCACATACGCTTTCTTTCTCTTCACGATCTTCGCATCCAGCCCAAAGCTGTTGATCATTTCCTTCAGATGCTCTGCCTGTCTTTCTTTTTCACAGACAATCTCAAAGTGATAAGACTTGCTGGGATCACTCATAGAACCGGAAGCAAGAAATGCCCCCCGGATGTATGCGCGCTTACAGCACACAGCCTGCACGATTGCCTGCCTGACAGCCAAAAGCTCTTCTCCTCTGGCGTAAATATGATAACTGCTGCTGCCTTTTACCGTATTCCTGCGAACGACGATATCCGTTCTTATATTAAATGTTTTTTGCAATAATGTAAAGCCCTTTCTTGCGACTCTCAGATTTTCTGTATGGATCGCAAGACGGCAGACTCCGCTTTCTGTCTCCCGAAAAGCCCCCGCCATTTCTACCAGCGCAGAAAGTTCCGCAAGGTTACAATGCCTGGCTTTTGCGTGGTGTCCTGCCAGCTCTTCTTTTATATTTCCCGAAAATGACATTCCTCATCACTACCTTGCCTTTGTAATCGCATCCTTGCCAATATCCCGATGTTCGATCCTGATCCCGTAGTTATCATTTTTGCCCAATGCCTCATAGAGAGCCGACGCCAGTGTCACGGAACGATGCTTTCCTCCTGTGCATCCAACGGCGATCACCAGCTGCGTTTTCCCCTCCTGCACGTAATTGGGGATCAGAAACTCTACCATATCCACCAGCTTTTCAAGGAAAACCACAGCCGCGTCACTGCTCATTACATAATCCCGGACCTCTTTATCCTTTCCGGTCTTCGGCCGCAAGTCTTCAATATAATAGGGATTAGGCAAGAACCGCACATCAAAGACCAGGTCCGCATCCGCCGGGATCCCATATTTAAATCCAAACGACATCACAGAGATATACAGATTTTTATATTCTTTGTTTTCCACAAAGATTTTATTCAGTTCCGCCTTCAGCTCTCTTGTCAGCATATGGGTCGTGTCGATCAGATAATCCGCCCGCTCCTTCAAAAACTCAAGACGTTTCCTCTCCTCCCGGATACCGTCCTCAATGCGTCCCTGGCTTCCTGCCAGCGGATGAAACCTTCTCGTCTCCTTGTAACGCTTGATCAGCACATCATCGCCTGATTCCAGATATAAAATCTCGTAACGGAGCTTCGCCTCGTCCAACTCATCCAGCACCTTGTGAAGCTCCTGGAAACTCTGGCCGCTTCTTATATCCACTCCCAGCGCCGCCTTACTGATCTCGGCCCCTGAGGCCTTCCACAAATCCGCGATCTTCGGGATCAACGGCACCGGCAGATTGTCCACACAAAAATATCCCACATCCTCCAGCATTTTAAGGGCGGTACTTTTTCCCGCTCCTGACATTCCTGTTACGATCACCAGTCTCATCTTCAGAACACTCCCAGTCTCTTCACTTCCGGTTCCAGCGCTACGCCAAACTTTTCTTCCACCTTTGCAGATACCTGCCGCATCAGGCTATGGATATCTGCCGCTGTTGCATTTCCTGTGTTGATAACAAAACCACAGTGCTTCTCAGAAACTTTTGCACCGCCCACCTGAAAACCGGCAAGTCCGGCATCCTGGATCAGCTTCCCGGCGAAATATCCTTCCGGACGCTTAAAGGTACTCCCGGCACTTGGATACTCCAACGGCTGTTTTGTAACACGTCTGGTCCTAAGATCATCCATCCGGGCCTTGATCTCTTCCGGATTGCCTGCGCTAAGCTCAATCTCAGCTTCCAGTGTAATATAACCCTCTCTGGAGATGATACTGGTGCGGTAGCCCATTTCAAGGTTCTCCCTGTCTATTCTCCGGACCTGTCCGGCACTGTCCAGCACTGTGACACTTTTTAAAACATCCTTCATTTCCCCGCCGTAGGCTCCGGCATTCATCACACTGGCTCCTCCGATGGTTCCCGGGATCCCCGCAGCGAATTCAAATCCCGTCAGACTGTTCTCACAGGCCTTCGCTGCAATGGCAGAAAGCAATGCACCAGCCTGCGCACGGATGATGTTTCCCTGCACGCTGATTCCACTCATAGAACGGTATATCTGCAGGATCACTCCCCGATATCCGTCATCCGACACCAGAAGGTTGCTCCCGTTTCCGATCACATAACAGGGCACCTCTTCCGTCCGGCAAAGCTCTGTCACTCTCTGAACCTCTTCCGCCGTCTCCGGCATAACAAAATAATCCGCCGGACCTCCCACACGAAAGGTAGTATGGGTCTTCATCGGCTCATCCCTTCTGATTTTTTCTTCTGATAATATTCCTGTCAGTTTCTGATAAAAATCCTGCTTCATATCACACCCCGGTCTTCTTCTTCATTTCAACGTTCATCATACACTAAAACCCGGGCAAATTCAACGTTTACTTCAAAATGGGGAGAGCGGAGGCCCGCCCCTTCCTACAAAAAGGCAGACATCCGCTCTGTCAGATGTACGTAAAAAAGATTATAAGCTTGTAGATTCCATATCCAGCCGGGTAATGATATCCTCCTGGATGGCTGGAGACAGGTCCAGGAAATTCACAAAGGTTCCGTGGATCCTCATAATGTAAACTCCACTTGGAGCATATTTCTTTGGCTCCTTCAGTACCTTCCGGAGCATATCCGGCGTCGTCACATTTACATAGAGGTAAAACGGCTGGATATTCGGATTCTCCGGATTGTAGAACAATGGATTCATAATCTTATCCCGGAACTCCAGCCCTTTTCCTTCAAATGTCTCAGACCGGAAATAATTCGGGTTGATCCCGAAGTGGGACGCATATCCGCCGTTCATCTTTTCATAGGGAAGCTTCATTCCGGACAGCACCCGGAATCCAAGACCTGAGTGCGCCTCTCCATACAGCGGGTCCACGCCGTAGCCCAGCATATCTCTTGACTTTCTTCCGTCTGGTGTGGCTCCTACCCAGTAGCCGTAAAGCAGGTGCGTGGACGGTGTGGAGAAATCACTCCGGAAAGGATTGCCCAGATAATTTTTCTTGGAAGCCACGATATCCGCCACTTTATTTGCAACCTCCTGAGCTTCCCGGTCTACCTCCGCCTCGTTATTTCCAAACTTCTTGCAGTTCATAAGATACTCATGCATCTGGGGATCATTTTCAAAGTTGTTCCGAAGGGCTTCCACCAGCCTGTCTGCATCCTGCGGACGCTCCTTCAGCAGCGTGTCGATGGCAATGAAGGAATCCGCCACTACAGACAATCCGTGGATCAGGCAGCCGCTTCCGTTGTATTTGGTTCCCTGTCTCTTCGTGTCTCTGGTATCGATCCCGGATTCTACTCCGCCCATCATCGTGGACAGGAAGGGTACCTGCAGAAGTCCGATCGCCTCTGACGCCGCATTGGCAGCTTTTGTCATTCTGTCAGCATATTCGTCTACATTCTGATAGAAGATCCTGCGGATATTCTGAAGCACCTCCAGTTTATTCTTACAGCCGTTCTCTTCGTCCGTCTTTCCAAGCTTCTTTCCGGTGATCGTGGAAACACCTCCGCTGATGCAAAGCTCCAGGATCTTTCCTAAGTTCAGCCAGCTGTTGGTAGTGTTGCCGTTGTCTTTTCCCATGATCAGAGGCTCCTGGCATCCTGCCACGGAATAATCCTGAAGGTCCTCGTGATCTACGCCGTGAGCTTCAAGGATCGGGAAGAGACTGTCGTCATTAAATAATGACGGGGTCAGGCATCCCGGTGTAAAGAAGAACCGTCCCAGGCTCTCATACAGCTCCTTTGGCGTATTTTTATGTAACTTCACAGACAGGATTGGCTGTGGAAGGTTCATGTCATAATAGGCATCCAGAAGTGCATAGGATGTCGGGTTCGTCAGATCCTCGCCTTCGTTTGATTTTCCCCCGATGATCAGATTCTGAGAGATTGCCCAGCTTCTGTCTGCCACATTGAAGAACACCAGCAGGTGCTTAAACAAAGACGCCGCCACTTCCCTGCTCATATTGGTCTTTGCACGGTAAGGCTCAAAGATCCGGTCTGCATTTCCCACAGAAAAAGCAAACGGATTCGGCGTCTGCTCCAGACACATGGTCTGCCAGATCAGGATGAAGGACTGGATCGCCTCAAACAGATCATCCGCCCCGTGGCGAGGCACTTTCTTTAAGGTATCCTTCATCAGACGGTATCGCTCCTTTGCTTCCCCCGATGCAGCCGCCTCCTTTTCTTCCGCCAGGGCCGCATACCGGTCCGCCAGCACCTCCAGGGCATCCAGGGAAATCTTCATCGCCTCGAAATAATCTTTCCTGTCATCCCCGCAGGCCGCCTGGTTCTTCTCGATCTGCGCGCGGATGCTTTCCGTTCCGCCCGCCAGCATCGGACGCACATCCGGAATCAGATGTCCGGTCACCTGCTCGATAAAGTAGATTGCCTCGCTGGTGTCGTCTCCCGCCAGATTATAGGCATGGCGCAGTGCGTCTGCAAATTTGGTGTGATTGTTATATTCCTTCAGGTCGTCGATCCGCTCCTGTGTGATATCTCCGATGGGATCAATATCTCCGAATACTGCCACCGGGTCGCAGTAGCCGCTGAAGGAATCTACGGTAAACGCCGGATTGATCAGTGCATATGAACGGGCAAAGGAGTCATCCTGGGTCCCTGCAAATACATGATAGTCTCCAAGGGAAAGCGGGATTCTTTTCATTACCTCTACCTGTGTCTTTGCGATCCGGATGCAGTCCGGGTCATCTTTAAACTTTTCGTCACATTCCCGCTGGATCTCTTTTGCCAGGAACCACCCTTCCAGATGATTCAGGCTCCGCTCTTCTTTGAAGCGTTCCTTGGCAAGCTCTGTGATCTTCTGTGCATTCAATACTGCCTTGATTTCCATACTCCTTACTCTCCTTTCACATCTATGTTTCCGATATGTATTTAGCTTTTTCTATACTGAAGCCCTCGCTTTTCGATCTTCTCTTTAAAATCTTTGATCTGTTCCACCGTCACATGGGCTTTTTCTGTCATCTCGTAGTCCCATCCACATTCTTCCCACTTCTTCTTCCCGAACTCATGGTATTTCAGAAGTTCAAAAGTCACATTGGGCCCCTTCAGTTCTTCAAAGAGGTCAAGGAAATGCTCCACATCCTCCGGGCTGTCATTCACACCCCCGATCAGCGGTGTACGGATATCCAGCCTTGGATGCTCCCTGGCCGCCTTTTTCAGATTTTCATACACCAGGGAAAAAGGGACGCCTGTATATTGCAGATGCTTTTCTTCATCCCAGTGCTTACAGTCCATGATCAACTGGTCCACATAGGGGAACAGCTCTTCCAGCCTTGCGTGCGTCCCGTTGGTCTCGATCGCCGTATGGATCCCGGCCTCCTTAAGCCTCTTTAAAAGCTCCTTTAGCGCCTCGAACTGCATCGTCGCCTCGCCGCCGCTGAAGGTTACCCCTCCGCCGTCAAAAAACATCGGCTTGCAGCTTAAGATTTCCTCATAGACTTCATCGACAGGATGCTCTTCATAAGAAAGTCTGGGAGACTTATCCTTCTCTCTGATCATAGCTCCTCCGGCAGGCATCCCTTCCGGATTGGCACACCATCTGCACTTCATATTGCACCCCTGAAGATGATAGACCAGGCGGTTTCCCTGGCCGTCCTGAGAATAATTAAAGCCTTTTTGAAAGATCTTCAATACCATAAAATCTCCCCCACTTTTCTATCTTTAATGGTATTATACCATATAACCATTTCTTGTCAACCACTTTTATTGACTTTTTACAAAATCTGTGATATAACACAGAAAATCCACGACTTCTAAAAGGGGGTAACTATATGAATCCATCTGAACTTTTTCCCTATATTGACCATACTCAGCTGAAGGCCTATTGTACCTGGGAAGATATTACGGCACTCTGCCAGGAGGCTCTTGCCTTCCACACCGCTTCCGTATGCATCCCGCCTTCCTATGTGGCAAGGGCTCACAATACCTTTGGCCCTTCCCTGAACATCTGTACAGTCATCGGTTTTCCTCTGGGATACAGCACAACCGAGAGCAAGCTTAGGGAAGCCGAAAGCGCTATCAACGACGGAGCATCGGAGCTTGACATGGTGATCAATATCGGAGACGTCAAAAACGGTGATTTTAAAAGAGTATACGAAGAGATTCTTGCCATCCGCAAAATTTCAACCGAACAGATCTTAAAGGTTATCATCGAAACCTGCTATCTTACAGAGGCAGAAAAAATCCGGCTCTGTGAAATCGTCACAAAAGCCGGAGCAGACTATATCAAAACTTCCACCGGTTTTGGCACCGGAGGCGCCGTGATGGAAGATATTTTATTGTTTAAAGAGCACATTGGCCCTTCTGTAAAGATCAAGGCCGCCGGAGGCATCCGTACACTCGAAGACCTGGAAGCCTTTGTAGAAGCCGGCTGCAGCCGCATCGGCACCAGCTCCGCAGTAAAGCTACTGTGTTCTTCTGCGGTAGAGGAATAAAATCCCGCCAAGCAATCCGACGATAATTCCTGCATAGATGGCGGCACACATCAGCTTTGTAATGCAAAGCGCTGCCGGAGTGCCTGTGATCAGGCAGAACAAAAGCCCCGCGGCAAGTGTGCCTGCCGTCCAGCAGATAATGTTAATTGTAAGAAACGCCGCAGCCGCCGATTCACTGTCAAAATGCTTATTTACTATCTCCCATAATGTTCTCATACACTTTCCCTCCCTGAAATCATACAGGTTCCTTATTTTCGTTCCCGAGATTATTATGCCCTAAAATTGTTAAGCAAACCCGACGCTTCCTTTTAAAATTATGTTAAATATCTTTACAGGCTATCTGACGATCACCGCCGGATATCCAGCACGTTTGATCTTTTGTTCCATAGCCGCGGCCTCATCCAGATTCGTGTATTCCCCCACCTGCACCAGATAAAACGGACCGGAATCATCAATATAGGCCGGAATATCCAGGTCCATCAACTCCTCCATCAGCCGCTGGGCATAAGTCCGGTTGCGGTAAGCCCCTGCCTGCACCCGGTACTTTCCGCCCTCTTCTCCCACATTGTCTGTTTCCCCTTCATATTCCAGCGTATCGAGGATTCCTCCCGCAATCGCCTGTGCGATATCGTCAAAGTTTTCATCAAAGAGCTGATTATCCACATCTGAATTGATAAATCCTGCTTCTACCAGCACTGCCGGCATATCCGTCCGCCGAAGCACTGCCAGGTCTGGTCTTGCGTGTACGCCAAGGTTTACAAACCCCACCGCCTCCAGCTGCTCATTGATGTCCTGGGCCATCTCGTATTTGATGCCGGACAGGTCATAGACCAGGCTTTCCACTCCGGATGCCTTATTGCTTTCCGGCGTTGAATTCCGGTGGATCGACACAAAATAATCCACGCCAGCTTCATTTGCCTCTCTTGCCTTCTGCACCGGCGTTTCATAGATATCTGTGGTCCGGGTATACTCTACATCCAGCCCACGGTCCTCAAGGATCTGTCCCACAGCCAGAGTTAATTTCAGTGTATCATCCTTTTCCTGCCGTCCATTGTATACCGCACCGGGATCTCTTCCTCCGTGTCCGGCGTCCAGCATAATTGAATATGGCATAAAAATACCCCTTTCACAACACATTCTATCCTAATGTATGCGTGAAAGGGGTATTTTGCTTCATCTATCCGATTTTTTCTATCCTGATCTGAGGATACAGCCGTTCCATATCTTCTTTTACAAAGAATCCCGTCTCTTCCCTCAGAGCCGCGGCCGCAGAAATAGCGCTTGCTTTTCGCAGTGTCTCTTCAATAGACAGCCCCTCTTCAAACCCCAGCGCAAACCCTGCGATCATAGAGTCCCCGCAGCCCACTGTATTTACCGCGTCAATCTTTGGCACAACGGCCCGGAACACTCCCTCGTCACTGACCACCAGCGAACCGTCAGCGCCCAGGGACACGGCCACAACCTCCACGCCTTTTTCGTGGACAGCCTTTGCCGCCTCAATGATGTCTTCTATATGGTCACAGTGTTTCCCTGTCAGCATGCGGATCTCATCAATATTGGGCTTTACCATAGTAGGGCAAGCCTCAATCCCCATTTCCAGAAGTCGTCCGCTGGTGTCCAGGATCACCTTTTTCCCGGCGTCCTTCACAATCTTTACCAGCTTCTGGTAAGCAGTCCCGTCAAGTCCTTTCGGCACACTGCCGGACATCGCTACCACGTCCGCTTTCTCCACAAGCCCTCTGAACTTTTCCACAAAGGCTTCAAACTCTTCTTCCGCCACTGTGAATCCAGGCTCCAGAAACTCGGTCTGTTTCTGCTTTTTCTCATCCCAGATATTGATGCAGGACCGGCTTTCCGCCTTTAAATGATAGAAATCACCCTTAACATGATAGTCGGCCAGAGATTCTTCAATATAGTTGCCCGCATGGCCACCCACAAATCCGGTGGCCACCACAGAAGCGCCTGCTACCGCCGCCGGCTTGGATACATTTAATCCTTTGCCCCCCGGCACATAGGCACATTCTTTTACCCGGTTTACTTCTCCCTCTTTAAATTCCTCTACCACATAGCGTTTATCGATCGCAGCATTCAATGTTACTGTCAGTATCATAACGGCCTCCTAATCTTCATTCATCAGCAGGATCTTGCCCTGGACCAGTCCCGGAGTCTTGTACATCCGAAATGCCTCCTGCGCCTGGCTCATCGGCATCTTCTTATAGATAAATCCCGGATCAAATTTCAGCTGTCCTGTCGCAAAATAGTGTGCTGTCAGCTTCCATTCCTTTCCCGGAAACGGCGCGCTGTAAGACATCCAGGATCCGGTCAGATAAAACTCCTTACGATTCATCTTCTCCCACAATGCAGGCGTGAAGGTGATTTCTGCGTGAGGCGTTCCGATGCAGCACACATGCGCCTTATTTGCCGCCACGTCAAAGGCCATTTTAAGGGTCGGCACCTGTCCCGCGGTTTCAAATACATAATCATAGCCTTTATTTTCCGTAATTGCCATCGCTTTTTCCAGATAGTCTTCCTGGGTGGTATTGATCACCTCATCTGCCCCCAGTCTTTTCGCCAGTTCCAGACGCTCGTCGCTGATATCAAAAACCACCACTTTCCTGGATCCGAAGATCTTGGTCCATTGCATCGTAAACATGCCAATGGTGCCGCCGCCCAGGATCGCCACATAGCCGCCGCCCTGATACTGGTTCTGGTATACGCCGTGGAGCGCAACGGTGGATGGCTCAAACATAGCCGCCTGCTCATATGGAATACACGGATCATAGACAACGGCGTTCTGCTCCGGGATCACCACATAATCCGCATTGCTGCCCTGCTGTCTGGAGCCGATAAAGCTATAATGTTTGCAGAGAGAAAAATTTCCCTTCTGGCAGTCGTCGCATTTCATGCAGGGAACCAGAGGCGCACCGGACACACGGTCCCCGACCTTTACGCTGGTCACGCCCTCGCCTACTTCTACCACATCACCGGAAAACTCGTGTCCCAGTACGATAGGGTAGAAATGCACACCATTCTGAAGCACTCTTGGGATGTCGGATCCGCAGATTCCGGAGGCTTTTACTTTTACCTTCACAGTTCCCGGAGTCACCTGCGGCTCCTCATAATCCATATAACGTACGTCTTCATTTGCACATACAACTGCTGCTTTCATCTTCTTATCTGCTCCTTTCTGCCATGATATCTTTCAGATGATCATATAGTTTTAAATAGGTTTCATAATTTCTGTCGTAAACTTCCCGGTTCTTCGGATCCGGCTCGTGGGTTCTCTTGATCTCCACCGTCTTTTCCACTGCTTCCTCAAAACTCTTATACATACCAATGCCTACGCCGGCCAGGATCACAGCCCCCAGAGTCGTAGCCGTATCTGAGGATGGAACGATGATCTTTTTGCCGGTCACGTCTGCTTTAATCTGGGTCCAGAGGAGCGAATTCGCCGATCCTCCCATAGCCCTTAAAACGCTTACCTCCGCTCCGGCTTCTTTTGCTACGTCCAGATTATGCTTCAGTGACAGCGCCACACCTTCCATGGCTGCCCGGATGAAATGTCCTTTCGTCTTGCTGAAGTCCAGTCCGTAGAACACACCTTTTGCATTCGGATCCCAGATCGGGGAGCGCTCACCGGACATATACGGCAAAAATACCATTCCGTCGCTGCCGGGAGCCACCTTTTCTGCGATCTCATTAAACTGTGTAAGAGAGCTCTTTCCCAGCTCTTCTTTTCGGCTTCTTTCATAATCTCCAAACTGCTGCTCCATCCAGCGCATCACACCGCCGCCGCCCACGGTGCCGCCCTGCAGGATCCACTGGCCTGCCGCCGCATGATAACTTAAGATCAGTCTCGGATCTGCTTTGTACTCATCAATACAGATGCTCATGCCTCCGGCCTGTCCCCCCTGCTCCTGGGTCTCTCCCGGATGAACCACGCCGGCTCCCAGGGTTCCGCAGGCCGCGTCCAGTGCTCCTGCTGCCACCGGTGTTCCGGGAAGAAGGCCACATTCCCTTGCAGCCTTTTCAGTCACGCCGCCTACAATGGCATGGCTTGGGTAGATGTCCGGAAGCAGATCCTCCCGGATGCCAAGCTCCCGGCACATATCAAGATCCCACACGCCTTTTCGCATATCGAAGCAGTGCAGCCCGTATCCCTGGCTTAATTCCTGGGTCATTTCCCCGGTCAGTTTGTATGCGATATAGCTGTTGGACTGCAGAATTTTATATGTATGCGCATAGACTTCCGGCAAATTTCTCTGGTACCAGAGGATCTTGGGTGTGGTATAGGTGGCTTTAAAGGGATTGCCGCATACCTGGAGGATCCGGTCCTCTCCGACTTTACGGCCCACTTCTTCACAGATATCGGCCGCTCTGGTGTCCATCCAGATGGGTGTGTTCGCCAGCACTTCCCCGTTTTTGTCTACCGGTATGGCTGACCAGCTCTGTCCGTCAATACCGATTCCCGCGACATCTTCCGCCCTGATCCCACTCTTTTCCAGCATGGCTTTGATAGCGCCGCACACGGCCGCCCACCATTCCTCCGGGTTCTGCTCCGCCCAGCCCTGCCGCGGATAATAGACCGGATAATCGCCGCTTCCCGTGGCCAGCACATGGCCGTCTTCATCAAAGACCGCTGTCTTACAGGCGCTGGTTCCGATATCGATTCCCAACAAATACTGTTTCATAGGTCCTCCCACTCTTTCTGACTTGCTTATTATCCAGCTTTCTATCTTGCTTTTCCTTCACATCCCAGAACTTTCATCCGGCCTTTTACCAGCTCTTTGACCGCCTCCATGCCGACTACGCCGAACTTCTTCGGATCAAAGGTTTCCGGATTTTCCGCCAGAAGCTTCTTGCCTGCATCAGTATAAGCCGCACGCAGCTCTGTAGCAAAGTTTACCTTGCACATCCCTCTCTGCACACATTCCCTTACATCATCATCACTCAGTCCGGATGCACCGTGAAGCACCAGCGGCACAGAAACCACTTTCTTGATCTCGGATACTCTTTCTTTATCCAGGACCGGTGTGGATGCATAGAAGCCATGGGCTGTTCCGATCGCAACCGCAAGAGATGTCACTCCGGTACGCTCTACAAATTCTCTTGCTTCCTCCGGATCGGTGTTGGTGTCTGCCTCTGCTTCCAGGTCATCTTCCTTTCCACCTACTTTGCCAAGCTCAGCCTCTACCGGGATACCCATGGCATTTGCCATATCCGCCACTTTCTTGGTGACTGCCACATTGCCTTCAAAATCCTCATGAGAGCCGTCGATCATAACGGAGGTATATCCTGCTCTTAAAGCCTGTGCCGCCAGCTCAAAGCTGCTGCCGTGATCCAGGTGCAGACATACCGGAACGCTCGCCTTCTTTGCCTCTGCAGCTACAATCGCATAGTAGGTCTCCAGGGTTCCGTATTTTACTGTTGACGGCGTCGTCTGGAGCATAACAGGCGCGTTCATTTCCTCTGCCGCCGCAATAACAGCCTTTACCATTTCCATGTTCTCCACGTTAAATGCACCTACTGCATATCCGCCCTTCTGCGCATCCTCCAGCATCTGTTTTGAAGTTACTAATGCCATTTTTTCGTCCTCCTATTTTATTATTATTTTTGTTGATAAGCTTACTTTTTCTGGCCTGCTTTTCCTTTACCCGGATATACACATTCAATCCGGAGTCTTTCAAACTCTCTTTGCCACTCTCTGGATGGCTCCTGGTCTGTCACTACTTTGGTAAGCTCCGTCCATTCAGCCACCTTCGCAAATGCCATCTTGTCAAATTTGCTATTATCCGCCACCAGGATCCTTTCTTTTGCCGCGGCAAGCATCAGACGTTTGCTGCAGGCGTCCTGCTCGTCGGAATCCATCATTCCCGTGGCCATGTTTACGGCTTTGCAGGAGATGATGGCCTTGTCTACGTGATAGGAACTGATCATCCGGTTCGTGCCTGGCCCCACCAGTGCGAAAGAACGCTCTCTTGAAAGCCCTCCGGTAGATATTACATTCCACTCCGGAACATCAAATAATTCCACAATGATCTCTACGGAATTGGTGATCACCGTCAGCTTTTTCTTTTCCTTCAGCTTCCTTGCCACATACACTGCCGTCGAACTGGCGTCCAGCATTACCGCCTCGCCGTCCCGCACCATATCCGCAATGATTGCCGCCATCTGCTGCTTCTCTACCACCATCTGATTCTTCCGAATATTGAATGGCAGATCAAAAATACTGTGTTCATTCAAAACCGCACCACCGTAACTTTTAATGACCAACCCGTCATTTTCCAGCTTCTCCAGGTCACGGCGGATCGTTTCCTCCGACACCTGATACAGTCTGCTCAGTTCGCTCACCACAACACGCTTCTCCTGCTGAAGCTTCTCCAGTATTTGATTACGCCTTTCTATGGCAAGCATTTCCACACCTCCCGTCTGATTGAATCCACAAAAATTATGTTGTTTCTGTTTAGATATTAGCACGAATACCAAGCGAAATCAACAGCTATTTATTGTTTTTGTGTTGATTGTTGTGAAGGGGGACGTACACCTTTGCACAAGGTGTACGTCCCCCTTCACAGTTTTTTCACAATTAGCCATATATCTCAATCTCAAAAGATTCCCGGATGCATGCTCTTGCCGCATCCAGATCCGGAAATATGCCGTCACTTAGCATCTGCACGGTCACATTGCCGATAGCAGTGGCTTCCGTCGGCCCCGCGGATACGCGCCGCCCTGTATATTTTGCAGTAAGCTCATTTAAGTACCCGGCTTTTGAGCCTCCGCCCACTACATAGACAGTATCGTAATACTTTCCGGTCATACGCTCCAGCTGCGCCAGGGTATCCGCATAACATTTCGCTAGGCTGTTATAAATCACCGCCGCAATCTCTCCGGTAGTCTCCGGCACCTGCTGGCCTGTGCGCCTGCAGTAGTCCTGCACCGCCAAAATCATGCTTTTCGGCGCCATAAAACTCTCGTCATTACAATCTACAATAGAGCTGATCGACTCCTCAGCCGCCAATGCACAGATTTTCCCAAAGCTCAGATCTTCGGTCAGTTCCTTTTTTACCGACTGGATCATCCACAGCCCCATGATGTTTCTAAGATAACGGTAGCGGTGATCGTATCCGCCCTCGTTTGTAAAGTCTGCCTTCATACTGTCCAGTGAACAGTCGGGCTCCTTTCTCTCTACCCCCATCAAAGACCATGTACCAGAGCTTATGTATACTACATCTTCTCCCTTTGCCGGCACTGCCAGTACCGCCGATCCAGTATCGTGGGATGCAGGAAGGACGACTTTACAGTCAAATCCTACCTCTTTTTGCACTGCTTCGGTGAGATGTCCGGCCACTGTTCCCGGCATTGATACTGGCCGGAAGATTTCTTTTGGAAATCCCAGCATGGAAAGAAGCTCCCAGTCCCAGTCTCCCGTTTCCGCATTCAAAAGCTGGCTGGTGGATGCGATGGTGTATTCCATCTTCTTCTCTCCGCTCAACAGGAAATGAAAATAATCCGGCGTCATCAGGATTGACCGTGCCTGCTTAAGATACTCGGGATGTGTTTCTTTGATTGCCTGCAGCTGATAGATCGTGTTGTACATCTGCCAGTGGATGCCGGTTCTCTGGTATAGATCCTCCTGGGAAATCACCTCTCCAACCTTGTCTTCCATGCCGTGCGTCCGGCTGTCCCGGTACCCCACCGTATCACCCAGGATCTGGTCATTCTCGTCCAGCAGTACAAAATCCACGCCCCAGGTATCGACGGAAACAGATACCGGAATCTTCCCGATCTCCTTACATTTCTTCATCCCGTTTTTAATCTCGGCAAACAAATGCGGAATGTCCCAACACAGCGATCCATTCTTTTCCTGCATGCCATTCTGAAAACGATATACTTCCTCCAGCGTCATTTTCCCATGATCTACTTCAGCCAGAATGTGGCGGCCGCTGGACGCTCCTATATCTACTGCCAAATAATAACTGCCCATCTGTCTGTCACCTGCCTCCTACTTTACAGCCGGATGTCTGCCCACAACATTCATTCTCCGGCGGGTCTCATAAAGCTCTTCCACTTTCTCCGGCGGAATGATCTTTGCTCCGCCCAGCATCTGTGCCTGATACATCAGGCGGGCATAAAACTCCACAGATTCCATCTTGTAATAGGCATTGAGAAGAGAATCCGAGTAAGTCAGCGCCCCATGGTTTTCCAAAAGTACCGCATCATAGTCATCCAAAAATCCCTCGATCGAATCCGGAACCTCCATCGTCCCTGGCGTTCCGTACTTTGCAAGCGGCACACCGCCCAGAGAAATCACTGCCTCCGGCATGATCGGATCCATTAATGGTTTTCCTGCGATCGCAAAAGAAGTGGCATACATGGGATGAGCATGAACCACTGCTTTTACATCCGGACGCTTCTCATATATCCTCATATGCATCTTCACTTCTGAAGAAGGGCGAAAGCCCTCGTTGGCTTCCAGAACCTCTCCCTTTGCATTGACCTTACAGATAAACTCCGGGGTCATGAATCCCTTGCTGACTCCCGTCGGTGTACACAGGAACTCATCATCACTGAGTTTTACAGAAAAATTGCCGTCGTTGGCAGCCACCATCCCGCGATTGTAGACACGCCTGCCGATTTCACACATCTCCTGCTTGATTTCCAGTTCACTTTTCATAACAACTTTGTCCTTTCTTTTTTGGCATGTTGGTTTACGTTTTCTATAATTTCATAGTAACACATAATCCAACACAATTCAACTTAAATTGTGTTGTATTTCTTTGTTTTTATTGTTCTATTTGGTATTTGTTCATAATTCCACATCAAATGGGGACGTACCCCTTTGCAAAAGGTGTACGTCCCCATTTGATTACCGGATCTTTGTCAGATCTTTCATATCTTCTTTCAGATGATTATAAATGCTCTTGTAGAGTCTGAAGTACTCGTTGTACTTTTTATGGTTTTCTTCGTTTGGCATGATCTTTTCATCCAGCACCTGCCACTTCTTCACTTCCTCGTAGGTCAGAAGGCCGGTTCCGATTCCTGCAAGCATTACGTCACCCATGTTCGCCTCTACGTCATAGATCGGGCAAACTACCGGGTATCCGGTCACATCTGCGAAGATCTGGCGCCATACTTTGGACTTGGTTACGCCGCCGGCGATCAGGATATATTCACCCAGATCATCTCCGGTTGCCTCCATGGCGTCGCGCAGGCAGTAGGCAACTGCTTCCAGAAATGCGCGGTAAATATGGCCTTTCGTATGTGTAAGGGAAAGTCCCACGATGGTTCCTTTTGCATCCGAGTCCCATACCGGGCTTCTCTCGCCCATGAAGTAAGGAAGTACTACCAGCCCCTCGCTTCCGGCCGGAATCTTCTCAGCCTGTCCGTTCAGCACATCATACATGCTTGGGCCGCCGTTCTTCTGCTGCTCTACCTCCCACTGGCACAGTGTGTTGCGGAACCATTTCACGATCGCTCCCGCCGTATTTCCGCCTGCAAAGTAGTAAGAAAGATTCTTTGCGTCGTAAAGATACGGCCACACGATCAGCCCGTTTCCTTTCACCGGCTTATCTGAGATCAGCGCCGCACACATGGATGTTCCGATAGCCGCCGCATAAATTCCGGATTCAAATACGCCAAGACCGATGTTTGCCGCTCCGCAGTCGATACCACTGGCAATTACCGGGAAGCCTTCCCACAGTCCCAGATCTTCAGCTGCTTCCTTTGTCATGCCTCCCACAATATCCGTAGACTCTACGATCCGCTGCGGCATCATGGACACCGGGATTCCCATGGCGTCCATCAGCTCCTCGGACCACTCTCTTTTATTCATATCAAAGATACCGCCGATATTTCCGGCAGAAGAATAATCAATCGCGATCTCACCCGTCAGCTTATAGATCACATAGTCATTCGGAGGCAGGAACAATTTGGTCTTCGCCCAGTTTTCTGGCTCATGGTTCTTCATCCACAGGATTTTGGTGTATCCGTAATAAGGATCCGCACCATTAAAGGTAATCTCCTGGAGCTTCTCCTCTCCGATATTCTCCAGCACCCATTTTGTCTCCTCGTCCGCTCTTCTGTCCATCCAGATCATACAGGGACGAACCGGCTCCATATTTTCATCCAGCGGGATCCCGGAACCTCCGTACAATCCGCTGATCGCAATACCTTTGATGTCTTCGCTCTTAATGCCTGCCTCTTTTGCCTTTGCCACCGTATTGCGGATAGAATCCTTCGTCGCCTCATACCACACATCCGGCCACTGCTCCGCCCACAGAGGCGCCGGCGTCAGCACATCATACTCCTGCAGATCCTGTGCAACCAGCTTTCCTTCCGTATCCATCAGGATTGTTTTTGTTCCTGATGTTCCAATGTCCGTACCCAGTAAATAGTTCATAATTTTCCTCCTTTTTATTATTTAAACCGCTTTTATAAAACCTATTTAAATAATACTTCCACAAAGGGAATCTGTCAACTAAATATCCGACAAAAATTCGTCGACAAAGAAGATTGCCGCTCCTGCCGCAGATGCCTCTTTTTTATAGCGGCAGGCAAAGATATAATCTTCCGCCTTATCTTCAAAGGGGTTCTTTTCGTCCACGCGCTGATAAAGGTCTTCCAGATAATCACCTATATAGGCCCCTACATATCCTCCCAGGATGACTTTACAGTCAAACAGGATACGGATATTGTAGATTGCCGATGCAAGATGATCCAGATAAACATCCCACAAAGCAGCCGCCCTCTCATCACCAGCTCCCAGCCTGTGAAAAAACTCCTCCAGATTTCCATTTGTGTATTCATCCAGCTTTCCAGCCCGGCAAACAGTATCAAAACAGCCATATTTTCCGCAGTAGCAGAGCTCGCCATTTTCAGGCACCACTGCCATATGTCCGATTTCCCCGCCTTTTTGTGTGTCACCCGCATATATTTCATGATCGACGATAAAGGAGCCGCCCACACTATTGCTCAGGCTGATATAAAACGCATTCCGCACATCCTGATCCTTCCACGTCTCAATATAGCCGGCAGCATAGGAATCATGCACCAGCCTGCAGGGGTAGGGAATATATTTGCAGATCTCTTCTTTTGACCTTCCTGTAAAATTTAAGGTCCGCCCGTAGATCACTGTTTCCCCATCGTCAGAGATCAGCCCCGGTACAGAGATTCCAACGCCCAGCAATTCCTTTTCTCCGATGCCTGCTTCTTCCTTAATCTTTTCCACCAGCTCTCCCAGCTCCCGCAGATAAGAATCACTGTTCAGATCAAATACAGCCTGCTTTTTGATGACCAGCTCCACATCCCCCGACAGATCCACCGCAACACCATTCATATGATGCGCTGTGATATAAATGCCAATAGCCATTTTCGCCTTTTTCAGATAGGTAAATGCCGTGGCATTGCGCCCTCCTGTATTCGTAATCTTTTTCGACGAATCGATCAAGGATGTCCTCTTCAGATATTCAAGGTTCTGGGTAACCGTCGGCAGGCTCAGCTCCAGCGCCACAACCAGATCCTGTTTTGATACCGACTCATTCCTTCGGATATAATCATAAATGCGTTGGCGGTTTTTTATTTTTATTTCATTTGAACTCAACTTCTCAATGTCCATATATATGCCCGTCTATGAAATTTGAATCATAACCTTTCCTGTTCTTCTATATTCCGGCTTTGTAAATACATCTGCAATATTGTCAAGTGGAACCACATTGGTGATCAGACTTTCCAACTCAACCGTCCCCGACTCCAATATCTGGATCGCCCTTTCGAAACTGTACGGATTGATATAAGAGGACGTAATATGCAGCTCTTTCTTGAAAATGTCATCTGGCCTGATCGGAAAGCTTTCCTCCGGAGCCGCCAGCCCAAAATACATGATCGTCGCACCTTTCCCGGCAAAACGCACCGCATCTGCCTGGGTGTGCACATTTCCAACGCACTCTATGACCACATTCACATTTTCGCAGTATTCTGCCAACACAGCCTCCACATCCTCATGAAGCGGATCAATCGTTTTCGTAGCGCCAAGCTTTAACGCTTGTTCTCTCTTCTCTTCTACCGGCTCAGACATGATAACCTTTGATGCACCCGCATTCTTTGCCAGCTGCATCATGATCATGCCGATGGGGCCTCCTCCCATCACAAGCACCGTATCTCCCGCTTTGATATTGCACAGGTCGATGCCATGCAGGCAACAGGAAATGGGCTCTGCCATTGCCGCTTCAATAAAGCTTAAGTCATCAGACACTTTATAAACCTGCTTCTCACGCATGATCACGTATTCCGCAAATCCTCCGTCTACTGTAGTCCCGATGCCTATATTATTTTTACAGAAATGCTGCATGCCGTTCTTACAGAAGTAACATTCTCCGCACATATCATTGGGATCACCAGTCACCCGATCGCCCACCTTTACGGCCTTGACTCCGGCTCCCACCTCTGCCACAACTCCAGAAAACTCATGTCCGGGAACCAGCGGCGGCGTCACGTCGCAGCAACCCCCGTCACCGTGAAAAATGTGGATATCTGTTCCGCAGATTCCACAATATTTTACTTGAATCTTAACTTCATTATCTTTCAGCTTGCGGACCGGAACCTCTTCCACTCTCAAATCTCCGGGCCCGTGGTATACTGCAGCTTTCATTTCTCAGTCCTCCTCACCTGTCTGACACATCATCAAAAGTGTTTCTCAAAGCACAATCTCAAACTGCTGCTCCGCTTTCAATTCTACCACAGTACAGTCATTTGCATAAGTGCATTCAGGAAGAATGATCATAGCGTGAAGCACATCCTCCTTCACAGGCAGCGGCGCAAGATGCCAGATAGCCGTATTGATCTTAACCATCGTCCCCTTCGGTACGACGAATGCCTTTGTCCACTCTGGCACAGGTGTTCCGCCAGAAGCCGGCGCCACGTGAATGATCATATCATCATTCAGAGGAAGGATCATCTCCGGAGATGTCGTGTGATATTCCACTGATTTTATCACTCTCTTTTCTTCTTTTCTTACTGCAATCGGAGAGTATCCCACCCGTGTCGTGCAGGACTCACTGATCCGGTCCGGATAAAACTTGTGAATCTCCCCCTCCAGCGCATAGCCTTCGGGATTCAAATAATCATAGTAGACTCCGAAAGGTGCATATGCCTCTCTGCTAATAGGTTCTGCTTTAATCGTATGCATATTTCTCCTTTCCCAAACTTCTTAAGTTTGCACAAAATCCCGGCAAATATACTTGCCGGGATTTCACCTTTTCGTATCTGATCTAAATTAATTCTGCTGTGATTTTTTCTGGATACAGTCAAATCCAACTGCAAATGCAAGTACGATACCTAATACAATGTCCTGGACATAGGAGTTGATATTCAACAATACCATTCCGTTTCTCAGAGCACCGATAATACAGGTACCGGCGATAACTCCTGACATCTTACCGGATCCACCGCTGATGGATACACCGCCTAAAACTACACAGGTGATAACGTTAAATTCTTCACCCTTAGCAGCGGATGCATTACCGGAATTAGTACGGGACAGAAGAACGAGTCCTGCAAGTCCTGAGAAGAATCCGGAAAGGGCGAATACCAAGTATTTTACAGCTCCTACGCGGATACCGGACAGCTTAGCCGCCTCAATATTACCGCCCACTGCATAGAAATACCGTCCAAAATAAGTTTTATTCAAGATAAAAGATCCAATTGCAAAGCAGACTGCCATAATGATAACTGGAATCGGCACGATTCCAACATATCCCTGGCCCAGAGTTGTAAAGCCATCCGGGAAACCGCTGATCGGCATACCGCCGCATATGATATAGGCCAATCCGTTAAAGGCCGTTTGCGTCGCAAACGTTGCAATGATGGCCGGTATTCCAACCGTTGAAACCATGAAACCATTTAACACACCGATCAGTGTAGCTGCAACCATGGAAAGAGCACATGCCAGATACATATTCATTCCCATGTTAACCATCATGTACGCACCAATGATGTTGATAAATGACATAATCGTACCTACGGAAAGGTCGATATCACCAAGCAGGATAACGAACATCATACCAACGGATGCAATACCATAGAACGCTACCTGACGAAGCAGGGTCAACAGGTTATCCGGGTTGATAAATCTCGGATTTGCAACTGTAAAGGCAATCACCAGCACAATCAGCACAAGCCAGATCGCCTTATCCTTTATCTGATACATTACTTTGCTATTATTCATAATTAAGCCTCCTCAACCTTGGCTTTGGCTGCTGATGCAAATGCCATGATGGTCTCCTGACTGAACTCCTCTTTGCTGATCTCGCCAGTCATATCGCCCTCTGCCAGGACGATGATCCGATCCGACATACCCATTAATTCTTCCATTTCGGAAGAAATCATCAGAATTGCCTTTCCCTCTTTTTCCACTAAATCGTTCATTAACTTATAAATCTCGTGCTTTGCACCTACATCAATACCACGTGTAGGCTCATCGAATATAATCAGCTCAGAATCGGCTGCCAGCCACCTTCCAAGGATAACCTTCTGCTGATTACCACCACTCAAATTCTTTACCAGCTGATTCAAAGTCGGAGTCTTAATGGCCATATTTTCTCTATACTTTTCTGCAATAGCCTTCTCCTTCTTAGAATTAATCACACTCAAGGTAGAATTCCTCTGATAAATCGGCATGTTGATATTATTCTTGATAGAGATTCCCAGCATAGCGCCGTGACGTTTCCTGTCCTCCGGCACCAGTGCGATTCCTAAATCTATTGCCTCCCGCGGGCTCTTCGGGTTGACTTCTTTTCCTTTAAAGATGATCTGTCCAGACTGTTTTTTTGCCGCTCCAAAAATAACTTCAGCAAGTTCTGTACGTCCTGCTCCTACCAGTCCGCCCAGTCCCAGGATTTCTCCTCTATGAACTTGTAGACTGATGTTGCGGTCACCGTTTCCAGTCACATTCTTAAGCTCCAGAACCACATCATCCTTCTTGATACAGTCTCCTCTTGGCGGATATGTCTCTGTCAGCTCACGTCCTACCATCAATTGAATCAGTTCCTGTACCTCACTGTCCTTCGTAATCAGAGTCTTGACATACTCACCGTCACGCAGGACCAGTATCCGGTCGGACAGACGGTAAATCTCCTCCAGACGATGAGAAATGTAAATGATGGACACCCCTTGTTTTCTTAAAAGTTCCACTACCTCGAACATACTCTCGACTTCCTTGCTGGTCAGAGGTGCGGAAGGCTCATCCATGATCAGGATCTTCGCATTCTGCTGGATTGCCTTTGCGATTTCTACCATCTGCTGATAGCCGACAGTCAGGTTCTTCATTAATTCCTTCGGGTTGATTTTTATATGTAACCTTTCAAATGCCTTGGCCGCCTCTTTTTCCATGGCTGCCTTATCTATCATGATCCCTTTTCTGATCGGATGTCCCAGGAACAAGTTTTCTGCTGCTGACAGCTCTTTTACATTGTTAAACTCCTGATAAATAATTGCGATTCCATTTTCCGATGCAAGCTGAGGCGTCATGCTCGTAAATTCTTTTCCGTTTACTTTGATCTTGCCGGAGGTCGGAATAACCGCCCCGGAGCAACATTTAATCAAGGTAGATTTCCCCGCTCCATTCTCACCGATCAGAGCCAGAATCTCGCCCTTTTTCAACTGCAGCGTAACATCTTTCAGCGCAACAACACCCGGGTATTCTTTTCTTATATGCTCTAATTCCAATACATATTCTTCGCTCATATTCTTCCCCCGTGATAGTTTCATCGAGGGGCAGCTTATACCAAAGCCGCCCCCCGTTTTGCTTTCATTAACTAGCTACTTTTTCAGACAACTATTACATACCAGCCTGGATTTCTTCAATGTTGTCAGCGTTAATTTCCATAGTCGGTCTGTATACGTTCTTCTCGTCTCCGGAAACATCATCGAACTCACCGTTCAGGATCTTCTCAAACATCTCATAGCAAGCCTGTGCTGTATCAGTGTTGGATCCCTCGAATCCTACGATAGCTCTAACAGCTTCGTCCCCAGCCTGCAGAGCGTCTAACTGCTCGCTGGTAACGTCAGTTGTGATAACGCCAACATCTTCCGGAATATTTCCAGCCCCGCCGTACTCAGCAAGGAGTGCTGTGTTGGATCCGATCATAGCGCCGGCGCCTACACCAACCCATACCTTACAATCCGGATGAGCCTGGAGAACTGTCTCAGCCTGGGACTGAACTTCGTTGTTTACTACACCTTCGATCGTAGCTACGATCTCATAGTTGTCTTCGCAGTTCTCTTCCAGACCAGCTTCGATACCCTGCTGTCTCTCTAACAGAACCTGTGTATCCGGTTTACCGATGACACATACTTCCGCTTTGTTGTCAGCTGTGAAGTGCTCATTGATAAAGTTAGCTGCTGTTTTTCCAATCTCTTTACCAAGCTCTGTGTTGTCAAGAACCCAGTTAGCTGTGGTGTTTTCCATTTCGTTATCCCAGCACATTACCTTGATGCCTGCATCCAGAGCCTGCTTGCAGGACTCTTCTACTGCATCTGCATCGTGTGGGTGAACCATGATCAGGTCACATCCGCTGGTGATAAAGTTTTCGATCTGGCTGATCTGTGTTGATGCGTTTTCTTCACATCCAACGATAGTAGCTTCATATCCGTTTTCTTTCAGAATCTCTCCCAGCTTGCTCATAACGCCTGCCCAGTATGCATTTTCAATGTTCTGAACAGTAATACCGATCTTCTTTCCGCCACCAGAACCTTCATCGGATCCGCTGTCCCCACTGTCTCCGCTGTCAGATGATCCACCGCTAGAGCATCCGATCAGCATGGTTGCTACCATTGCGATGCAAAGGATAGCGCTTAACACTTTCTTTTTCATATTTCGTCCTCCTTTTTAATGAAAATGTATTTTTTATAGCCTTTGCTATTAGCTATCTTAATAATTTAGAAGCAAGTAAACGCTCCGTCTACAACGATATCGGAACCTGTTGTGAACGGACAGCTGTCGCCAGCCAGGTATACCAGGATGGACTGCAGCTCTTCTGGTTTTCCAACTCTTCCCATAGGAGCCATAGCGTTCCACTGTGCAATCAGCGGTTTCAGATGATCCGCATTCATAATTAATTCTGTTCCGATGTATCCAGGGCTGATGCAGTTGACACGTACACCCTTCTTTGCCCACTCTACTGCCAGAGATTTTGTCAGCATGATCACACCTGCCTTGGATGCATTATATGCACACTGCGGCTGTGGAACGTTTACGATATGTCCGGACATCGAAGCCGTGTTGATGATAGATCCATATCCCTGTTTCAGCATTACTCTACCTGCAGCTGTTGCACAAAGATAAACTCCGGTGAGGTTGATATCAATGACTTTTTTCCACTGTTCAAATGTCATCTCTTCTGCCGGCTGGTTAATACAGATTCCCGCATTGTTATAGCATGCATCCAATTTGCCATAGGTCTCAACTACCTTTGCAACCATAGCCTCTACCTGCTCCTGGTTTGTTACATCACATTCAATGGCGATCGTATTAGAGCCGGTAGCTTCTTTAATCTCATCTGCAACCTTCTGTGCGCCTTCCAGGTTGACATCAACAATTGCAACATCTGCTCCTGCTTCTGCAAAAGCCATTGCCGCACATCTTCCGATTCCGCTTGCAGCACCTGTTACATAGATTGATTTTCCATCCAGTCTCATTTTTTCAATAATTCCCATTTTGTCCTCCTCCCGGTTGCTGGCCGTTCTACTTTTATTTTACCTTTTATAAAGGTGTTTTATAAATGTTGTTTTTATTATATTCCTCTGCAGCCTTTTTTCGCAATACGTAATATCAGCCAAAATGTTTTTCTATTTTTTATGCACCTTGTATAATGTTATTTTTTTATCAACTGCTTTTTTCGTCACATTGACTCATGCTTAATGTAGCTTCTTTATCTCCTGCTAGATAGAAGAAATATATTCCTCCATCTGATACAGGGCCGCTCCCAGCGCCGAGGCCTCCTTCTGGTATCTGCAGGCTCTGGCGTAAGATCCATCATGATCAAAAATGTCCAGAGCAGCAAGTCTTGACCGTAATTCTTTTATGTATGGTCCAATAAAGCTTCCCACATAGCCTCCAAGAACCACGTCACAGTCAAAAGCCATCCTGAGATTATCTACCGTAACAGCCAGATAATCCAGATATCTGTCCCAGACATCCCGATATTCCGGCTCTCCTTCTTCCAGCTTTTCAAAAAAGCGCTCCAGTTTGCCATTTTCCAGCTCTGCCAGCTTTTTTGCAGAACAATAAACGTCCACACATCCCTTTTTTCCGCAGTAACAAGGTTCTCCGCCAGGATACAGTGTCATATGTCCAAACTCGCTGCTTCTCCAATGATCACCTTCATGCGTGTAGACACGAGACGATGAAGCATTTCCCTCTTCATCTCCATTTTTATTTTCCGGACGCAGAAAAACAGCTCCCCCCACCGAATTACTAAGCAGCAGGTACACCATACTCTCCTGCCTCTTTTCTCCCGCGACTTCTGCCAGCGCAGCCGCACTGGCATCATTCATCACCACGCAGGGATAAGGCATCCTCGAAATCCATTCCTCACAGGGAACATCATAATACCCCAGTACGTGTGAGTTTGGAATCATCTGTCTGGTCTGATCTATGATCGCCGGAAGTGATACGCCCATTCCCAGGATCCGCTCCTGCGGCACATCATTTTCTTCCACAAACTGCTCTACAATATCTGCAATTTCTTCTATATACTGCTTATCATTCCGGAACGGCTTGGGAATCCGCCTGTGTGCCAGGGCTTCCTCGCTCAGATCCGTATACACCAGTCCCACATGATTCAGCGTAATATCCACACCAATGGTATATTGAAAATCTTTTACAGAGGCAATTGCTTTCGCTTTCCTTCCCCCGGTGGATTCATATTCTCCCACCTCCCGGATCACGCCCGCCTCTTTCAGTTCCTTAACGATAGACATAACCGTCGGTCCGCTGATTTCCAGCGCAGAAGATATCTCCGACATGCATGTCTCTTTTGTATGATTGATAAAACGGAACACCCGGTTCCGATTGACTCTTCGCACATCCGTATTGTTAGTGCTTGTTCGCATTCCCCCGCTCACCCACTTTTTTAAGGTGTTTATTTAAGTACCTTTTTAACATGGATTTATTATAGCACTCATTTTCTCACTTTTCAATAGTTTTTGTCCAGTTCGCACAATTATTTTCTTTAATAAGGAAAATCTATTGGTCAATTTTGTTGTTTTTTTGACATTCCAGTGATATACTATGAGAGAAATTGATAATAAGAAGGAGGAATCTTAGGCTATGAAACACGGAATTTACTATGCTTACTGGGAAAAAGAATGGGCGGCGGACTATACATATTATGTCGACAAAGTCGCCCGCCTCGGCTTCGATATACTTGAGGTAGGTGCTGCTCCTTTACCTGATTATACAACGGATCAGATCCGGGCACTGCGCGACTGTGCAAAAGCAAACAATATTGAGCTTACCGCTGGATACGGCCCAACCTACGACCACAATTTAGGATCTGCCGATCCGGCGATTCGCAAAAATGCAAAAGAATGGTTTACACGGCTCTTTGACGTAATGGCACAGCTTGACATCCATCTGATCGGCGGCGCACTCTATTCCTACTGGCCTCTGGACTTCTCTCAGGGCGTAGATAAGGAAGGCGACTGGAAACGCAGTGTGGAAGCCATGCAGGATGTCGCCCCTGTAGCAAAACAATATGACATCAACCTGGGAATGGAAGTCTTGAACCGCTTCGAGAACCATATCCTGAACACCGCAGAAGAAGGCGTCGCTTTCGTAAAAGAAGTAGGCATGGACAACGTGAAAGTTATGCTTGATACCTTCCATATGAATATAGAAGAATCCAGTATCGGAGATGCGATCCGGACCGCCGGAAGCCTTCTCGGACATTTCCATACCGGAGAATGCAACCGCATGGTGCCCGGAAAAGGCCGCACTCCATGGAGAGAAATCGGAGACGCTTTACGGGATATCGGCTATGACGGCACTGTTGTCATGGAGCCATTCGTGACTATGGGCGGCCAGGTCGGCCAGGATATCCACGTATGGCGGGATATCAGCCACGGCGCATCCGAAGAGCAGCTTGACAAAGACGCTCACGATGCAGTCGTATTCCAGAAATACATGCTGGACTGGAAACAGGAAACGCAGTAATGAAACAGGGGCAGAGAGTAAATCTCTCCGCCCCATCTTGTTTATCAGGAATTCCAATATTCTTCTACTGCCTTCCTGGCCTCTTCTTCCTCCATGGAATACTGCTCTATTAGCTGCGCGATCGTATCATTTTGGGACGCCCTTAATTTATGGGATCCTCGCACAAACGCTTTTATCCCATCCATAAACCCCTTATCATATTCCTGTTTCAACTCATCTTCCATTAATTCCATCAATGCATCACAAACTACTGCCATTTCCGACTGCACCTCCTTGACCTTTCTCCAATTCGCCCGCACAATCACATCCATCGCCACCCGGTAAAGCGGATCCGATTTATGAGTTTCATATTCTTTCAGCAGGTTAGCAAGCTGTTCACCCTCTTCGAGACGATTTGACAAGCTTGAAATCCACCTGTTTTCCTCTTTTGTAAGTTCCTTTGTCACCAAAATCTGTATCGGTACAAATGTACCTATAATTCTCAAAATTCCAGCATCCTCTTCCCGTATCTGAAAGCCCCTCACGTCTTTCAGATGGCGAAGCAATTTCCCCGGATAATGGAAGCAGGCCAATGTCAGAGTCATCTCCGTAATTTTTATCTGGTCAGCACTGCCCGTCAGCGCTTTATATAGACCAACATAAGCGCACCCCTTGTAAAAATCATCGACAGACAGATAATCTTCCGGGCTTTTATATTCCACTACATTATATGTACGGAACATCCTCCCAATCCGCTTTTGGAGCACCCGATCATCCTTTTTCTTTATCACCAGAAGGTCTGCCCTCACCGGCTCGCTTCCTATGACATGTTCCCGGAGGAACTCCAGACAATCAGCGTCCTCTTGAAGCTCAATCTTAAGACTTGCATAAAACGCTTGATGCCATCGTAATGTTTTTCTTTTTGTCATGAAAACCTCCTTCTCACAAATATTGTGGCAGGAAGTTTCTGCTTTCCCGATCCTCTACCCGGAAAATTCCTGCCTAATCAAATGAATTTCAAAAGCATGAATTTTCCATAAGACACAGTTCCAAAAACTGCCAAGATCAGATAACAGACAGTGGTTTAACCACTCTGAAAAAAAGAAAATATGCTTTGTTTTTAGCTTAGCATGCGTCCGGAAAATAAACAAGTTTATTTTTCCAAAATATCAGCCACTTCATAGTCCCCATATGGTGTCTCCACCTCACGGCAGGGCCAGTCTTTTGTCCTGGTGAAGGTTTCGATTCCTTCTGCCGTAAGATATGTGGTTTCTTCGCATTTGGTTCCCTGGATGGTCGGGTTCCAGGCAAAGGCTTCGCTTTCGTGGATCTCGCCGCCGGTCTCCGGGGTCACCACAAATTCCCGGCAGGCGTAGCCGGTAGGGCCTCCCTGGTGATGCAGCTTCCATTCGCCGTCATATCCGGCTTCTTCATACAGCTTCTGGACTTTTGCAAAGTATTCCTGATAAGACATGCCTTCTTTCATCATGCACTGCATACATGCAAAGATATAGGCTGTCTTTTCGTATCTTTCTTTGATCTCTTCCGGTACTGGCCCGAAATATACGATTCTGGTCATGCTGATGTTTAAGCCGTATTTTTCGCCACCCAGAACCACCATCAGGCTATTTTCAATCTTCTTATCCGCCGGAACCGGATGACGGTAATTTAGGATCCGTTCGTCAGAGCCCACCAGTACGCAGTCGGGGCTGACTCCCTCCTTCAGGCAGCGGCATTTCAGTTCGCTTGCCACTTCTTCCTCCGTCTGGCCAGGGCGGGCATCCCTGCACACGCCTTCCACGATCTTAGCGCAGGTCTGTCCGATCTCGCGGTACCGCAGGACTTCTTCCGGACAAAGCTGCATCCGGAGCCTTACGAGCTCTTCCTGCACATTCTTCGTCCCGGCGATCCCTGTATCCGAAACATACGTCTTCCCTTCTGTCATTTTACCAATATAGTCATCCATGGACGTATACCAGGGCACCAGGATCGTTTCTCCCTCCAGCGGATTCTGCTCTTTTCCCATCCGGGGCGCGTCACTGCTGTCCGCCAGAAGTCTGATTCTTTCTGCGTCAATGACATAATGGCCGATTCCCACTTCTGTGTTTGTGCACACTGCATTTTTCGCACCGCCGCTGACCCAGGTAAAATTGTCTCTCCGGCTTAAAACTATGCCGTCATATCCCTTATCCTCAAGCCAGGCACGCACTCTCTTTACATGATCCATCTTCTTTCCTCCATTCTGCTTCACATTATCATCTGAAAGACATCTTCATACAGCAAAATTCCAAAACGTCCTGCACATCATGTGCAGGACATCTTTCTCTTAACAAATTTAAACTGTCTTATTCCATCTCGTGGCAGACGCATACTTTTCCGGTTTTTCCGGTTGCGAATATCTCGAAGGCCTTATCGGTCTCTCGAAGCGGGAAGCGATGGGTAATGATCTGGCTCGGATGTATTTTTTTACGGTCCAGAAGCTCTACCAGCTTTTCCATATTTGCTACGGAGGTCACCCAGGATCCGTGGAGCGTCAGGTTCTTGTGGAGGAGCAGCGGGCTTGGCTCGAAGGTTACCGTACCCTGCTCGCCCAGGAATACAACATTTCCCCACATTCTTGCCACTTCCAGACATCTGTGGCGTCCGATACTGCTTCCGGAGCAGTCAATGGCTACTTCCACGCCTTTTCCGCCGGTCATCTTCATGACATTTTCTACCATATTGTCGTCACCCAGAAGCACCTCGTCCGCGCCGATCTGCTTTGCCATCTCCAGACGCTCTTCTGCAATGTCTACTGCAATGGTCTGTGCTCCCAGAGCCTTCGCCAGGATGATCGCTGCCTGTCCGACCGGTCCCTGTCCCATAACCAGCACACGGTCGTTACCGGACACGTTTGCACGCAGGAGTCCCTGATATGCGGTTCCGAATCCACAGGCGATCATGGCTCCGTCTTCGTAGGTCAAAAATTCCGGCAGGTGGATACAGGTGCTCACATCTGCTACCATGTACTCTGCCAATGCGCCGTCTCTCTGCCATCCGTAAGCGCGGCGTTCCGGGTTCTGGCAGTTGATGAAAAATCCTTTCCGGCACTCATCACAATATCCGCAGCCCTGGATGTGGTAAACCACAACACGGTCTCCAATCTTAAAATCGCAGACGTCTTCACCTACTTCTACTACCTGTCCGCTGGGTTCATGTCCTGCGATCACATCGTCATATCTTGCGCCGCCGGTCTTATCTGTATGTTCGTAATAAATATACTTCAGGTCACTTCCGCAAAGGCTCGCAGCCTTCATCTTCAGGAGCACCTGTCCCGGTCCCGGATGCGGCACATCCACTTCTACCGCCTGTACCTTAGCTCCGCCCGGCAGTTTCATTCCCAGCATCTTTTCAGGAATTTTGTTTTCCATAGTATGATCCTCCTTCAATCCTGATGTCATCTCAATTTTCATGGTTTCAGTATAGCATGATTTTCCCTTTGTAAAAATTCCATATTCTATCCATTGATGGACTATCTTACTCTGGATAAAAATAGTCTCCATTCTGATAATCCCGCGGCGACACCCCCACGACCTTCTTGAAGATTCTGGAGAAATAATACTGATCTTCATAGCCAAGCGCCGCAGCCGCCTCGTAGACATACATCTGCCCGGACTTTAACAGCTTGCACGCCTCCTGCATCTTCAAATGGATAAAAAACTCCACCGGAGACTTCCCAGTCTGCGTCTTAAAAATCGTATTCAGATAGCTCTTGGAAAGCTGCACCTCCTGGGAAATATCCGATAATGTCAGGTTTTTCTTCAGATTTTGATACATGTACCGGATCACCAGCGTCACATGCCGGTCCTGGGTGGTGCTCTCATCCATCTTTTCCCGGAAATATACCTCCGACAGGATCAACGAAAGCACCTGGGAGATATAAATAAAGTTTCCTAATGTATAGTTCCTTTCCAGAACCCGGAACAAAAGCTTAAACAGCACCATCATCCGGTTGTCACTGGCGCGGGAGGCAAGATGCACGATCCGGCACTCCTGGACCGGATAATAAGGAATCGTCTCACCTTTAAAATGCACCCAGAGGATGCTCCACGGCTCTTCCTCATCCGCATAGTAGCGGTGCCGCCTGTTCCGGGGAATACAAAAGGCATCCGACCTGCCAAGGTGGTATTTTTTGTCCTCCACCTCGATAATCCCCCGGCCTTCCGTACAGTAGATCAGGATATACTGGTCTGCGCCCTCTTCCCGCTCCCGGTAGTGCTCCTTTGCCTTCGGAAAGAAACCCACATCCGTAAGGTACGCTCCTCTGACCAGAGGATGCTCCATATATTCTGCAAAGGACTCTGTAGGCACGATCAGATATGTTTCATCCCGGAATCCTTCTGCTTTGCCGATTCCATCCGACATACTCACACCTCCTTTTCCTGCTGCTTCCTGCTCTTTTCCACCAAAAAGTTCATTTGCTTTAATATAACACCCCAGTGGAATATTGTCCATGTTTTTATCGTTTATGCCATTTTCTCATACTGTACGCTATGCTATCCTTAACATAAGAATACAGCGAACAAACGCGAAAGGAGAACTGTTATGACAATGGAGCGTGTACATGTGTGGGAAGAAACGGTCACCATCCCGACCTACCCTGCGGCAGACCCGGAAAAAAGCCCTCTGTTTCTTGAGAACCGGGCTTATCAGGGAAGCAGCGGAAAGGTATATCCTCTTCCTGTCACAGAAAAAATATCCGACAAAAAGGAAGATGTGGCATACCATGCCATTTACCTGGAAAACGACTATCTGAAGGTGATGATCCTGCCGGAGATCGGCGGAAGGATCCAGCGCGCCTATGACAAGACCAACAACTACGATTTTGTCTATTATAACCATGTGATCAAACCGGCGCTTGTAGGCCTTACCGGACCATGGATCTCCGGCGGCATCGAATTTAACTGGCCGCAGCATCACCGTCCTTCTACTTATTCTCCGGTAGATTATTTCTATCAGGAGCATGAGGATGGATCCGCCACCGTATATGTCAGCGAGATCGACAAGATGTACGGCACAAAGGGTATGGGCGCATTCACCCTATACCCGGACAAATCCTATATCGAGATCAAAGGACAGCTCTACAATCGTACCGATATGCCGCAGACCTTCCTCTGGTGGGCAAATCCGGCTGTTCCGGTCAATGAACACACTTATTCCGTATTCCCGCCGGACGTACATGCGGTTATGGATCATGGAAAACGTGCTGTTTCCACCTTCCCGATCGCTACCGGGGAATATTACAAATACGACTACTCTGAAGGAATTGATATTTCCTGCTACCGCAATATCAAAGTCCCGACTTCCTATATGGCAGCTCATTCTGATTATGATTTTATCGGAAACTACGATGAGCAGCTGGACGCAGGGCTTTTACATGTGGCCGACCACCACATTTCCCCCGGAAAGAAACAGTGGACCTGGGGAAACAGTGATTTCGGCCAGGCCTGGGACCGGAATCTGACCGATGAGGACGGCCCGTATATCGAACTGATGACTGGTGTCTACGCTGACAACCAGCCTGACTTCACATGGCTCAAGCCCCAGGAGGAAAAGACATTTACCCAGTATTTCATGCCCTACAAGCATGTAGGACGCGTAAAAAACGCCACGAAGGACGCTGCTGTAAATATAGAGCTTGCAGGCGGTATCTTAAGGATCAAGGCTTATGCCTCCGGAAAGCACGCTCAGGTAACGATTCAGGTGACCCAGGGCGAAAACGTGCTGTTTACCGACACTTCGCCGCTCTCTCCTGTAGAAATCTATGACGGCACCTTCCCGACTGATCTGGAAACACTGTCTGGCTGCAGCGTTTCTATCAAAGATGCAGACGGAGCCCTCTTAGTCAGCTACACGGAAAAAGAGCCGGAGCTCGAGCCCACTCCGGAACCGGCAGATCCTCTGCTCCCTCCGGAACAGCTGAAATCCACAGAGGAGCTTTACTTAGGCGGCCTCCATTTAGAGCAGTACCGCCACGCCACCTTTGCACCAGAGGACTATTATCTGGAAGGTCTGAAGCGCGATCCTTCCGACATCCGTCTGAACAACGCCTATGGACTTCTGCTCTACCGCAGAGGATGCTTCGAAGAAAGTATTCCGTATTTCCGGAAAGCTATCGAAAAACAGACATGGAAAAATCCGAATCCGTATCACGGAGAATGTTACTACAACCTGGGACTTGCTCTTCATATGACAGGTCAGGACAATGAAGCATTTAACGCATTTTACAAGGCCACCTGGAGCTATGAAAACCAGAGCAGCGGTTACTACTGGCTCGCCTGCCTTTCCTGCCGGAAGGGAGACTACCAGGCAGCCCTTGAATTCATCGAGCAGTCCATGATCCGCAACTGGCACAACATGAAAGCCCGTACCCTGAAAGCAGCCATCCTGCGCGCTTTGAATAAGGACACGGTCCTGCTGCTTTCCGAATCTGCCGACATCGACCCTCTGGATATGGGTATCCGCTACGAGAAGGCCCTTGCCTCAGGAGATATGGCAGGCTGGAAACAGACCATGAGACAGCCGGCGCACAACTATCTGGAGCTGTCTTTGGACTATATGAAAGCCGGATTCTACGAGGATGCTCTGGCGATCCTTTCCTCCTGCGAGGACGGTTCACCGATGATCTCTTATTATCAGGGTTATGCTCATGAAAAATCCGGAGATACAGCCCTTGCGGCATCCTTCTACCAGAAGGGCGAGGAAGCTTGCTCCGACTGTTGTTTCCCGAACCGGACCGAAGAGGTAGTGATCCTCTCAAGCGCCATAAAGGCTCTTTCAAAAGCGCCGCGGGCTCACTATTATCTGGGATGTCTGTTCTACGATAAGAAACAGTACGAGACAGCGAAAGACCACTGGCTTACTTCCGTTTCCGAGGATCCGGAATTTGCCATGGCACACCGTAACCTGGCAATCGCTTACTACAATAAAGAAAATGACATGGAAAAAGCGCTCGTATCCATGAAAAAAGCATTGGATCTGGATCCTGGATATTCCCGGTTCCTCCTGGAATATGACCAGCTCTGCTCCAAAGCCGGTGTCTCAAACGAAGACCGTCTGGATCTCTTGGAAGAGCGTATAGAACTGGCAGAAGACAGAGATGCTCTGTATGTGGAATACATCACACTTCTGAACAATACCTGCCAGTATGATAAGGCACTTTCCTGCCTCGGCTCCCACCGGTTCCATCCGTGGGAAGGCGGCGAAGGAAAAGTAAGCACTCAGTACCGCTACGCACTGACTCAGAAAGCCATTCAGCTTCTGGATGAAAAGAAATATGATGGAGCCATCCAGCTTCTGGAGCAGACGAAAGTCTATCCGGAAAACCTGGGCGAAGGAAAGCTTCCAAATGTGCAGGATAATATTGCCGATTATTATCTGGGACTCGCCTATGAGGCCAAGGGCGAAAATGATACTGCAAGAGAATGTTTCCTTCGTGCCTCCGTCGGGCTGGATGAGCCTGGAAGCGTATTGTACTACAATGATCAGCCTTCCGACACCATCCTTTACCAGGGACTGGCAAACGAGAAGCTTGGCAATACCGCTGCGGCACGCAAATGCTTCCATCAGCTGATCTCCTTTGGCGAGAGACATGTATTCGACCAGGTAGGCTACGACTACTTTGCCGTATCCCTTCCGGAGATTGAAGTGTTCCCAAGCAATATCAAGGATCGGAACGACACTTACTGTCATTATCTCATAGCTTTGGGAAATCTTGGACTTGGAAATCTGGATAAAGCAGCAAACCAGCTAAAGTCTATCCTTGCCGATCAGCCCGGATATCAGGGTGCAATCCAGCATCTTCTGATGCTGCAGGCTTAAACAATAGCAAATTGTCATTGGGGACGGGGGATTTCCAGAAATCCCCCGTCCCCAATTTAGCGCTCTAAATTATAAAAGGAGCCGTGTTTAAAAAGCGACGGCTCCTTCCTTTATCATCATCTCTTCTTCTATGGCTTTACACCGGAAACAGATTCAGAAGATCCGAAAATTTTCTGATCACCGGATAGTCTCCTTCTACATTTCCAAACCCATACGACGCATAGATCATCGGTACTCCGGCCATGTCACAGGCATTGGCATCCCCTTGTGTATCCCCCACATAGACAGCTTCTTTCACGCCACCCCGCTCCATGATAAGCCGGATGTTTTCCCCTTTCTGCTTCAAAGTGTCCCCAAAACACAGATGATCCACAAAGTATTCTCCCAGACCGGTATTTTTCAGCATCGCTTCGATATACCCGGACTGGCTGTTGCTTACGATCATCAGCCGGTATTTCCGGCTCAGCTCTTTCACAGTCTCCGCCACCCCTTCATACACATGGCAGGGAGCCGTCTCGATCCACTGATTCTCGATCCGGTACAGATCTGCGGCCAAAAGCTCCTGCTGCTCCGGCGAAAGCTCTGGGAACAGATCGTCCATGATCTCGTCCATCGGCTTTCCAAGCTCCGGAGTCATCATTTCCCCGGTCAGCCTCTTCGTAATCTGGGGCCATCCTTCCAAGGCCAGATTCCAGGAGTATACAATCTCATCCTTTGCATCCCACAATGTTCCGTCTACGTCAAAGATGATCGCTTCCATATCTACTCCTCTTCCAATTTCATCAGCATGTCCACTCTCTTCTGGTGACGTCCGCCTTCAAATTCGGCTTCCAGCCATGCCTTCACAATGTCTCTTGCAGTCTCCGTTCCAATGATCCGTGCACCGAAAGCCAGTATATTGGTGTCATTATGCTGTCTTGACAGGCGGGCGGTGCTGGCTTCTGAACATACCACGGCCCGGATTCCCCGGATCTTATTGGCCGCCAGCGAGATTCCCACGCCGGTGCCGCAGATCAGGATTCCTTTCTCTACTTCTCCTGACACGACTGCCCGCGCCACTTTCGCTCCATACTCCGGATAGTCACAGCTCTCCGGTGTGTCTGTTCCATAATTTATCACCTCATGTCCTGCTTCCTCCAGGTACTTTACGATCTCAAACTTCATTTCTACAGCAGCGTGATCGTTACCGATCCCTATTTTCATGGCTAAACCCTCTCTTCCATTTATATTTCTTTTATATTATAATGGGTTCGGTACAGATACGCAACAAGAGTTCAGAATGGATTCTTACGAAATGCAAGTTACATAAAAAGGAGACAGTACATGATCAAGCTAATCGCAAGCGATCTCGATGGAACATTACTAAGAAACGGAGCTCAGGAGATTAACCCGGAAATTTTCGACCTGATCCTTCGCCTGAAGGAAAAGGACATTCATTTTGCCGCTGCAAGCGGGCGTCAGCTTTACAGCCAGCGCTGCCTTTTCGCCCCGGTCAAAGATGAGATTTCCTACATCGCAGAAAACGGCTCTCTTTGTATATGCCAGGGAAAGGTAATATCTAAAGGTATTATTGAGCGAAGCCTGGGACTTCAGATTATTAAGGCTTCCCGGGAATTCGGCTCCTGCCACACTCTTTTATCCTGTGAAAGCCACTGTTATACCGACTCTGACAGTCAGGAGTTTATCCGCCATATGCGGGACGAGCTCCACAACGATATCCATTACTGCCCGGATCTCACCAGCATCACAGAACCCTTCTTAAAACTTGCCGCTTGTGATTTCCATGGCACCACCTATCTTCTGCCCTATTTCAAAGAAAAATTCGGGGCGCAGATCGATGTCGTCACCTCCGGCAATCTGTGGGTGGACTTCATCGCCCCCGGCGCTAATAAGGGCACTGCCCTTAAACGGCTGGCCGACCATCTTGGCATCCGCCCAGAAGAATGTATCGCCTTTGGTGACCAGTATAACGATATAGAAATGCTGCAGTTCGCCGGATGCGGCTATGCCATGAAGGACTGTGCTCCCGGTGTAGAGCGCTATGCCGATGCTTCAACAGATTCCGTGGAAGAAGTGCTGCGGAAGCTGTTGTGAGGAATGTGACAGAAGTGTGAACGGGGACGTACACCTTTTGCAAAGGTGTACGTCCCCGTTCACACTTCCGTCACATTTTCACCCACCGGGCCGCTCCTGCACACTCCACCGCTTTGGCGCCGCACACGCAGGCAACCAGGCAGCCGTCTCCGCCACACTTAATGACCACGTGCTTTACACCAGCATTTAAGAGTCGTACCGCGGCCTTTTCTTCATCCGTTTCCCTGGTCAGCATACACGCCTCTTCCCGATTTGGAAAGAAATAATCAACCCACCGCAAAGCTCCTGCTATATCCTTTTCCTGTTCTCCGTTTTTTGGCTTTGTCATATCTGCACAGACCAGGACCCCCTGTTCCTTCGCTCTGCAAAAAAGCTTTTCCATCTCTGCCGCTCCAAACCCCGGTGACACAAAAATGCTTGCAAACGACAGGATATCTATCGCTTTTTCAAAGGGAAATGTCAGCTGCTCCGGCCCCAGCTTTCTAAGACTTCCGCCTGGATCTGTCAGGAAGCTCCGTTCTCCGCCTTCCTGAACCAGCACCGTATTGATCCCGGTCCTGATATCCTCACGCACGCAGTTATCTGAGATTTTTATCCCGCTTTCCCTCAGGCTTTCCAGGACCATTCTGCCTGCCATATCATTTCCCAGCACTGTCTGCAGCCACACATTCTTTCCCAGGCCAGCAAGCACAAGGGCTTCATTTGCAGCATCGCCTCCCACCTCCAGCCTGAGCTCTTCCACCGGATGTGAGCCTTTTTCAAACACCTGCATGCTGACCGGGCGGGCCAGCACATCCAGAATTGCTGCTCCGATCACCATTATTCCTTTTCCCACGTTTTCTCTCCCGTCTTTTCTTTTTCACACATCTGCAGTCTGATTACTCGATATTTTCATCATCCAGCTTATGGAAATCCCGGTTCTGTCCAAACACATGGATCAGCGGAATTACTTTAATAAAGCAGTCATAATTCCCGACTTTGATAAATTCACGCAGCTGAATGTATTCCTTAGAATTACAGACACAGCTCATCTGCACTTTCGCTTCCCTTGAGTAACCGCCCATAGCGTCAGTATAAATAGTTACGCTTTTGTGAATCTTATGAATTATGAAGTCCTCAATCTCCTCCATACGGTTTTTCCCAATAATCTGCATATCATAGAGCTTCGGTCCCAGATTAAACACCACATAATTCATGGCATTTACATAAATCAGCTGCCCGACAAACGCATAGGCCAGTGCGTCCAGGTTAAATGCTGTCGCCATAAATAAAATGATCAGCACCTCTTCGAAATAGTAGACCTTTTTCAGCTCTGCGGATTTCCAGACACATTTCTTCAGAACCTTTGCCAGCGTATCATCACCGCCGTAGGAAAATCCGATCCGGTAGGGCAGGCCGATTCCCGCACCATAGATTACCCCAAATACTGCCAGTGCGATCAGCTTGTCCTCAAACACGATCTGTACGTCTATATAGCTCAACACCGAAAGAACCGCCGGATACAGCAGCGACAGGATCACAATGTTGGAGGCATCCTTTTTCCCCAGGGTGAACCAGGTAAGGATCAGGATTAAAATCGTGATCGCATAATACACCAGGGAATAATTGATTCCTGTAAAATGCTCCACTGTCATAGATATACCCGTGATTCCCGGCGCGGTCAGCCCATTCGGGATCAGGATCCAGTTGGTGGCCACACTACAGCACAAGCAGCCCAGGATCAGCATACAGGCCTGTTTCAGCAGCGTCTTCTTTGATGCAATCTTCTTCATATGCAGCTTCCCTCTCTTTTAAACATTCCATGATTCTATCTTATCACAGATACCGCTTTTATACTACCACAAAAGAAAACCGCAGCCCTCTGGTTTCCCAAAAGACTGCGGTGCAGATTGCCAGCCAAAACGGACACCTGTGCCATATTCGGCGGACAATGCGAGCCTAATTATCCGGACAGACACTAACGATTATTCCACGGTGTTCTTGACATGAGCCTCCATCGCACATGATTACTTGGCAAAGTCGACAAACATGCGCCAATGGCGGGTTTGTCAGGCTAATAAGCCTATCATGTGCAAATGTCATGCACTTTTTTACATTGTCCGCCTAATATGGCCCTGCTGTCCGCAGAAAGCCACTATAGTGTGGTTTTGGGGGATTTTGTTATCATGGTGTTATCACACATTATTCAATTCTCAAATTCCGCAAATAATAATTCATCTTTATACAGGTTGTATGACTATTTATAACAGTTCGTTCAACAGGTACTCCATAAACCTCATAATTATCATCATATTTCAAGCAAAAAAAATACCCATGATTACATTTTTTATATTCAGCAACATTATGCCCTCTTTTTATTCTTTCAATTGCCTTTTCAATATTATTACTACCTTGATATTTGATTTTCAAAATCGCTTTACCAATATAATGTGATAATTTTCCCACAAAATTTTTATCATATGCCCAATCATCAACATTATCTACACTTAGCTCAACTTGTTGTGCACTCTCGGCAAGATAATCCAATAAAACCTTCGACTCTCCATTTAACAATTTCCTTGATGAAAATATTTTCATTTGAAGTTCATCTATTTCTTTTTGTTTCTTTTTTCTTCTATAATCAGCCGCCCTTATTGTCTCTACTAATCCTTCAACTTCCTTTAGACATTCTCCATTATATGGCTCTTGTATTGTCTTCTTTTTCCAATGACCCCGTAATACTTTCTTATTATTTATTTGCCTAATAATTTCATCTTTATATTCTAACAATAACTCATTGTATTTCTTTTTTGCTGCTACAATATCTATATCCCAACCATTTGTACTTACAAAAATCTGCAATGGAATCTTTATAAATACTACATATACACTTTCAATTCCATCTATTGTCAAAAGTTCCTGTATTTCAGTTCTTATTCCATCAGCAATTTGTGTTGCAGAATATTCGTTTTGAAAAATTTCTTGAATATCCTCAAACTTACTGACTATAACCTTCATATCTTCTGCCTGAACAATTGGTTCTAGTTTGTTATCATCAATTATCCCCTTTTCAACAACTTGATATCTAGTAATATCATCTAATATTTTCCCTTTAAAAGAATCCATATAGATATCTTTCATAATATCTTGCTGTTTCTCAACTCTTTCCAAATTGCTTAGGGCTTGTTCACCCTTTTTTAATAACGAGCAAATATCAGATGATACAGATATTAAATCTTTTACGTGCAAATCAGCCAGAGTAACATCCAATAACGGCCTAGTAATTCCTAAAATTTTTGCAATCTCATCCACTTGGTGAACGCCTATAGAAACAATCTGTAACACTTTTTCCTCTACCAAATTTAGCTTTACAGTTTTTCTTTTTGTAATTTTTAGTGCATACTTATAAACTGGTAAATATACTTCATCATCAAACAAAAATTCATATCCATCATTTTGCCTAACAATGTTTGTTACCCATTTATGAATTAGATTCTCTTTCAAATAACCTTCCTCCATCGCATTGTATAATTTCACATTCTTCTCCTTCAGAGATATAATCTATTATTTCAACAAATTTATTATCCTGATCGTCAAAATTGTAAAAGAAATTTTTATCTCCACACACAATTAATAATTTTTTTGCCCTAGAAAAAGCTACATTAACTCGTTCCTTCTCCTTTTGAAATCCAATAGAATCTCTTGTTCTTACAGTGCTATAAATTATAATATCATTTTCTCTTCCTTGAAATGCATCTAAAGTATTGATATCAATTTTTGATCCTATTTTGTCAAGTCCTGTAGCCTTAATAGATTTTCGCAATAATTCTTTCTGACCACTATACCCTGTAATAATCCCTATATCTAACCCCTTCAATTCTCCAGTTCTTTTTAAATCATCTAATATTTCTAAAATAATTCTTTTTTCTTCTTCATTTATATATGAACCACCTTTTGTTCTTTTCTGTGATTTTTTCTTATTTGCAGAAGTATCAAACCACACTATTGATTTTCCAACATACCTGGTCAATCCATGTCGTTTTTCATCGTTATTACATCCTGTATCAATAATTCCTCCATAAAATACTTTACTTATCAGATTTCCTATATTTTCAATCATTCTATACTGAGTGGTCAAAATTTGTTTATGTGTATCTGGTAACGAATTGTATAAAATATCAAATAATCTATAGTCTGGATTTTTAGTCAGTTTAGCCAATGTTGGTGATACCTCTGCATCTGCATATGCTGGCAACTGATTTTGATCTCCTACTAATATAATCTTTTTTGCTTTAATAATCGATACCAGTAATTCTGGTGTTGTTGCTTTAGCAGCCTCATCAATAATTACATAATCAAATGACATATCTTTTATTACTTCATTAGATAAAAATCCTACACATGTTCCCGCAATAACCACTGCACTTCGGATCATTTGATAGTCTAAACTGTTCTGGTCTACTAATCTATTTATCCAATCTTCCTGTATTTTCTTAACTTCTTCCCATTTTTTCGCCTCGTTTTTATCGGTTATAGTATTCATTAAATCATTTTTTTGCTTTACATATTGCTGAACATTATTTTTTATTTCGGAAACCAATTGCTCTCTATGTGCAGCAATTGTATATTTTGTCGCAATTTCTTCAGAAATATTCTTTTCTGCACCAATTCTTATTATCTCCAATGGATTATCAATAACTTTCCCCAGTCCTTCTAAAATATTATCAACTGCCGTATGTGACTGCGAAACAATAAGTATTTTAGGACTATCCGTCATCTTTATATCCCTTTTTATAATTTGCCCAACTATTTCTTTTATAACAGATGTCTTGCCTGTCCCAGGCGGTCCTTGGATTAAGCAAATATTTTCCGTATTTAGAGCCTTCATCACAGCTTGTTTCTGTGATTGATTTAATACTTTTGAAATAAAATTAGGCTGTGAGATTGTCTTTATTTCCTCTGGTTCATCCAAACATAAAATAATGTCTTTTAAACTTCTCGCAGAATATTCATCTTTTTTCAAATCAAAAATCGCTCTAAATTGTCGTTTATACGCCATAGTCTTCGCATGAAAATCTTCAAGAAGTGGTGTGTTTTTATTCAGTAATTGTCTTACTGCTGGTTTCAATCTCCCTTTTGTTAACGATAAGACAATTTTTACTGAATCATCATCACATATAACCTCTTCAAAATTTCCTACCTCTGTATAAATAACTCCTTTTGGTCCTTGGCTTTCTACAACAAATCTAGTTGGTGGCATCAATTCATCAATTGATTTTTTCTCGCAATCAATCAAATTGAAAATAAGTTGACCACCATTAATCTCATATTTATCATATTTTATAACCGCAGATTTTCCTTTTTCTGTTTCAACAGCCTCTGTAAGACCAATTTCCCAACCACCAAATAAATTTTCAAACTTTTCTTCTTGCAATTGATATTGTTTATTATCATCTTGATGATTTTTAAACATAACAACCAGTTTGTGATTGTCTTGTGGATCATACCCATTATCTCTGCTATTTAATACAAAGGACATTTGTCCAACAATTCTAAAGCTTCTTTTAATATTTATATTTCTTCTATCTGCTGAAATTTTTCCAACGTATGTCACATACATTTTCTGCTCATTTTCATCATATCCACACTTCAAAATCATTTTTTCACCAGTAATTATATACTGCTGATCTTTTACATCATAATAACCATAGGCTTGTTTAAATTCATTTTTAAGAAATGAATTAGTAAACTGTACCATTGTCATACTTTCTTCAACAATAGAATTTCTTTTTAATTGAACCAGCTTTCTAGAATCAATTGCAATGCTATAGCTACAACTTGATGTATTAAGATTTCCTATTAATTGCTCCAAAACCACCATTACATTTTCCAGTGAATCTGGTCTATTTTCAGGTTTTTCTTGGATTAGTGATAATAGAATATCTTTTATCTCTTTCCTCCCAGTCCACTTCTCAATACTACTAGTAATATCATCTTCATTTTTTTGTGATAATAAAATTTCACTCATTATTATTCCTATTGAATAGTAATCACATTTTTCTGTGATATTTTTACCCAATATAAGTTCTGGTGCAGAATAGCCTTCTGAATATAATGGCATGGTAGTTTCGGAATCCATAACTGTTTTTATTTTACTTGTTCCAAAATCAATTAACGTAACCTTATCTGCACATTTATCATAAATTATATTTGAAGGTTTCAAATCTCTATGAATAACATTATTCGAATGAGCATTATTTACTGCTCTTAAAATTTGAAGACATATTTCATACTTTTTTAGTTGCGTATATTTATTCCAATTTATATGATCTAAAGTTTCGCCCGGAACATAATCCATAAGAATACCAACATAACATTCCTTCCCAAAAGGATATAGTTCTGTACTACTATCTCTTAATTTTACTATTCCTTCACAAGCATTCAGGGTTCGTAAAGCTTCAATTTCTCTTTTAAAAACAAGTTTCTGTAAACCATTTTCAATTTTCGGGAAACATTTAAGCACATACAATTTTTCTTTATCTTGCGGTTTTACTTTAAACACAACATTTCCCCATAAAGATGATTTATGCAGCATTTCCACCACTGTATAATTCATAATAACTTGTTCAGCCATTACCTTTTCCTCCCCTAATATCTGGATAATTTATCTCGGTCCCATAAATTTGTCACCATTCAAATGTATCATATGCTCCGGCAATTCAGCTATCCATACTTCTGTATCCCAGGCCAACTCTTCCGAAAACTTTTTATACGTTTTAAAATCCAGAAATGCCGTAACAAATATTTTCCCAGCGGTTACATCTTTTGTCATTTCTGTAATTTCCAGAATACGTTTTGGATCCATTGGACCTACCGAAGTAACCGATTCAATAAAGTAAATCCAATTCTTATCTTCCCTATACAATACAACATCCGGCATTTTATCATGCAGTGTAATCTCAAATCCCAATTTCTTCAGTTTATCTATATTTTTCACTAAATCTTTTTCTATCGTATCTCCCACATATAGACACTCTGCATTCTCAGCGAATCTCGGTGCAAACTCTTCTATAATTGCTTTCTGTAGTTCGTTATGTTTCCCCGGTGAAAACTTAAAATCATCCCCATTTATTTTCACAGGCATCATTTTCATTTCCTTTTTCGATGCATAAATGTCAACTAATCTTTCATGGTACATCATGTATCTAGAAGATATTTCATGCCAGCCAACACTCTGATAGTGTTTTAATAGTTCCAGTGTTTCATCTGTCAATCGATAACGATAATTCGGACTATTCGTCGCTTTTCCATTATCTTCTACTAATGCAGCTGTTCTAAATCTATGCAAAGCCTGTTTTCTAATTGCTTCTCTACTATTCTCTGCATAACTAGTTTCGTAATTAAGATTTGCAAACTGAATAATATCATGAATCCTAATCCAATCATTTGTTGCATTTCTCCATGACATATCCTGTTTTATTCCTGCCATCGCTAATAAAACATAACAACATATATCTGCCTGCTGTGCTTTTGGCATTCCTACAAATTTCAATATTTCGCGTGCTTCTTCAATCTTATCCACAATATCCCTCCAATATCATATTACAATTCTTTTCTGACATATCTTTGCTTTTCATTATTTTTCTTCCCATTTCCTGAATAATATTAATATCAGGAACCGGCATTGCATTAATTTCAGTTGAATTAACCTGCGTTGAACCATTCAAAATCCGGTAATATTCATCATAAATCGTTGAATTAAACAGCACATACAAGCCATATACCAAGCATTCAGACATATTTGTAAGCAACCCATCAATAAAATTAATCTTATTTTGTGTACTTATCTTTGAATACTGCGGAAATTTTCTCGACAAATATACCCCACATTGCAACCTTCTCGGTTCTTCCTTAGCGGTAAATCTCTTTACAAACAAATAGTTGTGATTATCCTGCATTAAACCTTTTTGCTCTGTCACAACATATTCATGTTCCTTTTGAATAGGGAACTGAACTACACCTTCTTTTATATGTTGTGAATAAAATAAAGGTATCGCCCCCTCTTCTGCATCATCTCGTAAAATATCTCGATTTCTGAAATCAACAGTCAACCCTGTTTTCATTTTTAATCCTATATCCGGAAGCGTTTTATCCCACTGATGCAACTTCTTCAATACTGAAACTTCTTCTTCATTTGTAACCAAATATACATACAATTCTTTTCCAGAAACAACAAGATTATATGGAACTACCAATGTGGTACACTGGTCAAAATCCTTATTTGTATGCGTAGATGTAATAGTAACATTATCCGGCTGCACCTTTGTCTTTTTAACTTTTACTATAATAGTTTCCTGTAAAACATTTTCTTTATCGAATACTTTATTTCTGCTACCAAACAAATGTATATGAATGAGCTTTCCCTCTGACAGAAAATATTCTCTGAATCTCTTAAAATACGCTCCTGATGTCCATGACCTTGGAATTATATAAACCATTTCCCCAGCATCTTTTAAATTAAATAATCCCATTGACGCAAAAATGAAATACATATTAGGTGCTCCATAACAAACTGACGGCATTGCTGTCGCTTCTGGAGCATCCTTTGATATTTTCATATATGGAGGATTTCCAATCACCATATCATATTTTTCTGGATTCCAATTTCCACCTAACATATGATTAAAATCGAGATACTGACTGGTTATATAATTTTCAGTTATAATTTTTATATCTATTTTTTTACTTGAACATTCCTGCATATAAAGAAGATTTTCCTGCAATAATGGTAATACATTCTCATCGTTCTCATAACAGGTTACAATAATCTCTTTAATATCCTCTATTTTATCTAAACGTTCGATCATGGCACATGTTAAAATCCCAGATCCTGCACCAGCATCTAGCAACGTTACTGTAGTCTGCTCCGGTATAACAAACATTCCAGCCATATATCTAGCTGTTTCAATGCTCGTAAAGAACTGTCCGTATTTTTTTCGCTCTTTTTTGGGCATTTCTTCAATATATTGATTAGTTTTCTCTCCAATTTGTTCTAACATCAACTTCCACCTATCTATTTTATTTCTAAACACAAGCTACGTCTTCACACCTCTGAACTTTTTTCTTTTTTCTTATGTTGCAATAATAACGATTTCTCGCCAACAAGTTTAAATCATCTTTATATTTTTCTACAAATCTATAAATTTCTGGAAATATATCAGGTTCTATTTGTCTGGCAGAAGTAAGTAACCCTCTTAGCTTTTCAATCTCAATTATATCCTTATTCTTCAAGCAGGATTTATACATTTCAATAATCTCATATCTTTTTTGATTTGGTACAAGCAATTTTCCTTTTTTTATTCCTACTCCTGTCACTTTCTTAAACGCATTGTTTTGATAGTAATGATCTTTTTTTGCCTTTGCATGTAAATAATAACTGTTCAAAAGTTCTTCAACATCTTTTCTCAACTGTTTTGATATACCAATATTCGATGAAAAAGTCATATCATCCACATACAACGTAAACTCGCAGTTATATTTTCGTGCAATTTCATATATATTTTCAAACATATCACTATAAGACCAGTATACCACAAGTTGACTCGTTGGACTTCCTGTAGGTAATGTTCCTCCACACATAACTAAATCTGTCATAATCCAAGAGATATCATCTGCCATTAAAAACTTTTCTTTAAACATACTGTATACATATTTTCTTTTTGCTGAATCATAAAATTGTGAAATATCCATTGTTTTCACATTATAATTTCTACAATGATTTCGGGCATTTGAAATATAACTATGTTTCTTTTTTCCAGATATTACCCACTCAGGTGTTTCTATCCTACTCATTAATTTACAAATTCTTTTTTGAATACTTTTTAATTCTTTTTCCGGAACCGTAAAATTTCGAGTTCCAGTACCATTAGGTTTTGGTTCTGAAAAATGATTATATTTGTATGTATGATTTTGCTTAAAATATTTTTCATCCAGCTTCAGTACTCTGGCCAACTTTCTTCTGTTTCTCATTCTATACAATGGACTGAATTCTATAGGGTATGTTTTACTCATTTTCAAATTCCCCTACCTTTTCCAATATTTTAAGCAATTTCATTCCAGCACGAGCAATTCTTTGTTTTTTATCATTTTTTATTTCTTCACCTTCTAAAGATTCCGCAAATAACATTAATGTTGATTTTTTCATTTCAAACACTTTCGCATATTTGTCTAAAACCTCCATCGTAGGCTGTTTTTTCCCATTTTCCAATTCTGACACATAGCTCTGTGATAATTCCAGTTTTTTTGCTAATTCTGCTGATTTGTATCCATTAAATATTCTTAATAATCTTAATGCTTCACCCATTGTATCCTCTTCCATTTCTGTAAATAAAAAAATAGATTAGTTGGTATTAAGAGTAGTTATCTAATAAATATTCGATAACTGTTTTGCATACATAGATAACAAACTTACCAGCCAATCTAGCAATTGTACTTTTATGTTTCTTACAAAATGCAACAACATTCTCAATACCGGATTTGAAAAACGCTTTAACTTTTCTGCAAAACATATCTTTTGCCTCCTTTCTCATCTTTGTAAACAAAGACGCCATCCAAGAAAGGAATTATGAATAAGGTAGTTTTTCAAACCACTAACTAATCTATCATTAAAGCGTGTTCCATCCACACGCTTAAGACGTAGCAACCTCGTATCACAGTAACACATTTACTTGGCATCACTGTAGGTCATCTACTTTTCCTAGACCATTACGACATTGCCCGGGTTTAATTTAAGGTCGTCCAACCTTCCAAGCATTTCTGCTCACATTACATCTTCTGGATGGATATACCTTCGTTAAAGTAGTTTTATTATACTCAACTTCACATTTTATGTCAAGATATTTTATCGCTATTAGCGATATTTTGCATTTATTTATATATAAAGTCCTTTTCTGCCATTTCTTCCGCAACATTCTTAATAGTATTCATCCTCCTCATCCATTCCATCTGATCCTGCATTTTCAATTTTTCCGTCACGCCCCACTGTTCAGCCATCTGTTCCATCAGCATCTCAACTTTTTCTCTTGCTTCTTTATCGACCTGATTCAGATGCTCCGTCAGTTTTCCGATCAGTACTAGATATTTATACCTGGCACTCCTGTGTTCCTTCAGAAACAGCTTTCGCATTATTCCATATTTCCCATATGTAGGTTCTTCTTCATTGATTTCCAAATCCGGCAGATAATAATCTCCATGCAGTGTGTAACTCAGTCCATTCTTTTCATCATAAATCTTTTTCTTCATATTCTTACAACTCCATTCCTCTGTATTTTGTTTTGTTCTTCTTTAGCTGTGCATTGTGTTCTTCACTTCGTTCTTTTGCCCATTGTATGCGGTCACCTGTTTTTTTTCGGCATCTGCTCTTTCTGCTTTTTCGCTTCAAGTTCTTCCTGTATCCGAATATCATCCTGCACCAATCTTTCTACCATATCTTTCCCCAGCATACGTAAAAGTCGGTTATATCTGTCCGCAAGTCCCTGCAGTATTTCTTTCTCACCGAATAATTTCTGATAATCCTTTTTAACTTCCGCCAGTTCACTTTTTGTGTCTTCGTACTCCTTCTTTTTCTTCTGAAACTTACTTTTCCAGTTATCTCTTTCTCTTGTAAGTTCTTTCACCTGTGCAGCCATTGCACCGATTTTATTTTTCATTTCAATGAACAATGGTTTTATTTTCTTGTCCCGATAAGTTACCGCACGTTCCAATGCTGTAGCTTCCGGTAAAAATGTTTTTATCATTCCATATTCTTTTATTTCTTTACTAACATTATCCATCACTGGTTGCAGAAATTCTCTTCTGTCCTCCAACTTTTTCAATTCCGTTTCTGCTTTCTTTGCACGTTTTTCTGCTGTTTCTTTATCTTTCTGGAACTGAATTTTTTCTTCTTTCAGTAACTTAATGTCTGCTCTTGCTTCTGCAATCTGAGAAGTCAGACTTTCTTTCTCCGCTGTCAGATATTCCTTTTTCTGTTCCAGTTTCTGCACTTCTTTTTTACGTTCTTTTTTCTTGAAATTGTAAACATCCAGATGCTCTTCATGTGTACCTTTCTGCTCCCATTCAATTCCATGTTGCATTGCAATTTCTGCCAGCACTTCTTTTTCATGATTTATCCACTGATTCAGTTCTGTATCATGCTTATTTCCACCTTGACAGTTAATCACATAAGGCACAAAGTCAATATGCAGATGTGGAGTAGCTTCATCCTGATGCAGATAGCAGCCAAATACCCGAAGTGTCGGATTCCGCTTCTGGAAGTCTTTTACATATTCATCCAGTACCCTTACAGGCAGATCTCCTTCTGTCGTTCCCACTGCCATATCCTCGCGATTTCCAATCTGGAATATCACTTCATGGAACAACTTTTCCTGTTTGCTCTGTCGGATTTTTTCATAATTTGCAATCTGCCGGTCATTTCTTTTCCCGACATTGTATCTCTCCACAACATCGTCAAACAGCTCTTTATAAACTTCTTTCAGATTCTCATTCTGTTATCACAAACGGTTGTCAGGACACTCTCCCGGCAACCGTTTTTCTATACTGTTCGTTATTCTTTTCTGATCTTTTATATGGTCCCAAGCAACAGAAAAACCCGTAGAACCGAAGTTCTACGGGTATCTTACGTTTGGACACAACGTTATCTTGTGATAACAAATCTATATTCAGATTGTATTACTCGATGATAGTAGCAACTCTTCCTGATCCTACAGTACGTCCGCCTTCACGGATAGCGAAACGAAGACCCTGCTCCATAGCTACCGGGTGGATCAGTTCGATTGTCATCTCTACGTTGTCACCAGGCATGCACATCTCTGTTCCTTCCGGCAGGTTGCAGACACCTGTAACGTCTGTTGTTCTGAAGTAGAACTGCGGACGATAGTTGTTGAAGAACGGAGTATGACGTCCACCTTCATCTTTGGTCAGAACGTATACCTGAGCAGTAAATTTGTGGTGGCAGGTTACAGAACCTGGTTTACACAGAACCTGACCTCTTTCAATCTCAGTTCTCTGAATACCACGAAGCAGTGCACCGATGTTGTCACCAGCCTGAGCCTCGTCAAGCAGCTTACGGAACATCTCAACACCTGTAACAACAGTTTTCTTTGTATCCTCGTGGATACCAACGATCTCAACTTCGTCAGATACGTGCAGTGTACCACGCTCTACTCTACCAGTAGCAACAGTTCCACGTCCTGTGATAGAGAATACGTCCTCTACAGGCATCAGGAACGGCTTATCTGTATCACGCTCCGGATCCGGAATGTAGCTGTCAACAGCATCCATCAGTTCCATGATCTTGTCTCCCCATTCTCCTGACGGATCCTCAAGAGCCTTCAGAGCAGATCCCTGGATGATCGGAGTGTCATCTCCCGGGAACTCATACTCATCGAGCAGTTCACGGATTTCCATTTCAACCAGTTCCAGAAGTTCTTCATCGTCTACCATATCGCATTTGTTCATGAATACTACGATATACGGTACACCTACCTGACGAGAAAGCAGGATGTGCTCTCTTGTCTGAGCCATAACACCGTCAGTAGCAGCTACTACAAGGATAGCTCCATCCATCTGAGCAGCACCAGTGATCATGTTCTTTACGTAGTCAGCATGTCCTGGGCAGTCAACGTGTGCATAGTGACGTTTCTCAGTCTCATACTCAACGTGTGCGGTAGAGATTGTGATTCCACGCTCTCTCTCTTCTGGAGCCTTGTCAATGTTTTCGAAATCTACGGCAGCGTTACCAGCAACTCTCTCAGCAAGAGTCTTGGTGATCGCAGCTGTCAGAGTGGTTTTACCATGGTCAACGTGGCCGATGGTACCAATATTACAATGCGGTTTTGTTCTTTCAAATTTAGCTTTTGCCATTTTGAATATCCTCCTTATTATAGCGCCTTTTCAGGCATTTTTATAATTGACGTTTTTACTCGGCTAAGATTGATTATATTTCAAATCATACAGTTTTTCAAGCCTTTTTCATATTTAATTACTCATTTTTGCCAGATAATACTTTTTCCTGTACAGATTTCGGAACCGGCTCGTATTTCTCGAAGAACATAGAGTAGTTTCCGCGTCCCTGTGTTCTGGAACGAAGGTCTGTAGAGTAACCAAACATTTCAGACAGCGGCACGTATCCGCGTACGATCTTTCCTCCGCCAAGGTCATCCATACCTTCGATACGTCCACGACGGGAGTTAATGTCACCGATAACATCTCCCATATATTCTTCCGGCATTGTTACTTCTACCTTCATGATAGGTTCAAGCAGTACCGGAGCAGCTTTCTTCATAGCATCTTTAAACGCCAGAGAGCCTGCAATGTGGAATGCCATTTCACTGGAGTCTACCTCGTGGTAAGAACCATCGTATACATTAGCATGGATGCCGACTACCGGGAATCCTCCCAGGATACCAGCCTTCATAGCCTCTTCGATACCTTCACCTACCGCCGGGATGTATTCCTTCGGAATCGCTCCTCCGACTACAGTAGACTCGAACTTGAATGTTTCTTCTCCATTGACATCCATTGGCTCGAATTTCACCTTACAGTGTCCGTACTGTCCACGTCCACCGGACTGTTTTGCGTACTTGCTGTCCACATCCACAGCCTTGGTAAATGCTTCTTTGTATGCAACCTGCGGAGCACCTACATTTGCTTCCACCTTGAACTCACGCAGCAGTCTGTCTACGATGATCTCAAGATGCAGCTCTCCCATTCCGGCAATGATCGTCTGGCCTGTTTCATGGTCAGTGTGTGCACGGAAGGTCGGGTCTTCTTCTGCAAGTTTTGCAAGAGACTCTCCAAGTTTGCCCTGGGAAGCCTTTGTCTTCGGCTCGATCGCCAGCTCGATAACTGGTTCCGGGAACTCCATGGACTCCAGGATAACCGGATGCTGCTCGTCACAGATTGTATCACCTGTGGTAGAGAACTTGAATCCGATCGCTGCCGCGATATCTCCGGAGTAAACCTTATCAAGCTCCTGTCTCTTGTTTGCGTGCATCTGAAGGATACGTCCCACACGCTCTTTCTTTCCTTTGGTTGCATTTAATACATAGGAACCAGAATTTACGGTTCCGGAATAAACTCTGAAGTAAGCAAGCTTTCCTACGAACGGGTCAGTCATGATCTTGAACACCAGAGCAGAGAACGGTTCGTCATCGGAAGAATGTCTCTCGATCTCGTTTCCATCCTCGTCTACACCCTTGATCGCCGGAATGTCTGTCGGTGCAGGCATAAACTCAAGGATTGCATCCAGGAGCTTCTGCACACCTTTGTTTCTGTAAGCTGATCCGCAGCATACAGGAACTGCCGTACATTCACAGGTAGCCTTTCTCAGGACTGCTTTCATCGCCTCAACGGAAGGCTCGTCACCTTCCAGGTATTCCATCATCAGATCATCATCCAGCTCACAGATTTTTTCTACCAGCTCTGTGTGGTAAAGCTCTGCATCATCCTTCATATCCTCCGGAATATCTGTTACGGAAATGTCATCGCCCTTCTCGTCGTTGTAGATATAAGCCTGCATCTCAAACAGGTCGATGATTCCCTTGAAATCATCTTCCTTGCCGATCGGCAGCTGCAGACAGATAGCATTTTTGCCAAGTCTGGTCTTGATCTGCTCTACGGCATTGTAGAAATCTGCACCTAAGATGTCCATCTTGTTGATGAACGCCATACGAGGTACATTGTAAGTGTCAGCCTGACGCCATACGTTTTCTGACTGGGGCTCTACACCACCCTTTGCACAGAACACACCAACAGCGCCGTCCAGTACACGAAGTGAACGCTCAACCTCTACCGTAAAGTCAACGTGTCCCGGGGTATCAATGATGTTGATACGATGCTCCAGGGCGCCTTTTTTCGGCTTTGTCTTTTCTTCCAAAGTCCAGTGGCATGTGGTAGCGGCTGATGTGATCGTGATACCTCTTTCCTGCTCCTGTTCCATCCAGTCCATGGTAGCAGTACCTTCATGAGTGTCTCCGATCTTGTAGTTTACACCAGTGTAATAGAGGATACGCTCTGTCAGCGTGGTCTTACCAGCATCAATATGCGCCATGATACCGATATTTCTTGTTCTCTCTAATGGATATTCTCTTCCAGCCATTGTTGCCTCCTAGAATCTGTAATGAGCAAATGCTTTATTTGCTTCAGCCATCTTGTGCATATCTTCTTTTCTCTTAACGGCTGCACCAGTATTGTTTGCAGCATCCATGATCTCATTTGCCAGTCTTTCTTCCATTGTCTTCTCGCCTCTTGCGCGGGAGAAGTTGGTCAGCCACCGAAGTGCCAGAGCCTGTCTTCTGTCAGCTCTAACTTCGATCGGCACCTGGTATGTTGCACCACCGATACGTCTTGCCTTTACCTCAAGTACAGGCATGATGTTGTTCATAGCCTCCTCGAATACTTCGATTGCCGGCTTATCGGTCTTTTCTGCAACTCTGTCAAACGCTCCGTATACAATCTTCTGAGCGATACCTTTTTTGCCGTCCAGCATGATATTGTTGATCAGCTTAGTAACCACTTTATTGTTGTATAACGGATCCGCTAATACGTCTCTTTTCTGAGTATGTCCTTTACGTGGCACGGTCCTTCCCTCCTTAAACATATTGATTAATTCATCGGTACTCACATGTGTCTTTCTAATGATACAGTGTAGTGCTGGGCATACATCATATATATACCTTGCAACTTACATAATCATAGTTCTGTTTGTGACTACATTATTCATGTTACTCGAAAATCCGGTCTGCCTCGCAGCCCGCCGCGCTTACGCGCTCCTGATTTTCTCGTGAAAGCCTCGTATAAAAACAAATACTTCGCTTCGCTCGTGCTTGTTTTTATTTACTTCCGGCTTTCTACTTTTTAGCGTCTTTTGGTCTCTTAGCACCGTATTTTGAACGCGCCTGTCTTCTCTTAGCAACACCTGCTGTATCCAGTGTTCCTCTTACGATGTGATATCTGGTACCCGGAAGGTCTTTTACTCTTCCTCCACGGATCAGAACAACGCTGTGCTCCTGAAGGTTGTGTCCTTCGCCCGGGATGTAGCTTGTCACCTCGATACCGTTGGACAGACGTACTCTGGCGATCTTTCTAAGAGCTGAGTTCGGCTTCTTAGGTGTAGCTGTCTTTACAGCTGTACACACGCCTCTCTTCTGAGGAGCGGATGCATTGATACTTCTCTTTCTAAGAGAATTGTATCCTTTCTGAAGTGCCGGAGCTGTAGACTTCTTTACAGATGTCTGACGTCCTTTTTTTACAAGCTGGTTAAATGTTGGCATTCTCTTTCACCTCCTACGATTATAATAAGTTGCCATTCATTTCCATGAATCCGCGCACATAAAAATAGAATGCACTTTCATGCACGCTCAACTAGTGTATTACGATTTTTTTATCTTGTCAAGGGATATTTCCCTATTTTACTTGTTTTTACGGGATATTTACAAAGGGAAAGGGCGGTGCCCCGCAGCATCGTCCTTTCCCTTTTCTTTCATTATATTAATGTATATGAAAACTCCTGGCCTTAAGCCTCTTCTTCTTCCGCATCTTCCTCTGCAGTATTGTATACCTCCTGTACTCTTACGATCACTGCTTCCGGATCTGTCTGGATCTCTATCTTAGGATTCCGGGCAATATCCAGGTCTTTTACATGTACCGTATCTCCGACTCTTAATTTGCCGGCATCAATCTCTACTTTATCTACCAGTGCATCCGGATATGCGCGGAAAGATATCTCCTCCAGCATCTGCTCCAGCACGCCGCCTGTCACTTTCTCATGGTTCAGAAGCACGATTTCTGCTACAGAATGTACCTTTTCATCCTCAACAAGCGCCTGGAAGTCTATCTCTTCCAGCTGTCCCTTCAAAGGATTATACTCTACATCCTTAATCAGTACATTGTACGGTGTCCCCTCAATATCAAGGGTAATCCTGCTGCCTTTGCCGCAGGTCTTTAACAAGCGCTCAACTGCCTGCTTGTCCATCTTGATCGGAATGGATGTCTCGATCTGTCTGCCGAACACATTTCCGGTAACGAAACCTTCTCTTCTTAATCTTTTTGCTTTGATGTCCATTGTTCTTTTTTCAGCTTTTAAAGTATTCATTTATCTTTTCCTCCAAAAATCTGACCGGTTTCCTTGTTACACGCTTATTATAACACCTGGCACAAATTCCAATTCACCAATTTTAAAGATTTTTCAGGCTGCTTTTTGTGCATTTTTGCACGTTTTTTTACACGTCTGTCCTCCTTTTCACTGTTACCAGGAAAAACGCCCCGGTTTTCCGCACCGGGGCGTCTGCATATTTTCTGTATTTTTCTATCTTCTACATCTGAGGCCGAAACCATTTTCTCTGTCCCAGTGCACGGGATTCTCTTCCATGGATCTCCCGCACGTGCATAGGTCTGCTTCCCTCGTTTTCCGCCTCCAGAGGTGTCCGTCCTGCCTCTTTCTTCAGTGTGTCCTCCGGAATCTCCTTTGCACCATCTACCGCTTTCCAGAAATGAGACAGCGCAAATGCTGCCTTTGACGCCAGGTAGAGTCCTCCTTCAGGGCTTTTCCCTTTCCGGTAGAACCAGTATTCCAGGAGCAGCCAGCAGAAAAAGAGTAAAGCCACAGCAAATACGATAAACTGAATCCAAACATTTGACATATCAAACACTCCTTTCCGCTTTGATTATTATAATTGTAAATCTTTTGTTTTTATATGTCAATGTTTTCAGAAACTTTATATGTATTCGCTATGTTATCTCATATTTTATAATCTCTGAATTGCATCCATTGCCAGAGCAGAGCGCTCACATTCCTCTGCCGACATTGTGACCTGCCAGCACAGCGGGCTTCCCTTCATTTTCTCGGATGCATAGCTAAGTCCGTTGGTCCGTTCATCCAGAAATGGTTTGTCAATCTGTCCCGGATCTCCCAGCAGGATGATCTTTGTTCCCGCGCCCGCCCTGGTAATGATGCCTTTAACCTGATTCGGCGTCATATTCTGCGCTTCATCAATGATCAGATAGGTCTTTACAAACGATCTGCCTCGGATAAAGTTCAAAGCCTCCGTCTGTATAATCCCCCTGGCAAATATTTCTTCAATCTTTCCCTTGAGTTCGGTTTCGTCTTTATAACGTTCTTCTTCATTCGAATCAATCAGCTGTTCCAGATTATCAATGACCGGACGCATCAGAGGCGATATTTTCTCCTGTTCATCCCCGGGCAGAAAACCGATGTCTTCGTCAAACTGTGCATTTGGGCGACAGATCAGAATCCGCCGGTATTCTCCGGACGGGTGATTCACGATTTTTTCCAGCCCTACCGCCAGCGAATAAAAGGTTTTTGCCGTCCCCGCCATTCCTTTTACGATCACAAGCGGAGCTTCCTTCGCCGGCTTCATCAGCGCTTCCTGAAGAAAGTACTGCCCTGCATTTCTTGGCGCTACTCCGTATGGTGTGCTTTTCCGATATTCCAGCGGCACTACCTTTCCCGCGGACACTCTCCCCAGATGTGTTTTCTTCACAGACTGATCCGCCTTCAGTATCACGAACTCATTTTCCACCAGCTCTGGTATCCTCCGGTTCCCGTCTCCATCTGTCTGATACAGTGCCGCAATTTCGATCCCTTTTTTTCGAAACTCCTTAAATCTTTCCTCCGGCACGAAGCACGAGGTCCGGCCGCTGTACTGCTCTTCCTCCGGAATCACCTGCTCTGTACTGAAGTCCTGGGCTTCAATCCCCAGGATCTGTGCTTTCATCCTCAGAACCAGGTCTTTCGTCACCAGTACAACCGGCACATTCCCTTCCGCCAGCCCCTTGCAGACCTTCAGAATACGATTGTCCGCCTTATCCTCCGGAAGGCTTTCCGGCAGCATCACCGACACGCAGTTAGACTCCACCCGCAGGAATCCCCCGTGTTCCAGTTCCACTCCTTTAAGAAGGTCTCCCCGTCCCCGGAGCTTTTCCAGGAACCGGATCACGCGCCTTGCATTTGCGCCGCGCTCGCCCTCAGACTTCTTCAGTCCGTCCAGCTCCTCCAGAACCACCAGCGGAAGGATCACCTGGTTATCCTCGAAGCATTGCAGCGCATACGGCGCCTGGATCAGTACATTCGTGTCGACGACATAGCTCTTTACCATACACAGCTCTCCTTTTATACATGCTATTTTTCTTTATATAAATTATAACAAAATGTAGTAGCTGCTTCTTTCTTTCCCTGTAAATCTTGTGTTAAAATAAATAAAAATGCGGAGGTTCCCTCTTATGCATCAAAGAAAAGCTATTTATACCTTATTCATTTTTATCCAGAGCCTGATTTACGGCATCGGCAATCCGGCAACAAAGGTTGCCTACAAGAGCATCACGCCTCTATGGCTTCTGGCCGCCCGTTTTACCCTGGCATTTCTTTTGTTCCTGCTCCTGTTTGGGCGCAGGATACTGCCATGCATAAAAAAAGTCAGCTGGAAGACCTGGCTGCCTTCCTCTCTCTGCTGCGCCGGAGCCTATATTTCCTGCAACCTGGCACTTAACCTGACCGCTGCTACCAATGTGGGATTCATCATGTCCCTGCCCGTATTATTTACTCCATTTCTTGCTTCTGTGATTTTTCACCGTCCCTATGTATTCAAAAAACTCCCCCTGCAGCTTTTGACAATCGCAGGACTGTTCCTGCTGTGCTGCAATGGAGGAGTTTTTTCATTTGGCATCGGGGAAGCGCTGGCTCTGCTGGACGCTTTTTGTCTGGCCGGTGTTCTTGTCTTTGGCGAATCTGCAATGAAAGAAATGGACGTCACCGCCGTGACTGCCGCACAGATCGGCGTCACAATGATCCTGAGCCTGGCCGGCGCTCTGCTTTTTGACGACATTACCGTGCTTGCCGGCGTACAGCCTGATGCATGGCTGGTAGTCCTTTATCTGGCCGGCGGATGCACGATCCTGGCATATCTGCTTCAGAACCATGCCGTAACCCATCTGTCTGCCTCTGTCGTTTCCATGCTCCAGTGCACCCAGCCCATTCTGACTTCCGCAGCCGCTTTCTTTCTGCTGGGAGAGACTCTCAGCGGTCCCGGCCTTATAGGCGCCGTCCTGATCATCCTCTGCCTTATTCTGGATGGCAGACTGGATGCCCGTCTCTACTCTTCCACAAAGAGAGGAGTCGAATAGTATCTGTCTCCACTGTCCGGGAGAATCGCCACGATTGTTTTTCCCTTGTTTTCCGGCCTCTTTGCCATCTCAATCGCTGCGGACAAGGCCGCTCCTGAAGAGATCCCAACCAGAATCCCTTCTTTTTTTGCCAGCAGCTTTGCAGCCTGGAACGCTTCTTCGGCACCTGCTCTGTAGACCTCATCATAAATTTCCGTATTCAGGATTCGTGGCACAAACCCTGCACCGATCCCCTGCAGCTTATGCGGCCCCGCTTCTCCGCCGGAAAGAACCGGAGAATCCGCAGGCTCCACTGCCACAATATATATTCCGGCATTTCGGGATTTCAGATATTCCCCGGCTCCGGTAATCGTTCCTCCGGTTCCGACACCCGCAACAAGAATATCTGCCTTTCCTTCTGTATCCTCCCAGATCTCCGGCCCGGTGGTCCGGCGGTGTGCTTCTGCGTTTGCCTGATTATCAAACTGCCCCGGCAGGAAGCTTCCCGGTATCTCCGCCGCCAGCTCCTGTGCCTTTTCAATCGCACCTTTCATCCCTTTCCCGCCTTCTGTCAGAACCAGTTCCGCTCCATAGGCCTTCAGGATATTACGCCGCTCCACGCTCATGGTTTCCGGCATGGTCAGGATCATGCGGTATCCTTTGGCTGCAGCCAGTGCAGCCAGTCCGATCCCGGTATTTCCGGATGTAGGTTCGACAATCACGGACCCCTCTTTCAAGAGCCCTTTCGCCTCTGCGTCTTCGATCATAAACTTTGCCGCCCGGTCCTTGACGCTTCCGGCCGGATTGAGATATTCCAGCTTTACAAGAATCTTAGCTAAGAGCCCCAGTTCCTTTTCTATCCCCGCCACTTCCAGCAGAGGTGTCCTCCCGATTAGTTCCTCTATATTCTGATAAATTTTTCCCATAAAAAATCCCGCCTTTCCAAAGTAAGTGTTTTCTTGGCAGTGTAGACTACCGGCACCTATTTGTCAAGGCGGTATTTGATAATTTTTCTCAATTACAATATCTTTTTCTTTTTAAAGAAGATGATACATACAGCTACCACGATCAGGCTCAGCAGGATCACACCCGGATATCCGTGCTTTAATTCCGGCATATTCTGAAAATTCATCCCATACCAGCCGGTAATCAATGTCAGCGGAAAGAAAATCGTGGATACCACGGTCAGGAACTGCATATTTTTATTCTGCACCGCATCTACCTGTGCCTGATAGGTATCTCGTACCTGCTGGGCATATTCCAGCAGGTAGCCGGTCCGTCCCATCAGCCGGTCTGCCCGGTCCGCAATCGTGCCAAAATATTTCAGCTGTTTTCTGGCAAAGAAGCCGTTTTCATTCTCCTCCAGCTCCTTTCCCATATCCATCAATTCATCATAATAGCCCCGAAGAGTCAGAAGTTCCCGGCGTATCGGGCTGATCTTGCTTTGAAAACCTTCCGTCTTCCCGTCTGCCACTCTTTCTTCCATCCCCATGATCAATCGCTCATACCGGCCCAGGAGTTCCAGATCCCGGCTCATAAACTGTCCGATGAAATTATACAAAAACCGCTCCCTGGTATCTCCCTGGTTCGTCTTGCTCCGCCGGATCCGGATGATCAGCCGTTTTGCAAAATCATCATCATCCACGATCACGATGTGGTGCTGATTAATAAAAAACAGCATCCGGTAGCGGCTCCCCAGCACATCCAGGAGTTTGGGTATACAAAGGGAGCCCGCAAGGCACTCCTGCTGGGTTTCCAGCTTACAAAAACCAACTTCCGCAAGACTGATCTCCCCGTCATACACCATACCCGCCATCTCCATCGCGCGGGGTGCATGTCTGGAATCCGTGATAAACACTGACGGCCTGCCATCTGACATCACCTGCTCTTCTTCAATTTTTTCCAGGATCTCTCCCAATGCCAGTATGATCAAGATCAGGACCTCTCTTTCGGAAGATTCTGCTCATACGCCTCTGCGTAAAAATACTCCTGGGAATTCAGCGGAGCCTTTTCGTTCTTTACACGGACATAAGTCCCGTCGCTTTCAAGTTCTCTTGCCTGCTGGTTGTCATTCAGCATTGTATGGAACATTCCCTTCAGACGCTCCTTTAAAATAGGGTCAAGCACAGGTGCAGCCACCTCTACGCGGCGGATTGTATTTCTGGTCATAAAGTCCGCTGATGCAATATATATCTTTTCCCGTTCTCCAATTCCGAATATATAGATCCGTGAATGTTCCAGGAATCTGCCCACGATACTGATCACCCGGATATTTTCTGTCATTCCTTCCACACCCGGAATGAGACAGCAGATTCCTCTGACCACCATTTCTACCTTTACCCCTGCCTGGGAAGCATCGATCAGGCGGTCGATGATCCTTTTATCAGTCAGAGAATTAATCTTTACGCCAACATACGCCGGCTCCCCGTTTCTTGCATGTTCAATCTCTTCGTCGATCATATCGAGCACCTTGTTCTGAAGACATTTGGGTGCAACCAGAAGCGTGTGGGATTCCTCCAGCACCTCTCCCATGGCCAGAGCCTGGAATACAGCAGCCGCCTCCTGCCCGATTTTAGAATCGCAGGTCATGACAGAGAGATCCGTATAGAGCCTTGCTGTTTTTTCGTTATAATTTCCTGTGCCGATCTGAGTAATATACTCGATCTGTCCTTCTTTTTTCCTGGTAATAAGACAAAGCTTGGAATGAACTTTATAGCCGTCCAGCCCGTAGATCACATGACATCCCGCATCCTCCAGACGCCTTGACCACTCAATATTATTTTCTTCATCAAACCGGGCCTTCAGCTCTACCAGCACCAGTACTTCCTTTCCGTTTTCCGCAGCCTCGATCAGCGCTTCCACCACCTTGCTCTGCCTCGCAACACGGTACAATGTCATCTTGATAGAAACTACACTGTCATCGTTTGCCGCCTCCCGAAGCATGTCCAGGAAGGGACGGATGCTTTCAAACGGATAGGAAAGGAGTTTGTCCCCTTCCTCGATCTGCTGCAGGATGGGCACCCCGCTCCGGAACTGCGGAGATTTCTGCGGAACCCGTTTTTCATAGAACAATTCCGGCACATGCCGCAGCATATCCTGAATCTGGAATACAAAAGAAAGATCCAGCGGACTTTCTCCACGGAACACATACTTTTTACTCACTTCCAGATATTCGCAGAGAACATCTACAATATCCCCGTCAAGCTCCCGTGACAGCTCCAGACGCACCGGAGCCAGACGTTTTCTCTTTTTAATAACCTTCACCATGAATTCACGGTAATCCAGATCCTCATCATAAAGAGCGTCCGCATCAATGTCCGCATTCCTGGTCACCCGGATCAGAGATTTTGCTTTTACAAAATATCCCGGGAACACCTTCGGAATAAAATGAAGGATCAGTTCTTCGGATAGCATGTAAGTCCCCTCCTGTCCCGGCACTTCAATAAGCCGCGGGAACACTCCGCTTCCACAGGGGATCAGACCCAGCTTTTCTTTTCCGTTCTTACGCTGCAGCACTACCACTGCATATATTTCCCGGTTCCGGATAAATGGGAATGGCTGCCGTTTTCCCACTACAGTCGGGGAGATCAGCGGTGCGATCTCTGAATCAAAATACCGTTCCAGATATTCGCTTCCCTTTCTCCCGATCTTCTGGAAATTGACCAGCTTAATTCCCTGCTTCTCTATTTCTTCCATCAGTTCCGCATATACTGCATCTTTCCTGCGGTTCAACTTTGTGACCTGAGAAAGGATTGCCATAATCTGCTCTTTTGCAGTCATCTTTGTCTTATTATCTCTAAGATCCTTTGACAGCATCATCTGATCCACAAGAGAACCCACTCTGACCATAAAAAATTCGTCCAGGTTCGTCTGATAGATAGAGGCAAAAGACAATCGTTCGCACAACGGCACATTCCTACTTTCCGCTTCCTCCAATACCCGTTCATTAAACTTCAGCCAGGACAGTTCCCTGTTCATATACACGCTATTATTCATTTGTACACCTGCTCTTCCCAATATATTTCATCATTCACATGTCGGCTTAAGACCGGCCAGGGCCGGTCTTAAGTCTTCATTATATTTAGTGTACTAAACTTACACAGATACAGCTACGTTCTTTTTGTTAAATCTATGTAAAACCCTGTCTATAACATCATTCCCATAATGTACAGATCATAATACTCCCCATTGAGCAACGTGGAGTTTTTCCGGCAGCCTTCCACCTGGAATCCCATCTTGAGATACAAAGACACTGCCATTATATTATCCGCTCTGGTATCCAGACTGATCCTGGTAGTCACACCATTGCCTCTTGCCCAGTCGATCAGCTTTTTGATCAGTGTTGTACCGATTCCCTGTCCCTGGTATTTTTTTGCTACAACGATTCCCAGCTCGCCATCGTGTCTTGCTTTGATCTTATGTGTAGAGCTGATGGTCGCAATCCCTGCAATCTCTTCCCCGTCCATAGCAAGAAGCATGATATTATTGTCATTCCCCTCCAGTTCCCTGATTGCAGCCTCCTGAGCCGCCACATCCAGCGGATACTCATCCTTTTCAAAACTCAGATAGCTGGTCTCGCCGCCTACATAATTATAAAAATCCACAATGTTTTTTGCATCAGACACTTCCGGTCTGCGATACGTAATTTCTGCCATAATTGTTCTCCTTTGTCATATATTCTTTTCTTCAAATATCCTGCGGAACGCTTCCGCTTCTTCCATCGTATTCCTCCAGCCGTATTTTTTCAAATCCGTTTTCCACCCTTTTTCTGTCTGTCGGACTTCCACTCCTTCCGCCTCCAGAAGAAGCTTCTGCATATCATACGTTTCAAAAGAAGCTGCGCCGCTTAAACGCCCGCTGCTTCCCAGGATCCGCCAGGCTGGCACCTCTCCCAGACGACCTTTATTCAGTGCATACCCTACCTGTCTTGCATTTTTCGGTTTCCCGCACAAAAGCGCAATCTGACCGTAGGTTGCCACCCTCCCTTCCGGGATGCTTTCACATACGATCCTGGCTCTCTGGTAAAAATCCATATTCCTGCCTCTTTCCTTCCTTTTTTTCCCAACCCGGACTCTTTCACGCAAACAGGCTTTACAAACCTCCGGTAGAGTTGTTATAATACAAGCGAATCTAATAATGATAGGAGGATATCATCATGAAAAAATATGTATGTGAACCATGTGGATATGTATATGATCCAGAAGTTGGTGATCCGGATAACGGAATCGCTCCTGGAACTGCTTTTGAAGATCTCCCAGAGGATTGGGTATGCCCGATCTGCGGAGTTGGAAAAGATGAATTTACAGAAGAGGCGTAATCACGCCTCTTCTTTTTTTAGTCTCCGATAAGCCTGGTAGATCCTGGAGCTCATAATCCCCTGGAGCACTCTTCCGGCACAGCGTTTTAAATCTTCTTCTTCCAGTATGCCTTCCTCCAGAGCCTTCTTTAATTCCCGTGCTGCCTTTTTCCCGCCAGGCATCAGAAGATCATTCCCTGCTTCAATTGCTTTCACATGGCTTCCCAGACCCTTTCCAGTCGCATACCAATCCGTCATTACCAGGCCGTCAAAGCCCCACTCGTCCCGCAGGACATGGGTCACCAGGTCCATACTATTATTGGCATAAGTCCCGTTTACCTTGTTGTAGCTGGTCATCACCGCTCCGGGACGCCCTTCTCTTACCGCAATCTCGAATCCCTTAAGATAAATTTCCCGCAAAGCCCTTTCATTTACATTTGTGTTCATGCGGTTCCGGTTCTCCTCCTGGTTATTGCAGCAGAAATGCTTGACCGTCACAAAGCAGCCCTTCCTTGTCTGAACCCCTCTGCTCATGGCCGCCGCCATCTTTCCGGTGAGCAGCGGATCCTCGGAGAAATATTCAAAGTTCCTTCCACACAGAGGATTTCTGTGTATGTTCATACCTGGAGCAAGCCAATAGGTGATCCCGTAGGCTTCCATTTCTTTTCCGACTGCTTCTCCCACCCTTTCGATCAATTCCGTATTCCATGTCTGCGCCAATGCAGTTCCCACCGGAAAAGAGGTGGTAAACTGATAGACACAGGGCTGCCGCTCCTGATTTCCAAGCATCACTTTCTTCACTGGTCCCGGCAAACACCCCATGACAGAAACATTGGGTTCTGTACCTTTTACCGTCCCTCTTCTTGTGACTGCCGAGACTTTCTGAAGCCGCAATCCCGCCGGTCCGTCAGCCATACAGATATTCGGAATCCCCTTCTTCTGCAGGGCCGACGTGGTACACCCGGCTACTCCCGGAGCCTCAAAGAATTTATTCCCGCCGGATCCGCCGTCACCTGACACCAGGTCGCACAACTCTTCTCCTGTGAGTTTTTCCAGAAGCTTTCGGGTATATGGGAACAGCGCATCTGCCTTTTCTTCATAGGAATACGTAACCGTCTCAACTGCGTCATCTTCTATAATATATCGTTCTAATTCTCCGTCCTGATATTCACAGGTATCCATATTCATCGGAGGCTCAATCTCTCTGACCGTATGCTCCCTTCTGCAGATATTCCTGCAAACTGCCGCCGTGATCTCTTTTCTTGCCTCCATCACAGCTGCCGGGGTTGTATTTCGGCTGGACGTTCCAAGCTTCAGCACATAGTCCCCTGCTTCCAGCACATAGGAACCATCTTCTTCTTTATAGGATGTCAGATCTCTTAGGTCAAACGCAAGCGTAAGCTCCTGGCTCTCTCCTGGCTGCAGTTCTCCGGTTTTTGCAAATGCGGCCAGCCTCTGATATTCCTTATTCATTCCTGTCTGCGGGCAGCTTACATACAGCTGAAGGGTTTCCTTTCCGGCATATGCTTTTCCCGTATTTGTTACCCGGGCACACACTCTGACCTCACTTCCGCTGAGCTCCACGGATTTCTTCTCTATAGAAAATGTGGTATATGATAATCCATGTCCAAAAGGATATCTGGGTTCCACTCCATAAGTGTCAAAATACCGGTATCCCACGTAAATGCCTTCCCGGTAATATTCTTCATCCGTATTGCCATTCAGATAACTGTAGTCCATGGCTCCTGGAATATCTTCGTAATTTTTCGGCCAGGTATCGCTCGTCTTTCCGGAAGGCGATGTCTTCCCACAGACCAGATCCGCAAAAGCACTGCCTCCCATCATTCCCTGCTGCGAATAATAGACCACGGCATTAATTCCCGGGATCTCCTCCAGAAAGCTCATATCAAATACGGATCCCACATTGACCACGACGATCATTTTCCCGTAACTGGCAGCGCACATGGCCAGCCCCGCCTTTTCCTCATCCGAAAGCCGGTATCCTTTTTCACCAAGGCTCCTGTCTGTGCCTTCTCCCGCCTGCCGTGCGACCACATAAATACAGGTGTCTGTATCAGAATCTTTCACATCTTGTTCCGTAACCGGCTGGCTGGAGGGATACTGATACGGGCTGCTTATAAAATTGATCATGTCCAGCTTCCATGGTTTCAGAAGCTTGCGCTGGAACTCTGCCGCATATTCCTTTTCACCTTCCTGGTAACGTTTTGCGTACTCTTCGATCCATCTCCTGGTCGTTACCGTAAACCCGGCCTTTTCCATTCCCTCTAAAATAGAGACCACATGCCGTTCCCGTACTTCTCCGGATCCGGTTCCTCCTTTGATCGTCATCCCCGCACCTGCACCGTACAATGCGATCTTTCCCGGCTTAAGCGGCAGGGTCCCATCATTTTCCAGGAGCACGATCCCCTCCAGCGCCGCCTCATACGAAATCCTGCGGTTATCCCGTTCTAAACCGGTCTCGGCATCTGTAAATGCTGCCTTATTCCTAATCTTCATTTTCATGGCTATTCCCTCCCGATGATTTATTTACACACTTTCCGGATCTGTTTATCAGCAGCTTCCGGATAAAATGTTTTTACCTGCTCCAGGATTCTTTTTCCTGACTCTTCCGGAGACTCCCGATACGCCCCGGACACCAGCTCATATCCCCAGAGTTCTTCCGGCGTGGCATAAACAGAAACCGCCATTCCGTAGGCCTGTCCTTTTCGATTTCTCTTCTGCCTGAAATCCCTGGTCACCAGATAGGTCTGCATCTGAAGCTCTGTCACGACACCGCTGAAATTTTTCTCGCCGCCTTTGCCAAAGCCGGCATCTTTTTTCAGTTCATAGGATGGATACTCTTTACGCACCTCAAAAAGATCCATGATTTTTTTACTCCGATATCCTGAAAGCCCGTCTTCCCACCTGGCGTCGAAATCATATCCATCCCGCCGGTAATTGGCAAAATAAGGGAACCACCGGAGCGAAATGAACCCGGCTTTTTTATTGAAAAACTTCCCGTAGGCTACTTTTTCACTCCTGGCAATAATAGCCCGCCACTCCCAGGGATCCTGCTTCGGGTCGCCAGTCCACCAAAAGAGCGGCGACGTCTTTTCCTCCACAGAAAATCCCTCCACCTCATTTTTAAAGAGGGGCAAAAAGCCGACCGCATCTACATATTCTATTAACTCCTGCCAGGAACGGATGCGGTCCGGACTGTCCCAGTCTGCGCCGTGCAGAATCCATTCTCCATTTTCCAAGGCCATGGCTTTCATCTCCTTTTCTTCACCCCGGCATTTCTCAATAAATCTTTTTTATCTCCTGTCCGTCTCTGATTCCGTATTCATTTCGAAAGGTTATCAAATCTTTCTCATCTTTGATCAGACAAATGTCTGTAAATTTACCTGTCGTGATTTCCTGAAAACCGGCCACCTGCTCTCCATTGCAGATACTACAGCGAATGACCGGGATATGTGTCTCCGGATTATAAGCCGACATCATTATCCTTTTTTTATGAAACATATCTCTCCTCCAACAGCTTACTTCTACCTTGATTTTCTATGACAAATCACTTAAACTTAATATTCTTATAACCTTTAAATTTTATCTTCACTTATTCCTCTGTCTCATAGCTATTGTCAAATTCAGCCAGTTTAATTTCAAATATCGTCTCTTCTATAACCCTGACACATTCGTCTGTTTGAGATAATATCTCTTTCCCCCAAAATCTTAAAACAGTCCACCCCATAAAACAAAGCGTTTGATTAACTTCATAATCTCTATGACGGTTTTTTTCAATTTTATTGACCCAAAAATCCGGATTTTTCCCCCGCTCTAATTTTGGTTTTAAGATTTCCCAATCTTTTCCATGCCAAAACTCTGCATCACAAAAAATAGCAAGCTTATACTTTGTAAAAACAATATCCGGCTTTCCCGGGAGATTTGTTACATTTTTCCGGTATCTGTATCCTCTACGCCATAATTCTTTGCAGAGCTTAACCTCAATATTTGTATTTTTAGAATGCACAGATCCCATAATCCTATGTGTCTGCTCCTGAGTATACCTTCCCATAGCCATGACACCTCTTCTTAAATTAAATATTCTCTTTTAGCATATCGACAAATTCTTCAATAATTTTCTCTAATACTTTTTCATTATTCATTCCAACAAACCGCTCTAAAGATTTGTTTTTTCCGATTAATTCATTGGAAATCTTAATATTCTCTTTTACTAACTCCGTCCATTTTTCTATTCTTTCTTCTCTTGTTTGCACATCACATTTCCAGTATTTCAAAACTTCTTCATTGGACATACTTTCGATACGATTAACAATTTTATCAATATTAGAAACCGCTCTATACATGATCGCCGATAAATACATATCTTGATAAAACTCAATTCCTCCCGCCGAAAAAATATCCCTGACATTCCCGCACCAAACAAGACAGCTATAAACCAACCACGGAGTAAAATTGCTATAGTCACATCCAAACACCTCTGGAAACAAAGCCATTCCATCACATAAGTACATATTTTTTTCTTCTAAACTCAATTCGGCATAAGATATAGTTTCCCCTTCGCTCCACCAAGTCGACTTATTTGTCCTCAGTAATTGTCTTATTTTTCTGTTTAATTCGTCACCTGAAAGGTTTAAAAGCTCTTCCGCACGATTACGAGTAAGATAGTCCTCTCCATCTGGTATGTCTAAATCCAGATAAAACCTCGGGCTATGGGTAACTCTTAGGTCTTGCAAACAGTCCTTATATCTTTTAAGCCGTACTTCTGGCCTGTCTCCACCGAATTTCCCCATTATAATATATGTGTCTTCAACATCATTTTTAAGACTTTCAAAGACACTCCCCCCTATTACCTCCCACTTATTTGAATCCGTTTTTTTCACCTCAACACCTATTTTATAACCATACTCTATATCTGTAATTACAAAATCCGGAAACTTTTGGGAACTATGTGTAATTTGCTCTTTATGAAACCCAGATTTAATTAATGCGTCCTGTACAATCTCCTCAAATTCCGTCCCCTTCACTTTTTCTTTTCCACTTTTTTGAAATTTTTCTTGAAGATTATTTTCGATATTCTGCACCGTGTTTTTTAACAATGGTAAATATTTGCTCTCTTTATCACACATGTCTTACCTCTCCTTAAAATAAATTTCCCATTTACTTTCAATGTTTTTTGCTATATTGTACGCCAATACACACGGCACTGCATTTCCAATTATCTTATACGCCTCACTTGCAGAAACACTTTTATTTTCACTTGTCTTTTTCAAAATAAACTGATATTCATCTGGAAATGTTTGAATTCTAGCGCATTCTCTAACTGTCAATCTTCGTTCTTTTAGTCCTTTTTGCAATTCTTCCTCATTTTTTCCGCCATGCTCTATACTCAGGCGACGATATTCAATATTTCCATGATGTTCAGATCTTATTGTTGGACCCACAGCGTCTAATTTAATTTCCGTCTGACCCTGACAATGTTTTCCCATATATTTCGCCTTGGAATATTTTTTTTGCGCTAAATCTTGCGTTCTATCGGGTTCTTCCAAATCAATGAACGCCTCTCTGCAGGTCACATATGGTGCTATTCCATGTCCGTGGGTTTTCATTGGATATGGATCAAAGTGTTCCGGTATCCTTTCTTGTTTAAGCGCTCTTAAAGCTTCATCTCTTAATGCATTTTTTTTAAAGCCAAAGAAAATCACTCTATCCCGAGATTGCGGCACACCATAATCAGCCGCATGAAGAACTTGAGCCGGCACAACAATATATCCTCCTTTCCCTGCCGTGGCAAAATCATGTTCTATAATTTCTTTTGCATCGTTCAAATTTGTCAAACCTTTTACATTCTCGGCAACAAAAAGTTTTGGCTCTGTAATAGAGATCACCTCTCTCATCCACATGTACAATTGTCCTCTGTTTTCTATAGATGGCTCGTCTTTATTCAATGTTTCTCCCAAATGGCTTTTTTGTGAGCGAAAGCCTAATCTTTTCCCCGCTATAGAAAAATCTTGACACGGAAACCCCCCTGTTACTATATCTACCTTTTGGGGAAAAATCAGCTCCCCTTCTTTAGCCCTTTTTACCAAGTCAACAATACTCTCTAGATGGTATATTTTATTTGCATCCCTTTTCTTATTTCCAAAATAAGAAACCCATGCCGCTTTTGCATCAGGCCTGATGTCATTTGCAAAAATTGTATTAAACGTTGTGGGCTTCACTTTAACCCAATCGCCATAATCCTCTTCTACCCATTCTGGATGCACAAATAAATTGATAGATTTTTTTAGGCAGAAAAAATCCCCCTCAAATCCTATGTCCATACCCCCACATCCAGAAAATAAGGAAACCAAATTCATCTGTTTTCTTCACTCCTCATAATTATATATTAAATGAATATTGTCTATTTTTAATACTGTTTTTAACAATCGGAAAGGTATGTTTTATTTTAACATTGCTACAAACAAAAGACAAGAACACCTGTTTATTTTCACTTTCCACTTATCCTATATACCCCTATATCATCACTCCTTTTTACAACAGAAAACTCTCTTCTTGTTAACCGTAGTTTAACAAAAAGAGAGTCCAAAAAACCAGACTTCCAATCTCCAGTCATATTTAGATTAAATTTTTCTTCATCCGCCGCTCAAAAGCCGCCACCAGCTCTGCCTCATTCTCATACCCTCTCACAAGCAGGTATGTCCGCTTTCCCCGTTTCTTATTCGGATACTCTACCCGACACCTCACCCGGTATCCGCTGCCCGTCATTTTCATCCTGTCCACCGAAAGAATCTGCGTCTCTACCCCAATAAGACTGGGTTCCTGACGCATATACCGCTCCAGGATATGGTTCTCTTTCATGCTTTTCTTTACTTTCTGCATCTGGGAAAGCATCTGTATAAATCCTATTACGCCTCTGCCACAGCCGACATATTTCCGGACATCCACTGCAAAAAACCGTCCTTCGTCGTCCTGACAGAACACTGTGCAGTATTGATGGACCTTGCTGCCGATCTTCCTTGCAAGGAATATGACCAGCGCCACTGCCCCCAGGCAGGCAGCCATGGAGATTTCTTTCACTGGCCCGTCCAAGATCAATGTCAGTACGGCAATTCCGCAGGGCACGGCAATGGCCGCGGCTGTCAGCCCAATGATAGACAGGGTGACTCCCGCTGCAAAATGATCCTTCTCCTCCGCACGCTCCTCCATCCAGATCCTCATAGACTTCCCCCTCTTTACAGCTCTTTTCCCGTTTTTTCTTCTTTAATATACAGTCTACCTTCTATCGCTGCTGCATGCAAGAAAAATCATTATTCTACAGCCCGGATGCGCTCCACAATGCTGCCGTCCCGCACCAGGACCCGCCGGATCTGCCTCTTTTCTTCCTGCATCTTACGTTACATCCTCCCACTTAATACAGCTTCCGGTAAATTTCTTCCAGATCCTCCGCCTGGAATTTCACATAGCTCTGATTCAAAAGCCTCTGCTGTGCTTCCTCCACACTTTTTGCAAAGCTTCGGATCTCCTCTTCTTTCATGCCGTATTCGCGGAGAGGTTTGCGCTGGCTCAGACGGTTCAGAAGCTTTTCTGTCTCTATATAAACTTCATCCGCATCACAATTCAGGATTCCCGCCAGAAATGTATTTAATTCCCTGATGCCGCCCTCTGGGTCTCTCTCCTGGTATGCCTGGAACACCGCCGTGAGGAACTGATAATTGGCTTCTCCGTGGGTGACATGATATACCCCGCTCAAAGGATAGGACATTGCATGAACTGCCCCTGTTCCTGCATTTCCAAAGGAAATGCCTGCCAGGTTGCTGGCCACAAGGAAGTCTTCAAACAAATGCTCCCGATAATCCTGCCCTTCCTCTGCAAGCTTCCGGAATCCGGAAAGTAACATCTCCATTGCCTTTTTTGCAAACATCCTGGTGTAGAGATTGCTTTTCGGAGACACATAAGACTCAATCGCATGGATCAATGCATCAATGGCGCTGGTTACAAAGAAATGCCAGGGGAGCTCCTGCAAAAGCTCAGGGATCAGCACTGCGTCGTCTGCATAGATCTCATCACAGGCCAGCCCCAGCTTGGTATGCATCCCGGTCATTTCCACGATCGATACGTTGGAGACTTCCGATCCTGCGCCGCAGGTAGTCGGCACAGCCACCAGGCGATGGATCTTTTTTAGCGGCGCCTTCCTCTGGTAAATATCCGCAGCCGAAGCGTTTCCCTCCAGTACCAGGATCTTGGCCATATCGATGACCGCTCCACCGCCAATGGCAATGATCCGGTCACAGTCAGCTTTCCGGAAATCTTCAAGGAGAGCATCTACCATAAGATCCGTCGGCTCTCCCTGGCCATACTGGCTCTTATAGCGTACCACCGCGCCTGTATGAGAAAGCTCAGAAAAATGAGCCTCGAATACGGATTTCCCCGCCAGGATAAAGTCGCCTTCTCCTATCTGAAAATCCCTGATAAATTCCGCCGCATATTCATATCGATGTACCACCGGTTTTTCTTCAAATAATTTCATATCTTACGATCCTCCTGTCTACTTATTCACTTATGCATTATTGTAGCATATTACTCTTTTTTCTTCACGAAAAAGATTCCCATCAGGACCAGGAGGAGCGTCACTATTGTCATCCAGAAAAATGCCGTGGTCAGCCCGTGGAGCGCCGCCTCGTCCCCATACTTTCCTTGGCCATTCTGGGCGGAAACGGTCATGATGCCTACAAACACCGCTGTCCCCATGGCTCCGGCCACAGTCCGCAGAGAGGTAAGAAGCGCCGTCCCATGGGAAAGCTTTTTAAAGCCAATCCCCTCGGTCCCCCAGGTTACCAGCGGCATCATCAGGCAGCCGATCGCCGTGGTGCGAAGTGTGTTCCAGGCAGCTGCTACCCACACCGGCGTGTCCATGGTCAGAAGACACATGCCGCCGCAGCTTACAGCCATGCAGACCGCTCCCGTGACAAACAATATTTTCATGCCCAGCTTATCATAGATTTTCCCCGCAAATGGGCTGATGACAGCCATCACCGCTGAACCGGGCAAGACGATCAGCCCGGAAACGGTGGCTGAGCATCCCATAATAGACTGTGCGTAAAGCGGCATCAGCATGGAGGATCCCATCATCACAAAATATAACAGCATACTTCCCACCACGCTGATCGCATAGTTTTTCTTTTTCAGGATCCGCAGCTCCAGGAACGGCTCCTCTAAATGAAGCTGCCGGTATACGAACAGTCCCGAAGCGCACAGTCCGATCACCAGCACAGGCAGAATCTGGGCGCTCATAAAGCTGTAGCTTCCGATATTTCCGATTCCCAGTGTCAGACCGCCGAATGCAAAAATGCTAAGCACAAACGACAGGGTATCGAATTTTTTCCGGGCTGTTTCCAGTATGTTGTCAAACACAAAGACCGCCCATACAAGCGAGATCATCATGATGCCGATCGATATGTAAAAAATTGCCCGCCAGCCAAACATATCCACGATGATCCCGGCAAGCGTAGGCGCGATGACCGGCGCCGCCCCGATGGACAGGCCGTACCAGCCCATGGCCGTGCCCCGTTTTTCCGCCGGGTAAATGGTCAGGATGATCACCTGGGCCATGGAGGTTAAGATTCCATTTCCGCAGGCCTGCAGGATCCTGGCCGCCATCATGACCTGAAAGTCAGGCGCAACCACGCACAAAGAAAGCCCCACAATAAACAACAGCATTCCCGTCAGGAACAGCCGTTTTGTCGGAAACCGCGTGATCAAAAAAGCGGTCAGCGGCATAATGATCCCCATGGCCAGGGAATAACCGCTGGTCAGCCACTGACCCGCAGTCACACTGATCTCAAGATCTGAGATGATCGCGGGCAGGGCGGTGGTCAGCGCCGTGGCCAGCATCGACGAGGCGATGCAGGTGATCACAATATTAATAAAAATCATTGTACGCTTTCTGTCTGTCATCCTAATTTCTGTCACCATGATCTTCCTCCAGTTCCAAGTAGTAATTCCGAATCTTTTTTAATGTCTGGTAAAAGGAACACTTTTCCTCCTCCGTCAGCCCGGACAGCATTTCCTTGTGGGCAATGGCCCGGTCTTTCCTGACCTGCCCGGCACGCTGCGCCCCCTCTTCTGTCAACGAAGCCAGAAGGACCCTTCCGTCTGCCCTGGACGGTGTCCGACGGACTAACCCCTTCTGCTCCAGCTTTGCCAAGATCTCCCCCGCCGAAGCCGGACGGATCCGCAGAATCCCAGCCAGCTCCTTCTGGCTGATCGGCCCCGTCCTTTCCAAAATAAAAAGACAGCTGTACTGTCCCCGGAACACATCCATATTCCCATAACGATTCTCCGAATAGCTGCGATTCAGTTTCATTACCTCAAAAAACATCTCCACCACATCTTCATCTTTTAAGTTCATATCATTCACCCTCTCTATTAATAAGGTACCTTATGATTATATGCGAGAGCAGCGGGAAAGTCAAACGGGGACGTACACCTTTGCAAAAGGTGTACGTCCCCGTTTGACTTTTCGGGTGTCCCTATCTGACTTTTGCCCTGTCCCCTTTTACATCTGCTTCCTCACGATCCGATAGTCGTCCCCATTTCTGTAATACGGACATTCGTAGTGTTTATCGGAAATCAGGCGGATATATTCGTCTTCATCCATGCTGATGTCGCAGACATATTCTTCGTATTCGTCGTCATATATGTAGTAGGTGCAGGTACCGCAGCTTGCTGCCCCACTCTGGCGTGATGTTTCTTTTTTCATGATCTTCTCCACCTATTTCGACTAATTTGCGTCTGATAAGCTTTCCACTTCTGCCGCTTTTTTCAGATAGCCCTCTCTTACCTCTTCCGGCACCAGTGATCCTCCGGTGGCCCAGGCGATGTGGGCGGTCTTTTCCATCTTGTCGCTTAATCCCTGCTCTTCTAAGTATTTCCTGCAAGCTTCTTCCTTTTCAATCCGGACCGGTCCCGCAAATGCCGCACAGGAGCTGGGCTCGATAAATATGTGTTCCTGATCCAGAAGCGCCTTCATGTATAGATAAAGCCTGTCATCTTCCACTGTAAATTCGCCGCTCAAAAGATGCTCTACCGTTTTTCCCACAAATTTGGACGGGCGCCCTACCGCCAGGCCGTCTGCCTCTGTCTTCCCGGACAGGCCGATGTCCTGCACGCAGATATCGCTGTGAAGCCCGGTCGCGATACCAAGGACCATACAGCAGGCCTGCACCGGCTCTTCATAGAAAATATGCACATTGTCTCCGTAAAGGAGTTTCAGCCCAAAGGTCACTCCACCCGGCGCGCCGCCGACTCCGCAGGGAAGGTATACAAACAGCGGATGCTCATCGTCCACTTTGATTTCGTGCTCTTCCAGCTGCTTTCTGAGGCGCAGTGCCGCCACGGCGTATCCCAGGAACAGATTGACTGAATTTTCATCATCTACAAAATAACTGTAGGGATCTTTTTCGGCTTCTTCTCTTCCTTTTTTGACCGCAGCCCCATAATCTCCGGCATACTCGATCACTTCCACGCCTTTCGACCGCAGAAGGTCTTTTTTCCACTGTTTGGCATCCTGGGACATGTGAACATAAACATGGAAACCGACTGCTGCGCTGATAATACCGATGGACAATCCCAGGTTTCCTGTTGAACCTACATGCACAGAATACTGCGAGAAAAATTCTTTCGCTTCAGGATCCGCAAACTTTTCATAGTTCTCTCCCGGTTTCACGATACCGTGTTCCAGAGCCAGGTCTTCCGCATGCTTTAAAATCTCATAGATACCGCCTCTGGCCTTGATCGATCCGGCAACCGCCAGATCCGAATCCATTTTCAACAGCAGCTTCCCTGTCAGTCCGGCGCCCCAGGTACTGTTCAGCTTTTCTTTCATGCCCGGAATCTCTTTTAACGGAGATTCAATGAGCCCGTCTCGGTCTCTGGTCTCCGGAAATACACGGCTGATAAAAGGTGCGAATCTTTGCAGCCTTTCTTCTGCATCTTTCACATCTTCCATCGTCAATTCGATCCCTTCCAGCGCTTCCTTTGTCCCGGTCAGCAGGGGATTGATCCAGCTGACCTCCTCCTGATTCCGAAGCCTGCGTACAACGGGCGCTTTTTCTTCCAGCATTGCCAGTTCCATAACCATTCCCTCCTTTTTGATATGAATTCAGTATAACATCTCGTTTGTTAACTGTAAATTTATTTTATTAAATATAATTAAACACTTCTGTCTATCAGAATGATGGCGGCGTAATTGCAAAAATAACCTTTGCCTCTTCTTCTTCATGGTTCTCCCAGCGGTGCGGGCACTGCGGCGGAATCCTGACGCAGTCTCCCTCCCCCAGTTCATATTCCTTCCCTTCCATGTAAATTCTCACAGCTCCTGTCATCACATATGCCACTTCTTCACCGGCATGCTCCATCTCCCGTTCTGAAGACACCTGCCCCGGCGGGACCGTCATAGAGCAGAATTCAATCATGCCGCTCACATCCGGCGTTAACAGCTGGTAAACAACTTCTTCCTCCGGACGGCCGATGATCTTATATTTTCCCTTTCGCACAATGACCTTTTCCTCTTTATTCTCATCCTGGAAAAACTTGAACAACGGCACCTGCAGCGCTGCCGCCAGGGATTTCAGTGTGTTGATAGACGGATTCACTCCATTATTTTCCATCTGGCTTAGCATGGAAGGTGTCGTCCCTGCCCGCGCCGCTAATTCTCTTAAGCTTAATCCCCGCATATTACGAAACTGTCTCACTCTTTCTCCCAGATTGATATCTTCCATCGCACTACTCCTTTTTCTCCGCCGTTTCCTTTTATTATAAAACCTCCCCTTCGCCATGACAATCAAAAAGAGGCCTGTCTTTCGACCAATGTCATTAAGATAAGGATAATCATCTCAGAGTGAAAAGAGTGGAATATGTAGAAATGCATATTCTGCTTTTTTATATTAAAAATCAAAAAACACTTGACAAATACAGTAAAATTTGCGGCGAAGCCCCTTGATTAAAGGAGGTAACGCAAATGAAGCTAACTGCAGATGATCTGAAAAAATGTTTAAATGAGTGTATTTCAGAAATTGTATTTCACCATAACGAATTTTCTTTAGTTCCAAAAGCTTTTTCCAGAACACGAAAATGGCCATTAGACAAACTAATTCATTTTATTCTTTCTTTCGGAAGCCAGTCGTTAGGAACGGAAATACTTGAATATTTTCAATTTCAAGACGGCTTTCCTTCAGTATCTTCTTTTGTTCAACAACGAAAGAAGCTGTCCTTTCAAGCTATGGAGAATCTCTTTAAATTATTTTATAACCGAACAGAATCTGATCCGGTTTTGTTTAAAGGTTATCGAATTGCTGCAATAGATGGCAGCGAACTTTCTTTGCCGTATAACCCAACTGAAGAAAACGTAATCGGAGAGAATCATCATTCCACCTTGTATCTAAACAGTCTGTATGACGTATGTGGTAAAATTTTTATGGACAGCGTCATTCAACATGGAAAAGAAAGGAACGAAACAGATGCAGCATGCATTATGGTTGACAGAATTTCTGAAAAATATCCGGTCATTATCATGGCTGACCGGGGATACGAGAATTATAATCTGTTTGCCCATATAGAGGAAAGACTTTTTGATTATGTAATTAGAATCAGAGATCTGGGAGCAATCAGAACTATGGCATCTGGATTTGATTTCCCATCTGATGGTCCGTTTGATCTGATGCGAGATGTAGTAATAACGAGACATTCAACTGGTCCATGCATAGTGAATCGTATTAAATACAAATATTTCAGCAAAACCGCTCGATTTGATTATATAAAAGATAGTAAATCGAATGATTATGAACTAACCATCCGATTTGTACGGTTTCAATTGGAAAACGGTAGTTATGAACTGATTGCTACGAGTCTTTCAGAAGATGAATTTTCAGCCGAGGAATTAAAAAAGCTTTACCAATTGCGCTGGAATATAGAAGTAGGGTTTAGAGAAGCAAAATATATTTTAGGTATGGAAGCTTTCCATTCAAAGCAAGAGAATTCTATTTGTCAGGAAATTTATTCAAGAATTATTATGTATAATTTTAGTATGTTGATCACTCTGGGAACAAAAATTCCCGAAAAGGAGCGAAAACATCAGCACCAGATTAATTTTTCAAGGGCAGTCCGAATCTGTATTGCGTTTTTCAAGCAAACAGAAAACGGACCACCAATTGATGTCGAAGCCACCATAGTAAAGTTCTTATTACCCATAAGATCCAACCGCTCCCGACCAAGAGATACTGTTAGTGCATGTGTGGTTTCGTTCAATTATAGATTAGCATGATTCTAATAAAAATCAATCTATTTTTACTCCTTTATAACGAAGGAGTTTTTCCCATGTCTAACTTTCTGTAAAAAAGAGAAGTTCCGAAGAATGATACATTTTTATATCAGTTCTTCGGAACTATGGGTTTGTTCCAATGTTATCTTAATGACATTGGTCTTTCGACAGACCTCCCTTTTTCTGAATCTTCAGCTATTATACCTGTAGCCGACACCTACATCTCGTCTTTTTTGGACAGAATTGCTTCTACTGCAGCGCAGGCCGGGCAATCACAGTATTTTGCACCGGCTGCTTTGATCTCTTTTGCATGTTCAGCCACATTACCTGCATTAGCTCCAAACACTTTAGCCCCGGCTTCTGATTCTGCAAAGGCAATCAGACCATCTACCGTCACGATGTCCTCTTCCAGCTCCGCAATGTACTTTTTCGTCTCTTCTTCCTGCCTGTCGGTTCCAACAGCGTCAAGCCAGGCCTGTGCCGCATCTTTCGCCTCCTGGCTGCAAGACGGAGCCGCCATCAGCTCTTTTGTTTTTTCAACTACAAAATCCAGTACTTCTTTGTTCATGTCGAACCCTCCTTGCTTTTCCAAACTGTCTCTATTATACCACGTGCACAGGAAAGAAAGCTACGCCGCAGGCGGTATTTATTTTCTATCCCATATATTTTTCTTTTAATTCCTGAAATTCTTCACATTCCCGCAGGAACGCATATTCATCCTCTTTTTCAATAAGACGAAACAACGATTCTGTCATCAGGCGTCCCATCTTCGGATCCGATTCTTTCGTATCCAGATGGGTGAATAGAAGAGAGGTACCCAACTCCCACGGTTTTGACAATGCCCCCAGCATTTCTCTTAACAGCTCCACACACCGGTGTGCATCTTTTTCTTCCACAGCCACAGTAAATGCCACCGTGCAGGCGCTGTAGTCCCACTGGTAGATTCCCATCACTTTCCGGCTGTATTCCGCGATTTCCAAGGCCCGCTCCCTGTCGCCTTCCCGCACGGCCGCCACCGCAAGCTGATCCAGCATCAGAAATACTTCCTGCAGCTGCCCGTTCAGCTTTCTTTCCAGAAGTTTTGCCGCATCCTCATACCGCTTCTGCTTCATATACATGGAAATCAACAACTGGCGCCGGTCCGGAGCCTGGTACTCCGGGAGCTGACCGATCAGTTCTTCAGCCTTTTCGTATGCCCCTTCCTGGATATGCATGGACGCCAGGCCGTACCGTGCAAGGTCTGCCGTCGCCGGCTTCCCGCATGTGATCGCTCTTTCATAGAGTTCCACTGCAAAGGCCAGATTTTTTTCAAGTTCTTCTTCCGGCACCATAAACAAAACACTCATGCCCCGCACCATGACGCCCATCTGATACAGAAGTTCTCCGCAGGACGGATATTCCCGGATCCTCTCTCTTACCAGCTCCAATGCCTTTTCCACGCCGTCTTTTCTGGCAATCTCTCCGATCTCATTTGCATATCCTGTGATCTCTTCTTTTGTCAGATTTTCCCGAAAACAGAACAATTCGTTAAGATCCGTTTCCAAAAGCCTGGCCAGCGCCGAAAGCAGTGTGATGTCCGGATAGGATGCACCGCTTTCCCACTTATTGACAGCAGGGGCGGACACTCCCAGCCGCTCTGCCACCTGCTCCTGAGTCAGCCCTCGTTCTCTTCGTTTCTTTCGAATCACATCCTTCATCTGCATAACAGTTCCTCCTTTGATCGTCTGATTTCACATCCCTGTAAATGCAAAGGCCTTTGCTGTTTTTATTGTAGCAGACAAATGAATCTACGGGTATTGAGCTGTTATTAAGTTACGGGAACATTTTTTAACCATCAGTTAATTCAGCACGCAGCTCATCTCATACCACTGCTCGCCTCCCCAGGACGAACCGGAAATCCCCTGGTTCTGGAAGCCCATCTTTTCGTACATCTTTACCTTTCCTTCCAGGCAGGTCAAAATGATGGTCTTTCTCCCCTGCTTCCGTTCTCTTTCCAGATACCTGGACACGATCGCAGTCGCAAGTCCCTGTCTCCTGTAATCCGGCAGCACATCCAGTCCCAGCAGCATGATGTTCTTTCCCTGCGGATCATGCAGTCCGGCATCTTTAAAAAACTCATCTCTGAGTGCTTCCTCATCGGTTGCCAGGCCGTTCAGAAATCCGGCGATCTTTCCAGTCTCCTTGTCTACTGCTACCAAAAAGAATTCCGGCGCTGTCAGCACCCTTTCCTTCATCATTTTCTCGGAGCATGCTTCATTGGGCGGAAAACAAATCTGTTCAATCTGCGCTGCCTGGTCTGCTTCCTCTGGCCGGATATTCCGAAATTCAAAACGCTCCTCTATCGAAGTCATGGTATTTCCTTCTCTCTTTACTGTCTGTTCATAAGATTGCTGTTTCATCTTCCTGTTTTGTTAACCTCCATTTTGTCTAATATTCCAAGGGCAGTCACGCCCGGATGTGTAACCTTGATCCGGCAGATTTCTTCCACAAACGCCGGCTCCAGCTTCAACTCTTCTGCAATCCTGGAAACCGTCTGTCCCTTTTCCATCCGCTTCAAAACCGCCTCGATGCTTCGCCGTCCACATTTCTGCGGAGCATCTTTCTCTTTTCTCTGCGGCGTCTCATCCGGAATATCCACCCGTTCTGCCCGCCATCCGTCCTCATCAAGCTCAAGGACTGCCATGGTAAGCTCCATCCGGAACCGTCGTCTGCCGCAGCTTCCCGGATTCAGCCAGAGCCTTCCGTCTTTCCACTCTTCCGCATACTTATGGGAGTGTCCGTAAATTACGATCTGCCGGTCTCCCAGCTCCTCCGGCACATCCTTCTTATTGTGCACCAGAAAAAAGTTTGCTCCTCCCAGGGAAAACGCCAGGTGATGGGGCAGATGCTCCGCCCACTCCTTATCATTATTTCCCCGGACTATATAGAGCGGTGCATCCGCTCTTTTGGCTTTCTCGATCTCGTCTATGATTTTCTGTGAAGCGATGTCTCCGGCGTGGAGTACAGCGTCACATTCACTTATGATTTTCTTTACCTCCGACCTGAGAAGACCGTGGGTGTCCGAAAGGACTGCTAGTTTCATGGCAACTCCTTATTTATCTGGATTAATCATGTATGACTGCAGACTCTTCTTACAGCCGTTCTTTTCATAAAATTCTTCCACACCCGGCTGCGCCCCGAAATACAACATTGTCGGCGTATGTTCTTTCGCCAGATTCAGAAGTCTGCTGCCGATACCCTGCTTCTGATATTCGGGAAGCACCAGCAATTCTGTAATAGTTCCGAAAAAATACCCATCCGAAAGGATCCGCAGACATCCCACCAGCGTTTGCCCGTCATAAGCTGTAATATTTATTGTTTTTGTCAATGCCGCCTCTGTTTTCTCCGTATCATAATTTCCAGGCCAGATCTTGTCCACAAACGAAAGGAATGTATCTGCACGCAATTCTCTGTCATCAACTTTATATTCCACGGGTATTCTCCTTTCTAGTCCTAATCTAAAACAATGTCTGCTGCTCATATTCCTGGCTTTTCTGAAGCTTCGCCGGAACTTTGTGCAGTGCAAATTCCAGGAATGCATCGTCATAGATCCAGGATTCCAGCTCCTCTTTTTCCAGAATCAAAGGCATCCTGTCATGAACCGGACTTACGGATGCATTGGCCGCAGTCGTCAGTATAACGAAATGGTCTCCATCCTGAAAACGGTCGAAAAATCCGGCCATATAGAGCACTGGCTGATCCTGGCCGGAAAATGTCACTTTATTTTTCTGGGCATCCCACTCATAATACTGCCCTGCTGGAATGATACACCGCCTGCGCCGTACGCTTTCCCGGAACATATTCCGCTCCAGAACGGTCTCGGCTCTTGCATTGATAACCAGGCCTTTCTTCTGATACTGAGGAAATCCCCACTTCATTTCTTCTGCCGACAAATGCGCCGTCCTCCCAGTGATCACGAGGGCGGATTGGGACGGATAAATATCTCCGCGTTTTCCTTCCCGAAATACATCATTTATCTCCGGCGCTACATTTGCAATTTCCTTGATCGTGTGATCGTCTATGTAAAATCTTCCACACATAAATTCTTACCATCTATGTTTTATCTGTTTCTATCTGCATTTTTAGCAGGCTCTGCAAGATCCCGCTAAAAATATAAGGCTTTTTTATATTACTACAAATGTCTGCGGATCACAAGCTGGCGCTTTTGGCCTTCTTATTCTCTCATTTGTTCTTCTCGTATGCCTATCTTTTGATATGCTCTTTCATCCATTCACAGATCCGATCCGCAATCTCGTCACTGTTGTCCTCCATCATCAGCGCATGCGTATTGCCTCGGATTCCCAATTCCGGCAGCGATAACCAGGTGCTGTCCCCTCCCATGGAAAGAAGTTTTTCATGAAGATTTCTCATACTCCCTTCCCAGGCAAAGGCGCCAGGCCACTTATACCCGTCAATGCAGTACTCTTCTCCCAAGAAATCCCCATATACGAAAAGGAATGGAATTTCTCTAAAGGATGAGACGTCTACTTTTTCTACATCCATGTCAGAAGAACTCTCCACAAGGATCACGCCCCGTACATTTTCCACATTTTTAAGAGCAGCCTCCAAGGAAAAAAGACCTCCCTGACTGTGCGCCATAACGATCATTCCTTCCGTCATGCTGGCAAAATACGTATCATAGGCCGCCTGTACCATAGCATTAGAGGTTGTCCATCTGGGTACATGCTGTTTCATAAATTGATCATATTTGCTGTAGTCAAAACGGCTCCCTTCATAGGGCACGCCATATCTTGGTCCCAAGCGGTAGGTCGTCCACCGTTCCGCATAACTGTTGAACATAGGCGGCCCATCATTGATTTCCGGAAACTGTGCCCAGGAAGAACGGCCTCTCTCTACTCCATCGGAAACATTTACATTGAAACCATTCTGAAGGAAACGAAATTCCCATCCCGGTCTTCCGTCCTGGGTACTCTCCCACAGCGCGCCGGAAGATCCGCCGCCGTGAACCATACAGACCGGATAAGGCACCACCGGATCTGCCAGTCGTGTATACTGGACATACATCTGCCCTGCCTGAAAATCTCCGTTTGGATCATAGGTCACCGGAGGGCCTCCTGGCCAGAAGCTGGTCTGAATGGGTGCACTCCCCTCAATGGTCACTTTCTTTCCTCCAATATGATAACTTCCTTTTGAAATAATGCTGACTGCTTTCATCAATATATGCCACCTCTTTTCTTCCATTATTATAACGGACTTGACGCAGGCAAATCACCGGGGCGAGACGCCAAAATTTTTGTTTATATTATGTTTCTCACACATAATACGCCCCATTCAAATCCCCCCAATGTGAGCACATGGAATTCTCTGATATATTTAAATATAAGCTTTTCAGTGCAGAGACGCTATAGCCGCTTCCTAATAGAATGGTATCATTCTCTTTATTCGTCTTTTCTTTCCAGACCAAGCAAATAATATTGATAGATTATATAACCAATAGCTGCCATTTGTTCTCAATTATCTAAGCACTTCTCACATAAATTTCTTTCTCAACTGCAGTAAATATCTTGATGGATAATACCGTTTGCAGCAAATCTCACCATACCGATAATCCATCTCATTATAATAACTAGAGTACATCAATATACAGACACGTTTCGCACGGCTGACACACACAAAACAAATTCTATTTGATTCCTCTAAAGCCTTAGGGTCTTTGTCAACCCACCATCCCGGAAAATGCTTTTCTTCCATTCCCATCATAACAACAACTTCAAATTCTAATCCTTTAGAGCTATGTCTCGTAGATATCGTTATCTGATTATCAGGTTTCCCGATTTTGGAAAATTTGCTAGTATCATAATCTTTGTATTTTTCTTCAGATACTTCTGACCACAGTTTTTGTAGATTCTCCCATTCATCCGGCAACATTTCCGAGTTTTTAAACAAATCTTTTATCTTTAATTCCAAAAAAATGTATTTCAGCCAAACTTTCAGGTTTCCTTTCATTTCCATACTATCTTGCAAAACACCAAGTAAATCCTGTTTCATAAGCAACACATCTGACTCACTTACATATTTTTCATCCCGATGAAGCAGAACTAACTTTTGCCAATATTCAAAAATTTCGTCAAATGAGGATGTACTTTTATCATTTATCCATGCAGAGCACTCCTCAAGCCATTTAACAAAATCCGTTCGTTCAAAGTCATGTTTTGCTATGTAATAGGGTATATCTTCCTCTGCACATTTTATTCCAAGTTCATTACATTCACTATTTTTTGAAAGCAATACTGCAATTTCCTCTAAAGGAATATCTGCTTCAATACATGCAGGGATTATCTTTTCAACAAAAAAATTGTATTGTTCCTCTAAACCATTTTTGCATGATATAAATCTATACTCAGCTTTTTCATCTTCTCTTGTCATTGCATGGTAATGACGTGGAATGTTAAGTACAACTTCTGAACCGTCCACAATATCCTGATTGCTTCTATAGTTGTTCTGCAGTTCAATTGATATTGTATCTTTCCTATTATATAATTCCATCAAATAGTCTGGTATTGCACCAGAAAATCCATAGATTGATTGATCCGGATCACCCACTGCAAATATTTTAATATCTGTCTGAGTAAATAAAGCCATAACCATCTCATGTAACGGCTTCCCTAAATCCTGATATTCATCAATCACAAGCCACGGAAATTTGGCGCTAATACATTGTCTCACATACTCATGCTCCTGCAAGATTTTTGTAGAGATTAAAATAATTCCCTCATAATCAATGTACCCAGCCTCTAATACTCTTCTTTCAAATTCAACTGCGATCCTATGAGCTGTAGGATCTGAATTTACTTTAACACCACTCATTCCTTTTATTTGCAAAGACCGCTCTTTATCCACATTTGTTTTACTAAATTTTTTTATTCCTAAGTCTTTAAGCACCTTTTCATATATTTGTGTTTCTAATTTTTTCGGTAAGACTTTAATCGGTAGGCTAATTCCATAATCATATAGTTCCGCAAAATTAGCTATTATTTCTGAAATACAAAAGGAATGCACTGTACCTAGAAATACGTTTCTTCGTTTTCCATATCCTAATTTTATCAATCGTTCTTCAAACTCTCTTGCAGCTTCCCTACTGAATGTTAAACAGGCTAATCCTTGTGGCTCTTTAATTTCATTATTCAGTAGTTTCATTATTTTTAATGTAAGAATAGTTGTTTTTCCACTTCCCGGCCCTGCTATCACAACGGTACTATCATCTGTATCATAGGCAGCTTTTTGAAGCGGATCTGCTGAAATCTGCTCTAATTTTTCCGTATAATAACTCATTACCCATCCACTTTCTTATATATGTAATCTATTGCAGATTGAATATATCCTGGAATATGCTCTTTCATACATACACCTGATAATCTCTGAGCGAATCTTCCTTTTCCAATGCCATTTCCTTCAATTTTATTTAAGCATTTCCAATACTCACCCGCTTTTAACTCCTTTTTAAAATTTTGTTTTTGCTGGGCTCCACCAGTAGTTAATTCTGAAAACAAATCACTAATTACTTCAAGGGGCTTTTCACTATTATTATTTGGAATTGCTGCACACTCCATCATGTCAACTTCAAATGTATAATAACCAACAAACAAGCCCAATGAATAGAATAACTGCTCTTTTTCCTCTAGATCATCTGGCATTTTCTCATTACCATTTAAGCCAAGTTCATTTATCATCTGCTCAATAATTTCCATTCCCAGCCAGCCACTTTTTTCATCAGAGTCATCATTATCCATCTGGTGGTAAACTCGTTCCTCTTCTTCATTTACATAATAATAATCTCCATCCGTTATAACCGCGTATGGAATATCCAGACTTCGCAACAATTTCACATATGGAGTAAAATTAGTACAGTTAATATTACACACGATAATACCTTTCTCATCAAGTGGTTTCCCCAATAAATCAGCAAATCTTGGAATTAAATACTCCTCAGCAATTCCCTCTACCAAAATCACCGCCTTTCCAAGATAAATTTCCCCCCTTTTAACATCCAGATACCTTTCAACATCTAAAAACTCCCCATCACACATGGGCATTGTTGCTGTAGCATGTATCACTGTTCCGCCTTCTCTATCATCATGCAGATGAACAATTGAATCAATCGGTGCTATCGCAGTAATATGCGTAGAATGTGTTGTAAGCAAAACAGAATTGCTGCTATTTTGTATGACATCTCTATATATCAATCTTTGATTAACCGGATGTAGATGAGCTTCTGGTTCCTCAATTGCTAAAATAGTAACACCTTTTGAAATCGGCATATTTTCAGACATAAAAGTATACAATTTATCTTGTTGAATCTCTGAAATATCATCATTAAGAAAGTAGTTCCCATTTTTACTTTTCTCATAGGTATCTTTCAGTATCTTGCCACCTTTAATTGATGATAACTCCATATATTTCTCTGCTTTTATCAAAGACGGAATCGTCTTATCCTGCAATAATTGTAAAATCATAGAAATATATAAGATGTTATTCAACCCCAAACTTATCTCTGTTGTATTCCGTTGTGCCATTAAAAGTTTTAACGAAGAAAGTACTTTGGCTGGATTGATTTCCATTGCCCGAAGGGACACATCAAAGTCATTATTTCCTAAAACCATTCCAAATCGCTTATTTATATTATTCGTAAGATCCACTAATTCATCTAAATTCAGTATCTTCTCCCCATTTTTTCGGTATTCTTCTGCAATATGCTCTAAATCCTGTTTATCTATTGCATAATTTTTAAGCATCTTCTGGATAGGTGATGTCCGTGAATTTCTCATTTCACCTTCTACATCTCGCAGTGCCTTAACAACCTTTATATTCAAATATTTACGTTCATAAGAACCAAATTTCTTTGTCTCGTCATTTCCTTTATAAATATTGTATTGGTATTCAGCAACTCCCCCTTCATTAATATATGGAAAGAAACGATATGTAAATTTCAATACTTCCTTTCCGTCTTCTGTCATGACTGTTGCATCCTGAAATACAGCTAGAATTGTTTTGTTCTTATCATAATTATCTATAAAAATTTCAATAAGAATTTCTTCTTTGTTCTCCATTGGATTTTTAATAGAGTCATTAAAATCTGCTTCCTGCAACATTCGGTCTTCATCAGAAAGCGTAGGATCTAGTACCAACTGTAATGCCCGCAAAAAATTTGTTTTTCCAACATTATTTTCTCCAATAATAATCTGTTTATGACCAAGGCAAACATCTACATTTTTGAAATTCCGAAAATTTTTTATTACTACTCTTGAAATAAATAAACTTTTCATATTTCCTCCTCTCCCTTTATCGTGCTTATTTTCTCCGACTATAGGTACTTTTCTCATATTCATATCTTCTTCCGTCGCTTAATTTTCTCATATCTGTCTTACATACCGCATATTCCCGGTCATATACATTCCTATCTGTCTTCTAGCCAGATCAATAACATTTTTTATGCTACCTTCGCATTATCATTGATCCCTTCAATAACCTTCCTTATTCCCATCCATACATTCAAATCAGTAAAGATATCCACAACACTTCCTTGATCTGTAAACGGAGATTCCTGCAGTACAGATAAGTCCTTCATCAATCCATTATGTACGATATATTCCACAATCTGATTCACAAAGTAAATCTGTCTGCTGTCCAGATTGGCCTCATTCAAGTATTCAGAAAATGCTTCTTTTGCAGCGTTCATATCCAGGCCCACGATCTCACGGACAAATTCTCCAAGAGGCTTGTCTCCATATTCTGCTTCATATTCGTCCTTCGTCCCCAGATCACTCCACAGAATTTTTTCCAATGTTTTGATATCATCCTGGGTCATTGGCTTATTCTTTTTCAGTTTCGCAATGACGAGGTCATCCTGGTGCTGACGGACATAATATTCGGCCTTTGCCTTATAATTCTTCAGATCATCATTCTCCAGTTCTGACTCTTTCCATTCAATGGACAGAATATCATCCTCGAAGTTTGTGTCATAACGCACCTTCTTTTTAGGAAGATACTTCATCAGATCACGAAGACTTTCCCGGATATGTTCAAATTCATTGATTCCGGCACGATCCAGATAGTCCGTGTGGAGAATCTGATTAATCAGTTCTGCCTGTACCATAATTTCCGGTATGTTTGCCACTGTAGAAATAGCACTGACTTTTTTCAACAAATCACTGCGGGCTTTCCCATATTTCTTTCCTATCAGATAGGCCAGCTCTATTCCGTACATCAATGCATCAAATCGAACTGCACTTGCCTCATCTCCATCCGGCAGAATCAAAGGCGCCAGCTCTTCCCTTACAAGCAACGTATCCTCATAACTCAGGGTCTGGTAGCTGGATTGATCTGAATACAAATCTACATATTTCAGGTGCTGACGGACTGCAAAGTTTTCCCTGTTCAGTTCCTGCACTTTCTCACTCATATGCTGTATCAATGCATTCCGGTAGGCAATCAATCGTTCTGTCTGGTATTCCATATCCTGCAGTTTGTAAGTAATCTGAAATTCCAGATTAAAAATTGCTCCCTGCAGTGCCATCATATTGGCTGTTGCCTTTCCTTTGTTCATACGGAAAAACTCGAAGTTGCCACAAAAATCAAAAATATAAAATTTCTGCTTGTCCTCTCCATCCAACAGACCGGGACACAGACGGGTCCCCCGTCCGATCATCTGCCAGAATTTTGCTTTACTCATAACCTTCTTAAAAAAGACAAGATTCAACACTTCCGGCACATCGATTCCTGTGTCCAGCATATCTACAGAAATAGCAATCCGAGGAAGTTTATCTGATTCCGAGAATTCATCAATGGCACTCTGCGCATAAGTCATATAATTATCGATGACTTTCGCATATCCCGGAAGATTCGGATATTCTTTCCCAAAGATTTCCAGAATCTTTTCCGCATGGTCATGATTCTTAGCAAAGATAATGGTCTTTCCTAAAGTCTCTCCATAGTTGATACGAATTCCTTCTGTCATAAGAATATGTAGCGCCTTTTTTATGGTATCTTCATTGAACAGCCATGAATTCAACGCAGAAGAATTGATTCTTTCCGGAAGTTCTCCATTTTCATTTTCAAAAGTAGCCTCATACGCTTCCTTATCTTCTTCTGACAATTCATCATACACAATTCCCTGTTCAATAAATTTCAAAGAAGATTCTACAGAGAGGAAATCTACCAGATATCCATCTTTAACAGCCTGTGACAGTTCATATCCATAAGTCGGCACACCATTTTCCAATTCAAAAATATTGTAGGTATTTTTATCAATTTCATCCTTTGGCGTAGCTGTCAAACCTACCAACGGCGCATCAAAATAGGTAAAAATGTCTTTGTATTTATTATAAATAGACCGATGGGCTTCATCGCAGATTACCAGATCAAAATGTCCGCAGGTAAACAGCTTTCCCTCTTCGTCCTTTACAAAATCAATACAATTCATCATGGTCTGATAAGTAGAGAAAACACAATGTGCCTGATAATTATCCTTTTCTTCACACAGATTTGTCACAGACAAATCCGGAAGAAGATTTACAAAGCTTCGTTTTGCCTGTGTAACCAGAGAATTCCGATCTGCCAGAAACAGGATATTCTTTACCCAGCCATGCTGCAGCAACACGTCGCACAACGAAATAACCGTTCTTGTTTTCCCAGAACCGGTCGCCATGACAAGCAATGCTTTCCTACGCATCTTCCCTAAGCTGTCACAAACCGCCTTGACTGCACCTTCCTGATAATAACGCCCAGCGATATTCTTATCCACAATAATATTCTTCAGGCTCGTCTTCATAGACTGCAGATTAAACCATTTTTCCAGATCTCGTTTAGAATAAATCATGGATACTTTCCGTTCCGGATACTGACCATCATCAATCCTCGTATCAAATCCATTGGTCAGAAAAATAACCGGTCTTCTTCCATACTGTTTCTGCAGCAGATCCGCATATAACTTTGCCTGCTGGCGTCCTTTTGCCACATCCACACAGGTACGTTTTGCTTCAATTAACGCAAGTGGTCTATGAGCATCGTCATACAGCACATAATCTGCATAACCCACCTCTGATTTATTTGGCATTCCTGGAAGCTCCACTTCATTGATCCAGTTTTTCCCTTCTATCCATCCGGCATCCATCAACATGGTATCAATATAAATCTTTCTGGTCTTATACTCGGACAGATCAAGAGGCTTCGGTACATAAGTCTGCTGCTGCTCTTCACGTCTTGCTGTCAATTGCTCTTTCAACGCCTGATTTTCCGCAATGAGAGCTTTCAGATCAATTTCCGAAATTGGCGACTCATCTTCTAAAACAGGCTGTTTAGATTCTTCAAGAAGTTCTACGTTGAACTCCCCTTCTGTATAATCTTTGGCATAACAATACGCCACAAAGTCCAGAAAGATATACAAATTTTCCAGACATAATTTTGCTTGATCCAGGGTAATCTTCTTGCCATTATGAGCCGCATTGTTTCCCACTCTACGGACAAAATCCAGTCTTCTCCAGAGATCTGAATCTACAATATCCCGAAACTCTTCTGTACTCATCAGGCTGACCAACGTATCCTGATACGGCATGACAAGAGAACCATCTACGGAATACATCCATTTGATAGCAAACTCCATAGCCCGGCGGCAATTAATCACACTTGCTTCTACATCAATATGTAATATTTTTTCGGCCGAAATGGCTACATCTGCGAAAGAATCAAATTGTGATTCTTCCTTAAGGAAATCAAAGTTGGTCATAAAAATCACCCCATTTCTCCATTACTCGAAGCCAAATATCTTTTTCCTTTTATTTCAACGTTTTATCTTTTCCTGTTTCAATTTGAGTACTTTTATCAACACTTTCTTGTAATTTTTCTATTGTTTTTCCATAATTTTTTATCTGGTCATTACTTTCTTTTTCCTCACTTATTAAAGGGAATTCAAATATATCTTCTAACGATAAATGTATCCTATCTCTTAGCGATTCTACTTTTATTCCTGTATTTTTACTATATAGTTGGAGTTTATCTATTAGAGAATCCATTTTTCTTATCCATCCAAACTGAGTAGATCTTGAGAAATGGTCATCATGTTCAAAAATAATTAAGTGCCTGTCTTTTGCACCATTTAGCCATAAAATAAGTTTTTTCCACCATAATAAATCTGTTTCTCCTAAGGACATTCCATATATACAGATAATTCTACTTCTATCTATCATTTTAGAAGCAGTACTTGCATTTCCCATTCTATGTAATTCATTTAATGAAGGTTTAATTAAGTACTTAACAAAAGCAGAATCTTTTGCTAATTCAGGATTTTTTATTTGTTCCACATCATTTAAGCCCATAAGTGGAAATTGATTACACAATCCATGCACATGTATAATTCCTCCAATTGTATCTGTATATATCGTATTTGATATTTTTCTTGTATTAATCTTCTTGTTCGGTATTTTTTCTAGGCATTTATCCAACGCTTGTGTATAATTGAAAGAAACAAAATTATAATTATGTCCACTAGCCTTATACGTATTAAAGACTTCTTTGATAGTAGTAATAGATTCTGGATGAAGCGTTTCATAAAATTTTAAAATTTTTTCTTGAAAAAATTGCCCTATTTTCCCCGAATCATCGAGTTCAAGTTTTCTTTCTTCATTCAAAAGATACGCAACGAACTCTTTTTCAAAATCCTCTATTTGCTCTATCAAATCCTGTTTATTCTCTTTAGAAAATTTTAAAGTATATTCTCCTATCTGCTTTTCAAAGTAAGACCACTTATCTGCATTATCACCTAAATCTTCCGAAAAATCTTTAAGAACTTTTTTCTTGTCTTTTCCGTTTTGGATATAACAAGGTATAAATTGAGCATATTGTGTTTTCATACCTAAACCAATATCAAATCCATTTCCAATCAAAAAAGTAATTTCCATATAGCTCCTTTATCTTTTACAGTAAATTATCCCAATTCAGCATCCGCAAACTCGGTTGTTTTATGCCGTAACGTTCTTATTATCCAAAATATTTCTGCATTAAACAATCAAATAATGTTTGTGTTTCATCTAATGATTTTTGTATGACAGCTTTTGATTTGTCGATCTGCGCGACGAAGGCAGCGAACTGGTTTTGCAATTCTATTGGAGGTACCATAAGACGTAGTGCTTTATATCCACTTATATTAAAATGCTGCTGGGCTGCACCTCCAGTTTTTTCTCGTATTTGGTTCATGCCATGTGGCATATTTGTAAATACTGCAAGAAAAACCGAATTAATTCTATCGTTATCTGGATGTGCAATTATAATATCAATTGCATTGTATCCATCATACTCTTTCGTGACAACACAAGCAGTTCCCGGTGCGCCAGATCTAACCACAAGCACATCATTACTATGCACAATAGACTTTTGATTTATCTTATGTCCTTCTTCTGTAAAGTAAACCCAATCAGCATCTTTCACACACAACTCACCGATATTCAACGAACGAAACGCAGGAATACCCTTGTCTGTATAGTACTGTTTCGGTTTAATCACCACACCAACACAAACCTCAGCTACATCCCCGATTGTACAACAAGTCCATTTGTCAAAGTCGTTTTCTGTTCCAAACATCTCGACAAATCGGGCTTTGATCAACTCATCCAACATCTTAATCTGTTTTTGACACGCAGAAATAATAGTATTGATTTTTGATAAAACGCTTGCCATTTTGCTCTGCATTTCAAGAGTTGGCACTGGAATTAAGATATTATTAAAATCTTTTTTTACGATATGTTTCATAGTTGCGCCATGGGTTTTAGATATCATTTCTTGCAATTTATATTGTACTGCAAAAACATAATATTGTTTATTTACTTCTTCTTTATCAAAAACAACTTTAAAAATATGTTGATTCAATAAAGCCTTTCCATGATTCCATATGTATATTCCCAAACTTCCTGACCATGAAATTAATATATCCCCATCATTAACTTCTATTTTGGAGGGATAAACTCCATCATAATAACCTAAGTCATATGAATTTCCAGTTAGGTCTTGTATTCTAATAATAGGAAGTCCTTTATCTCCTCGATCAGATGGTTTAAAGGCATATCCATTCACATATGTTGCAATATCGCCTAATCGTTTTATCATCTAGTTATCCCCACAAATCCGAATTTATTTTATAATTTGTTGACTAAATTATAATTATTTCATATAATATTATTGAACCACTGAAACCGCGAATGCGACGTAGGTGGTGTTTTATTTTGGATAAATCACAAAACCGTATGTATGCTTTTCATTCGCTTTCAGATTGATCTTTTCTGTCTGTTTCAATGTCGCCATAACTCTTCCCACAAAGCTTTTATCGATAACATTTGCCACACGTTTGGGCAATTCTTTATTCTTTTCATAGCACGAATAATACAAATGAACAAAAAACGATATAAAATCACATATCTGTATAAAGTAAGACTCCGAAGAATCTTTTTCCATAATATCCTCAATCAAATTTTTTATCGGTTGATTTCTATATCCATATGAATACTGTGACTGTATGGGATTATATACTCGAATAGCTCTTGCTGTCTTTCTCATAGGAGCAGTTCTTCCTTTGTCTGTGATAATCAGATAATTCCACTCCCCATTGCTATCATTTTCTATTCTCTGAATATTATATTTCAAAGCATTTTCTAACACAGGATAATCTTCTTTTTTTATTTTGGTTTTATCAATTATCACGTTGATTATCTTCAAATTTAATCCACCAATCATTTTTGTAAATGCAATGATAATCTCTTGCTTTTCCTCTTTAGACCACTTGTACTTTCTATATGGATTTTTGTCTGTCAAAAAATGTTTCGTATGCATTTCTTCACTTACATGAAACCCATATTGCTCTTTTAAATCTTTTCTTAGTTCTCTAATCTTGTCAAAATTATCCTGCCAGTTTTCTGCAGACATATAAATGCTTGTCAAAATAAAATGATCACTTGAAGCCGTAGTAATTCCATCGTCACCAGTTTCATCAAAATAGGCCAGATATGTTTTCAAAAGTTCATTTCATCTCCTTATATTTAATCACCTAACATTTCATCCAACTCCGCCAAATTCTTTGTAATTTCCCTTTCCAGCTCATTCAGATTCGCCATAATCTCCTGTGTAGATGGATACTCTACCGGTATATATTCCACTTCTTTATACTTATTAATGGAAAGGTCATACTCATTATCAACGATCTCCTGTTTCTCTACAAAGAAAGACTGCTCCGTCCGTTTTCGCTCTGTCTCCTGGTCTCGATTTCGGAATCTCTCTATAATATCCGGTATATCATTTTCATTGATCGGATTTCGCTTATCATCAAGGCTGAATCCATCTGCCTTCATATCATAGAACCAAACCTTATCCGTTCCGCCATGTCCTGTTTTTGTAAAAATCAGGATAGCAGTGGATACTCCAGCGTACGGCTTAAACACACCGGATGGCATAGAAATTACCGCCTCCAGACGATTTTCTTCTACCAGTTCTCTGCGGATTGCTCTATGTGCTTTGGAAGAACCAAACAAAACTCCATCCGGTACGATACATGCACATCTTCCGCCTGTTTTCAGCATTTTCAAAAATAGTACTAAAAACAGAAGTTCCGTTTTCTTCGTCTTCGCAACTTTCAACAAATCCTGGGATACGATATCATAATCAAGACTTCCCTTAAACGGCGGATTTGCCAGAATCAGACTATACATATCCCTATCCGTATTCTGATCGGAAAGGCTGTCCCTATATTCAATATAAGGGTTCTCCACACCATGGGTCATCATATTCATAGCACCAATACGCAGCATAGTCCGGTCCATATCAAATCCGTGGAACATATGATTCATATAATGATCTTTGTTTTTCCGGTCAAAAAATATTTCTTCCTTCTTATTTTCTTTCATGTATTCGCTGGCAGCCACCAAAAAGCCAGATGTTCCACAGGCTGGATCGCAGATGATTTCATCCGGTTTCGGATCCATCAGTTCCACCATCATCTTAATAATATGTCTTGGGGTTCGGAACTGCCCGTTTACTCCTGCTGTTGACAACTTCGATAAGAGGTATTCATAGACATCTCCTCTTGTATCTGCCTTTTTCAACCGTGCCATCTGATCATAGATTTCATCCATGGCGGTCACAATTTTATCCAGCATCAGCGGTGTCGGTATTTTAAAGATTGCGTCACCCATATATTTTGCATAAGCACTTTCTTTATTTCCATGAAGATTTTTAATAAACGGGAAAACCCACTCCTGCACGGTAGTGTACATTTTCTGAGCCGGGAAATCATGGAATACACTCCATTTCAACTGATTGCCAGCTATGCTCCGCTCTCCTATCTGTACTTCTTCCGCAAAGATACTCTCATATGGAAGGCCAAGCATTGCACTTTCTTTGGTATGCAGCTTGTCCACATCGTCCAGATCTCGAATAAACATCAGATACGTCATCTGTTCAATCACATCCAGCGGATTGGTAAGTCCTCCGGTCCAGAATATTTCCCATAAACCATCGATTTTATTTTTCAATTCACCTGTTATCATACTATTCATTCTCCCTATTCCATACGTAGGCAGTATAACGACCGCCTCCGATTTTTAGTATCTCACCTTTTTTCACCATATCTGTCAAAGCTCGTTCCACCGTCACACGGCTGATATCCGGACATTTCTCCATAATCTGTGCTCTTGTCATCTTTCCTATGGATCCTCGGACAATCTCACGAACACGCTCCGGTTTCGACATCCCGCTAGTGGCTAACAGCTGTACTCTGGATGAAAAATCACGATAAGCTGCAACGATCACTCCCAGCATATATCGTACAAACGGTGCATCATCATTTTCCTCTTCATGCCAGTTATAGGAACTCTCCTGCAGGGTTTCATAATAAGTTTCTTTTGTCTGTTCGATCAGTTTTTCAATACTGATATACATTCCCACAATATATCCTGCCCGGTATAACAAAAGCAGCGTCAGCAAACGACTCATACGCCCATTTCCATCATTAAATGGATGGATGCACAAAAAATCCAATATAAACATAGGAATCAGAATCAATGGATCACACTGGGAATCCTTGCAGATATCTTGAAAGGCGTCACAGATTGCATCAATATACGCCGGCGTTTCCCATGCCGGAACCGGCTGAAACCGTATAGATTTGTTTCCCTGTTCATCCTCCTGTGCAATCACATTATCTGATGACTTAAAACTACCGCCCGCATTTCCCGCGAATTTATATAAATCCCGATGCAGCTGAAGAAAGATAGATGATTTTACGGGTATATAGTCATAATTTTGATGTATTGTATTTAACACATCCCGATATCCCGCAATTTCTTTCTCATTTCTTGTTTTCGGCATCGTCTTATCACGAACGATTTTTTTCAAACGCTCATCCGAAGTATAGATACCCTCGATCTTATTGGAGGCCTCCGTACTCTGGATTTTTGCAACTTCTAACAGCTGGGTAAGAGTATCTGCTTTCGCTTCCACAAATAGCGTCTGTTCCCCTTTATACTCATGGATCTGCGCCACTAAAGCAACAATATCCGATTGTAATAAACGTTCATATCTTTTCTTATAATCAAAAGTTCTCATGAAATCTCCTTACAAAATCTCAAACTTGGATTATTTTTATCTTATCACGAAACATCGTCAAAATCAATTTTAATCTCGTCATTTTTCGATTTTTGACGATGTTATTTTTGAAATGACGAGTTTCTTTCACCGCTGTCACTTATATACTACATATCGAGAAGCACGATTAGAATAAACTCATTAAAGGGGCCGCCGCATCCATTAAGAAATCCCCCTGGATGCGTCAGCCCCTTTACCTTATCTCCTGCTTTTCAATATTCTTCCGCAAAATTCTTTACATCTGCACCTGATAGACTGCTTCATCACACGGAAAATGCCCCACATTCCTGATTCAACGTCCCATCCCAAGCTTCCAGAACCGTACAGATAATCGCCTGGACAGGCGGCTCCGCCTTTCAACGCTTATGCCCCTTCCTGTTTCAGGACCCGAAGGTAATGATTTGCCTCCCGCAGTACATGATCCGCCAGTAGAGGAAGGATGACAGAACGTATGTCGCATCCGGTAATCCCTTTTGCACCCGCTGCTTTGAAATCACGATATCGCTCTGTCGTTTTCAGCGCTTTCCTTGTCAGCGCATTCATTGCTCTGCAGTCCTGCTGCCTGGCTTCTTCCAGCAGCCGACTGTAATCTCCTGCAAATGTATCTGCGGTTTCTATCAGCTCACATTCCGTCGGGTCAAGCAGACCGCGTATAAACAATGCATGCTCCATCATGATCTGATTCCAGAACATTTCCGTCTCAGCAATATTTTCCTGCGAAATACAATTTCCCTCTTCCAGCATCGTTATAATCTGCCGATATAATTCCGCCTCTCGGATGATATGCTCGATCAGCAGCGGATAATTAACCGTATATAATCTACAGGAAGTAACCTCCCGCAATATCTGCTTTTTAAACATGATCAGGCCGTTCAGCAACTGCAGCACACACTGATTCAGCCGCCTGATCTGACAGTCCATCCTGTCTGCCATCTCATGATCCATATATTTCCCACAGTCTGCCCGCAGTCTCTCCTCCGTCTGCGTGATCCGAAAATCTATCGGTACCTTGGTCAATCTTGTTGTCTGCTGCTCCGCCATTACCGTAAATTCCGTGAACACCTCTCCGGAACACAGCACATCTTTTCCCACCATCCCGTCAGCAAGACGAACGGTCCGCCACAGTATTTTTTCAAACTCTTCACGATACCGGCCTGCCTTGTTACTGTATCCCGTCTCGCCCGCCGGAAAGCCCGCCTGAAGGAACAAGGCGTGCTCCTTCATAATTATATAAAAAATAAATGTGTTTCTAATGATGAGGTAACATATTCTTTCGTATCTGTGTATACCTTTATTAGTTTAGCGTTCTTTATAATATATGTAAGTGTCGGGAGTTTGGGCTACATCACCCGGTAAAAGTAGCAGTTATTTGTTCTTTCGAAGCATAGACAAATAGGACATCCGCACGGTATCCGAAATCTGATATCCAAGACTGTTCAGAATATTTTCTATCCCCCTAAGTGCTGCATCTTTCTTTTCTTCGCTGTCAGCCAGAATCTCAAGCTCCAGAAATCCGCCAAGTCCACGTACATTGTCCAGACAGGCGGTTATGGACTCTTTCTGCATCATTGTCCGATCTTTGATCACTTCAGGCTCTGCCGGAGCATATCCGATCACCTGCAGAATATTCCTGCAGATTTCTCCATTCTCTACACCGGTTTCCAGTTCCTCCCGGGTCATCGTACAAGTGTCCAGTTTCTTTCCTTTGAAGTTGATCTGTGCCCGGCTTTCCCCTGTCAGATGGTCTTTCGTTTCACGCACCCGCAGGGCCTCACCATTGGCTCTTATATCTCCCTGCCGATTGTCAAAATATGTATCACATTCTTCAATAAACGCGGTCTCTCTAAATCCCATTTTTAAAAGCTTTCCCTTAATCGTATCGAGATCCGCGACCTGCAGCTTTACTTCCACTTCGATCATTTTGATTCTCCTTTTCTTCTTCATTGAAATATTCTTTTATTCAGGCTCCTCACCGGATAGTTTGAGCCGACTGTTTTTCTATACTTTTATTAATTTTATCATTCTCGTTTCTCACAACTCCTCATATTCGTGTCAGTTTTTAAAACCATAATCGAACCAGTCAGAACCGCCGTCTGTACTCCTTTCCGTTCATGCCTTTAGACTTATAACCTTCTCTTTACTCAACTTTTCTTTCCAGGCCAAGCAGATAATATTGATAAATGATATAGCAAATAGACGTCATAAGGATCAAAATATAAGCCACACTATCTTTCAAAGTTCTGAGATAAAGCGCAAAAACTACAAACCCGATACCCTGAATCATGATTTTGAATTTTTTGTCTTCAAGTTTTCCCATTTTAAATAAACAATAGCGGATTCCTATTACTGCCGGAGAAAACACAACTGCCAGAATAATCAGCAATAACGGCTGCTTATCAGCAGCAAATTTCTTAAATATATTCCTCTCTTGATTATCAATCTCTAAACATTGGCACAACAGCCTTAATGATGCCTCATCAGGTATGCTTTTTCCCAACTCCCATTTCGAAATAGTCTGTCTGGTAACATATACAGAATTTGCTAATTCTTGCTGTGTCATTCCCTTTTTTATTCTCGCTTCTTTTATCATTTCCGAAATTTCCATACACCCTCCACTATCTGCTGTTAGTATCCAGAATACTGCTAATAGCAATAATAACTCCAATACACATTATTAGGACGAAACTCATATCCCATTCCCGTTTAAATAGGACTCCATATATACATATAAAAGCACAAACAGTCAGGAAAATCCACCCGAACATTTTGGGATAGCGATTTATTATTTTCACAATGCATATTGCAACTGGCACTAATAATAAGCCAGCCATACCAAATAATCCAATGGTACCTATCCCCAAGATATACTTTCTACTTTTTCTCATAGATTTCATAACTAAAACCTCCTCGTTTTATACTCTCATTTTAGGAGGTATGTCTGCCAGAGTCACGCAACGGCCATCATAATTGGCGCAACATCCACATTGTATTTTTATAAATTGTGCCTTTTTCTGCTTCCTCGGGTGTTCTGCTATAGTTATACTCTATACATTTTATTTGAATTATTTTTATACGATTATTCGGGATCATGTCTGTTTTGCTCATTATTAACGTAAAAACCTTACCGGCTTTCAGCTATATTTCTGAAAATCGGTAAGGTTTTAATGTTATAGAAATATTTTCCTATTCGAACTCGCAAAGTTCTATTTACTTCATAGTGATTTCCTGCTGTTTCAGTTTTTAAACCGTTCAATTCCGAACTGTTTTGTATATATTCGCTATGTTTTCATCTGATTGTATTGTCATTTTATTGTCAGTAATGTGCAATTTATATCTCAAAATCAACTAATAGCCTCAAACACTATAATTTTTATAAAGCCCTTCAATCCCCCTGCAACCTGGACTTATATGTTTTTCTGCAAATAAATCATATCTACCAGTTGTGTACCTGCTTCATATATCGGGTGGTCATAATTATCTATGAAGAAGTCTTTAATACTATGCGAACGAACAAATCCGCACTTCTCATAAAAAAGGATTGTCAACGGACTATCCCCTGTGCCAACTTGCAGTATAGAATACTTCCCTTTATATGTCGTAGCAACAAAGTCAATTAGTGCTTTACCGTACCCCTTCCCTTGATATTCTGGTTCAGTTGCAATATTTTTAATTTCAAGAACGCCTTTCCCCTCATCTGTTACTACACATTCGCACTTAACTCCATCATCATCCAAAACATACATTGTTCCTCTATTAAGATACCTGTCTATCATATCTTCCTGCTCATCTGCCAATAACAACAGTGGAAGAAATTGTTTTTTATTCTCCTTGATTTCTTTAATTTTCATATCAGCACACTCTCCAAATTCCAACTTGGCAACTTAGGATTTTTTTCGTTTTCCAAAATATTCTACCAGATTGCTTATTCCAGAAATTATCCAAGATATTGCAATGATAATTAAAACTATTCTCCATTCAACTGTCCAACTCGTCTGGTCTGTTCAAATTGATGTTATCAATTTGTTATCAGCCATCTGTTGTCATTCATTATATTACAATATTATATACTAATTTGGCTACTCACAAATTACTAAAATGAAATACTTATATCCATAAGTTATTGCATTACGAGTGCTATTATTGCAATTATTGTAGCTATTATTGATGCCACTGTTGTGACAAAAGAATTAATACGATTGCTTTTAGCATAATTCATTTCAGATAATAATTTCAAATATGAAAAATTATTTTTATAAATTTCTTTTATTTGACTTGTACTTTTTTCATGGTACTCTGCTAAATTCATCTTATCATTGCACATATAAAATTCCCATCCATTACTAAACTTCTCATAAAAATTATCAAATTCTTTATTTTCCACTTCTGAAATACTTTGAATTTTATTAAGTAATTTTTTCAATTGCTTATTGTATGTAATTTTCTTTCTACCTGTCGAAAATTTTGAAAATTCACTTTCAAATATTTTCAACTCCCTATTCCCGAAAAAACGATTATAAAATTCATTTCCATACATAGCAACATATCCACATATGCCAAAATATGGAATATGATTATTCCCAGCATACATACTGTAATTTACTCCATCAAAATCAGAAGAAATAACGTAATCCGCTTCATGATTATAATATGAGATTCCCATATCCTCAAGGTATAATGTATCAATATCAATAGGTTTATTTCTTGTCATGCAAACCATATTAATCAATCGACTCAGTCTACCTTGTTCACTATATAAATAACTGGTAATATAATGCTGGAAAATCAATGGAAAATATTCATCTTTCATCTGTCCTAACATCATATAATTCATGTCATTGTCTTGATTTATAGAATACCCTATTAAATAATCTTTTGATTTAAGTTTTTGAATATTATCATAAATAAATTGATCATACAAGTCATCATCCAAACAACTTTTCAGTATGAAATGATACTCCAAAAGTGCAAAATAACTATTAATCTGTACCCAGGAAATTTTGATTTCCTTAATATAAGGATCTTTCAGCAACTCAATTTCTGCAAACTTTCCATATCCAGAATGGGAGTACTGCAAATGTATATAATCATACTTATTTATTATCGTGGGTTTTTTATAATAATTATTTACTTTAAATTTTTTGCACGGGAGTGAATAGATTTTCTTTAATAATTTAGAAACTCCATCATTAGATAAAACATCGCATATTAGAACATTAGTAACTGCTGACCCTTCATAGAAATCCGTTCTACCTATCCATTGTGGCTTTTCCTTCTCTATATACTCCCGAACCACTTCTTTACTCTGGATATTTCTTTTTATTTCATAATCTTTATATCCATCGGAATTTATATTTTCTAAATAATATTTAATACAGTTTTTCACTTCTTTTTTCATATAAACCCTCCGATAAAGTAATGTTTTGAGTTCAAAAAGTACACTTGCCGTTTCTCTTGTTTTATCTCAAATCCTCGTACATTTTTATTAATGCAGAAACCACTTCACCTTCTGACATCCAATGACGTTTTCCATCCGAATCGCGTTTTATAAAACCATAAGCTTTGAGTACAGCTTTATCATTTTCCATATGCGCTTTTAATAACTCTGGCGGTATTATTTTTCCATACATCTGCTTTAAAGTTAGCGAACTAAGTGATTCACGCACTCTCAAAATTTCATTAGCTGTTTTTTCAATATTTGTAATTTGATCTTTTGTAGGATTCACTGGCCACGGAAAATTATTATATACCAATTCCTTGGAATAGCTATACCCTTCTCCCATTTTCATGCTAATAGAATCAGTCCAAAGTTCATGTACTCTCGATACCAAAATTCCAAAATGATACAACGTTGCATTTGGAATTAAATGAGCCTTATCACTTACGATGATACCACTCTTCATAAATGCCATTGGTAAGTATTTGGATTTACTCGTGACTCTTGGAACTATAATAAAATCACATCCTTCTGGCTGTGGTCTCTGAGCAAATACCGTAGGATCGGCAGCATACTGGCGTGTCGTTTTTGCTTTTGATTCAAGTCTATGTTTTCTTACTTTTTCAATGCGCTCCATAAGTATTTTACTATTAGCAATATCTGTATAATCTGCATTCACAAGCCAAATGCAATATCTTTTTTTATGCCCCATAAGTTCATTTGTTCCATAAAATGGCTTTATATATTTTTCCAAAGAAGGTTCTTTCTTTAAAATTTCATCTTTTTCACCTTCTTCCAAAATAAGATTTACTCCCCCTCTCTCCATATTTCCATTAACCATTTGAGGGACATCACAAATTGGTGTTCTTCTCGATGAAATCACAACATCCTCTGAGCGTAAAGCCCAGTTAATATTCGATATCTTATAGCATGTACCATCCGCTCTATATACATACTTCTCCGTATTAACTGTATGAGTTTTTGGGGAAAAACCTATTACTACACAAAAAACTTGTGCCGACTGGCTAGTATCGTTTGTCCATTTAAATGATTCATAAGCAAAATCAATTTTACATCCCTGTTCTTTCATCACCTTCTGTAAAATAGCAGCTTGTACACCAGAAGTAATACTATCAGTAGATATAAAAGCCGCACGACAAGTATTTGTCATATATTTGAATGCTTTCATATACCAGCAACATACATAGTCCAAATCCCATGACTGATCCACCCCATCAAATATTTTTTTTATGTCTTTTTTTTGCGGAGAATCAGGATCCATTTGTCGCGCCCCAATAAACGGTGGATTTCCCATAATGTAATTAACAGAGGTATTTTCGATGACATCATTCCAATCAATAGCTAAAGCGTTTCCTTCAACTATGTTCAAATTTGTTTGCAGTGGAAAGAAATTTAATTTTTCTCCAATTATTTCTTCTGTCTGTTCCAACATTTGACTTTCTGCAATCCATAAAGCGGTTTTAGCTACCGTTACAGCAAAATCATTTATTTCTATTCCATAAAACTGCATAATAGAAACTTTTATATTCTGCAGTGCTTGTGTATCTACTGCTAAACGTAGCTGCCCAGCCATAATCTCATCGTTTAATTCTCTAATAACAGAATTTTCAAGTCTTCTTAACGAAAGATATGTTTCCGTCAAAAAATTTCCTGATCCACAAGCGGGATCTAAAAACTTCATATTAGCCAATTTTTCTTGAAAAGCTTTTAAATATTTCGTTCTCCAACTATCTGATTTTGGTCGTTTCTTTATCTCTTCAAATTCTTGTCTTAAATCATCCAAGAAAAGCGGATTAATCACTTTATGAATATTAGAAATAGAAGTATAATGCATCCCGCCTGAACGTCTTGTTATCGGATTTAACGTAGCTTCAAAAACTGCGCCAAAAATAGTAGGACTTATTTCAGACCAATTAAATCCCAAAGACGCTTCATCCAATATCAACCTGACAAGTTCTTCTGAAAAACTTGGTATTTCAATATCAATATCACTAAATAACCCACCATTTACATATGGGAATGCTGCCAGTTCCTCATCAATATATTTATCTCTTTCCTTAGGTTCCTGATTTAATATCTTAAATAGTTCTTTAATTTGACTATGCCATAATTTTGCCGGAAACTGTTCCATATAATCATGGAATGCGCTTTTCTTTCCAAAGAGTCCGGCATCTTCAGCATATAGGCAAAATACAAACCGAACACATAACATATTTAGACTTCTCAGTGTATGTGGATCATTTTTATCAACATACCTTTCTAAAAGAGCGTCATATATTCTCCCAACAAGAACACCTGCTTGTTCTGATAATTGTTCTTCCTTTTGTATATGAGGATTTTCTCCAACCTTTAAAACGTTCAATCTGTTATACTCTAATGGCAAATCTTCTAAATTTACAATTGAAGGATCACTCCCCACATCATTCATATCATATATATAGAAAGTACGAAAATTACATATAATAATATAACGTGGATGCTCATCCACCGGCATATTAACCATATAACGTTTTGCCTGTTCCCAAGCAGTCAAAAGTTCACCATTTGACTGCTTTATTACCTTATGCAAATCAATTTTTGCACTTTTTTGTTCTATTAAAACTTTTACATCTTTAATATAACCATCTATAAATGATGTATGATCTAACATAACAGGACGTTCAAAATCAATATATTCCGTAGGTAAAGGTATATCAAAGACATTTCCCAATAAATCCAACCAAAATTTTTGAGATTCTTGCTTCTCATTTCCTTTACCTCTCCATCTACTCACAAATTCTTCCGCTTTTCTTTTTGTATCATTCATACTCTTCCGTCTTTCCTTTATCTATAAAAATCTTTAATATCTCTAAAAATTATTTTTCTATTATTTGCACTTTCAATTATACTTTTCCTCGATAAGTATGTAAAGTTAATCACTCAAATATCTCCTTAAACCATTGATGCGACCAATATTCTCTTATAATGATTTAAGCAACGTAAAAGAGGAGGCATCCTCCCCCCTATCACTATCTTGTCCCTCTGTCCCAGCTCCGCCTCTGTGTCCTTTTCTGTTCTTCTATCGCCTGTTCTCGCCGCCTTTCCATATGGACAATATTTTCCACCTGTTCGTGTCCTATCGCATTTTTCACACGATTAAAATCTCTCACTATTCCCCATAACTCCTGATTTTCCTCATACACTTCATGAAATCTTTCAGAGAGGTTGTCTGCCTTTTCCACTGCCCGGTTGTAGGACTGTTGCAGTTTATTAAATCGTTTGGAAATATCAAGATAAGAAGAATATACAGAGCGCAACACTTTAACGATTTTCTGCACCATTGGCTTTGCCTTTTTCTCCCGGTAAGTCTTTGCCAATTCCAGCATAGCAGCTTCCGGCAAGGCTTTCTCCGGATCTGTGGAAAAATCTATCGCCAATCTTTCCATATTTTTAACCATAGGAGCAAGTTCTTTCATACGCTTCTGATATTTATCTGCTTGTTTCTGCGCTTTCTCTGCTTCCTGCCGAGATTTTTCCAAATCTTCCTTCAAAGAAGAAATTTCATCATCTACCTGTATCAACTGTTCATGGAGATTTTCGTTAATTTCCCTATATGTGTCATTTTCTTCCTGCAATTTTTCTTTCTTCACTTCCAGTTCTGCGACTTCCTTTGCCCGCTCCCGTTTTTCGAAATCCAACAGAGACAGATGCTTTTCATGTGTGCCTTTCTGCTCCCATTCAATCCCATTCTCCAACATAATTGAAGCAAGCTGCTGCTTTTCAGCCGCCACCCACTGATTTAATTCTGTCTCCATTCTCGTACCGCCTTTGAAACCAAGCGCTGACAATGCCTGTTTCAAAGATACCCTTGTATCCAGACCACGCTTACTTCCTGTTGTATATGGTACAAAATCTATATGTAAGTGCGGTGTGGCCTCATCCATATGAAGATGAGCAGAAAACACTCTTAAGGTAGGATTTCTCCGTTGAAAATTCTTCATATATTCGTCTAGTATCTTCGCTGCCATCTGTCCCTCTTTTGTTGTCGCTCCCATATTGTCTTTATCCCCGATCTGCAGGATAATCTCATGGAATGGCTTTTCCTGCTTTCCAGAACGGATCTTCTCATAATAATCTTCAATCTTCCGGTCTTTTCTGGTCTGTTTGGAATTATATCGTTCAAGTGCCTCATCAAATAATTCATGGTATACTTCCCGAATATCCTGATTGCAGTATTCTACATTCCAGTGACTCCGTTTCGGATCTGTATTCTTTGCATGAAATTTTCTACTGTTGTGGTTAACAGAACCTTTACCTGTCATAAAACTAATCGTTCTCTTCAATAACTCTCCTTTCTCCCTCTTGGGGTAGTATTCAGCGCCAGATATGGCGCATAAGCTTTGTTACTTTCGTCGAAAGTAACGCAAAAGCACTTTCGACAGCCTTCGTCCATCAAAAGTACCCTTGCGCCCTGCGGGGCTGTTTCCGTTCAGCGATATTCTTCCGTCTGCATCATCTGATTCTTCTCTTTGTCTATGATTTACAGGTGCGTGCCACGCTCCTGTTATAACTCAAACAAGAAGAATCACTACCAACGAAAGTTCTCCTGTATTCCTTTCTTATCCAGATACCCCTTTCTGGCTTTTTCCCGCTCTTCTTCAGTCGCTGCTGTTTTCGACTGCGTATACAATTGTCTATTGACCAAATGATCCATCTTTTCTTCAAGTCCCTTGCATATCTCATCTGAACAACTGTAATCATCCAACAAATGATACGAGACAAGCTGACGAAATAATGTAAATGGAATCTGTACATTCTTTATTTCCATACACTTCTCCTTTCAAGGTGGCAAGATGCCCTGTTCTTAAGAAATGGTCACCTTGCCATCTTCCTTTATTCTGATAATATCCAAAACCATTGGTTTCCCCGTTTGACCGAATCGATCTCCAGTTCCTGTTTTGCATTCCGCAGAGTTTTCTTCTTGATTCCCTGTTTGCTCGCTTCTTCCTCGATCTTTTTCTGTGCCATACCGCCATCAGCCAGAATATCCAACAGAAATTCCTTCGCTATCCGACTTTTTTGTCCTCTTGCATCTCCACTCAAAAGGTCATCTGCACTGATATCATACTCTCCGATCCACTGAAATCCTGTTTCTTTGTCTAATCGGAATGCGACGGATTTTCCTTCCGGTGCAAGGGAACTTTTCACATGGCACATTACCCTTGTCTCCGGTTCGTCCTTCAGCCTCCCCACGATCAGGACACTTCTTGCCGCAGCTTGAAAATCAATGGATCCAAGGCCACGATAAGAAGATTTCCCATTGCTATTTTTATTCATATGACCGATCAGAATGATCGCACAATGATATTTCTCCGCAAGGACTGCCATCCGCTTCATCAACGGACGGATTTCATTGGCCCGATGCATATCCACATCTGTTCCTAGGAATCCCTGTATAGGATCCAGCACCACCATTCTTGCTTTCGTTTGCATGATTGCTTCCTCAAGCCGGACATCCAACATAGTTAATGGCTGTTCTCGATCATCGATGACCAACACTCTGGAACAATCTGCCCCAGCCGCAAGCAAACGAGGTTTTATCGTATCCCCCAATCCATCCTCTGCCGTCTGATAAATAACATTAACAGGCTGTATAGGTTTATCTTGCGATAGCACTTCTTGTTTCAGATTCTCTTCGCTATCTTGCTGTGCTTCTTTTTGGGATTTCTTGTTCAGCAAGATTGGTTCTCCTCTGGTCAGTTTAGCAATGATCTGAAGAACCATCGTTGTTTTTCCTTCTCCCGGATCCCCTTGTATGATCGTAACTTTCCCAAAAGGAATAAACGGATACAATAGCCATTCGATCTGTTCCACTTTCACCAATTCCATGTTGATCAATTTCAGCTCTGGCTCTGATCTTTTCCATTCTGCCTTCTTATTTTCTATCGTCTTCAATTCTATCTACTTCACCTCTTACCCTTCCGGGCAAGTCTCTGATGAACAGATAATTGGGAATTGTCGTATCTTACAATCCGTGATATACTTAATCTGCGAAGATGGTATATCAGTAAATCTGATTATCAGAGAACTTGCTCAGATATTTTGTCTGGGCTTTTTCTTTTTTCCAGCCCTCATTTCTTCACCTCTCAAACAAATCGTCTTGTTGGAATCACTATAATCTCAAACCTGCTTCCTTCCATCAATTCAATCAACACCACATGATCTGACTCAAAATCCACAAGGATAGAAGCAATTTCTAACTTCTTAGAGCGATTCAAAATTTCATACACTTTGTTGACCATCTTTTTTGTTTTCATCTGTATTTCTCCCTTCCGTAAACCCATTCAAAATTTCCAACATGGTTCTGATTGGAGTAAATAATTCCTCTCCTGCATCATTCAATGTGTTCAGACGTTTTAATTCTGTCTCAATCTCCCGGAGCTGTTTTCGAAACTGCACCAGCATCAACGGATTACCAACAGCTGTGATTTTTTGATATAAAACGCTTTCAATAATGTACTCTTGTCTGGTTTGATATCCACAAAGTTTCACCCTCTTGTCCAGTTCTTCGTTTTCTTCAGGAGACATTCGAAAAGCAATTGTTACATTACGCCAGCGATTCTTTTTATCCATATTTTTTTCACTCATTCCATGAATCCTCTCTTTCCTCATTTAACCTGTCTGCCATATCTTTCTGTATCGTAGGAAATAAATGTGCGTATCGATATGTGATCTCAACACTTTCATGCCCTACTCTCTCTGCAATTGCCACAGCAGAATATCCCATATTAATCAACAAGGATACGTGAGAATGCCGGAGATCATGGATACGGATCCGTTTGACGCCTGACAGCTTTACTCCCCGATCCATTTCATGATGGAGATAACTTTTAGAAATCTGAAAGATTCGATCTGTTTCCTTCAGTCCATACAGCATACTTAAATAGCTTTCTAGCTCTTCACTCAAAAATTCCGGCATCACTATAATTCGATTACTTTTCGGTGTTTTAGGATCTGTTATGACATCTTTTCCCTCTAAGCGCTGATAAGATTTATTGATGTGTATAGTATGGGATCGAAAATCCAGATCTGCCGGTGTTAAGGCTAAAAGCTCCCCCATTCTCAATCCACACCAATAGAAAATTTCAAATGCATAAAAGGATATGGGCTTATCTGCAACCGCTTCAATGAACTGTGTATACTCTTCTTTTGTCCAGAAAAGCATTTCCTTTGATTTTTCTTTCCCCATAGATCCAGCCTTACGTGCAACATTACTTTTCAAATCATAAAAGTTAACCGCATGATTCAAAATTGCACTCATTTGATTGTGGATTGTCTTAAGATATACCTGCGAATATCCCTTTCCATTGGCATCTCGATGATTCATAATCATGTTTTGCCACTGACGGATATCAGCCGTCTTGATCTCCTGTAGTTTTCTGTCCGTAAAATACGGGAGAATCTTCTTATCAACAATATGCTTTTTAGTCAGCCAGGTATTATATTTAATCCTGGGTTTAATATCGTTCAGATAGATATTCACAAAATCTCCGAATGTCATATCCAGACTTCTATTTTCCTTTAATTTGAAAGCCCTCTCCCAGTCTTGCGCATCACATTTGCGCTTAAATCCCCTCTTTGTCTTTTGCTTTCTGGCACCTGTCCAATCCTTATAATAGGTGCGAACTTCATAAGTATTAGTCTTTTTGTTTCTAATAACTGCCATCCATTTTCACCTTCTTTCTTGAACTCTCACATTATTTTGTTTCGCTCATACCATAAACACGTTCTTCAAAATATTTACGGCTAATTTTGCCCTTAACAACCACAAATCCCTGTTTTTCCAGTTCATCGTTCAGCTTGCGTACCAGACGATATGCAAAGGAATCAGATACTTCTAATTCCCGGGCAACTTCTTTCGCTGAGATAAATAATTTGCTCGCCATATTTTCTTCCTCCTTTCCCTTTTTATAAATTCTATCAGTTCACTTCTGAACGGTACGCTTGTATCATAACATTTCATTTTCGAAATGTCAATAGAATAATTTCAATATTGAACGGTTTATTTTTATATTTCATTTTTGAACTGTTTATGCTATAATAAGAGACAAGAACTGTGAAGGAGCGATCAATTATGACTGTTGGAGATAAAATCAGGAAATATCGGTTAGAACAAGGATATACCCAAAAAGAATTGGCCATAAAGGCAGGACTAAGTGAGTCAGCTGTAAGAAATTATGAACTGGGGAACCGCACCGCTTCCCAGGATCAATTAGAAAAAATTGCCAATGCATTAAAAATCAGCCCATTCGCACTGGCTGATCCAAACTTTGATACCTATATAAGTGTTATGCATTCCCTATTCGCACTGGAAGACCAGTATGGACTCCATGCCTACAGAGATGAATCTGGAGTACCTCTATTGATGTTCAAGGATAAAGGACATGATTCATTAAATATGCTGGATCAAGTTGGTGAATGGGCAGATATGTACCAGAAATACAGAAACGAAGACATTACGGAAGAGGAATACTTAAGTTGGAAAAAACGCTATTCCTTAATTACACACATTTAACACAAAGGAGAATTATATGAGCGCTGGAATTTGTATCATGAATAAAAATGCTATTGCTCTTGCTGCGGATAGTGCTGTAACTGTCGGAAATCATTTAGCAATACACAACTCTGCGAACAAACTTTTTAATGTATCTAGAGTGGCTCCTATAGGCGTAATAATTTATGCTAACGCCACATTTATGAATATCCCATTTGAGCTTATTTTAAAACAATACAAAAAACAATTAGCAGATAACACTTTTTCTACTTTACAGGAATATGTTAAAGATTTTTTTCAATATCTTATTCAGAATGTTGATCTATTTCATTTTAAGACCAATGAAGTATCATATATTACTTCTGTAGTTACAGATTTGCTTTCTGGCCTTATAGGGGATTATCAAAGACTTCTCCAAGAAAAAATCTCCAAAGTTAATCGGGAATTAACTCCAGAAGAAATAGAGAATATACAAGATGAAAGTATTCGCATTACAATTAATTATATAGATCAACAAAATATACTGGAAAATACTCATTTTTATGAATACTTAAAAGACCAATACATAGATACCATTCACCATCTAATAACTACAACTATACCTTGGATAAGTTCTAAGGATTTATCTCTCTTAAGCGAAGAAATATGTAAATTATTTGATAAAAAATTTTTTAGAAATAATTTTACAGGTCTTACCTTTGCTGGATATGGTGAAAATGAAATCTTTCCCAATATGATTCATGTGCATCTTGGTGGAATAATCAATAATGATTTACGTTATACTATCATAGAAACCAAAAATATTCAGGAAAACGATCCTGCGTTCATTTTACCATTAGCACAGACAGATGTTATGCAAACATTTCTGTTCGGCATAAATGATCAGCTTTTAAATGAAATAGCCCGAAAAACAGAAGAACAAGTACATTTTTGTTTTAATAATTTATCCCCTTCTTATTTTTCTGATGGGAAGAAGGACAAGGTAAGACAAATTATTTTAACCAGTATACAACCCATAATTAATCAAATTGCTTTAACAGCTAATCAAAATTATTTATTGCCAATAACACAGTCTATATCCTCTCTTCCTATTGAAGAGTTAGCCCTACTGGCTGAGTCTATGATTAATATTACATCTCTCAGGCGTAAAGTTGCTCTTGATAATAATATAGGAACAGTAGGAGGACCTATTGATGTTGCAATAATTACTAAAAGTGATGGATTCATATGGATTAAACGCAAACATTATTTTAAGCAAGAATATAATCCTCAATATTATTACTCTCATTACTGGAATATAGGAGGGAATTTTAATGGTGAACCAAAACATATCTAACACAGCCAAAAAACAATATCACGAATATCTTTTAAAAAAGCATATGTCACAAGCAACAAATTTACCAACTCAATTATTATCAAATAAATATGTCAAAAATTCAAATTATCCTTCTCCGAACAAATAATATTGTCATTTGATTGTCATAAGGTATAGAAAAAGCCCGCACCCCCGCATAAATGCTGGGATTGTGGGCTTTACTCTCCTATTCGAACTCTATCGTCCCCGGCGGTTTACTGGTCAAATCGTAAAATACCCGGTTAACCCCCTTGACCTCATTAATGATCCTGCTCATCACCTTCTGCAGCACCTCATACGGGATCTCCGCCGCCTCGGCTGTCATGAAATCAATCGTCTTCACCGCACGCAGCGCCACTGCATAGTCATAAGTCCTTTCGTCTCCCATGACGCCAACAGAACGCATATTAGTCAGTGCCGCAAAATACTGGTTGATCTCCTGGTCCAGTCCGGCATTTGCGATCTCTTCCCGGTAAATAGCGTCAGCATCCTGCACGATCTTTACCTTCTCCGCCGTCACCTCTCCGATGATACGGATGCCAAGTCCCGGTCCCGGGAACGGCTGGCGGAATACCAGCTCTTTCGGAAGTCCCAGTTCCAGTCCTGCTTTTCTTACTTCGTCTTTGAAAAGATCACGAAGCGGCTCGATGATTTCTTTAAAATCAACGTAATCCGGAAGTCCGCCTACGTTATGATGAGATTTGATCACAGCGGATTCTCCGCCCAGACCGCTCTCTACCACATCCGGATAAATAGTTCCCTGCGCCAGGAAGTCTACGGCGCCGATCTTCTTTGCCTCTTCCTCAAACACACGGATGAATTCCTCGCCGATAATCTTACGCTTCTGCTCCGGCTCTGTCACACCAGCCAGCTTGCCATAATATCTTTCCTGTGCATTGACACGGATAAAATTCAGGTCAAAATTCCCTTCCGGTCCGAAGACTGCCTCTACTTCGTCCCCTTCATTTTTTCTGAGGAGGCCATGATCAACAAATACACAGGTCAGCTGCTTTCCGATAGCTCTGGATAGAAGTCCTGCTGCCACAGATGAATCCACGCCGCCGGATAACGCCAACAATACCTTGCCGTCTCCCACTTTTTCACGGATCGCCTCGATCGAACTCTCTACAAAGGAGTCCATCTTCCAGTCTCCTGCACATCCGCAGACATTCCGCACAAAGTTAAAGAGCATTTTCGTTCCTTCCTGTGTGTGGAGCACTTCCGGATGGAACTGGATCGCATACAGCTTCTTTTCTTCATTTTCTGCCGCTGCTGTCGGACAGTCTGCTGTGTGCGCTGTGATCTCAAATCCCGGTGCGATCTCTGAAATGTAATCGAAATGGCTCATCCAGCATACAGTCTTTTCAGATACATCCCGGAATACTTTGGAAGCCTTCTTGTCGATCAGGACTTCCGTCTTGCCGTACTCTCTGACGTCTGCACGTTCTACCTTGCCTCCCAGCACATGCATCATCAGCTGCGCCCCATAGCACAGGCCAAGTACCGGGATTCCCAGTTCAAATAATTCTCTGGAATATGTGGGGGAATCCTCCAGATAACAGCTGTTTGGTCCTCCGGTCAGGATAATTCCCTTAGGATTCATGGCTTTGATCTTTTCAATATCAATCCGATAAGAATAAATCTCACAATATACATTACATTCCCGGACACGTCTTGCCACCAGCTGGTTATACTGCCCGCCAAAATCCAGGACAATGACTAACTCTCTTTTCACCCTTGTTCCTCCTTATATACACTGTCAAAACAACTACATTTTCCTTTTCGAAAATCATTGTATTTATTTATTATAAAGTAGGAAATCCACTTTTACAATGACATTTTTCTACGTTCCTGCGAAAATTCCCCTTAAGAAATAGCCTGGTGTTTCCATTTCCCGCTGCGGTACCTTATCACAAAACAGCTCTCCCGTACCAGCCAGTCGATGATCATAGCCACCCATACTCCGAATACGCCCATGCCCAGATATTCGCCCAGCACATAGCTGAAAATGACCCGGAATATCCACATAGACACCACCGAAATGATCATACACATTTTCGCATCACCGGATGCCCGGAATGTAGCCGGGAGGGTAAATGATAACGGCCAGAACAGCACGCTGCAGACTGCATAAAAAATAACGATCTGCGAAGTTGTCTCTGCTGTGATATCCGACAGATGGTAAACCTTTAAGATGAATGGAAGCGCCACCACAATGACAACATTTGTAATTACCAGCGCTCCGTGGGTGATCAGAATAAGCTTCTTGGTATAGTATTTTACCTGCTCATAATCTCCGGCACCCACGCATCTGGCGATCACGGTAGTAACCGCAAGTGCAATGGCCATTCCCGGCAGAACCTGGAATGAAGCCAGAGTATTGGAAACAGCATTGGCCGCAATTGCATAGGTCCCAAAGGTAGAAACCAGGCTCAGCACAATAATTTTCCCCAGCTGAAACATACTGTTTTCCAGTCCATTTGGTATTCCAACGCTCAGGATTTTCCTGATCAGCATAAAATCAGGGCGATAGTTCAGCGACGGGGTCACCGATATTTCTCTCCGGCTGTCACAGAGAAGCACCATGATCAAAACCGCCGCAACGATTCTGGAAACCAGCGTCGGGATCGCCACTCCGGCAGTTCCCATGTGTACTCCATAAATCAGGATCGCATTCCCCGTCACATTGATGATGTTCATCACAATAGATACCCGCATGGATATCCGGGAATTTCCCATCGTCCGGAAAATGGCCGCGCCGCCGTTATATAATGCTATAAAGGGAATCGATGCCGTTACGATCAAAAGATAGGTATTGGCATGGCCCATCACTTCAGCATCAATCTGTCCGAACACACCATGCAGGATCCAGTAGCGGCAGACATAAATGAGCAATGTAATCGCCACTGCGCAGATCGTGATAAACCAAACCAGCTGATCTGCAGCCTTTCTGGCACCTTCCTTTCTTCCCTGTCCCAGATACTGCCCCGCCACGACAGCGCCTCCTGTGGCCAGCGCTGAAAACACATTGATCAGCAGCACCATAATATTGTCTACCAGGGAAACACCAGACACTGCTGCTTCCCCGACGCTCGCCACCATGATACTGTCGGCCATCCCCACCAGCACAGCCAGCATCTGTTCAATGATCAGCGGGATGATCAAAGCAGTAAGCTCCCGGTTACTGAACAGATAATGGCTTCTATCCTTCTTTTGTACCAAACTTTTCAAGTTCTCTCATCTTCCTTTCCGACTCGAACCATTATCCTCTTTTCACGAATATTTGTCAATGCAGTTTCCGATAAGCGCATATAAAAACAGGAGCAAAGCATATCTGCTTTACCCCTGCATAGTCCTTTTGCTGCTGCATTTCTATGCCGCTACAAATTCTCTGATATCGTTCCAAAGCTCCTCACAATCGTCGCCATAGACTTTTAATTCAATCTTTTTCTGGAATCCAAGGTTCATAAGGCCGAGCAAAGATTTCGCGTCAACGATATACCTTCCGTGCTTCATATCCATATCATATGGATATTTCGTGACCTTCCTTACGAATTCCACAACGTCATTTGGGCCCTGAAAGACAACTAATCTTTTGTTCATAGTAACCTCTCCTTTTCACAGGCACTATATTAACATATTTTTTCAATAATGCAACAGCAAATTTTTATGCATGCTGATGCAGATACTTCTCCCTTGTAGCAAGGCCGCCCCGGATATGGCGTTCGGATTTGTTGACATCAAGCACCTTCCTGGCTTCTGCCGCCAGGGCCGGATTCACCTGCCACAAACGCTCCGTCACATCCTTATGTATCGTCGATTTACTCACCCCAAACTGCTTTGCCGTCTGCCTCACTGTGGCCTTGTGCTCGATGATATAGTATGCGATCTCCACCGCCCGCTCTTCAATATAATCCTTCAAGAAAAATCCCCCTGCACATCTTGTTTTTACAATCTATGCAGGGGGAAAGGAAGTCATGCTCACTTACTTAGGAAAGTTTCCCGCTCACTTCTTTTTTATATCCGGGGAACTTCGTGGCAATCCGTTTCGGCATATCTCTTGGAGCGCTTATCTTCACTCCAAATAACATTTTGACAAACCAGGACATAAACACCAGTACAATGATCGGGATCAGGCAGGAGGTAACCAGCATTACAGCAATCGTTTCAATAAAATGGTTCAGAAGAGTTTCGCCTTTTTTCAGCAGCCCCTCTGCTCCATCCTTGATCTTGGATAAGGCTTTCTCTACAATATTACCCTCTGAATCCGTACTTTCATCTATTTCTTCCGTGATTCCCTCCGCCTCTTCCATCGTTTCCTCAACACTCAGATCATAGGTTTCTTCTATCATCGCCGAAACATTCATACTGATTGGGATGATCAGGAATATCACAAGTCCAAATGCGGCTATTTTCAAAGCCAGCACCTGAAGAAACGTCCGATTCACACATATCCCCACTATCAGCAGTGCACATGCTACCGGAATCAATATTGTAAATGCTGCATATCCTGTAAGCGTGACCAAATACTTTTCCAGGAAAACAACCATCAGAATGATCAAAAAATACGATGACAGATCCGCCATTTTATTTGCCACAGGTGTCGTCGCGTCGCCGGGTATTGCCGCAAGCGCAGTGGCCGCCGCCGCTGATGTCGCCGTCAGTTTCAGGACATCCTCTTTCTTTTCATCGAGCGCTTCGATTGTTTCCGCATGATTCTCCGGGTCGCTTGCCGCCTTTGAAAAAACAGTCACCGAAAGAATCATCACCAAAAGGAGCACAAGCACTGCCGCTGCTTTTCTCCTGTCAATTTTATGCATGATCTTTAACATTTTACCCTCTCCTTCATCTTCCTCATTTGTTTTACCCGCCCACAAATTATCTGAAATTCTGTTTTTGCAGTACATTCCCCTCTTCTTTATTTCCCTCTAAACAGTATACACGAAAAATAACTGAAGAAAAGTGGTACAAACTATTTTCTCTGGTTTTTTCCCTTATTTCTGCTTCCTGTCATCAAGACCATATGCCACACAGGAAAAGGACGTATCGCTTTTCGCAATACGTCCTTTTCCTGCACCATCTACGGAAATCTCGTTTTAAGATCCCATTTATTCCTTTTTTCCCTTCCGGCGCTTCACGCACTCTGTCAAAAGGTACTCGATCTGACCGTTCATTGACCGGAAATCATCTTCCGCCCACTGAGCGATCTCATCATACAGCTTCTGTGACAGGCGCAGGGGGACCTGTTTCTTGGCTTTTGATTTTTCCGCCGCTTTATCCTCTTTTCCCAAAAGCACGCCCCCTTTCCGTCCAGTTTTCCGGCAGCCGATCTGGTGCCTCTTATGTCTGCCGCCGTTACCTTTCCCAGGCCTTCGTTAATACAGTGTTCCGCTGTTTACAATAGGCTGAGCCTCTTTATTGCCGCACAGGACTACCAGCAGGTTGCTGACCATGGCTGCTTTACGCTCCTCATCAAGCTCAACGATCTCGTTTTCATTCAGCTTTGTCAGTGCCATCTCTACCATGCCGACAGCACCTTCCACGATCTTCTGTCTGGCGTCAATGATAGCGGCAGCCTGCTGCCTCTGCAGCATTGCGGATGCAATCTCAGGCGCATAAGCCAGATGGGTGATCCGCACCTCTTCAATCTTGATACCCGCATCTTCTGTTTTCTTCTGAAGCTCCTGACACATGATGTCTGCAATCTCCTGGCTGCTTCCCCGCAAGGATTTCTCATCCCCGCTCTCATTCGTATCATAAGGATACTGCCTTGCCGTATTCCGGATGATTGCATCACACTGAATAGACAGGTAATTCTTATAGTTTTCCACGTTGATCACAGCTTTGGTAGGATCTACCACGCGCCAGATCACAACCGCTCCTATCTCTACCGGGTTCCCCATAAGATCATTTACCTTCTGTTTTTTATTGTCCAGTGTCATCATCCGCATGGAAACCTTCTTTCCGGCTCCCACAGATATGGTCCCGACAGAACCTTCCACCTTTCCCGTTACAACCGGCAATGCTTTTACTGTCGGATTGATCGCCGAGCAGAAAGGATTCGTCCAGAAGAATCCTTCCTGTTTGATCGTTCCATAATAATTTCCAAATAATGTCAGCACATATGCTTCATTAGGATTCAGTACTTTCAGCCCGCACAGAAACAGAATCCCAGCGATAATCAGGATTGTCCCCACGCAGACGCCTACACCGATCAGCACTCCATTTTCGTTCATAGCTCCCACAACCGATCCCGCAATAATGCCTCCAATCCCTGCAATCAATATAACTAACCCGAAAAGAAGCATCAGATATCCACTGGCCGGATGCAGCACTTTTTCCTGTACATTTTCTTTCTTCATAGTGACTCTCCTCTCTCTGAGTTGTGATATCATTTTGATATCATTATCATAGCACCGTATCTGGGAGAAGTCAATCCATTCAGTCAAAAATCCAACATTTAAATTCCCATCTCCATGGCTGCCCCGATCCACAGATCCGCTACGATCCCTGCTCCATATCTGGTCAGATGCGTTCCGTCTGCCGTCACTGCATCATACCCTTCTTTCTCCGCCGTCCGGTTCAAAATATCGTGCAGCGGCAGAAACCTGGCTGCCATATCCCGGGCTGCCTCATGCTCTATCTCTTCAATTCTTTTGATCACCGGGATCCAGTTTGCATACTCCAGCGGATGAGGAAAGATAAATGGCCCCATACACAGAATCTCTGCTCTGGTACTTTCCTTTATCCGCCCGAGAAGCCTGCGGTAATTCTCTGCAAACTCCTGTGCTTCAAGCGTTTTCCCGGTATTCATAAACACTGCCGCATCATTACACCCGATCTGGATACTTACCAGATCCGGATCATGCTGCATACAGTCATACTCAAACAAACGCAGAAGGCCGGACACGGTGAACCCATCGTGCCCGGCATTGCGGATAAAAACCTGTTTTTTTCTTTCTTTCAGTTTCTCAGAGATGATTTTTACATATCCATTTCCCAGCTTTTCCTCATCCACATTCATCTTGTGAAATGCATCTGTAATACTGTCTCCCAAAAAAACAATCTTTTTCATCCGTTATCCCTTTCCTGTTCTGAAATTCTGCCTGCTTTAAATAAGGAACATTTTTACAACTCCTCCCAGGCAGGATACTATAACCAATGCATACGCTATATTAAGCTGCATCTTTTCTTTTGCTTTTACGTGTACAACTATTCCGGCAACGCTTAAGAACCCGAGAGCCCATGCCGCAATCTGCTGCGCCGTATAGTTGGTCGGCAGACTGGTCGCGCTCAGCACAGCAACCGTCATTCCCCAGACACTCATTGCATAAAATATCTTTCTTTTCGCTTTCTCACTTTTAACCAGCAGGAGCAGAAGCGTTCCTAAAATACTGATCACACACAGTCCTACAAACAAAATTACAATCATTCCAATCGCCATAATTATTTCTCCTTTTCTTTCCTCTTTTTCTTTACAAACGCAGTTTAACAATTTTTCATAAAGAAATTATGGAGAGATTTCTGAAGAATTCTGAAGAACCGGAGAAATTTCCAGTCTGATCCGGATACGGAAGGTCCCATCCATCTCCCCGGCCTCCATATCCCCTTTGTAGATCTGCGCAAGCTTACGTATATTTGCAAGACCGATCCTATGGCTGTCTTCCTGACGTTCGTCCCTTCGGATTCCGTTTTCCTGGGTAATGATCACGCATCGATTTTGATTTTCCACTTTTAAAATTATTTCCTTCTCTTCGTCCGCATACTTTTCTATATTAGATATCAGATTGTCAAAGATCCTTTTTAATGAAAAGATATCCATCCTGCCTTCCAAGGCTGCAAGTCCGCTCAGATCTGTCCTGATCGTGAAACGTTCTTCCAGGATCTCTTCCCACTCCTGCACCAGTTGAGAAAATAGAAAGGCAATATCTTCTATATCTTCCCAACGGATTCCTTCCTGCCCCATCAGCTGATCCGTCAGTTCCTTTATCTGCAGGGATTTCTCATGCATCAGCCGTACAGCGTCTCTCAACTCCTCCGGCTCCGGATTTTCCTTGTCCAGCAAAAGCTCCGAATAAGACACCATTGAGGTCAGCGGTGTTCGGATATCATGGGACATAGAGCGTACCCATGCCTCCTTTTCCTCCTGCATCTGCCGTTCTCTCTGATCCAGCTCTCTTCTGGATGCCGCCACAAAATTGATCGTTTCTGCCAGCCTCGTCAATTCATCGTCACCTTCCAGCGGGATCCTGGTCTCCATTTCCTTTTCCTTCAGCAGCTCCACCCCCTGGATGATCTGAATCAGATAAGACAGTCTCTGCCCCAGCATGAACAGGAATAAAACGACAAAAATAATCAGCCCTGCAAGCCCGCACACGCTCCGCAGCCAGACGCTGAATACCCTTTTCTGTACCTCTGTCAATACAATCCCATGGTGCCAGAAATAGTTTTCTACAATAGACCCCGACAAAAAATACAAAAAGCAAAACACGAATAACGATATCAGCACACTGATCAGCAAATATTCCAATATCACGACAGCCAGCTTTTTCCCCTTAATCGACATAATACCCCTTTCCCCATGCCGTTTTGATATATTCCGGATTTCTGGAATTATCTTTCAGCTTTTTACGCAGATTCTTAATATGTACCATAATAGTACCATCTCCCACTGCTTCATCCTCCCAGACACTCTGGTAAATATTGTCCATGGAAAATATCTTTTTGCGATGAGTCAAAAACAGTTCCAAGATCTTAAATTCTGTATAAGTCAGTACAATGACCTCTCCATCCTTCTCTACGGACTGTCTGTCCAGATCCAGCCTCAGATCCTTATAATGAATAATCCCTGGCCGTTCTTCCCTCTCAGCCACCTCTGGAACGGATGCCGGGCCGTAATCCTTTGCTCTTCGAAGATGCGCCCGTACTCTCAGAAGAAGTTCCATATTAGAGAAGGGCTTGACCAGATAATCGTCCCCACCTACCGAAAATCCCATGACCTTGTCCGACTCTCCGGAATACGCCGTCAGGAACAAGATCGGCGCATAATAATGTTTCCGGATCTCTGCTGCCGCTCCAAATCCTGACAATTTCGGCATATTCACATCCAGGATATAAAGGTCGACGGAAGCATCTGCAAGCGAAAGCGCCTCCTGCCCGTCAGCTGCCGCCATTACCTCATAGCCTTCCCCTTCCAACAGCATCTTTACAATATCACGAATCTCCTTTTCATCGTCAGCGATCAGTATCTTTGCTTTCATCCACATTCCCCTTTACCAGATATAATCTATATGATATCCTCTTTATAGTCTCTATTATACCCGATAGTCTCTGCACTCTTCTACTCCTTTCCTGATATTTTCGAATATTTCCCGGTTATATCTATGTGTCCGGTTCCTGTAAAAAGGAAAATAGTTCCAGATCATACTGGCACTTGAAAAAGCGCGCTTTTTCAAGTAAAATAAACTTAATGCCATTTACATAAATTTTACAATGAAGGGTTTGAGAAGGTACACTTTTTAAGTGAGAGAAGGGAGACACTTTTGACACAAAAACACGGCAGCAAGATACTTGACATTACCGGCAGAAGATTCGGACGGCTGACGGCTTTATTCCCTACAGAAAAAAGAGACCAGAACGGCTCTGTATACTGGCACTGTCTCTGCGACTGCGGCAATACTTCTGATATCTCAGAAGCAAAACTGGTACATGGAAATTATAAAAGCTGCGGCTGTCTCAAGACAGAAAACCAGAAAAACATTGCAGGCCAGCTTCATATCATCGACGGCACCTGTGTAGAGATCCTGGAAAACCGAAAGCACAGAAAAGATAACACCAGCGGCTTCCGCGGCGTCTATCAAATGAAAAACGACCGTTACCGCGTTGACATCGGTTTTAAAGGGAAGCGCTTTTATCTTGGCACCTTCCAGAATTTCGACGATGCGGTCCAGGCACGGCTGAATGCAGAGAAAATGGTTCATGGCGGTTTCCTGAAGGCCTATTATATCTGGAAGGATCATGCAGACAAAGACCCGGAATGGGCCAGAGAGAATCCTCTGAAATTTGATGTTACAAAAGAAAACGGGATCTTAACCATTGATCGAGTAGGAGGGAGTGATTAGCTCCCGTCCTCTCACAGCACCGGACATACGGTTCTCGTATCCGGCGCTTTCAATAGTTGATGTGCAGTGACTGAT
>QWCV01000014.1_pt1 | contig 235733 bp, 197 predicted proteins | sample 1972621 | NCBI WGS metagenome assembly QWCV01 (sample SAMN09866699, study PRJNA288562) | Human gut metagenome isolate pre2_stool, whole genome shotgun sequencing... | isolation source: gut | host: Homo sapiens | place: USA: California | reverse complement strand
ACCATTCTTCAGGGCTTTGCCCTTGCTGTCTTTCACGGTCACGCCGGGGCGCTGCACCTTGCCGTTATAGGTATAGGCGGTTTTGCTCAGCTTGATATTAGATACTTTAGGTATCGCTTCTGTTTTGGTTGCTTTGCAGCTTTTGCAAGTATAGGTTTTTACGCCATTTGTAGTGAGCGATGCCTTTTTGGTTACGGTACCGCTATTCCATGTATGCGTATGTTTATCATTTAGCTTAACAACTACGAATGGACTTGAATCTAAATAACTGTTATTGACCTGAATTTTCAATTCATTTGATGTGCTTTTATTGTAGCGGAATCCAATATTGAATTGCCTTCCATCTGCTGTACTATATAAACAATCGCACGAATAGCCGTCTGGATCTCCGCCGCCAGAGCCGCCTTCAACACTATAGTTTTTAATGTCGTATATCTTTCCGTTAGACAGATACAAACGGTAAACAAGCGGATATTTTTCCAATGCCTTGTCATCACATGCTTTAAGCACAGAAACCAATCCACTATCAATGCATTTACTATTCAATACTTCAAACGATTTGAATGTAACTGGATCATTCAAACTAAATGTAACAGTCTTTCCGCAATACTGTTGAGTTACTGGTTGGCTCAAATTTCGATTATTCCGACCATAATAATTTTCAACTCGAAATGAATCGTCTGGATAAACAACCTTCAGACAATTATAATTAAAATCACCTTGAATATACTGCTTATCGGGATCAATGTACTGATAGTCCTTTATGACTTCAAATCTGTTTGAATCACCATAAGGAAAATAATAAGTATGCCCTTTTTCCAGGTTAAATGAAAAGCCCCCGGTAGGGTCTCCCTCATCCTCTGCAATACTGTCTATTTTATTAGAGTTCACCAAGTTATAGTCCTCGTCAAATATGTACATATAATCAGAATTCCAGTAATCCCCACCGGAATAATATGTACCGCTTTCGTTGGCAACAAAAGAATACAGCGTGGCGTGATCCCAATCATAATCACTACTATATAAGTCTTTGAAATTCTTTACCGCAGTCGCTTTGTCAACATAATATACATGATAAACATCGGTATCAATTTGAGTTGTTGAATTACAGAAAACGAACAACGCATTATCATCATTTGGCAGAAAGGCACAATCTCCTACGCGAACATGATCACTGGGTATATAAACGGTAGACAAACTATTATCTTGGAAAGCGTAATCGCCTATACTGACCAAATTGGTGGATAAAGTCAGACTTTTTAGTCCTGTGCATTCATAAAACGCCTGATTTTCAATCACTTTTACACTATTCGGCAAACGAATGCTCGATATCTTTGAACATTCGCCAAACGCCATTTCACCAATTGTCGTCAAATTTTCCGAAAACGCAACTTTTTCCAAAGCTGTACATTGATAGAACGCCCATTCACCAATTTCCGTCACACTGTCGGACATATATATACTCACCAAGTTTTTGCACTCATCAAAAACCCATGCGCCAATACCAGTGATACCATTCTTAATAACAAGAGACACAATACTGTCTGATGACGGAAAATTGCTGTCTGTACTATCAATCACACCGGTACCGCTGATTGTCAGCGTCTTTGTATTTTTATCAAATGCGTACGTCGCATTTTCGCCGCACTTACCGGTGATCGTTGTATCTGCTGCATACGCTGTTAAGTCCAAGCCGGTCGTCACGCTGCACAGCATAAGTATAGATAGCAGAATGCTGATTACTTTTTTCATTTCAAACGCTCCCTTCTTGTTTAGCTCTACACCGGATCATATTGTATGGATCAAGTCCACGATACAATCGGCTTGGTGCTTTTGCGCCAGTGGATATATCTGTGTTTCCAATAACGACTTTGTAAACTTAGCACCATACACATTGGCGATTCTGTACCAAAGAATCTGATCATTGGGCGCAGAGAATTGGCTTTCAATACATTTACAAGAGGCTCCCCTTGAGCGAGAAGCACCCACAAAAATATCGTAAGTCGCACCTGCCTGTTTCAAATCGTTGAAGTTCCTCTGTACAATCGACGCACAATCGCCGTCTGTACACACGGCAATTCTGTGCCCATTGTATTTCAACACCAGGCAACGATCCACCATACGATTTCCGGTGCAATTGTATTCTACTGACGCACCTAGGTTTAACAAATTTTGAATCACTAAATTCAATGTTGTTGTTTTGCCTGTGTTGGCTCATCCCCACAAAATAATCGCTTTCACAAATACTCCTCCTTTTGATATTTTGCAATAATTTTGTATACAGATTTATTATAAGACGAATCGCACAACGTGCCGCACAATAGAACAAATTGTTCTAATCCTATATAGAACAGATTGTTCTAAGATATAATGGTTCCGGTGATGATATGAAATTTCAAAGAATCCGGGACCTGCGGGAGGACGCGGACCTGACCCAAAGCGAGATGGGCCGGGCGCTGCACCTGCCCCAACGCACATACGCCTATTACGAAAGCGGGCAGCGCACCGTGCCGCCGGAGGTACTCATTGCTCTGGCGAACTTCTACGGAGTGAGTGTGGACTACATCTTAGGGCGCAAGAACGACAAAAACTAAGCCACGGTAACAAGGGGTAGTTGTTACTGTGGCTTTTGTTTTATCTATTTACCCTTAATGCGGCGCAGGGCGGTTTTTTCCAGTCGGCTGACCTGGGCCTGGCTGATGCCGATCTCAGACGCCACCTCCATTTGGGTTTTGCCCTCCATAAAGCGCTTATAGAGAATATTGCGCTCCCGATCGTCCAGCTGCCTGATCTGATCCTTGATCATCATCTCGTCCACCCAGTCCGCGTCCGTATTGGCATCGCCCACCTGGTCCATCACATAAATGGTATCGCCTCCGTCGGAATACACCGGCTCGTACAGGGACACCGGGTCCACAATGGCCTCCAGCGCCAGCACCACATCGGCGGTCTTCATACCCAGCTTGGCGGCGATCTCGTCCACCGTAGGCTCTCGGCCATTGGCGGCCATCAGCTGCTCCTTCACCTGCATGGCTTTATAGGCGGTATCCCGCATAGAGCGACTGACCCGCACCGGGTTATCGTCTCGCAAAAAGCGGCGCACCTCCCCTACGCACATGGGCACGGCGTAGGTGGAGAACTTTACATTCAACTCCGTATTAAAATGGTCAATGGCTTTGATCAGTCCAATGACCCCCACCTGGAACAGATCGTCCATACTCTCGCCCCGTCCGGAGAACCGCTGGATCACCGACAGCACCAGCCGCAGATTGCCGCAGATCAGGGCATCCCGAGCCTGCTTGTCCCCGGCCTGGGCCTTGCGCAGCAGGTCCATTTTTTCTTTCTCTCCCAGCACTTTCAGCTCCGAGGTGTTGATCCCGCAGATTTCCACTTTACCGTATTGCACATGCGTCCGCCTTTCTAAGATATGTACAATACGCTTATGAATAGTATGGACCGCTGGGTGCAAAAATATCAGACGGCGCAGGATTTTTTTGTGGCGGGTAATCGGGTTGCAGTATAAAGTGGGCGTTGCACCAATCATTTTATCCCCTCAGTCGCACAAATGCGACAGCTCCCCTTGAAAAAACAAGGGGAGCCGCTTTTACATTCTAATATTGTGTTTTTATCACGCCGGATCCCGGCCGTCAAAAACGGCAAACACGGCATAATCACTCAAACAATAAAAATCATTATCATAGGTGGCAGACAGATAATTCATAAAGGCGCACACCTCCTGCGCGGTTTTTTCCGTAGCAAAAAGAAAATTGTCGTTCAGATCCTCGGCGTACTCCCGCAGCACCTGGCCGTTCAATACTTCAAAGAATTCCGGGAACAACGCCTCCTCATACTCGGTAACACCCACCCGGATTAGGCCGTCTGCCAAGGGTGATACACTCAGATCCCGAGCGCATACATCGTAGCCTAAAAGCGCGCCGCCCAAAAGTCCCGCACTCTCGTGGTCGTCGTTAAAGGTGATCAACTCGCAATCCGCGCCTCGGCTACCAAGCAGATCCACCATCTGCCGGGCAGCGCAGGCTGCCGCCACAGTACACCGGATCTCCTGGCTTTCATCGTCCACAAAATTCTCCAAAAAATCCGTGACCCGGCCGCCGATCTTGACGTCCGTCATATAATCTGCCAACTGGTTGGAGCGGCAAACGCCCCGATACCCATCCGGCTGCAAATCGCAAATGGCAAGTCCCTTCAACAAAAATCCCTTCTTTGTGTTAAATGTGCAAAACGGTCTTGACCACCGCCAGCATCTCCCGCATCCAGTAGGTGCCCAGCAGGTACACATCGGTGGCCGCCGGTGTGGAGCTGGCGGTCAGACCCGCCCGCCGACACAGCAGCATGCCCCGGCGGCAATGGAAATCCGAAGTCACCACCGTCACATGGCGGTTCAGTCCGTTTTGTTCTATAATTTTGGCCGAAAAAGCCACATTCTCCTCTGTCGAAGTGGAGCGATCCTCCAGATACAACCGATCGGCGGCGATTCCCCGGCGCACCAGCTCCCGGCGCATACACTCCGCCTCGCTGATCTTCTCATCCGGGCCTTGGCCGCCGCTGAGCACAGCCTTGCTGTCCGGGTTCTTCTCCAAATACTCGGTGGCCGCCTCGATCCGCTGGCGCAGCATACGGGAGGGGCGCTCCCCCTTCACCGAGCAGCCCAGCACCAGTACAGTCTCGTCCCGGTGGCCGGTTTGGATCAAGCCAGTAAGCATATAGCCGCTGGTGAGCACCGCCACGGCGCACACCAGCGCCACCGCTGCCTTGAGCACCACCGCACCCGGGGCGTGATTGCCCGGCGCCAGCAAATGGGTCACCGGCTGCACAAACACACCGCAGAGCAGCAGCATCACGGCAAAAGCAATGCCCAGCACATTACCGGCATTGAGAATATGATTGAGTACCCAAGGCGCCAGATACCACAGCAGCAGTACCGCGCCGACGGCGAAAAACGCAACCTGAATAAAAATCACCTGATCGTTTTCTTCTTTAATCTTTCCATCTTTGATTTTTCTTTGCAAATGCAACATAAAAGCACGCTCCTTTCAGCCATTTCAGCCTAACAGAGCCGCCGCAGAAAAGCAAGGTACGGGCAGTGGAAACACTCCACGCACCGTGGAACCGGCGAAAAGCATTGACAATTCGCCTCATTGCCATATAATAACTATATTATAGTATAGCATTCAGGAGCCAAATATGGAAGAAAAAAATACAAATTGGCAAAAAAGTGTTTGCGCTGTGGTGCTGCGCGAGGGCAAGGTACTGCTGGCTCGCCACACTTACGGCGCCGGTAAGGGGCTGTTTATCACCCCCGGCGGGTATCTGAAAAACGGTGAAAGCCCAGAGCAGGCCATGTGTCGGGAACTGATGGAAGAGACCGGCATTACCGCCAAGCCGGCGAAGTTGCTGGCGGTGCGCTTTAGCGAGCAGGACTGGTATGCCGCCTTTTTGGCGGAGTACACCGGCGGCATACCCCGCAGCGATGGGGACGAAAACGACCGGGTGGTTTGGATGGATTGCGAAGAAGCGCTCTCCCGCCCCGATGTGCCGGACCTGTCCAAAAAACTCATTACCGCCGCCCTGTCCGGTGGCGGGCTAACGCCTATTGACTATGCTCCCCAGCGGGAAAAATTCGGCGCCATGACTTTCTACGCCGCCGAAAAATAGAACAGAAAAAGCCGACTTGACTGTACGCAACAATCAAGCCGGTTTTTTATTTTAATCGTTATCTAACACAGACTTCAGGTACTGGCCGGTGTAAGACGCCGGGCAAGCAGCGATCTCCTCCGGGGTGCCGCAGGCCACCAGCGTGCCGCCGCCGACACCGCCCTCCGGGCCAAGATCAATAATATAATCCGCAGTTTTGATCACATCCAGGTTGTGCTCGATCACCACCACGGTGTTGCCGTTGGCCACCAGCCGCTCCAGCACATTCACCAACCGGTGCACATCTGCCGTATGCAGCCCGGTGGTGGGCTCGTCTAGAATATAAATCGTCTTGCCGGTGGGGCGCTTCATCAGCTCGGTGGCCAGCTTCACGCGCTGGGCCTCGCCGCCGGACAAAGTAGTCGCCGGCTGGCCGATCTTTACATACCCCAAACCCACATCGGACAGGGTTTGCAGCTTGCGCAAGATCTTGGGCTGCTGGGCAAAGAACGCCACGCCCTCGTCCACGGTCATCTCCAGCACTTCATAAATATTCTTGCCCTTGAACTTCACTTCCAGGGTCTCTCGGTTGTACCGATGACCGCCGCATACATCGCAGGGTACATACACATCGGCCAAAAAGTGCATTTCGATCTTCACAATACCGTCGCCCTGGCAGGCCTCGCACCGACCGCCCTTAACATTAAAAGAAAAGCGATTGGCCTTGTAGCCCCGCATTTTGGCATCCGGGGTGGAAGCAAACAGGTCGCGAATGTCGTTAAACACGCCGGTATAAGTGGCTGGGTTGGACCGGGGGGTGCGGCCGATGGGTGACTGGTCAATGTTGATGACCTTGTCCAGATTGTCCACGCCGGTCATACGGTCAAACTTGCCCGGGCGCTTTTTGGCGCCGTTGAGCATATTGGCCAGGTGCTTATAAAGGATCTCGTTTACCAGACTGGATTTGCCGGAGCCGGACACGCCGGTCACGGCCGTAAAGGTAGCCAGCGGGATCTCCACATCAATACCCTTCAAGTTGTTTTGTACCGCACCGTAGATCGTCAGTTTTTTGCCGTTGCCCGGCCGCCGCTTGGCTGGTACCGGGATCTTGCGCTTGCCGCTCAGGTATTGGCCGGTGATGGAGCGCTCGCAGGCAATAATATCGTCTACCGTACCCGCTGCCACCAGCTCGCCGCCGTGGATACCGGCACCGGGACCAATGTCTACCACATAGTCTGCCGCCCGCATGGTGTCCTCGTCATGTTCCACCACGATCAGTGTGTTGCCCAAATCCCGCAGGTGGCGCAGGGTGCCCAGCAGCTTTTCATTGTCCCGCTGGTGCAGACCGATGGACGGCTCGTCCAAAATATACAGCACACCCATCAGGCTGGAGCCGATCTGGGTAGCCAGACGAATGCGCTGGCTTTCGCCGCCGGACAGGGTGGCCGCTTCTCGCGCCAGAGACAGATAATCCAGCCCCACACTGTTCAGGAAATTCAGTCGATCGCGGATTTCCCGCACGATCAGAGCGCCGATCATCTGTTCCTTTTCCGTCAGCTGCAAGTTCTGGATAAAATCCAGTTCCTCATGAATGGGCATTTGGCAGAACTCATAAATATTCTTGCCCCCAACGGTCACAGACAGGCTCTCCGTAGACAGGCGGGCGCCACCGCAGTCCGGGCACACGCACTGGGTCATCACAGCCTCAATATCCGCCCGGGCCCAGTCGGAGGTGGTCTCCGCATACCGGCGCTGCAAGTTGGGAATCACGCCCTCAAAGGTACCGTTGTAATTGGAAGAGCCGTAAGAGGTGCTCCGCTGCATTTTCAGCTTTTTGGTGCCGGTGCCGTACAAAATAGCGTCCAGCCCCTTCTTGGGAATCATCTCTACCGGAATATCCAGCGAGAATTTGTACGCCTGGGCAATGGCCTCAAAATACATCCGGGCAATGCTGCCGCCGTCTGCCACATTCCAGCCACTGGCCTTAATAGCGCCCTGGTTGATGGACAGCTTTTTGTTGGGAATCACCAGCGCCGGATCAATCTCTTTATAAGACCCGATACCGCCGCAGGTTTTGCAGGCGCCAAAGGGATTGTTAAAGGAGAACATGCGGGGGCTCATCTCTGCGATCACCGCACCGTGCTCCGGGCAGGCGTAATTGAGGGAATACAGCTCCTCCCGCTCCCCTACAATATCCACCAGCACCACGCCGTCTGCAATATGGGTGGCGGTCTCCACGCTGTCGGCCAAACGGCCGGCAATATCCGGCTTCATCACCAGGCGGTCCACCACGATCTCAATATTATGCTTTTTGTTCTTATCCAGCTTGATCTCTTCTGCCAGGTCATAAACGGAGCCGTCAATGCGCGCACGCACAAAGCCGGACTTGCGAGCGTTGTCCAGTTCCTTAACATACTCGCCCTTGTGCCCTCGCACAATGGGCGCCATAATTTGAATTTTCGTTTTCTCCGGCAGGGTGAGAATTTGATCCACGATCTGATCCACCGTCTGCTGGGTGATCTCGCGCCCGCATACCGGGCAATGGGGAATACCGATCCGTGCCCACAACAGTCGCAAGTAGTCATAGATCTCCGTTACCGTGCCCACGGTGGAGCGAGGATTGCGGGAGGTGGTCTTTTGGTCAATGGATATGGCCGGGGACAGGCCCTCGATATAGTCCACATCCGGCTTCTCCATCTGACCCAGGAACTGGCGGGCGTAAGAGGACAGACTCTCCACATACCGGCGCTGACCTTCAGCATAAATGGTGTCAAAAGCCAGGCTGGACTTGCCGGAGCCGGACAGGCCGGTAAACACCACCAGCTTGTCCCGGGGAATCTCTACATCAATATTCTTCAAGTTGTGCTCGCGGGCACCTTTTACCACAATGTTCTTTATCATTTCAGCTTGCGCTCTCCCTCCTGCTCCAGTTTTTGAATTTCATCACGCAGGAACGCCGCGTGCTCGAATTCCAGCAGCCGGGCAGCCTCCTGCATTTCCCGCCGCAAACGGTCGATAAGCAGCTGCCGCTCTTTCTTGGTAAGTTTCTTTTGCTTGCCGTCGGCGGGGGCTTTGGAGGTGATCTCCAAAATATCCCGCACATCCTTTTTAATGGTCTTGGGCACAATACCGTGCTCAGCGTTATACGCCTCCTGAATGGTGCGACGGCGCAGCGTCTCTCGAATGGCCCGCTCCATGGAGGGGGTCACGCTGTCCGCGTACATAATCACCTCACCGTTGGCGTTGCGGGCGGCACGGCCGATGGTCTGCACCAGGCTGGTCTCGGACCGAAGGAAGCCCTCTTTGTCCGCATCCAGGATCGCCACCAGGCTCACCTCCGGAATATCCAGTCCCTCACGCAGCAGGTTAATCCCCACCAGCACGTCGAATTCGCCCAGGCGCAGATCGCGAATGATCTCCATACGCTCCATGGTATCCACATCATGATGCATATACCGCACCTTGATGGAGAATCCCTCTAAATACTCGGTAAGATCCTCGGCCATGGCCTTGGTGAGGGTAGTCACCAGCACTCGCTCGCCCCGCTGGGTGCGCAGATTGATCTCGGACACCAGGTCGTCCATTTGGTCCTCAGTGGGCTTAACGGTAATATTCGGATCCAGCAGTCCGGTTGGGCGGATCACCTGTTCCACGATCTGGGCGCTGCGTTCCCGCTCAAAGTCGCCGGGGGTGGCAGAGGTAAAGATCACCTGATTGATCTTGCCGTAGAATTCGTCAAACTGTAACGGCCGGTTGTCAAAAGCGGAGGGCAGCCGAAAGCCATAGTCGATCAGGCTGGCCTTGCGGGAGCGGTCGCCGCCGTACATGCCCCGCACCTGGGGCAGCATCACGTGGCTCTCGTCGCAAAACAGCAAAAAATCCTCCGGAAAATAATCCAGCAGGGTAAAAGGCGGCTGGCCGGGCTTGCGCCCGCTCATCACCGCAGAGTAGTTCTCAATGCCCTTGCAAAAGCCGGTCTCCCGCAGCATTTCAATATCATTCATGGTGCGCTCTTTGATCCGCTGGGCCTCTAAAAGCTTGCCCTTTTCTTCAAAGTAGGCCACCCGCTCCACCATTTCCTGATAGATTTGGTTCAAAGCGCGCTCCATCTTTTCCCGCCCCACTACATAGTGGGAGGCCGGGTACACACAGGCGTGGGACAGCACACCCTTGATCTTGCCGGTAAGCGGGTCAATCTCGCAGATCCGGTCAATCTCGTCCCCAAAAAATTCCACCCGCAAAGCGGTGCCGCTGCTGCCGGCAGGAAAGATCTCCAGCGTGTCGCCCCGCACCCGGAACTTGTTGCGCACAAAGTTAATGTCGTTACGCTCGTACTGAATAGCCACCAACTTTTCAATCAGCGCGTCCCGGCTCCACTCCATACCGGTGCGCAGCGAGATCACCATATTCCGGTAATCAATAGGGTCGCCGATGGAATAAATGCAGGACACGGAGGCCACAATGATCACATCCCGCCGCTCGGACAGTGCCGCCGTAGCGCTGTGGCGCAGCTTGTCAATCTCGTCGTTAATGGCCGAGTCCTTTTCAATATAAGTGTCCGTTGTGGGCACATAAGCCTCCGGCTGATAGTAGTCGTAGTAGGAAACAAAATACTCCACCGCGTTTTCCGGGAAGAATTCCCGAAACTCGCTGCAAAGCTGGGCGGCCAAGGTCTTGTTATGCGCCAACACCAAAGTGGGCCGGTTCACCCGCTCAATAATATTGGCCATGGTAAAGGTTTTGCCGGAGCCGGTGACCCCCATCAGGGTCTGCTCCTTCATACCGTCCAGCACGCCCCGGGCCAACTTCTCAATTGCCTGCGGCTGATCGCCGGTGGGCTTAAACTTGCTGTGTAGCTTAAACTGTTCCATTCTCGCTCCCGTCTGCCCGCATAGAAGGCGTGCAAACACTTTTGTCAAAAACTGTATATACAGTGTTTATTATACACGGTCATACCACCAAATACAACTGGTTATCCTGCCAATTTTGAACAAATGTTCCCCTGGCTTTTTGTCCATTTCGGCAAATTTTGCGTCCCCGGTGCGCGGGCTTTACTTTTGGCGTTCAATCCGTTATAATGAGCGTATGAAAGAAAAGCAAATCACCCCCGGCGATGCCGGTCGGCGGCTGGACCGCTATCTGGGGCGCACCTTTCCCTCTCTGCCCCGGTCGCTGATGTATAAAGAAATACGCAAAAAGAATATTAAGGTCAATAAAAAGCGCTGCACCCCGGAGCAAGTACTGGCTGCCGGTGACCGAGTGACCCTGTATCTGCCGGACGATGTGCTGGAGGAAAAGGCGGTGTATTATGACTTTCTCTCCGCCTCCAAGGCGCTGGATGTGGTGTACGAGGACGAGAACCTATTGATCCTCAACAAGCCCCAGGGGCTGCTTTGCCACCCAAACGGCAAGGAGTATGTAGACACGCTGATTGCCCGGGTCAAACGCTATTTATATGAGCGCAATCAGTGGTCACCGGAGGACTCCGGCTTTGCCCCGGCGCTGGCCAACCGTATTGACCGCAACACCGGCGGGCTGGTGATCGCAGCCAAGACCGCCCCGGCACTGCGGGAAATAACGGCGCTGATACGGGAGCGCAAGATTGAAAAATTCTACCTGACCGTCACGGAAGGAATCCCGCCCAAAGCAGCGGACACCCTCACCGCCTACCTGCACAAGGACGAGAAAAAGAACAAGGTCACCCTGTATGACGCGCCCGCCCCCCACCGCATGGCATGCAAAACCGGTTACCGCGTGCTGGACACCAAGGCGAACCGGGCGCTGCTGGAGGTAGAACTGTACACCGGGCGCACCCACCAAATTCGTGCGCAACTGGCAGGCATAGGCTGCCCCCTGGCCGGGGACGGCAAGTACGGCAACACGCACGGCCGCTACCGCCAGGCGCTGCTCAGCTACAAGCTGATCTTCCATGTGCCGGCGGACTACACCATTGCCCATTTGGACGGCAAGGTGTTCACCGCAGACACCCAACCCATCACACAAATCTTTACTGGAGATGATTCAAATGAAAGATAAGTTTATTCGCATTCTGTCCCCAATGACCTTAGCGGTTGTAATCCTGCTGGACCTGGCGGTGATTGGCTATGGTGTCTTTGCCGTCTATCGGCTGACCCAGGTGCGCACCGGCATGACCGTGATCTTTGCTATCATTGAGATCGCAGCCATTGTGATCGCCGTGCTCACCACCAAGGAGACGGTAAAGAACGGCCTGCTGCTACGCGCCACAGACTTTGAATTTACCGGCATGGATAAAGACAATGTGTACGCCTACGATCAGATCAAGGACATTACCGGCTACAAGGACGAAGCACCCAGTCTGGTCAAAAACTTTATTGACCGGCACGCCGTGCTGACCCTGACCCTGACGGACGACACCACGGTGCTGCTGGACCTGGGGCTGTGCCAAAAGCGCACCTTGGAAGCTGTGCAAAAAGCCCTATGCGAACGCTGCGGTGTGGATTACCAGCCCCCTACCATTAAGACCAAGCTGGAATTCAAATCCCTGCGCAAGCGGGGCGAGACGGAAAAAGCAGAGAAACAGCCCGACACCGCAGAAGCCCCCACAACCGCAGACCAGCAGGACGACACTGTGAAATAAGCCTAAAATGTTTAAAGCGCACGGCCAAAGCCGTGCGCTTTTTCTATACCTAATTATATATATAAAGCGCCTATGCGTTATCCCGCATTAGGGTAATACTTTGCAGCACCAAGAAGGCCACCGCCAGCACCCGCAGCACAAGAATGAGGATCTGCATAGCCCGAATGGTCTGCTGAAAGGCAGACAGCACGCGAATATCCTTTACATAATGGGTCTTCACACTTACACCTCCAATACCACGCCGTGGGCCACGCCGGGAATGGAGTTGCCCTGCTTGGTGCTGGTGGGCGACATCAGCGCGCCGGTGGCCACAAACAGCACCTTGCGCAGCGCACCCTGCTCCATTTTCTTCAAAATATGGCTGCACAGCACGGAGCCGCCACAGCCACAGCCGGAGCCGCCTGCATTCACATCCTGACTCTTGAGATCATAGATCATCATACCACAGTCCTTGTGGTGACCCGCCAGTTGAATACCCCAATCCTGCTCCATCAGCTGGTACAGCAGCTTGGTGCCCACTGCGCCCAAGTCCCCGGTGACAATTTGATCGTAGTCTGCCGGGGTGGTGGCGCTGTCCTCCAACAGGTCATGAATGGTGCGGGCAGCCGCCGGCGCCATAGCTGCGCCCATATTACCGGCATCCGTAATGCCATAATCGGTAATGGTGCCAATATGCACCGCCCGTATACGCACGCCTTCACCCTTGCTTTCCAGCACTGCACTGCCGGCGCCGGTCACCGTCCACTGGGCACTGGGCGGCCGCTGTCCGCCATACTCCAGAGGAAAGCGAAATTGCCGCTCGCTGGAGCAAAAATGGCTGGAGGTTCCTGCCACACAGCACTTGGCCCCGGCATCAATCAGCATAGCCCCCACGCCCAAGGACAACGCCATGGTGGAACATGCGCCATACAATCCAATGGCAGGAATGTCCAAATCCTTAATGGCAAAAGCAGAGCCCATACATTGATCCAGCAGGTCGCCGCTTAGGATAAAATCCACATCGGACGGACTTTTGCCCGCTGCCGACAGCGCCCGCAAAATGGCATCCCGTAGCATGGCGGACTCGGCCAGTTCAAAGGACTGCTGCCCCATGGTGGTATCGGCAAACACCGCGTCAAAGTCGCCGCCCAGGGGGCCTTCCCCCTCTTTTTTACCTGCCACGCCGGCGTGACCGGTGATCACCGGCGGATCTGCAAAGGAGACGGTCTTTCCTTTTTTGTGCATAAAAAAACACCTCGGATATAGTATATCCGAGATGTTGTACTTTATCGCTTAGCCAAGAATTTCTTTTAAGATCTTGGTAACCTCCGCCGCCGGTGCCTTGCCGCGTAACGCGCGCATACACTGGCCGATCAGGAAGTTAAAGGAAGCAGCCTTGCCGCCCTTGTACTCATTGACGGCTTTTTCATTCTGTGCCAGCACATCCTCGACCACCTTGCGAATGGCGCCGGTGTCGCTGACCATTTCCATTTGGTTCTGCTTCACATATTCGTCCGGATCCACATTGTCTGTAAACACGGCAGCCAGCACTTTCTTAGCGCTGTCCCGACTGATCTTGTTGCCATTTTGCAGCTGAATGATACGACCCAGAGCGTCCGGGTTAAAGTGCATATCCTCCGGCAAAGTTTGGCTGTCGTTAAGCAGCTTCATCACCTCGCCCATGATCCAGTGGGCGCTGTCCTTGGGATTGCCGGTGATCTCCACCGTGCGCTCAAACAGCCGCACATAAGATACAGAAGAGCAGATCATATCCGTATCATAATCCGTCAAGCCATACTCGCTCTTATACCGAGCTTTTTTGGCCTCCGGCAGTTCCGGCAACTGCTGACGAATGGTGTCAATGTATTCGTCCGACAATTCGATGGGCGGCAGATCCGGCTCCGGGAAATACTTATAATCCTGGGCGTCCTCCTTGCTGCGCATAGCGTAGCTGGTGCCCTTGGCGTCGTCCCAACGGCGGGTCTCCTGTGTTACGGCGCCACCGTCCTCGATCACCTCGATCTGGCGCTGGGCCTCGCTCTCAATGGCGTTATGAATGGCACGGAAGGAGTTAATATTTTTCATCTCCGTGCGGGTGCCGTACTCGGTAGCGCCCACCGGCATCACAGACACATTTACATCCGCCCGCAGAGAACCCTCCTGCATTTTGCAGTCAGACACACCGCAGAACTGCAAGATGGCCCGCAGCTTTTCCACATACTCTACCGCCTCATCGGCGCAGGCAATATCTGGCTCGGACACAATTTCCAGCAGCGGCACACCGCAGCGATTGTAGTTCACCAGCGTGCAGTCGCTCCACTCATCGTGCACCAGCTTGCCGGCGTCCTCCTCCATGTGGATCTCCTTGATCCGCACTTTCTTGGTGCCGCCGTTGATTTGGTCCGTGATCTCCACATAGCCATTTTGACAAATGGGCAGATACAGCTGGCTAATCTGGTATGCTTTGGGCAAATCGGGATAAAAATAATTCTTACGGTCAAATTTATTGTATCGGGTGATGGTGCAGTTGGTAGCCAAACCGGTACGCACCGCGTATTCCACCACGCGCTCATTCACCACCGGCAGTGTGCCCGGCATACCGGCGCAAATCTCACAAACATGGCTGTTAGGTTCGCCTCCAAACGCCGTAGAGCAGTTGCAAAAAATCTTGGTTTTGGTGGAAAGTTCCGTATGGACCTCCAAACCACAAACGGTATTGTATTCCATTACAGCGCCTCCTTTTCCGTTACCGGGGACTGCTTGTGATAGTCGGTCACGCTCTGGAACGCATGACCGGCGCAAAGAATAGTCTCCTCCTCAAAAGGACGACCGATCAGCTGCATACCTACCGGCATACCCTGGGTGTCAAACCCGCAGGGCAGCGCCAGAGAGGGCAAACCGGCAATGTTGATCATAACCGTATAAATATCGCCCAGGTACATAGCCAGCGGGTCGGACAGTCCCTGACCCATAGGCAGCGCCGTAGTGGGTGCCACCGGCCCCAGCAAAAAGTCATAGGCCTTAAAGGCATCGTCAAAGGCCTGACAGATCAAACCCTTGGCCTGCAAGGCTTTCTTATAATAAGCGTCAAAGTAGCCGCTGGAAAGCACAAAGTTGCCCAGCATGATGCGCTTTTTCACTTCCATACCGAAGCCCTCGGAACGGGACTTAAAGTAAACTTCCCGCAGAGAGTGCGCCTCCGGCGATTTGTAGCCGTATTTAATGCCGTCAAACCGGGACAGATTGGAGCAGGCCTCGGCGCAGGCGATAATATAATAAGTGGGAATGGCGTACTTCACAATGGGGAGAGAAAAGATCTCTACCGTGGCGCCCAAATCGGTCAGTGTGTCGGCAGCGGCGCGCACAGCGGCGGCCACCTGCGGGTCAATACCCTCGCCGAAGTAATCCTCCGGAATACCGATCTTCTTGCCCTGCACATCCTTGGCGCTCCACACAGCGTTCAGATCCAACTGGCCGCCGGTCATAGAGGTGCCGTCCTTGGGATCCTTGCCCCGGATCACATCAAACACCGCCGCCACATCCGCAGCCGAACGGGCAATGGGCCCAATCTGATCCAAAGAAGAAGCATAAGCGATCAGACCATACCGGCTGACTGCGCCGTAAGTGGGCTTCAGCCCGGTCACACCGCAGAATGAACAAGGCTGACGAATAGAACCGCCGGTATCGGAACCCAAAGCCACAACTGCCTCCTTGGCTGCCACAGCCGCTGCTGCGCCGCCGGAGGAACCGCCGGGCACCCGGTCCGTGTTCCAGGGATTTTTGGTTGCACCGTAAAAGGAAGTCTCCGTGGTGGAGCCCATGGCAAACTCGTCCATGTTCAGCTTGCCCAGAGGGATCATACCCGCAGCGTGCAGCTTTTCAATCACCGTTGCGTTATAAGGCGGCTTAAAGCCGGTGAGAATCTTAGACGCACAGGTGGTCAGCTGACCTTTGGTACAGATATTATCTTTGATACCGATGGGCACACCGGCCAGCGGGGACAATGCCTCCCCGGCGTCGATCCGGCTCTGTACCGTCTCAGCCTGCTGCAAAGCAGCCTCTTTATTCAGTGAGGTGTAGCAGTTATAAGAGCCGTCCTTGCTGTCAATGGCAGCGATGACCGCCTCTACCGCCTCCGGCGCAGACAGCTCGCCTGCTTTTATCTTTTGCGCCAGCTCGGCTGCGCTCCATTCAAAAACATTCATGCTGCGCCCTCCTTACTCTACCGTCTTAGGCACCACAAAGGCGCCGTCCTGGCTCTCCGGTGCATTGGCCACCACTTCTTCCGGGGTCATGTGCACCTCCACCTGGTCCTTGCGGAACACATTGGTCACCGGGAAGCAGTGGCTCTTGGCCTCTACCCCGTCGGTGTCCAGCTGGCTCAAGGTGTCGATATAAGTAAGCAGTTCCTGCAACTGGTCGCCAACGGTGGCTTCCTCCGCAGGGGTCAATTCAATTCTGGCCAAACTCTCCAGATACTGGATCAGTTCCGGTGTGATCTTCATACGCTAACCTCGATCTATCTATCGTTCTATACGCTCCGTTACGCTTTCGGTGCCGGGCGGCGCAGCTTAATGTGTGCCTCTCGCAGCTGCATTTCGCTAACGGTGTTGGGTGCGCCCAGCAGCATATCCTGGGCATTGGAGTTCATAGGAAATGCGATTACCTCGCGAATGTTGTCCTCATCCCGCAGCAGCATGATCAGCCGGTCTACGCCGGGCGCCATTCCTGCATGGGGCGGTGCGCCGTAATGGAATGCGTTAAACAGCGCGCCAAACTTCTCTTCCACATCCTGGGCAGTATAACCGGCCATCTCAAAGGCCTTGATCATCACATCCGGGCGGTGGTTACGCACAGCGCCGGAGGACAACTCCACGCCGTTACACACAATGTCGTACTGATAAGCCTTGATCTCCGTGGGCTCCTGGTGCAGCAGCGCGTCCATCTCGCCCTGGGGCATAGAGAACGGATTGTGGGTAAAGATCAGCTTGCCGTCATCGTCCCGCTCAAACATGGGGAAGTCGGTGATAAAGCACAAGTCGAACCGATCCTTGTCGATCAAATCCAGGCGACGGCCTAACTCGGTACGGATCTGACCGGCAAGGTCATTGACGATCCGAATGTTGTCGCAAATAAAGAACAGGGTGTCGTCCGTTTTCAGGTCCAGCATGGTGCGCAGTTCCTCTTTCTTCTCGGGAGACAGGAACTTGTCAATGGGGCCTTTATAGCTGCCATCCTCTTGAACGGTGATGTAGCCCAAGCCCTTCATGCCAATATCCATGGCAAAAGCCAGCATCTTCTCGTACCAGCCCTTAGACTGCCCCGCACAGTTCGGCACCACGATGCCTCGCACCGGACGACCCTTAAAGGGCTTAAACTCTACGGTACTGAAATACTCGGTCAGATCATGGATGATCAGCGGGTTGCGCAGATCCGGCTTGTCCGTGCCGTATTTCAGCATGGACTCGGCGTAAGGAATACGCACAAAGGGCGCCGGGGTCACTTTCTTGTCAGAGAACTTGGTGAAGGTGTCATACAGCACCTCTTCCGCCACGGCAAACACATCTTCCTGGGTGGCAAAGGCCATTTCAAAATCCAGTTGATAGAACTCGCCGGGAGAGCGATCCGCTCTGGCGTCCTCATCACGGAAGCAGGGCGCAATTTGGAAATACCGGTCAAAGCCGGAGGTCATCAGCAGCTGTTTAAACTGCTGGGGCGCCTGGGGCAGAGCATAAAACTTGCCCTCGTGCTTACGGGAGGGAATGATATAGTCCCGGGCTCCCTCCGGAGAGGAACAGGTCAAAATGGGGGTGGTAATTTCCGTAAAGCCCATTTCCGTCATCTTCTGCCGCAGGAAAGCGACTACCTTACTGCGGAAGAGAATGCTCTCATGCACCTGGGGATTACGCAGATCCAAAAAACGGTACTGAAGCCGTACATCCTCACGGGTGTCCTTGGACTCGGAGATCTCAAAAGGCAGCGTGCGGGTACATTCGCCCAGCACGGTCACTTCCGTCACATGCACTTCCAGCTCGCCGGTAGCGATCTTTTTATTCACCGTCTCCGGGTCACGCTTTACCACCTTACCGGTCACGGAGATGACGCTCTCCTTACGCACGCCCTTCAGCAGCGCGTCGTCGTGGAACACTACCTGGGTCACGCCGTACTCGTCGCGCAGATCCACAAAGATCACGCCGCCGTGATCGCGGATGGTATCTACCCACCCGGCCAGAGAAACAGTTTGGTTCAGCTGGTCAAAGGTCAGCTGATTACAGTTATGGGTTCTGTAAGCCATAATTCTTAAATCTTCCTTTCGCGGAATTTGGGCACAGTATCTACTGACCCACATTAACTCTGCTATTATAACACACACACCCGCCCACATTCAACCGCTAATTTATAATTTATTATATATAATATAAGCATTTCCGGCAAAAAACAGCAAAAAGCCACCCGGCAAAACCGAGTGGCAAGGTTTTATTGTCTGGTACGCAAAGCGGCTGACATGGGAGGAACGGTCAATTGGCCGTCCATGCAGGTATCATCAAAAAAGGCATAAGCATTGTCCCACACCGGATCCACGGCAAAGGTCTTAGGCTCAGCGGTGCGGTTCACTGCCGCCAGCAGGCGGGCACCGTCGCTTTGGCGTTCATAGCACACGCCGCCCAGGTCACCCTGTACCGGCACAAACTCGCCCTGCGCCAACGCTTTGCAGCCCCGACGCATTTGGCCCAGGCGCTGATACCAATGCAGTAAATCCCGATCCTGGTGCGCCCAAGGCATACAGCCCCGGTTGAAGGGGTCTTTCATGCCCTGCACACCCACCTCATCTCCGTAATACAGAGAGGGTACGCCGGGCAAAGTATATTGCAGGAAAGAAGCCAGCTTCAGCAGCTGCACCCCGCGGGCATAATCCGCCCCGGACAGGTTATTGTTGCGGTGCTGCCAAGCCCGCCCTTGGCCGGTACAATCCGGTCCGGCCAACGCGGTAATAGCCCGCAGAGTATCGTGGGTACCGATATGGTTCATCAGCACCGCCGTCACCTGGGGCGGATAATGCTCGGTAATAGACAAGATAGCGTCCAAAAACGCCTGACCGCCGCCGTAGCGCACAAAGTGCAAGATCGCCGCGGCAAAGGGATAATTCATCACACTGTCCAGCTGATTCCCCAGCAGATAACGCCGCCGCCGCCCATAGGCAAACTTGGTGGTGGCGTCCTCCCACACCTCGCCGATAATGATGGCGTCCGGGTCCTCGCTTTTTACAGCCCGGCGCAGGTCGTCCAGGAACACATCCGGCAGCTCATCCGCCACATCCAACCGCCAGCCGCTGATGCCGCAGCGCATCCAACGGCGAAGGATGCCGTTCTCACCGCAAATATAGTCCCGATAAGATGGCTCCTCCTCACGGATCTCCGGCAGCAGGCGAATGCCCCACCAGGACTTGTAATCGTCCCGATCCTTGCCAAATTGGTACCAGCTGTAATAGGGGCTGTCCGGGCTGTTATAAGCGCCCACCGTAGGGTAATGACCATAGTAATTAAAATACTTGGAATCCCGCCCGGTGTGGCTGAACACACCGTCTAAAATCACACCGATCCCCAGTTTTTTCGCCTGGCTGCACAGATATTTTAAGTCCTCTGCATCACCTAACATAGGGTCGATCTTTTCATAATCCCCGGTGTCGTACCGATGGTTGGAATGGGCCTCGAAAATCGGATTCAAATAAATCGCGGTCACGCCCAGCTTGGCAATATACGGCAGCTTCTCCGCAATGCCTTTCAGGTCGCCGCCGAAATAATCGTTGTTCCAAAGGCCGTTCATCTGGGCCTCGTCCCAAAAAGGCTCCTCCCCCCAGTTACGCCGCACCCGGGTGGCAGGCACACCGGTCTTTGGCGCGCCGGAATTGTAAAACCGATCCGGAAAGATCTGATAGATCAGTCCGCCCCGCAAAAAGGCCGGCGTTTGAAAATCCTTATCATACACCGTTTGCTGAAAATCCGCGCCGTCCGGCAGAAAATCCCCTTTGCCGCCCCCGGCGTTGCGCACAAAGTGCAGTCCCCATGGGGTGTCCAATTCAAAATGATAAAAATACAGCCCCGGGGTGGTGGCGGCAAAATGCAGTTCCCAATACTCTGCCTCTGTGCCGCACATACCGGCCCAAAACATACCGTACGGCACCGGCGTTTCGCCGTCCTTGGTGACCACCAACCGGGCGCCGGAGCAATGCATATCCCGCGAGACCATCAGCCGCAGATGCACCGGCTCATCCGTTGCCACGGCGCGGATGGGCGACTTGTACTGTGGGTCTCTGGCGTTGAAGATCAGCATATTTTTCCTCTCTTAAACAGTAAAAAGCGGCAGACACAGGCATTGCCCTGCGCCTGCCGCAAGCAGATTTATTTCTTCTTTGTGGTTTTCTTTGTAGCGTACTTTTTGGCCGCAGGCTTTTGGGCTGCGGGTTTCTTCGCCGGCTTCTCGGCGGGCTTCTCCGCAGCAGCAGCCACCTTTTGAGGCCGGGGCTGCGCTACAACCACCGGGTGGGTGTGCCAAATATTCTCCGCATATTCCTGCACGGCACGGTCTGCGCTGAAAATGCCTGCACCACTGATGTTCATCAGACTCATCTTGGCGAAGGCGGTCTTGTCAGCATACACCTGTGCCGAGCGCCGCTGGGCGTTTTGATAATCGGCAAAATCTGCCAGCGCCATATACGGGTCCACATTGATCAGTGAGGAGGTAATCTCACTAAAGTCCTTGCCGTTCACGCCATACTGGATCATATCAATGGCGTTCTTTAACGCCGGGTTATTGGTCACATAGTTCATGGGGTGATAGCCGCTGCGGCGCAGAGCCTCCACGTCCGGCGTCTTCATACCAAACAGGAAGATATTGTCCTCCCCTACGGCGTTGCAGATCTCCACATTGGCGCCGTCCAGGGTGCCCAGAGTAACGGCGCCGTTGAGCATCAACTTCATATTGCCGGTGCCGGATGCCTCCGTGCCGGCCAGCGAAATCTGCTCACTGATGTCCGCAGCAGGCATCAGCACCTCTGCTAAAGACACGGAGTAGTCCTCCATAAACACCACTTTCAGCTTATCCTTGGTGTCCGGGTCATGATTCACCACATGAGCCAAAGCGTCAATCAGCTGAATGATTTTCTTAGCCATGTAGTAACCGGGGGCTGCCTTGGAAGCAAAAATATAAGTCCGGGGAGTAAAGTCCATATTCGGATTTTCTTTCAGCGCCTGGTACTGCGCAATAATGTTCAGCACATTCAGCTGCTGGCGCTTATACTCGTGCAGGCGCTTCACCTGCACATCAAAGATGGAATCCGGGTCCAGCACCACGCCGTTCTGCTTCTTCACCACCTTGGCAAAGCGCTCTTTGTTGGCGCGCTTGATCTTTTGCAGCTGGTCCAGCACTGCCGGGTCGTCCTTGTAATCCCGCAGGGTCAGCAGGCGGTCGCTGTGCTTAATAAAGTCGTCACCGATCAGCTCCGTTAAATAATCGGTCAGCTGCGGGTTGGACTGGCACAGCCAGCGGCGGAAGGCAATGCCGTTGGTTACATTGGTAAACTTGGCCGGGGTGATGGTGTAGAAGTCGTGGAACACCGTGTCCTTCAAAATCTCGCTATGCAAAGCAGACACGCCGTTGACGCTGTGAGAGCCGGCCACGCACAGGTTGGCCATACGCACGGCGCCGCAAGAGATCACAGCCATACGCTCCACCTTGTCTGCGTCATGGGTAGCGCCCCAAACAAAGGCACGGAAGCGGTTGTCGATCTCCTTGGTGATCTCATAAATACGGGGTAGCAGGCGCTTATACAGGTCCTCGCTCCAGCACTCCAGCGCCTCTTTCATCACCGTGTGGTTGGTGTACGCCATCGTGTCGGTTACCAGTTTCCAGGCAGAGTCCCAATCATAGCCGCACTCGTCCAGCATAATGCGCATCAGTTCCGGAATGGCCAAGGTGGGGTGGGTATCGTTAATATGGATTGCCACCTTCTCCGGCAGATTATCCAGCGTGCCGTACTTGGACAGGTGACGGTGAATAATATCCTGCACAGAGGCGGACACCAGGAAATACTGCTGGCGCAGGCGCAGGGACTTGCCCTCCGGCGTGTTATCTGCCGGATACAGCACCTTACTGATGGTCTCTGCCATGGCAGACTGCTCCATAGCCTTAATATACTCGCCCTGATTAAACAGACTCATATCCAGTGCAGGCTTGCGAGCCGCCCACAGGCGCAAACGAGCCACACCGTCACCCAAACCACTTACATACATATCATAGGGCACAGCGATCACGGTGTTGCAATCCCGCATCGTGACGGTATGGTACTCCCCGTCCCAGCTTTCATCGACCCAGCCCTCAAAACTGACAGTCTGGGCGCGCTCCTCACGGGGCACTAACCAAACCTCTCCGCCGGGCAGCCAAAAGTCCGGCAGCTCCGTCTGCCAGCCGTCTACCAGCTTCTGCTTAAAAATACCGGCCTCATACCGAATGGAATAGCCCATAGACTGATAGCCGTCAGAGGCCAAACCGTCCAGATAACAGGCAGCCAGGCGACCCAAGCCGCCGTTGCCCAAACCGGCGTCCGGCTCCTCATCGTACAGCTGCTCCAGCTTTACATCAAAGCCGGCCAGTGCCTTTTCAAAAGTCTCAGTCAGACCCAGGTTATACAAGTTGTTCTTTAAGGAACGCCCCATTAAGAACTCCATACACAGATAATAGATCTGCTTAGAGTCCTGACCTTCGGCCTGATGGCGGAACTGGCTGTTCTTTTCGCTGAGCATCTCCCGCAGGATCATGGCCACAGCCTTATAATATTGTTCATTGGTGGCGTCTGCCGGCGTAACGCCGAAGAAGTGACTGAGTTTGTCGTTGATCCGTCGCTTTGCTTGCGCCACAGAAATCGTTGATTTCATACAAATCCTCCAAAAATTATTATAAATCACGCAAATAATCGTGTTCCATTTGTAGATTATATACTAAAATCGTCTGTAATTCAATACCAAGTCGCTAAAAGAGCCTATGCACGAAACATTTCTCTTATTCTTCCTCTGTTTTCGGCTTTTTCAGTTTGGACAGCATCTTGGTCGTCACCAGTTTGTACAGTTCTACCACCTGATACCAGTTCATTCCCAACATCAGGGCAAACAGCAGTGCCTCTGCCACATAGAACCACACGCCCTGCAAGCACAGTGCCGCCACCGTTTGGGCCACCAGCACCACGGTTTGGCAGGTGAGCACCACCGGCTGGTAGTTGATCTTAATGAATCGGCGCGTATCCCGACTGCGGGTCAGGAACACGACCACAAAGGCGCAGGCAGTGGCAACAGCCGCACCGTTGGCACCCATACGAGGAATCAAAATCAGATTCAGCACCACATTGGTGACTGCACCGGTGAGGGCAGTTACCATCGCCATAATATTCTTTTTCTCCGCCATATAGATAGAGGCCAAAAAGTTCACCAGACAGGAGAATACGGTGGAAATGATCAGCACCGGCACATACTGCCAAGAGTCGAAATACGCGTCTGCCACCAAAACTTTCGTAATAATCTTACAAGTCAAAATCAGGAAAGACGCCACAAAGAAGGTGCCGCCACAGTACACCCGAAAGATCTTGGAGAAAAACCGGGCGGTATCTTTATTGTTATACTCATCCACCGCAGACAGTTGCCAGGCGTCTGTAAATACAGACGCGCACATAATCACCAAATTCGGGATCTTAGACGCGGCGGAATACAGACCGTTGGCAGAAGAGCCCACAAAATAAGTAACCATATAGCGGTCAGACACATTGATGATCCACCACAAGATAATGGTAGGGATCATGGGCACGCAGTAACGCAGCATATCCCGCCCGGTCTGGCGGCGCACGCCCTTAAAGCGCACATAACGGTACAGCTTGGCAGTTACGGTAAAGAACAGCACGGAGCAGAAGTCCGACGCCACGATGGCTAAAATATAGCCGGTAACCCCCCACTTAAACACGCCCAAGAACAGCATGGTAAACAGCAGATAGGTCACGGTAGCCAAAATACCGTCAATGGCAAACAGCTTTACATGACCGGAGCCGCGCACAAACTGCTGGCACAGCTGGCGAAAGCCGGAAGTGAGCACAAACACATAAATGAGCACCAGGTAATCGCCCAGCTTAAAATCGTTGATTTTAATTAAACTGATCGGGTACGCAAACAACAGAAAGGCCAAAAAGCCAACCAGGGTCACCCGCACGCCTACGGTAAACACATCGCTCTTGCGCTCTGCCTTGTCCATCGAAAAGCGCAGGGCTGCCGAGTTGACGCACAAAAAGGCAATGGGTATGATCACATTGCCCGTCTGCTGAATCAGATCCGCCGCGCCGTAGCTGCCCGTGGTCATCATACGGGTGACAAAGGGCATCAGCAAAAACGACAGAATTTTAGACGAAAAGGTGCCAATGGCAAAGATAATGGTATTGGAAGCGAGTTTTTTGTACTTATCCACTGTGTTTCGTTCCTTTACTCCCAGGAATTAGTAGGACCATTTTCCGCTGCGGAAGTCCATGGTATTGTCTGCCGAGGCAGAGGTGTAAATGCAGGAGGCGCGGTACACACTGCCGCCGCTCTCCGTCTTTTTGCCGATCAAAAAGATATACTGATAGCCGCAGGCCACCGCTACGGTGCCGGACTTGTCCGCACCGGAGGCGGTGAGCATCACCTTTTTGGCGCCGGAGTTCATATTCAGCTCCATTGCCTGGGCGGCTCCGCTCTTATAATCGGTATAATACAGCCGGTTGCCGTACACCACCGGGTAATCGGTGGAACGCACATGCTCCAGCAAGGTCACGGTCTTTTGGCTGCCGAACTTTTGGCGAACCAGATCATACTGGTCCTCCGACCGGCGCTGATAATAGTAGAAATAGCCGTTTTCCAGCGCCATGGAACGTACTTCGTCCTTCTCCGTTGCGGCACGGAAGTGAGTGCTGTTGCCGCCGGTCTGCCCCACGGCCAGGTACTCCACCTCGCCGGTCAGATTGTCCGTCTCCGTAAAATACACATCGGTAAGCGAAATGCCCACCAGCGCCAGTTTTTTGTCTGCCCCCGCTGTATAAAGCAAGGTCTTGTCCCCTGCCGCCGTCACGGTGTACAGAGAGTCGCCGGTCAGGCAAAACAGCCGATCGTTGTAGCCGTAGGCCCGACGCGCGTCGGGGAGCAAAGTCACGGCATCGCCGCCGGAGACGGAAAGTTTCTGCAGCTTTTTGCTGCCTTTATCAATATAGTAGAGGAAATCGCCCATAATATTCAGGCAGCAGGCATTTTTCACGCCCTTCACCTTGGTGGTGGTCTCCTCTGTCGGAGCAAAGCGGTAAATACCCTGACCCGGTGCGGCAAAATAGATATACGCACCATTAAAGGTCACTGCCCCGTGGGTTTTATTCAGAATATTGCCCACCTGACTGCCTTGCTTGGAAGTGTCAAACGCAAAAGCGGAGGCATCCTTGTAATCGGCGTAAGTCGGTTTCTCCGTAGTGGGCGGCGCAGTAGGTGCCTGCGTAGTGGGCGCCGTGGTGGTGCGACCCAGCACATTCTCCTGCACAAAGGTCACAGCCTTGTCCGGCACCAAAAGGGAAAAATCAAAATCCGGCTTGCAGATCTTAACGGTAATCAGAAAGGCCGCCAGTGCCACCACCAGCACACCCAGCACCATAAAAAAGCGCTTGGTGCGGGCACGGCGCTGATTTTGCTTCCGCCGGCGCAGCCGCTCTTTTTCTACTGTCTGATTCATTTTATCGCACCTGTCCGTTGCCAAAGATCAAGTATTTAGTAGTAGTCAGGGCACGCAGACCCATGGGGCCGCGGGCATGCAGCTTTTGGGTAGAGATTCCGATCTCCGCCCCCAGGCCAAACTCCGCCCCGTCGGTAAATCGGGTGGAGGCGTTCACATACACCGCCGCAGAGTCCACCCGCTGCAAAAAGCGGCGCGCGCTCTCTTCGTCCCGGGTGATGATGGCCTCGCTGTGGCCGGTGGAGTGCACATTGATAAAGTCAATGGCCTCGTCCACGCTCTTCACCGTCTTTACGCTGATAATATAATCCAAATACTCGGTATAAAAATCTTCTTCCGTGGCGGGCACCAAGCCGTCGCAGGCCTGCATGGCTCGGGCGTCGCCCCGCATTTCCACATTCTTTTCGTCCAGCCGCAACTTAATGGCCGGCAGGGCGTGGTCAATAATATCCCGGTGGATCACCAGGCTCTCACAGGCGTTGCATACGCCGATCCGCTGGGTCTTGGCGTTAAAGATAATGTCTGCCGCCATATCCACATCCGCCGTGGCGTCCACATAAATATGGCAGTTGCCGGAGCCGGTCTCGATCACCGGCACAGTGGCATTCTCGCACACGGCAGCGATCAGTCCCTTGCCCCCCCGGGGGATCAGGCAGTCGATATAGCCCTTCATATGCATCATCTCGGTAGCAGAAGTCCGGGAGGTGTCCTGCACCAGCGCCACAGCGTCCTGCACAATGCCTGCGTTAAACAGGGCGTCCCGCATCACCTGAGCTAACATGCGATTGGAGTGAATGGCCTCTTTGCCACCCCGCAGAATCACGGCGTTACCGCTTTTTAAGCATAGAGCGGCACCGTCCACCGTTACATTAGGCCGAGCCTCATACACAATGCCAATGACCCCGATAGGCACGCTAACCTTTTCCATATACAGGCCGTTGGGTCGGGTCTGGCTCTCCAGCACGCGACCGCAGGGGTCCGGCAGGTCCGCCACATCCTGACAGCCTTGAGCCATACCCTCGATCCGGTCGCCGTTTAGCGCCAGCCGATCCAGCAGTGCCGGGGACATACCGTTTGCCTTACCGGCTTCCAAATCCAGTGCATTGGCAGCCATAATCTCTGTCTGCCGCGCCCGCAGCGCATCAGCAATCGCCAGCAGCCCTGCATTCTTTTCCTCTGTTGTCAGGGTAGCCAGCACGCCGGCTGCGTGCTTCGCACGGATTCCCATTTCTCTCATCTTTTCATCCATTGCATTCACCTGCTGTTCGCTTCAAAATAGGTGCCGATGGGCTGCCCGTCCAACACCTTATAAATAGCCGTGGGTCGCTCTCCATTCATAATAATCACCGGAATACCGGCGCCGGTGGCGATCTCCGCCGCCCGAATTTTCGTTGTAAAGCCGCCGGTGCCCTTGCTGCCGGCACCCCCGGCTACGGCGTACACATCGTCGTTGATCTCTGCCACACGGCCGATCAGGCGCGCGTCCTCATTCTCTGCCGGGTTGGCGTCAAACAGGCCGTCCGTATCGGTAAGCAGGATCAGCAGATCCGCCCCGATCAGTTGAGCCACCGTGGCAGACAGGCAGTCGTTGTCACCGTGGAGCAGCTCCTCAACGGACACGCTGTCGTTCTCATTCACAATGGGCAGGGCGTCATATTCCAGCAGCTGATTAAAGGTGTCCACCAAATGTGCCTTTTCCTCCGGGTGATTTAAGGTGTAGCCGGTAAACAGCAACTGGCTCACCACCACGCCGTACTCGGAAAACAGCTTGTCATAGAGGAACATCAGCTCGCACTGCCCCACCGCCGCGCAGGCTTGCAGCCCGCTGGTATGGTCCGGTCGTTCATGCATGCCCAGCTTACCGGCACCGATACCCACGGCGCCGCTGGACACCAGCACCACCTGATGACCGGCGTTCTTCAGATCTGCCAGCACAGATACCAGCTTGGCCATCCGGGCAATATTGGTCTTGCCTGTGTCGTGGGTCAAAGTGGAGGTGCCTACTTTGACCACAATGCGTTTTTTCTCCGTCAACTTCATTATACACTGCTCCAGGTTACATAATCAGTTACAGTATACCATACTTTAGTCCTGGAGTTAAGATTTTTTTGTATGTTTTTCAAAATTCCGTCAAAAATAGAAAAAGAAATGCGGCGGCAGCACAGCGCTGCCCCAAGGGAATGAGGAATGATTATGACAAAGCGAAGCTCCGTGCGACTGCTGTCCTTCGGTTTGCTGCTGGCGGGTATTTTGATTATCTATGCCATCACCGGCACCGTACAGGCTGCCCAGTACCGGGCGCGGCTGGAAAGCACCTATCGCCAAAGCCTGTCGGCCTTGGCAGAGGACCTGGAGGGCATTGAGACCGATCTGACCAAAAGTGTCTATGCAAACGGCGCCGCCACGCTGTCTGATGTAAGCCGAGATCTGTCTCAGCAGGCCAATCAGGCCAAAGATTCTCTGTCCCGCCTGCCGGTGGAGCAGATGAACCTGGCAGGCACCTATAAATTTCTAAGTCAAACCGGGGACTACGCCACTTATCTCAGCAAAAAAGTCTATGCCGGCGAGGTGGTCACCGCCAAAGAGCACGAAAATCTGCTCCGGCTGCTGCAATACGCCACCAAATATAAAAACAGTGTGACCCAAATGGTAGAAATTTGCAATAACGGCGGCCAAATCACCAAGCGCGATGTAAAGTCTGCGGACGGCACCAGTCTGCCCGCCATTAGCACAGACTTTTCCACCGCGGAGGAAGCCTTTGAGAACTACCCCACCCTGCTATATGACGGCCCCTTTGCAGACGCGGTACTGCACAAAGAGCCGCAGCTGTTCAAGGGGCAGGACAAAATCAGCAAGGACGCTGCCGCCAAGATCGCTGCCAAGGCACTGGGGTGCAATGAGACCCGCCTAAACCGATTGGAAGACGAAGCCGGTCGTATGCCTGCCTATGTGTTCACCAAAGGGCAACAAACGGTAAATGTGACCAAAAGCGGCGGGTATGTCAGCTCCATTCTCTTCGGCGGCAAAATCAGTACCAAGGCCATAGATGAAAAAGAAGCGATCAAGCAGGCAGCCGCCTATTTGAAGAAACTGGGCTACCAAGATATGCGCTCCACCTATTACGCCACCGACAGCAATATCTGTACCGTCAATTTTGCCTACTGCCGAGACGGAATACTCTACTATACAGATTTAATCAAGGTTGGCGTGTCCCTGCGAGACGGTAGCGTGGTATCGCTGGAAGCCCGGGGCTATATCACCAACCACCACCGGCGGAATGTGCCCACCTTTACCGTATCGGAAAAGGCAGCCACCGCCAAGATCAGCCCCTATTTGGAGGTGAGGAGCACCAAAAAGTGTCTGATCCCCAAGGAGGACGGCCGGGAGGTCGCCTGTATTGAGGTGCTTACGCATTCGGCAGACACCGGAGAGGACGCGCTGGTGTACCTGAACGCCGCCACCGGTGCGGAAGAGGACATTCTTCTGCTGCTGTACAGCGATCATGGCACCTTAACCAAATAAAACGCATAAACCCGGCGCTGCCGGGCAGAATAAAACCGAAAGGAAGGCAACACCATGAAAAACCGATTGATGATTTTAGCACTGGCCGTGACCGTGCTGGCAACCGTGCTGCTGGGCTGCGCCAAGCAGGAGGAAAATCCCACCACAGAACCGGACACCACCGTCAGCGAAACCACCACACAAGAGGAAACCACAGCAAAAAGCCCCGGCGAGGCACTGAGCGAGGGCGCATCTGAGGCCGGTTCCAAGGTGCGTGAAGGCGCCACCGATCTCAGCGAGGCCGCCTCTCGTGCCGGGGAGACCGTATCCCGCGCCCTGGAATAAAACGAAAAAGAAAGGACTTGTTCATCAGAACAAGTCCTTTTTTTATACCGGAAGGCGCCACCACATAAACGGGAGCCTTGGCGTAATCATTCGTAAAATCCGATTTCGGCAATATCCGGGGTGCTGCGGCTTTGGCGGATCACCAAGCGCACGCCCAGGCAATTCAATCCCCGGCGCAGCCGCACAATTTTCTTCATTCCGATCACCGTGCCCTTGTAAATACGCTTCATCTTGCCGTTTGGCTTCTTAGCCCACAGTTCAAAGGCCTCCACCCGCTGGCTCTTGCGAATCTCCTCGGACAGAATCACATATTTTAACTTATGTACACTGTCAAAGTCAAAGTCGATATACCCCTGCTCCGGCTGTAATTCGCCCAGCTGGTATGTGATGATCGGGTGCTCGGTCATCTTGCGAATGGCCTGGCCCATCCCCTTCAAGGCGTGGGCGTCTCTCGGATGGATCACGCCCTTATTGGTAGGCGGCACATTCAGCAGCAGGGTGCAGTTGTTGCCCACAGAGCCAAGATACAGCTTAAACAGTCTACGCGCGCTCTTAACCGTGCGGTCCTCATTTTTGGACCAGAACCAACCCTTACGGATGGACACATCCACCTCCGCCGGATACCAAATCAGATCCCGCGCCATAGACAGCACCTTGCGGCTGCCCAGATCCTCGTCCATATTGTCCAGCTTTTTCAGCGCGGCAGCGTCGCCCTCACCGTGTTGGCTCTTCTCATGCGTCTTTTCAGCGTCTGCCAGGCGAGCAGGCACCACACAGAACTCGCTTTTGCGGGTCTTGCCGCCCTCGTTGCCCACCCAGCGCACATCCGGGCCGCAAATGGAAATCAGCGCATCCGGCTGCAGTTTGCGGATTAGGGCATAATACCGCGCCCAATCATACTCAAAGTTCGGCACATCGGCGCCTTTCGCACCGTCAAACCAAACCTCACTGATATGGCCGTAATTGGTAAGCAGCTCCGTTAACTGATTGCAAAAATAATCATTATAATCCGGGGTACCGTAGGTGGGCTCGTGCATATCCCAAGGGGAAAGATACACGCCAAAATCCAGTCCGCCGGCAGCGCAGGCGTCAGACACCTGCTTCACAATATCGCCGTCAAAGTCCGTGTTCTTTACACTGAACGATGTGTATTCACTGGGCCACAGACAAAAACCGTCGTGGTGCTTACAGGTAAGAATGATACCGCTGGCACCGGCAGCCTTCACCGTGCGCACCCATTGTTCCGGCTTGATCTTCTTAATGGTAAAGTCCTGCACCGTTTCTCTGCCGCTGCCCCACTCCCGCTGATTGGCAGTATTCATGCCAAAGTGCATAAAGCAGTAAAAAGGCTGCTGTGCCAAGTGAACCTGGTTGGGGCGTGGCACCACGCGAATGTAACGCTCCACTTCGCTGTCATTCAGCGGCACACCGCCGTTGGTGGTGGTCCAGTTCTGGTCAAAATTCGGCTTCATCTTATTCCCTCTCTCTTCCTCGGTTGTAGCAACTGAAATAGCGACCTTTATCGCCCATATACCAAGGCAGTTTCATACGCAGGTAACGCAGTTTGTCCCCCAGGCGCATGGTGTAGTCAAAGGGGCGGTCCTCGACCCGGTCATACAGCGGGGTCGCACAAGGCACAGCCACTGTATTCAGCTCCGTTGCGGCCAAAACCAGTGTTTCTTCATCCCGGGGCAATACCACCGTGTCGCCGCCCTGCACATTTAAGATCAAAATATAGAAGTACAGCTCCTTGGCAATGGCATCCGTACCGTCTGCGTTATGGCTGTGGGTACTTACATACCCCAGCTGCCCCTCTTGAATATGGGCGGTCTCGTGCAAATCGTACAGATCCCAGCTTGCAAAACGCCGGGTACGGCTCAGCACCGAGCAAGGCACCGTTTTTCCACCTACGGTAAAGTCTAAAATCCGATTACTGTCCGCAGACAACAGAAGCGCCAGCCGGCGGGTATCTTTCTTTAAGGTCAGGGTCTGACCGGCAAGGCGCAAAGCGTTCTTGCCGTCCTTTGCAATAGCAAAAGGAATACCGGCTGCCGTGACCTGATCGCCGATCCGCTCCGCAGGAATAGACAGGGGCAGCTCGCCCTGCTCGCCTTGCTTGGTGATCAACTGCACGTTCATAGGCAGTGTGAGAGGCGTTGCCTTGGCAGCGTGACCCACCTGCGCCGCCGGTTGCAGCCGCAGAGCAAAGGTCTTGATTTGATACGGTGTAAAGTCCGTGACCAGGCAGCCGTCTTTTACCGTTGCCGGGCCTTTTTCTTCTTCAGAGGCAAACAGCTCTCGGGCTTCTGCCACACCGGCACCCAGACGCAGGGCGTAGTGCTCCACCGGCGTACCGGCGCCCTCGTTCAGGCGCACCACAATCTCGTCGCCGTCCTCCGCCAACTTCATTGCCCGCAGCACCACCTGGGGGTGAGAGGCATTTCCAAAACTGTACGCAGCACCCAGCACGCCCGGGTGCTTTGGCTCCACATACCCGGTCAGGGGCTGCAAAAAGGCACGGGCCTGATTTTGCGTATCGGCGCCCACCTGCCCTTTATGGGAGAACAGGGCATAGCTGTATCGGTTCAGTCCCAGGTCCATCATAGATTGCATGGAATCGATCCGGTAATTGCGTACCGGGCTGTGCAGCACGGTCATACGCAGGGTATTGTCCTTATACTTGTCCCAGCCGTACTTGCACTCGCTAAGCACAGACACGCCCCAGTCGCCGCTTTTATCCGTCAGATCCACCCAGTTTTGAGCAGGCACTTCAAACAGCTTTTCCGTCATATTTCCCCGGCGAATGGCGCCCAGCCCCAGGTCAAAGGTAGCCTCTGGGTTAGTGCAGGCAAATGCAAATTTGTTCTTTGCCATCGTGTGCAGACTGCGCCACTCGATCTCAGAATACACTTCTACCCGGCTGCCGCCGTCGGTGAGGGCAATGATATTCTTAAAGGTAGAGTCCCCGTCCTTTTGCTCCACACAGAAGGACACCCGCGCCGGGCCTTTCTCCTGAATGGTCACCGTCACCGGATTTGGCAGGCGGTCCGGGTCCTTGTTGGCTTCTTTATAATTCATTTCCCAGGCAGGCCAGGGCTTAGAGCCGGTGTACTTGAACAGCCCCAGGCTGATGGGCTCCGACAACAGCTCCTGCTCGTCCATTTCTTTGTCCAGGATGGAGGTGATGTTGCCCTTTTTGTTCAGGCGCACAATGTATTTTTGGTTCTCCATCTGATTTTCGCCGCTGATGGACAGGCTGCCCCGCAGACGGCAGGGCACATCGGAGGGCCGCACATCATAGACCGCAAAGCCCAAGGCAGGCACCGTGGCAACAAATACCAGCTCCGCCGTGCCATTCTCGTAGCGGTTCACCTGACTTTTCACTTCCCTGCCCTTGGGGTCATATACCCGCGCACAGGCCTTGGGCCAGTGGGGCAGTTCCAGAGTCACCGCATCCGTGCGGGCCACTTCCAGACTGTTAAATACCGTCACCGGCGTGCCGGCGCAGAAGTCCGTTTTCAGCAGACTGCCCACAGACCCGGCAGCTTGGGTCAACTCACCGGCAAAGCCGTTCATGGCCATACCGTAGTCGTTCCAACTGCGGCGATAGGCGCGCTGCACGGAGGTGCCCGGCAGATCATCGTGGAACTGATGGGCAATGGTACGCTTCCAGTTCAGCTCCATAGCCTCTTTATTGTAATGGGCGGTGCCCAGATAATCCGCCACTACGCCGGAACGCTCCGCCATATCCGCCAGTTCCTGGCAGCGGCGGTTCCAACGCTTACCCACGGCCCGGGAAGTGTAGCCGCCAACGCCGTGATTTTGCATCACCAGTTCCGTCTCCCACCGGGGCAGCTTGGCTTTTTGCTCCGGGGTCAGCTGGGCGTTCAGGTCACGGAACAGATCATCCGCACCGGACGCCAGCACCTGCACATCGCTGTCTTTGTTTTTGTTGATCTCCTGCTCTACAAAGGCCACAGAGGCTTCCTTGGGCGCACCGCCCCGATCGCCGATCCCGTGGAAGATCATAGTGCTGTTCAGATCGTATTTTTCGTTTTCATCCAGCTTTTGCTGCACAAAATCCCAGTCCCGCAGCTTCTTCAGCGTAAAGTAATAATCGTGGGGGTTCAGGCTGGCCAGCACCTGCGCGCCGTCCGGCCCTTGCCACACGCCAATATCAAAAGGAATGCCGTAGGCGCCGCCCCAACCCAGCTTTTGGGTCGTAAAGCCCATCAGGTTGGCGTGGGCCATAATGCTGGGCAGCGCCCAACCGAAGCCAAAGCAGTCCGGCAGATAAATATCCACTGAGCGCTTGCCGAATTTTTCCTCAAAATAGCGATTGCCGTAAAGAATATTGCGAAAGAGTGCCTCCGGCGACGGCACATTCACATCGCCATTCTCAAAGGCGGAGCCGCAAACGCTCCACCGCCCCTGGGCAATATAATCCCGCATTTTGGCGTACAGTTCCGGGTAATATTCCTCCATCAGCTCGTAACGATAGCTGCCCTCAAAATTGAAGTGATAGGTGGGATATTTTTGGAACAGTGCAAAGTTGTCCACCAAGGTATTGTAGATGTACCGGGACACGGTGGTCTCAAAGTCCCAGGACCAAATGGTATCCAAGTGGGCCGTAGCCACAGTATAGATTTTTTTTTGCATCGGAAGTCCCCCTTATGTGGTCATTGTATCATTATTTTCAGGGGATTGCAACACTGTACTGCCCCATAGAAATAGGAAAAATCACACACCCTTCTCCCGACTCAAAAAGAATACGCAGGATCTAAAACAAAATGCAATTTTCTCTGTAATCTATTTTAGGTGCAAATTGGCTGGGGTCCGTTTGCTTCTCTTTACAGCTGGGATAAAGGAGTTAATCTTATTGCCGAAACATATGACGCAAGTGAAAGACAAAGCGGGCGTGCCGAGAATACGCTTTCACGACTTACGGCACAGCTTTGCGACCTTATCCTTGAACAAGGAATGGACATTAAAACCGCATCGCACATGCTCGGTCACACAGACGCAGAATTTACAATGAACACCTATATGCATGTAACGGATTCCATGTAAGAGAATTTTGCAAACACAATGGCAAATTTACTCGTCGGAAATATGGCAAATTCATAAATGGTCAATAGATGGTCTTGGACGAGAAATCGGATAAACGAACAAAATCTCACTCCGTAAAAAAGAGCGAGATTTTTTTGTTGCGTATTGAATTTTGGAATGCATTTCAGAAAAAGAAAAAACCTGCGAAAACGCCGTGTTTACGCAGGTTTTGGAGCTGATAGTCGGACTCGAACCGACGACCTGCGCATTACGAATGCGCTGCTCTACCAACTGAGCCATATCAGCATAACGTGCTGCGTTGCAGCACGGCTAAGATTATACTATATCTCGCGGAGAAAATCAAGAGAAAAATCGCAACTCCCGCGCAAAAACAAAACCGCACTGCCGGTCTTACAAAATCTCCAGCAATTTGGAAAAAACGAATTTCACAGCAGACTCGCGCACTCGGTTGCGACCCAAATTGCCAAATTGGCATGTATAGGTCTGCACCTGATCCTGCACGCAAAAGCCAAAACAGACCATGCCCACCGGCTTTTTAGCTGTGCCGCCGCCGGGACCGGCAATACCGGTGATGCCGACGCCCACATCGCTCTCCGCCGTCCTGGCCGCGCCCCGTGCCATTTGCGCCGCCACCTGCTCGCTGACTACGCCATAATTCAAGATCGTGTCCGCCTCCACGCCCAAAAAACGAGTTTTCGCCGCATTGGCATAGGTTACAAAGCTGGCATTCAGCACCTTGGACGCATTGGCTACATTAACCAGCGTGCCGCAGCACAGCCCGCCGGTGCAAGACTCTGCAAATGAAACAGTGTACCCCAAGTGGATCAGCCGATCCACCACCTGTTCTTCCAACGCCATTTCATCACCTCTTGTTCAATCTGTAATTAGTATAGTCCTTTTGCAAAAAAAATGCAACCATTCGCAAAAAAGGCTTGCAATATAGCGCATTTTATGGTATAGTGTTTAAGCAATCGGGGTGTGGCGCAGTTGGTAGCGCACTAGACTGGGGGTCTAGGGGCCGCAAGTTCAAGTCTTGTCACTCCGACCATAAGGACAGCTTTTCGGCTGTCCTTTTTTATTTTGCTTATTATTTTCGGCTTAGTTAAGCCAAATTTCCGCTTACACAAAAAGCAAGAGAAAACAGAAAACTTTTGGCGTTACAGTACTTATTGCAGTACTTTTTGAGGCAAAATACAGAAAAAGCAGGTCATGGCCGTACCGATCATGGTGGTAGGCCGTCTCTGCCTTTTGCTCATCGGACAGCATGATTGCCATACCCCGCAGCGTGTCCAAAACCTCCTGGGCGTACTCGTCACGCACCGTGTGTTCCAGGGTGCTGTCCAGCAGCTTTGCAAAGAAGTTCTTGATGTTTTCCACAACGGACTTCTTTTCTTTGGGACAGGTCGGTATCTTCCGCCAGCCACTTGGCGAACTTCTCGCCGCCCTCCTGCGTGCTGGCTTCACCACTGATGAAGTCCAAGATCATCTCCTGACGGCATCTTCTTTGCCTTAAAACCATTATACAGTCTTGCCGCCGCGGCTGTCAACGCTCAACGCAAGTGGATCCCTCTTGTGTACCAAACAGCGGACAATAAATGATAGTACCAACGAACGCCGCGCAATCGGTTAGCCGTTGAAATGGGTTCAAACCCGACTTTGTTAATAAAAGGACAAATCTGAGCCCTACTTTCCTATAGCTATCAATGCAAAAAGAGCAAGTCCGAAGACTTGCTCTTTTATAGATTCTGTAATTCCGGGAATTACTCCTTGATAGCGGTAACAACGCCGGAACCAACGGTACGGCCGCCCTCACGGATAGCGAAGCGCAGACCCTCTTCAATAGCGATGGGGGTGATCAGCTTAACATCCATGTTTACGTTATCGCCAGGCATGCACATCTCAGTGCCCTCGGGCAGGGTGATCACGCCGGTAACGTCGGTAGTTCTGAAATAGAACTGGGGACGATAGTTGTTGAAGAAGGGAGTATGACGACCGCCCTCTTCCTTGGTCAGTACATACACCTGACCGGTGAACTCAGTGTGGGGATGAATGGAACCGGGCTTAGCCAGAACCTGACCACGCTCGATGTCGGATCTCTGAACACCACGCAGCAGGCAGCCGATGTTATCGCCGGCCTCAGCATAGTCCAGAATCTTACGGAACATCTCAATACCGGTGCAAACGGTCTTGGAGCTCTCGTCCTTCAGACCAACGATCTCGACTTCCTCGCCGGTCTTCAGCTGGCCTCTCTCCACACGGCCGGTAGCAACGGTACCACGACCGGTGATGGTGAACACATCCTCTACGGGCATCAGGAAAGGCAGGTCAGCCTTACGGTCCGGAGTGGGGATATACTCGTCAACAGCGTCCATCAGCTCTTTGATGCATTCGCAAGCAGGATCGTCGTTGGAAGATGCTTCCAGAGCCTTCAGTGCGGAACCCTTGATGATGGGGCAATCCTCATCAAAGCCATACTCAGCCAGGGTCTCACGAACTTCCATCTCAACCAGCTCAAGCAGCTCGGGATCGTCCACTTGGTCGGTCTTGTTCAGGAAAACGATGATTGCGGGCACGCCTACCTGACGAGCCAGCAGCAGATGCTCCTTGGTCTGTGCCATGGGGCCATCGGTAGCAGCGATAACCAGGATAGCGCCATCCATCTGAGCAGCACCGGTGATCATGTTCTTAATGTAGTCAGCATGGCCGGGGCAGTCCACGTGTGCATAGTGGCGCTTGTCGGTCTCATACTCAACGTGAGCGGTGTTGATTGTGATACCACGCTCTCTCTCTTCCGGAGCCTTATCGATATCTGCATAGTCCTCGAACTTTGCATAGCCCTTGTTTGCAAGGTACTTGGTGATAGCTGCGGTCAGAGTGGTCTTACCATGGTCAACATGGCCGATCGTACCAATGTTAACATGGGGTTTGGTTCTGTTAAAATGTTCTTTTGCCATTGGAATTTCCTCCTTAAGAATTTACAATAGTCAATTGTCATTGCTATTCTATCAAAATCGAATAAAAATAGCAAGCATTTTTTATTGATTTATCGAATTATCAGTCTTTTTTGGCGCGCTCGCTGATAATGCTCTCAGAAATGGACTTGGGAACAGGCTCATAGCCGTCCGGCTCCATGGTGTACTGGCCACGGCCCTGGGTCTTGGAACGCAGGTCGTTTACATAGCCAAACATCTCAGACAGCGGTACGCGAGCATTAATCTGCTTTGCACCGTTGCGGTCCTCCATGCCCTGGATCTGGCCACGGCGGGAGTTCAGGTCGCCGATTACATCGCCCATGTATTCCTCAGGAACGATAACAACAACCTTCATCATCGGCTCCAGAATGATGGGACCGGCCTTCTTGGCAGCGTCCTTAAATGCCATAGAACCGGCGATCTTAAAGGCCATCTCAGAGGAGTCAACCTCGTGGTAAGAACCGTCGTACAGCTCTACGCGAACATCTACCACATTGTAGCCTGCCAGAATACCGCTCTTCATAGCGCCCTGGATACCGGCGTCTACCGCAGGAATATACTCCTTGGGAATGGAACCGCCGACGATCTGGTTCACGAATTCATAGCCCTTGCCGACACCGGTCTCCGGGTCAATGTTGGGCATAATGCGGATCTTACAATGACCGTACTGGCCGCTACCGCCGGACTGACGCTTATACTTGGTATCGGAAGCCGCTTCCTTGGTGATGGTCTCTTTGTAAGCCACCTGGGGAGCGCCAACATTGGCCTCTACCTTGAACTCACGCATCAGACGGTCAACGATGATCTCCAAGTGCAGCTCGCCCATGCCGGCGATGATGGTCTGACCTGTCTCTTCATCGGTGTAAGCCTTAAAGGTGGGGTCCTCTTCTGCCAACTTCGCAAGACCCAGGCCCATCTTTTCCTGACCGGCCTTGGTCTTAGGCTCAATGGCAACACGGATCACGGGATCCGGGAAGTTCATGGACTCCAGAATAATGGGATGATCCTCGTCACACAGCGTATCACCGGTGGTGGTGTTCTTCAGACCTACGGCAGCAGCGATGTCGCCGGCGTAGCAGGTGGGAATATCCTCACGGTGATTGGAGTGCATCTGCAGAATACGACCCATTCTCTCCTTATGACCCTTTACAGAGTTGTAGCAGGGAGAGCCTGCGTCAATGGTACCGGAATATACACGGAAGAAGCAGATCTTACCAACGAAGGGGTCGGTAGCGATCTTGAACGCCAGAGCAGCAAAAGGCTCTGTGTCGGAAGAGTGACGATACTCCTCCTCGTCCGTGTCCGGATTTACGCCCTTAATGGACTCAACATCCGTGGGGGCGGGCATATAATCTACGATTGCGTCCAGCAGGGGCTGTACACCCTTGTTACGGTAGGAAGTACCGCAGGTGATGGGCACCATCTTGTTGGCAATGGTAGATTTTCTGATGGTCTTTTTGATCTCGTCAACAGTCAACTCTTCACCGGCGAAATACTTCTCCATCAGCGCGTCGTCCATCTCGGCGACATGCTCGATGAGCTGCTCGCGGTACTTCTGCGCCAATTCCATCATATCCTCAGGAATGGGCTCACGGCGAACATCGTTACCCAGATCGTCATAATAGATCTCGGCGTCCATATTCACCAGGTCCACAATCCCGCGGAAAGTGTCCTCCGCGCCGATGGGCAACTGAATGGGCAGAGCATTGCACTTGAAACGGTCATTGACCATATCCAGTACATTGTAGAAATCTGCGCCCATAATGTCCATCTTATTGACATAGATCATTCTCGGTACATGGTACTCGTCAGCCTGACGCCATACGGTCTCAGACTGGGGCTCAACGCCACCCTTGGCGCACAGAACGGTAACGGAACCGTCCAACACACGCAGGGAACGCTGCACCTCTACGGTGAAGTCCACATGCCCGGGGGTATCGATGATATTGATTCTGTGCTTCTTCCAGAAGCAAGTGGTAGCAGCGGAAGTAATGGTAATACCGCGCTCCTGCTCCTGCGCCATCCAGTCCATGGTTGCTGTACCATCGTGGGTCTCACCGATCTTATGGTTAATACCCGTGTAATACAGGATACGCTCGGTGGTGGTGGTTTTACCAGCATCAATATGCGCCATGATACCAATATTTCTTGTCATTTCAAGAGATACTTTTCTCGGCATAATATCCTCCTAACAAACTGAATGGCTTAATATCTGAAATGAGCAAACGCCTTGTTTGCTTCAGCCATCTTATGGGTATCGTCGCACTTTTTGGCAGCGCCGCCGGTCTTATTGGTAGCATCCATAATCTCGGCTGCCAGGCGCTCCTTCATGGTTCTCTCAGAACGCTGACGCGCATAGAGAGTGATCCAGCGCAGACCCAGGGTCTGGCGCCGTTCCGGACGAACCTCAAGCGGTACCTGGTAGGTCGCACCGCCTACACGGCGAGCCTTAACCTCCAGTACGGGCATAACATTCTCCATGGCAGCTTCAAAAGTTTCCAGGGGATCATTACCCGTCTTTTCTTTGATGATGTCGAAAGCGTCGTACACGATCTTCTGTGCGACACCTTTTTTACCATCGTACATAACGTTGTTGATCAGGCGTGTAACAAGCTTAGAGTTGTACAGCGGATCAGGCAGAACGTCACGCTTAGCGATCTGGCCTCTTCTTGGCATCTTCGCTTCCCTCCTTCATTATCATTGATGAGTTCATAGGTACTCGAGTTTTCCCGTGGAGCCAACAAAAAGGTCATACACTGTATAGCTATATAAAGTATATAAACTTTTGCCGGATTTCCAAACAAGAAGATCAAACTCAGCCGGGCTGAGCTTGGTGGATCCTTAACGGATCAGCGCTGCTCTTATTTCTTAGCAGCTTTCGGTCTCTTGGCGCCGTACTTAGAGCGGCCCTGCATTCTGCCGTTCACGCCCTGGGTATCAAGAGTACCGCGAATGATGTGGTAACGCACACCGGGAAGGTCCTTTACACGGCCGCCGCGGATCATAACTACAGAGTGCTCCTGCAGGTTGTGACCTACGCCGGGAATGTAAGCGGATACTTCAATGCCGTTAGACAGACGCACTCTGGCAATCTTACGCAGTGCAGAGTTCGGCTTTTTCGGAGTTGCAGTCTTGACTGCGGTGCAAACGCCGCGCTTCTGGGGAGAATTGTTATCGGTCATAACATTCTTCTTGGTGTTCAGCCCCTTCAGCAGAGCCGGTGTTTTGGACTTTTTCTCCAGCGTCTTACGACCTGTTCTTACAAGTTGGTTAAAGGTAGGCAATCGTTTATCTCCTTTCAAATTATTTTGTACGCTTTTGCGCACAAAACACAAATTTGGCAAAGCAAATTTGCATTTTCTGCTCAAAAACGCACCTACTGGGGCAGAACTTTACGGTTCTGCCCCGGTAAATGGTCAATTTTCGGCTAAATTCGATGGGATTTGGGCTGATTTAGCGCAAATCGCACACCGACAATTTAGCATTATATCACTCGGACATACTGTTTGTCAAGAGCTCTTGCAGCTGTTCCAGGTTCAAAATTTCCTCGCTGCCCTCAGCGGAGAAATAGCTGGGCACCACATCCACCTTATCAAACACCTGCATACCGGTACCGGCGGGCACCAGCTTACCGATGATTACATTTTCCTTCAGACCGATCAGCGGATCCACCTTGCCCTTGATGGCAGCATCGGTGAGCACGCGGGTGGTCTCCTGGAAGGAGGCGGCGGACAGGAAGGAGTCGGTGGCCAGGGACGCCTTGGTAATACCCATCAGGATCGGGATATAAGTGGCGTGCTTCAAAGTGGTCTCGCCCAAAGCGATCCGCTTGTCAATGGCCTCATTGGCCTCGTCTACCTGGGCCACATCCACCATGGTGCCGGACACCAGATCGGTATCACCGGCATCGTCCACGGTGCACTTCTTAAGCATCTGACGAACGATAACCTCAATGTGCTTGTCGTTAATATCAACACCCTGGGTACGGTAAGCGAACTGTACTTCCTTAATTAGGTAGTTATAAACAGCCTCTTCGCCCAAGATAGCCAAAACATCGTGGGGGTTCACGGCGCCGAGCGTCAGCTCCTCGCCCTTCTTCACATGAGCACCCTCAACAATGTGCTCGCACAGACGGGCACCGTAGGGGATCAGATACTTCTTCTCTTCCCCGTCCTCGCCGGTCACAATGGCGTGACGGCTCTTCTTGATCTCCTCAAAATGAACCACACCGTCGATCTCAGACAGAATGGCCAGCTGCTTGGGTTTTCTGGCCTCAAACAGCTCCTCTACACGGGGCAGACCCTGTGTAATATCGGCGCCACCGGCAACGCCGCCGGTATGGAAGGTACGCATGGTCAGCTGTGTACCCGGCTCACCGATGGACTGGGCGGCGATGATACCCACGGCCTCACCTACCTGAACCGGCTCGTTAAAGGCCAGGTTGGCGCCGTAGCACTTGCAGCACACGCCGTGGTGGGACTTACAGGTGATCAGAGAACGGATCTTTACGGACTCGATACCGGCGTCCACAATACGCTTGGCGTCTTCCTCTGTCATCATACGATCCGGCTCCATCAGCACTTCGCCGGAGTTAGGATCAATCACCGGGTCTACAACGAAACGACCGGTAAGGCGCTCCTCCAACGGCTCCAGTACACGGTTGCCGTCCATGATCTTGCTTACGATAATACCATCGTGGCAGCCGCAATCCTGGTCGCGAATGATTACATCCTGGGATACATCTACCAGACGGCGGGTCAGGTAACCGGAGTCTGCGGTACGCAGTGCGGTATCGGCCAAACCTTTACGGGCACCACGGGAGGAAATGAAGTATTCCAGAATATTCAGACCCTCACGGTAGTTGGCACGAATGGGAACCTCAATGGTCTTACCGGCGGTATTGGCGATCAAACCACGCATACCGGCCAGCTGACGCAGCTGAGAGGTACTACCACGGGCACCGGAGTCTACCATCATGTGAATGGGGTTATGGGCGCCGTCAAAGTTACTGGTCAGCTCGTGGGATACCTTGTTGGTGCAGTCCTCCCAAGCCTTGATAACGGCGGACGAACGCTCCTCGTTGGTAATCAGGCCGTAGTTGTAGTTGGTGGTAATCTCGTCCACCCGCTTCTCGGCCTCGTCCAGGTACTCCTTCTTCTTCTCCGGGATCAGGGCGTCCACAACGGCTACGGTGGTGCCGGAAATGGTGGAATACTTATAGCCCTGCGCCTTCAAAGCGTCCAGCACCTTGGATGCCACGGCAACGCCGTGCACGCGAATGCACTTCTCGACGATTTGGCCCAGCTGCTTCTTCTTTACAACAAAGCTGATCTCCGGTACAAACTCATTCTCCGGATCGGAACGATCCACAAAACCCAGGTCCTGAGGCACCGGGGCGTTAAAGATCACACGACCGATGGTCGTCTTAACCAGGTGCTCGTGCACTTCCCCGTCCACATCCTTGGAGAAGCGGATCAGGCACTCGGAGTGCAAGCCCAAAGAGCCTTCCTGGTAGGCCATCATGGCCTCGTCCTTATCTCTGTAAATGTTATAGCGGGTATATTCGTTGCCCTGGGCGTCTTTCTCCACCGTGGGGCAACCCGGCTCGCCGCCCTTAATCATGGTCAGGTAATAGGAACCGATCACCATATCCTGGGTAGGCACAGTCACCGGCTTACCGTCAGAGGGCTTCAGCAGGTTGTTGGCAGCCAGCATCAACATTCTGGCCTCTGCCTGCGCCTCTGCGGAAAGGGGCACGTGCACAGCCATCTGGTCGCCGTCGAAGTCTGCGTTAAATGCGGTACAAGCCAGCGGGTGCAGCTTAATTGCGCGGCCCTCTACCAGCACCGGCTCAAAGGCCTGAATACCCAAACGGTGCAGGGTAGGTGCACGGTTAAGCATTACCGGGTGATCCTTAATGACCACTTCCAAAGAGTCCCAAACGGCCGGGTTGTTGGCACGCTCCACCATCTTACGGGCAGATTTAATGTTAGAGGCCACGCCGGTCTCTACCAGCCGCTTCATCACAAAGGGCTTAAACAGCTCGATTGCCATTTCCTTCGGCAGACCGCACTGGTGCATCTTCAATTCCGGGCCAACCACGATTACGGAACGGCCGGAGTAGTCAACACGCTTACCCAGCAGGTTCTGACGGAAGCGACCCTGCTTACCTTTCAGCATATCGGACAGGGACTTCAGCGGACGGTTGTTGGGGCCGGTGACCGGACGGCCGCGGCGGCCGTTGTCGATCAGGGCGTCCACAGACTCCTGGAGCATACGCTTTTCGTTGCGCACGATAATATCCGGTGCGCCCAACTCCAGCAGCTTCTTCAAACGGTTGTTTCGGTTAATAACGCGGCGATACAGGTCGTTCAGATCAGAGGTGGCAAAACGGCCGCCGTCCAGCTGAACCATGGGGCGAATATCCGGGGGGATTACCGGGATGGCATCCAGGATCATCCACTCCAGCTTATTGCCGCTCTGATAGAATGCATTGACCACATCCAGGCGCTTGAGCAGACGCACACGCTTTTGACCGGTAGCAGTCTCCAGCTCCTCGGTCAACTCATCCCGCAGGGCTTTCACATCAATGTCTTGCAGCAGCTTTTTGATGGCCTCGGCGCCCATGCCGGCCTCAAAGTCGTCCTCATAGCGCTCGCGCATTTCTGCATATTCTTTTTCGTTAAGGATCTGCATTTTCTCCAGCGGGGTGTCGCCGGGATCCGTTACGATATACAGTGCAAAGTACAGCACCTTCTCCAAATAACGGGGGCTCAGATCCAGTACCAGCCCAAGGCGGCTGGGAATGCCCTTAAAATACCAAATGTGAGACACGGGAGCCGCAAGTTCAATGTGGCCCATACGCTCACGGCGCACCTTGGCCCGGGTGATCTCTACGCCGCAGCGCTCACAGACCTTACCCTTATAGCGTACTCTCTTATATTTGCCGCAGTGGCACTCCCAGTCCTTCATGGGGCCGAAAATGCGCTCGCAGAACAAACCGTCCCGCTCCGGCTTCAGCGTTCTGTAATTGATGGTCTCCGGCTTGGTGACCTCGCCGTAGGACCACTCCCGAATCTGCTCGGGAGACGCCAGACCGATTTTGATCGAGCTGAATTCGTTTTCTTTATTCTCCATCATGGAAGCACTCCTTTATATATAATGTAGTGTCGGAATGGCGTTTACGCGTCGGCCCCGTCGTCCGAATCGTCGTCCAGGGCGTTTGCAAACAAATCTGCAAACGAATCCGCTGCGTCTGCGCCTGCTTCCTCGCCGGCTTCTTCCGCATTCTCAATGCCAAAGCCCTCGCTGCCCTCGTCAAAGTCATTAACGGTGGTGAACGCCTTGTCATCAATAGGCTGAATACCGGTGCCATCGTCCAGATCCTGCTTGAGCTCTACTTCCTCGCCGTTGGCGTCATACACACGAGTATCCAGACCCAGTGCCTGCAGCTCCTTAAACAGAACCTTGAAGGATTCCGGCGTGCCTGCCTTGGGGATATTCTCGCCCTTAACAATGGCCTCATAAGCCTTCACACGACCCACAACATCATCGGACTTCACCGTCATGATCTCTTGCAGGGTGTAAGCAGCGCCGTATGCCTCCAGTGCCCAAACCTCCATCTCACCGAAACGCTGGCCGCCGAACTGGGCTTTACCACCCAAAGGCTGCTGGGTAACCAGGCTGTAAGGGCCGGTGGAACGGGCGTGGATCTTATCATCTACCAGGTGATGGAGCTTCAGGTAATACATGTAGCCCACGGTCACCGGGTTATCAAACTTTTCGCCTGTACGGCCGTCGGTCAGGGTGGTCTTACCGTCCTCACGCAGGCCGGCCAATTTCAGGCACTCACGAATGTCGTCCTCATGGGCACCGTCAAATACGGGGGTCATCATCTTCCAGCCCAGTGCCATAGCGGCATAGCCCAGATGCACCTCCAGCACCTGCCCGATGTTCATACGAGAAGGTACGCCCAAGGGGTTCAATACAATATCCAACGGGCGACCGTCCGGCAGGAACGGCATATCTTCCTGGGGCAGTACCCGGGACACAACGCCCTTGTTACCGTGACGACCGGCCATCTTATCACCGGCCTGGATCTTACGCTTCTGGGCGATATAAACGCGAACCACTTTATTCACGCCGGGGCTCATTTCATCGCTGTTGGCACGGGTGAACACCTTAACATCCACCACAATACCATACTCGCCATGGGGCACACGCATGGAGGTGTCACGCACCTCGCGGGCCTTCTCACCAAAGATGGCACGCAGCAGCCGCTCCTCTGCGGTCAGCTCCGTCTCGCCCTTGGGGGTCACTTTACCCACCAAAATATCGCCGCTGTGTACCTCGGCGCCGATACGGATAATACCGTCCTCGTCCAGATCCTTCAGCGCGTCCTCGCCCACATTGGGAATATCGCGGGTGATCTCCTCCGGACCCAGCTTGGTGTCTCTGGACTCCACCTCGTGCTCCTCAATGTGAATAGAAGTATAAACATCGTCCCGCACGATCTTCTCGTTGATCAATACGGCGTCCTCGTAGTTGTAGCCTTCCCAGGTCATAAAGCCGATCAGGGCGTTCTTACCCAGAGAAACCTCACCATTGCAGGTGGCGGGACCGTCGGCGATCACCTGGCCGTCCTCTACCTGCTGGTGCAGGGAGACGATGGGCCGCTGGTTGATACAGGTGCCCTGGTTGGAGCCGCAGAACTTTACCAACTCGTAATGGTCGATCTCACCGGAAGCAGTCTTAATATCAATGGTACGAGCGTCTACGGCGCACACGGTGCCGCCACGCTTGGCAATGACCACCACGCCGGAGTCGTAAGCTGCCTTATACTCCATACCGGTACCCACCACCGGGGCCTCGGTCTTCAGCAGCGGCACAGCCTGGCGCTGCATGTTGGCGCCCATCAGTGCGCGGTTGGCGTCGTCGTTCTCCAAAAACGGAATCATAGCCGTAGCCACGGATACAACCATCTTGGGGGATACATCCATGTAATCCACCCGCTCCGGGGGCAGAGTCAGAAACTCGTCCCGATGGCGGCAGGTAACGCGACGGTTGGTGAAGTGACCTTCCTCGTCCAGAGGCTCATTGGCCTGGGCCACAACGAACTCGTCCTCCACATCGGCGGTCATGTAGACCACCTCATCGGTGACCACACCGGTCTCTTTGTCCACCTTACGGTACGGTGCCTCAATGAAGCCGTACTCATTCAGCCGGCTATAGCAAGCCAAATAAGAGATCAGGCCGATGTTGGGACCTTCGGGAGTCTCAATGGGGCACATTCTGCCGTAATGGGTATAGTGTACATCTCGCACCTCAAACCCGGCGCGGTCACGGGACAGACCGCCGGGGCCCAGTGCGGACAGACGGCGCTTATGCGTCAGCTCCGCCAAGGGGTTGTTCTGGTCCATAAACTGGGACAAGGGAGAGGAGCCGAAGAACTCACGAATGGCAGCCACCACCGGGCGAATGTTAATCAGTGCCTGGGGGGTAATGGCGTCCTCGTCGTCCTGTGCCTGCAAGGTCATACGCTCACGAATCACGCGCTCCATACGGGTAAAGCCGATACGGAACTGGTTTTGCAGCAACTCGCCTACTGCGCGGATACGACGATTGCCCAGGTGGTCAATGTCGTCTGTGGTGCCTACACCGCAAGCCAGGTTGCAGAGATAAGACACGGTAGCAAAAATATCGTCTGTGGTAATGTGCTTGGGCACCAGGTCGTCCTGCTTAATGCGGATCTCCTCTTTCAGTGCCTCTTCATCATCGCCGCACTTCTCCAGGATCTCTGCCAGCACAGCATAGCTGACCTTTTCGCGGATACCCAGAGGGGTGCAGTCAAAGTCCACATATTTCTTGATATCGACCATGCCGTTGGACACAACTTTCACCTTGTTGCCGTCCACATCGACAAATGCAAACATAACACCTGCATCCTCGATCTCCATGGCCTTGATCTTGTCGATCTTCTCACCGGCGTCTGCCAGGAACTCACCCTGGGGAGAGATCACCGGTTCTGCCAGGATCTGGCCGTTCAGGCGGTCAGCCATACCCAGCTTTTTGTTATACTTGTAGCGACCCACTCTGGACAGATCGTACCGGTGCGGGTCAAAGAACAGGCCGTCCAAGTGAGCCTGTGCCGTCTCCAAAGTGGGCGGCTCGCCGGGACGCAGGCGCTTGTACACCTCCAGGAGTGCCTCCTCCTGGTTCTTGGTGGTGTCCTTCTCAATGGTGGCCACCAGGCGCTCATCCTCACCGAAATAGTCAATGATCTCATGATCGAGACCCAGACCCAACGCACGCAGAAAAGTGGTGATAAAGATCTTGCGGTTTTTATCAATGCGCACATAGAACAGGTCGTTGGCGTCTGTCTCATACTCCAGCCATGCGCCCCGGTTGGGGATCACGGTGTTGGTATACAATTCCTTACCGGTCTTGTCATGGTCCATGTGGTAATACACGCCGGGGGAACGCACCAACTGAGACACAATGCAGCGCTCTGCACCGTTGATTACAAAAGTGCCGGCATCCGTCATCAGCGGGAAGTCGCCCATGAAGATGATGTTCTCCTTCACCTCACCGGTCTCTTTGTTCTGCAAGCGGGCACGGACCTTCAGCGGTTTGGCGTAAGTCACATCCCTTGCCTTACACTGGGCAATGGTGTACTTGGGGTCCTCGTCCATGGTGTAGTCGATAAAGTCCAGCACCAGATTGCCTGTATAATCCGTGATGGAACCAATGTCGCGGAACACCTCTTCCAAACCTTCATCCAGGAACCACTGGTACGATTTCTTCTGCACTTCAATGAGGTTGGGCATTTGCATCACTTCATTGATCTTTGCAAAACTCTTTCGTGTTGTGGTGCCGAGCTGCACGTCTTTCACGTTCAACATAAAAGGGGTCACTCCAATCTTTTTTTCTCAGAAAAAAGTCGAAATCCAGCGCCGATCCGCTGCCGCGGGCCTAAAGTTTTTCGCACGGCCCGGCAGGGGCGCGCATATACTCGTGCGCATAAATTTCCATTTTAATCGTGCATATAATATAGACGAACAAGCCCGGAAAGTCAACAATTATTTTTATATAAATTCCACAAAATGAAAAACTTTTTGATACACGCCACCGTGTGCTTCTTGTTTTTCGTCACTTTGCACAAGAATTTTTCAAAAAATTCTACAAATCGGAGCGCTAAAAATTGATTTCTTCTCTCCCCTTATGGTATAATAGACGGCAAGAAAATCAACTGGAGCGAACCATGAAACAAAACTGTAAGCGTATTTTTTCTCTGCTGCTGTGCGCCGCTTTGGTGTGCACCCTGTTTGCCGGTTGCGGCGGACGGAACAAGCAGCTGGATATTATCTACCCCATCACCGGCAATATCACCAGCTTTGACCCTCAGGTGGCTGCCACCCAGGATGAATACCTGATCGCGGAGAACTGCTATGAGGGGCTGGTGCGTGTGGAGGACGACGGCACGGTCAAACCGGCTGTGGCTGCGGACTGGACGGTGAGCACCGACCAAAAGACCTACACCTTCCATCTGCGCCAGGGACTGAAGTGGCACCTGACGGACGCAGTAACCGAGCGTATGGGCAAGAACTGGGATCCGGACATTACCGCCCATGATTTTGTTTTTGCGCTTCAGCGTGCCGTGTCACCCCAAACCGCCTGTCCCCTGTATCCTGCCCTGTCCGGCATTGCCGGTGCACAGCAGGTGTACACCAAACAGAAGAGCGCCTCTGCGCTGCAAGTAAAGGCCACGGACGATTATACCTTGGTGATTACCCTACGCACCCCGGACGCCGGGTTCTTTTCTACCCTGTCCGGCGCAGCAGCCATGCCCTGCAATAAAGAATTCTTTACTGCCACCAAGGGCCGCTACGGCCTGGGCACGGAGTATTCTCTCTTTAACGGTCAATTTTATGTAAAGAATCAACTGGACACCTCTTATACCCTGAACAAAAATCAGGAATACAAGGGCGCCAACCCCACGAAGGTGGACAATATCACCCTGAATATCAAGGACGAAAACAGCAAGGTACCGGAGAAGTTGGAAAGCGGCTACTACGACGCCGCCTTTCTCACCGGCAGTGAGTACGGCGCCCTGAAAAACAAGGACGACCTGACCGCTATCCCCTATGCCAACACCACCTGGGCGTTTTTGCTTAACACCAACCAAGGCAGCCTATCCAATGAAAAAATGCGCCGAGCCATCTGCCTGAGCCTGTCCCCGGCAGATACAAAAAACAGCAAGTACCTGCAGGCGTCCACCGGCATTACCCCGCCTAGTACCACGGTGGACGGCGGGAATGTAACCACTGCTAAGAGCAGCCTGGTGCCTGCCAGGGATGCTGCCCGCGCCCAAACCCTGTGGAAAGCCGGGTTGGAGGAGACCGGGCTGACCACCGTAGCGCTGACAGTCATTACCACCCCGGAGATGGACGCTTACGCCAAGGCGCTGGTACAGGGGGTGCAAAGCAGCTTGGGCACCGTGACCACCTACGGCAACGGCACCGGCATTGCCTTTTCCCTAAAGATCGAAACCATGACCAAAGCGGAGATGGAGAGCCAGATGGCCGCAGGCACCTACGACATTGCCTTGTACCCTATGGAGGCCGCCAGCCAAAGCCCGGTGACCTTTCTGTCCAACCTACTCTCCACCAACTATATGAAGCTGCAAAGCGATAAAATCCAACGGGCGCTGACAGTGGCCAAGAACGCCACGGCCGGCACGGCCACCGCCGCATGCCGAGCCTGCGAGCAGGCGCTGATCCAAACCGGCGCCGTTCTACCGGTATTCTATGAGTCTGCCTACTATGTGATGGCTGGAGGCGTCAGCGGCGTTCAGTTCCACCCGGGCAGCGGGAGGGTCTCCTTTGTTGAAGCAAGCAGAGCATAATAAGCGGTACGCTATGGGCTTTTGGGTGCTCAGCGTGGTGTGTATGGGTGTAATCTTCTACCTGTCCTCCCGCACAGCGGACCAATCCAGCCGCGAGAGCGGCGCTGTACTGGCCTGGCTCACCCGCCTGCTGGGCGATGGTCGGCTCACAGACTTTTTGGTGCGCAAATCCGCACACTTTTTGGAATACACCGGGCTGTGCCTGCTGCTGAGCTTTGCCTGCGCAGCCACCTGGGGACGCCGGTACACGGCCGTCAGCCTGCCCATTGCCAGTCTGTATGCGATCACCGACGAGGTGCACCAGCGCTTTGTGCCCGGGCGTTCCTGCCAGGCGGCAGACTGGGCGATTGACACCGCCGGTGCGGCCCTTGGACTGCTGTGTGCCGGGGTGCTGCTGTGGCTTTGGCTGCGCTATCGTACCAAAAAGCACGACAAGAATTGACATTGCCGCCAAATCGTATATAATATAGGACATATTCTTAAAATTAAGAGCGAGGAAACAACATGAATGTATTGATTTACGATACGGAAGAACAGATCGGCATTGCAGCCGGTAACTATATGTGCGGCCAGGTGCTGGCAAAGCCCAACTCCGTACTGGGTCTGGCCACCGGCTCCACACCGCTGAAGCCCTACAACCACATGATCCGCCTGTACGAGCAGGGTGCCGTGGACTTCTCCAAAGTGACCACTTTTAACCTGGACGAATACTGCAAGCTGGATGTGGAAGACAAAAATTCCTACCACTCCTTTATGCACGAAAATCTGTTTGACCACATCAATATTCCGAAGGAGCGCATTCACTTTTTGGACGGCAACGCAGCGGACTTAGAGGCCGAGTGCAAACAGTACGAGGAGAGCATTCGCGCTGCCGGCGGCATTGATATTCAGCTGCTGGGTATCGGCTCCAACGGCCACATTGCCTTTAACGAGCCCAGCGACTCCTTCCAGCGGTGGACCCATGTGGTGTCCCTTAAGCAGAGCACCATTCAGGACAACAGCCGTTTCTTTAACACCATTGAGGAGGTGCCCACCCAAGCACTGACCATGGGCATTGGCTCCATTATGCAGGCCAAGCGCATTCTGATCATCGCCCTGGGCGAGCACAAGGCCAAAGCCATTAAGCAGGTGATCTCCGGCAATGTAACCCCGGAATGCCCCGCCTCTGTGTTGCAGTTCCATACAGATGTAACGCTGATGCTGGATCGGGGCGCCGCTTCCCTGCTGTAACATTTTGAAATCAGGTGATTGAGTATGAATAAAGGGATCAAAGCAGCGCTGGCGCTGGGTCTGTGCTGCGTCACTGCCGCCGGGCTGTTTGGCTGCACCAAGGCTGCCCCAGAGGAGACCACCCAGCCCGCCACGGTCGCAACCCAGCCCGCTGCCACCACGGCAGACACCACGGTGCCGGAGAGCACCACAAATACTTCTACCGACACCACCGCCAAGCCGGCAGAAACCACCACCAAAAAGGCAAAAGAGGACAGCGGAAGCGCCTACACCGTCAACCAGGCGCTGGACGCCCTGACCAACTACTATGGCAAGGGCTACGATGTGGACGGCACCGTGTCTGAGGGCAACAACTACTATTTTGCCGTTTATAAAAACAAAAAGAAGTACGCCTCCGTCAAAGTCAATATGCAGACCGGCGATGCGGTAGAAACCCGCACCAAAGACGGCGCGACGGCCAACTTCAATGTATTTGTATAAGGAGGCTCCTATGGATAAGGAAAAGTTTTATATCACCACGCCCATTTACTACCCCTCCGGCAATCCCCACATCGGGCACTGCTACACCACCGTGGCCTGCGACTCCATCGCCCGCTTTCGGCGCATGCAGGGGTATGATGTGCTCTTTCTCACCGGTACGGACGAGCACGGTCTGAAAATTGAGCAAAAGGCCGCCGAGAAAGGCGTGACCCCCAAGGCTTATGTGGACGAGATCGTAGCCATCTTTAAGAAGCTGTGGTCCTACATGAACATCAGCTATGACCGCTACATTCGCACCACTGACGATTACCATATAGAGACGGTACAGAAGATCTTTAAGGAACTGTACGACCGGGGCTATATTTACAAGGGCGAGTACAAAGGCAAATACTGCACCCCCTGCGAGAGCTTTTGGACGGAAAGCCAACTGGTGGACGGCAAGTGCCCGGAATGCGGCCGTGCGGTCACCGAGGCCGCTGAGGAAGCCTATTTCTTTAAGCTGTCCCCCTTTGCCGACCGGATCGAAAAGCTGCTGCTGGAGACGGATTATTTACAGCCTAAGAGCCGCGCGGTAGAGCTGGTCAACAACTTTATCAAGCCCGGTTTGGAAGATCTGTGCGTGTCCCGCACTTCCTTCACCTGGGGCATTCCCGTCACCTTTGACCCGGGTCATGTGGTTTATGTATGGGTAGACGCGCTCTCCAACTACATCAGCGCCCTGGGCTACCTGAATGACAAGTATGACGACTTTGACCGCTATTGGCCCGCCGATGTGCACATGGTGGCTAAAGATATTATGCGCTTCCACGCCATCATTTGGCCCGCCATGCTGATGGCGCTGGATCTGCCGCTGCCCAAGCACTTGGCAGTACACGGCTGGATCACCTTTAATGGTCAAAAGATGAGCAAATCCATCGGCAATGTGGTAGACCCGCTGGTGCTGGGCGAGCGCTACGGTGCAGACGCCATTCGCTACCACATTCTGCGAGAGATGGCGCTGGGCGCAGACAGCTCTTTTTCTAACGAAATTATGATCAACCGCATTAACGCGGACTTAGCGAACGATCTGGGCAACCTGGTGTCCCGCACCGTGGCTATGGCAGAGAAATACTTTGGCGGCACCTTGCCGGAATGCAGAGAAGCAGACGAAGAACTGGACGCCTCTCTCATTGACCCGGCACTGGAGCTGCGGGATAAAGTGGCTGCCTACATGGACCAGACCCAGCTGAACAACGCCTTGGCAGAGATCTTCAAAGTGATCTCCAGAGCCAACAAGTATATTGACGAAACCACCCCCTGGATCCTGGGCAAGGACGAGAGCCGCAAGGCCCGACTGGCCAGCGTGCTATACAACCTGCTGGAGGTGATCCGGATGACTACCACCCTGCTGTCCTGCTTTATGCCCACCTCTATGCCCAAGGCCTGGGCGCAGATCGGCGCTACCGAGGACCTGATCACCTATGAGAACGCTGCCAAATTCGGCGTGCTCCCTGCCAATGTAACGGTGCACAAGGGCGACGCTCTGTTCCCCCGCATTGACACAGACAAGGAGATTGACGAACTGAACGCCTTAATTAAAGCCCAAATGGAGAAGGCCATCGCTGCCCAGCAGCCTAAGTCAGAGGTGCCCGGTGTGGCGCAGATTGCCTTTGACGACTTTAGCAAGGTAGAGCTGCGCGTGGCAGAGATCACCGACTGCGAACCCATTAAGCGGGCAAAGAAGTTGCTCAAACTGCAAGTGAATGACGGCGACGGCAGCCGTCAGATCGTCAGCGGCATTGCCCCCTGGTACAAGCCGGAGGATCTGATCGGCAAAAAAGTGGTGATCGTAGCCAACTTAAAGCCTGCCAAGCTGTGCGGCGAGATGAGCAACGGTATGCTTCTGGCCGGCGATGTAGGCGATCATGATGTGCAGGTGCTGTTTGTGGACGGTATGCCCGCCGGCACCAAGATTCGCTAAACAAACACAAAAGAGCGAGCAGTCTGCGGACCGGTCGCTCTTTTTTATAAAGGAATTCGATTTATGGAAAACACTCCGATTTTTGACACTCACGCCCATTATGACGATCCTCAATTTGACCCGGATCGGGAGCAGCTGCTCCGCCGGCTGCCCGACCTAGGCGTGGTGGGTGTGGTCAGCTGCGGCTGTGATCTGCCCTCTTCCCTGCAAAATCAGGCGCTGAGCCGCCAATATCCCTGGTTTTACTTTGCCGCCGGGTTCCACCCGGAGAATTTGGAAGGCGCCGATTTAGAGGACATAGAGCGCCTACGCACGCTGCTGGCAGACCCCAAGTGCGTGGCGGTTGGCGAGATCGGCTTGGACTACCACTGGATGGCCAGCGACAAAGACACGCAAACGGCCTTTTTCCGCCGTCAGATCCAGCTGGCAAAGGAAGTGGACAAACCCATTATCGTACACGACCGGGAAGCCCATGGCGACACGCTGGAACTGCTGCAAGCCTTGCAGCCCAAAGGCGTGGTGCACTGCTTCTCCGGCAGCAAGGAAATGGCAAAGGAGATCATCAAACTGGGCATGTACATCGGCCTGAACGGTGTGGCCACCTTTAAGAACGCCCGTAAAGCGCTGGAGGTGGTGGAAACGATTCCCTTAGAACGCCTGGTGTTGGAAACGGACTGTCCTTACCTGGCGCCGGAGCCTTGCCGCGGGCAGCGCAATAACTCTGCTCTGATCCCCCACATTGCCGCACGCATTGGGCAGGTGCTGGGACTGTCTGCCCAGGCTGTTCTGCGCCAAACGGCAGAGAACGCCTGCGCACTGTACGGTCTGCAAGTCTAAACAAAGAGAGAGCCACAAAAACCATTGCCGGTCTCTGTGGCTCTCTCTTTGTGTTGGATCGCCTGCTTACAGACTCTTGATAAAGTCAAGGACTTTCTTCTGATTCTCTTTGTCTATCACGCACAGGCGGAACAGGGTTTCCCACTCCTCTTTGTTCAACTCGCCCAAGCAGTTGATAAAGTTGAGGATGCCATTCTGATCCTCTTTGTCCATAATCCGCAGACGAAACAGTACCATACGCTCTACATTACTAAGCTCGGCAATACCGTCATTGATCTGGCCCTTCAAATAGCTGGAGGGCTGCTCGTTATTGGCATCATAAGCCACGCCTGCATCATGCAGCGTATCTGCGGTGTTGCTTGCAGCGCTTTTCATGCCCAGCAGGTAGTCCGTGCTCACCTCGTAGGCATGGGCCATCTTACACAGCAGGGGGTATTTGGGGTGGCTCTTTCCAGTCTCATAATACGCATAAGTGCTGCGATTTACTTCAAATAGCTTAGAGGCCTCCTCTTGGGTCATACCTGCGTTCTCACGCAGACGAGTCAGCATGGCCGGCAGGCCGTTGCCCTCTCTCGCATTGCTGGAATTTTGTTGTTTTGTTGCGTTGTTCATAATCGCTTCCCGCTCTCCTCTCTCACGGTCTTGGTCATTGGGTGATTATTTTGATTGTTATTCGATATGGGCCGTGTTCTTTTTTCACAGCGTGACAAGTTTACACAAATTTTCCGAATTTGTCAAGGGTTTCGCCAACATTTTCCGGTTACAAAAAATTGACAAAGCCGTGTTGAAATGATATTATAAAGCAAAATAAAGCGAAAAAGCGCATAATACCGCCAAAAATTTAAGGAACGGTGACGACCAGAATGACAAAAAAAACTTTTAGCCTTTTTTTGGCAATTTGTCTGTTAATGACCACTTTAACAATATTACCGACAACTGCCTTTGCCAAGAGTTATGCCGACCAGTTACGGGACAAAGGCTTCCCGGAAAGCTATATCAGCAAGCTGGTAAGCCTGCACAATAAGTACCCCAAATGGGATTTTCAGCCGCTGAAGACCGGACTGAATTTCACCGCTGCCGTTAAAGCAGAGCGCTCCCCTCACTCTAAGCAACTGATTGAGCGTCAGTCTTCTCTGTCTGCCGCCTATTACTGCAGCTGCGCCTCCTGCAAGAACAAGCCCCAGGAAGGCTCCAGTTGGTACTCTGCCTCTCAAAACGCGGTGATGCACTATATGGATCCCCGCAACTTCTTGGATGAGAAGCATATTTTCCAGTTTGAATCCACCGCATATAATGCCAAGCAGACCAAAGCCGGGGTGGAGACCATTCTCTCCCCCACTTGGATGCACAATTCCCTGATCAACTACCTGACCACCAACGGCAAGACCCGCAAAAACTACGACAGCAAGACCAAGTATTCCGACGCGATTTTGGCCGCCGCAAAAAACAGCGGTATGAGCGCCTATTATCTGGCCTCCAAAATCGTACAGGAGGTGGGCAGTACCAAAGCCACCACCGGCGGCGCCAGCGGCAACCGTGCGCCGTTTATCGGCATTTACAACTACTACAATATCGGCGCTTACAGCGGCGCGATGGACGGGCTGGAATGGGCTGCCGGGTATCTGCGCCTGGAGGAGAACGCCACCATTTACTCTGACTATAAAAACGGCAAGGTCAGCGGCACCAAGACCAAGGCTAAAAAGGGTCAGTATATGGTATGGCGCGCCAATGCAGGCAAATACTACCGGGTGCGCCTGTACACAGATAACGGTGGCAGCTACGCCACCGGCACCTCCGGCTATGTGCCCAAAAGTGCCTGCCGCACCAAGTACTTTAACTACGGCCGTCCCTGGAGCAATCCCTACAAGTCCATTTACAACGGCGCAACATACATAGCAAACGGCTTCTCCAAAACCCAAAACACCGGCTATCTGCAAAAGTTCAATGTAGCCCCCGGCACGGCAGAGAAGCACAGCCACGAATATATGGCCAATGTACAGGCGGCGGCTTCTGAGTCTGTTACCACCTATAACGCCTATAAATCGGCTAAAATTCTGGACACGGCCAAGACCTTTATTATTCCCGTGTACAGCGGTATGCCCGCTTCCACCGCAAATGTGAACCACATTTCCACTTCTACCTCCGGCAGCACTACGACCACCACAGCAGCCAAGAACCGGGTCACCGGGCTGACTCTGACCGGCCGCACCCAGACCAACTTAACATACAAGTGGAACAAGGTATCCGGCGCCACCAAATACTATATCGACATTACCAACAAAACCAAGGGTACCAACTTCTCCAAAACCGTCACCAGCACCAGTGCCACCCTGCACAACCTGACAGATACCGAGGTGTACGCCGTGCGGGTGCGAGCCTATGTAAAAGGCAAATACGGCCCTTACAGCGCCTATAACACCAAACACTGCCTACCCGGTAAAGTCAGCGGTGCTAAGGTAAAAAGCCGTTCTGCGGCCTCTGTGGCTCTCCAGTGGAGCAAAAAGGCCGGTGCCGACGGCTACTATGTCTATCGCTACGACACCAAATCCAAAAAAACAACCAAGGTAGCTACGATCAAAGGTAACAAAACTACCGGCACCGTCAGCAAGCTGAAAGCCAACACCGCCTACACCTTCCAGGTGGCAGCGTACACCACAGACAGCAGCACCAAGACCGGCGCCAAAAGCAGCAAGGTCAGCACCAAAACACTGACCGCCACCCCAAAGATCAGCTCCGCCACCTCGCCTAAGTCAAAGAAAATCACGATTAAGTGGGGCAAAGTCGCGTGCAGCGGCTACCAGGTGCAATACTCCACCACCAAGAACTTTAAGCAGAATTTTCTGGACTTTACGGTAAAGAATAGCGCCACCTCCAAGACCTTCTCCACCTACCGGACCAAGACCACCTACTATGTGCGTATGCGTTCCTACCGCACCGAGGGCAAGAAAAAAGTCTACTCCGCCTGGAGCGCCACCAAGTCTGTTAAAGTGAAATAATAAACATAACAAAACGCCCCGTGCAGTTCCAAACCGCACGGGGTACTTTTGTGTGTTATTCTTTTGAGCCGCCAAACTTCACTTTTATGATATAGTCCCGCAAAAAGGACAGCAGGACGATCAAAACCGGTGCACCGGCACAAAGCCACTTGACCCATCCGCTTTGCTCCAACCGCTCTCCGCCAAAGGCAATGAACAATACGACCTCAAAGAGGACCAGCAAAGCCACCAGACAGCAAGTGGTTAGAATGTAGAATTGTTTTTTGTTCATTTGCTTCCGTTCTCCTATTCAGTACCAACATTACTATAATTTATACGAACTATACGGACCACAACTTTCTCCGGAGCTTGGCCTAAATGTCCAGTCATATCGACATTGTACCTTACCGCTCGCTAACACCTGCGTATATGCAACACATTTTACATTTCCTCCAATGCACGCCGCAGATACAGCGCTCAAGGCTGTCGCACCGATTTTAGTCAATACTGAAAGCCACCCTGTACTCGGGATAACCGCAGCAATGATACCCGCTAATGTCGCAGCTGCCACACCTCGAGCCCACGAAATACGATGATTTGATGTATCGTGATAACGCCAACCAGTGGTAGCTAATGGCGATACACTCTCAATTGATTTTTCATCTGGAAAGCTCACAGCATTCTCAACATAAGCAACCGGTTTGCCGTTGAGAAATATTATACCAGAACAAACATCATAATACACAACATCCGTTATTTCATCCGTGATGTTAGTAATGTACATATATTCTTTATCATCCACAATCCTAGATTCGCATCTATATTCCTTGCCATCAATTATGGCAGATTCAATATTTTCGGCTGCGTAGGTGGCGGTAGCACCAAAAGAACAAACGACGAACATTACAAAGGATAAAAACAAGCTTACCATTCTTTTACTCATAATAATTCTCCTTCTTTTTTATATTGCTCTTGTCTGCTTACGAATAAAGGAATGCTTTGAACATCGGAAACACCTCCTGCCTATTTATTGGGTAATCGATTGGCTAACGCACTTGACAATTATTCGGCGCCTTTGCAATTATCAATCTCGATTTTAATGTATCATTTATCATTCTGTCTGCATTTGTTTCCAAACTTCTATCTTCAATAACATTTAAGCGCATTGTAAATAATTTGTCAAGCGTTTTTTTAGAACATAAAAAAGGCGGGGAGTACCCGCCTTTAACATTTTAATCCTTATTTCTTTTTGCCGGATTTTTCCTCATACACGGCAGCCACGGTATCCACATCGCCGGAGGCAATAATATGCCCTTTCTCCAGCAAAATGGCTGTGTCGCAAATGGCCTTCACCTGCTGAATATTATGAGACACAAACAGCACGGTCACGCCCTGATCAAACATAGACTGGACCTTAGCCAAACTCTTTTTGCGGAAGCGGGCGTCGCCTACGGACAGCACCTCATCCAAAATCAGAATATCCGGCTCCACGGCCGTGGCAATGGAAAAGCCCAAGCGGGCTTTCATACCGGAAGAATAGTTCTTCAGCGGCACATCAATAAACTTGCCCAACTCGGAGAATGCCACAATCTCGTCATATTTTCTCTCCAAATACTCTCGGTTGTAGCCCAGAATGGCACCGTACAGGAAAATATTTTCCTTACCGGTGTAGTTGGGGTCAAAGCCGGCGCCCAGCTCCAGCAAAGGCGCAATCACGCCTTTCTTTTTCACAGTGCCCTCCGTAGGCTTGTATACGCCTACAATGGTCTTGAGCAGCGTAGATTTACCGGCACCGTTCAGGCCCAAAATGCCCAAATGCTGGCCCCGGCGCACCTGGAAGTTAATGTCCTGCAAGGCATAAAACTTCTTGAATTCCAGCTGACGCCTTAACAGCTTGATCACATATTCCTTTAAGTTGTCCACCTTTTCCTTATTCAGGTTAAAGGCCATGGTCACATTTTCAACAGAAATGACTACATCGTTGTCCATACGGTTCATCCTTTACAGTTCTTGCCCTTGCGTGCAAAGGCCACAATCCCGGAAATCGCCAGCAGCAGTCCGCCGGCACCCAGGCACATATACAGCCAGTCGATCATATACCGAGTAGCAGCCGCACAAAGATACGCGGGAAAAATATACAGGTTTTTTTGGTGCAGCAGCACCAGCATGATCACAGCGCATAGCACCGTCACCAGTCCGGCGGCACAGATACCGTCTGCCGCCAGCAGGCGCTGGAGCCGCTTGGCAGCGCCGCTGCGCCCCAACAGCCATACCGCCAGCGCTACGCCGCAGCAGGCGATCACACCCCCTGCCACAGAGGCTCGCATACTAAGATTTACAAAGCTTTGCAGATCCGCCGCAAAAACCAGCGCCATACGGCCACCCATATAATCGGTAAATGCCTTGCCAAAGTCCTGCACCTGCGCCGTAGTGGCGCCGGGAGCTGCCTTGGCTGCCGCCGTTTCTAATGCGGTACGCACCTCTTGGAGCGCCGGCGCCAGCTTGGCCGAGCGATCCTTGCTTTTTAACATAACCCCCGCATAGGTCTGCACCGCCGTGCGCACGCCGTCCTTGGTGACTGCGTCTGCCACAGCCGTGTCCAGCCCGTACTCCAGGCAAAGATCCGCCGCATACTGGTGGACCTCCGTATAAAGGCCGTCCACATAAGTATCGCCGCCAAGGCTGCGCACCATACGCGCCGGGTTGCCAAAAAGCGCACCCACCAACACAGACAGGGTCAGCACGCCGGTAAAAACAAACAGCAAAAACGCACTGCAGCAAGCGCGTCGATCGTGCTTTTTGATCTTAATCATCGGTGCTCACCTCCACAGCCGGGCCGGAGGCCTTTTCACAAAACACATACAGCCGCTGATCCGCCAAGTTGCCAAAGGGCGACTGGGGATAGGTACAAAAGAGGATCAGCTTCTCCTTGTCCACCACAGACACATCTACGGATTCGTCCGAGGTGAGCACCTGGCGGTCCGTCACCCGGTAGGAGAAGTGCCCCCAGTTGGTGGAAAAGTCGATGAGGTCGCCTTTTTTCAGCTGTGCCAAGTTCCGGAACACCGTTGTATTGTACCCGGTGACAACAGTAGACTTGCCGTAACCCGGCAAACCATAAGCCGTAGACGCAGCCGCACCGGCACGCAGGCACACCCGATTGGCACCATAATACACCGGGCAATCCAGCCCAATTTGGCTGCATTCCAGCCGACCGAAGTGCATACCGCCGGTCACCGTGGCGCCCTCTACAATTCCAAAGGTATTGGGCTGGGGGTCGTACTGCTCCGTCAGCTGCAAATCGCTGTCTGCCCGGGGCAACTTGGCCTGCACATCATGCACGGCAGCCACCGCATAGCGCCCACCCAGCACCCATATCGGCGTAAACACCAGCGCGGCTGCCAGCACAAACACCAGCACCACCGCCAGGTGGCGCAGCAGCGCACGCCCTTTACCGGCTGTCCCGTCTTTTTTCATACTCAGTCCTCAAACACTGCGCCCTTGGCGCCGCTGGTCACATGCTGGGCATACCGCTTCAGGTAGCCGGTCAGGTGCTGCTCCGGCGGCTGCCAGGTGGCCTTACGCCGCTCCAACTCCGCATCGGACACATCTACCCGCAGCACGCGCGCAGGAATATCAATCTCGATCATATCGCCGTCCTGTACCAAAGCGATGGTACCGCCCATAGCCGCCTCCGGACTCACATGGCCAATAGAAGCGCCGCGGGTGGCACCGGAGAACCGGCCATCTGTCAGCAGTGCAACCGAGGAACCAAGCCCCATGCCGATAATGGCAGAGGTGGGAGACAGCATCTCACGCATACCGGGGCCGCCCTTGGGTCCTTCATAGCGAATGACTACCACATCACCGGCAACCACTTTGCCGCCGGTAATGGCCGCAATGGCCTCTTCTTCGGAATTATAGCACTTGGCCGGGCCTTTGTGCTGCATCATCTCCGGTGCAACAGCGCCCTTCTTCACCACAGCGCCGTCTTCTGCCAGGTTGCCGGTCAGCACAGCGATACCGCCGTCTGCAGAGAACGGTGCCTCCAGGGTGTGAATAATCTCACCGTCGGCGTCCGGCGCAGCGTCCAGTCGATCCTGTACCGTGCCGCTGACGGTCAGGCAATCGGTATTGATCATACCGCCCTTGGCCAGCTCTTTCATCACTGCGGGAATACCGCCCACATCGTTCAGATCCGTAATAAACACGGAGGAGGCCGGATTCAGCTTGCAGATTTGGGGGGTCTTTCTGCCGTAAGCGTCCAGCCGGGCCAGGTCAATATCATGGCCTGCCGCATGGGCAATGGCCGTCAAATGCAAAATGGTGTTGGTGGAGCAGCCGATGGCCATATCTGTGCGCATGGCGTTCTCAATGGCTTTCTCCGTAATAATATCCGAGGGCTTAATGTCCTCTTTCAGCAGATCCATCACCCGCTCACCGGCCTCTTTCGCCAGGCGCAGACGAGCGCTCATTACAGCCGGAATGGTACCGGAGCCGGGCAGGGACATGCCGATGGTCTCCGTCAGGCAGTTCATGGAATTGGCGGTATACATACCGGAGCAGCTGCCGCAGGTGGGGCAGGCGGTATAGGCACAGCTCTCCAAAATCTGGTCGCTCATTTTGCCCACTGCATTGGCGCCCACATACTCAAACTGCTCGGACAGGCCGATACGCCCGCCGGTGACGGCGCTCTTGCCGGGCAGCATAGGGCCGCCGCTGATAAAGATACAGGGCAGGTTCAGTCGGCAGGCAGCCAGTAGCATACCGGGCACGATCTTGTCACAATTGGGGATAAACACAATGGCATCCAGCGGGTGTGCGGTGAGCATCACCTCAATGCTGTCAGCGATCAACTCACGGGAGCACAGAGAATACTTCATACCCTTGTGATTCATGGCGATACCGTCGCAAACGCCGATGGTGTTAAATTCAAAAGGCACGCCGCCGGCGTTGCGGATACCCGCCTTCACCTGCTCGGCGATCTTGTCCAAGTGCATGTGGCCGGGAATGTAGTCGCTCTTGGAGTTCACCACGGCAACGAACGGCCGCTTCATCTCCAGATCATCAATACCCAGTGCACGCAGTAACGAACGATGGGGGGCTCTGCTGGGTCCCTCTTTGATCAAATCAGAACGCATAATTTCACTCCTATGTGTTGTATATAAAATACTAATATGGTATTCGCTTTATTATACTCATTTTTCGTCCGGTAGTCAAGCCCTGCCGGGGCAGCAAAAAGCGCGCCGCACACCCGGTGCAGCACGCTTTTTTCAGCTTGATCAAAAATCAAAAGTCAGCGGGTCGTGGCTGGTACGACGGTTTTGATTCATACCGCCCAGCGCCGCCATATCCTCCCCCTCCAGCGCAAAATCAAGCGCGGCAATATTCTCCGCCAGGCGCGCCGGGTTCTTGGACTTGGGAATGGGAATGATCCCCTGCTGCACATTCCAGCGCAGCAAAATCTGTGGCGGGGTCTTGCCGTACTTGCGTGCCAAATTCTGTGGCAAAAGCGTTCCTTTTTACCGCCTTTTTTGCCGTCTTGGTGCAGAAGCAGTGGAAGCATAGCTTTGGTCCAGCAAATCCTGCACCAGCACACGCGGCACACGATCGTCCATCGCAATGGAGATCCAGTGGGTTTTATTCATATGGTACGCAGGATAAATACCCTCCATGCTGCACAAGGATCCGATCATCAATGGGTCGCATTTTACATTCAGGATCCACACCGGTGCTGTACCCGGGCATCCTAATTTATCCCCGGTGACACGCAGCAGCAGCGCAAACCACTTCTTGTTTTCGCGATGACGAAACACAGCATTCTCCGGACTGACCGCCCAGGGATATTCTGCCGAAACGCCGTACTGTGTACCTATCCATTGCTCCAATTCTTTTGGTTGCATGCTTACGCCCACCTTATCGCTCTTACATCGTTTACAATGCACAGTATACCACAGCCCGCTGCTATTTTCAATGCCGGTTCCGGATACGCCAAACAAACGAATTTGGATATTCTTGTTGACAAACGGTCTGTACCGTGGTACAATTCTCCCATTATCGTTCTAAATAGAACATGAGAGGGGCTGTTCCTATATATTTTCGAGATCGGCACAAGACCATCACCTGCTGCTATGAATCCCTGATGCGTACCATTTGCAACAAATATGAATTAACACAAATGGAATGTGACATTCTGATGTTTTTGCACAGCAATCCGGAATGCAATACCGCTGCAAGCTTGGTACGGATTTGCAAGTACACCAAGTCCCATGTATCCACCTCTCTAAAGAGGCTGGAGCAACGCGGATTGGTAGAACGGCAGCAAAGCCCAACCAATAAAAAACATATTGAACTGCGTTTAACGGCTGACGCGCAGCCGATTCTTGCCGACGGCATTGCCATTCAAAAGGAATTTGCAAAGCATGCACTGGCAGGCATTTCACAAGAAGAAATCGCTGTATTTAAAAGCGTATTTGACAAAATATGTAACAACGCAGAAGCGTATTTGCAGCAAAATAAATAGAATGAGCAAAAAGCATACCAAGCGAATTTTAGGCTATGAGGGTGACCGCCCCTTTTGGCATTTTTTTGACTTAAAAGCGTATTTGATGATGGCCTGTATGATGATCGGCGGCATCGGTTTGCGTGCGGCAGGCGTATTCCCGGACACATTTATTGCATTCTTTTATACCGGTCTCGGGTGTGCGCTGGCGTCTGCCGGCATCTTATTTTTGAAAAATCACATCATCTACCATAAGCTGATTAAAAAGGAGTTTTAATAAAATGAAAAACAATGGATATAAACCTCGTGTGCCGGACATTATGGAGGCTGTTTTTGACATCGGCTATCTGCTGTTTGACTTGATTGCAGCCGTTTTGTTCTTTGTTTTTTCTAAGGGAAACAGCTTATTTGTGTTGTACGGCATTCTCACCTTGACCTTATGCGGCGGTGATGCATTCCACTTGGTCCCTCGTGTGATTCGTGCATTCCGTGGCAGCAGTGACAAAATAAAAAAGCAGCTGGGTATGGGGTTGCAGATTTCCTCTGTCACGATGACCGTTTTTTACATTCTGCTGATGTATATTTGGAAAAATACATTCCCGGAAATGCAAATTCCCGCCGCATTGGAAATCATCATTTGGGTATCCGCATTGGTGCGTATTATCGTATGCCTGCTGCCCCAAAACCGTTGGTGCTCGGATAACGGCAACCAAAAGCTGTCCATTATCCGCAACACGGTATTTGCCGTAACCGGTATCGGCGTCATTATTCTATACGCCCTGTCCGGCAATGCCCACGATTATCACCTGACCCGTATGGTAGCTGCCATTCTCATTTCCTTCGGCTGCTATCTTCCGGTTACCTTGATGAGTAAGAAACACCCTAAGGTCGGTCTGTTGATGATTCCCAAAACCTGTGCCTATATTTGGATAATTGCAATGGGTCTGGAACTGCTTTTCTGAAGTCTTTTCACCGCACAAAAAACCGCTTGCTGTTGTGATACACAGTAAGCGGTTTTTATTATGGCTATTTACATTTGTACAGCGCAGACAGCCTCTTGCAACCGTTGCAGATCCTGCTCATCCGGATGGGTCAATGCACAGTCAAAATTGGCAATCAGCATGTCCAAATTAGGAGCCGGATTCGGTTGTTCTTTCATTTTCTCATACCTTTGCCGCACGGACAAGGGCATTTTGCCTTGGCACATAAATGTGCCAATCACTTGATTGCCAGCATCCAAATTTTCCTGCACGCGCAACAGAATTTTTTGAAAATATGCAGCACTTCCGCCAAATCCGGCGGTACCAAACAAAAAAATCTTTTTGTTCTTTACGGTTTTCAACAATTCTAAGGTGGCGGCATCTGCCGTACCCTTATCGGTCCAAAAGCCGACAAACAATACCGGCGACGACGGCACACGGCCTTGGTAATCTCCAAAATAGTCGCAGCCCGCTGCCGGCAGCGCTTGCGCAATGGCCTGCGCCAGTATTTTTGTGTTGCCGGTTTGACTGCTGAATAGAACAGAATAACGCTCTTGCTCCATACCTGTTTCGCTTCCTTCCTGCTAAGAAACCCCGGAGGGATTCACCGCTTTTATTATACTGCGTTTTTGCTGTTTTTCAAGCGCCGGCCGGCAGCAATCACGAACACAACGCGCTGACCAGTGCCGTGTACCTGGCAGAATGATTTTGTATATCCGCTGCGCTGACGCCGTAAAAGCGGTACAAATCCTCGGCTGTTTTCTTGAATTTTCGCATAGCCGCCCGATTGCCGGAATAAGACAGGCTAAAATCCTGCCAAATGTAGTCGATCCCCATTTGGAGAAGACCGTCGCCCATTTTTATCTTATACAAATGAAAATCCATAGGGACCACATCATCGGGCAGTTGGGCGATTTTTCGACTGCGTGCTTCCAGCAGGTCCAAAAACGCCTGCACGGCAGTTTCGTCCGTAAGATCCGGCTCCGGCAGTTCCCTCAGCGAGCCTAAAAGCTCTGGCTTCTGCCGCAAAACCAGGTTCTCTTTTAAGCACCGCATTTGCTCTATGTAGTCGCTATCTGTGGCAGCCGCTTCGGTCAAGCCATACTTATCTTTTGCGTACTGCACGGTTTCTGCAAGAGAATGGGGCGCAGCCACGATCCGCTTTTCCGCTCTTTTCCTTTTATATCTATATATGCTGTCCCTGATCCTGGCTTTGAGCGCGCGCTTTTCCCCCGTCCCGGCAACAAAAATGCTTGTAGGACCATCTGCACCGCCGATCACAGAAACAGAGATTGCATTTTCACTGTGCTGCTTCATCGCTTCTCCTCACCAATGCCGCATTTGCCGCAATGCAACAAATCGGCACATATCATACACTATTTTTTCCTAATCCGAGGGGCGGGCAGGTCGTCCACCATGGTGTCAAACAGGCCGCAAAGATACGCGCGGTCGTCTACATTGTCCACCAGCAGCATAGGCTTAGCGCCGGGATACGGCAGTTCTTCCGTGGCCGACGGCATATAGGCTGCGGCGCCGGGGGTAGCCTTTACCAGCAGGCGGTCGTCATAGATCCCGCCGATCACCCGGTCCCGATAATAGAGAATGTACTCCCCCATCATCGCCCGGGCGCGCACCCCGTCCAGCTCAGCCAGCTGCTCCAATATAAATTCCAAATACCCACGATCCGATGCCATAGTTACTGCTCCTTTTTGTCATTCAATGGAATATGCTTTGCTGCCTAAATCCACCGCTCATTAAGATGATGGTCAAGTAACACAAAAGGGCGCCCTAAAAAGGGTGCCCCTGTTTTGTGGTGATTTATTTGTCCAAAGACTTCATGGTCGGGAACAGCAGCACATCGCGGATAGCGGGGCTATCTGTCAGCAGCATGCACATCCGGTCAATGCCAAAGCCGATGCCGCCGGTGGGGGGCATACCGATCTCCAGTGCCTGCAAGAAGTCCTCGTCCGTATGGTTGGCCTCCTCGTCGCCCTGGGCAAACATCTCCTCCTGGGCGGCAAAGCGGGCACGCTGGTCGATGGGGTCGTTCAGCTCGGAATAGGCGTTTGCCATCTCCCAGCCGTTCATAAAGAACTCAAAGCGCTCCACATAGTCCGGATCCTCCGGCTTCTTCTTGGTGAGAGGAGAGATCTCAATGGGGTGATCCATCACAAAGGTGGGCTGGATCAGGTGCTCTTCTACATACGCCTCAAAGAACAGGTTGAGAATATCGCCCTTCTTGTGGCGCTCCTCATACTCGATCTCGTGGGCGTCCGCCGCAGCGCGGGCCTCCTCCAGGGTGTGTATCTTCTTAAAATCAACGCCGCTGTACTGCTTGACCGCATCTACCATAGTGATGCGGGTAAAGGGCTTGGACAGATCCATCTCAATGCCGTTATAAGTAATCTTAGTGGTGCCCAGCACAGCCTCGGCCACATGGCGATACATCCGCTCGGTCAGGTCCATCATACCGTGATAATCGGTATATGCCTGGTACAGCTCCATCAAGGTGAATTCCGGGTTATGGCGAGTATCTACACCTTCGTTACGGAACACACGCCCGATCTCATACACACGCTCCAAGCCGCCTACAATCAGCCGCTTTAAGTACAGCTCCAGAGAAATGCGCATTTTCAAATCCTCATTGAGCGCATTAAAATGGGTCTCAAAGGGACGGGCCGCAGCGCCACCGGCGTTGCTCACCAGAATGGGGGTCTCTACCTCCATAAAGCCTTCGCCGTCCAGGAACTTGCGAATTTCACGGATAATGGCGGAGCGCTTCTCAAAGGTGTCGCGTACATCCGGGTTCATAATCAGGTCCAAATAGCGCTTTCTGTACCGGGTGTCGGTATCTTGCAGGCCGTGGAACTTCTCCGGCAGGGGCAGCAGGCTCTTGGTGAGCAGCTTCAGCTCCTTGGCGTGAACAGAGATCTCACCGGTGCGGGTCTTAAACACAAAGCCGGTTACCTGGAAAAGGTCGCCAATGTCCCACTTCTTAAAGGCACGGAACACATCCTCGCCCACATCGTTCATCCGCACATAGATCTGCATACGCCCGGTGCGGTCGCTGAGATCCACAAAGTTGGCCTTGCCCATATCCCGGCGAGACATCATTCGCCCGCACAGGGTCACATCCGTATTCTCCAGCGCGTCAAAATCGGCGCGCACATCGGCGGTGTGGTGGGTCTGCTCTGCCTTGGTGATCTGGAACGGATCCTGCCCGGCCTCTTGCAGCGCCTGCAACTTGTTCAGGCGGATCTGGCGCAGTTCATTCTCGCTGAGTACCACCTCTGCCATGGCCATCTGAGCGGCGTTGGCATTATTGCCGATCTGTTCGATCACGGCCAGGGCGGCAGCCTCGTCCGCAGCCGTACCGGTCAGGCAAGGCTCCCCGGTCTGCAAAAACAGGGTAAAGCGGGCGCCGTTCTCCGCCGGTTCCACCAAATACTTGGGATTGGTTTTTTCTTCGTCACCGGCAAAGGCGTTTTGCACCTTCATGCGGCTATTCTTCTTTACGGCCTTTACGCCACGGCGGCAAGCGTCCTCTTTCTCAAACACAGGGCTTTGCGCCACAGGGGTGCCGTCAATTAAAAATTCAAAACTGAAAGTACCGTCACCGGCCTTGGTGATCTCAAACTTTCCTGCCATAGTCATTCCTCTTCTTTAGTCAATCTCTTCAATCAAATAATCAATGTTGCCGATGGGAGCCTCCACCGTTACGGTCTCGCCGATCTTAGCGCCCATCAGTGCACGACCCACCGGGCTTTCATCAGAGATCTTGCCTTCTGCCGGGTTAGACTGGGAAAAGCCCACAATCTCATAGGTTGCGCGCACATCGTCGGACTTGCGCAGCACGGTGACCTTGGAGCCCATGCTCACACTGCCTTTCTCGGTGGCGCCGATAATCTCGGCGTGCTCCAGCTGATACTCCAGCTCATTGATGCGTGCCTCAATCTTGGCCTGCTCACTCTTGGCCTCATCATATTCGCTGTTCTCGGACAAGTCGCCATAAGAGCGAGCAACCTTCAATTTTTCAGCAATATCAATACGGCCTTCGGTTTTCAGGGAATCCAGTTCCGCTTCCAGCTGGGCTTTGCCTTCTGCGGTCATCTTAAACACTTTTTCTGCCATTTGGAACGACTCCTTAAATCAAAATTTATTCGTTATATTATATATTATAATTTATGCAGTGTCAAGTCATACCGGCAAAAGGCCAAAATCGTTGACCCGCACCCCGGGGCAAGGTATAATATAGGCAGAAAGAACAGGAGGGAACCCTATGGAGGTTGCTGTTATCACCCGTCACGCCATTGCCAATTACGGCTCGCTGTTGCAAGCCGCTGCTACCCAAAACGCCTTAGAGACGCTGGGGCACAACTGCCGCATCATCGACTATGTGCGACCGGGCGAGGTCTGTACCCAGCTGCATAAATGCCAGTTGCAACAAAAGCCCCGGTGGAACCGCACGCCCCTGCGCCGCCGGGTGTACGGCACCCTGCGCTATACGGAGAATGTGATGGCCGGCCGGCTATTTGAGAGCGCTCGGCGGCAGATGCTGCACCTGACAGCGCCGTACAGCACGGCGCAAGAACTGACTGCCAACGGACCCAAAGCCGATGTGTATATGACCGGCAGCGACCGGGTGTGGGGTCCTATGGAGGACGGCACCTATGACCCGGTCTATCGTCTGACCTTTGCGCCGGAGGGTGCGAAAAAGGTGGCCTACGCCGCCAGCTTTGGATGCACGGAGCTGTCCAAACCCCTGCGGGGGCAGTTCTGCCGGGATCTGCGGCAATATGCCACCATCACCGTACAGGAGGACAGCGCCATTGCGCTGCTGCACCAACTTGGACTGGAGGGCAAGCAGGTGATCGACCCGGTGTTTTTGCCGGATGACGCTTTTTGGCAGAGCCTGCTGGAGCCCATCAACGCAGCGCCCGGCAGCTACTTTTTGGTTTATCAAAAGCACAAAGACCCGGCGCTGTGCGCCTATGCTAAGGCGGCGGCCAAGGCGGCAGGCAAGCCGCTGCTGCGCCTTTCTGCCAGTGTGCACCAAGCCACCTGGGGCGGCAAGTTTATCTACGCCCCCACCCCCGGCCAGTTCCTGCACTATATCAAAAATGCCGCCTGTGTAATCACAGACAGCTTTCACGGCACCGCCTTTTCTCTACGCTTTGGGGTGCCCTTTGCGGAGGTGCTTCCCACCAACTGTACCGGCACATGCAATCATAGTTTGCTTACCATGACCGGACTGCAAAGCCGCCTGGTCATGGACCCGGCAGACACGGCCCTCACCGCTACGCCCATCAACTACGCACCGGTGCACAAAAAAATTGAAACGGCTCGAACCGCTTCCCTATCCCTACTGCGAGAGATGATCGAAAAATAAACACAGAAAGACCAACTTTCGTTTGCCCACCGGCGCACTGCAATACGGTCTGTACTATAAAGAAAAATAAGGCAAAAACCACAAAAACGCGCGCATCTGCAACAGATACGCGCGTTTGCTTTTGCTGTTTTGCACAAAAATCAGTCGTTCGGAATGAACTTAGCGTGCACGGCAGAAACCGCCTTGTCGGCATCTTCCTCGGCAACCAAAACGGAGATCTTGATCTCAGAAGTGGAGATCATCTGAATATTGATGTCCCGCTCATACAGAGCCTCAAACATCTTGGAAGCCGTGCCCGGGTGAGACTCCATACCGGCGCCTACAATGGAAACCTTGGCCACATGGGTATCGCACACAACATCCTGGAAACCGCCCACTTCGTCATTCAGGATCTCCACCGCCAAGGGACCGTTGTCCTTGCTGACGGTAAAGGTAATGTCCTTGGTGCCGTCGCGGCCGACAGACTGCAAAATAATATCCACATTAATGTTGCGCTGGCTCAGCTTGGAGAAAATCTTAAAGGCAACACCGGGGGTGTCCTTCAGGCCGATCACAGAGATACGGGCCACATCTTTATCCTTGGTTACGCCGCGAATGAGCATTTTTTCCATTTTTGCTACCTCCTTAACAATGGTGCCGGGAATGGGATTCAGCGAGGAGAGCACCTCCAGCTCCACGCCGTACTTCTTTGCCATCTCTACGGAGCGGTTGTTGAGCACCTGTGCACCCAAGGTGGCCAGCTCCAGCATTTCGTCATAAGTGATTTCTTTCAGCTTCTGCGCATTCTCCACCTTGCGGGGATCGGCAGTGTATACGCCCTCTACATCGGTAAAGATCTGGCATTTGTCTGCATTCAGTACAGCAGCGATAGCCACCGCAGAGGTATCGGACCCGCCGCGCCCCAATGTGGTTAGGTCATCATAGCGGTTCAATCCTTGGAACCCGGCTACCACCACAATATTGCGCTTAGCCAGCTCCGCCTGCAAGCGGTTGGGCTTAATGTTCTTGATCCGCGCCGCGCCGTACACCGCGTTGGTGTTAAATCCGGCCTGCCAGCCCAGCAGGCTGATCACCGGAAAGCCCATACGCTCAATGGCCATGGCCAGCAGCGAAATGGAGATCTGCTCCCCGGCGGTCAGCAACTGATCCATTTCTCTGGCTGCTGCGTGGGGGTTGATCTCTTTGGCCTTTTCAATCAAATCATCAGTGGTATCGCCCTGCGCGGACACCACGACAACCACATCATTGCCGGCCTTATAAGTGTCCGTCACGATGCGTGCCACATTGTTTACACGCTCGGCATTGGCTACTGAGGAGCCACCGAACTTCTGTACAATCAGTCCCATAGTCTATCTATCCTCCGAATTAGTAACTTGCCACCTTGATGACAGCCTCTACCTGGAACCCGGCCAGGCGGCGCTCCAGCTCCTCCTCTGTCATCTCGTCGGTGATAAAGGCTTTTTCGTCAGCAGGCTGCCCTCTGCGAGAGAGGAACTTTACATTATCAAAGGCCTGCTTAATGTGGGTCTCATCGCCCTGTACCCGTACATAGAAGGGCATTTTGATGGCGGTTTTGTAGTCCACCACATAGTCCTCCTCACCGGCGCCCCAGCCAAAGATGCGGCGCTGTTCGGTGTGTGCGGCACAATCCGCCATATCTGCCACCACGGCAGAAGCGGTGGGCAGCTTACCGGCGCCCTGTCCGTAGAAGCATACATCGCCCACGGCGTCACCCCGCACCAAAACAGCGTTAAACACGCCCTTAACGGAAGCCAGCTGAGAGCCGTTATACACCACAGCCGGGCCAACAAAGGCAGCGATCTTACCGCCTCCCAGATCCTTGATCTGACCCAGCAGCTTAATCACGCCGCCGGCAGAGGCCACATAGGCCACATCTTCCAGAGTGATCTTGGAGATACCTTCCGTCTCCACCTGAGAGGGATACACATGCTTGCCAAAGGCCAGGGAAGCCAAAATGCACACCTTGCGGCAGGCGTCATGGCCCTCCACATCGGCGGTGGGGTCCTTCTCTGCAAAACCGTTGGCCTGGGCCAGCGCCAGTGCATCCGCAAAGGACATATCCTCCTCGATCATCTGGGTCAAAATAAAGTTGGTGGTACCATTGAGAATACCGGCAATGCCCTCAATATGATTGGCCGCCAGACACTGGGCCATGGGACGAATAATGGGAATACCGCCGCCCACAGACGCCTCAATCAAATAATTTACATTGTGGGCTTTGGCACAGGCCAGCAGCTCCGGTCCCTTCTGCGCCACCAGTTCCTTGTTGGAGGTGACCACGCTCTTGCCGCTGGCGAGCAGCTTCATGGTAAAGTCAAAAGCCGGGTTCACCCCGCCCATGGTCTCTGCCACGATCTGGATCTCCGGATCATTCAGAATATCGTTAAAATCCTTGGTAAAGAGCGCCTCGTGCTTGTCGCCGGGGAACTCCCGCAAATCCAGGATCCGCGCCAGCTCCAGCGCCTTACCGCCGGTGCGCTTGGCTAAGGTGTCCTGGTGGGTTTCAATCACTTCACACACGCCGGAACCGACGGTTCCGTACCCCATAACTGCTACTTTCATTTGAACCTCCTGAAAGAGAAATTTTGCTGCCGGGCAGCAATCCTATAAATTTACTGAATAAATGCGGCGCCAACAACACCGTTCAACTGCTCCAAAAGCGCCGGTAAACGGGCAGGCTCCACAGACAGATCGGCAATGCGCACGGTCACGGTCACATCCGCCGCCCCGTCCTGGGGCAGGCTCTGGTTCACGGAGAGCACATTGCCCCCCACCCGAGAGATGGCGCCGATAAAGCTGGAGAGCACGCCGGCGCTGTCCTGCAACCGGGCCTTGACGGTGGCCACTTCGTCTGACGCAGAGGTGCCGTACTCAAAGATGGCATCCTTGTATTTATAGTATGCGCTGCGAGAAATCCCTGCCAGCTGCGCCGCCTCCTTGACAGAAGCTGCCTTGCCGGTAGCCAGGTACTTTTTGGCCGTTAAAACCTTGCGGTAAACCTCCGGCAAGATCCCGGCGTCCACCAGCACATAACCTGCTTTACTCATTTGATGTGTTCACCACCCGTGCACAAATGTACGCTTGTCAAAAACATTTTGAATATAGTAGCACGATTTCCGCCCATAATCAAGCCCTAAATTCAGATTTTTGCAATATTTACAAAAATCCCTTGCAAGAAAGGGCAAAATACTATAAAATGCTTAGTAATGGGTATTGTTTTATAATAATATACAAGGACGGCTTTATGAACGAAAAAGTAGCAAAGCGACGCGACGCGCTGATCAATCTGGCCTATGCAGCAGTGATCTTCGGACTGCTGTTTCTGTTTTTCCGCTACTGCTTTTGGGTGGCGGCTCCCTTTTTACTCACCTTTCTTTTTGCGGTAATCAATCAGCGCCCCCTGCGCTGGCTGGACAAAAAGACACACCACAAGTGCCACGGCCTGTGGAGCGTGCTTTTGGTTCTCCTTACCATTCTCATTATCCTGGTTCCGGTGGGTCTGCTGATTCAAAAGCTGTTTCAGGAGATCGGCAGTTTCATCTCCTATTTGGGAGACCAAATGAACGATCTGCCCGGCTTTTTAACCACCCTGCAAAAGAATGTGCTTCACTTTTTGCAGTTTTTACCGGACGGCATTTACGCCTCTGTCTCCACCTCGGTTACGGATTTCTTTAACAACCTGATTCAGGATTTTGATTTGAGCAAGATCGGACTGGATTTGGAAACAGTCAAATCCGGGATCTCCAACGGCGTCAGCGGTGTGGTCAATGTGGTCAAGAGCCTACCCTCTGCCCTGTTGGCCGTCGTCATCGGCATTATCGCCTGGATCCTGTTTACCAAGGACTATGATAAGGTGGTACACTTTATCAAGTTGCAGCTGCCGGCAAAGCATAAAAACCTGCTGAGCGAGACCAAGCAGCTGTTCTCCAAGACCATTGTCAAAATGCTGCGGGCCTACGCGCTGATCATGTTTATTACCTTCTGCGAGCTGTTTTTGGGCTTTACCGTTATGAACACCATAGGCATTATGCACAATGCCTATGCGGTGGTCATTGCCATAGGCATTGCCATCTTTGACATTTTGCCGGTGGCAGGCTCCGGCGGCATTCTCATTCCATGGGCACTGATCAGCCTGCTGGTCGGCAACACCAAGCAGGGCATTGGGCTGCTGGTGCTTTATGTGGTGATCACCGTGATCCGCCAGTACATTGAGCCAAAGATCGTGGGTCAGACCTTGGGAGTCAACCCGCTGGTGACCCTAATGGGTCTGTACTTTGGCCTGAAGATCTTTGGATTTATCGGTATGTTCTTAGTACCGTTGGCGGTGATGACCGTTAAGGCCTTTAACGACACCGGGCGTATTCATCTGTACAACCCGCCGGCACGGGAACGGGCCGCAGCAGAAGCAACGCTGCGTGCCGCTGACCAGCCGAAAAAGCCACTGCCCAATCCCTTTAAGAAAAAGAAATAATTTGCAATAGGAACAAAAACCGACGGCGTCCATAAGGGGCACCGTCGGTTTTTTCTTTATGGCTTTGAACAACCTTTTGCTGCACAGCCGCCTTCTTTGCCATAGTAAGAAAAGGCACATAAAACAAGCGGCGCAGAAACTGCGCCGCTTGGACCGCGCTCGGTTAGAGCGCGGGTGGCAGACAATGGCCAGTCTGCCGAGAAAGGAGAAGACTCTTTTGCGCCCAAAGGGCACGGAAAAGAGCGTTACCGCAGGGAGCCGGAAGGAGAAAGTACAGGGAGGGGTGTTATCCGTGCAGGCGGGGTTTTACCCGCCTACTGTGTATTGTAGGCTCCCATTGCGGGTCAAACAAAATCCACAGGGGATTTATTTGTGTAGGGAGGCTTAGTGACCAAACAGGCCCTTTTTCTTATACGGCTCCGTGTGCACATCCGTCACCGTGTAGCCGGTGTCACCGATGGCCTTACGCAGGGCCGCCTCATCTAAAGGCTCTGCCGAAATGATCTCAGCCTGTTTCTTTTTATGGGAGGCCTTTACGCTCTTTACAGGAAAGTTGCGGCGCACGGTATCGTTTACATGGCTTTCGCACATACTGCAAGCCATGCCGTCAATGCCAACAACGGTTCTTGTCATAAAGCATACCTCCTATCTCTTTTTCTTCTTAGGCTGCTGGTGGCAACAGCCGGCGTTGGCGCAATGGGCGCAGTTGGCGCCGCAGGTGTTGCGCCCGGCTTTTTTGTCTTTCACAATGGAGCAGATGATCCCCACTACGATAGCCACCAGCACAAGAATGATCAGAATGGTTAAATAATTCGCTTTTAGAAAGGCAAGCATAAACACACCTTCTTGTTTTATTATTTGGTTGCCTTGCTCTTCGCTTTCTTTGCGGTCACGGTCAAGGTGTTGTCGTCATACTTGTTCTTACGAACCAGCATATACACGATAGCGGCAATCAGCAGGATCGCAACGATCAGGCCGAAAATGTTGCCGTTGCCCATGAACATAGCACCGATCTGGTTTACAATCAGAGCAATCACATAAGCGAAGCCGCACTGGTAACCGATGGCAAACCAAGTCCACTTGGCATTGTTCATCTCTCTGCGGATGGCACCGATGGCTGCAAAGCAAGGTGCGCACAGCAGGTTGAAGATCAGGAAGGAATAACCTTGAACGCCGTTGAATGCGTCAGCAATGGCAGTGTACACATCGGAACCGCCGCCACCGTACAGGATACCCAAAGTACCTACGATGTTCTCCTTTGCCACCAGGCCGGTAATGGAGGCTACAACGGCCTGCCAATTGCCCCAGCCAAGGGGAGCAAAGATCCACTTGATGGCGCCGCCGATGGCAGCCAGGATGGAGAAGTTAATCTCTTCCTCAGACAGCATACGGAACTGGCCGTCAACCACACCGAAGTAAGTGGTGAACCATACAAAGATGGTGGACAGGGTGATGATGGTACCGGCCTTCTTGATGAAAGACCAGCCGCGCTCCCAAGTGGAGCGAAGCACATTGCCCAAGGTGGGCACATGGTAAGCCGGCAGCTCCATTACGAAGGGCGCCGGATCGCCGGAGAACATTTTGGTTTTCTTCAGCATAATACCGGACATAATAATGGCGGCCATACCAATGAAGTAAGCGGAGGTGGATACGATAGCAGAGCCGCCGAAGATGGCGCCTGCGATCATGGCGATAAAGGGCACCTTTGCACCGCAGGGGATAAAGGTGGTGGTCATAATGGTCATACGGCGATCGCGCTCATTCTCAATGGTACGGGACGCCATAACGCCGGGGATACCGCAACCGGTACCGATCAGCATGGGGATAAAGGACTTACCGGACAAACCGAACTTCCGGAAGATACGGTCCAGTACGAAAGCGATACGGCTCATATAACCGCAGCCTTCCAGAATCGCCAGCAGGAAGAACAGCACCAGCATTTGAGGTACAAAGCCCAGCACAGCGCCAACACCGGCGACAATACCGTCCAGCAGCAAACCGGACAGCCATTCGGGAGAATTGGCCTTCTCCAGCAGGTTACCCAGCAGAACCGGGATACCGGGCACCCAAACGCCGTATTCAGCAGCGTCCGGCGCACCATAGCCCTCTTTATAATCGGTGTTCTCATAGTTGGCAACGGCCTCTTCCAGGGCAGCCTTTTTGGTGCCGGTGTGGTCCGTTTTCTCCAGCGTTTCCTCATCCTCGGTGGTGTAGGTCACGCTTGCATCCGCAGGGGTAGCGGCAACCAGCTGATCCAAAGCGGCCTTTGCATTGGCATCGCTGTAATTCTCGTTTTCCGTATCAATGGCGTCTGCCATATCTTCTGTGCCGTAGGCGTCAATAAAGCCGGCCAGAATATCGTCTGTGTCGCCATAGGTTTCCTCAGCGTCCGCAGCCTGGCTGGTGCCGATCCAAAACAGGTGCCAGCCGTCGCCGAACACGCCGTCGTTGGCCCAATCCGTTGCGGAGGAGCCCACGGTGACCATGGAGATATAATACACCAGGAACATGACCACTGCAAAGATGGGCAAGCCCAGCCAACGGTTCGTCACAATCTTATCGATCTTATCGGAGGTGGACAGCTTACCGGCCTGCTTTTTCTTGTAGCAGCCTTTGATGATAGAGGCGATATACACATAACGCTCATTGGTGATGATGCTCTCCGCATCGTCGTCCAGTTCTTCTTCGGCAGCCTTAATGTCCTCTTCAATATGAGCAGCCACCTGGGCGTCCAAATCCATCTTAGCCAGCACCTTGTCGTCCCGCTCAAAGATCTTGATGGCGTACCAGCGCTGCTGCTCCTCCGGCAAGTTATGTACGGCAGCCTCTTCAATATGAGCCAGCGCGTGCTCTACCACGCCGGTAAAGGTATGCTGGGGAACGGTGTGGCCGTTCTGTGCAGCCTGTACCGCAGCTTCGGCAGCCTCTTGAATGCCGGTGCCTTTCAGCGCGGAGATCTCTACCACCGGGCAGCCCAGCTCTCGAGACAGCTCCTGGGTGTTGATTTTATCGCCGTTCTTCTTGACCACATCCATCATGTTAATGGCAACCACCACCGGGATACCAAGTTCCACCAGTTGGGTGGTCAGGTACAGGTTACGCTCCAGGTTGGTACCATCGATGATGTTCAAAATGGCATTGGGGCGCTCACCGATCAGGTAGTCACGGGCAACCACTTCCTCCAAGGTGTACGGAGACAGGGAATAAATACCCGGCAGGTCGGTAATCACAACATCGTTGTGCTTCTTCAATTTGCCTTCTTTTTTCTCCACCGTTACGCCGGGCCAGTTACCTACGAACTGGTTGGAACCGGTCAGCGCATTAAACAGTGTGGTCTTGCCGCAGTTCGGGTTACCGGCAAGTGCGATTGTTATTTTCATCGGTCACATTCCTTTCTGTGCTTAACAATTAGTTATAACTAATTAGTGTCGACTAACGCATTGGGCTAAATAAAAGAGCCTCCGCCCTCTTATTCCACCTCAATCATCTCTGCATCCGCTTTGCGAATGGAGAGCTCGTAGCCGCGCACACTTACCTCAATGGGATCGCCCAGGGGAGCGACTTTGCGCACATGCACATCCACGCCCTTGGTGACGCCCATATCCATGATGCGGCGCTTCACTGCGCCCTCGCCGTGAAGCTTAACCACTTTGGCGTTGCCGCCTACCGGAACATCTCTGAGTGTTTTCATTGCTGTTTCCTCCTCACCTATACGAAAAATTATACACAAAGCAGATGGCTCTGCTCCTTATACCATGATCTTGGCGGCCATTTCTTTGCTGATGGCCACACGGGTCTCCTTCACATTGACGATCAGGTTGCCCATCATATCCGTGATCACCTGCACATCGCCCCCGGCCACAAAGCCCAGGTCGTTCAGATGGGCACGCACCTCCGGCTTGCCGCCTACCTTTAAGATGGTGTAGGTCGCACCGGTATCTGCTAAAGTTAAAGGCATCATAATACTAAATCCTCTTTTTCTCCCCGGCAAGCTGCCGGGGTTAGCTCTTTCTAACCGTCTATATGTTAGCACTGGCTAACTCATTTGTCAAGCCTTTCCGCCTATTTTTTGGAAAGCGAAATCCACTCTTGCAGATTTGCACAGATTGTTGTATAATATGTTCAATTCGTCTAAACAAATTACACAAAAAATAACGGTGATTTTATGAAAATTCAAGAATCCGCAGAGAACTATTTAGAGACGATTTTAATGCTCAGCCAGCGGGGCACGGACGTGCGTTCCATCGATATTGCCAATGAGTTGGATTTTTCCAAGCCCAGCGTGAGCATTGCCATGAAGAACCTGCGGGAGAACGGTTATATTGAGATGGACGACAATGGGCACATCACGCTGCTGCCCCCCGGGGAGGAGATTGCCCAGCGTATGTATGAGCGCCACACCTTTCTTTCCCGCTGGCTTACCGGCCTGGGGGTAGACCCCAAAACCGCTGTGGAGGACGCCTGCCGCATTGAGCATGTAATCAGCGCCGAGAGTTTTGATGCGCTCAAGCGCGCCTGCGCCACGCATACGGAATTAGATTTTGACGCCAACCGAGAATAATGCAATAAGAATAGGAAGGCACCCCATCTCCTAATGAGATGGGGTGCCTTTTTGTTTGTAATGCAGAAAAGAACCGGTAGGGCCGATGCCCTCATCGGCCCCTGGGCGGCAGGTTGCCGCCCCTACGGGTATTGAAAAACCGAAACAAAACTTATTTCTTGGTGGTCACGCTCTTCGCCTTGCTCCACCCGGAATAAAGTTTTACATTTTTGCCGTTCACTTTCACGATCTTGTAGGTGCGCACCCGCACATAATACTTTTTCTTGGCGGACAGCTTGCTGACAGACTTGGAAGTGGTCTTATTTTTGCTTACGGTCACGGTCTTATTGCCCTTTTTAAAGTTAGAGGCTGTGCTGTACTGTACCTCATACCCGGTGGTTTGCGTCGCCTGCTTTTTCCAAGTGACCTTAAAGCCTTTCTTGGCAGCGGTCACTTTAGACACGCTGGTTCCCTTGGGCTTGATAGCAAAAGTTGCGGACTTAGAGCCGATATAATTGCCTTTGAAAGTCACCTTGACCGTGTACTTACCCACATTCTTACGGCCGGAGGGATAAGACACAGTGTAATACTGGCTGCCGATCTTATTACCCTTACTGTCCTTTACGGTTACAGACGGTTTCTTCACCTTGCCGTCATAAGTGTAGGAGGCGACAGACAGGGTCACCGTTTTGGGTGCGTACAGTGTAGAAGTGGTAGTCTTGCCACACACGGAGCACTTACGGGTGATCTTGCCGTTGGCATTCTTCGTTGCGTTCGCCTTAACAGTGGAGGTCACCTGGTAAGAATGGGTGTGCTTGGCGTTCCAACTTGCGGCATTGGTATTCTTTAGTGCGATTTTAACCGTCCGTGTAACCGTTGCACGATAATCGGAAGATTTAACCACTTTTGTTGCGGCGTCATACCCCAAAAGCACTACCCAGTGAATGGTGCCGTCCGTTGCCTGAAAGCAGCCAACACCGCCGCAAACATAATCGGGGGATAAAAACTGCGCTTTCATTGCAGGATAAGTATCAAACCACGCATTTAAAATCAGCTTCGCATCGCTGGATGCTGCACTGACCTGCAACAGATAAAACCGCGTATGGCCTGTGCCGTCAAGCAAATAGATCGCATTTTCACCATTCGGGCGATTGGAACTGGGATATACGCTGATCTCTCGTGCGTGCAGCATAGCGGCTTCCAGTAACTCCTGATCCATAGCCAGAGTGCCAGCCGCATTTGCTGTGCGTTCGGTATTCAAAATATCCATAAACTGAAATGCGGATTTATAATTCTCTGTACCACGAATATTCAACCAGGTGTAATCCCTGCCGGAATACCGGGCGGCATTGTCGCTGTCATAGCGCACAGCTGCCTGGGCGGACAGACTGACGCTGAACACGGTGGTAAGCACCAGCAGCAGCGCCAAGGTGGTGGATAAAATCTTTTTCATAAGAAGAACTCCTTTCAAAATTCTTTTCCTAACTTTAACTTAACTATATCAAATTCCATTGCGAAAAGCAACAGCTTGTGCAGCGGAAAAGCAAAATAAAATAAGGGAGCGGTAATCAACCACTCCCCCACTGTCATTCTTTACAGACCGGCGACTTCTTTTATGTATTTGCGGGCCTTAACTGCGTAGGCAAAAGGATTGGCCTTGGCCGGGTCCTGCTCGGCCTCGACCACCACCCAGCCCTCGTAGCCGGTACGGTCCAAAATATCAAAGATGGGCTTAAAGTCCACATCGCCGTCCCCGGGCACGGTAAACACACCGGCACGCACAGCATCCAAAAAGCTCATGTGCTCCGGCACCACCCGGTTATTGTACACATCCAGGCGCACATCCTTCAGGTGCACATGCTTGACCCGATGGGCGTACTTCTCCAGTACCGGTACCGGGTCGATCCCGGCAAAAGTCAGGTGACCGCTATCAAACAGCAGGTACACCAGCTCCGGGTCCGTCAGTTCCATTAAGCGGTCGATCTCCTCCGCCGTCTGCACGCCGGTACCCATGTGGTGATGCACGGTAAAGCACATGCCCTTGGAGCGGGCGTAAGCGCCCATCTCGTTAAAGCCCCGCGCCACCGTTTGCCACTGCTCTTCGGTGTATACCGGCTTTTCGTCCAAAATGGATTTGTCCAGGCAGCCCTGAATGGAATTGCCCTGCTCGGAAGCGCCGATCACCTTGGCACCCAAGGCGTGCAGCTTGTCGCAGTGCTGTTTAAAGGCGGCGATGGTCTCCTCATAAGGCTTGGAAGTCAGGTAAGACGAGAACCAAGCGTTGCAAATTTGCAGCCCGCGAATGTCCAAATACGGCTTGAGCACCGCCGGATCGGACGGATACTTGTTGCCGATCTCCGAGCCGGAGAAACCGGCCAGCGCCATCTCGCTGATGCACTGCTCAAAGGTATTTTCTGCGCCCAGGTCGGGCATATCGTCATTGGTCCAGCCGATGGGGGCAATGGCCAATTTTACTTTATCCGGGTTTAGCATAGGCTGTGCTCCTTAATAATCAAAAGTCTTGGCGATATTCGCCTGCATATCCGCATAGGCGGCGGCCACGGTCTCGCTCTTCGACACCTCCGCCACGCCCACGCGCCACCAGCTCTCAAAGCCGGGGGTCATGGTCTTGGGCAGCACCTTAATGTCAAACAGGCACGCCCGGTCCTGGGTAGCTGCGTCTGCCAGTGCGGCGCGCAGCTCCTCCGAGGTGCGGCAGGTGTAGCCCTTTGCACCGTAGCCCTCTGCGATCTTAGCAAAGTCCACAGCGATCTCCGCCCCGTCCAGCATACCCGTCTTAGGGTTGCGGGCGCGGAACACGGTGCCAAAGGTATCGGTGCCCTGGTTGTTTTGCAAATTCTCAATGCAGCCCCAACCCATATTGTCAAACAGGCACACATTGATCTTCAATCCCTCTTGCAAAGCGGTATACAACTCGCTGTGACCCATCAGGAAAGAGCCGTCCCCGCAGAAGGTGTACACTTCTTTATCCGGGCACGCCAGCTTAGCGCCCAGCGCGCCGTTGACCTCATAGCCCATATTGGAGTAGCCGTACTCCATGTGGTAGGTGCCCCGATCCTTGGGACGGAACAGACGCTGCATATCCCCGGGCAGAGAACCGGCAGAGCCAAGCGCAATAGCGTCGTTGGGCATAAACTCGTTGATAATGCCCAGAGCCAAAGTTTGGTTCAGCCCACCGGGCAGCTCTTTGGTATAGTAATCGTCTACAATAGCTTCCCACTCGGCCTTGGCGGCTGCAATCTCACCGGTATAGGCAGTCTTGTACCCGGCCAAAGCAGGCAGCAGTGCCTCTAAGGTCATCTTCGCATCTGCCACAATGGCCTCGGCATCCATTTTATACGCGTCAAAGGGGCAAATATTGATCCCCAGCACCTTGCGATCCTGGTTAAACAGCCACTTGGAAGAAGTGGTAAAATCGGAGAACCGCGTGCCCACGCCGATGATCAGATCAGCGTCCCGGCCGATCACATTGGCAGCCTTGCCGCCGGTGACGCCGATACCGCCCAGGTTCAGCGGGTGCTGCCAAGGCACCAAACTGCGCCCGGCCTGCGTCTCCGCAATGGGAATATTATAGGTCTCCGCCAACTTTTGCAGGGCAACCTCTGCCCCGCTGTAACGCACACCGCCGCCGCAGATAAAAATGGGTTTTTTGGCCTGCTTGATCGCAGCCACTGCCCGCTGCAGCTGGCTCTCCGCCACTGGGCGGCGATCCAGGTGCCACACCCGCTTTTGCAGGAAGTGCACCGGATAGTCGTAGGCCTCGCCCTCCACATCCTGTGGCATGGCCAAACAAACGGCACCGGTATCCGCCGGGTCTGTCAGCACCCGCATGGCATTTAGGCAGGCAGTCATCAACTGCTCCGGCCGATTGATCCGGTCAAAATAATGGCACACGCCCTTAAAAGCATCTGTTACCGTGCGGCCGTAGTTGTCAAAAAATTCGGCCTGCTGGAGCACCGGGTCCGGCTGGCGGCAGGCAAAGGTGTCGCCGGGCAACACCAACAGCGGAATGCGGTTGGCGGTGGCGCAGCCGCAAGCGGTAACCATATTGGTCGCGCCCGGGCCGATGGAGGACACGCAGGGAATAATGGCCTTGCGATCCATCTGCTTGGCATAAGCCACAGCAGCCAGCGCCATATTCTGCTCATTCTTGCCCTGATAAAATTTCAGGTTATGGCCCCCCTGCTCCAGCGCCTGACCCACGCCCACCACGCACCCGTGGCCAAAAATGCCAAAGATGCCGCTGACGAACTTGCTTTCTACGCCGTCACATTCGATATATTGATTGTCCAGGAACTGTACCAGCGCCTGGGACATGGTCAGTCTAACTCGCTTCATATACTCAAAGTCCTTTAGATTGAAATTATGCTTCGATCTCGCTGAGCTTTACCGGGCGGTGCTCGGCCAGCGACTTTTTGGCAGCCAGGCCCATACGCAGCGCCTGCAAGCCGTCCGCCACCGTGGTCTTGGTGGGCTTATCGTGGAGCACACAGTCGATAAATTCGGTCATCTCGTCGGTAAAGGACTGCATATACCGCTCCAGGAAGAAGTACAGCGGCTTATCCGTCACCTTGCCGTTCTCATCAATAAACGCCACATGGGTGGGGGTGTCGTTGGCAGCGGAAGCCTGGGCCTTGGAACCAAACACCTCCAGCCGCTGGTCGTAGCCGTAAGAGGCCTTGCGGCAGTTGTCAATAACACCAATGGCGCCGTTCTTGAATTTCAGGCTGACCAGCGCCGTGTCCACATCTCCTGCTTCACCGATGGCCGGATCTACCAGCACGGCAGCGTTGACGAACACTTCCTCCACCTCGCCGCCGATAAAGCGAGCCATATCAAAGTCGTGGACGGTCATATCCAGGAAGATGCCGCCGCTGACCTTTACATAAGAAACCGGGGGCGGCTCCGGGTCGCGTGAAGTGATCTTAATGGTCTGGAGCTGGCCGATCTTGCCGGCGTTTGCCAAATCTTTAATGGCGGCAAAATTGTGGTCGTACCGGCGGTTAAAGCCGATCTGCAGCTTTCCCCCCGCCTCTTTTACAGCCGCTTCCACTGCCTTGATCTTAGCAACGGTCAGATCCACCGGCTTTTCGCAAAAGATATGCTTGCCGGCCTTGGCTGCCTCCACGGCAATATCCGCATGGGTATCGGTAGAGGAGCAGATCAGCACTGCATCCACCGTAGGATCATTAAGAATTTCGTGATAATCCTGCACTGCTTTGGGAATACCCAAGTCGTCCGCCACCTTTTGGGCGTTCTCCGGGAACAGGTCGCTAATGGCCACGATCTCTGCCTGGGGAATGTGGTAAGTAATGGATTTGGCGTGCACCTGGCCGATCCGACCGGCGCCGATGATGCCAACGCGCAGTTTTTGCATAAACAATACCTCTCTTAAAAGCAATTCCGGGCGCCCGCACGAGCGTACCCTATATCAAATTTTAGTTTAACACAGGGCTGATTTTTATGCAATAGAACAAAACTGACAAAGATAAGGGCATGTTTTTAGGCAATGTGCCGATTATTGGACATTCGGAGCAAAACTGTCCTGTGCCTCCGGCGGGATTTACAGAAATGTCACAGACCCTATATTGCAATCCCGAGCAAGAGTATGTATAATAGAGAGTGCAGATGTAATATAGTAAAATAATACCCTAAAATACAGGAGAAACCAAATGAGCTACACTTATAATACCCACGGTACCTGCTCCCGGCAGATCACCTTTGATTTGGACGAGGAGGGCAAGGTACGCAATGTAAAATTCCTTGGTGGCTGCAACGGCAACCTGCAAGGTATCGCCGCACTGGTAGAGGGTCAGCCGGCAGAAGATGTGATCCAAAAGCTGCGTGGCATCAACTGCAACGGCAAGGGCACCTCCTGCCCGGATCAGCTGGCAAAAGCCATTGACGAAGTTCTGTAAAATCCTGCAAAAGGAGCAAGTATATGTTCAGATTGAAGAGCAACGCCCTGCAACGGGAATTTAAGGTCAACGAGGGGTATCTGTACGCCTCCCGCATTCGCAACACCCGCTCCGGTATGGACCTGGTGCCGGACGGCAACAGCACGGAATTCACCTTTCACTTTACGGACGGCACCGAGTTCTCCTCCAAGGGACTGAAGGTGACGGACTCCGCCGAGCGGGACGGTAAGCTGGTGTTTACCTTTGAAGAATTTGAGGGCATCACCGTAACCATGCGCTACTGGGTGGGCCGGGACGGCAACACGCTGAAAAAGCAACTGCAATTTATCCAAGCCACCGAGGACAAGGTGATCGACTACATTGCCCTGGAACACATCGGTGTGATCAACTCACAGACCCACTTCTCTATTCCGGACGACGTGGAGACCAGCATGCAGATCCCGGACGCGATGGCGATCCTGGGTCAGCCCTTTTACATTGACAGCCTGTTCTTCGGCTGTGAGTTTCCGGCCACGGACAACCGTATTCAGTACGGCATCGGTCAAGTCAAATACTATGTAGGTCACCCGGTACACGGCCGCTTTACCTGCCCTGCTACTGTCATGGGCGGCGCCACCGGCAACACCATGGCAGAGGTGCAGGGCGCGTTCTTTGACTACATTGAATACATCAGCACCAAAAGCGACTTCCGCGTGCAGTACAACAGCTGGTACGACCACATGCTGGACATTGACGCGGACAATATTGAGCGCTCTTTTTATGAGATCGAGCAGGGGCTTAGCGATCACGGCGTGCCCCCACTGGACGCCTATGTGATCGACGACGGCTGGAACAACTACAAAGCGCCGTTTTGGAGCTTTAACAAAAAGTTCCCTAACAAGCTGACGGACGCCACCGACCAGTGCCACAAGCTGGGCTCCACCTTTGGCCTTTGGCTGGGTCCTCGCGGCGGCTACACGGCAGCCACTCCCCGCTTTGCCAAAAAGATTGAAAAAGGCGGCAACGGCTACCTGAACAATGACAGTATGGACATTTGCGTCGGCTCGGAGAAATACCTGCAAAATCTGGAAAAATTTCTCACGGACACCTGCACGGAATTTGACATTCAGTACCTGAAGCTGGACGGCTTTTGCCTAAAGCCCTGCACCAACCCAAAGCATGACCACATTACCGGCGGCGAGAACGATATGTATTTTGTTACGGAAATGTGGCAGCGGTGGATCAACCTGTTCACCCGCCTGCGGGAGAGCAGAGCCAAGGACAACAAGCCCCTGTGGATCAATATGACCTGCTATGTGAACCCCTCTCCCTGGTGGCTGCAATATGTGAACAGCGTGTGGCTGCAAAACTCCATGGACATCGGCTTTGCCAAGAACCTGGAGCAGCAGGCCCAGGTGGACGCGGAGATCACATACCGGGACTCCATGTACTACGACTTTATGTGCACCCGCGCACTGCAATTCCCGGCCAAGAATATTTACAATCACGAACCGATCTACGGCAACACCGCTAAGGTGGAGTATACCGACGAAGAATTTGAAAAGTTCCTGTTTTGGAATGCTTGTCGGGGCCAGGCCTTCAACGAGCTGTACCTGAGCTACAATAAGATGAACAGCGCCAAGTGGCGCATTCTCGCCCGTATGCTCCGCTGGCAAAAGGCCAACCATCACATCTTAAAGAACGCCATGCTGCTGGGCGGCGACCCGGCAGAGAACAACATTTATGCCTATGCCGCCTGGACAAAGGCAGGCGAAGGCATCATTGCCCTGCGCAATCCCACAGACGAAAAAACGGATCTGACCCTGACCCTGAACAAGCTGATGGGCTGCCCGGAGAATCTGCGGGCGGTAAAGTGCTACAATGTGTACAACACCACCGGGGCGGACAGCCTGGATCTGTTCTCTTATGGGGATAAAATGCAGATCACCCTGGCGCCCTTTGAAATGAAGATCTTCCAGTTCGGCGACCGGGACAACCGCTGCCTGGCACCGGAGAATACAAACGACTTCACTTTATCCTTTACGGTGAGCAATAACGCAGACGCCAATATCTGCAGGGGCAAGGACGCGGCAATTTGGATCGCAAACGGCGTCCTACACGGCACATTCGGCGGCTGTAAAATCCAAGCGCCCCTTGAGGACGGTGCCCACCACATCACCTTTGTACGGTACAAAAACAAAATGGTCAAACTCTTTATGGACCGGCAGTTGGTGGACAGCGCGTACGCACCGGAGGCAGCCTCACAGATTGTCACCGACGACCTAGCCTCCAGCGCAGCGAACTTTAGCGTGGCTGACGGCTCCACACCCTTTGAGGAGCTGATGGACTTAAAGGCGGTACTGTCCGGTTCCCGCAAATTCAAACGAAAGCGTAAATAACCATGGCAAACGAAGAAAATAAAAAGCAAAAAAGCAAGCTGCGGGAGGTCATAGACTTTCTGCTGCCCATTCTCATTGCGGTAGCGGTGGCACTGGTGTTAAAATATTGCGTCATTGCCAATGCCGTGGTGCCCACCGGCTCTATGCTGAACACCATTCAAGAGGGCGACCGGGTGATTGCCAGCCGCCTGGCCTATGTAAAGGACGACCCCCAGCGGTACGATATTGTCATTTTTAAGTACCCGGACGATGAGAAGCAATATTATGTAAAGCGCATTGTCGGCCTGCCCGGTGAGACGGTGGAAGTGGTCAACGGCGTAGTCTATGTGACCAAGACGGATGGCAAGACCGTTCAGCTGGACGACAGCTTTGTGACCAAAGAGACGCCAACCGGCAACTACGGGCCCTACACCGTACCGGCAGACAGCTACTTTATGATGGGCGACAACCGCAACCACAGCGAGGACTCCCGCTTTTGGCAAAACAAATTTGTCAAGAAGAATAAGATCGTTGGCAAGGTGGAGTTCCGCTACTATCCCAAGTTCTCCACCATTGACTGATAAGGAAAGAATGCAATGAAGTGCACCAAATGCGGCAGCGATGCCGTAATGAAAGACGGCGACTGGCTCACCTGTCTAAACTGCGGCAATGTGATGTTTGACACCCGCCGCCCGGAAGAGACAGCGGCAGAGATCAGCCCCACCAAGCTGCTGGAGCAGATGGAAGCCGCTGCGGCACAGGAAGAGGCACCGCCTCTGCGCCGCACCCGCCCGGAGAAAAAGCGCAAGTCCAGGCGCAAAGCCAAGGCTGCCGCGGACAAGGCGGAGGAAAAGAACCCGGTCAAGGATATTGTGGACTTTATGCTGCCCATTGTGATTGCCGTGATCCTGGCCCTGCTGCTAAAAACACTTGTGTTTGCCAATGCGGTAGTGCCCTCCGGCTCCATGCTCAGCACCATAGAGATCGGCGACCGGATCGTGGCCAGCCGACTGGCCTATATCACCAACGACCCCCAGCGGTACGATGTGGTGATCTTCAAATACCCGGACGATGAGCGCCAAAATTATGTAAAGCGCATTATCGGGCTGCCAGGCGAAACGGTGGAGATCAAGGACGGCACCGTCTATGTGACCCAAACAAACGGCAAAACCATTCAGCTGCGCGACGACTTTGTCACTTACTGCACCCCGGTGGGCGATTATGGCCCCTACAAGGTGCCGGAGGACAGCTACTTTATGATGGGTGACAACCGCAACGACAGCGAGGACTCCCGCTTTTGGGACCACAAGTTTGTAAAGAAAAAGAAGATCGTGGGCAAAGTCGTCTTTTGCTACTACCCCAGCATCCATAAAATCAAATAGACAATTCGCATGGCGGGAGCTTGCTCCCGCCCCATTCTTTGCCATAAAGCTAAAAAAAGGACCTGTTCGTGTGAACAGGTCCTTTGCTTCTATATTCGGAAAAATTATCTGGGATAGCGCTTGACCACACGCAGGCGCTCCATGGCGCGAGCCAGGTTGGCCTGGGAGTGGTGGTACTCCATTTGGCTGTGGTGCTGGCGCATTTCTTCCTCTGCGCGCTCCTTGGCTTCCTTAGCACGGCGGGCGTCGATCTCATTGGGCAACTCCGCAGACACGCACACCAAGGTGGCCTCATTGTTGACGAACTCCAAAAAGCCGCTGCCAACAAAGGCGTGAATGATCTTGCCCTGGGTATCCTTAATGCGCATTTCGCCCACTTCCACCGGGGTTACGCAGTTCTCGTGCTGAGCCAGGAAGCCCACCTCGCCGCCGTCGATAGCCGGGATCACCAGGGTCTGCGCCCGGCCGTCATAGAACACACGGTTGGACGCCACAATTTTCAATTTGAATGTATTGTCTGCACCCATGCGGGCACCTCCTTGCTACAAAGATCACTTTTGCATTTGCTTGGCTTTCTCCAGCACATCGTCCAGGGTGCCTACATTGAAGAATGCCATCTCCGGCACATCGTCTACCTCGCCGTTGATGATGGCCTTAAAGCCGCGAATAGACTCCTTCAGCGGTACAAACACACCGGGAATACCGGAGAACTGCTCGGCCACATGGAAAGGCTGGGACAGGAACTTCTGGATCTTTCTTGCACGGTAAACAGTGACCTTATCTTCGTCGGACAGCTCCTCCATACCCAGAATAGCAATAATATCTTGCAGCTCTTTGTATTTTTGCAGGTACTCCTGTACCTTACGAGCCACCTCATAGTGCTCCTCGCCCACTACATCGGCCTCCAGAATACGAGAGCTGGACTCCAGCGGGTCCACAGCCGGGTAAATACCCTGCTCCACGATCTTTCTGGACAGTACGGTAGTGGCGTCCAAGTGGGCAAAGGTGGTGGCCGGTGCCGGGTCGGTCAGGTCATCCGCAGGCACATACACAGCCTGTACGGAGGTGATAGACCCGTTCTTGGTGGACGCGATACGCTCCTGCACCTCGCCAACATCCGTTGCCAGGGTGGGCTGGTAACCTACTGCAGAGGGCATACGACCCAGCAGAGAGGAAACCTCGGAACCTGCCTGTACAAAACGAAAGATGTTATCAATAAACAGCAGCACATCCTGGTGCTCCACATCACGGAAGTACTCCGCCATGGTCAGCCCGGTTTCTGCCACACGCATACGGGCGCCGGGCGGCTCGTTCATCTGGCCAAAGACCAGAGCTGTCTTTTGCAGCACGCCGCTCTCGCGCATTTCGTTCCACAGATCGTTACCCTCACGGGAACGCTCGCCTACGCCGGTAAAGATGGAGTAACCGCCGTGCTGGGTGGCTACATTGGTGATCAGCTCTTGGATCAGCACCGTTTTACCTACGCCGGCGCCGCCGAACAGACCGATCTTACCGCCCTTTTGATAGGGGGTCAACAGGTCGATAACCTTGATACCGGTCTCCAAAATCTCCACATTCGGGGACTGGTCCTCAAAGCTGGGGGGCTGCCGGTGAATGCCCCAGTGTTTCTCGCCGCTTAGGTCCTCCAGACCGTCCAGGGTATCGCCTACCACATTGAACAGGCGGCCCAAGGTCTTTTGGCCCACAGGCACGGAGATGGAGCTGCCGGTGGCAACCACTTCCATATCCTTGCACAGACCGTCAGATGTTGCCAGCATAATGCAGCGCACACAGTTGTTGCCGATGTGCTGGCTCACTTCCATCACCAGGCGCTTGCCGTCCAGCTGCACCTCCAGCGCCTCCTTAATGGCGGGCAGTTCGTCCGGGAACGCCACATCCACAACGGGGCCCATGATCTGAATGATTTTGCCCTTATTCATAGGATTGCCTCCGATTGTTAGTCAGTTTTCTTCTTTTGCGCCTTGGCGCCGGCGATCACTTCCGTGATCTCCTGGGTAATGGCAGACTGCCTTGCCCGGTTATAATCAATGGTCAGCTGATTGAGCATATCCTTGGCCGCGTTGGTAGCCGTCTGCATGGCGGTCATACGGGCGTTATGCTCGGAGCAATAGGACTCCACCAGCGCGCCATACACGAACCCGGCCACATAGTTGGGCACAATGTGCTCAAACACTTCGTCCGGTGACGGCAAAAACGCCACCTGATCGTAATATTTCCGATCCCGGTGCACAGAGATCTGTTCCTGCTCCAAAGGCAGCAGCTGGTGGCACTCGGCCTGCACATTCAGGGAGTTGATCATCTTGGTATAGATGATATACACCTCGTCCAGCTCACCGCTGACAAACAGCTCCGTCACTTGCTCCGCAATATACCGTGCCCGGTTCATATTCGGGTTCTGGGCCGTGTACTTAAAGTCTATGTCGACGGGAATGTTCTTGGTCTCAAAATACCGGCGGCCCACTTCGCCCACCACAAAGAGTTTGTTATGGTTCTCGTTCTCTCCGGTGTGGGTGGCCTCCTCAGCGATCTTGATCACATTGTGGTTGTAGGCACCGGCCATGCCCTTGTCGGCGGTGACCACAATATAGCCTTTTTTTCGATCCTCCGGCGCCAAATCGGGCCGCTGGTCAAAAAAGCGGTTACCGGCATCCGGCGATTCCATCAGGATCTTAGCCAAAGCGTCCTGCATGGTGAAGAAGTACGGCTCCGTATTCTTCAGGTCCGTTCTGGCCTTTGAGAGCTTGGAGGACGAGATCATATACATGGCGTTGGTGATCTTCATGGTGTCCTTAATGCTCTTCATCCGGCTTTGGATCTCTCTTGCATTAGCCATGGTTTACCTTCTTATATTCATCGGTTGCGGCCAAGATCTCCTCCCGCAACTCGTCGGTGAGCACCTGATCCTTTTCAATGGTCGCCACCAGCTCCGGGTACTTGGCGTTTACGAACTCCAGCAGTCCGGACTGGAACGCCTTAATCTTTTTCGGTTCCACATCCATAAACTTATGGCCGATGGCTGCCACCAAAGACACCACCATATCCGACAGGGACAGCGGGTGACACAGTGGCTGCTTTAACAGCTCCATCAAGCCCTTGCCGTAGGTCAGGCTGGCCTTGGTTTCATCGTCCAGATCTGAGGAAAACTGGGTAAACACTTCCATCTCACGGAACTGAGCCAGGTCGATACGCAGAGAACCGGCGGCCTTCTTCATAGCCTTGGTTTGGGCTGCGCCACCTACACGGGATACGGACAGACCTACATTTACAGCCGGGCGCTGACCGCTGAAGAACAGGTCGCTCTCCAAGAAAATCTGGCCGTCTGTAATGGAAATCACATTCGTGGGAATGTAGGCGGAAAGGTCGCCTGCCTGGGTTTCAATAATAGGCAGAGCGGTAAGAGAGCCGCCGCCCAACTTGTCGGACAGTCGGCTGGAACGCTCCAGCAGCCGGGAGTGCAAATAGAACACATCGCCGGGATAAGCCTCACGGCCGGGACTTCTTTCCAGCAGCAGGGACAGCGCACGGTAAGCCACTGCGTGCTTGCTCAGGTCATCGTACACGATCAAGCAGTCCTTGCCCTTGTACATAAAGTATTCTGCCATTGCGGTGGCGGAATAGGGAGAAATATATTGTAGAGAGGACGGGTCGGAAGCAGTGGAGCACACCACGATGGTATAATCCAAGGCACCGTACTTATCCAGCGTATGCACCAGCTTTGCCACGGTAGACGCCTTTTGACCGATGGCGTTATAAACGCAGATCACATCCTTGCCCTTTTGGTTCAGGATGGTGTCAATGGCAATAGAGGTCTTACCGGTCTGACGGTCGCCGATGATCAGCTCACGCTGGCCACGCCCAATGGGGAACATAGAGTCAATGGACAGAATACCGGTAGCCAAAGGGGTATCTACCGACTGCCGATCCACAATAGAGGGTGCCGGTTCTTCAACCGGGCGGTAGTCATCGGACTGAATCTCGCCCTTGCCGTCGATGGGCTCGCCCAAAGCGTTGACAATACGGCCAATAAAGCCCTCGCCTACCGGCACGCCGGCACGCTTATGGGTACGCACAGCGGTAGAACCCTCGTGGATCTCGCTATCCTGGCCAAACAGGATGCAACCGATTTGGTTCTCCTTAATATCCTGGACCATGCCCTTGACCCCGGAGTCAAACACCACGATCTCGCCGTACATGGCGTGGTTCATACCGTAAATGGTGGCAATGCCGTCGCCTACGCGAACGACCTTGCCCACTTCCTCGTCATTTTGGTTAAAGTCGTAATTGGTGATCTCCTCGCGGAGAATGGATACGATCTGATCCGAACTGATTGCTGCCATTACTTCACTTCCCCAGTCAGTTTTTGCTGTAATTTATCTAACTTGCCCTTTACGGAGCGGTCATATTCACAGTCGCCGCAGCGCAGAATAAACCCGCCCAGCAAGTCCGGCTGTACCGCAATGTCCAGCTCCACATTGGCGGCACCGAATTTCTTTTTCACAAACGCGCGCATTTTCTCTGTCTGTTCCGCACTGGGCGGCTCCACGCAGAGCAACTGCGCCTGAACCGTGCCCGCTTTTTGGCGGCACAGATTCTGATAGGCCTCAAAAATCTCTGTCAGTGCATACACGCGCTCATGTTTGCAAAGCACCTTCATAAAGGAGGAAAAGGGCGGCGTAAAAATACGGTCCAGGCACTTTTCCTTCTCTGCAAAGCGCACTCTGGGATCAGAGAGCACCTGGATGAGCAGCGGATTTTCACGCAGCAAGGTTTCTGCTGCTTTGATCTGCTGTTCGTCCAGATTCAGTTCCCCCAGCACCAGCGCATAATTCTGTGCGGTTACGGTCATACCGGATCACCGCCGTCCTGCCCCGCCAGAAAATCGTCATAGATCGCGCTGTTATCCAGCTCAGACGCCTCTTTAGACACCACCTTGGCCGCAGCGTCCATTGCCAGTGCAGCAATGTCATGCTTAACGGACTGAAGTGCCTCATTGCGCTCATGCTCGATGGTCTGGTGCGCGTCGCGTACCATCTTGTCCGAGGTGAGCTTGGCCTGGTCTACGATCTTGTCAGCTTTGGCTTTGGCAGTGACCTTTGCGTCTGCAATCAAGCGTGCCGACTCCTCGTCTGCACCGGCTAAGCGACCCTCATATTCTGTTTTCAGAGCGCCTGCGGCTCGACGATCCTCGTCGGCGTCTTTGAATTGTTGGTCTATCTTGGACTGCCGTTTATCCATGGCACCTAGCACCTTGTTCCAGACAAATTTCTTCATCAGGATATAGAAGATCACCAGGTTGATCACGGTAAAGAGCAGATTCCAGTCTAATGACAGCATAGACACTGCTTCCTTTCTGCTTGTGGATTTTCTCGGTTATTTCATAATGAAGATGATCAAAATACCGATAACCAGACCGTAAACAGCCGTTGCCTCTGCCAGGGCGCAGCCCAGGATCAGAGCGGTACGAATGTCACCGGCAGCCTCGGGCTGACGAGCGATGGCGTCTACTGCCTTACCGGTTGCAAGGCCGATGCCGAGACCTGCTGCTACACCTGTAAGTACGGCGATTGCCGCTGCGATTGCTACTGTCATGATAAATTTCTCCTTTTCTGTAAAAGTTCTATTTAATCTTCAATGGCTTCCTGAATGTACAGTGAGGTCAAAAAGACGAACACATACGCCTGGATAAAACCATCGAAAATATCAAAGTAAAGGCTCAATGCCACCGGAATTGCTACCGGCACCACCGATTCGATCAGCTTCATAATAATGAAAGCGCCGATGATGTTGCCGAAAAGTCGGAAGCAAAGAGACATGGGCTTGATGACCAGCTCCAGCAAATTGATGGGCAGTACGATGGGTACCGGCTTCGCAAAGGACTTAAGCCATCCCTTCGTACCCTTTTTATGAATACCGGCGTACTGAACCAGGATAATGCTGGTCAGCGCCAGACCTACGGTTACATTCAGTTCCTTGGTAGGAGACTTAAAGCCGAAGATGCCGCACATATTGCAGGCACCAATATAAACGGCTACCGTCATCATCCAAGGAATGTAACGATCCCCGTCCGGGCCCATAACGTTGTGGAAGAATGAGCGCATTTTGTCTACGCACATTTCAATAAACAGCTGGCGTTTGGAGAGCTTGCCCTCCACCTTCAGTCCACGGGTGAGCAAAATACCGGCGATCAGGAACACCGCCATTATGATCCAGCTGACGACTGTGCCCTCGTCGATCTTGAGCTTGCCGCCAAACAGACTGAACACCGTTTCCGTATTCAGTTCTTCGATCAATTTACTTGCCACATCGGTTTTCAGCAGCAACGCCGTCACCTCCAATCAATCCTTATTTCCATTGCTCATTTTACACCCCCGTTTCTCAAAAGTAAACAGGGTTCCGGCGAATTTGAAGACCAAAATGTAAAAAAATCGTCTAAAAAGCGCAAGGAATTTGGTTAAAATTTCCGTACATTTATTACTCTTTGTAAAACGTGCTTATACTTTTTGGCGTGGTGTCAGGCTTTTTGCACATTTTCGCCGGTGTACAGGTTGTATAATTGGCTTGACAAGATCAAAATCCAGCAAAAGCCGTCCATGCACACAGAGAAAACTGCAACTTTCTTATTTACTTTGGCGGCAAAGGGGTATATAATGAAGTTTCAAGAAAGAACCCCACAACTAAGGAGGAAAAAAGATGGCTGTACTTGTAACAGGCGGCGCCGGTTATATCGGCTCTCACACCTGCGTGGAGTTAATCAACGCAGGCCAGGATGTGGTAATCCTGGATAATTTTTACAACTGCAAGCACTCGTCGCTGGATCGGATCCGCGCACTGGTGGATCGGGACTTTAAGTTCTACGAATGCGACATTCGGGACCGAGAGGGTTTGAACAAAGTCTTTGAGACAGAGGACATTGACTGCGTCATTCACTTTGCCGGGCTGAAGGCCGTGGGCGAGAGCGTACACAAGCCTCTGGAATACTTTGATAACAATGTAAACGGCACTCTGGTACTGCTGGATGTGATGCGCCACCACGGCTGCAAAAAGATCATCTTCAGCTCCTCTGCCACAGTGTACGGCATGAACAACATTGCCCCCTTTACCGAGGATATGGAGATCGGTGGGGTCACCAACCCCTACGGGCGCACCAAGTATATGATCGAGTGCATTCTCCAGGATCTGTATGTGAGCGATCCCAGCTGGAGCATTTGCCTGCTGCGGTACTTTAACCCCATCGGTGCCCACAAGAGCGGCACCATGGGCGAGGACCCCAACGGCATTCCCAACAACCTGATGCCCTACATTACCCAAGTGGCTGTGGGTAAGCTGAAGAAGCTGGGCGTGTTTGGTAACGACTACCCCACCCCGGACGGCACCGGCGTACGGGACTATATTCATGTGGTAGATTTGGCACTGGGTCATGTAAAGGCAGTGGAAAAGCTGGAAAAGGATCAAGGCCTGTTTATCTACAATCTGGGCACCGGCATCGGTTACAGTGTGCTGGATGTGGTCAAGGCCTTTGAAAAGGCCAACGGCGTGGAGATTCCCTATGAAATCAAACCCCGCCGGGACGGCGATATTGCCACCTGCTACTGCGACCCCTCCAAGGCGAAGCGTGAACTGGGCTGGCAGGCTACCCGCTCGCTGGAAGAAATGTGCGAGGACTCCTGGCGCTGGCAAAAGCAGAACCCCAACGGTTACCCGGACTGATTTTATAATAAATGTATATAGAAGAAGCGGAGGTGCAAAACGCACCTCCGCTTTTCTTAATGCCTTAGATTATTTGAACTTGGCATACAAGATTGAAGCCAGGATCACATCAATCACAAACAGCACCAAAGATACCACGCCCATGATTTGCGCTCTGTGGCACAGCTGTTGATTTTCCTCTGTCAGCTTCGCGCCCTTTTGCTTAAACACCGCCGGCACTACCATAGCCATAATGCCAAAAGCGGGACAAATGCCTAAAAGGCACAGACCGATAATCGCACTGGTCTGGGCAAAGCGTGCCAGCTTGTCTATAATCGTTTTATTCATGGCAATTCTCCTTATCTCCTGCGGTGGCTTTACGCTCCAGCAGGCCATATTTTCGTTGCAGACGGTTAATTTTTTGCTCCAACGGCGTACCAAACAGCACCAGAAAGACTGCGGTAGACCCGCCAAACACCAAATCAAAAGGTGCGCCGGAGGCATACACCGCCAGCACCGCAGGCCAAGTAAAGTCCGTCACCGTCATTAAAACCGTGCTCAAATCCACCACCAGGCCGTACACCACTGTGGCTAAAAAGAAGCCTACCAGTGCCAGCACCCAGCGGTTCACCCGTCCGGGACGCAGCAGCATGCCGGCCAGCAGCCCCACCAATCCCAGCGCCACCATTTGAAAGGGGGTCCATATGCCTTGCCCAAACAGGAAGTTAGACAAAAAGGCGGACAGCGCCCCCACCATATAACCGGAAAAGGGACCAAGACACATACCGGCCACGATCACCACCGCGGCAATGGGCTTCACCTGAGGGATCAGATAAAACACGGCCCGGCTGACCACCGCCAGCGCCGTTAAGACGGACAACAGCGCCATCTCTCGGGCAGAGATCGGCTTCCGCTCCAGATGCAAAAAGAACGGCAGCGCACTGAGCAGCAGCAAAACCGCCGCCACCAAGTACCAAGAGGTCGTGTCTGCAAAGCACACCTGCCACACCACCAGCAGCACCGGCAAAACCAAAAACAACAAGGTCAGCAATACCCGCTTCATAAAACCAGGTCCTCCGGCGATACGGCGTCCGGCAGCGCACGGCAGGTCACTCGGCGCACACCGGTGGTGTACAGCTCCATGCCGGCAAAGAATGCCCGCCGAGGCCGAGGCGGGGTCACCACCCGGTTGCACAGGAAGGCCGCTTCATCACTGTAAGTACCGGCAAAATCCAGATCGTGCGTCACCAACACCACCGTTTTGCCGGCAGCGCACAAGTGGCGTAACCGGGCGCCCAACTGCGCTTTTGCACCGGCGTCCAACCCGGCGGTAGGCTCATCCAGCAGCAGCGTATCGGCGCCGGTATCCAGCACCATGCCCAGCCCCACCAGTCGGCTTTCGCCGCCGGACAGATCCAGCGGGTGCCGGGCGGCCAGGTGCGCAATGCCCAGGTGCTGCAATGTTTCCGCCTGCACCAACTGATCTACCCGGTCCCGGGTAAACAGATACTGCACCGTTTGGGGCAGCAAGGCCGTGGGCACCGGGCGCTGCACCTTGCCTGCGTAGGGCTTCAACACACCGGCCATCACCCCCAGCAGGGTGCTCTTGCCGCTGCCGTTGGCGCCTACAATACCATAGCACTTGCCTGCCGTTAAGGTCAGGGACAAGCGAAAGAGTACATCGGCGCTTTTTTTCTCATAAGCAAAGCAAATCTCTTTTAAGGTCAGTACCGGCTTGCCCGCAGGTTGGGGCGCAGGTGCCGGCTTGCACCGCAGATGAGCGGCCAAAGGCTGGGCCTCCCGCACCGTCAGCGGTACTTCGTCAAACAGGATTGCCCCCACCGGCAGCGCCTGCAACATGGGGTCGCCGCTTTGCCGCAAGGCACGAGCAAAGGCATAGGGATCATCATAACAGGTGCAGCGCCCGGCACGGAGCAACAGCACGCCGTCCGCCTGTGCCAAAGCTGCGCCGGGGGTATGGGTACTCATCAACACCGTTACGCCCAACTCGCGGTTCAGCCGCAGCAGCACCTGCAAAAATTTTTCTTCCGCCGCCGGATCCTGCGCCGCACAAGGCTCGTCAAGCAAAAGCACCCGAGGCGAGCCGGTCATAGCTGCCGCCAGGGACAGCAGTTGCTGTTCCCCACCGGACAAAGAGGCCGTGGTGCGCTCCATCAACGGCTCCAAATGGAAGAATGCGGCACACTCCCCCACCCGCCGCGCTACGGCAGCACCGTCCAGCCCGGCATGCTCCGGTGAGAACGCCAGCTCTCGCTGCACACTGTCCGTGACTAAACTGTCCTGTGGATTTTGAAAAACGAAACCTGCCGGGCTGTCACAGTGGAGCTGCCCGCTCAAAGCACCATGAGGTGCGATCTCCCCTTGCAGCAGCCGCAGTAAAGTGCTCTTGCCGCTGCCTGATGGTCCCATCAGCAAATAAAAGCCGCCGGACGGAATGGAAAAGGTTACATCGGAAAGTGCCGCTCTGTCGGCGTCCGGGTAAGTGAAATTCAGTTTTTTCGCTTCAATCGCCGCCATTGCAGTGCCTCCCCTACATTTGAGATCGTCGGGCAAAAACAAAGCAAGCCCGCTGCCGCCGCCCCTAAGGGAGACAGGGTGACCCATTCCAGCTGCGGGTCAAAATAAAAAGTAAGGCCGCCAGTGAGCGCCACCACCAGCACCGTGATACTCAGCAGGAGCACCACGGCCAGCTCTACGCCGTCCGCCACACCGAATGTAAACGGATCGTACACCCGACGACGCCCCTTGCCGTAGCCCCGGGCGCGCATAGCGTCCGCCGTGGTCATACTCCCCTCCAGGGACAAGGTGACCAGCGTAGAAAACTGATCCAGCGCCTCGTGCAGGGGCTTTTCTTTCGCCAGTCCCGCACCGGCACGAGCCAGGCGGATTTGCCGTGCATTCTCCCGAAAGCGGGCAATACACCCTAAAGTCATAGAAAACAAAAGAGAAAAGCGGGGCGCCGCTCGACCGGTAACCGCCAGCAGCCGATCGCTGCCCAGCACGCGGCCAAACACCGCCAGCCACAGCACCACCCCGGCGAATATGCCCCCCTGGAAGCAGCCGTAAATCAGGCTTTCCAAAGTAAACTGGGTGTCGCCCCGGCTAAAGAGGACCGTAACGCCCCAGTGGGCAAACAAAAAGTTAAAACCGCCCACCAGCGCCACCAGCACCGGCACGCACAAAAGGCTGCGCAGACTGCGGCGACCATCCGTCAGCAGCAGGTACACCGCCGCGCCCAGCAGAGACAACGCCACCGGCACCGGGTGTCGGCTCAGGCAAGTGAGCAGCAATACACACAAAAGAAAACAGAACTGCACCAATGGGTGCCACTTGGCAAACCGAACCATCAGCGAATATGGGCATCTTCTTTGGTCTGATACCGATAGCCGTACTGATCCAAAAGATGCATTTTTTCCAGTGCCACCACGCAGCCCTTGGCCACGCAGTGCATTTCGTCCGTGGCCTTACGCACCGGCACGCCGCCCAGTGCGTCCGAAAACAGACGATCCACATTGCAAATATTGGCACCGCCGCCGGTAAGCAATACGCCGGTATTGCCGATGTCTGTTACCAACTGGGGTGAGGTGCGCTCAAACAGCGCCCCGGCGTGCTCCGCCACCGTCTCAAAATACGGTTGCAGCGCCAAATACAGAGCGTTGCCGCTGATCTCCACCTCCCGAGGCAAACCGGTAAGCAGGTCCTGTCCCTTCGCATAGGTGGTTACATCTTCCTCTCTGGGCAGAGCACAGGCCACCGTGCGCTTGATCTCCTCTGCGGTGCGCAGACCAACAGCCACGTTGTGCGCCTCTCGCAGGAACTTAACAATCTCCGCATCCAGGTCGTTGCCCCCGACTTTCAGGGACTCGGACTGGCTCATGGCGCCCTGACTGATCACAGCCATGTCCACCGTGCCGCCGCCCAGGTCAATCACAAAAGCACCGGAGGGCTGCATGGGGTCAATCCCGGCACCAAAGGCAGCGCACAAAGGTTCCTCCACCAGGCACACAGAACGGGCACCGGCGTGGATCATCACGGACACAATGGTGCGCTTCTCCACATCCGTGTGCATGGCCGGCACAGACACCACCACACGAGGCTTAAACAGGCTGTTGCCGATCACTTTATTGATAAAATGGCGCATCATCTGCTGGGCCAGCTCATAGTGGCCCACCACACCGGAGAGAATGGGCCGCTCCACACGCAGGCCCTCCGGCTCGCGCCCCTCTAAGAAATAGGCACGCTTACCGGCGTACAGTACCTTCTCTTTTTCCTCATCATAGGCCACATAGGCCGGCTCGTCCAGCCGTATGCCCTTGCCGGGCACACCAATGACAATATTGGTAGTACCCAGATCAATGCCCAAATCATATCCAAACATAAACATCCGTCCTAAACAAAAATCGCTTTTCTATATGCTACTGTATCCCACCGTCATTGTCAACAGATAAAAAATGAACAAGCCCGCTGTACCGCAGCATTTTTTTATCATTCTCCACCATGGCCTGTATGCTCTCCCGCGTACCCACCAGGATCAGCAGGGACTTGGCACGGGTCAGGGCGGTATAAAACAAATTGCGATAGCACAGTTTGGGCGATGCACCGATGGTGGGCATCACCACGGCGGAGAACTCCGAGCCCTGGCTCTTATGCACAGTCATGGCGTAGGCCAAATCCAGCTGGTCCGCATTTTGCAGAGAATACATGGCCTCCCGGTCGTCAAACCGCACATTCAGAATATCCTGCCCCCGATCTATGCGGGTAAGAATACCAATATCGCCGTTAAACACCCCGGCACCGCTGTCGCCGTTTTTCTTAAACCAGGGCACATCATAGTTGTTTTTGATCTGCATTACCCGGTCGCCCTCCCGCAGCGTGCGACCCATCGTCACCAGCTCCGCCTTATGCTTGTCCGGCGGGTTCAACGCCGCCTGCAATTGGGCATTTAGGTATGCGGTACCGGCAGCCCCTTTGCGAGAGGGGCACAGCACCTGAATATCCTTTATGCTGTCCATTCCGTAACCGGCAGGAATGCGCCGGGTCACCAGCTCCACCACCTTGCGAGGCACTGCATAAACGGACGCTGTATTTAAGAAAAAGAAGTCCGAGTCCGGGGTATTGCAGTCCAACTCCGGCATTTTACCGGCCACCACCCGGTGCGCATTGGTGACGATACGGCTTTTCTGCGCCTGGCGAAACACTTTATCCAGGCTGATCACATCGATCCGTCCACCGGCGATCAAATCGGACAGCACATTGCCTGCCCCTACCGGCGGCAGCTGATCCACATCGCCTACCAAAATCAGGCGGCAATGCAACGGCAGCGCGTCTAAAAGCGCGGAAAAGAGCAGCACATCTACCATGGAAAGCTCATCAACGATCACTGCGTCCAAATCCAGCGGATTGCGCAAATTATGAACAAAGGTCGGCTCCGGCTCCCCATCCCGTCGCTCGGTCTCCAGCAGGCGGTGTATGGTCTTGGCCTCGCTGCCGGTGAGCTCCGTCATGCGCTGGGCAGCCCGACCGGTAGGCGCCGCCAGCGCCACCCGCAGCCCCCGGTTCTTCATCATGGCAATAATGCCTTTTACGGTTGTGGTCTTGCCGGTACCCGGGCCGCCGGTCAAAATCAGCAGACCCTTTTGGGTAGCGATTTCAATGGCTCGGCGCTGCTTCTCGTCCAGCTCAATGCCATTAGCGCCCTCATAGGCCAGGATCTCAGAAGTGAAGATCTCGCACTCCCGGGGCGGGTACTGGGTCATCACGCGGATCCGCTGTCCAATCCCCTGCTCCGCCTCATAAATATGGGGCAAAAACAAAAACGGCTGTCCGTCCATCTGTTCTTGCACCAATTGGCGTGCCTCCAAGGCGTTGTCCAACGCCATCTCTGCCCGTTCCTCGGTCATATCCAACCCGGTCACCGCTGTCTGGATCACCTTGCGCCGGGGGAGGCAGGTATGACCGTTCTTCAAATTATACTGCACCACATAGATCACCGCTGCCTGATCCCGATAAGATGGGTCCGGCGCCTGGGGCAGCTCCTCTGCGATCTCCTGGGCCCGCTCAAAGGGAATGCCCTGATCGTTGCCGGTGATCACAAAGGCATAGGGGTTCTCCGCCAGGATCTCCGGTGCTTCCGGCCCAAAAAAGGAAAAAGCCTTAAACGCCTCTCCCTGTGTAAAGCCCATCCCGGCCAGCGCTTCCAGCGCCTGGCGGGAGGCAAACTGATTTTTGTACTCCCGGCTGATCTTCTTAGCCATACTGCGGCTGATGCCCTTTAGCTCTGCCAGTCGCTCCGGCTCCTTCTCGATCACCTGCAAGCTATCGGCGCCAAAAGCCTCTACAATCTTAGTGGCCGTAGAGGGTCCGATGCCCTTAATGATCCCGCCGGACAGGTATTGCAAAATGCCGGAGGCATCCTTAGGCAGGGTTACCGTTACCTGTACCGCCTTAAATTGGCGGCCAAAGCGAGGGTGCATGGTCCACTGACCGCGGAACACCGCCTCCTCCCCCTCGCTGATGGGGGGCATTTCACCGGCCACAGTCTCGCCGTCCCCGTTGGCCTCGCCTGTATTCAGTTGCAGTACGGTATAGCCGTTGTCCGGGTTGCGGTAAACGATCTCCTCCACCCGACCGGCCAAATTCTCATACGCTTCTGCCATACCTTGCTCCAAAGTCTCTGAATTTCATCCTTCAGTATAGCATATTTCCGCAGGAATTGCCACCGCAGAGTACAAAAAAGCCGCAGGTTTTCACCTGCGGCGAAGAGCGTGATTACCGCGCCAGCACAAAGTATAAGATCACAGCTGCACCTAAAACAATTCGATACCAGCCAAAAGCCTTAAAGTCGTGCTTTTTAATATACCCCATCAGGAACTTGATGGTCAAAATGGATACTACAAAAGCCACAATCATACCCACGGCCAGCAAGATGGCCTCGGCAGAGGTAAAGTGGAAGCCGAACTTAACCAGCTTCAGCGCACTGGCGCCGAACATCACCGGCACCGCCAGAAAGAAGGTGTACTCTGCCGCCACCGTGCGGGACACGCCAATGAGAATGGCGCCCAAAATGGTAGCGCCGCTGCGGGAAGTGCCCGGGAACACAGCTGCAATCAACTGAAAAGCACCAATAATCAACGCAGAAGTATAAGTCAACTCGCCAATGGAATGGATCTTGGCGGTTTTGCCTTTGTTCCAGGTTTCCACCACCAAAAAGAAGATACCAAAGAGAATGAGCATAATTGCCACAGTCTGCCAGTTGTAAAACAGCGCGTTCAGCTTATCGTCAAAGAGCACGCCCACTACGGCAGCCGGTACGCAGCTGACCAGCACCTTGAACCACATTTGCCAAATGTCTTTCTTGGGCACAATGCGCTTGTTTTCTATACCAAAAGGCCACAGCTTGTGCCAGTATAGCACCACTACGGCCAAAATGGCACCCAGCTGGATCACCACCAGGAACATCTCCTTGAACTGAGGTGTCACATTCAGGTGCAAAAATTCGTCCACCAGGATCATGTGGCCGGTGGAGCTGATAGGCAACCACTCGGTAATGCCCTCTACAACGCCCAGCACAATGGCCTTGAGTATTTCAATAATCAAATTCATATACTGTATTGCCTCCCCTATCGTTTGTTCTATTGTAACAGACCCGCAGCTTCTTGTACAGAAATCTTATGAGATTTAACACAAATTTATCCTAACAAAAGCGCCGCAGTTGCCCGCAGCGCTTCATGCTCAGAAATTAAAGTTGTTGTAGCCCCAGTGATCCACCTCTCGGTAGCGCACATAGGTACGCTCCGGCGGCACCTGCAAATACTGCTGGGCAATGGCGCACAGCCGGCAGGTCAGGTCATCGTAGGCGTCGTCCGTTGCCGTACCGAAAATGGACACAGAGAACAGGGCGCAGGGCGCGTCACTGCCCTGAAAGTACATTTTTTGTTCGCCTACCAGGTTCACCATCAGCCAACTTTCGCTTTTGCCGGGAATGGCGGTAATGGCGTCGCCCAATGCGCTTTTCAGCCCCGCTGCCACGGCGGACAAATCCTCTGTGGTCTTTACTTCAATAAAAGGCATGGCTTTACTCCTTTACGCCGGACAGCGCTTTCCAGTGAATCTTACAGTATTCCTTGCCGTCAATAGGCGGATACTTCTCATCGTCCACCTTGGCGGCGTTGTAGCACTTGTAGTCCCCAACATAGGCACAACGCTGGGTATCTGCGCCTCCTTCGCTGAGGGAGGGAATAAACGCATACAGGAAAATGCCAAGAACCGCCACACCGATGCAGGCAAAACCCACCTTGCCGGGCACCTTTTTGAACAGCTTGGCAGCATCCACCTTCTCCAGACCCTTGCTCTTCATCACCAGTTTCATCAGCAGGTAGCCCAAAACGGCGGCGATCACGCCCACCAGCAGACCGCCCAGCACATCGGTGGCGTAATGCACCATCAAGTACACACGGGAGCCCATGGTGCACAGAGCCACACAGGGGAACAGCCAGGCAATTTTCTTTTTATCGCTCTTAAAGCACAGGAACAGCGCAGTAGCTACCTCTACGGCAGAGGTGGTGTGGCCGGAGGGAAAGCTGTAATCGCTCTCGCTCAGCGCCCCGGCGCCGATATACCAGGACCAGTAATCCGCGTTCTGCTGCAAAGTGTTGTACGGTCTGATCCGCAGCACCATTGGCTTGGCGATCACATTGGTAATCAGCGTACCGATGATCACGGCAAATAAAATGGAAAAGCCATACTTGCGGGTGCGCTTAAAAAAGCACAGTACCACAGACAGCACCACAATGGGAATGGTGAAATTCTCGTCCCCAAAGGCGGTAAAGAACTTGGCAACGCCGGTCAAAAACCCGCACTGCATGGAGCCGAAGAACCGAAACACCCACAGATCGAAGGCATAAAACGCCTTGTCTATGTTGTCACCGATGGTCAGCAAAATCGGACTGAACATAGAAAAACCCCTTTTCTGTAATTTACACCCCCAGTTTACCAAATTTTGGTTTCAAATACAAGACAAACCAGGCAAAAACAATCCCTTTTTCCGTGCGGGTTTACAAATCCTTTACAAGTGGGGGGATTTTCTTCTTCATTTGGTCACAAATTCGTCAAAAATCCGTGGTATAGTAGAAGCAATCTAAGAAAATAAGCGAGGCAGTATGACACAAAATCCTTATCAGGTGCTGGGCGTGCCCAACGGTGCCGATTTGGCGGAATGCACCCAAGCCTACAAGCGCCTGGCCAAAAAGTACCACCCGGATCTAAACCCGGGGGATCATGTGGCCGAGGCCAAGATGGCAGAGGTAAACGCCGCCTTTGACGCCATTAAGAACGGCAACACCGCCGACAGCACCTTTACCGGCAGTCGCCGCAGTGCAGACGCCGGCAGCGATTACTATACCGCCGTGGTGAACTTTATCAACCACGGTCAATATGCACAGGCCATTAACCTGCTGGGCAATATGGACAAGAGCGATACCCGCTGGTACTATCTGGCCGCTTTGGCCTATATGGGCTACGGCGATCAGGAAAAAGCTATGGCAAACATTCGCATTGCCGTGAACCGAGAGCCAAATAACGCCAATTACCAAAGCGCCTACAACAGCATTCGCCAGGGGATCAACCCTATGGGCTTCGGTTTTGACCCATTCTCGTTCTTTGACTTCTCCGCCTACACCGCCGGCGCAGGCAACACCAGCGCAGGCAACACCGGCACCCATCGGCAGCAAAGCCGCCCTGTGCGCCGGCAAGGGGGCTGCCTGCTGACCATTCTGCGGATAGCGCTGGCGATCTTTATCATCCGCCTGGTGATTTTGGGAATCACCTCCTTGGTGAGTTGGAGCACTCAATACCAGCACTACGATGTATCGCCGGGCAATGCGTACAGTTACAGCCAAAGCGCAGACGGCAACCAAAGCAATGACCAAAACGACGACCAAAGCGAAAACGGTCAATATGGTTACAGCAACGGTCAAAACGGCAACAGCGCCTTTGGTCAGGCCCACGGTTCCGCTGCCGGCGCATAACTGTAAAAAACTTGAAAGGACAATCCGGTTTATGAAAGAAAAATTCAAGCAAATGGGCTATAAAATGCAGCAGAGCATGATCGGTCGCTACGGCATAGACGCCCTGTATAAAGCCCTCCTGGTCATCTACCTGATTTTGGTGGTAACGGGCAGTGCCTTGGCCCGGGTGTCCCGCCCGGTCTATACCGTACTGTGGGTGCTCTCCCTGGCGGTGCTGATCTATGCCATTTTCCGTTCCTTCTCACGCAACATTGCCGCTCGGCAGCGCGAGAACGCCCGCTGGCTGGCACTAACCGCCCCCATACGGCGAGAGGGCCGTCTGCTGCGAGACAAATGGACGTTTCGCAAAACCCATGTGTTTAAGAAATGTCCCGGTTGCAAAGCGGTGCTGCGCTTGCCCCGCAAGAAAGGCAAGCACACCGTCAACTGCCCCCATTGCCATAAGAATTTTACCGTGCATGTACACGGATAAAACAAATGCCCTGCCAAACGGCAGGGCTTATTTTCACAAAATGATACCAAAAAACAAGGACCCAAGGCGGCAAAACCGCTTCGGGTCCGTTTTTTCTGCTTAGATCAGTCCTGATCGGCGTCCTCGTCCTCGTCTTCGTCGTCCTCACAGCTGACCTCAAACTCCAGGGTCTCGCCGCAAGCGGGGCACTCCATAGAGCCGTCCAGCACGGTGTCCTCATCTACCACAAAGGTCTCGTGGCAAGCGGGGCACTCGATCTCAAACTCCTGGCACTCGTCCTCGTCGTCATCGCAGCAACCGCAGTCGCAGTCATCGTCGTCCTCGTCACCGTAGAGGTACTCCTCCACATCGCCCAGATCCTCGTCCACAGCGTCCAGCTGATCTGCCATCATCTCTACGCCGTCGGTCAGGTCGTTCACATCTTCTGCCAAGTTCTCCAGTACACCGATCATGGCTCTGTAAATCTTGGTCTCTTTTTTGGACTCATCCAAGTCCATGCCGTCCAGCAGGCCCTTCAGGTAGCCCAGGCTCTCCGTTGTATCCATCGTGCGATCTCCTTTACAAAATATTGTTATTGGGGTTTATGCTCTTTCCATATACTCGCAGGTGCGGGTATCTACGCGGATTTTGTCGCCCTCGTTGATAAACAGCGGCACGCGGATCTCTGCGCCGGTCTCTACGGTAGCGGGCTTCAAAGTGTTGGTGGCGGTGTTGCCCTTAATGCCCGGCTCGGTCTTGGTAACCTCCAGCACCACAAAGGTGGGCGGCTCCACACCGAACACCTTGCCCTTGTAGGACAGGATGCGGCAAATGTCGTTCTCCTTTACGAACTTGAAGTTATCGGACAGATCGGAACCGTTCACCGGCACCATATCAAAAGTCTCCTGGTCCATAAAGTAATACAGGCCGTCGTCGTTGTAGGAATACACCATTTCCTTGCGCTCAATGTAAGCGGTGGGGAACTTGGCGGTGGGGTTATAGCTCTTCTCCACCACGGAACCGGTAATCACATTCTTTACCTTTGTACGAACAAAAGCGGCGCCTTTACCGGGCTTTACATGCTGGAACTCCACAACCTGGAGCACATTGCCGTCCTCTTCAAAGGTTACGCCGTTTCTGAAATCACCTGCTGATACCATATAAGTTTACCTCCAAAAGTAATCTGTAATACATAACAAAGATATTTTACAGTATTTCCAATAATAAATCAATACCCATTTTGTAACTGTCTTTGCCAAAACCGCAAATTTGCTTCACGCACACCGGGGTCAGCACAGAAATCCGGCGAAAATCCTCCCGCTGGTGAATATCGCTCATGTGCACCTCCACATAGGGGGTAAAGTCCTGCACTGCCTCAATCGCGTCCCGAATAGCATAAGAATAATGGGTGTAAGCGCCTGCATTGAGCACCACACCGTCATAGTCGGTGCGGCTGGCATGGATCTTGTCAATCAGCGCGCCCTCGTGGTTGCTTTGGTAAAAATCCACCTGCACGCCCTTGTCCTCGCCATAAGCGGCCAGCTCCCGGTTAATATTCTCCAGGGTCTCGGCGCCGTACACATTCTTTTTGCGAATACCGGTCAAGTTCAAATTGGGGCCGTTCATCACAAGAATTTTTTTCATTTTCTTTCCTCCGTAAAAAAGAAACGGGAGCGTAACGACACGCTCCCACAAATAATATGTAGCTTATTTGTACTTTCTTTTACGAGCAGCCTCGCTCTTCTTTTTGCGGGCAACAGAGGGCTTCTCATAATGCTCTCTTTTGCGGACTTCCTGGATGATACCGTCACGAGAAGTCTGACGCTTAAAGCGACGCAGTGCGCTGTCAAGAGATTCGTTCTCTTTAACTCTAACCTGGCTCATTAAATTCCCTCCCTCCGACCTGTTTGGCAGGGGTATTTGAATACTCTTTTCATATCCGCAAAGATTATAAACAATAACCGACGGATTGTCAAGCATAATATCAAAAAATGTCTAAATACTTGCAAAAAGGCAATGTCTCACCGCCTTTTTTGCCGCAAAATCAGATTTTTACGCTGACTGCCTTGGAATAGCTGCCGCCGGTCTTGCCGGTATAGCGACAGACCTTGTAATAATAGCGGGTACCCTTTTTCACAGATTTATCTGTATAGCTCAGAGCCTTGTTGCTCTTCACAGTGATCTTCTTTACATTCTTCTTAAAGTTCTTATCCGTAGAACGGAGAATGTAATAGCCGGTAAAGCCCTGGGACTTGCTCCAGCTGACCTTGGCGGACTTGGCGCTGATCCGCTGCACTTTCACACTGCCGGGGGTTGGGGGCAGCGCTTGCTTGGACACCGTGGCACTGTATGCGCCGGCGCCAAAGGGGCTGACTGCCTGTACCCGGAACTGATAGGTGCTCTTGACCTTCAAATTCTTAAAGGTATAATTGCAGGCGGTGGTGCTGAAATAAGTCCACTTTCTGCCGCCCTTTACCCGATAGGCAACAGTGTAGCGCACCGCGTGCTCCGTGGGCTTCCAGTTCATCCGAATGGCAGTGGTGCCGGTGCGGGTGGTGGTGATATGGCCGGGCACACCCAGCTGCAAGCCTACGCCGTCCGTTACAGTTGAGCGATTGGAATAAGCAGCGTTGCCGTCCTTGATATGCACATAACGGCGCACCTTATAATAATAGGTGGTATTCACCTGGATCTCATCGTCTACATAAGTATTCTGTGCAGGATCCGTCACCGTGGCAATCAGGTCAAAGGTGCCGTTCTTCGCAGTGCTGCGAAACACCTGATAACCGTCCACATCGGCACGGGTGGTCCAGCTGACAGCCACGCCCTCGTCTCCGGCGCTGACCCGTGGCTTAGACGGAGCCGGCGGCAGGCAGGTGATGGTTTTGCTGGCGCTTTGACCGCTGCGGTCTGTGGCATTGGCAGCCAGAGTAAAGGTGTACTTCTCTCCGGTGGTTAGGCCGGTAACAGTGGCAGCCGTTTCGCCGGTGGTGCGGGATTTAACCACCTTCTTACCCTTGGTGTCCGTTATGGAATATGTATAGCTCTCCGCACCGTCCACTACGCCCCAGGTGTAGCGAATGGAGGTGCAGCTTTTCCGCTCGGTGGAAATGGTCGGCGCCGACAAGGTGCACTCGTCCAAATAATACTTGCCGGTCAGCTTGCTGTAACGGTTTAAGGACAGGCCCATACCGTTGCCGCAACTCATGGGCGCACCGAAGAATTTATTCAGCGAGGTCACATCGCCGTCTTTATCCTTGATATTGGTGTTGGGACTGTCCAAAAAGCTGTCCCAGTACACGGTGTCCACATGGCAGGCGGCAGGGGTGTAATTGCCACTGGCGTAGTTGGAATGGTAAAGGAGAATTTTCTCTGTGTCTACATGCTGTATCATGGCGGTATGCATGTGGCGGGTGCTGTCGTTGGCACAGCCGTAAGAGATCACGTCACCGGCGGCCGCATTGTCCACAATAAAATCCATCACTTGCCGCGCCACCGTCTTTTGCTTGGCAGCAGTGGTGGCGGCAGAAAAGGTCTTGCTGGCCACGGTATAATAATTTCCCGTATGATTATAGCGATAGGAGCCGCGCATTTGCTCATTATAGTAGGTCACGCCGTACAACTCTTTGCACACGGCGGACACAAAGCCAAAGCAGTTACCCACCACCTTGGCAGACTTGCCGGGAATATAACCGTTCTTGGTCTGCAAGGTCTCCAGCGTCTTCTCCACATGCTGCCGGGCGGCGGCAGAGGCGGTCACAGGCACGGCAAACGCAGTACAGATCACAAATAAAGCGGCCAAAAATACGCTTAGTATTTTCTTCACACACTCACATCCTGTAAAAATCTGCAAAATAGTATAGCACAAATCCCCTTTTTGGTCAAATTCGGCAAAAAATACAGGACGACCGGGGCAGTTCTGCACTGCCGAGGTCGTCCAAAGTTTGTGATTTATTACAATGTGTAATTGCCGTTAGATGGCAACAAAGTTCACCAGTTTGCCGGGCACATAGATCTCTTTCTTAATAGTCTTGCCCTCCAGCAGTGCGGCGATCTTGCTGTCTGCCTTGGCGGCGGCCAGCACTTCCTCCTTGGGCGTATCCGCGCTGATAGTCATACGGGAGCGCACCTTGCCCAGTACCTGAAGCACGATCTCCACCGTGTCCTCCTTGGTCTTGGCCGGGTCAAATGCAGGCCACTGTGCCTCGTGCACCATACCGCCGAACTGCTCCACTTCCCACATTTCTTCCGTTACATGGGGGGCAAAGGGGTTCAGCAAAACGGTCAGCGTGCGCAGCTCGCCGCGGGTGATGCTGCCCTTGTCGTACACTTTGTTCAGGAGCGTCATCAGCGCCGCAATGGCGGTATTGCACTTCAGCTGGTCAATATCCTCCGTCACCTTTTGAATGGTCTGGTGCATCAGGGTCTCCAGTTCATTGCTGTAAGCTTCCTCCGGAGTGACCATGGTTTGCAGGTTCCAGTACCGCTCCAAAAAGCGCTTGCAGCCCTTAATGGAGTCACTGTTCCAGGGAGCAGCCTTTTCAAAATCGCCAATGAACATCTCATACAGGCGCATGGTGTCTGCACCGTACTGATCCACGATCTCGTCCGGGTTCACCACATTGCCGCGGGACTTGCTCATCTTCTCACCGTTTTGACCCAGGATCATACCATGGGAGGTACGCTTTTGGTACGGCTCCTTGGTAGGCACCACGCCAATGTCATACAGGAACTTGTGCCAGAAGCGGGAGTACAGCAAATGCAGGGTGGTGTGCTCCATACCGCCGTTGTACCAGTCCACCGGCGCCCAGTAATTCAGGGCTTCCGGCGAGGCCAGAGCGTCCGGATTGTGGGGATCCATATAGCGCAGGAAGTACCAGCTGGAGCCGGCCCACTGGGGCATGGTATCCGTCTCTCGCTTAGCCGGACCGCCGCAGCAGGGGCAGGTGGTGTTCACCCAGTCAGTCATTTTAGCCAAGGGGCTTTCGCCGGTGTCCGTAGGCTCATAGCTGTCTACCATAGGCAGGCGCAAAGGCAGCTCGCTCTCCGGCAGCGGCACATAGCCGCACTTGTCGCACTTGACGATGGGGATAGGCTCGCCCCAGTAACGCTGGCGGCTGAACACCCAGTCACGCAGCTTGAAGTTCACTTTCTCATGGCCCTTACCCTCTGCGGTCAGCCATTCAACGATCTTCTTCTTGGCTTCTTCCACGCTAAGGCCGGTGAGGAAGTCGGAGTTGACCATGGTGCCGGTGGCACAGTCGGTGAACGCCTCTTTCTCCACATCGCCGCCTGCAACCACTTCAATAATAGGCAGGTCAAACTTCTTGGCAAATTCCCAGTCGCGGGTATCGTGGGCCGGCACAGCCATAATGGCGCCGGTGCCGTAAGAGGTCAGCACATAGTCGGAAATGAAGATCGGGATTTCCGTATCGTTGACCGGGTTGATGCCCATCACGCCTTGCAGGCGCACGCCGGTCTTGTCCTTATTCATTTCGGTGCGTTCAAAGTCGGACTTATGCGCCGCTTTCTGCTGATAGGCGCGCACTGCGTCCAGGTTCTCCAGCTTGTCCGCCCACTTTTCAATCAGCGGGTGCTCAGGAGAAATAACCATATAAGTGGCGCCGAACAAGGTGTCCGGCCGGGTGGTGTACACGGTCAGAGTGTCGCCCATCGTGGTGCCAAAGTCCACCTCTGCACCGGTGGAACGGCCGATCCAATTCTTCTGCTGCACCTTGACCCGATCAATAAAGTCCAGGTCGTCCAAATCATCCACCAGCCGCTGGGCATAGGCGGTGATCTTCAGCATCCACTGGCTCTGGTTCTTGCGGATCACCTCGCTGCCGCAGCGCTCGCATACGCCGTTGACCACTTCTTCGTTGGCCAGCACGCACTTACAGGAGGTGCACCAGTTCACGGCCATTTCCTTCTTGTAAGCCAGGCCCTTTTTGAACATTTGGAGGAAGATCCACTGGGTCCACTTGTAGTATTCCGGATCGGTGGTATTGATCTCCCGGGTCCAGTCAAAGCTAAAGCCCAGAGACTGGAGCTGCTGCTTAAAGTGTGCAATGTTGTTCTTGGTCACAATCTCCGGGTGAATGTGGTTCTTAATGGCGTAGTTCTCGGTAGGCAGGCCAAAGGCGTCCCAGCCCATGGGGTACAACACATTGTAGCCCTGCAAACGCTTTTTGCGAGCCACAATATCCAGCGCCGTGTAGGAGCGGGGATGACCCACATGCAGGCCCTGGCCGGAGGGGTACGGGAACTCCACCAGGCAGTAATACTTAGGCAGGGAAAAATCCTGCTTGGCTGCAAAGGTGTTGTTGGCATACCAATAGTCTTGCCACTTCTTTTCGATCTGCTTAAAATTATACTCCATTATTCTGCCTCCAATAAACTTGTAATATCCTGTTTTTCGCCGTCGCCCCACAGACGCTCCAGCTGGTAGTAATCCCGCTGCTTGCGCTCCAGCAGGTGAATGACCACCGTGCCGTAGTCCAGGCACAACCAGCCGGTGGCCTTGCCCTCTATGTGGTGGGGCTCTACGCCCGCCTGGCTTAGCTTATACTCCACCTCGTCGCCCATGGCCCGCAGCTGGGTGGAAGAAGTGGCAGTGGCAATGACGAAATAATCCGCCAGCACCGTCAGATCCGTAATGCGGATCACCTCTGTGTCCAGCCCCTGCTTGCTGTCTATGGCGCGCACGGCAGTTTTTACAATATCTAAAATTTCCATTGAAAGATCCTTTCTCGCTATTTGATACAGGTACCGGCAAAAGCAGACGATCTTGCCGCTGCCTGCATTATCCCCGGCGCTCCAGCACCCAGTTATAGGCGTCTACCGTGTCCGGGTGAATGGGCCGACCCTGCCGGGCCAGGTCCGTAATGGTATAAGTCAGGGCGTAGAACATACCCGGCTCCAGCCCCTCGTCCACCTTGGCGCGCATGGTCTCCACATCTTTATAATGCCGATCGGCAGAGATGAAATCTGCCAGGTAAATAATCTGCTCCAGCAGGCTCATACCCCGGCGCGCGGTGGTGTGATACCGAATAGCATGCAGAATATCCGGGTCCGTAATGCCCAGCTCCAGGCGCGCATAAGCGGCGCCGCTCATTTGATGATACACCTTTCCAATGCGAATTTCAAGATCTGACATCCGTTCGCCGGCTTTTTCTATATATGCCCGCTGCACAGACGGCTCCTCCTCTTTCATCACATCGTGCAGAATACCGGCCACATACGCCTGCTCCACATCGGCGCCAAAGCGCTCTGCCAGCTGCACCGCCGCCTCTGCCACACAGACAGAGTGGTAAAAGCGATAGTCGGACAGTCGACTGCGGATCAGTTCCACATATTGCTTGTATTTTGCCTTATCCACGGTAAAGCCCCTTTTCCTGAATATAATCTGCCACGGCTGCGGGCACCAGATCGGCGATGCGCTCGCCCTGCGCCACCCGCTGCCGAATTTGGGTGGACGACACCACCACCGGCTTGGCTACCAGTACGCTGATCCCGGCCAAGTCCTTGTTCCGGGTCAAAAAATCCGCCACCGCCTGCCGCTGGCATTCCTGCCGGGTAATGGCTCGCACCTGGGCCAGCTTTAGAATATCCTGATACCTATACCACTTTTGGAAGTCAAAAAGCTGATCGGAGCCAATGAACAAAACGAATTCCCCATTTGGATAGATCTCTTTCAATTTTACCAGCGTGGTATAAGTATAGCTTTTTTCCCTGCTTTCCAGTTCAATGGTGGAGATTTCAATTTTGTCCGCGCAGGGCAGCGATTCTACCGCCAAGCGAATCATAGCGATCCGGTGCGTCGCCGGGATCAAATCCCCGGCGCTCTTATGGGGCGGATTGGCTGTGGGCACAATCAACAACTTGTCCAGGCCGCCGAAAGGCGTTTGAGCACGATAGAGCGTGTCCAGCAAATGCAGGTGGCCGTTATGGATGGGATTAAACGCCCCGCCGTAAATGCCGATGCGCATTTTATCTGCCATAATACTTGGGTCGGTCATACTTGGCATAGGGATTTTTTTCTTCTTTCTCCCGCTGCCGCTGGCGCATACCTTTAATGTGCACCTTCTTCTTTTTCACTTTCTTGTCACCGGCGCGGGCAGCCTTCTTTGCGCGCACCTTTTCTTCATCAATGGGGCGTTGCAGTACGATCATGCCGCCGATCACCTGGATCACATTGGCACCCAGCGCCTCACCCAGCGCCTGCGCCAACTCCTTGGGCGGCTGGGGGGCAGACTCCAGGTGCACCCGCACCTTGATCAGCTCCCGCACATCCAGTGCGTCGTCCAGCTGGGCGATCAGGTTGTCAGAGATTCCCTCTTTGCCGATTTGGAAGATGGCCTCCAGTCCGTTGGCCTTGGCACGCCACGCGGCCCGTTCTTTACTTGTCATATCCGTTTCTCCAATTCTGCCGCCAGGGTACGCAGCGCGCGCCCTCTGTGGCTGATTTTGTCCTTTTCTTCTGCGGTATAGCGGCCAAAGCTGCGGCCCTCTACCAAAAACAGCGGGTCATAGCCGAATCCGGCGTTGCCGTCCCGCTCAAAACCAATGTGCCCGTGGCATTCGCCACGCACCGTCAGCTCTTCCCCATCCGGGAACACGCAGCAAATGGCGCACACATAATAGGCGGTGCGCTGCTCCATAGGCACGCCCTCCAGCTTTTGCAGCAGCAGGTCGTTGTTGGCCTCATCGTTCCCGTGACCGCCGGAGAACCGGGCACTGTAAATGCCCGGCGCGCCGTCCAGATAATCCACGCACAAACCGCTATCGTCTGCAATGGCCGGCAGGCCGGTAACCCGGCAGGCACTGCGTGCCTTTAAGGCGGCGTTGGCCTCAAAGGTGTCGCCGTCCTCTACCACTTCCGGCAGCTCCAGCCCCAGCATGGCGGCGGTTTTCACCTCGATACCCAGGGGCGAGAGAATGCGCTGCATCTCTGCCAGCTTCTTTTGATTATTACTTGCTAAGATAAATTCCATTTTACTTTTGCGACCCTTTCTCTGCTTTTTCGTCCGCTGCCGCTTCGGCGCTGCCGATAAAGGAGGCGATTTCCTCCTCGTCCACCTCTGTGGGCGCCTTGTCAAACAGCCCGGCGGCAAAGGCGTCTGCGTCAAAGGGCTGTAAATCGTCGATCTGCTCGCCTACGCCTACAAACTTCACCGGCACATCCAACTCGTTATTGATGGCCAACACTACGCCGCCACGGGCGGTGCCGTCCAACTTGGTGAGCACAATACCGGTAATGCCCGCTGCGTCCTTAAAGTCCTTGGCCTGGTTCACGGCATTTTGGCCGGTGGTGGCGTCCAGCACCAGCAGCACCTCCTTAGAGGCCCCCGGCAACTCCCGCTCAATGACTCGGCTGATTTTGTTCAGCTCATCCATCAGGTTCTTTTTATTGTGCAGTCGGCCGGCGGTATCAATAATAATCACATCTGCACTTCTGGCCTTACCGGCGGCAATGGTGTCAAATACCACGGAGGCCGGGTCCGCCCCCTCGGCGTGCTTGATCAGCTCCACATCTGCCCGCTTGGCCCACACTTCCAGCTGCTCAATGGCAGCGGCACGGAAGGTGTCTGCCGCACCCAGGATCACCTTACGGCCCTGATTTTTCAGCCGCAGAGCCAGCTTGCCGATGGTGGTGGTCTTGCCTACACCGTTCACGCCGATGACCAAAATCACAGAGGGCTTGGTGCGCAGGGACAGATAGCTGCCGCCCCACACGATACCGGACACAATGTCCTTCATCGTCTCCCGCACCTGGGGCACGCTGGTGATCTTGTCGTTCTCAATTTTCGCTTTCAGATCCCGGATCACTCGCTGGGCAGTGGGAATACCCACATCGCCCATAATGAGCACTTCTTCCAGCTCGTCGTACAGATCGTCCGTGATCTCCTGATGGCTCTCCATCACATCGTCCAGCTGGGCGGTTATGCCCTCGGTGCGGGTCTTTTTCAGACCCTTTCTGAATTTAGAAAAAATACCCATTCTTTATTCCTCCAATCCCATTTTGGCTGCCAGTTCCGCCGTTTGCAGCTCCAGCAGCTTGGACACGCCCTTCTCCTGCATGGTCACGCCGTAGAGCACATCCGCCTCTTCCATAGTGCCCCGACGGTGGGTAATGCTGATAAACTGGGTCTTGTCCGTCATACGGCGCATATACTTAGCAAAGCGCTCCACATTCACATCGTCCAGCGCCGCCTCCACCTCGTCGTAAATACAAAACGGAGAGGGCGTCACCTTCAGCACACTAAAGAGCAGTGCCAGCGCCGCCAGCGACTTTTCGCCGCCGGAGAACAGGTTAATGTTCTGCACCGACTTGCCCGGGGGCTGAATTTTAATTTCAATGGCGGACTCCAAACAGTTGTCCGGTTCCTCCAAAATCAACTCGCCCTTGCCCCCGCCGAAAAAGTCTGTAAAGCAGGCGGCGAACTCGGTGTTGATCTTCTGAAACTGGGTCAGGAACTTCTCGCTCATGGAGGCGGTCAGATCCTCAATGATCTTGTTCAGCTCTGACTTGGAGCGCTCCACATCGTCGATCTGTTCTTTCAGGAATGTGTAGCGCTCGGACACCTCTTTGTATTCCTCAATGGCGCCCACATTGATGGAGCCCAGTTTTTTGATCGCCACTTTGATCTCATGCAGGCGCTTTTTGGCCTCGGCCATATTGTCAATTTGAATGTTCAGTGCCTGGGCCTCTCGGCGGGTCAGCTCGTACTGCTCAAAGAGCATATCGCCCAGCTCGTCATATTCCTTTTGCATCGCGTTCTTGCGCTCTTCCAGCCGTACCAACTCGGCAGACAGCTGCTGACGCTCCTGGCTCTTGGCCCGCTCGGCGGCGCGCAGGTCGCCGGTGGTCTTTTCACCATCCGTTCGGGCAGCGATCTTTTGCTGTACCGCCTCTTCCGCTCGGGCTGCACGCTCTCGCAGTTCCCCAGCCTCTGCCTGCAACTGCTCCGTTTGGGCGGCAAAGCCGGTTTGGGCGGCGCGGATTTGGTCAATCTCTCGCCGGGTGGCAGCCACCCGATCCGCTGCGCTGTTCTTCCGGGCAAGCAGATCCTCAATGCTCATTTTGGCAGCGGCGCTGTCCTTGGCCAAAGTTACCAGATCCAGGTTCAGCTGCTCTGTTTGACGGCGGGTCTCTTCTCGCTGTGCGGTAATGGCGGCTGCCTGGCTACCTGCCTGCTCCAAGGCGGCGCGGGTGTCTGCAATGGCACTTTCAAACTTGGCGGCCTTGGCGTTGGCAGCGTCCAGGTCCTGCTGCAAGGCCTGCACACGATCGGCAGCATTGTCTTTCTCTTGCTGCAAGGCCTGCTGCTGGCTCTCGGCGGCAGACAATTTCTCGCAAATTAACTTGTCATCGCCCTGGGCGCGGATCAGATCCTCCTGGGCCTGTTTCATATCCGCCTGGGCACCTTGCAGCTTGGCAGCGGCAAAGTTGGCCTCCTCCACGGCGGTTTTATACTCTGCTTGCACATCATGCATCTGCCCCTCCAGGGCCTTGACCTCGCTGTGCAGCGCTTCAATCTGATTGGCACGGGACAGCACCCCGGCGCCCTTGGCACGGGAACCACCGCTCATGGAGCCGCCCGGGTTCATCACCTGGCCGTCCAGGGTCACAATGCGAAAGCGGTTGTGGTACTGCTTGGCCATACCGATGGCAGAGTCCAAGTCCTCCACAATCACCGTGCGACCCAGCAGATTAGAGATGATCTGGCTGTACCGACGGTCGCAGTCTACCAGCTCCGGCGCCAGCGCCACATAGCCAAAGCAGTCCTCCAGACCCCGCTCCTCTAACCGGCGGCCCTGAATGTTGCTGATGGGCAGGAATGTGGCTCGCCCGGCGTTGTTCTGCTTTAGGTACTGCATGGCGCGCTTGGCATCTGCCTCGTTATCCGTCACAATATTCTGCATGGCGGCGCCCAGCGCCACCTCAATGGCCGTGGAATGGGCGTCCTCTACGGTGATCAGCTGGGACAGCACCCCGTGGATCCCCCGCAGCGCACCGGCTCTGGATTGGCGGATCACCGCCTTTACCGCACCGGAAAAGCCCTCCATATTCTTCTCTAAATCCGACAGCAGATTGGCTCGCTGCTGCTTTTGCTGCACGGCGGCGGCCAGCTCGTCCAGTTTGGACTTGATTTTCTCCGCTGCGGCGGTTTTGCCCTGCAGCTTCATTTGATAACCGGACAGCGCATTGCTGTTCTCATCAATGCGCTGCTGCAAGAACGCCAGATTCTCCCGGCTCTCCTGCTGCTGGGCAAGGATTCGCTGGGTCTCCTTGCCGCAGGCAGCCAGCAAGTCGTCCACGGAGCCGGAGCGCTGCCCGATCTCCTCCATAGAAGAAGCGGCGGCGGAGGCCTGCACCTTGGCGTCAGACAGCTGCAAGGTCAGGTCACTGAGCTTGCGGTTCAGTTCCGTAGTTTCCTTTGTATTGCTATCGCCGGAGTCCAGCAGTGCCTGGCTCTGGCGGGTGATCTCCTCCAGTTGGCGGCGCTTGTCCGCTCCGGCAGCATCGTTATCCCCAATGGTTTGGCGCAGCCGAGCCAGCCGTTCCTCTAAGGTGGCACCGGTCTGGTCCGCATCACGGATCTCCTGTTCCAGGCGCTCCACGGTCTCGGTTTGGTGCTGCAAATTGGTCTCCAGTACCCGGATCTCTGCGTCCTTGCGCAGCGCCTCCTCCTCCAGCTTTTGGGAGGCCAGGCGCTGCTCCTCAATCTCCACATTCAGCTGCGCAGCACCGGCGGCGGCTTCTTCGATCTTCTTCTCAATCTCTGCCAGATCCGCCTCACAAATTTGGTAAGAGGCACCGGCAGCGTCAATGCGGTGCTCCTGCTCCCGCAATTCATCTGTAAAGCGGTCCAGCTTTTGCAGCCAAACGCCGATCTCCAGTTCTTTCTTTTCCGCACTCAGGTCTAAAAAGGCAGCCGCCTTTTCGCTTTGGACTTTCAAGGGGCCTACCCGGCTCTCCAACTCGCCCAAAATATCCAGCAGGCGCACCAAATTCTCCTGTGCCTGCTCCAGCCGCCGCTGGGCATCTGTGCGCTTGTGGCGGAAGCGAGAGATTCCCGCCGCCTCTTCAAACAGTTCCCGACGGTCCTCATTCTTGGCAGAAATAATCGAGTCGATCTTGCCCTGACCCACCAGAGAATAGCCGTCGGCGCCCAGGCCTGTGTCCATAAACAGCTCGCGAATGTCCTTGCGCCGCACCTGCTCGCCGTCGATCTTGTACTCGCTCTCGCCGCTGCGGTAATAGCGGCGGGTGACGGTGACAATCTCGCCCCGGTCCTTTAAGGTGCCGTCGCTGTTGTCCAGGGTCAGCTGCACCTGGGCAAAGCCCAGTGCCTTACGGGCGGAGGTGCCGCCAAAGATCACATCCTCCATCTTAGAACCGCGCAGGGACTTGGTGCTGGTCTCGCCCAGTACCCAACGCACCGCGTCGGAGATATTGCTCTTGCCGGAGCCGTTGGGTCCCACCACGGCGGTGATGCCCTTGCCAAAGTTCAGCACCGTTTTGTCCGGGAAGGACTTAAACCCCTGCATTTCAAGTGTTCTTAATACCATATTCGATCCTCATTTCGCCCGCCAGGGCGGTATCTGTTTGTAACCGGATTTGATACTGCCTTGCGGCCAGTTCATCCAGATTTTGTTTTTTATTTCCCACAAAGCGAGAGTAGTACCGGGGGTGCACCGTCACGGTGTACGCGCCCGGCGGATACGCCAACACCCGGCGCAGCAGCATACGGGAATACACCAGCTCGCCAAAGCTGTCATGAAAGGCACCGGCCACCATTTTCTCTTTCACCTCCGGGCTGCTGTGCAGTCCCAGGCGAATGATCCGCACCCCTGCCGCAGTAAACAGCGGCACCAGCCGGCTGCACAGGTCCACCGCTTGCTCCACCGTTTGGGGCACATAGTCCCCGCTGCGGTATTGGCGTTCCAGCTCCGTGCCCGCCAGCACCACCGTTGGGTAAATCCGCACGGTGGCCGGGCGCAAGGCGATCAGCTGCCGGGCCGTTTCCAAGGCGGTATCGTCCGTATCGCCGGGCAGGCCGGTCATCATCTGCACGCCCAGTTCCAGCCCCGCTCGGTGCACGCACTGGGCGGCGGCAATACTGTCCGCTGCCTTGTGGCCCCGGCGACACCGGGTCAGCACCCGGTCATCCATACTCTGGCACCCCAGTTCCACAGCAGTTACGCCGTAGGATTTTAGCAGTGCCAGCACCGCGTCGTCTACGCAGTCCGGCCGGGTAGACACCCGAATGCCTGTGGCCTTGCCGGCCTGCACATACGGTGCGGCGGCAGCCAGCAGGGACTGCATATACGCCGGGTCAATGGCGGTAAAGGAGCCTCCAAAAAACGCAATTTCATAGCTGAAACCGTCTTTTTCAAAGGCTTTCTCACAAGCGGCGCGCACATCCGCCGGCGTAGGCGGCGCCGTTTGGCCGCTGATGGTGCGCTGATCGCAAAAAGTGCACCGGCACGGGCAGCCGATATGGGGCACAAAAATGCTGATATTGCCCTTTCTCATAGACCCATCAGGTGCAGCGCCTCTTTGGCCGCCTCCTGCTCCGCTTCCTTTTTGCTGCGACCCACACCGGAGCCGATCACGTTGGAATTGAGCCGCACCTGCACCTGAAAGCGCTTGTCGTGGTCCGGGCCGCTCTCTCCCACCAGCACATAGGTTACATTTTCCCCCGGGTTCTGCTGTACCACCTCTTGCAGGGTGGTTTTGTAATCCTTAAAGGCGGTGGTGTGATTCTCCAACGCCGGTACTAAAAAGCGGAGAATGTGCCGCTTGGCCGGTTCCATACCGCCGTCCAAATAAATGGCGGCGATCAGCGCCTCAAAGGTATTTTCCAGCGTGGAGGGGCGCTCCCAGCCCTTGGTGTGGATCTCACCCTTGCCCATACGCAGGTAGCTGCCCAGGTCGATCTGGGCGGCAAACCCGGCCAAGCTTTGGGTGCACACCAGCGCCGAGCGCAACTTGGACAGTTGACCCTCCGGCATATCCGGGAACCGGGTGTACAGCAGCTCTGCAGACACAATGGACAGCACTGCGTCCCCCAGGAACTCCATACGCTCGTTGCAACGCACGCGGCCGTGGCGCTCGTTGGCGTAGCTGGAATGGGTCAGTGCCTCCTGCAACAGGCTGCGATCCTGAAAGGTATATCCAATCTTATGTTCCAAAGATTCCATAACCGAACTTCCTCTTATTCTGCCGAGGCAGCAGGCGCTGCCAGGGCGGTTTCTATATGGCCGATCAGGTCGTTTTGCAAAAACCAGACCGCCTGTTTGATGGCATTCTTAAAGGTGCGGGCGTCTGCGGAGCCGTGGGCCTTGACCACCGGCTTTTGTACCCCCAGCATTACGGCGCCGCCGTATTCTTTATAGTCGAACTTGGCTTTCATATTCTTTAGCCCGCCGGACACACCCAGGGCAGACAGCAGCGTAAAGGCGTTCTTCTTGAACAGGCCCTTCATCTCGTTCATCAGCACCTTGGCCACGCCCTCGTAGGTCTTTAAGATCAAGTTGCCGGTAAAGCCGTCGGCCACCACCACATCCGCGTCCCCAAAGGGAATTTGGCGACCCTCGATATTGCCCACAAAATTATACGGTGCGGCAGTCATCAGGTCATAGGCCGCCCGCACGGTGGGGGTGCCTTTGGTGGGTTCTGTTCCGTTATTGGCCAGAGCCACCCGCGGGTTCTTCACATGGAGCACATGCTGCATATACAGGGAACCAAGCAGCCCAAATTGGTACAGGAACTCCGGCTTGCACTCTGCATTGGCGCCGCAGTCCATCATCAAAAATGGCTTGCTTGCAGAGGGCATAACCGAGGCAATCGCCGGTCGCTTAACCCCTTTAATCCGCCCGGTGATCAGCGTAGCGCCTACGGTCACGGCACCGGTATTGCCGGCGCTGACCAATGCGTCCCCCTCCCCGGCTTTCAGCAGCTGAAACGCCACGCCCAGGGATGAGTCTTTCTTGCTGCGCAGCACGCTCTTGGCGTCATCCTCCATGGTGATCACCTGGGGAGCGTCCACAATGCGGGTGCGTCGCAGCTGCAAGCGGTTCTCCGCTGCGCAGCGGCGAATTTCTGCCTCTTTGCCGGTGAGGATAATGTCCACATCATAGGCGTCCACCGCCTGCATGGCGCCCTTTAGAATCTCCAAGGGTGCGTGGTCGCCGCCGAATGCGTCTACAATGATCTTCATGCTCATTTCTCCAAAAAGCGGTCCAGTGCCGCCAGCGCCCGGTTAGACAAAGCCGCATAGCGCTCTTTTTTATCTCGAATTTTCGGCTCCATGGGGGGCAAAATGCCAAAATTGGCGCCCATGGGCTGAAAATGCTTTACACTCTCGTCGCTGATATAGCGGCTCAGTGCACCGCTCATCGTCTCGCCGTTCGGGCAGCCGGTGGGCTTGCCCTCTGCCCGGCGCACTGCATTGCGCCCGGCCAAAATGCCGCTCATGGCGGACTCCATATACCCCTCCACGCCGGTGATCTGACCGGCAAAGAAAATGTTGGGGTGGCTGCGCAGCGCGTAATCCGCACCCAGCAGCCGGGGCGAGTCAATAAAGGAATTGCGATGCATCACACCGTAGCGCACAATCTCCGCCTGCTCCAGTCCGGGGATCATACGGAACACCCGCCGCTGCTCCGGAAACTTCAGGTTGGTCTGAAACCCCACCAGATTAAACAAGGTGCCGCCGGCGTTCTCCCGACGCAGCTGCACACAGGCCCAAGGACGGTGTCCGGTAGCCGGGTCAATGAGTCCAACCGGCTTCATGGGGCCGAACCGGGGTGCGTCCGCACCACGCTTTGCCAACTTCTCAATGGGCATACAGCCCTCGTACACATCAAAATCGTGGGTCACTGCACCCTCGGCATGCACCAGCGCGTTTATAAATACCTCATATTCCGCCCGATTGAAGGGACAGTTCAAATAGTCGCTGTCGCCGCCACGGTCGTAGCGGGAGGCGCCGAACACCTTGGTATAGTCCACGCTCTCCGCTGTGATAATGGGCGCCGCCGCGTCATAAAAGGACAACCGACCGGGGCAAAGCCGCTCAATATCCGACGCCAGATCGTCCGCCGTCAGCGGACCGCTGGCCACCACGGTGATCTGATCTGCCCCGCGGGGTACTTCCGTCACTACCCGATGCTCTACGGTGATATTGGGGTGCGCCTCCACTGCCGCCGTCACCCGAGAGGCGAACTGCTCCCGATCCACGGCCAGGGCACCGCCGGCAGGCACAGCGCACTGCCGAGCAATGGGCACCGTCAGAGAGCCAAGCCGAGCCATCTCCTCCTTGAGCAGCCCCGCCGCACTTTCCAGCCGAGCGGCCTTGAAGGAGTTGGAGCACACCAGCTCTGCAAACAATGGCGATGTATGGGCCGGTGAATACTGCACCGGCTTCATCTCCAGCAGGGTGACCGGGTGGCCGGCATTGGCAATCTGCCACGCCGCCTCCGTACCGGCTAAGCCTGCACCGATTACTGTAAATCTCATTTATTCCTCTGCCTGTTCTTTTTTCTTCTTAGGTGCCGGTTTGCTAAAGCCACACTTCTCGTCCAGGCATACCAGCACATTGCCCCGCTTCTTAAACAGGGACTTGCCGCACTGGGGGCACACCTCGTCGGTGGGCACATCCCAGGTCATAAAGTTACAGTTGGGATAAGCGGAGCAGCCGTAGAAAGAAGTGCCCCTACGGGTCTTTTTCTCGATCACATCGGCGCCGCACACCGGGCACTTGGCTTTGGTCTTAAACACCAGGGGCTTGGTATTCTTACACTCCGGGTAGCCGGGGCAGGCCAGGAACTTGCCGTAGCGGCCTACTTTGATGACCATGTTGCGCCCGCACTTTTCGCAGACCACATCCGTCTCTTCCTCTTTCAGCTTGATCTTCACGCCCTGCATTTCCTTCTTTGCCTTTTCCAGCGGGGCCTCAAAGTCCTCGTAATAGTGACGAATCATATCAATATAATCCCGATCACCGGAGTCGATCTTATCCAGATCCGCCTCCATCTTGGAGGTGTACTTTACATCCACAATGTTGGGCATACGCTCCTCCAGCAGCTTGGTCACTGCCTCACCCAGCTCCGTAGGCACGAACTGCTTGCCCTCGCGCTTCACATACTCCCGACCCACAATGGTGGAGGTGATGGTCACATAGGTGGAGGGACGACCCACGCCGTTCTCCTCCAGCGCCTTGGTCAGGGACGCCTCCGTGTACCGGGCGGGGGGCTGGGTGAAGTGCTGATTGCCAAGAATACTCTTGAGCCGCAGCTTGTCGCCGGCCTTTACCGGCGGCAGGGGCGCTGCGCCCTCGGTTTTGCCGTCGTCGCCTTTCTCCTCATACAGCACGGTAAAGCCGTCAAACTTCACCGTGTAGCCGGTGGCGTTGAACACATAGCCGTTGGCAACGATCTCAATTTTCATGGTCTCTTGCAGGCAGTTCTCCATCAGGGAGGCAATAAACCGCTCCCACACCAGCTTGTAGATTTTGTACTGGTCGGTGGTAACGCTGCCCTTCACCATCTCCGGGGTAATGGAGGGAGTGGTGGGGCGGATGGCCTCGTGGCCGTCCTGAATATTGCTCTTGGACTTAAAATACCGGGGCTTCTTGGGCAGGTACTTCTCGCCGTAAGTCTCTGTAATAAAGGCGTTGCCGGCAGCCCGTGCCTCCTCGGAGATACGCAGGGAGTCCGTACGCATATAAGTGATCAAACCCAGTGTGCCGTGACCGGCTACTTCCACGCCCTCATACAGCTCCTGGGCGGCTTTCATGGTCCGCTTGGCCTGGAAGGACAGGCGGCGGGAAGCCTCCTGCTGCAAGGTGGAGGTGATAAACGGGGGTGTGGGGCTCTTCTTGCGGGTGCCCTTCTTCACCGACTGCACAATGTACTCGGCACCCTCTAAATCGGAGAGGATCTTATCGCTCTCCTCCTTGGAAGTGATCTTGATCTTGGTCTTATCATCCACCTTGCCGGCCAAGGCGGCGGCAAAGCTCTTGCGCTCCGGCGGGTTGGTAAACTTAGCGTCAATGGACCAGTATTCCTCCGGCTTAAAAGCACGGATCTCCTCTTCCCGGTCCACCACCAGCCGCAGCGCCACGGACTGCACACGACCGGCAGACAGACCCCGTCGGATTTTTTGGCTGATAAAGGGCGACAGCTTGTAGCCGATGAGCCGATCCAAAATTCGCCGGGCCTGCTGGGCATTTACAAAGTCAATATCAATGGCGCGGGGGTGCTCCATACCGGTAAGCACGCCGTGCTTGGTGATCTCGTTAAAGGTGACCCGGTTCTTCTCTTTCATATCCAGCCCCAACAGCGTGGCCAGGTGCCAGCTGATGGCCTCGCCCTCTCGATCAGGGTCTGTTGCCAGGTACACATAATCGGCGGCCTGGGCCTTTTTTTTCAGGTCCTTTACAAAGTTCTCCTTGCCGGCGATTACCGCATACTTAGGGGCAAAGTCATGGGCAATGTCCACAGACAGCCGGGCGGCGGGCAGATCCCGCACATGGCCCATAGAGGCAACCACATCGTACCCCTTGCCCAAATAGCCCTTAATGTTTTTCGCCTTGGCCGGCGACTCCACAATAACCAGTTTTGACATTTGTTCTATATCCTTTCTCTCTCGAGCTGTTATTTCTTCCGAAAGCGGCTGCCGGGGGCGCTCTCCGCCAGATCCAGCAGTTCCAGCTTGGTCAGTGCCGCCAGCAGCTGCCCCTGGGGCATAGCTGCCTTGGCTGCCACCTGATCTACCGGGGTGAATACCTCCGGCAGTGCAGCAAGCACCGCACTTTCCGCAGCTGTAAGCAGCGCCTGATTTTCTCGTCGCTTTTTCAGCCGCTGCCGCCCCTCCTCCAGCCGTTCAAAATCGTACTCCTTAGAGGTTTGGGGCAAGTTGGCGCCCGGGTCCTGCTCCGCCGCCAGCAGCTGCTGCACGCTGGGCACCCGGTCCAGATCCAGGTGATAGCGCTCCGCATAACCGGAAAGCAGCTGGACCGGCTGGGTCACCACATAAGCACCGTCGTTGATTAGATCGTTTGTGCCGGCAAAGTCCGTAGACAACACGGAGCCGGGCACCGCGTACACATCGCGCCCCTGTTCCAGCGCGCAACGGGCGGTGATCAAAGAGCCGCTGTGGCTGCCGGCTTCTACCACCAGCAAGCCCTCGCTCATACCGCTGATCAAGCGGTTACGCAAAGGGAAGGTGTGCTTCCCTGCCGGGGTAAAGGGTCGAAATTCCGTTACCAGCGCACCGTGGCTACGAATTTCTGCCCGCAGCGGCTCATTTTGCATCAAATACCGGGTACCCAGACCGCAGCCCAGCACCGCAACGGTGGTGCCGCCGGCCAACATCGCGCCCTTATGGGCGGTACTGTCAATTCCCAGCGCGCCGCCGCTGACCACAAGGGCTCCGGCGCCTGCCACGCCCTTAGCCATAATGTCGCACACCTGCACCGCATAAGCGGATGCCTGGCGGGTACCCACAATGCCCAGGGTCAGCTGCCGGTTCCAGTCCGGCACGGTGCCGTCCACATACAGCACCAGCGGCGGGTCCGGCAGATCCCGCAGCAGGCGGGGATAATCCGGATGGTCATAAGGGAGCATCTGCCAACCCTGCTGCTTGCAGGTGGAAAGCACTTTGTCCGCAGCGGACAGAGGCGTGCTCTCCAAGTGCTGCACCTGATATTTTGTCAGCGCCGGGGTCATGCGCCACTCCATAATGTTGGCGTCGTACACCGCCTTGGCGCTGCCGAATTCTTCTAACAAAGGCTGTACCGCCGCGCCCTCTCCCAGGGCACATTGGAGCCATACCCAGTAGGCCGTCTCGCTCATCGCATCATCTCCCACATGGTAATGGCCGCCGCAACGGAGGCGTTCAGGCTCTCGGCCCGCCCTTTCATGGGAATGGTCACCAGATCGTCGCACACCTGCTTGACCCCCTGGCTGATTCCGTTGCCCTCATTACCGATCACACAGATGGAGGACTTGGTAAAGTGGGTCTCCGTAATTTTGGCAGCCGTATCCACCGGCACGGTGCCAAGCACCTGGAACCCCTCTGCCTTATACAGCAGCAGATCCTCCCGCAAATCGTGACTGACGGTCACCGGCAGCCGCAGCAGGCTGCCCATAGAGGCGCGCAGCGCCTTGGGATTATACACATCGCAGCAGTTATACGCCAGCAAACCGGCTATGCCCAACGCCTCTGCGCTGCGGGCGATGGCGCCCAGATTGCTGGGATCCTGTACCCCGTCCAAAGCGATAAAGCGCCCGGTCTCAATGGTAGGGTTCTCCGCCGGCATTTTGCACACACAGAAGATGCCTTGGGTGTGCTCCGTCTCCGCCAGTTTGTCCGCCACCTCGCTGCTGATCTCCACCGCCCGATCGGCCCGATCACACAACCGGGCACATTCCGCCGGGTAGCGCGCCATACAGTCGGCAGTGACCAACACCAGCGCAACGGTGTAAAACGAATGAAGGACATCAAAACAAAGCCGCGCCCCCTCCAGCACAAAGGAACGAGCGTCCCGGCGTGCCTTGGCGGAGACCAACAATTTTTTGGTGTCCTTGATCAGTTGATTCTGTTTTCCCGTGATTTTATCCATACACATCTCCGTTTTGGCGTGCTACTATGCAGTCGGCACCGGGCCGACCCCTATCTGTTTAACCAAACCACTGGCTCTATTTATTAAATTAAATCTTATATTACATTATATCGCAAAAAAGTGCAACACCCAAAGACAAAAAATTTTGACTTTTTGAAAAAAACAAAACGGACCGCACCCAAAAGGGTACAGTCCGTCATTGGCAAATCTTACAGAGCAGCCTTAGCGGTCTCGGTCAGAGCGGTGAAGCCCGCCGGATCGGCAATGGCGATCTCAGACAGCATCTTTCTGTTCAGGTCCACGCCGGCCTTCTTCAGACCGTTCATAAAGGTGGAGTAATTCATACCGTTTGCCTTGCAGGCAGCAGAGATACGGGTGATCCACATTCTGCGAAAATCTCTCTTCTTCTGCTTACGGCCGATGTAAGCGTACTGGCCGCTCTTCATCACAGCCTGCTTAGCAGTTTTAAACAGACGGTGCTTGCCGCCGTAATAACCCTTTGCAGCCTTTAATACTTTCTTTCTTCTCTTGCGGGTCGCCATAGCGCCTTTAATTCTAGCCATTCTTTCTTACCTCCGATATTCTGATAAAACGCGTTGTCTCTTATTTGTAGGGCACCAGGCGCTTGCACTGCTTCTGGTTGGTCACATCTGCAACGGCAGTCTTGCGCAGGTTTCTCTTACGCTTGGTGGACTTCTTGGTCAAAATGTGGGAGGTGTAAGCGTGGGCACGCTTTACCTTGCCGCTTTTGGTGGTCTTGAAGCGCTTTTTTGCGCCGCTGTGCGTTTTGATTTTAGGCATAATCTATTCCTCCGTTTTGTGAATTTACTTTGCTGCCTTGGGGGACATAAACATCAAGATCTGTCTGCCCTCCAGTTTGGGTTGCTTGTCAACAGAGCCCAGCTCGCCGATCCCCTCGGCAAAGCGCTGCATGGTGGCAACGCCCAGGTCAGAGTGGGCCATCTCCCGCCCGCGCAGGCGGATAGATACCTTCAGCTTGTTGCCGGCCTCTAAGAACTTCTTGGCATGGTTGAGCTTGGTGTTGAAGTCACCGATGTCGATCTTCAGGGACAGACGAATCTCTTTCGTTTCCACCGTCTTTTGATTCTTGCGGTTCTCTTTCTCCCGCTTGGCCTGCTCGTAACGGTACTTGCTGTAATCCATGATCTTGCAGACCGGGGGCTTGGCCTGGGGAGCGATCTTCACCAGATCCAGACCGCGATCATCGGCAATCTTTTGCGCGTCACGGGCGCTCATGATCCCCAACTGCTCGCCGTCGGCGGAGACGATACGAAGCTCTTTATCCCGAATTTGTTCGTTGAGTTGGACTGTGTCCTTTTCTCTGCTGATAAATAACACCTCTTTGATAAAGTTGCACCGGCTGAAAAGCCAAAAAGTGCGGACGCAAAACGCCCGCACTTCTCTCAAATCTTAGGAATTGAAGATTGCCCTCTTTGCCGCAGCGGGAGGGGAGAACAGGGTCGTTCTGCTTTGTTGTGGCAATAGTCTACCACACCCGCGCGGATTTGTCAACGGTTTTCTTACTTTTTCACGGTGACAGAGCTGCTCTTGCTCCAGCCGGAGTAGAAATTGGTCTTGTTCACCGTCTTATAGGTACGCACCCGCACATAGTATTTCTTGCCCTTGGTGAGCTTGGAAATGGTCTTGGCGGTGGTCTTGGCGCCCTTTACAGTCACGGTCTTGTTGCCCTTTTTGAAGTTCTTGTCCGTGCTGTACTGCACCTGGTAGCCGGTGGTCTGGGTGGCCTGCTTCTTCCAAGTCACTTTCAGCTGGGCTTTTTTGGGGCTGGTCACCTTGCTCACAGAAGTGCCCTTGGGATTGATGGTAAAGGTGCGCTTTTCCGTGCCGACATAGTGATTCTTAAACTTGATGGTCACGGTGTATTTGCCTACATTCTTGGCGCTCTTGGGGTAAGTCACGGTGTACTCACTCTTGGAGATAGGATTGCCCAAAACATCTGCAACCGTAACGCCGGGCTTTTTCTCTTTACCGTCATAGGTATAAGAAGTCTTGCTCAACTTAACAGTCTCATAAGGAAAATAGGACTCAAAAGACTCATCGTCCCAAGCGCAAGTGGTGCAATACTTGGCAATATACCCCATATCTTTCTTGGTGGCTGTCGCTTTTTCCGTCTTGATATTGTGCTTGTGCACCAGTGCATTCACATTTACTGTCAGCGGACGGGACAGCTCCTCTGCATCATCCTCATCCAAATGGGCACCCACAATGTAGGTCACACCGGCCTCCAAAGTGGCAGCAACTGCAATTGTTGTATCCGAATCATCGCCTACGACATCATCTGAATCAGCCAGGCTGGTCAGATAGTTGTCGTACACACTTATAGAAGCACACAGATCCTCAAATTTATTGTCCGACATTCTGAACTCATACATGCCCTTAGCGGCCGGTGTAAAGGTAAAGAATGCAGCGTTCTTGGTTTTGCTGAATGTGGCGGCAACACTGCCGTCCAGCTCCAGCACGCCGGGGTTGAAAATGTCGTTCTCCGCTGCCTGGGCAGGGATCGCCATGCCGGTGAGCATGGTCACAGCCAGCAGGACAGCCAGCAGGGTGGAAAGTAATTTTTTCATAAAAATCCTCGCTTTCTTTGTTTCTTTCTATGAAGGTAAAAAAATAAGTGCGCCCCACAGGGGACACACTTATTTTACCATATTTTCAATTTCGCCGTCAACGAAAAGGCCTTTGGCACTTTCTCCAAACTTTTGCTCCGTTCTTTGGTGATAATCGCCAAAAGTCTATTATTGCCAGGGGTACTTGGCCTTTAAGCTTTCAAATTCATCATAAGTAGCGGCAAAGTGGAAGTTCCCTTTCAGGTCCGAGAAGAAATACAAATAATCGGTACTGGGGTGCTCCACGGTGGCAGTCATAATTTCCGTACCCGGGTTGGCAATGGGACCGGCAGGCAGGCCGGGACAACGGTAGGTGTAATAAGCGTCATACACCGACTGAGAAAAACCATGGTCCCGCAGCGCCTTGGCGTAGTAATAGGTCACATCGCACTCGATCTTCATGCCCTTGTCCAGCCGGTTCTCCAAAGTAGAGGCAATATTGCCTTGACTGGATTTGCTCAGTGCCTCCTTTTGCACAATAGAGCACAGGGTCACAAACTGGTACAGCGTGTAGCCCCGCTGCTTGCAATAGGTTTTCACCTCATCGGTAATCCGCTGGTCAAAGGCCTCTAACATCACATCTGCAATATCCGTAGCCTTGGAATTCTCCCCAAAGTCATAAGTAGCCGGGAACAAAAAGCCCTCCAAAACATAGCCCACATGGGGGTCATTCTTGGGGAAGTCCGCCAGCCAGTCATAATCGTAGCCCTCGGTGGTGCTGCACGCCTTTAAGAAATCCTTGGCGCTGCACACATTCTTTTTTTCCAGCGTAGAGGCAATATCAAACACCGTGTAGCCCTCGGGAATGGTGACCTTCACCTTCTTATGGCTAATGTCCGGGTTTTGCAGCTTCTCCGCCAGATCCTGATAGCTCATGCCGGCGTTTAGGTAATACTCGCCGTTATAGTATGTAAAATCCGGGTAATTGCGGTCCATCCACCAGGTCCACACCGTATCGCTTTTGATCATACCGGCGTTTTTCAGCTTGGCGCCGATTTCGTAGGCAAAGTCGTTGTCCTCAATCACCAGAGTGTACTTGGCGCTGCTGCCCCGCTCCCCGGCCACATCCGAGCGCACCAGATTGTAGGCATACAGCCCGGCAGCCACCAGCGCCACGATCAGCAGCACCGGCAACAAGATCCGCAGGGATTTATTTTTCTTCTTCGTCATGGTCGTTCTCTCCCAACAGGCGGCGCAGTGCCGCCCCGGTCAATTCCATTGGCAAATGGCGCATACCCCGCTGCACAAACGGCTGGCCGCAGGGCACAAACCCCAACTTCTCATAAAAACCCACAGCCTCCAGCCGAGCGTCCACCGGCACACGGTGCGCGCCCTGTTCGGCGGCACGGCGCACCAGCGCCGTTACCAGTCGGCGGCCGCTCCCCTGCCCTCTGGCAGCGGATAAAAAGGCAATGCGCCCGATTTTATAGTTCTCCGCCGCCCCTTGCAGGCGGCCGGTGCCCAGAGGGCTGCCCTCTGCCGTCAGGAGCGCATAAACGGTATCTGCCCCCGGCAGATCCGCCGCGTCAAACTCCTGCTGCTCCGGCACGCCCAAGTCCTGCACAAACACCTGTTGGCGAATGGCACGCACCCAGGCCATATCCGGATCCTCGGCGGTGAAAAAGCGCAAGAGGCTCATCGCACCGTCTGCACTTTCAGCATATTCGTTGTGCCGCTGGCACCCAGAGGAATACCGGCGGTAATGACCACAATATCGTCCGGGTGGATCAGGCCGGTCGTACGGCCCACCTCCACCGCGTGGTCAAACAGAGCGTCCGTATTATCCTGGCGCACGCAGCGTACCGGCACCACGCCCCAACTGAGCATCAGCTGGTGCAGCACCTTCTCCTCCGTAGTGGCGCCGATAATAGGTACATCCGGGCGGTACTTGGAGATCATGCGGGCGGTGGTGCCGCTTTGCGTAACCGTTACGATGGCGGCAGCGCCCAGGTCATGGGCGGTGGTCACCGTAGCGTGACCGATAGCAGAAGTAATATTCTTCGTCAGCGGCGCCGGATACACATTGGAAAAGCGCACCTTGTAGTCAATGTCCTCCTCCGTGGTAGCGGCAATGGATGCCATGGTCTGCACTGCCTCTACCGGGTGGGCGCCCATAGCGGTCTCGCCACTGAGCATAATGGCAGAGGTGCCGTCATAAATGGCGTTAGCCACATCGGTGATCTCTGCCCGGGTGGGGCGGGGATTGGTGATCATAGACTCCAGCATTTGGGTAGCGGTCACCACCACTTTGCCGGCAGAATACACCTTGCGAATGATCATCTTTTGAATGGCAGGGATCCGCTCAAAGGGAATTTCTACGCCCATGTCGCCGCGGGCCACCATAATGCCGTCCGCTTCTTCAATAATCGCGTCAATGTTATTGACGCCCTCCATATTCTCGATTTTAGCAATAATACGCACATCGTTCCAGCCCAGCGCCTGGCAGAAGTTGCGCAGATAGATCACATCCCCTGCGGTACGCACAAAGGACGCAGCGATAAAATCGAAATCATGAGATGCACCGAATTCCAGATCCTGCATATCTGCCGGAGACAGGTAAGGCATATTCAGGCTGATGTCCGGCACATTCACGCCCTTTTTGTTGGTAAGCAGACCACCGTCCGTTACCCGGCAAACGATCTCGTCTCGGCGCAGCTCCGTCACCTCCATGGCGATCAGGCCGTCGTTAATGAGGATAGAGGTGCCCACTTCTACATCTTCTACCAGCCCGGGGTAGTTCACATAGCAGTGCTTGGCATCACCCAGGCATTTTTTTGTGGTAAGCGTAAAAGTGTCACCTTTGTGAATCACAACGCCGTTTGGATCTTCAAAGTCCCCGGTGCGAATTTCCGGGCCCTTGGTATCCAGCAAAGTAGCCACCGGCACGCCCTGCGCCTCACGCACACGTATCAACTGCTCCAGCCGCTTGGACTGGGCATCGTAATCACCGTGACTAAAATTGAACCGTGCCACATCCATACCGGCCTTAATCATATCCGCCAACACCTGATCGTTATCCGTTGCCGGACCGAGGGTGCAAATAATTTTTGTTTTTTTCATTCTACAAGACTCCTTGTTTCTATGATTCCAAAATTCATTTTACCACAAAACCGCCAAAAGGCAACACCGGCAACCGGTTTTTTACATAATCTTAAAATAACCGGGTTTGGAAGTGAAAATACTGGTAAAAAGCACAAAAATTCGGCGGCAGAATTGTGGAAAATCCATAATCCGCCGCCGATAAAAGACTGCTATTTGCGTATTGGTCGGTTATTTTTTCTTAGAAGTGCTCTCGTGCTTCTGGGTACTGGCCTGGGTGATGGTCACTTGATCCAGCCGTGCCTTGTCGATCTGCAGGGTTTTGTACTTGCCGTCGCCCTGGTCGATAAGCAAAGTCTTGCCGTCATAAGCAATATAAAAAGTCTTGTACGACTTCATCTGGTACACCGGTTTGCCGTTCTCATCCTTGCCGGTCTGGTCCATATAGCCCGCCTCGGCGCGAATATACTTCTTGCCCTTGATTTCCGAGCCAATGGTGCTGAGCATAAACTCATATTTTTTCTTGCCCACATTGTCCAGACCCAGCTCTTTTTTAGAATAGCTCTCCAACAAACGGATCGCCGTATTGCCGGTAATGGCTGCGGACTTGGTCTCTAAGGGAGATGTGGTGGTCTCTGCCGTAGTGGTCTCGCCGCCGGATCCGCCTTTGGTGCAGCCGGCAAACACGCCCAGCAGCAACAAAACAGCCATACAAAGGGTAAACCATTTTTTCATGAAAAAAGCCCTCACTTTCCTTATTTGCATTATACTTTAGACGCTGGGCGTTGTCAACGCCGCAGACACAAAAAAGGCAAGTTTTTACATCTCGTCCGGACCGTACAGCAAAAGCAAGCGGGCAATGGTCTCCTCGCTGAACAGCTCTACCCCGCGCCCGGCCAGCAACGCCGCTGTCATGCCCTGTCCCGGCACCACCGTTCCGGTAAAGGTGCCATCATAAACAAAGTGGCTGCCGCAGGAGGGGCTGCGCTCCTTAAGAAGCGCCAGGCCGCAGTTTTCCTCCTCAGCAATATACAGGGTTTTTTCCGCCCCGTCCGCAAAGGCAGCGGTCACATCCACACCGCTTTTGCTCACCACGCAGCCGTCCCGAATTTCACTTGGCTCCCGGGGAATAGGCAGTCCGCCAAAGCACTCCGGGCACACCGGAATCAGCTGAAAATAGCGTTCCAGCGCCCGCACCTGCTCATCCCTGTTATTGCCGCCGTTGTACTTGCAGTTCTCCCCCAGCAGGCAGGCAGAAACTAGCAGCTTAGGCTTCGTCATAGTCATAGGTACATACCTCGCTTAAATAAGTCTTGGTCATAACGCCGTTGGTATAAGTGATATAAAACCGGGCGCTCACCTGCCCGGCGGCAGAGGAAGAGCCGTACAGCAGCACCTTGCGCCCGGGGGTACAGGCCGCAGGCATTTGCTTAACCGCATAGCCCTGGGCATTGGTTGTACCTACCCGCTCCGGCACCAAATCCGTCTCAGCCATATTCTTACCGTACAGGAAGCCGCAGTCCACGACCCGGTACTCGTTAAAGGCGCGCACATTCACCTCAAATTGGCGGCGGTAGGCACCATTCTCCTCTGCCGACTGGCGAATATACAGCACACCGATCTTGGCCTGCACGCCATAAATTCGATCCAGCGTCACCTTCGGCAGCACCCGGTTCACCGACAAGTTGGCACCATCGCTTGGACTGACCTCTTGCCGCTGAGCCAGCACATCGTCCCGTGCGTTTACATAACCGTCGCCGTTCAAATCACCCACCAGTAACAAAACAGCCGCCGGTGCGGTGGTGTTGCCGCCGCTGACAGACAGGGGCACACTGCGGGGCACGCAGCCGACACCGCAAAAAGTCAAAGTATAATCCCCGCAGGATACGCCCTCAAACAGAAACACGCCGTTCTCGTTGGTCACCGCCACCGGCGTGCCGTCCAACGATATGGAGATGTTTTCCAGCGGCGCACCGGCCTTGTCCGTGACCGTGCCCTTGACAAAATGCCCCTCCGGCTGGGTGGGCGACAAAATGTTCGTTTCCTCCGTACCGCAGCGAGTACAGTAGCGCTGCACACGGCCTGCCTCACAGCAGGTGGGCGCCGTATAGGCGCGCTGCACCCAATTGTGACCCAAAGTCGGGGTGTCTGCGGTGTAGCTGTCGCCGCACACGGTGCAGGTGTAATTGGAACACCCGGTTGTTGTACAGGTAGGCGCCGTTTGCACCGTCTCCGAATAAGTATGACCATTCGGGGGCAGCTCTACCGTGCCCAGGTCTGCGCCGCAGCGGGCGCAGGTGCGGCTGCGGGTGGCGCCTGCCGTGCAGGTGGGCGCCGGTCCGCTGTCCGTATAGATTCGGTGCAGGCAGCCCAGCGGCACAAAGGTCAGTCCATGCTGTCGGGCATAGTCCATCACCGAAGTGTCATAGTAACCGTACAGAGTCAGGCCGTCCCCCACCCCTGCAAAGGCAGCAGCCGGGAACACCGTGTCTGTAGCGGTAACCGTCAGTTCTGTTAAATCCTGGCATTGGGCAAACCAGTTGGCGTCCATTTTTTCTATACCGCTGCCCAGGGTCACCCGGGTCAAGCCGGTGCAATTGGCAAAGCTGCTTTCCGGCAGGGCGGTCACGCCGTCCTCCACCATCACTTGCCGTATCTTTGCACCAAACAGTGCCCAGGGCGCCACATCGGCGGCAAAGTCCGCCACCGGTCCGCTGCCGCTGATCGTAAGCGCCGCTGTGTCCAAATCATACTGCCAAGCAGTTTCCGCACCGCAGGCGCCGCTGTTCACCGGGTAAAAAGGAATCGCCGTGCCGCAGTAGGTCTCCAGCACAGAGCCGGGCAAGCCGTACACCGTCAGCGCCCGGCGCACAAAGCCATCAGAAAAGGCGGTCCCCAGTCCGTGGGGCTCCACGGACACAGCGGCCGTGGCGTACACCGTACGCAAGGTATGATTCAGTAAGAACGCGCCGCCGGCGATCAGCACCGCCCGGCGCAGCACAAGGGTATCTTGATGGAACTGAGGCAGCGCCATCCACAGAGTGCGCCCATTTTTGCCGTACAACAGACCGTCTGCCGTAACGGTCAGAGCGGCAGAGGCGCTCTCCACCTGTTGCAGCTGCCAGGCAGACAGAAACGCCGCCGCATACACGGCAGTCACCCCATTGGGAATCGTAAAGTCCGTAGCCACCCGACCACCGGGGTAACAGATCAGCTCCGTGCCGTCCCCGCTGTACAGCACGCCCTCTGCCACCGTATAATCATCGCCGGTGACAGAGAACGCCGTCACCCGCCGCATATCCGCAAAGGCGTAACCGGTGACACCGGTGACGCCCTGGCCGATGAACACGCTGCTCACCGTATCCGCATAGGCGGCCCAGGGTGCAGCGCTGCTACTGTAAGCAGACAGCCGCCCGGCGCCGGTGATCTCCAGTTGCCCGGTGGCATAGCAGGTCCAGTTCACCCCACGGCCGCAGCTGCCGCTACCCAGTACCTGCGGCTCCGCATAAGGCTCTGTATAAGTATCGCCGCACACGGCGCAGGTGTAGGTCAGGCTGCCCGGATCCGTATCGGTGGGCCGCAAAATTTGACACACATAGTTATGCACGCACCCCAGGGGTAAGAACGCCGCCCCTGCGGCAGCCGCAGCCCGGGGCGCAGGGGTGTTGCGCCAGCCCCGCACCGTCAGATCGCTGCAACCGGAAAAGGCGCCGGTGCCCACCTGCGTCACATTGCGGGGCAATGTGATGGTGTGCAGGCCCTTGCAGTTTTCAAACACATAGGCCCCCAGCCGCTGCAAAGTCTCCGGCAGGGTAAGCACTGCGTTTTGGCAGCCGGAAAAGGTAAAATTGCCCAGCCCGGTGACCGTATCCGCCACCGTAATCTGTTGTAGTTCTTCCGCCCACAGCGCCCAGGGCGTGACTGCCGCACGGTCATAATCTGCGCCGTCACCGGTGCCGGTGAGAGCCAGCGTACCCTCCGGCAGGGTCAGGGTATAGGTTAGGTTGCCTGTGGTGCCGGTTTGAGTCAGGTTGTCCAGCCGCAGCAGACCATTGCCGTAAATGGGATCAAAGCCCGGGTCACCCAGATCCTCTGCACTCCCTTGCAGCAGCGCGTTCAGCTGGTCCAGGGTCAAATCCGGGTGCAGACTCAGCAGCAGCGCACAGCAGGCCGCCCCATAGGGGCAGGACAGAGAGGTGCCGGAGGCAGTTGTAGCAGCAGGTGCACCGCCGCTGTCCATGGTGGCCACGGTAATGTGGCTGCCGGGGGCGCAGTAATCCACCAGGTTGCCGTAATTGGAAAAACCCGCCACCGTCTTGTCCGCCGTCACTGCACTGACGGTAATGGCCTGGGGCAATGCCGATGGATAGCGGTTGCTGATCTGTGCACCCACATTGCCGGCAGAGCAGCACACGGCCACGCCCAGTGCCGCAGCCTTGTCCATCATGACTGCAAAGCCCGCCCGATTTTGGCTGGTGCTCAGGCTCATATTCAGCACCCGTGCGCCCTTCGCCACAGCGTCCTCCATGGCGGCCAAAACCGCCGAGGCAGCGCAGGTGTCCGTACCGAAGCGCACCACTTTATAGGGCAATATTTGTACATTCTCATCTGTATTCCCGGCCAGCACCGAGGCCACCGCCGTGGCGTGCCAATAAGTGGCGCCCCGCTGCCGGGTGTCATAAGCTGCATTGGCTCTACCGTCGCCGGACAGATCTATGCCGTCCGACACCAGCCGCCCTTGCAGCGCCGGGTGATCCAGCATAAAACCTGTATCAATTTGAGCGATGACTACCCGGTGACCCGGGATCTGCCGCCGGGCGCAAAAAGCGGTGGTACCCACCATCTTCCCCGCCCAGGGGCAAAGGTTGCCGGTCAGGTTCGTATCCGTCTCTAATTGGCACAGGCTGTCCGGCTCCGCTGTGGCGCCGTCCTGCGCCAACTGTACCGCCGCCTTGCGGGCAGCCAACGGTGTGTCATATTGCAAAATCGCCAAGCCATCCGTCACCGCCGCTGCCAAAGCGCCGTAGTCCTTGCCGCCGTAGCCGGTAACCACCAGGCGGCACAGACCATAAGAATCACGCTCTAAATCCGCCTGCGCCACCGGGGCTTTCTCCAACAGAGCAGTATAGGCAGCAGCAAAGGTGCCGGAAGCGGCACCCGATTTTTGAATCACAGGCAGAGCCGCCCCCAGCATACTCACCAGGAGCGCCAGTACCAGCAGCAGCGCCGTGCCCCGCCGGGTGTATCTGCGACTCATCGGTTTCGTCTCCCGGCCAACCAAAAGAACACCACGCAAAACACCACCAGCAGACAGGCCAGCACAAAGGCGATCCACTTGCCGATCAGTGGAATGGCACCAAAAAAGCCGATCCCCAGTACCAGCACCAAAAACAGAATCACAAATATCAGCACGATGGCGGCGATTTTTTTGTTATTCATCTGCATTCTCCTTCAGTATCTCTTGCCGAACCACTCGGGCAACACCCTCCCGATCATTGGATGGCGCCAAAAAGCGGGCAGCCGCCTTGGCCGCATCCGTACCGTTCTCCATGGCATACGACCAACCGCAGTAGCGCAGCATATCCACATCGTTACCGCCGTCACCAAAGCACATCACCTGGGCCGGGTCACAGTCCAGTTGCCTGCACAAGGCAGCCAAGGCCGTGGCCTTGCTGGTGCCCACCTTGCCGGCCTCCACATTGCACCCGATGGAGGAGGTGATCTCCACATGGCCCATGGTCTGCAAAAACGCGCGCAGTGCTCGGTTTTCTTCCATGGGTATAGTAAAGAGATTGAGCTTTTCCACCGTCATACCGACCAGTGCGTCTGCCACACTGTCCCGGTACACCACTTTTTCCAGCAGTTCGTCCACAAAGCTGTCCGGCACTCCGTCCAGCCGCGCCATGCCCTTGCGTCGGGCAGGCGCCACCGGCACCCCATCGGCATAGAATTCATAGTACACCGGGCGGCTGTCCAAATAAGCACAGATCTGCCGCGCGTCCGCCAGCTGCATCGGGTCACTGTGGATCCGCTTTTTGTTCTGCACATCCCACACACCGGCGCCGTTGCTAAACACAATATAATCTAAAAAAGGCAGTTGGGCCTGTACCGGCTCCGTCAGCGCCAAGGTGCGACCGGTGGCCAACGCCAGGCGCACACCCTGTTGGCGGCAGGCAGCCAACGCCCGGCGGGTGGTCTCGCCTACCCGCTGATGGTCCGGCAGCATTAAAGTGCCGTCCAGGTCCATTGCAATGAGTTTGATCTGCATACAAATTCCTTCCTTTGATGATCTTATCAAACCCATTGTAGCATATTTGCGCAGTGTTGACTACTTCCATTCTATGTAAAAATCCGGTTATTTTTATGCAGATTTCTGTACATTTTCATTGACGGCAGGTAGGTGGCTATGGTATCTTAGTATTGGAATATTCTGTTCTAAAAATAAAATACAGAGGGGGGACGGTCACATGAATCATACAAATCATGTGCCGAAAAAAGAATGGATGGCCTACTGCGTCGGAGCACTGGGCCAAGGCATGGTCTATGCCATTATGAGCAGCTATATCTCAGACTTTTACATTAGCGTGCTGAAGCTCACGCCTTTATTTGTGCTACTGCTGATGCTGCTGGCGCGGGTGTGGGACGCCATTAACGACCCGATCATGGGCTATATTATGGACCACGCCAATCCAAAGAACGGCAAAATGAAGCCGTATCTCATTTACACACCCATTCCCATCGCCATACTGACGGTGCTGCTGTTCTACGCACCCAATATCAGCGACACAGCCAAGATGATCTACGCCGCCGTTACCTATGTGGCCTGGGGTATGATCTACACCGCCTCGGATGTGCCCTTCTGGGCACTGCCCAATGCCTTAACGCCTAATGCAGATGAGCGGGGCGGCATTATCAGCAAGGCGCGCACCGCCAACGGCGTGGGCTCTGCCGTACCTACCGCTTTCTTTATGGTACTGGGCTTTATTCTGCCCAAGTTCAATTTGTCCGGCACGGAACTGGAAAAGACGAAGTATATGTGCATTGCCCTGTTTTGCGCCATTGTGGGCAATCTGCTGTTTATCCGGGTATATTTTAAGACCAAGGAACGGGTGAACATTCCGATTCCGCCTAAGAAGGACAAGAATCAGCCCTCTGCGCTGAAGCTGATCTTCACCTGCAAGCCCTTAATGCTCACAGCACTGATGGGTATTCTCTCTGCCGCCCGGTATATGTACCAGGCCGGCGCAGTGCACGCCGCCCGTTACAGTTTTTATATCGGCAAGGACCTGACCGGTCTGTCCGCCGCGGAGCAGGAGGCGGCACTGCAAGGCAATATCTCGCTGGTGAGCACCGTGTTCAGCGTGGCCAGCGCCGTGGGTATGTTCGGCGCCATGCTGCTGATGCCGGTGCTGTTTAAGAAATTCAACTACAAACAGATCATTATTGCCACCAGCCTGCTGGGCGCCGTATCCAGTCTGATTATGTGGTGCATCGGGTATCAGCATTTCTGGGCCTGCGTGCCGTTTTTGGTACTCAGCTGCGTGCCCTGCGGCGCCATCAATGTGTGCGCCTTTGCCATGATCGGCGACTGTTTGGACTACATGGAGTGGAAGACCGGCACCCGGCTCACCGGTATGGGCTCTGCCATTCAGAGCTTTGTCACCAAACTGGGGGCGGCGCTCTCCACCTCCTTTATCATTCTCATGTACATTATTGTAGACCTGGATGTAGGCTCCATTAACGCCTCCGTCACCGCCAACCCGCTGCTGATGAGTCATGGGGTGCGGAGCGGTATATTCAGCGTGGTATCGCTGATCCCCGCCATCAGTCTGCTGGTATGCACCATTCCCATGTTCTTCTACAACCTGACCGGCGACTTTAGGGAGAAAATGGAAACAGAGTTGGCTGCCCAGCGGGAGAAAAAAGGCATTACCATTACAGACTAAATTCACATAAGGACGAAAAAAATGGCTACATACACCAAACGCTTACAAAAAGTGACAGCTGTTCTGTGCACCACTGCCCTGCTGGCCGGGTGCACCGCCGGCACCTCCGACAACACAGAGCCTGCCGCAACCACCGCACAGGTCAAGGCCATCACCATTGAGCCAACCGCTGCCTATCAGACAATGAACGGTTTTGGTGCTTCTGCCTGCTGGTGGAGTCAGGAGGTAGGCAATTGGGAGAACGCCAAGGATATTCTCTCCCTGCTGTACGACGAGAACAGCGGCATTGGGCTGAATATTTACCGCTACAACCTGGGCGCCGGATCCAAGGACGACGCCACCATCACTGACCCGGACCGCCGGGCAGAAGCCTTTATAGACAAGGACGGCAGCTACCACTGGGAGCGGGACGCAGCAGCGCAAAATGCCCTGGCCCTGGCAAAAAGTATGAACAAAGACCTGCGGGTGACCCTGTTCTCTAACAGTGCCCCGGTGTTTTACACCACCAACGGCAAAGCCTACTGCGACTACCTGCCGGACGATGAAAAATACATAACCAACCTGGAGCCGGAACGGTACGCAGACTTTGCCAAGTACAGCATTGCCTGCGCCAAGCACTTTACGGAGGCCGGGTATCGGGTCACCGGCCTGTCTCCCATTAATGAGCCGGAATGGAGCTGGCGGGGTTATGAAGACGGCACCGCCAAGCAGGAGGGCTGCTACTACTCCAAGACCCAGTGCCGGGATCTGTACAAGGTATTTTTGAAGCAAATGGCGCAGGAAGACGCGCTAAAGGACTGTCAGCTGGAAGGCTGGGAAAGCGGCCACATCGGCACAGACACCTGTATGGCATACCTCCAGACCATGTTTGGCAAAAGCGGTGTCAACTGGCTGAAAAACAGCGCCCTTCGCAAGGGTATGCCCACGCTGGCACTCCATTCCTACTGGGCCAGCCCGGAGGAGAGGCAGGCCTTTGCCGACGCCATAGCCACCACCTACGGCAGCAATTACAAGCTGGCGCTGACGGAATACTGCCAAATGACCGAGGACCAAAACAGCGGCGTGTACGACCTGATCCAAAAGAACGGTATGGACAGCGGCCTGGGCATGGAATACGGTCTGGCACTGGCCGGGATCATTCACCAGGATCTGACGGTGCTAAACGTGGCAGAATGGGACTGGTGGACCGCCTGCGCCTTTGGCGGCTACACCGACGGTCTGGTGTACCTGGACAAGGACAGCCATCAAATCGAGACCTCCAAGCGGCTGTGGGTACTGGGCAACTTCTCCAAATTCACCGACGAGGGTAGTGTACGCATTTCCATTTCCCTGCCGGAAGAACTGAGCGATGTGCAGTCCGTGGCATTCAAAAACCCCAACGGCACCGTTACCGCCGTGTTCATCAACAACACGGATAAGGCCCGCAGCACCACCCTGGCGGTGGACGGTTACACCCGCCACACCACCTATGTAACCGACAAGGACAACGACTTGGCAAAGACAGACAGCGGCACCGCCGCCGATGCCTTTGCCCTCCCTGCCCGCTCCGTCACCACCCTGGTGCTGGAAAAGTAAAAGCAAAGCAAAAAGGAGCCTCGCTTCATCAGCGAGGCTCCTTTTTTGCGCGTACGTATGGAGATGCGGGCGGCAGATTGCCGCCCCTACGAAAGCGTTATTATAACCAGATGACCGTAGGGGCGGATAGCATCCGCCCGCCCTGTGTGTCAACGATGCAGAATACAATACACATCGCACCGCGGCCGATATGGGCATTTGGGTGGCCTGCAATCCATAAAAAAGCCACCCACTGCAAGGCAATGGGTGGCGGTGGTGCAAAGCACCTTACTTTTTATTGATCTCTTTGGAATACTTGGCCAAATACACGGTGCGCATCAAGAAGCACTCCACCTTGGGCACATAATGGGGGCGATTGAAAATATCCGTGTCAATCACGGCCTCGCAGCCCTTATCCATAATGATCTCCAGCGCCTGCATATCCCCGTCGGAATTGCCGGTGATCATGGCGCCGTTGCCCTGAATCAGGATTGCATTGCGGCTGTCCATGGCCTTAGCAATATCTTTTGCACAAGCGTCTGTATCACCGTCGATCCACGGACGGTTTTTCACATCCACGCCGGCGATCTGTGCAAAGTCGTCGATCATAGGAATCATATCTTCACCTGTGCAGGACACAGCGATCACATCCGGATCGGTCACATGCTTGATGATGGAGCAATCCTGGCTGTCATAAATGGCCTTATGGATCTTGGCGCACTTGGGTGCAATGCCGGTAATGCCCAGCCCGGTCTCCAAATCCACATCAATGGTCTCTCCGCCAACGGTCAAGCTAAAGGTCTTGCCGTTGCGAACGGAGGATCCCAGATCACAAATGCTCTCCGGCATAGCCACAGCGCCATTCTTTTTCAGGTAAAAGTTGCGCTTACCTTCGTCAGAATATGTCTCTGCCCAGGAATGACGCAGATAGTTGTCCTTGATCACCCGCTGGCAGCACTTCTCCAGTGCGTCTGCAATCTCAAAGGCCTGCTCATAGGTATCGCCCATGCACAGAGTGCCATGGTGCATCAACATAATGGCGCGGCAGCCCGGGTTCATCATAATGCACGTCTCTACCTTCTTGCGCAGAGAATTGGTGGTAGACATAGCATAATCAGCGCAGGGCACCTTAGAGCCCAGGACCGGCTGAAATTCCTTGTAAACATTGCGGATCTCCATGCCAGTAATGCTGACGATGGTGGCCGCCTTCTGGTGCGTGTGGATCACAAAATCCACGGTGGGATGGTGGCGATACGCCGCAGCGTGCACACCCTTCTCGGAAGAGGGCTTAATATCGCCCTCGTAGGAGCAGTCCTCAATATTAACCACAACCACTTCTTCCGGTGTCAGCGTTTCATACGCCCGACCGGAGGGTGTGATCACAAACTGGGTGTCAGAAATACGGGCGGATACATTGCCCCAGGTACGGGCGATCAGACCGCTTTCCACCAGCTTTTTGCCGGCCGCAACGACCAGCTTTTTTGCTTCTTCTAATTCGTAAGCCATGTGTTTTCCCCTTAAAATCGTATTTTTGCCCCGGGGGCAAAAGCACCAAAAGGACGGCCGGGCATCACTGCCCGGTACCGCCCTTGGTAAAAAATCTTACGCCTCGATGCAAACGCAGTTCTTGAACACATTCTCAAATCTGTTCAGGCAGTCGTCAATCATCTCTTCCGTATAAGCGGCGGAAGTGTACAGACGAGAACCGGCCAAAGTTACCAAGCCCTCTGCCATGTAAGCAGCGCCCATGTGCTCCATCTCGGACTGACGCTTGCCGGTCTCCTTCAAGGTGTGCGGAATGGTCCACGGATGCTTCCAGTCCACCTTAAAGTGCATGGTGCCAACGGTATCCAAGTGGCATACAGAACCCTGGTTGAAGCACACGAAGGGCAGGTCATACTTCTTGATCAGCGCCTGCAAGCCGTGTACCAGACGATCCGCCATCTTACCGGCTACCTGGCAGGCGTTACGCTTCTCAATCTCGCAAATGGCAGTGTAACCTGCGCAGCAGGAGATGGGGGTGGCAGCCATGGTGCCGCCGCACATTGCCTTATGAATCTTCTTGCCGGAGCCGTTGCCCTTATCCAGGCCGGCGCCTAAGTATTTCATAACCTCTCTGTGGCCGCCGATGCCGCCTGCACCCGGGTAACCGCCGGCAATCACCTTACCGAAGATGGTGATGTCGGGATCAATGCCAAAGTAGCCCTGCGCACCGGACACGCCGATACGGAAGCCGGTTACAACCTCATCGCAAACCAGCAGCGCGCCATACTTGCGGCACAGTGCCTGTACGCCCTTGGGGAAGTCCTTATCTACCGGACGGGTACCGGACTCCGGACCAATGGCCTCAATGAACACGGCAGCGGTGCCGCCGCGGAACTTATTCAGGATCAGCTTGCGCTCCAGGCTCTTCAGATCATTGGGGAAGAACTCCTGGGTGTGCTTGAATACGAACAGCGGTACGCCGTGAGACTGCAAATTCATGGTACCGGGCACACGCATGCCCCATGCCAGCTGATCGGACCAGCCGTGATAAGCGCCGCCCATCTTGATGATGTTCTTATGGCCGGTAGCCAGACGGGCCACACGCACAGCGCACATGCAGGCCTCTGTACCGGAACCCAGCATACGGAACATCTCTACGGAAGGAACGCAGTCGGAGATCTTCTTGGCCAGCTTGTACTCATATTCATGGAACAGACCGGTGGAAGGACCGCAATCGTCCAGCAATTCCTTAACCTTCTCCTTCACCACATCGTCGTTGGAGCCCAGGATGGTGGGACCGCCGGCCTGCAGGAAGTCGTAATACTCGTTGCCATCAATATCATAGAGTTTAGCACCCTTGGCCTTGGTCATCACGATGGGGAAAGGATAGTTAAACGCCAAGTTGTGCTGCACACCGCCGGGAATGATCTCTTTCGCCTCGGTGATCATCGCCTTAGACTTAGCGCACTTCTTGTCGAAGTATTCTTCTTCATACTTCTTCAGTGCAGCCGGGCTGATGGAATAAATAGGCTTTTTGATGAGCGCGTCCAGCTGAGCGGTGACCTGCGCTGCATCAAGATACTCAGAAATTGCAAATCGGGTATCCATAATGGTCGTTCCTCCTTAAAATTCATGAGTCGTCGCTCACCCCAAAGGGCGTGAGCCATCGCTCACATAAAATACACCTTTAGTATATCACTTTTTAATGATTTGTCAAATAGATACTTGCAATAATTTGTTCAATTTTCCCGCATTTTTATTCAGATTTCTTGCAATAATGGATAAATAATGATAATATAAGAAAAGTGAATTGCGGTTCACGCTTTACAGAGAGGGAGTATTTGTACGGATTGCACAAAGGGCTTTTCCGTTCTTTGTGCAAGGCTACAAAATTTTTTGAAATGGTAAATAAACATCACAAGGACGCATTTGACCGCATTTCCGAGGAGCGACGGGAGCGCATACTGGAAGTGGGCACCGAGGAGTTTTCCTCCAAAGGGTACGAAAACGCCAACATCAATGTGATCGCCAAGAACGCAGGGATCAGCATTGGGCTGATGTACAAGTACTTTGCGACCAAAGAGGATCTGTTCATCACCTGCATTCAGCGAGGCATGCGTATTCTGACCCAGGTAATCGAGGAGATTATGGCCAGCGATGACAAGCTGCTGGTCAAGGCAGAAAAGCTCATTCGCGCCACCTGCGTCCATTCCAAGCGAAATGCCAATTACATTCGGCTGTATAATGAGATCGCCTCGGAGAAGGACAGCGAACGCACCCAAATGCTGGTGCGGGAGATTGAGAGCGAGACCAGCGGCATCTACACCACAGCCATCGCGCAGGCGCTGGCCAAGGGAGATGTGCGCCCGGATCTGGACCCCCGGCTCTTTGCCTTCTTTTTGGACAATCTGCTGATGTCCCTGCAATTCTCTTACACCTGCGACTACTACAAGGAGCGGTTCAAGTTCTACACCGGCGTAGATGTGGAGGAAATGGACGAGGAGCGGGTGATCGGTCAACTGCTGAAATTTGTGGAAAGCGCATTTACATTTGAAAAGAAGTGACGGTATTTACCGCGTACAACACCATGGGAGGATATTTTATGAGCAAATATGTAATCACCTACGATGTGGGCACCACCGGGGTCAAGACCTGTCTGATTGAGATCGGCGACACCATGCGCATCCTGGCCTCTGACACCGCAGGCTACGGTCTGTATGTGGATGATGAGACCGGCGTAAAGGGCGGCGCCGAGCAGGACGCCGATGAATGGTGGAGCGCCATGTGCAGCACCACCCGCAATGTGTTCAATAAGTGCGTAGGCGTGACCAAAGACCAGGTAGAGGGCATCAGCTTCTGCTCTGCCATGCAGGGTTTGGTCCTGGTAGACAAAGCGGGCAATTGCATTCGCCGCCCCATGACCTATATGGACCAGCGAGCCGGCGATGAGCTGAAGAAGGGCATTGCCCACGGCGTACAAATCGCCGGTGCGGAAGTGACCAAGCTGCTCAAGTACCTGCGCTATACCGGTGCCGTATCCTCCTCTGTTAAGGACCCCATTTGGAAGTACCGCTGGGTGCGGGAGCACGAGCCGGAAAACTTTAAGAAAGTCTATAAATGGCTGGATGTGAAAGAGTATCTCATCTGCCGCCTGACCGGTGAATTCGTGATGACCCAGGATTCTGCATTCGGCACCCTGCTGTATGACACCCGCAAGGGCCACGAGGGCTGGTGCAAGCCCATTTGCGATATGGTAGGCGTGGATATGAAGCACCTGCCGGAGATCAAAAAGTGCACCGATAAAGTGGGCGAAGTCACTGCCAAGGCTGCCGAGGAGCTGGGTCTGGCTCAGGGCACCGCTGTGTACGGCGGTGGCGGCGACGCCTCTTTGATCGGCGTAGGCGCCGGAGCGGTAGAGATCGGCGACGCGCACATTTACAGCGGCACCTCCGGCTGGGTGGGCACCGTTGTGCCGGAGCAGATGGTTGATACCGGTGCGATGATGGCTGCCATTGTAGGCGCCAATCCGGAGACCTTTAACTACTTTGGTGAGCTGGAGACCTCCAACAAGTGCGTAGGCTGGGTCAAGGATCATTTGGCGCTGGACGAGATCGGCGTGTTCTTAAAGCGCTACGGCAACGCCACCGACAGCCTGGAGCAGGTAGAATTCAATATGTACGACTACCTGGAAGAAGTGATTGACACCATTCCCGCCGGTTCCAACGGCGTGATCTTTACCCCCTGGCTCCACGGCAACCGCTGTCCCTTTGAGGATCCCAATGCCGCCGGTATGTTCTTTAACATTCGGCTGAATGTAGGCAAAACAGAGCTGATCCGCGCCGTTGTGGAGGGCATCTGCTTCCACATGCGCTGGATGCTGGAACGCCAGGAGTTAAAGACCGCCAAGTATCAGAAGTCCAAGACCGTGCGCTTCTGCGGCGGCGGCGCTTTGGGCGAAACCACCTGCCAGATTTTGGCCGATATTCTCCAGCGTGATGTGGTGGTGGTAGAATCCCCGCAAAACATCGGTGCCGTGGGTGCAGCCGCTTGTGTCGCCGTAGGTATGGGCGCCATCCCCTCCATCTTTGATGTAAAGAAGCTGATCCCGGTAAAGACCACTTATAAGCCCAACCCGGCCAACAAGGCAGTCTATGACCGCAACTTCAAAGTGTTTAAGAACCTGTACAAGGCCAACAAAGAGAACTTTGCCATTCTCAACGGCTAAGCCCTTACATAAAGGAACAACCCCTGCACCCGGTGTGCAGGGGTTATTTTTTATCACAAAGCAAAAGCGCCGCGGACGAACCGCAGCGCTTTGTTTTTTTATTTGGCTTTACTCGCCCTTGGGTGCGTAGAAGTCTACCAGTGCAGCCAGCTTGTTGTACTTTTCAATAGAGTTCTCCGCCGCAATGCTAAACAGCTGCTCTGCCTTGCCGGGGAAGGAACGCTTCAGTGCAGAGTAGCGGGTCTCGCCCTCAATGAACTGTACATAATCGGCGCTGGGTGCCTTGCTGTCCAGGGTAAAGGGATTCTTCCCTGCCTTGGCCAGATCCGGGTTAAAGCGGAACAGGTTCCAGTACCCGGCGGCAACCGCCTTCTTCTGCTCTGCCTGGTTAAAGGGCATCTTAATGCCGTGGTTAATACAGGGGGCATAGCAGATGATGATGGACGGGCCGTCATAAGCCGCAGCCTCCTGGAACGCCTTTAAGCACTGATTGGCATTGGCACCCATAGCCACCTGAGCCACATACACATAACCGTAGCTCATCGCAATCTGCGCCAGGTCTTTCTTCTTGACCACCTTACCGGAGGCAGCAAACTTGGCCACAGCGCCGGTCTGGGTGGCCTTAGAGGCCTGACCGCCGGTGTTGGAGTACACCTCCGTATCAAACACAACAATGTTCACATTCTCATTGGATGCGATCACATGATCCAGGCCGCCAAAGCCAATGTCGTAGGCCCAGCCGTCGCCGCCAAAGATAAACTGGTACTTCTTGGCCGCATAATCAGCGTCTTTCAGGAAATCGGCAGCAGCCGCCTTGGCGTCACCCTCCAGCGCTGCCGTCTGCAATGCAGCGATCAGTGCCTGGGCAGGCTCCGTATTGGTCGCAGCGTCCTCATAGGTGTCCAGCCAAGCCTGGGCTTTGTCCGCCACCGGGGTGTCCAGCAACTGCTGGGCGTCCATAGCCAGCCGCTCGCGGATCTGCTTTTGTGCCAATAGCATACCGTAGCCGAACTCAGCGTTATCCTCAAACAGAGAGTTGGACCAAGCGGGGCCGTGGCCGTTCTTGTCTACCGTGTAAGGAGTAGAGGGTGCGGAACCGCCCCAAATGGAGGAGCAGCCGGTGGCGTTGGCAATGTACATACGGTCGCCGTACAGCTGGGTGGCCAGCTTGGCATACGGAGTCTCGCCGCAGCCTGCGCAAGCGCCGGAGAACTCCAAATACGGCTTTCTGTACTGCACGCCGATGGTATTGTTGGTAAGCAGCTCCGGTTTTTCGGAGGTGTCCACCAGTGCATCATAGATCTTTTGCCGATCCAGCTCGCTGGCAATGGGTTTCATAGTCAGGGACTTGGTGGGACACACATTGGCGCAGGAGGCGCAGCCGGTGCAGTCCAGTACGGACACAATCAGGGCGTACTGATAATCCGCTCTCTTGTGCTTCACCATGGTGGTACCCTCCGGCGCGTCAGCCGCTTCCTCTGCATTCATAGCAATGGGACGAATCACTGCATGAGGGCAGACCATGGCACACAGGTTACACTGGGCGCACTTGGTGCCGTCCCACTGGGGTACGGTAATGGCAATGCCCCGCTTCTCAAAGGCGGCAGAACCGGCAGGATATACGCCGTCCGCCCGATCAGCAAAGGCAGATACCGGCAGATCGTCGCCATGCAGGCGGCCAACCGGATCCAGAATTTCCTTAACAAACTTCTTCATCTCCGGACGATCGGTGGGTACTTCCAGCCGGCGGGGTGCGTCTTCTGCAGTCTTCCAGCTGTCCGGCACATCCACCTTCACGATCTCCTGGGCGCCACGGTCAATGCCGGCAAAGTTGGCATTCACCACCGCCTCGCCTTTCTTGGAGAACTTCTTGACCACGGCGGCCTTCATCAGCTCAATGGCCTTCTCTACCGGCAAAATACCGGAGATGGCAAAGAATGCAGACTGCAAGATGGTGGAAGCACGACCGGGCAAGCCCACTTCCTCTGCGATCTTAATGCCGTTAATGATATAGAAATGGATGTTGTTCTCTGCAATATAGCGCTTCATGGACGCAGGCAGCTGGCTGTCCAGCTGATCCGGAGTCCAAATACAGTTGAGCAGGAAAGTGCCGCCGGGCACCAGATCCTGTACCATATCATACTTGGTCACATAGGACGGGCAGTGGCAGGCCACAAAATTGGCCTTGTTGATCAAATAGGTAGAAGTAATGGGTGACGAGCCAAAGCGCAGGTGGGACACGGTAATGCCGCCGGACTTCTTGGAGTCATAGAAGAAGTAACCCTGGGCAAACATATCCGTATTGTCGCCGATGATCTTAATAGAGTCCTTGTTGGCGCCAACGGTGCCGTCGGAGCCCAGACCCCAAAACTTACAAGAAGTGGTGCCTGCCGGGGTGGTGTCCGGGTTCTCGGTCACCGGCAGGGACAAGTGGGTCACATCGTCCTCAATGGACAGAGTGAACTCCGGCTTGGGCTGGGGCGCAGCCATATTGTTGTACACAGCGATAATATGCGCCGGTACGGTGTCCTTAGATCCTAAGCCGAAACGACCGCCGTACACCGGCACATCGTTAAAGGCAGAGCCTTTCAGCGCAGCCACCACATCCAGGAACAGCGGCTCACCTAAGGAGCCGGGCTCCTTCGTTCTATCTAACACGGAAATGTGCTTCACTGTCTCCGGCAGGGCAGCCAGCAAATGCTTGGCGCTGAAGGGGCGATACAAGTGCACCTTGACCATGCCCACTTTTTCGCCGCGTGCGTTCAGAAAATCTACGGTTTCCTGAATGGTGTCGCACACAGAGCCCATAGCCACAATCACACGGTCTGCGTCCGGCGCACCGTAGTAGTTAAACAGCCGGTAATCCGTGCCCAGCTTCTCGTTGATGGTGTTCATATACATCTCAGTAGTGGCAACCGCATCGTTATAGTAGCGGTTGCATGCCTCTCTGTGCTGGAAGAACACATCACTGTTCTCCGCAGAGCCGCGCAACACCGGCTTCTCCGGGTTCAGGGCGCGGGCGCGGAACGCCTGCACATCGTCCATATCCACCATAGACCGCAGGTCCTCATAGTCCCAGGTCTCAATCTTCTGCACCTCATGAGAGGTACGGAAGCCGTCAAAGAAATGCAAAAACGGCACACGGCTCTTTAAGGTAGACAGATGAGCCACAGCGCCTAGATCCATTACCTCCTGCACGTTGGCAGAGCAGAGCATGGCATAGCCGGTCTGGCGGCAAGCCATCACATCGGAATGGTCGCCAAAGATATTCAGTGCGTGGGTAGACACGCAGCGGGCAGACACATGAATAACGGACGGAATCAGTTCGCCGGCGATCTTGTACATATTGGGGATCATCAGCAGCAGACCCTGTGATGCAGTGTAAGTGGTAGTCAGCGCACCGGCAGACAAAGAGCCGTGCACAGCGCCGGCGGCACCGGCCTCAGACTCCATCTCCGCCACCTTGACCGTTTGGCCAAACAGGTTCTTGACCCCGCGAGCGGCCATGGCGTCCGTCTCCTCCGCCATGGTGGATGAGGGGGTGATGGGATAAATGGCGGCAACTTCTGTAAATGCGTAGCTGACATGAGCAGCGGCGCTGTTACCATCCATGGTTTTTTTCTTTCTGTTCATGGAATTTCCTCCTGTATTTTATCTTACAGATAACAACCTCAGTTTGGGCGCAAGCCCACAACTGTACCAATTATAGCACTCCGGCGTGCGAAATTCAACACAACAATTTAGTGTTTCTGTATAATAATAACAAAAAGCAGCGCATAGACACTGCTTTTTTGTCGATTATTTCGTTTTTTTCACCAATTGTCGCTTAGTCGTCGTCGCCCAGCAGATTCTCAATATTTTCAAAATTGAATTTGGCGGTGTCCGTGCCTTTCTTCACTGTGACTTTGGCGCTTTTTTTCGTATGTTCCAGTTCCACCTGCACCTTTACATCCCCCCGGTACTTTTTCTCCGTGGTGTAGGTAAAGGTGTTGCCGATCTCCAAGGTCACTTTCTTCTCGTCCACCTGCTTGCCGTTAATGGTAATGCGCAGCTTGTCCGTGCGGGTATCTGTGCCGGCAGGCAGAGAAACGGAAATGTGAATTTTTCGATTGGCAGCCACGGTGGTTGTGGTCTTTTTCGTGGTGATTTCGTTTTTCTTGGTTGCCTTTTCCGTCTTGTCCTTGCCGGACTTGGCGGTGGTACCGGTCTTGCCGTCCTTTGCAGCCGAACCGCCGTTACCGGCGGATTTGCCGTCAGCAGCGCTCTCCCCTGCCGCCACGGTGTTGCCCTTGGCGTCCGTTTGGGGTATGGTAACCACCCGGGTTTGGGCTTTGCCGTCCTTATCCGTAACGGTCTTGCCGTTCTCATCGGTCACATCCACCACAGCTGTGACCTCCTGTTCTGTATATTGCTTTTTGCTGCAAGCAGCGAATGCCAGTACCATACTGCAAGCCAGCAGCAATGCCATTGCTTTTTTCATTATAACAGCTCCTTTATATCCGTTCATCCGGTTGTAAAAACGCCTGCATCGCCGCATCGCTGGGCATACGCCAGTCGCCCCGGGGGCTCAGCGACACAGAACCCACCTTGGGTGAATCCGGAATACAGGAACGCTTAAATTGACTGATAAAGAACCGGCGCAAAAACTCCGTCAGCCACCGGTCAATGGTGGGGCGATCGTACCGGCCGTCAAAGGCTTTCTCCGCCAGCAGGGCCAGCTTTTCCCGGTCAAAGCCGAAGCGCACAAAGTGATAGAGGAAAAAGTCATGCAATTCATAGGGGCCGATCTTCTCCTCCGTTTTTTGGGCGATCTTGCCATTGGCGTCCGGGGGCAGCAGCTCCGGCGACACCGGCGTGTCCAGCACATCCCGCAAGATCTCTTCCGTGCGGCCACCTAACTCCCCGGCCACATAATCCACCAGGTATCGCACCAGCGTCTTGGGCACGGAGGCATTCACGCCGTACATACTCATGTGGTCGCCGTTGTAAGTACACCAACCCATGGCCAGCTCGCTCAGATCGCCGGTGCCCAGCAGCAGGCAGTTCTCTTTATTGGCCAGGTCAAAGAGGATTTGGGTGCGCTCTCTGGCCTGGGTGTTCTCATAAGTAATGTCATGCACCGACGGGTCGTGACCAATGTCCGCCATGTGCTGCACACAGGCGTCTGCAATGGAGATCTCTCGCCGGGTGACCCCCAGCGCTTCCATAAGATCCAGCGCATTGCGATAGGTGCGGTCCGTGGTGCCAAACCCGGGCATGGTCACACCCAGCACGGCGCTGGCCGGTTTACCCAGCAACTCCATGGCGCGCACAGCCACCAGCAGCGCCAAGGTGGAGTCCAGACCGCCGCTGATCCCCAGCACACAACCCTTGGAGCCTACATGCTCCAGCCGCCCGGCCAAGCCGCTGGCCTGGAGCAGGAAGATCTCCTTGCACCGCTCTCGGCGCTGGGCGTCCGCTGCCGGCACAAAGGGGTGAGGGTCCACAGTGCGGTACGCCAAATCATTCTCTGCATTGGGCACCGGGCAAGACTGTACCGCCGCGCCGGGCCGGTTCTCAAAGGACATATTTTGCCGCCGCTGGGCATTCAACTTCTCCACATCCACATCGGCAACGGTAAGCACGCTTTCTCGGGCAAACCGCTCCCCCTCTGCCAAAATGCCGCCGTTCTCCGCCACTAAGGTGGCGCCGCTGAACACCAGATCCGTGGTGCTCTCATGCACCCCGGCGCCGGCATACACATACCCGGCCACGCAGCGGGCGGACTGGCCGGCCACCAGATCCCGACGATAGGCCGCCTTGGACACATACTCGTCGCTGGCAGACAGATTGGCGATCAAATTGGCGCCTTGCATCGCCAAAGCACCGCTGGGAGGCTGAGGCACCCACAGGTCCTCGCACAGCTCCACACCCAGCAGCACGCCGCTGCCCAGGTCAAACAGTTGACTGCCCATGGGCACGCCGTTCACCATCTGTACCGTATCGAAATCCGCGCCGGAGGCGAACCAGCGCTTTTCGTAAAACTCATTATAATTGGCCAGATGCACCTTGGGCACCATGCCCTGCACCTGCCCGTCCCGGAGCAACAGGGCACAGTTATAAAGGCTATTCTTATAGGGCACCGGGGCGCCGATCAGCACCGCAATGTCCTTGCCCGCCGTATAGGCAGCCAGTCGCTGCACCGCCAGATCCGCCGCCTGCTGGAGCGCAGCGGTAAAGAACAGATCGGCGCAGGTGTAGCCGGTGACGGACAGCTCCGGGGTCACCAGCAGGCGTACCTGCTGCGCCACAGCCCGGTCGATTACTGTCTCCAGCTGCCCGGCGTTATAATCCGGGTCTGCCACGCGCAAACGGGGCGCTGCCGCCGCTACTCTGAAAAATCCGTAATTCATTTCTTCTCTCCGCTCAGCATGGTAATTTTATAACCAAAGGTGGCTGTCTCCCCCGGCTGCAAAACGGTCACGCCCCGACGGTGTTCCAGGGTGCCGTCCTCGTCCGTACAATGAGAAATGCCGCTCCAAGGCTCCAGTGCCACAAAGGGGGCGTCATTCTCTGCGGACCAAACCAGCAAGTTGGCCATATCTTGGTACTCCACCCGCACGCCGTAGCCCATCGGACCCAGCAAGGTAGCCGCTTTGGCTTCCACCTGATCAAAAATCAATGCGTCGTCATAAAACAGATCGTGCCGCAGGGGCAGCTCCTGCCCATTCACCAGCACATTGTACCGACGCGCCGGATCCACGATCCCGGTTTGGTGATCCGGGCGCAAAGGCGCCTTCGTCACAGGACGATCAAAGCGCACCTTGTAATCCTCAAACCGTTCCCCTGCTGCCAGCGGGCAGTTAAAGGCCGGATGGCCGCCGATCACAAAGGGCATAGGCTCCCCGCCGCTGTTAATAATATGATACGTCACGGCAACGGTGCTGTCCACCAACTCATAGCGGATCTCCAGCCGATAATCAAAGGGGTACGCCGCCAAGGTGTTGTCATCTGCCACTTGGGTAAAGGTGGCGCCGTTGCGGTGGTGCTCCGTCAGTGTAAAGGGGTTAATGCGGGCCACGCCGTGGCGCTTCATACGGCAGGGCTTGCCAAATGCGGTAGACGCCCCCTTGGGCAGCACCCCCACAATGGGAAAGCAAACCGGCGCCTGACCGGCCCAGTAAGCCGGGTCCCCCTGCCAAAGATATTCTCGGCCGTCCCGCACCAGGGAGCGGAGCATCGCCCCCGCGTCCGTAACGGTGACGGCACAGTGTTCATTTTTTAATGTCAGTTCCATAAGAACCCTCCAGTCCCCTTTATTATAGCTTATCCCTACCGGCATTGCAATAAAAACAGGCGGGGTTTTCAGAGTTTACAAAAAAGCCAAAATCTACCTGCAAAATGTTGCAAATCCCCTGCATATAGTATAGAATATGAGTAGCCTTGCGCAAATGCGACAGACAGAGGAGAACGGCAATGGATATTGATACCTTTATTCACGAAGCCATTTTTGGCGAGAAAGAACAGCACCGCATTTTTTACTACCTGATGTGGGAGAACCTGCAGGAGGTGGGCTATGTAATCACCGATGAGAGCGGCTACGAAATTGACAGTGTGTTCAAGGCGGTGGCACTGCAAAATCTGGTCGGCGAGTTTGCCTACCGGTTGTATGATACAGTCAACGAAACCGGATATGAGGATGTACTGGAGTACCTGGGCACCCTGGCTATCGGTGAGGACGATATTCTGCAATACTGCGAGAACGACCCGGAAATTCTGGTAGAGCCGGAGGATTTCGAGCTAACGGTAAAGAACGCGCTGGACACCATCACGGAGCGCACAGCGGACAAGCTGTTAGAGGAATTCTCTGCCGATGATCTGTTTGACTACCTGTTTACCGCCACTTATGACTTTGAGCAAGACTTTACCTACGAGTTTGAGGACACGGAGGAATTTCAGGCCTTTGTGGACTCCAACGCGGACCAGCTGGACAACTATAAAGAGGAATACCCGGCTGTTATGCGCTGGGTGGAAGGCGGTATGGTCTGCTGAGCAAATGACAAATATCTATACAAAAAGGGACCTGGATTCAGGTCCCTTTTGCTTTGTATCATCTGTTATTTATTGCTCTTGTTTCCATTGCCGACTTTGTTCCCGGCAGCGTGTAGCTGCTGGGCTATCTCGGCCAAGCCGGCAGACATGGCGGAGATCATGCGCACCGTCTCTTCCTTGGTATAATCATTGCTGCAATAATCGTTGAGCGCACCGAAAAAGCCAAAAGCCAAAAAGCTCTTGCTCACGGAGGAGCGCTGACTGCGAAAATCCAAAAATTTGTTTTTGCCGATATGATCCGCAATCACATCCGTAATGGCAGCAATATCCAAATACGGCTCAATATTTCGGCTGCGAAACAAGATCCGATATTTTTTCTTAATCCGATTGGCGCTGACAAAAATCGTTAAGAAATACTGGTTAAAGGTGGCTGTGTCCGGCTTCTCCGCCTGGTCGATCACCTTTAATGCCTGCTGGGACAGCTCTTGCACAAAGTCAATTAAAATAGAATTGACCAAATTGAATTTATCGCTGTAATGCAGGTAAAACGTGTTTCGGTTGATCTGGGCTCGCTGGGTAATATCCGTAACGGATACCTTGTCAAAATCGCTCTCCTCCAGCAGTTCAAAGAAGGCGTCCCGAATGGCGCGCTCGGTCTTCACATACCGCAGATCGGTCTCTTTCATTACTTATATCCCCCGTCTCTAATGATCGTATGATGATTATACACCACCATACCAATAAAAGTCAAGTTGGGCGATCTGCTGATTAACTGGCAAGAATGCGGTCTGTTATTTGACCCAGCCTTTCTTAAACATCAGGTGGGCAGACAGCAGCGATACCACCACGCCCACAGGGATCAGTACGCCTACCGCCAAGTCGCCCTTAAAGAGCAACATCAAGCAGACGACGGCAACAGGCACAACAGTCAGTTTAAAGTGCTTGGCAAAATAGCTCATACCCAGCGCGCCGAACAGTGCGGGCACCACCTGCTTAAAAGCAGGGGCAAAAACAGAGTCGTCATTTGTCAAGTACGGCAGCACCGGACTGAACAGCAGCACCCCTGCGGCAATCACCAGAGTGGTCACAATAGATGATGTGGCGCAGGCAATGGTGGAGAGTACCTCGCCCTCCTTGCTCTGGGCGCGCACCTGGGCAGAGTCCAGGGCAGAAAGCACACAGGGCAGCTTTAAGTTATTGATATTCCCGGTTACAAAAGCCAGGTAGGTGGCCCCGGTACCCAGGAGCGGCGTGTAGGTCATCACTTCAATCACCGCGGTGGGATAAAACAGCAGGGCAATAGGCGCCAACCCCTTAAACACCACCTGGGCGGAGGGAAAAGCATGCAGATGGGCGCTGATCGCGACCGGCAGCATTAAGAAAATAAACAGGGCGGAGATCACCCAAAAGCGACCGTACAGGTGGGTCTTTTCATTATAATCTTTCATATTAGCCCCTCCATTCCAGCCAAGCAATGTGGGTGGGCAGCACCTTGGCCAGCAGCATCACCGCACCCATACCGATAAACATCGCCAGCGGCATAGCCATACTTTGCAGCCAGGCAATCTTTTTCTTTTTCTCAATCTGCATAAACAGCAGCATAGACAGCATAGACACCGCCAAAGCGGTAATGCTCATGATCCCGGCGCCGTCGCCCAGCACCGCCTTGTCGCCCTGGCCCACAATAGCACGGCCCACAAAGGCACTGATCAGACCGATAAACGCAGCGGCGCTCATTACATCCGCCCAGGCAGTATTCTTGCTCACCGCCTTGCCGATACTGTTTTGAATTTTCTTCATGGCAAAGGGAATGATCACAAGAGGCATCACAGAGCCCAGAGTCATCACCCACGCAGCGGTAGAAAAGCCCAGGGGATCCGTGATCTCCGCGGACAGGCCGCCGGTATAACCCAGTGCCTCCATGGCAGACTCCGCTGCCGGCACCTCATAAGAAATGGCGCCGATCACCGTCAGCCGGATCCAGGGCAGCACAATGCCCAGCGCACCGGACAGGGTAAGGATGGTTGCCACAATCGAGATGGCAGGCGCCAGGCTGAACAGCGCTGACTGGGTCACCGTACCTCGCATGATGGCGGTGGACAGCCCCAGCTTTTTGCCCTGCTTCCAGGCACGAATGAGAAAAAACAGCGACTGGGCCAGCACAAAGACCACAATAAAGCCGCCCAAAGCATACATAAATCCGCTTTCTTTAAAATTCATATCACTTTCCCCCTTTACTCTGCGGTCATCAACCGAATATAGCGCTTAAAGAAGGTGACGCCCTGGGTCATCTGACCCACGGGAATGCGCTCATTGGTGGAGTGGGTGGTGAGCAGCAGCGCCGTGTCCACCGTAAAGGGCGCAAAGCGATAAATATTGCTGCACACATTCTCGTAATTATAAGCGTCTGTGCCGCCCATCACCAAATAGGGCGCCACAATATTTTTTTCGTCCAGATTGACGGACAGCCGACGCAGGGTATCAAAAGCCCGGGTGTCCGTGGGTGATACAATGCTGGGCTCCTTGCCCTTGATGAATTCAATCTCCACATTGTCGCCGCCCATATATTTCTCAATATGCCGCTGCACATCCGCAATGGTCTGGCCCGGCATAATGCGGAAGTTTACCGTTACGCTGGCCTTTTGAGGCAGCACATTGGCGGCAGGCGAACCGCTGGCCATAGTCACACCGGTCGTGGTGCGGATCAAGGATGCAGCCGGCGGGATCTGCTTCATCACCAGCTTCAGCACCGGGCGCAGCAGCCACAGGTTGCACAGTACCACCCGCCCCGGGTAGGTGGCGTGGCGGCCGATGTCCGTAAACATATTATAAACAAAGGGCAAAATGGTGCTCTTAAATTGGTGGTTCTCCAGTCGCTCCACCTTCTTTGCCAACTGGCCGATGGCGGTGTGCTTCGGCGGTTGAGAAGAATGGCCGCCTTTGGACTTTACAGTAATCTTAAAGTCCGCATAGCCTTTCTCTGCCACGCCTACGCCGGTCAGGTTGGCGTCCAGCAGCCCCTTTACATGCGCCGGCAGCATAGCGCCGCCCTCGTCTACCACGCTGTCCAGGTGCACGCCCCGGCGTTCCAATTCCCGCGCCAATTCCCGGGCACCGTTGTTGCCGCCGCTGACGATCTCCTCATTATGCCCCAGGCACAGGTACACCCCGCGCTTTGGGGTATAGCCCTCCTCCAGCAGCGTCTCCACGCTCTCCATCAGGCAGATCAGGTGGTTCTTCATGTCCAGCGCACCGCGACCCCAAATAAACTGGCCGTCATTTACGCCGTCAAAGGCCGGGTGTTCCCAGTCCCCCTCGGTGCCCTCGCTGATGGGCACCACATCCTGATGGGCCAAAAAGGCAATAGGGTCCAGGTCTGGATCCGTCCCCTCCCAGTAAAACAACAGACTGGCAGTGGAAATATGATCCAGTTTCAAATTTTTGTGAATCAGCGGGTAGGACTGTTCCAAAAACGCATGGAAGCGGTCAAACGCGCCCCAATCCGTTTGGCTCTCATCCTCGCAGGAAATGGTCTTGATCTGAATCGCCTGACTGAGCCGGTCGCACGCCCGCTGCCCGTTCACCTGCTCCGGCGGGAATTCCTCACGCTGGGGCTTGGGCGCCGTAAAGAACGCTGCACGGATCAGCGTGATCACGATAAACGCAGCCAGCAAGCCTAAAATAATGTACAGAGCCGTCATTTTCTTTTCCCCTTTCCGTAAAAAACAGCCTTAATCTGCAAAGCGGCACCCAAACCCGGGTACCGCTTATACATTTGTATTGAACTTACACGCTTATTTTGCTGCGCCCAGCCCTTTCTCGTCAAAGTTCAGAATGGTACTGAGCACTACCTCGTAACCGGTCTTAAGAGCCTCCGGCACCAGGCGCTCCGCCGTATCCCGGCGATTATGGTAATAGTCGGCCGGTGTCGGGTCCATAGCAGCCAGGCAGGTGGCGTGAATCCCCGCCTGGGACAATGCCGCTGCGTCGGAAGAACCGAAGAACACGCTGGCGAACTTCAAATCCTTATGACCTGCCTCAATGGCACTGTCCATCACCAGCTGGCTGAAGGGCTTAGAGTTCTTCACCGTACCGGTCATATCCTTGCTATACACATTCAGGTATTCCAGATCCGTTAAGGTATCTACGCACAGCACGGCGGTCTCAATCTCATCGCACTCTTTTTTATGGTCCTTGGCCCACTGCTTGCAGCCACGCAGACCGGCCTCCTCGCCGTCTGTGATCATGCAGCACACCTCGGTATTTTCAAATTCCACACCGGCCATATCCAGCATACGCAGAGCACACACCGCCGCATAAGTACCGGTCAGGTTGTCATTGGCACCGGGAGAAATGGTCTTAAAGTCCACAAAGCAGAACAGGGTGATCATAAACAGCGCGGTGACAAAGTGGAAATAGTAGCTGTAATTCAGCATAAAATCGCCGAAAGCGCCCATATCCGCAAAGTGAGCAATCAGGCAGATCACTGCGATAATAAAGGAGATGATCGCGCAGACAATGGTACCGCCCATAAAAATCCCCATCAAGGGCAGCTTGCCCTTTGCATAGTACAGATGACGCCATTCATAGGCTGCGTCAATATGGCCGCTGATTACAATGCGGCGCTTAACCTCGCCGGTGGGCTTGCGAGTGGCGCAAAAGTTGTGGCCCTCTACCTTCTTATAAAGCGGATCCATAAACTGCTTGTAAAACAGGAACTCCATTACGGTGATAAACAGCCCCACAAAAGTCACACCGCCAACAATACACTGGGCGATCCACCAAGGCAGCACACTGGTAAACACCAGAGCGGCACACACCACCACAGCCAGGATGATGGCTACACTGACGATTTTTGTAAAGTGCAAAAAGGCCTTAGGCGCCATTTTGTAGCTTTCAAAGTGGGTCTCGTCACAGAAGGGGTCCATCTCTTTTTTGATGTGCTTCTCGGCAGCCAGGCAGTTGCTGTTGCCGGACTCCCGGGGACCGTACTTCTTAATGATGTTGGTGATCTCCTTGACTGTGTAATCCACATTTTCGTCGATCACCTGCTGGGGAAATTGGCTAAATTTCATACTTATTTTTCTCCTTTTGCTTTGCGTTCTTCGTTGAGCTTCAACTCATAATGGGTATCGCCGCAGTAGAACAAACGGCGGGGCTTTTGCCGCTGGAAGGTGCCCGGCTCCGCCACGCTGGTTACAGCATAACCGATCCCCAAGGCGTCCAGCGTAGGCTTAAAGGCCTCCAGTCGCTCTTTGAAGTCCGCGTATTTTTTTCTCTCTTCGGCCGACCAGGCAACCTCTGCCAGAGCCTGCATACGGGGATACACATTCAGATCCAGTTTTGGACGCTTGTCGATCCACTCGGTCCATACCTCAGCCTCTACGCCCAGCACATGGTCATAGGAACGAGGCAGAATATGATAACGACCCGGGTCGAAATCGTATGTATAGCTCAACGGGTACTGCCCGTAGGTCATATCAAAGTAAAAACTGCGGTGATTGCTTAGGATCACATCGCCGCCGCGGGCAATATGCCGCTCCACATTCTTATCCCGCTTGGGGGTCCAGTATTGACCGATCACAGAGGGGTCCAGATTGCCGGCGGCCAAAATTTCATTCCAGCCGATCAGGCGCTTGCCCTTCTGCTTTACATATTCCAGCACCCGGTTGTTGAACCAGCCTTGCAGCTCTTCCACGTCGTTTAGGTGCATCTCTTTCATCTTCGCCTGGCAGTGGGGACACTTTTTCCATTCGTCCTTGGGCGCCTCATCGCCGCCAATATGGAAGTAAGGTGCGTCAAACAGTTCGCATACTTCATCAATCACATCAAAGATAAACTGGAAGGTACTCTCCTTGCCCAGGCAGGCAGAGCGGTTCCAGTCCATTACGCCGTGCAATGTAGGCACACGACCGCCAAAGTAGCCGGGCACCTCGCGTTCCAGTTCCCGACAAGCCAACCAGGGATAAGCTGCCTGCGCCGCAGCAAAATGGGCAGGCATGTCAATCTCCGGAACAACCATAATGCCCCGGGCGTTGGCATAGGCCACGATCTCCCGAATATCCTCCTGGGTATAAAAGCCCTCATGAGGCTCGTTGACCATATGAGAAGTATGCCAGCCGTCCACTTGGGTGCAGGTGCGCTTAGAGCCGATCTCCGTTAAGCGCGGATATTTTTTGATCTCAATGCGCCAACCCTGATCGTCCGTCAGGTGCCAGTGGAACACATTGAGCTTCATCATAAAGAGCATATCCAGCAGTCGCTTGACTTCTTCTTTGCCAAAGAAGTGGCGGCTCTCGTCCAGGCTCATACCGCGCCAACCCCAACGGGGGGCATCGTGAATGCTGCAGCAGGGCACCGTACGCCCGCCGATATCATAATCCGCCAAAATACGCAGGGATTGCAGCGCATAGTAAGCACCGATAGGCGTAGCAGCAGTGATGTGCACCTTCTCCGGGGTCACATTCAAGGTATAGGCTTCCTTTTGCAACGCCGGGTTGCGGGTGACAATGATCCGTGCCTCCCGGGTGGTGGTGCGTACCAAAGGAATACGCAGTTCGCTCTTCACCTTCTCGCCGTCCTGCAAGGTGAAGGCGCCGTCCAACGCCTGATATGCGCGGGGATTGGGAATCAAATGCATACTCATTCTCCATTTCTGAAATTCCGACCGGGCGCAGCGCGTCGGATCGGGTAAAGGTAAAGAGTGAAATAAAAATATGTGCGTTTTCACGCCGTCTATTTTACCATATTTTTGCCATAATGTAAACGCTTTGAGCCGCGCAAATTGTGAATTTTGTATGTTCGACACATTGCTGCATTCGCCGCATAAGTGACCCTTGTTCAAAATCCACGCCTTGACACCGCCGTTCATCGCGTTATAATTAAGTACGCTTAGATTGCAGAAATGAGTTGACGACCATGGAACAAAACAAAGATTTTTTAGCCACCCGGCCCATCGGACGACTGCTGCTCCAGCTGTCCCTGCCCACAGTAGCCGCCCAACTGATCAATATGCTTTACAATGTGGTGGACCGCATTTACATCGGCCACATTCCCGGCGAGGGCGCACTGGCGCTTACCGGGGTGGGCGTGTGTATGCCGCTGATCCTAATCATCTCCGCCTTTGCGGCATTGGTGGGCAACGGCGGCGCACCTCGGGCCTCCATCGCCTTAGGCAAGAAGCAAACGGCAGAAGCTGAGCAGATTCTGGGCAACTGCTTTGTCACGCAACTGCTGGTGTCTGCGGTGCTGACAGCGGTGGTACTCATCTGGAACCGGCCGCTGCTACTGGCGTTCGGAGCCAGCTTCAACACCATTGATTACAGTGTGGCCTATATGAACCTTTACGCCTTGGGCACCGTATTCGTGCAGCTGACCCTTGGCATGAACGCCTTTATCACCGCCCAGGGCTTTGCTAAGGTAGGTATGCTCTCGGTGCTCATCGGCGCCGTTGCCAATACAGCACTGGATCCGCTGTTTATCTTCGGCTTCCACATGGGTGTGCAAGGTGCCGCGCTGGCTACCGTGCTGTCCCAGGGGCTGTCCTGCCTGTGGGTGCTGTCTTTTTTACTTGGCAAAAAGACTTTTATCCGCATTCGCCGGTGCAATCTGCGTCTGCGCGCCAAGGTCATTCTCCCCTGTCTGGCGCTGGGCAGTGCCCTGTTCGTCATGCAGGCCAGCGAGAGCGTGATCTCCGTATGCTTTAACACCTCACTGCTGAAATACGGCGGCGATCTGGCAGTGGGTGCCATGACCATTCTCACCAGTGTCATGCAGTTTGCCATGCTGCCGCTGCAAGGACTGGCACAAGGTGCCCAACCCATTATCAGCTACAATTACGGTGCCGGAAACAGCAACCGCGTACGCCGCGCATACCGACTGCTGCTCACTTGCAGCGTTTGCTACGCCATGCTCTTTTGCTTGCTGATCCAGCTGTTCCCCGGCGTGTTTGCCGCCATCTTCACCTCTAACGCAGAACTGCTGGCCTTTACCAAGCCGATGTTGCGTATTTACACTCTGGCACTGGGGCTGTTTGGTATTCAAATCGCCTGTCAAATGACATTCACCGCCCTGGGCAACGCCAAGGCGTCCATCATCGTGGCGGTGATGCGCAAGTTTATTCTGCTGCTGCCGCTGATCTACATTATGCCCCACCTGTACACTGCTGACCTAACCAAGGCTGTCTTTATGGCGGAGCCGGTGGCAGATGTGCTGGCCGTGGCCTTCACCGGCGTTCTTTTCTTCTTTGAATTCCGCAAGGCCCTGCGTGCCATGCCAAAAAGCGAGAAAAAAAGCTAAAAGTAAATGTCGGCTGTACCGGGCAGCGCCATTTCTCTGTCCTATAATTCTCCCTGCCATTTGCACCCGGTGGCTTTTTGTGTTACAGTAAGAGTGCAAGGGAGGTCATGGTATGAAAAAGCAACAGGACAAAAACAACCCGCCGGAGGAATGGGAATTGACCCTGACCCTGGAGCCGGAGGAAGAAGAACAACCGGAACCCGGCGACGGCAGCGCCTTAACCGACGAGGACATTCTGCTGCTGGGCTACCTAGGCCGCCACTTGGGCGGCAAAAAATAAAAAGCTGTCCCCCTTTGGTGCTTTGTGTTATACTGAAAGTACCAAGGGGGATTTTTATGCGCGTATTTGATTTTGACAATACCATTTATGACGGTGAGAGCGTCATTGACTTTTACCTGTTCAGCCTGCGCCGCAATCCAAAGGTAGCACGCTATGTGCCGGTGGTGCTGTATCACCTGCTGCGTTATAAGTTGGGGCGCACCACCATGGCAGACTTGGAGCAGGCCGGACGCAAGCACGCCGCCCAATACCTCAGCAGCTTTGATGACCCAGAGGGGCTGGTCCGGGACTTTTGGGACGGGCATATGCGCAAGATCAAAGCCTGGTATCACCCGGAAAAGGACGATGTGATCGTCACCGCCTCGCTGAATTTGATTATGGACGAGGTGTGCCGCCGCCTTGGGGTGCGGCACTGTATCTGCTCCGTGGTGGACCGCCAAACCCTGACGGTGGAGTATATCAACTTCAGCGCCAATAAGGTGTCCGCTTTTCGCAAATGCTTTGGAGCAAGCGCCGTACCGGACGCATTCTATACCGACAACGCCGCCGACCTGCCCATGATCCATCTCTCCCGCACCGCCTACAAAGTCCGCCACAACCGCATAACCCGAATTAAATAGCAAAAAATCCCACCCGAGCAGGCAACACCTGTATCGGGTGGGATTTTTTATATTTCTGCTTTACTCGTCGTCGGAGGAGAGTTTGAGCACTGCCAGGAAGGCCTCCTGGGGCACCTCCACCTGACCGAACTGGCGCATACGCTTTTTGCCCTCTTTCTGCTTTTCCATCAGCTTTTTCTTACGAGTCACATCGCCGCCGTAGCACTTGGCCAGCACATCCTTACGCAGGGCCTTTACCGTCTCGCGGGCAATGACCTTGCCACCGATAGCCACCTGCACCGGTATCTCAAACAAATGCCGCGGGATATGCTCCTTGAGCTTCTCCGCAATGCGGCGCCCCCGTTGGTAAGCCTTGTCCCGGTGAATAATAAAGCTCAGCGCGTCGATGGTATCGCCATTGAGCAGCACATCCACCTTCACCAAATCCGAGCGGCGGTATTCCTTGATCTCATAATCGAAAGAAGCGTAGCCACGGGTGCGGGATTTGAGTGCGTCAAAGAAATCATAGATAATTTCATTTAGCGGCAGCTCGTAATGAATATCTACCCGATCCGGGGTGATATAGCTCATATTCTTAAAGATCCCCCGCCGATCCTGACACATATCCATAATGGTGCCCACAAACTCGCTGGGTACATAAATATTGCAGTCCGCAAACGGCTCCTCGCAGTAGTCAATCAGGGACGGATCCGGGTAATTGGTGGGATTGTCGATCTCCACCATGGTGCCGTCGGTCAGGTGGATCTTGTAGATCACCGAGGGCACAGTGGTAATCAGATCCAGGTTGTACTCTCGCTCCAGGCGCTCCTCAATGATCTCCAAATGCAGGAGACCCAAAAAGCCGCAGCGAAAGCCAAAGCCCAGGGCGCCGGACGTCTCCGGCTCATAGCTTAGGGACGCGTCATTAAGCTGCAGCTTCTCCAGCGCATCTCGCAGGGCCTCATAATCCGCACCGTCTGCCGGGTACACACCGCAGAACACCATTGGGTTCACCTTGCGGTAACCGGGCAGCGGCTCCGCTGCCGGCGCATTTGCCAAAGTGATGGTATCGCCCACCCGGGCGTCGGAAACGGTTTTGATGGACGCGGTAATATAGCCTACCTCGCCGGAGGAGAGCACGCCGGTATTCTCCATGGAAGTGGCCCGCATGCGACCCACCTCCACCACGGTAAACTGGGCACCGGTGGCCATCATGCGCATGGTATCGCCGGCCTTGATTTTGCCGTCCATGACTCGCACATACACGATCACGCCACGGTAGCTGTCATAAACCGAGTCAAAGATCAGCGCGCGCAGGGGTGCATTGTCGTTGGCAACCGGCGGGCGGATCTCCGTCACAATCCGCTCCAGCACCTCCTCCACATTCTGCCCGGTCTTGGCAGACACGCGGGGGGCGTCCATACAGGGAATACCCACCACTTCTTCTACCTCCTGGGCCACCCGCTCCGGGTCCGCTGCCGGCAGGTCGATCTTGTTGATCACCGGCATAATGTCCAGGTCGTGATCCAAAGCCAGGTAGGTGTTGGCAAGGGTCTGCGCCTCTACACCTTGAGAGGCGTCCACAATCAAGATCGCGCCCTCGCAAGCCGCCAGCGAGCGGCTGACCTCGTAGTTAAAGTCTACATGGCCGGGGGTGTCGATCAAGTTAAACTCATAGTGCTCGCCGTTTTTGGCGTCATAGCCCAGCGTCACTGCATGCGCCTTAATGGTAATGCCCCGCTCCCGCTCCAGGTCCATATCATCGAGAATTTGCTCCTGCATATCCCGCTGCTGCACAGAGCTGGTCAGCTCCAACAGTCGGTCCGCCAAAGTGGACTTGCCGTGGTCAATGTGGGCAATGATGGAAAAATTGCGAATGTTCTCTTTCTTTACAGCCAATGGTCTTCCTCCGAAAGTCAATGAATCAGCGCCCGGGCTCCGAAGATGGCCAGCAGGCACAAGCCTACGCTCAGCAGCGCATACAAGATCGCCGGTGCCGTGCGCCCGCTGCTCAGCAGGTCATAGGTCTCCAACGAGAAGGTGGAAAATGTGGTAAACCCGCCGCAAAGCCCCACCTTCAAAAACAGCAGCAGCGGCTGGGAATTGATTTTATGCCTTTCACACAATGCGGCCAGCAGCCCAATTCCAAAGGCGCCCAGCACGTTGATGCACAGGGTGATAATGGGAAAAGGCGTTTGGCGCACCGGGATCAGTCCAAGCAGATAGCGCAGTATTGCACCCACAAAGCCGCCCAGACCTACAAAAAGTACGTTTATCACGGCCGATCCCCTTTGCTGTTCTTTAGCTGGCGAACCTCGCTGCGAATTTCTTTTTTCCGATGCCGCAGGCGGCTAAACAACCGCACAAGATAATAGAAAGGCAGCAAAACGGGGCATTTTTCCAGCACCGGGTAGGTGTTTTTCATAATGGATACTTTGGGAAACAGGCGAGAGAGAATATAGCGTCCTTTGCCGCCGTGCTCGTCCACTTTCTCCGCCATGGTCTTGCCCTTGCCGTAAACGGTACCGGAAAACATATCGCTCAACAGTTGCCGGCCGTCGTCAGTCAGTTCGCCGCCGGCAAACACAGCCTCCGCCAAACCGATCACCGTTTGGTGAAAGGGGGAGATTCCCATCTTCGCCACCATAGACTCCACATATTTCATATTCATCTGCGGCTGCTTAGTGCGCAGCAAATACATATCGCAAAGGAATCGAACGCCGCAGCCCTCCATAATATAGTGCTTGTACATATGGCCCAGAGTGAACAGATAATTATCCTCCGGGGACATACGGTAGCAGCAGGGATGATCCGGGTCCGGCACCGCATGTTGCCACACCAGCGCCGCCGGAAAGGCAGTTTGCAAATCGGTGTGGTTAAACAATTCCCGATGGAACTCGATCAGGCAGTTGGGTTCTTTGTAGTAATCATCGGACTTGTCCGTAGCCACCGTTAAGGTGAACTGGTGCACACGCATGATCTTGGCCAGATCGCCGCGCCGATCGGGGTCGAACAGAATATCATTATCGCTCATTTGGCGCATCATGGTCTGGGGATAAAGCGCCCGCAGAACCAAGCCCTTTAAGAACATATAACGAATGTTCTGCGCCTCCAAATCCGCACAAACGGCTTGTCGCTGGCTGTTCACATACAGGGTACGCTGCAGCTCCGTTAAGCGATAGTCGTTCCAACGCTGCAGCTGCTCCGGCGGCAGCACCGCCGCCTTTTCCAGCATCGGCAGCACGGTGTTGTATACCTGCTGGCGATTGGCCAACTGCAACAGCGCCTCCCAGTTCAAATCCGCAGGCAGCGCCGGTTTTTCCTCTTTTAAAGCACAATAGAGCAGGTGCAGCAGACTGTCCTGCAAAAGATCTCCGGTGATCGTCTGCATACTCAGTCCAGCACCCCGGCAGCCCGCAAGGTATCCAGCATTTCACGCACATCCGCCCGAGCTGTATCTGCGTCTACATCGTATTTCTCCGTGAGCGCCGCCACCAGGCTGTCCTCCGTCTGCTCCGTCTGGAGCAGCTCAAACAAAAATGCCGCCGTGGGATTGTTGTGGATCACACCGTTAAAGTGCTTCATGGCCTTGCCGGTAGCAATGGCAAAATCCTCGCCATCCACATGCCCCAGCACCATACCGTCTTTCAGTTTCATTTGTTTTGTCCTTTCATATCGCAGGTTGGATCAACTTCAGTCTTATATAGGATCCGGTCCGTGCCGGATTGTGCAAGCAAGCCAATTTGAACCATCCGGAAATTCCGGAGAGTTTGTTATTTATCCCTTGGCAAAACAGAACTTTGTTATGCATAAGCGCTATATGTTATCGTGAAAATAATATAGCACCCGGCCTTGTGTATCATAAAAGTAAATGTTATACATGGTCGTGGCTGTTTGTCCATCCTCCCATGTATGTTCTTCAACATCAAAATAAATGTAATCTTCCGTGTCAACGATCCTTCGATCAAAATCATAATTTAACGCCACTTCGCTTGAAGGATCACTTTCTTTGATCGTTTTCAACCAATCCTCATAGTCATCTAAGAGCCGATTCATTTTTGATATATCTTTTGGTTGTACTTGCTTCAAATATGGATTATCTTTAATCGCAGCACATTTATAATCATATTTTGCATAATCCGTATAGTCTTGAAATCCTTCTGAGGTAAAAGCCTGGCAGCTTTCATATTTTCCCAAAGAAGCGATCACTTTATCCTCTGCCGCTTTGCAAACAATAACCGTTGCCAACACAAACAAAAAGCACACCAGCAACGCCAGTCTCTTTACCCAACGATGTTTGACAAAAGACATACAATACGCCCTCTCCAATTACTATGTTTGTTCATTTTCTTTCTTTGACAGCAAAACTACCGTCTCAACAGTGTTTTCGGAATTCGGAATAAACATATCGACTTCGTTTCCTTGATAATATACAGGAAAACGAAATTGAATACTCTTTAATATCTGTCCATTTTCCAACGGCTCGGGATAAATCTCAATTTTCTTTATAAAGCTGTGAAGAAATTCTTTCTTCTCAAATTCGGTAAATTCATCATATATTATATCAAATAATTCCAAAAATTCAAATATTCGTTTCTGAGAGATTTTTTGTTCCTTTATAGCCTTGATTTGTGTTTGCACAGTGTCAAGATTTTCGGTTGCTTCTGCAATCTCATCATATAATGAATTTATACGATTTTGCATATCGCTAAATTTTTGCTCATAATGCCTGTCGGAACAGTCGAGCCTGTCAATTTGAAAACCGAGTCGTTCCTTTGCAACGGTACGCTGTCTTATCTGTGCAATTAAATATGCTTCTTCTTTTTCATACTTAGATAAATCTACACTTGCGTCTAATTTTTCTTTTATTGCAGAATCAAACTTTGAGTTTTTAATGATATTCCTTATTACTTCCACAACAGCTTCATTTATCTTTTCCTGATGAATTTGCTTTTTGAAAGTACATTTGTGTCCATTGTATTCCAATCTGTGTTTGCAGGCGTAATACCAATAATCTCTGTAAAAACTTCCGTCTTTTTTGCGCTTGCGGTTGACACTGCCATATAAACCGGCACCGCATATTGGACATTTAATTATACCAGTCAATAAGTGCTGATGTTCTGTATTGTATATTTTTTCGCTCTTTATACCTGTCTTTTTTCTTTTATCTTGAGCTAAAATCCAATCTTCTTCGCTGATAATCGCATCGTGAATGCCATCATAAACAGGATATTCTTCTTGCTTTACCACGTGATATTCATTACGACTGCCCTGTATTTTTTCTGTTTTTCTTCGGCCAAAAGCAATTTTTCCGCAATAAATAGGGTTGTCCATTACAAGCTTTACAAAATGTGCCGTGAATGCATCCAACGTTCCGTTTTGGCGTTTCTTTTTGATATAGCCTTGACGGTTTAAATATTTTGCAATAGTGCCGGCGCCCATTGTGGTATGAATGAATTTATCGTAAATAATGCGAATAATTTCTGCCTCGTCTTCGGCTATTTTTAACTCGCCGTCAACAAGTTCATAACCGTAAGGGGCAAATCCACCGTTCCATTTACCTTCACGGGCTTTCTGTTTTCTACCCTCCATTGTCTGAACAAGAATATTCTCTCGCTCAATTTCCGCTACAGCCGACAGCACCGAAATCATCAGCTTACCGCTGTCTTTTGAACTGTCAATTCCGTCTTCAACACATATAAGATTGACTCCGTAATCCTGCATCAGTTGTAAAGAATTGAGCATATCGGCTGCATTTCTGCCAAATCGGGAAAGTTTGAAAACCAAAACATACTGTACATTATCTTTTCCTGTCGCTATGTCATTCAGCATACATTGAAATTCAGTTCTGCCCTCAATACTTTTTCCTGATTTTCCTTCATCGGAATACTCTCCGGCTACTGTGAAATCCTGAAATTCAGCGTATTTTCTCAATCTTTCTTTTTGTGCGTCAAGGCTAAAGCCGTCCACCTGCATAGAAGTTGAAACACGGGTGTAAATATAACATTTTATCTTATTCATAAAATCGCTCCTTTATTATTTTTAACATTGTATTTCTTTTTTTAAAAACAGTCCAATGTACGGCGGAAAGAGTTTTTACTCCTCTTTCCGATAACATTTTCGTCCCCTGCTTTGCTCTTTGCTTTGCCGTTTTGGAAATTGTTTCAAAACATCTTCTTTTGTTACCACACGGTATTTACCGCCATATTTCAAATACATTCGAGCCATTAAATCTATAAACCTGTCATATTCGGCTTGGCTCATTTTATCGTCTTTCAGTTTCATCATCTTTCGTCCCTCCTGTTTCTTTTTCTTTGTTTCTGCCATTCTTCAAGCAGGGAAATGATTGTCTTTTGCATATCGGATTTGGTGTAGCTTTTCGGGAAATATTTGCGTATATCCTCTTCCATAAATCTAACTTGCTCTTTTTGATTTGGCTTTTCTTCATTGAGAACGGCGAAAACCGTATCGACGAAAAAGTTGCCGTCTTTACTGAATTTTCTTAATCTTTGTGCTTGTGACAATGACGGCGTAGCGTCGGTAAATTCGATTTGTTCAAGCAATATTTGCTGTTCATATTCCGACAGATATGAAATTTCCACCGCAGGAGTAAAGGCTATCCTTTCTTCGTCAACAAGTTTAAGTAATTCGGGTATTAAGTATGTCAGGCGGATATATCGCTGTATTTGCCTTGCACTGTCATTGACGGTTTCTGCAATCTTTTCATCTGTTCTTAACTTTGTGCCAAGTTGGCACGAAGTTTTACCCTGATGTTTCAAAGCCTCAGATTTCATTTTGTATGCAAAAGCCTTTTCGCTCGGTAAAATATGTTGACAGTGTATGTTTGAATCCACCATTTGCACAATTGCCTCGTCTTTTGTAAGTTCTTTTATTATCACGGGTATGCTTATTATCCCTAACGCTTTGCAGGCTTCAACTCGTCTGTGTCCGCTGATAATTTCATATTTACCAGCCGGAAAAGAACGAACTATTATAGGTTCAAGCAATCCGTTTTCTTTTATGCTTTCTGTTAATTCTTGTTGCTCAATCCCGCTTCTTTCCTTAAACGGATGATTTTCAAAAGGAACAAGCAAATCTATGCTTATGTTTTTTATCATTTTTCCGCCTCCTTTAATATTTCAACTTTTTTGAGGGAAATACCCTTATGGTTTTTCTCATAAATCAATCTTAAATTTGTCCCGTTATCTATTTCGTAAAAGCCAAGATAACTCTGCCACCAAAATACAGGTGTGATTATTTTTCTTCCGTCACTTAGCCGAAGAAAAAGTCGCATCATATTTCGGCTTGCCTCTGCTCGCATTATTAACTTTGCGAAGTATTCGCCCTCTTTATCAATAAATTTGTAGTCGGAGGTAATGATGTGTTCTTCTCTCATTTCTTCTCTTGTGTAAACTTTGTTTTGAATCATAATATATCCCTTCTTAATAAATTCTTTTTATCGGAAAGTAAAAGCTATATATTTATTTATATATTTATACGGCTACTCTTCGTTTTGTTTTTAATCACCGATTTATCGTTGCTTTACACCTCTGTTTCTGTATTGATTTGGTGCCAAAATCGGTAATTTTTTCTTTTGTATCGGTTTTTTATCGAAAATCGGTATCGCTATATTAAATTAACCGCTGTCATCATATTCACGGCGATTTTTAACGCTTTTTGCACCTCTTTTGGATTTGTACTTCGGGCAGAAAACAACGATTGCTTTGTGACTTTGCTTGCATTTGTTTTTGCATTTAAGGCAAAGGCTGTTGTATGTTCTTCTGCCTGTTTCGGGATTTATGAAAAAATCCCATTCTTGTTTCGCTTTCTTTGATAATCTCGGCATTGTAAAAACTCCCTTCACTTGTTTGAACAGGGAGAGGCATTTTGCACCCCCTATTTGCAAATAAATTTTCACCTCTCACTTGGTAGGCAACGAAAACGGTCAAAAATTAACCCTATGACCAATATTTTTTATTACCCCCTCACTTGTTTGAACAGGGAACGCTTTTTTTTGGGGGGTGTTTTTGAAAAATTTATATTTTTTAATATTTACCTCTCTACTCATTTGGACAAAGGGTGCCGAAATGCACACCCAAAATTGACGGCTTAATAAAAATTATTTGGGAAAATTTTTTATGCCCTCTACTTGTTTGAACCGTGAGCAAAAAAGCCAGGGTATTTCTGCAAAAAATTTGCAAAAAAATAAAGTCCCTCGTTTCTTGAAAGCTCAAAAACGAAGGACCGGATCCGTAAAAATATTTAATTGTAATTGCAATGCACAAATTTAGCGAGCAGACCATTTGTATATCCAAATGGTCTGCTTGCTAAGATTATGCATCGTAACCTCACAACCAAAAATCAAGGCACAGCTTTCTGGAAATATTCCGTCGGCTGTGCCTTGTTCTCAGTTAAATATTATTTGTGAATTTACAATTTCCGTTGCTCGGTTGCGGATATTGTTCATCTTTTGCACCCATAACATTGGGTTATCCGATTTCAATTTTTCTGTAACATTTTCTTTTTCGGCAAGGTCTTTTACCAACCGAGAAAAAAGATTTTGAGCCTGTTCCTCAATGTCGACAAGATATGAATTGAGTTTACCGCTTGTCAGCAAATTGTAGTAACGCACTTTATGATTTTGCTTCAAATATCGTTTGTGCCTCATTGCCCATATACTGATATTTGTTTCTTTTTCTTCCGCCGGCAACGAAAGATTAGGCAATAAATAATCGCCGACCTGCGTATAAGTACCGCCGTTATTTTCAAAAATTGTTTTCATATTAAAACCTCCTTGATTTTTAGTAAGTTCATTATACGAAAAACAAAATAAAATTACGAATGTGCGGATTGTTAGGCATAGAAAAAGGCTCCGACCTCTTACAGTCAAAGCCTTATTTCATTATTGCAATGCCACAAATAAATTAAAGGGTGTTATACTTTCTTATTAACCTGAGGCAATATTTTTGCAAAATATTTTCTTTCCGGATGTTATGAAACTTTTCATAAAGGTAAGATAATTCTTGTTATCTTTTCTCCTTCTCCTATCATTAACCTTGCGGAATTCGATGAGGCTTTGGTGAAACGCTGGCTTAAGCAAATCACCGTTTGGGATGATCACTTCACGGTGGAGCTCAAGTCCGGACTGAAAATTGATATTGAAGGTTAATGCCTATAGAAGCCAAAAGGCTCCTCACCACTGGAATCAATCTGGTGATGGGGAGCCTTTACTTATGCTAATTCTGTTATTGCATAAATTACGACAACAGATAATGAAATCGACATTATTGCAAAAGCAGCTGGCCACCCTGAAAGGGATACAGATACATTACTTCTCTTTGCTAATTCCGATGCTCCGTATGTCAAATTATCTGTGTATGCATTATCCATATTTTACCTTACCCTCATATAATAACCATTTTTTAATATAATCGTACCACCATTTACTGCTCCACCTAGAGAACCTGCAGCCTTTTTTGTTGGATAAATTTGATTAGAATATAACGAAATTAATGCAGTATAGGCATCAGCTATACTCAATGTACTTCCAACGCTCTTAAATACTTGTAATATTATTTTGGTTAACCTCCTTTATTATCATCAATATTTTACTAATCGCATCTATGGCTTCTTCATCAGACCTTTCAAGCAATTTTGCGAACTTTGAAACAGTCTCCAGTCTATCTTCCATACGGAATTTATTTTCAGACACATCAGGTGCTGCAATTTCTGTATAGCTCAATAAGCGTTTTCCTACAAGATAATCATCATATCTACCATTACATTGTTTAAGTAAATATGTAGCAACACCTTTTAAATGAGGGCCTATTGCAAATGTGTTCACAATTTCTTCTGGAATTTTGACTTCTACTACCACCTTATCGTCACCATAAACCATTGGGGTCTGTATCTGCACACCGTATCTCGAATAAAGATTTAGTGATGCACTCCTGACACCTTCTCTTATATCATGAATGGCATCAATGGCTTTTATTGTTGAATTAGCAAATTCGATTTGTATATTCTTAGAAATAAGCATACTTATCACCTCTTATCAATAATCTTTATTATCAGTGTCTGTAATAAATATACTATCTTTCAGCTTAAATGTCAATACTTCCTATTACTGGAACTTATAATATTTTTATTAATAAGCTTTTTACACAAAAACCCTCTCGACCTTGATTGGCTGGGAGGGTTTTTGTGTTATTTACTCCAAGGTAAAAAATTAGAAATGAAATCTGGAATTTTATTTGCATTAAAAAGCCAAGAAATAATTACTATTAAAGCAATCACCAAACATGATATATTTAATGCCTTAATATTAAATAGCTTAGCATCCTTCTCATTAATTGTAAAAATGAATTTCACAAGAATATAAATAACATTAATAAGGACAAATGCCAAAAAATCAACTACCAACAATAATCTAAAGGCACTAACCGCTGATATGTTTTGCAAAACTGATGTAGAAAAAGTTATTTCGCCAACAAAAGCAAGCACAATCGCAGCAAATATACCAAGTATAGATATATACTCTTTTTCCACGCCTTTTATTTGCTTTTGCAAATTATCTTTAGCTTCTTCAATACTATTAGCAAAAATATTATTTACATTTTCAATCTGATGCAATGCAAGCTGAAAATGGTCATAAATTTTTATAATCAATTTTTTACTATCATCAGCCACATTATTTTTTTCATCTAATGAATACAGTAACAGTTTTTCCAAGTTCGTTGCAAAAACACCTCTTTCAGCCATTTCTAACGAAAAAACATAACTGCTTATCTCCGAATAAAGTATTCTATCTAACTTGTTAGGAGATGCAATATATAAATTGATGTTTTCAACTGTTTTCTGAGGGTCATATTTTTGTGTTTCCAAAGTTAAAGCCTTGCAAATTCCATTTATTTTTCTTTTTGTATTGTTAAATTTTCTTGACTGCTCCAAAGACATTGTTGTGTTGTCAGTCGTTCGAAGCAGCACATCCAAATTATCATCAGCCATTAAAATACTCCCTTATAGCATCAATTGTAATTTCATTATTTTGATGTGGTTCATAAGCATCAATCCATGGAGACTGCCTATGTGTTAATGATACAAGGTCTGTCGCTGAATAATCCGCAAACTTGTCAATGACTTTATCTATGAGTACTTTATCTTCATCTTTAATAATATTATCAGTGAAGCCAACTCTCTTAGAATTCCAAATGTCATCTTCATCAAACAGAATATACGACTCAATATTAGGAATATCTCCGCTTCCGTACTGCTTATATTCATGGTATGCCTCTGGTACAACCGGTCCAAAATCCCATGCTTCTATTTTTTCATCAAAACAAGGAGTATTGTCTTTTTTATTCGTCAAAAAATAAGCCTGAATGAAATAAAGTAGTTTTTGAAGCTTAAGATTAGAAACTCCATAATCATGCTCATTACTATAATTAATCACATGACGACATACATCTATTACATTGTAACTCATTATCTCGACCTCCTTTCTCTGTAACTATATATTATATCACTTTTCGTTGGTGTTGTGTTGATTTTATGAAAATTTTTCTCAACATCTATTCCACCGTCCGAAAATGCCCTTAGTATCGAGTTGCCGGATTTATTGCCAGTTTTCATCCCTTACTCAAAAATCCCCGACATCTAATCCACTCACTCAATTTGCGTTATCTAATCCGAGATTACAAACTAGCACACATTTTCGTAGCAAATATATCTTAATACAAAATAACCGGGCTTTTTCAGGAGTTAGAATTATATTCCTGACTTCCGAAAAGTCCAGAAATACGCCGTTTTCTGGTTTCTTTTATCTTTCCTTGGCATCAACACCACAGTCTTTATGCCATGCGATTATGATATCATCTTAAAATGTCGTAATGCTTCCTCAATCAGTTTTACCTTTTCAGACGGGCATTGAGGTTGATTTAGGTTCTCTTTTTTAGAATTGTTGTAGCAATCTCTTTCGATAATACCGTGTTTTTGCTTTACCTGAGCAATATAAAGCGAAGATATTTTTACACGATATTTATCGAATATGTAATCTTTAATTTCCTCATAGGTTGCCTTTGCTTCGGACGATGTTAAATCCAACTCGTCCATATCAACTGTAATGTCGATATATGTATCTGGAGTTTTTCTAACCAACTGCACAACGCTCTCCACATGGGGGGTGCGAGGAAACAGGTCCACGCCGCAGGCGCGGCGGGCGGTGTAGCCCATGGTGGCCAAAAGCGCCAAGTCCCGTGCCAGGGTTGCCGGGTCGCAGGACACATACACCAGCCGCTCAATGCCCATTTTATCAATAGCGGCGAACACCTCCGGCGCGCAGCCCTTGCGGGGCGGGTCTACGATGGCCACATCCGGGCGCACGCCCTGGGACGCCAGCTGCGTTGCCGCACCGGCTGCGTCCGCACACAGGAATTCTGCGTTCTCAATACCGTTGCGCCGGGCATTCTCCCGGGCGTTCTCCACCGCCTGGGGAACCACCTCCACGCCGATCAACCGGCGGCAGCGATCCGCTAAAGTCAGGCCGATGGTGCCCACGCCGCAGTACAGATCCAGCAGCACCTGGTCGCCGGTCAAGCCCGCAAAATCCCCTGCCAGCGCATACAAGCGTTCACATTGGTCGTGGTTGACTTGATAAAAAGCATGGGGGCCGATGGCAAAGGTCTTGCCGCACAGCTTGTCCAGCAGTTCGCCCTTGCCCCAAAGCACCCGATCCCGGTCACCCAAAATCACATTGGTGCGCCGGGTGTTGCTGTTTAGCACCACGCCAACCAAACCGGGCACAGCGGCACGCAAGGCAGCGCAAAGTGCGTCCCCGCCGGGCAGATCCGTGCCGTTGATCACAATACAAGCCAGCACCTGGCCGGTAGCCTGGCCCTTGCGGAAATACAAGTGGCGCAGCAGGCCGGTGCCGGTCTCCTCATTATATACGGAAATTTGATGTTCTTCCGCCCATTGCAGGCAAGCCGCCACACCGGCGGAAAAATCCGTACACTGGAGCAGGCAATCTCCGGTAGGCACCACACGGTGGCTCTTATAGGCATAAAAACCGGCTACCGGTCGGCCGTCTTGCAGCTGCACCGGGTACTGGGCTTTATTGCGATAGCGCACGGTATCGGGTGCTGCCAGCACGCCCTCCACCTGCAAATCCAGGTGGCCGATCCGCTGAAAAGCATCGTCGATCCGCTGCTGCTTAAAGCGCAGTTCCTCCGCGTAATCCACCGTGCGAAAGGCACAGCCGCCGCACTGGGCGGACACCGGGCAGTCGCTCTCCACCCGATGAGGCGATGGCTCCAGCACCTGTTGCAGCCGGGCAACAGCATAGTTCTTTTTGGCTTTAATGATATGCGCCGTAACCACATCACCGGGCACACCGCCGCGCACAAACACCGGCACGCCGTCCTTGCGCCCGATGGCGCTACCCTCGGAAGTCAGGGCGGTTATATTCAGTTGAATCTCATCATTCTTTTTGAGTTGCACCCAAATCACCGTCCTTTATCATAGCATAAAACCACGGGAAAAGGAAGTGTTAAAATGAAAAAGGCGGCGGGCAAATTTCCTTGCCTGCCGCACTTTTTTTGCAGATTTAACGATGGGCGGCCCGCTGCACTGCCTTGACCAACTCCACCACCGGGATCACTGCCAGGGCCAGCGCCATCGACGCACCGTAGGCTGTACCGGACAGAGGAACAAAATCAAAAGCCGCAGCCAACGCCGGCACATACAGCACCACCGTGGACAGCACCAAAGACAGCACCATGGCGCCCCACAAATAGCCGTTTTGCCCCATAGAGAACAAACTGGCCCGGCGCGAGCGCATATTAAAGCTATGGAAGATCTCCGCCATAGACAGGGTAAAAAACGCCATGGTCATGCCGGTTTTATGGGCCAGCGGGTCCGTAATACGTACCAGTGCCGCCCAGTCCATTTGTACCGGGCAGGCAAGCAGCAGACCGCTGAAGTAGGCCAGCAGGGTCACCGCCGTTACCAGCAGTCCCTGCCAGGCCACATCGAAGCCCATACCCCCGGCAAAAATGCCGTCCTTTGGATCTCGAGGGCGGCGGCGCATGATCTCCGGCTCGCCCCGCTCCATACCCAGTGCCAGCGCCGGGAAGCAATCGGTGATTAAATTGATCCACAGAAGGTGCACCGGCTCCAAAATGGTAAAGCCCAGCAGAGTGGCCACCAAAATGGTGAGCACCTCTGCCAAGTTAGAGGACAGCAAAAACTGAATAGACTTGCGGATATTGTCATACACCCGGCGGCCCTCCTCCACGGCCGCCACAATGGTGGCAAAGTTGTCGTCCGTCAGTACCATATCCGCCACATTCTTGGTCACATCCGTGCCGGTTATGCCCATGCCTACGCCAATATCCGCCGCCTGAATGGCCGGGGCGTCGTTGACCCCGTCGCCGGTCATGGCAGTCACAGCCCCCTGCCGGTGAAAGGCCTCTACAATACGCACCTTATGCTTCGGCTGCACACGGGCAAACACACTGCACCTGGCAACGGCATCGTCCAACGCCCGATCGTCCATTTGGCTCAGCTGGGCGCCGGTGAGCACCTCCCCCTCCGGCTCCAAGATCCCCAGCTGCCGGGCAATGGCTGCAGCAGTATCCCGATGATCGCCGGTGATCATCACCGGACGAATGCCCGCTTGGCGACAAGCGGCAATGGCCTCCACCGCCTCCGGGCGCACCGGATCCATCATGCCCACCAGCCCCAGGTAGCAAAGCCCCTGTTCCAGTGCCTCCGGCGACCGGACAGACGGCAGGGACGGATACTGCCTGGTTGCAGCGCAAAGCACCCGCAGCGCCCGGTCTGCCATACGCCGATTTTCGTCCAGGATCCGGCGGCGCAGATCCTCAGTCAAGGGAACCACTCTCCCCTGCTGCCAGGTGTGGGTGCACCGCTTCAGTACCACATCCGGCGCACCCTTGGTGTACTGCACCACGCCTTCCGGGGTGCGGTGGAGCGTCGTCATCATCTTGCGGGCAGAGTCAAAGGGCAGTTCCCCCACCCGGGGGTACTGCCGCTCCAGCGCCGCCTTTTCCAACCCCAGGTCTGCCGCGTCCTGCACCAGCGCCACCTCTGTGGGTTCACCCTCCATGCGGTCCCCGACCCGGTGGGCGTCCGAACACAGCGCCATAGCGGTCATGAGCTGCTCCGGCGGCACACCGGTGCGGGCGGTAACGGTCATTTTGTTTTGAGTCAGCGTGCCGGTTTTGTCCGAGCAGATCACCTGCGTACAGCCCAGGGTCTCCACCGCCGTCAGTCGCCGGATCACTGCGTGGCGACGGCTCATTTTGGTCACGCCGATGGACAGCACAATCGTCACCACCGCTGCCAGTCCCTCCGGAATGGCAGCCACCGCCAGGGACACCGCTACCATAAAGGTGGACAGCGCGCCGCTAAAGGTCAGCCCGCCTGCCAGTAAGCTGCGCCCTACATCTAACGCAAAGATCCCGGCGCAGATGGCCAGCACCAGCAGGGACAAAATTTTAGACAGCTGGGTCAATTTCTTTTGCAGAGGCGTGGCGTTCTGTCCGGCGGTGTTCAGGGCGTGGGCAATGTGTCCCATTTGCGTGTCCATACCGGTGGCAATCACCACAGCACGCCCGCGACCGTACACCACATTGGCACCCATAAATACCAAATTTCTGCAAGCGGAGGGCGGCAGCGCCTGCCCGTCGTCCGGCAAAGGGGCCGCGGATTTTTCCACCGGCTGGGACTCGCCGGTAAGGGCGGATTCTTCCACCCGCAGGCCAATGCTCTCCAGCACCCGGCAGTCTGCGGGAATACGATCACCGGCAGACAGCAGCACCACATCACCGGGCACCAGAGTGCGGCTGGGCACGGTACACTCTGCCCCGCCCCGCAGCACCCGAGAGGTGGCCGGGGTCATCTCCTGCAAGGCGGCAATGGCCTTTTCCGCCTTGCTCTCCTGCACCACACCTAAGACGGCATTCACCGTCACCACGGTCATAATGATCAGCACATCCGCCGGGAATTCCCGGTGCACGACACACAGCACCGCAGACACGGCGGCCGCCGCCAGCAGCACCAGGATCATCGGGTCGGATAGTTGCAGCATAAACCGCCGCCACAGGCTGTCGCCCTTTTTCCGCGCCAGCCGGTTTTCGCCATGTTTTGCCAGCCGGGCAGCCGCCTGTTTGCGGTTCAGCCCACCGGGAGCACTGTTCAACTCCCGCAGCACCCGCTCTGCCGTCCATCTGTATGCCTGCATTGCAGAACCTCCCATTTGAAAATAAAAAGACCCGTATATAGGATCACTACATACGAGTCTGTTTTTTATTCCGGGTGGCGGTTCGTCAGGCGCGAGCCACCATTTCGCCGTATTCTTCCTTGCTTTTCTTAATAAAGGCCGCCACTGCCTCTGCGGTGGGCATAGCGTCCGAGCAGCTGTGGGCGGAGATGAGCATAGAGGCCGAGGCGGAGCCGAACTCCAGGCACTCGATCATCTCTTTGCCTTGCAGCAGGCTGTACAGAAAAGCGGAGCCGTAGCCGTCGCCGCCGCCAAAGCCCTTGAGCACCACCGCCGGGAAGGGCTTAATGGAGTAATAATTACCGTCGTTGGTGTAGGCGGTGGAGCCGTCTTTGCCGTGCTTAATGACGCAAATCGTCGCACCAAAGGACTGCCAGTAGCGGGCGCTCTCCGGGTCGGAGCCTTTTACGCCCACAATGCCCTCCATCAGATCAAATTCCTCACGAGAGCCCATAATAATATCCGCACCGCGAGCCACTAAGCTGTAATACACAGCAATCTCGTCCTTGGACTGCCAGGTGTACGCCCGATAGTCGATGTCAAAGATAATGCGCACATTGTTTTTCTGGGCCAGCATCATGGCCTTTAAGCAGGCCTCTCTGGACGGAGACTTGGCCAGCGCCGTACCGCTGATCACAATGGCCTTAGCAGAAGCAATATACGCCTCGTCAATATCCTCCGGCGTCAGGCAAAAATCTGCCACATTATCCCGGTACATTAAGATGGAGGACTGCTCTTTAGACAGAATTTCCGTAAAAGTCAGGCCAATGCACTCGCCGTTCTTGGCTCGGGTCACATGGGAGGTGTCGATCCCCTCATTTTGGAAATACTCCACCACATAGTCCCCAAACTGGTCGGCAGACACACAGCCGCAAAAGCCCACCTTGCAGCCCAGCCGGGCCAGACCTACGGCAATATTGGCCGGAGAGCCGCCTACATACTTGTTAAAGTTAGACGACTGGGACAGCGGCTTATACATATCCGTGGGGTTAAAGTCAATGGCAATGCGGCCGATGGGGATAAAATCCAGCGGTTTGGTTCTGTCAAATTCAATGTACTTCATAGTTCCCTCTCCATAAATTTATGCGCAGGCGACAGGTTTATGCCTTGCCGTCTGTGCCGAAAATCAAAATGTGGCGGTGGGCGTTCTTATACGCCCCCTGCACCTCTGCCCCTTGCAGATCGTAGTAACCGCCGATAGCACCGGCGTCGTAAGCGCCCCGCACCGTCTGCTCCACGCTGTCAAAAGTGGCCGTGGCAATATTGATCTTTTGGATCCCTGTCTGGGCACAGCGGCGGAAATCCTCCGGCGAAATGCCGGTGCCGCCGTGGAGCACCAAGGGCGTGCGGGTATCCTCGGCCACCTGTGCCAAAATATCAAACCGCAGCTTGGGCGTGGCCTTATAATTGCCGTGGGCGTTACCGATGGCGATGGCCAGAGCGTCCACCCCGGTTTCCTGCTCAAAGCGCACCGCGTCCGCCGGGTCCGTGCAATGCATAGCGATCTCCTCAGAGCCATCCTCCGAACCGCCTACACAACCGATCTCCGCCTCCACGGCAGCACCGTAAGGGCGCGCCATCTCTATAATACGGCAGGTCTCCGCTATATTCTCATCCAGCGGCAGATGCGAGCCGTCAAACATCACGGAGGTAAAGCCCAACTCCAGCGCCTGGCCGATCTTCTTCTCCGTTTTTCCGTGGTCAAAGTGCACCGCCACCGGCACGCTTGCCTGCCGGGCAGCGGCCACCATCAAGGGACCGATCAGCTCCAGCGGCGACTGGCGCAGCCGCACCTCCGCAATCTGGAGGATCACCGGGGCGCGCAGTTCCTCTGCCGCTTGCAGCACACCCAGCACCATCTCCATATTGGCAACGGAGAAGGAGCCAACGGCATAGCCGCCGACACGGGCATCCGCCAGCAGATCACGCATATTCACCAGCATAGGCACACCTCAAATACAAATCGAAAAATACGATGAGTCGGGCGTAAGCCGAGTTCTGTCTTGGGCAATTATCTATCTCGACGCACGGTTGCCCGTGCGCTCCAGCCATCCTTCGAAGTTTTGTGTCGAGCAAACAACCCTTCAGTCGATGTTGCAGCGGATAGGGTTTACATGGCAGGGAATGTCTCCACCCCCTCGGTGAGCTCTTACCTCGCCTTTCCATCCTTACCGCAAAAGCGGCGGTTTATTTCTGTTGCACTTTCCCTAGGGTCGCCCCCGGCGGCCGTTAGCCGTTATCCTGCTCTGTGCTGCTCGGACTTTCCTCACGCAGTAACCTGCGCGCAACTGCCTGCCCGGCTCATCCTCTCCATTTTAATCCATAGCACCGGGGAATGTCAACTGTTTTTCTGCCGGGCAAGAATTTACAGAACAGGTCTTGCATTTCTGTTCTTTTTGTAATACTATGGAGCAAAGAAAGGCAGGTAATCGGAATGCCCAGATTTGAACAGGAAGGCTTTGACCCCCGCCGTCGGCGGGAGAACGACGCCCTGGACCGCACAGTGCCGGAGGAAGACCGGCATTTGGACCCGGGAGTGGACCTGGATTTTAACCGTCGGCAGCGGGATGTGATCGACCGGCAGGACGAAAGCGGGATCAACCCTTGCGACTATCGGGAACCCTACGCCCCCTCGGCACCGCACAACCAAAATAACGACTATGACCCAAACGGTTACATAGAGCCACCGGCGCCGCCCCGCCGGTTTGAGAGCGAGCGCCCGGCAGATTTTTATACGGACCGGAGCAACACGCCTACGCCCACGCGTGCCCATAACCGGGAGCGGACAAGCCGTGATCCCCGCACCGTGGGCCGCAGCCATACCCCCACCGACAAGCACGGCAAGCCGCCAAAGAAAGGCAAGAGCAGCAAAAGGGCAAAAGTGGGGCTGAGTATCTTTTGCGTTCTGCTGGCGCTGATTTTCATTCTTGTGGGCTGCGCCACCGGCGTGCTGGGCAAGATCACCTATAATACGCACAAAGAAAATGAATATGTGACAGCATCGAATCTAAAGAGCGACCCGCGGGTAAAGAATGTGCTGCTGCTGGGCGTAGACGCCAGACCCAAAGACAAGGCCAGCGCCTCCCGCAGTGACACCATGATGCTGATTTCCGTGGACTCTGTGCACCACACCATTAAGATGACCTCCTTTTTGCGAGACACCTGGGTGTATATCCCCTGCAAGGATATGAGTCAACGGCTGAACGCCGCCTGCCAGTACGGCGGTTACAGCGGCGTGGTAGACACCATTGAATACAACTTCGGCGTAAAGATCGACAACTATGTGGTCGCGGATTTTGAGATGTTCCAGGTACTGGTGGACGCCATCGGCGGCGTAGAAGTGAAGGTTACCAAGGCGGAGGCCAAGGAGGTCACCGGCCACCCCAAGCGCTACGGCAATGTAAAGTTAGAGGCCGGCAAGCACAACCTGACCGGCAAGCAGGCCCTGGCCTACTGCCGCATTCGCAAGATCGACACGGACTTTGTACGCACCAAGCGCCAGCGCACGGTGATGAACGCCATTATTAAGAAAATGAAGTCCTCCAACCCCTTTACCCTGTATAAAATGGCCAGCAACGCCGCCCCGTATATTGAGACGGATATGACCAAAAGCGAACTGTGCAGCTTTGTGGCCAAGGCCGGCAGCTGCGCCACCAGCACCCACCAGGCCCGGGTGCCTTTCCCGGACACTTGGTGGTATGACACCATTAACGGCAACTCCGTCATCGCCATCAATAAAGAGGAGAATAAAAAGCAGCTGATCGACTTTATTTACAACAAGACCTCCGAACAGCTGGACAAAGAAGAAGCCGCAGCAGCCAAGGACTGACCTGGAGATCAGCAAAAAAATGGCCGCCGTGTTTAACGAATTTATCGAGATTTAGTGTAACTTATTGAGTACAGAAAATAGCCCCCGCATTTGTGAAAATGCGGGGGCTTGTGTTTATTGGGTAATTCGTAGGGCGGGGGCTTGCTCCCGCCGTGTAATCCCTCCGTCTGCTCGCAAACTCGCAGCCACCTCCCTTTACAAGGGAGGCAAATTGGTTTCAATATCTTTGTCCCCCTTGCAAAGGGGGAAGCGGCGTAGCCGCAGGGGGATTGGCGGGCGGCAATTACAAGATGTATTACTTCTTGGTGGTCACGCTCTTGGCCTTACTCCACCCGGAGTAGAGCTTTACATTTTTGCCATTCACCTTGACGGTTTTATAGGTGCGTACCCGCACATAATACTTCTTCTTGGCGGACAGCTTGCTCACGGACTTAGAAGTCGTCTTATTCTTGCTGATCGTCACCGTCTTGGCGCTCTTAAACTTGCTGCTGGTACTATACTGCACCTGGTAGCCGGTGGTTTGGGTCGTCTGCTTTTTCCAGATGACCTTAAAGCCTTTCTTGGCAGCGGAGACTTTAGATACGCTGGTACCCTTGGGGTTAATATTATAGGTCATGGACTTACTGCCGCTGTAATTGCCCTTGAGGGTCACTTTTACGGTGTATTTGCCCACATTTTTCATACCCTTGGGATAGCTGATTTTGTAATCCGTGCCGTTTTTCAGGGCTTTGCCCTTGCTGTTTTTCACGGTCACAGACGGTTTTTGCACCTTGCCGTTATAGGTGTAAGCAGTTTTGCTCAGCTTGATATTGCTGGCTTTATAGTACGCAACGGTCTTGGTATACTGCTTGCCACACACGGCGCAGCGATAGGTATAGACCCGCTTGCCGTCCTTAGAAGTCGTGGCACGGGTCAGGTTATTACCGGTCTGAGCATACCGATGAGCGCTATAAGGCAAGGTCAAAGACAGTACATTGCCGCCGGTAGAAGTATAAGTCATACTGCCCAGCTGTTTACAAGTGGCCGCCTTATAGGCGGTTTGGGTATAACTGCCGCCGTCTGTATAATCCTTAGCCAGCGCTTCAAAATCCCACAACACATTATAATCCGGCACGCCGGCGTCCATATTGCCCTCGGCATACTGCCAAATATCCGCATACACGCCGGTTTTGCCAATCTGCACCGGGGCGGAAAAATCAGTGGTTTTTGGCTGCCAGTTGGCGTACCACAGCTTATAGCCCTTGCTATGCAGCGTCTGCACATCCAAATAATTGGTAAACCAATTCAGGTTGGCGTAAACCATCGGGGTGTAGCCCGCTGCGCGAATGGCGTCGCAAAAAGTAGTGGCGTGCTGAATAATGGTCTTTTTGTTGCTGTTGTTCAGGATCTTCTGATCCTCCAGGTCATAAGCCACCGGCAGCACAAAACACTTGTACTTGCCCTTCATCTGAGCCAACACGCTCTTAACATAATTGGCCTCAATCGTGGCCTCCTTGGTATTGTACGCATAGCTGTAATGGTACACGCCAAAGGGCACACCCGCTGCCTCCGCCGCGTTCACATTGTCCCAAAACTGCGGATCCAGGTGGTCGTTGCCGTAGCTCATACGGATCATGGTAAAGGTCTTGCCCGCCTTCTTCCATGCGGTGTAATCCACACCTTTTCCGTTATGCTGAGACACATCGATGCCAAACGCCGGCGCCGTAGCGGCTGCCCACACCGGGAACACGGTAGCGCACATCAGCACCAGGCACAACAGAGCGCAAAACAGAGATTTACATTTTTGTTTCATATCACACCTCGTTTGGGTTGTTTATTCGACCTCACTATAACACAAAGAGAAAACAAAGTCAATTACCGCACTTTGGTACTTTTTACCGGGGACCAGGCGCCGTACAGCTTGCCACCCTTTTGCTTTTTATACACCCGAATGCGCACATAATACTTTTTCTTGCTTTTGAGTTTCGTCAAGGTCTTGGCGGTGGAGCCCGCCTTGGTTATCGTTACCGACTTGGTGGTGGATTTGGTAAATTTGGACGAAGTGGAATAGCTGATCTGGTAACCGCTAATGCCACTGCCCTTCTTCCACTTTACGGTCAGCCGGCCTTTTTTGCTGCTTTTCAGCGATGCGATCGCCGGTTTCCGCTGTGCCAGCTTTTCCGTCTTTTGGGCGCCGCAAGCGGTGCACTTATATTTCTTATATCCGGTGGCAAAGTAGGTGGCCGCCTTTTTGGCGGTGCACTTATAGGCGTGCACATGGATCTTAAATTGCCGCCTGCTCTTAAAGTTGCCCTTGCCCTGCACCGTTACCGTGCGGGTGGTGCCTCTGGTGGCAATGGACACGGTGTAATCCTTGTTCTGCCGCAAGGTCTTGCCCTTATAGGTTGCCTTGATCGTGGCGCCCTTCGCGGTGGGGGTACACCGAACAGACACATCCTTGTCGTTCAGGGATTTTTGATTGATCTTAAAGTGCAGCACAGCCGTACCGGTATAATTGCCCTTGCCCTGCACCGTCACATTGGCGATACCTGCATTGGTATTGGCACTGTAACGGACCACCGTATAGTCCCGACCGGACTTTAAGCCGCTTTTACTGTCAAACCAAGCGGTACCGGGGCGCTGGGCACTGCCGTTATAGGTCACCGACGTACAAATATACGACCCGCCGTACCCGGCAATAGACGCCGGGGCGATGGTATACGTATAGGTCGCGCTGCCGGTCAGATACTTGGATCCTTCCAGTGCCGTCACGGTATAGGTGCCGCTGCCCGCATGCACCGTGGAGCCGCTGTATGTGAGGGCGTAGTCCTCGCCCGCTTTGAACACCTTTTTGTAAGGCTTGCCGTCTGTGGTGGTGCCAACAAAGGTCATGGCAGACATCACATCTGCAATGCTCTTGCCGGAGTACGGCGCCTGCACATTGCCAAAGCCTGCCCGGTTCATAGGCAGCTTGGCAATTTCAAACCGCAGCCGGTTGGTACTGTTCCCCACCAGCTTGCCGGTATAACGGTCGCTGATAGAAAAATCCAACACGATGGTGTACTTGCCGGGCTCGGACAGGGTATCCACCTGTGTGCCGTTCTCATCGAGGAACAATACGGTGTAGTCCTTATCCCGCACCGCAGTATGGCCGTAGCCATCCACCACATGCACATCCACCTGAATGGGGCAAACATTATAAGTAATGGCACCGTTTTTATCCAGATTGTGCAGTTCGATCTGGTTCTTTTCCTTGGTTACATCAATCTTGTTGAGGTAAAAGGAGCAAGGAAGCTGTGCAGTACCGTCCGTGGCAATAATAGTGTGCTGTCCCGGCGCGTAACGATCGTCGCCGGTCTCATACACGGTGGTGTACTCCCGACCAAACACATAGCCCGGAATCAGCAGAGAGAATTCGCCTTCCTCGCCGACATAATCCAGCCCGGTGCCGTCCGGCAGAGGGATCACCTTGGCTTGACCGTTCTCGTCCGTCAGCACCGTACCGTTGCCGTCCGTCTGCGCCTTAAAATAGGCACAGCTGCCATCCGCCGCCCGTTGAATCAGAATAGAATCCCGTATTTGGCCTTCGGCACCGCGACGCATCAGCACCATATAGCCCTGTCCGTCATAATCGGACAGATCCTCGCCGGTAGAGGCAAAGCGGTAGTCCGTCGCAGACAGTAGCGGGTACGATTTGGTATCGTCCAACTGCTGATGGTCGTTTTCCAAAGTGAAGTATGCATTTTTCGACCCACAAAGAAAATAGTAATAATTGATAAAACCCGGGAACCGCAGGTTGTTGGAGGCGGCAAAGGTGGCGTCCACCTGATACCATTGGTAGCCGCTGCCGGTGCCGTCATCCAAATATACAAAGTTCCAGGCGTGCATATCCTTTTGTGGTTTCCCGGTGATCTCATTGCGCACCATCTTGCTGCCCATCACCGTGTTGCAGGCAATGCCGTTCAAACGGCACAGATAGTAAAACAGCGCCGCATAGCCCTCGCACACGGCCTTGCCCTGGCCGGTGGTGCCGATCACCGTCAGGCTGTTTTTTTGCCGCACGGACCAATCGTAGCCGGTGCTGTCCAAATCCGCAGCCCCCTGCCCTGTAAGGCCGAAGAACGCTGCGTAGGCGGTGTGGGCGTACCAGTCGGTCACTTGATGATTCATAAAATTCTCATAGGCAGCGGTGTTGTACACCGTATTCTCCGCCAAAAAGTCATAAATGGTCTTGACGATCAGGTACTGGCGGCGGTTTGTATCCTTCTCCGCCGCGATGGTGGGATTATCGGTAACAAACAGTTGGTTCCACTTCTCCGCCGCTTGGCGCAGGATCTCCATTTGCTGCACCGTGTCGCAATATTTGAAGGTGCAGTGCACCTCATAAAAGGCCACCGGGCCGTTCCAGTCGTCATAGCCCTCCACATTGAGCCAAGAGATTTTTAAATCATCTTGCTGAAAGTCCTGAATCTGGGCGTCCAAAAAATCGCCGCCCTCAATGGTGCCCGCTTTCTCCGCCAGGGCGTTGCTTCGCAGCCGCTCATACAGCGCCTTTTGCAGCTTGTCGGTGGTAGGGTCGTAATCGCTTTTTTCCACCGCAATATACAGGGTAAAAGCAGTCTCTCGCCGGAGCATACGGTGCAGCGCGTCTGTCAGCGCCGCATCTATATCCTGCTGGAAGCAGTGCCAGGTCTTGACCTTCGTGGTATCGTCCCCCACCGCCGCCCAAGCGGTACCGTCCGGAGCCAGGTACGGAGCCAGGCCGGTACAGTCCTCTGCGCTCTGCCCCTCGGTATGGACGGTATGGGTCGTACAGACGGTAGCATTTGCCAGTCCATCGGCAGCCGCAGCCGTAACCGGCATAGCAGTGCACACCAGCACCAGCGCCAGCAAAAGAGATAGCAAACGCATTCTTTTCATACCCATACCTCCTGATAAAACAAAAGCCTCTATTCCAATTTGATTATACCCGATCGTGGCAAAAAAGGCAAGAGAAAGCCGAGGACCTGCAAAATACAAGTCCTCGGCTGTTTTTTCAGTGTTTATTTCGCCTGCAAAACCGCTTTGGTAATAAAGGCGTCTATATCCCGGTACACCTCCGGGCTGTTGGTTTCTCGCAGGATCTCGTGCCGGGCACCGGGATACAAAAGAACCTGCACCCGGGTATGGCCGGTGGCCTTCAGCCGGTCGCTGACCGCTCGAATACCGGCACCGTAATTGCTCACCGGATCCTCCTGGCCGGACACAAAGAGAATCGGCAGATCCTTTGGTACGCGGGCGTACCAGTCTTTACTGCCGCACTCCAACATCAGCCGTCCCAGATCGCCGTAGGCGGCCACAGTAAAGGTAAAACCGCAGGCGTCGTCTGCAACATAATCATCCACCGACGCGGTATCTCGGCTGAGCCAGTCCACAGAAGTGCGACCCTCAAAATGATCGTTATAGCCCTTAAAGCCGGTATTCTCCAGCCACTTGGAGCGGTAGCGCTTACCCTTAACGGCGCCCAGTATATTGGTCACCGCCACGCTGATATTTGCCAGCGGATTCGGCCCGCCGGTGCCCACATAAATGGCCGCCGCATAGTCCAGATCCGGGTAGCGGGCGGTAAAGCACCGCATAATAAAACTGCCCATCGAATGGCCGGCAATAACCAGCTTCTTGTCCGGATACTCGCCCCGGGCAATGTCATACAGCCGCCGCACATCTTGCAGCAGAGCATTGTATCCGTCCTTATCGCCAAAGAACCCCCTGTCCTCCGGCGTTTCGCAGGACTGACCGTGGCCCAGCATATCGTGCATAAAGACCGCATAACCCATATCCGCAAAGGCCTGCAAAAAGTCGCCGTAGCGGCCGCAATGCTCAGCCATACCGTGGTGGAGCAGCAGCACGGCCTTCACATTGCCGTCCTCCGGATACCACTGCCAGGCATGGATGGTGGCCAGCGCGCTGGCGCTGGGATAAGTGTACGCTTTCGTTTTCATAGAAAAATCCCCCTTAACGCAGGCAATGCCTGCTGATTCTATGTAAAATTATTATCGCTACATATTCAGTTTTAACTGTCGCTACTCTGCCTTTTCGTCCTCCAGCACCGAGGTGCAGTGGGGACAGCGGGTGGCAGCAATGTGGATCTCGCTCTTGCAGTAGGGGCAGACCTTGGTGGTGGTTGCCGCCTGTGCCTCTTTCTCATGGGTGGCGTGCTTCACGGCGTCTGACAGCTTATTCAGCCCCTTGACCATACAAAAGATGATCAGCGCCATAATCAGGAAATTCACCACAGCGGACAAAAACGCGCCGTAGTCCAAATAATTATCTCCCAGCAGATGAATCTTGCCCTGGATCTCCGCTCCGCCGATACAGTTGAGCAGCGGCTTAATGATCGAATCCGTCAAAGCGGTAACCACGCCGGTAAAAGCGGAACCGATGATCACACCGACGGCCAGGTCCATCACATTGCCGCGGGAAATGAATGCCTTAAACTCCTGGAAAAATTTCTTCATTTGTACATTCCCTCGTTTTTACACTTTTCAGCGCACAGCGTCTAACTGTATTCTATCACACAATGCCGGTAAAATCAAATGCCGGAATAAAATCTTTACCTACCGCGCTGCGCTCCTGCAAAAACACATGATCCATACCCAGCGCCAGGGCATGATCCACCACCTTGGCGTACTCCCGGCGGGTGATGGTGCGCGTCAGCTCCGGGTAGCGCTCCAGCCCCGGCATAGGGGTGTACTGGGCCATCAAGGACACATAGGTACCCGGCAAATGGCTGTGCAGCCAGTTCAGCGCCTCAATGGCCGAATTGGTATTGCCCGGCAAAATCAAATGGCGCACGATCATACCGGACAGCATTTTATCTCCGTCCCACCGGTCCTGCACCTGGCGGCGCATTTCCAGCAGCGCCGGGCCCACCCGCTCCACATAGTCCGGCGCAGCGCTGTAAGCCGCCGCCTTAGCCGGGCGAGTGTACTTAAAATCCGGCAAATAAATATCTATCAGTCCCTCCAACTGCCGCAGGGTCTCTATTCGCTCATAGCCGCCGGTGTTGTACACCACCGGTACCGGGGGCTTCCATCGGCGCAGCAGCCGTGCCAAGGCCGGTGCGTACTGGGTGGGGCTGACCAAATTGATATTCTGCGCCCCGGCGTCAATCAGCCGCTGCATACCGGCAATCAGCTGGTCCTCGGTTAGGTCCACGCCCTTGCAGCCCCGGCTGATCTCCATATTCTGGCAAAACACGCACTTCAGCGGACAGCCGGAAAAGAAGATTGCTCCGCTGCCGGATTTGCCGCTGATACACGGCTCCTCCCAGGCGTGCAGCGCCATACGCGCCACCCGAAAGGCAGCACCCACACCACAGGCACCCACGGCCGTGGTACGGTCAACACCGCACCGGCGGGGGCAGGCATTACACCCACTCACAGCAACGCCTTATAGAGATCGCCTTTTTTGTACGGGGTTACCGCGGCAATCTCCTTGGCGGCAGCGTTAACGGAAGCGCCTTTCTCCACCAGCGCACGGGCCTGTTCCACCGCCTGGTCAAAGGTGATGGCGTCCGTTGGCTCGGCCTTTTTGCCAGCCACGATCAGCACGATCTCCCCTTTGATCTTATTTTCCGTATAGTCTTTCTCCGCCTGTGCCAAGGTGGTACGCACCACCTGCTCATGCACCTTGGTCAGTTCCCGCACAATGGCGATCTCCCGGTCACCCAGCACCCGGTGCAGATCCCCAATGGTGTTGATAAACTTATGGGGCGCCTCATAAAAAATCATGGTGCGTTTCTCGTCCTTGAGCTCCTCCAGGTGGTCCCGGCGGGATTTTTTATTGACGGACAAAAAGCCCTCAAAGGTAAAGCGCCCGCTCTCCATACCGGACACCGCCAGCGCTGTGGCAAAAGCCACCGGTCCGGGCACGGACACCACCGGGATCCCCTGCAAGTGGCACAGGTGCACCAGATCCTGCCCCGGGTCCGAAATGGCAGGCATACCCGCGTCCGTTACAATGGCGCAGTCCTCCCCCGCCGCAATGCGGGCAGTGATGATCTCGCCCCGCTCTCGACGGTTGTGCTCATAATAGCTGACCATCTCTTTTTTGATACCAAAATGATTCAGCAGCTTTAAGGTCACCCGGGTGTCCTCTGCTGCAATAAAATCCACAGTCCCCAGGGTGTCAACTGCCCGGGGCGACCAGTCGCTTAAATTCCCGATGGGCGTGCCCACCACATATAAAGTACCGCTCACTTTGCGCCTCCTTCAAAATATGCGCCGTATATTCTTCCCATTTCCGCCTGGCCCGCCGGGCTTTCCAAAATCAGCGTAGGCTCTGCCGTTAAGTACGGCTTGGCGCCCTTGCGCCCCTCCATCAGCAGCAAAAAGGGTGCCTCTCCCTCCCGGTGCTGCACCAGCCGCAGCCGCTTAGGCTCCAAATCATGGGCACGCATAGCCGTTACAATATCCGCCAGCCGTTCCGGCCGATGGCAAATGCAAAACCGCCCACCGAACTGCAACAGATAGCCCGCTGCCGCACAGGCGTCCTCCAAGGTGCAGCACACCTCGTGCCGGGCAATTTGATCCCACGGCTCCGGAGACAAAATGCCCGTGTCCACCGGCTTGTACGGCGGGTTCATACTCACCAGAGTAAAGCTGCCCGCCGGGTACAGCTGCCGATGATCGCGCAGATCTGCCTGCTGCACGGTTAGCCGCTCTTCCAAATGATTCAGCGCAATGGATTGCTGCACCTGCCGTACCGCCCGGTCCTGAATATCCAGGCACGCCACCGGACTTTGCCGGGCATCTCGCAACCAAAGCAAAGGAATAATTCCACAACCTGTACCCAAATCCAGCGCCCGATCCCGGCGGCGAATACGGGCAAAATCCGCCAGCACCACGGCGTCCGTACCAAAGGTGTGGCGGTCACTGACCACGATTTGCATGTGCTCTGCCAAAGGCATAACCGTCTCGTTCATAGGCTCTCCCACTACCGGGCCGTGCCCGGGTCTTTGCGCTTATTATATACCTACCGCCCCGCTTTGGCAAGCGGACAAAAAAAGACACGCCCAAAGCCAAAGCTCTCGGCGTGTTCCTTTTTGTTTGTACAAAAGCAGAAAAATCTACAAAATCCGCTTATGCCTGGGCAGGCGCACCCACGGGGCAGGTTGCCTCGCACGCACCGCACTCAATGCAAACGTCAGCGTCAATTACAAATTTGCCGTCACCCTCGGAGATGGCGGAAACCGGACACTCTGCTGCGCAAGCACCGCAGGAAATACAATCATCAGAAATCTGATATGCCATGATAAACACCTCCTGTATGTTTCTCAACCTAAATATAACAGCATTGATTTGAAAATGCAAGTGAATTTGAAAAAATTAGTCTTGCCTTACTTCTCCGCCTGGGCGGGCTTGTCCGCTTTTTTCTCATTTTTGCCGCCGCGACGGGGCGCACGCACCACGCGCACTTCTTCCCGATTGACGATCACCGGTGCGCCCTCCGGCGCATTATCCAGCTGCACTTTCAGCTTGCCGGTGAGCAGCGCAGCGTCTACCACCGTGCCTCGGCCCTCTCTGCAGTCCACCACGGTGCCTCGGCGGGGAGTAATCTTTGCCAGGTATTCATAAGAGTTCTGCTCATATTTCAGGCAGCACATCAGCCGCCCGCAAGTGCCGCTGATCTTAGAAGGGGACAGGCTCAGTCCCTGCTCCTTGGCCATTTTGATAGACACGGAGTGGAAGTCATTCAGGAAGGTGGAGCAGCAAAACGGCCGCCCGCACACGCCCAGGCCGCCCAGCATCTTAGCCTCGTCTCGCACGCCGATCTGGCGCAGCTCAATACGGGTATGGAAAGTGGAGGCCAGATCCTTGACCAGCTCTCTAAAGTCCACACGGCCGTCCGCGGTAAAATAAAACAGAATCTTGGACCCGTCAAAGGCGTATTCCACCTCGGTCAGGTTCATATCCAGCTTGTGTTTCTCGATCTTTTGCAGGCACACCTCGTAGGCGCGCTTCTCTTTTTCTTTATTTTCTTCCAGAATTTGCTTGTCTCTGGCGGTGGCAATACGCAGTACCGGCTTGAGGGGTGCAGTGACCTCATTCTCCGCCACCTCTTTGGGTGCATACTGGGCCACGCCGCATTCCATACCCCGGGCGGTCTCTACCACCACCAGGTCGCCTTTCTTAATCTCCAACCCCTTGGGGTCAAAATAATATGTTTTGCCGGTGTCCTTAAACCGAATGCCTACCACTTTTGTCATAATCTATCCTCCTAACGGCCGATCGCCTGGCGCAAATCGGCGCAAAATTTTGTGATCAGCAGAGCGTTATTGGCATTTTGCAGCGCCCGCTGATATGTGTCCTCTGCCACAGATACCAGTTGCAGCAGTTGTTTTCTTGTACATTTGGAGCCAAGCAGCCGGGGAATTTCATCGCTGCCGGAAAGCAAATCGGCGCCGCTGTCCAGCACCAATGCGTCCCGAAACAGATCCCGCAGCACCCCGCAGATATTCAGTACCGCCTGCCTGTCCTTTTGCAGTGGTGCACAGGCGCAAATGAGCGCATACTCATTCTCCGCCACCAGCGCTCGGCACAGTTCTGCGGACAAGGCGCTGCACTTGGCGGCCTCGCCGTCCTCCAGGCTCTCCATGGCCTTTCCGATGTTGCCGTTCCACAGCTGCAACGCCTGGCGCACCCGATCCGGATCCGCCTCCGGCTGCCGCTGCAAAATATAATCCGCACCGATCTCTACCGGCACGCCCTCCAACCGAAACACCACACTGCGGGACAGCACCGTGGGCAGCAGAGCGCTCTTGTTCTCCACCGTTAAAATGAACCGCACATAAGCCGGCGGTTCCTCCAGCACTTTCAAAATGGCATTCTGGGCCTGCACGCTCATCAAATGGGCGTTAACCAATATGTAGATCTTATAATCCGCCTCATTGGGGGTCATATACACATCGCCCACAATTTGATCCACCGTCTTTTTATGAAACGAACGGGCGCCCCCCTCCGGGGCATAGACCAAAATATCCGGGTGCACCCCGGCACGGGCCTTGTGGCACTGGGGGCAGCTGTCGCAAGGGCGGTGCTCGCCCCGGCACACCAATGCCGCAGCCAGTTCACCGGCCAGCGTGCGCTTACCCAGACCGCTCTCCCCCTCCAGCACTACGGCGTGGGGCAGGCGGCCGCCGTCTACCAATGCAGACAGCTGCGCCTTGATTTTTTCATTCCCGAGAAAGTGCTTAAATTCCATACTTGCCTTTACAATTTGCGGAACTCGTCCACATTGATCACAAACGCCACAGCGCCGTATTCCTCCACGTCCACCGGCTGGCGCAGCAACGAGCCTTCCAGCGTGCTGGCCACGCCCGCTTGGCGCACCACCCGCTTGGTCACATGCTTCTTCAGCACATCGAACAGCTGCTCCACCTTGTGATCCTCCGTGCCGATAAACAGCGTGGTGTGCCCATCGGCCAAGAACTGACCGGTGGTGGAAATACGGGTGGAGGCAAAGCCCTCCTTCGTAATCGCATCCAAAACTTTGGAAACATCTTTATTGGAAATTACAGCCATAACCAGCTTCATATAAACATCCATCCTTTCCGTTAATGCTTCCTATTATACGCCTTGATTCGTAACTTTACAACTATCTGTATTATTACTTCAAATAAAATTTACAATTTGTACTTATTTAGACAAATTTCACCTTTTTAGGGGTTAAATCACCGCTGCCAGCGCCACCACCACCGGCATGGTAACAATGGAAAACAGCGAGGACTGGGCGGCCAACTCGCTGCCCAAGGCGGCGTCATTGTCGTACTTGGCCGCATACATAGCCGTATTGGTCGCCGTGGGGGCAGAGGCGGAGATGACCATAGCAATCAGCAGATCACCCCGCACACCGCACAGATAAAACAGCCCCACCATACACAGGGGGATCACTGCCAAACGCATCAGGGAGCAAAAGTACAGCTCCTTTTTGGCAAACATACGCTTCCAGTCCGCATTGGCAAGAAAGGTGCCGAAAATCATCATGGCCAGGGGCGAATTACAGTTGCCCACCATCTCCATGGGCCGCAGGATCACCTGGGGCAGCCTGGGCTGCAAAAAGAACAGCGGCAGCCCGATGAGCACCGCCATGGAGCCGGGGTTCAGCACCAACCGGCGCAGGTCGATCTTGGCGGTATGGCCGCTGATCTCATAAATGCCGTAGGTAAAGGCCACCACATTAAAAACAGCCACATAAACGGAGCAGTAGAACACGCCCTCCGAGCCAATCACCGCCAGAGCCAAAGGCAGCGCCAAAAAGCTGGCGTTGGAAAACAGCATACCGTAGCGGTACACGCCCCGCTCCATGGGACTGCGGTGGCGAAAGCACAACTGTCCCAGCACGCCGCCCACCAGGTGGGTGGCAAAGGCGCACACAAACGCCAAAAGAATACCCCGCACATGGTCCGGGGTGTACGCCATAGTCATAAATGTATAAATAATGGCAATGGGCAGCACGATATTAAACAGCAGGTCGATCACTCGCTTGGCGTCCGCCTGACGAAACACGCCCAACTTATCCGTCACAAAGCCGATCAGAGAGATCAGGTACAGCATCAGTACCTGACCGGCCACGGTCTTTAAGGTTGCAAAAAACAAAGGCACGCTCCTAATCCGCTGCGCTGCGACGGCGCAGATCCTGCACAAAAGCCAAGGCGAACACGCCCAGCAATAAATCTGCCAGGCCGAAATACACGCTGCCGTTCAACAGACCCCGGTGCCCGGTAAACAGTACGGACAGGCCGGGCAATGCCAGCACACAGCCGCACACAAACACCAGCAGGCCAAAGAACACCACCGCACGCCCTGCATGGCGGGAGGTAACCACCGCCGTTGCAAAGGAAAAGAGAAACAGCAGCAGCGCCACCAAAAACAGCACCTCGCACACCGTCTGGGTATCTACCAGCACACTGACCATCTTAGCTAAAATGGTTAGCAAACGGCAAAGCCCCCACAGCGCCGGCACAAAGTGAAAAAAGCGAAAAGCGCGAAAATCATACCGTCCGCCCCCATAGCTGCGCCCTACAACAAAATAGTAGGAGCAGCTGAGTAAAGCAAACAGTGCCGTCAGCCCTTCGCTGACCAGGTCATTCCACTGTAAATAAACCGCACCGTCCGCCAAGTCGTAGCACAAAAAGCAGCGGTAAATAAAATCAAAAAAGAACGCCACAGACACCAGATATGACACAACGGTCAGCCTGCGGCTGCCGCCGTTTGCAGCAACCGCCACTGCCGTATGGCTTTGGTGCAGGGCACACACAGTGCAACACACACCGGCACACAGCAGCAAAGCATACAGCCCATAAGTCAACGGCGCACCGGCAGCCGTGACCCGCCCGGTACTGCTGTCCGTAAAAAGGAGGAGCTGAACAAAGCGCAATACCACCGCCGCCCCGGTGATCGCAAAAGTCAGGATCCAAGGGATCAGTTGGGGTCTGGTACGCACTTTTTCGCTCCTCTTTCGTTCAAAATCAGCCCTGAACCTCTCGGTCCGCCGGGGCAATGTACGTTCTGGCGTGGGACACGCTCTTGTATGCCGGACGCATAATTCGGCCGCCGGAAATCAGTTCCTCCAGCCGATGGGCACACCAACCGGTAATACGGGCGGTGGCAAACAGCGGGGTAAACAGATCCTCCGGGATCTTCAGCACCTTGTAAACCAAACCGGAGTACAGATCTACATTGGCGCACATCACCTTGTCGTCGCCCTTTACCTCGGCAAACACCTCCGGGGTCAGCTTCTCCACATTCTCCAAGGTTTTAAACTCTTTTTCAAATCCGGCCTCATAAGCCAGCTTGCGGGCATTGGATTTTAAGATCACCGCGCGAGGATCTGATTTGGTATAGACTGCGTGACCCATACCGTAGATCAAACCGGAGCCGTCACCGGCTTCTTTATTCAGGATTTTAACCAGGTAATCTTTCACCTGCTCCGGCTTGGTGGGGTCTGCCACATGGGCAATAATGTCCTCCATCATGTGCGTCACCCGAATGTTGGCGCCGCCGTGGCGAGGACCTTTCAGGGAGCCGAAACCGGCCGTAATGGCCGAATACGTATCTGTACCGCTGGAGGTAAGCACACGGGTAGAGAAGGTAGAGTTGTTACCGCCGCCGTGGTCCGCATGGAGCATTAAGCAAATATCCAGCAGCTTGGCCTCTTCGCGGGTAAATGTCTTGTCCACCCGCAGCTGATTTAAGATATACTCCGCCATGGTCTGCTCCTTGTTGATCGGGTGCAGGAACATGGTCTTGTTGTAGAATGTACGGCGCTTGATCTGATAGGCGCTGTTCATAATGGTGGGAGTCTGCGCGATCAGCTGCAAGGACTGACGCAGCACGTTGGGAATGGAGGTATCGTCCGGGTTCTCATCAAAAGAGTAAAGGGACAAAATGCAGCGCGCCATCTTGTTCATAATATCCTTGGAAGCATGCTTCATAATCACATCTTCCACAAATTCGTCCGGCAGTGCCCGGCACTCAGACAGCACCTCGCGGAGAGAATACAGCTGATTGGCAGTGGGCAGATTGCCAAACAGCAGCAGCCACACCACTTCCTCATAGCCAAAGCGGTCCTCGGCAATGCAGTTGTCCACCAAATCACGAATGTCATAACCACGGTAAGACAACTTGCCGTCCGTAGGAATCCGCTCGCCGTCCAAAATATAATAGCCCTCTACCGAGCAAATACGGGTCAATCCGGCCATCACGCCGGTGCCGTCGCTGTTGCGCAGGCCCCGCTTTACCTGATAGCGTTCAAAATCGTGGGCATTGATATAGTTATTCTTACCCAGCTCCTGGCACAAGTTGGACAGTGCGTCCATGGAGATAGGCGAAATATAATTGGAAGCCACAAAATCGCTCCTTTCAAACATACATTTAGAACAATCATTATACAATTATAATAGACAAATGTCAAGTTATCTGAAAGGAGAGATCCACTTTGAAAAAAGTATTGATCCTGTTTGCTCTGCTGTTTTTGCTCACATTCGGGGTGCCCATGTTCGCCGCATTTCACACCCAAGGCAGCAGTGATCTGGTAAGCCTGCTCCACTCTGCGGTGCTGACGGCGCCTATTCTCTGATGGAATTATCGTTAATTTTCGTAATCCGGCAGTGGCAGACAGCCTGGATCACAGAAGCGGAGAACGCACGGTTCCAGTCCGCTTTAACCGCTGCATACCCCGCCGGGTCTGACATGGCCAGCTGCGCCCCAACCTGCACGCCGTCGCATCCGGCGGCCTGCAAGCAGGCGTAAGCTCCGGTGCACAGGTCCACCAGCTTTTGCTCCGCCAGGCGCTCTATGACGGCAATGGAGCGATTATCTATGGTACTGATATAGCCCTTTTGCACTTCGTCCAGCATCAGCTGTGCCTGCACCGTTACCCGGAACACCGAGCGGCCGTTCTCTATGGCGCTCTTCGTCCTCACCTTGCAGGATACCAGTTCCACCCCGATATGCCCCAACTTGTCATTTTGCAGGGTTAGCAGCCCGCTTTTGATCTTGCCATTCATCAGAAGAATACCAAAAGTATCTGTCATGTTCGCCGTGGCGGTCATCTTGCCCCCATCAAACAGCGCCAGCCCTACAAAAGCCGTATGTGTGCCCACTCTCTTTAACAGCGGCAAATAAATATCCGAGGTAGGACTGGCAAAGCAGCGCAGCGCGTCATTAACGGACACCACCGCGCCCATACCGCTATCCTGCCCATTCTGCAGCAGGTGCACCATATTTGCGCTGGGCACCAAAGCGTCGTCTTCCTTACTCTGCAGCAGCGCCTTGGCATTACCGTCTGCCACACACAGCAGCACATCCGGCCGACTTGCGGCACTGCGCACAAAGTAATCCATATTGTCGCCCACCCCGTGCCGTGCCACGCTGCTGCTGAACACCGTAATCTTGTTTTGTCCCAAAAACAAATTGCGGGACAAGTCTTTAGACAGCTTAGACAGCGCCTGGGAAATACCGGTGCCGCTCTCTGCGGTATTAATGGTAATATTGCCGGACAGGGCCTCCGAGCCGTTGCCGCTCTTGGTCATATTCAGGGTCTGTACCGAGACGGACACCCCGTTTGCCGCCCGGTCAATGCTCATGCCCTCCACCACCGCCAAATTGCTCAAGGTGTGCCGCCCGGAGCAGCCGCACAGCGTAGCCGCCACCAGCAAAAAGCAAAGAAACAGCTTAATGGTTCGTCTCATTTGTACCACGCGCCTTTCTGTGCCCCAGTAGCCAAACCAGGGGAATGAGAGAGGAAAACACTACGAAGGGCACCACTGTGATCAACGGCGAGTGCTGACCCACAGTCATCAACCGTTCCAGCGCACAACTAACGGCAAAGGCCGCCAAACCGGCGCCCAGGCACTTGCCCTTGTGCCCACCACTGCCCGGCAGGGTCACTGCCGCACAATAAATCAGCAGTGCCGCCTTAATAAAGATGGCAAAGATCCAAAAGCCGGTGTACAGCGCGTCCATACGCACCATTGAGCCGCTGCCTGCCAGCTGAGAGAGGGTATAAACCGGAAACGCCTGTAACCCGGCCGCGTCCCCCATCACGCCGATGGCAAAGAGAAACAGCAGGCTCGTAGTCAGGTACGAACACCCCATAGCGCCATAAAAGGCACCAAAACGACGTCCGCCGATGACCACCCGATCCGCCAGCACCAAAAAGATCGTAATCTCTGCCGTATTGGCAGACAGCACCACGCCGTTTTGTATCACTTCACCCACGGTGTTGCTGCCTGGCGGAAACAGGCTGAACCATTGGAAGTGCTGCACATTAAAGCCAAGCACCACCGCTACCACAAGCACAATCAGGCAAAAGGCGAAGCCGGAAAAACGAGACAATCCTTGCAGCCCAACCAACGCCCCATACACCGCAAATAGAAGAATCAGCAAGGCAAATCCCCAACTTTTGGCCTCCGGATTCAACCGGGCAGAGGCGAAGTAGGCAAAGCGGCTCACATTGATCCCCGCCAAGAAGATAAAATTACAGGCATAAAGAGTGCCCAGCGTTCTGTGCGCCAACGGTGAGCAGTCCCGCTGCACACAAAGAAGCGCAGGCACCGCAAACAACAGGGAAAGCACCAGCGCTACCCCCACGCTCATCAGCATTTGGGTAGACAGCTTACCTGCCATAATAGACTGCACATGGGTCAGGCTCACCACCAGGCGGCTGATATACAGCATGGCAAACAGACTGAACGGAGAAATTTTGCTGTTATTCACACTGGTCAATATGCGCACCCCGCAAATCCTGTACCCGCACCCGGCGGCGGGCCAGCTTGGTCCAACTTTCCCGATAAAACACATCGCCCAGGGAGCGCACATTTAGCGGCGCGATAGGGGCGGCGTACGGCACGCCGTAGGGGCTGAGACTGCAAATATTCACAAACAGCGCCGCCATACCCAGCATCAGACCGTAAAGTCCGGTGAGTCCCCCGGCCAGGATAAACAAGAGCCGCAGCACCGACACGCTGTCATACAGGGGAAATGCCACATAAGAGGCAATGGCGGTAATGGCGATAATCACCAACATAGGCGCACCGATCAGCCCGGCAGACACGGTGGCCTCACCGATGACGATGGCGCCGATGATAGACACCGCGTGGCCGACGACCTTGGGCAACCGCAGCCCCGCCTCCCGCATAATTTCATAAAAGATCAGGGTCATAATGGCCTCATTCATCAGGGACAGTGGGGTGCGAAACTCTGCCGATGCAATGGTAAACAGCAAATTGGTGGGAATCAGTTCTTGATGAAAAGTGCCCAGCGCCACATACACCCCGGGCAAAAATACGGAAATACCAAAGCTAAAATACTTCAGCAGCCGCACAAATCCACCGAAGAACGGCGGATAATCGTAATCATCCAAAGACTGAAAATTATCGCTGAAAAGATACGGCACATAAAGCACAAAGGGCGTGCCCTCCACCAGTACCGCCACCCGGCCCTCATAAAGCTTGGACGCCAACACATCCGGGCGCTCCGTGGTGCCTACGGCAGAGAAAAAGGAACGCATATTTGTGTCTAAAAAGGGCACCAGTTCACCGTAATCCGCCACCGTGTTCAAATGCGCGTCCTTTAGCCGCTGCTCCACCGCATTCACCAATTCCGCCGCGGCACGGTCATCCAAAAAGGCCAGTACCACCGGGGTTGGTGCGGCGGTGCCCAGCTGGATTTGGCGCAGCTTTAAGTGATGGGTTTTCATGCGCTTGCGCAGCAGCGCCTTGTTGTCGTTCACAGACTCCACAAAGCACTCTTTGGCTCCGCGCACATTGCTTTCGCTCTCCGGCTCGTCGGTACTGCGTTTGGTCCAACCCTGAATACCCATGACCATAGCCCGGGGACAGCCGTCCAACACAAACACGCAAAAGCCGCTCATCAAATAATAGTAAGCATCCTCGAAGGTCTCTGCCTCTTTCAGCTCTACCGACTGCACGCAGGTGCGCATCAGCTGGCGAAACTGCTCGTCCGGCGTGCGGGCCTCCACCTGTGCGCCCAGCACCGGTCCCATAATCATCTGCCCCAGCTGCAAAGAATCCACCAATCCGTCCATCACAGCGAAAAAGCACTTGCGCCCGCCGGTTTCCGCCTCCTTGAGCAAAAAATCCGAGCAGTCCGCAAAGTCCGCCTTAAATTTCTGTACATTATCGTTATATTGGCGCCTAAGGTTTTCCAATTTCTATCACCCGTACTAATTTTGGCATAACCGGAGGATTTATTCACAAAATACAACCGGTGATTGAAATGACAGTAACTCTTATTCGCGCACTGCTGATCTACTTTACCGTCATTCTGGCTATGCGGATCATGGGCAAGCGCCAGATCGGCGAGCTGAACCCCCACGAGCTGGTCATTACCATATTGGTGAGCCAGATTGCCTCCATTCCCCTACAAGACAACACCATGCCCCTGGCCAACGCCTTTTTGCCCATGCTGCTACTGGTAAGCCTGGAAATTCTCGCCTCCGTGGCGTCCATGAAAAGCCTGCGGCTGCGAAACCTGCTACAAGGGCGACCCATCTTTCTCATACGCCACGGCAAACCGGATCAAAAGCAAATGCGTCGCCTGCGCTTTACCGTAGACGATTTGATAGACGCCCTGCGCCAAAAGGATGTATTTGATCTGTCCACCGTGGAGGAAGCGGTGGTAGAGACCAACGGCAGCCTGTCCGTGCGGCTGCGTACGGAGGAAAGCCCGGTGACCCCCAAACAGTTGGGCGTACCGACACCGGACAACGGCTTTCCCATACCCGTAGTCACCGACGGCCACATTGTGCCGGAATATTTCGGCGACCAAGTGCAGGACACAGCAGCCATTGCCAAGGCGCTGCAAAAGGAGAGCCTGCGACCCGGTGAACAGCTGGTGGTGACCATAGATGACAACGGCACCGTCTTTGCCGTAAAAAAGGAGAGAAAAAAGTGAAACGCACTTGGTTTGCCATTTTGTTTTTGCTGCTGGTGGCAGGGCTGTGCATCTTTGAACAGCACACGGTCAAGACCACCTTTGAGAATATGGAGACCCTACTGCAAAGCATGGACGCAGCCGCCGCAGAAGAGAATTACCCGGAGGCAGAGCGCAAGGCCCGCCAACTGCAAAACATTTGGACCGCCCGCTACCCTACCCTGTGCGTGCTCATGGAGCACCGCGCTTTACAAGAGGCGGGGGTAACCCTGGGCACCCTGCAACCCTTGGCTGGGGACGAAAGCGACGATCTGCGCCCTACCATTCGCCAGTGCCAAACAGAACTGGCAGAGATCTACGACAACAGCAAGGTAACGGTGGGCAACATCTTTTAGCAATACAAAAGCGAACGATATAAAAATCGTTCGCTTTTTTATCGTTATTCACTTTTGGCGTTCTTATACTTCTCCGCTTGCAGGCGGAACATATAAGCATAGGTGCCGTCTGCCGCCATCAGTTCACTGTGCGAGCCGCTCTCTATGATCCGACCCTGCTCCATCACATAAATTTTATCCGCCTGCACCGTGGTGGACAACCGGTGAGAAATAAAGATCACCGTCTTGTCCCGGGCAGCCTCCAGCATAGCCCGGTTCAGCTGGTATTCCGCCACCGGGTCCAAGTTGGCAGAGGGCTCATCCAGAATCACAAAGGGGCAGTCCTTGTAGAATGCCCGCGCCACCGCCACCTTTTGGCTCTCGCCGCCGGAAAGCATCAGTCCGTCATCGTCGAACTCCCGCAGCAGCTGGGTGTCCACGCCCCGGGGCAAAGGTCGCTGAAAGCCACTGTGGTCCAGCGCACGGCGCACCCGCTCCGGGTCAAACTGCGGACTGAGCGCCACATTCTCCCCTACCCGACAGGCAAACAGCTGGAAGTCCTGGAACACCGCCGCAAACCGATCCCGATGGCTTTGCAGGGTGCAGTCCCGAATGTCTTGCCCGCCAATCAGGATCCGCCCACCGGAGGGCTCATACAGCCGCAGCAGCAAATTGGTCAAGGTGGTCTTACCGGCGCCGTTGTAGCCTACCAGGGCGATCTTCTCCCCCGGGTGAATGGTCAGGTTAATATCCTGCAAAACAGGCGCCGCCCCACCGGGATAAGTAAAGGTCAGGTGTTCCAGCTTGATCTCGCCGGACCGACGCTTGGGCGCCGCCTGCGCCCCGTCCCGAATGGTGGGTTCGGCGTGGAGAAAGGCCCGGTACTTCTCGATCAGCTTGGCCCGCTCGTCAAACTGGGCAACGCCCCACACGGTGAGGAAATTCAGGCTCATGGCGATGGCATAGGCGCCGTTAAAGCTGGCCACAAAATCCCCGGGGCTGATCTGGTGGCGCACCAGCACCAGGTAGCCCAGATACATGGGCAGCACAAACATAAAGCCCAGCACCTGCACGCCGGTCTCCTGGAGCAGATAGCGGCGGGTGATCTTGCCGTAATATTTCTTTTGGCAGGCGATCACATCCTCCGCCGCTTGGTCGTAGCGCTCCATCAGCAGAGGCGCAATGCCGTTCATACGCACCTCTTTGGCGTAATCCTGCAAGTAAAACAGCCGCTGAAAGTAGTCTGATCGCCGATGATAGCGGGTGTTCTCCACCTGGCGTTGCACCTGCAAGTTGCTAATGGCCTTGCTTAGGGGCAAAAACAGCAAAATAGACGCCAAAATAATCACCAAACACAGCGGGTCAATGGTCAGGAGCACAGAGGAAATGGCAATCAGCGAGATCAAGTTGCCAAAGTACCGGCGCACCAGGCCCAGCAGGTTTTGGATGTTGTCGCCGGAGGACTCAATGGTGAGAATAAAGCGGTTGTAAAATTCCGGGTCATCATAAGACGCCAGGTCCAGCTCCGCCGCCTTGGCATATAGCCGCCGGTTCAGCCGATAATAGGCTTTCTCCCTTTGCACATTCCAAAAGAACTCCCGATACAAATAGGACGCCAGCCGGCACAGCGCCAACAACGCTACCACAACGGCCACCACGGCGTACAGCCGCTTTAAGTCCTGACCGGAGGTGACAATGTCGATCACATACTTAACCCCCAGCACGCTGACCAGCTGGCCGGGCAGCACCGTCAGCACGCCCCATGCCAGCTCGCCGATCACCAGCGCCGGGGAGGCTGCAAACAGCAGCCGCAAAAAGTAGAATAAATTGGAGAACATGGAGTGCTCTTCCGCATGCTTAGGCTTGCGCACCGGCGGCACCCCCTTCCTGCTTGTAACCGGAGGCTTGCAGGCGGAACATATCCGCATACAGGCCGTTTCGCTCCATCAGCTGCCGGTGGGAGCCGCTCTCCTGCATCCGACCGTCGGCCAGCACCAAAATGCGGTCGCTGAGCACCGCGCTGGACAGCCGGTGCGAGATAAAGATCACCGTCTTGTTCTCTGTCACTTGCAGCAAATTCTCATACATTTTATACTCTGCCACCGGATCCAGGGCGGAGCTTGGCTCGTCCAGCACGGCAATCTGGAAGTCCCGGGCAAACAGTCGGGCGGTAGACACCTTTTGATTTTCGCCGCCGGACAGACCGGTGCCCGCCTCGTCAAACTCTCGGGTCAGCACCGTGTCCGCCCCCCGGGGCAGTGAGGCAATTTTGTCCCACACACCGCTGTGGCGCAGTGCCTGCTCTGCCAGAGCTTTTTCCGCCGGGGTACAAGTGTGGCCGATCACATTCTCGTTGACGGACAGGGCAAAGTTTTTATAATCCTGGAACACGGTGCCAAAGGCAGCCCGCAGCTGCTCCAGGTCATATTCCGGCAGTGGCTTGCCGTTATAGAGAATTTGGCCGCCGGTAGGGTCGTAAAACCGCAGCAGCAGCTTGACCAGCGTGGATTTGCCGGCGCCGTTAATGCCCACCACCGCCAGGGTCTCGCCCTGCCGCAGGGTAAAGTTCACATCGTGGAGCACCTGTCGATCGGTGCCCGGGTAGGTAAAGTCCACATGGCAAAATTCCAGCGTCTCCAGCGGCGGCACCGGCAGAGGACCGGATACCACCTGGGGCTGATAGTCCAAAAACTCCCGCAAATTCTGAAAATACAACGCCATCAAGGTCATTTCGTCAAAGCACTCGGTGGTGTCTAGGGTAGACTCCCGCACCGCGTTAATGCCGGAGGCCACCACGCTAAAGCCGGACACGGTCAGCCCGCTGCCCTGCACAAAGCTGTGGCAGGCAAAGGCATAAGTACCCAGCACCGGCAGCAGCTCACCAAGCAGGCTGCTGACTACGCTGTACAAAAACAGCCGCACGCCGTAGTCCCTCAAAATGCGCACATTGGCCTTGGTGGCCGCCTCCATACGCCGAACCATCACGGCAAAGATATTGGAGGTGCGCATATCCTTGGCGTACTCTCGCAGGTACACCGTGCGCTGCACATAGGCTTGCATTCGTTTGTTGGCGGTCATGGACATATCCCGCCGATAGACGCACTTGCTCTTATACACCTCTACGGCGAACACAAAGAACACCGGCACCAAAAACAGCAGATACAGCGGGTGCACCGCCGCCACGGTGGCCATCACGCACACCAGCGCCACCACATCCGCCACAAAGGCAGAAAAATCAAAACAGATCAGGTCAAAAAAGCCATTGGTGGTCACCATGGTTGCCCGCTGATATTTGTCGTAGAATTCCGGGTTCTCATAACAGGCCACATCTACAGACAGCGCCTTTTCAAAGATCCGGTCGTTGAGCAACTTCAGCACCCGCTTGGTCGCGCACTTCTCCATGCGCATACCCTCCCACTGGGCCACCTTCACCACCAGCGCCAAAAGGGCAAACGCCGCCAACTCCCCCACATAAGTGCGAAAGTCGCCGCTGCCGGTGATCACATCCAGCAGGATCTTTAAGAACAAAATATTCTGCAAATAGCGGGAAAACACCGCATACAGCCCCTCTTGCAACAGATAGCCGATGAGCAGGCGCTTGTCCGTCTGCCACACCAGGCGCAGGGCATAGATCACATTTTTTAGCACAGGAACCTTGAACTGCTCCTCTGTCATTTGCATATAGGGCATTCTTTTCTCTCCAAATCACGGGCCGCCGCCCGCCGTTCTTGGTAAAAGGGTAGCATATTCCGCCGGCACTGTCAAACGAAAAGGAACCCGACTGCCAGCCGCGTTCCTTTTGTTTTACTTATTCTGTATAAAGTGCTGTTATTTGCTGTAACTGTCAATACGGATCAGGTCCGCCTCGCTAAGGGGCGGCTGTTCCAGCGCAGCCAAATTCTCCAGCAGTTGCGCCTTGGAGTGCACGCCCACCAGCACGGAGGTGACCCCCTTTTGCTGCCACAGCCACTGGATTGCCAGCTGAGAAAGGGTCTCGCCCCGGTCTTTTGCCAGCTGATAGAGCTTTTCAATCTGCTGGGCACGGTGCTGATCATAACCCACATGGGCTTGCAGCTTTTCGTTGCCAAACAGACGGGCGCCCTCCGGGATGCCTTTGGCGTATTTATCCGACAGTTGCCCCTGGGCCAGCGGCGAAAAGCAGATCACGCCCTTGCCCTTGTCCCGGGCTTCTTTCAGCAGTTTGTTTTTCTCCACCGTGCGGTCAAAGATGGAATAGCGATTTTGGTTGATGACAAAGGGCGCTTGCACATCGTCGCACTTGTGGTACATACGGTGCATGGTCTTGCCGTCATAATTGCTCATACCCACATACAGGGTCTTGCCCCGGCGCACCAGATCCGCCAGGCACAGAGCCGTCTCCTTCAGCGGCGTGTCCGGGGTCATGCAGTGGTGGTAAAAAATATCCACATACTCCAGCCCCATCCGCTGCAAGCTCTGGTCCAGGGAAGCAGTCAGGTACTTGCGGCTACCGCCCCGACCACCGTAGGGACCCGGCCACATCTCATACCCGGCCTTGGTGCTGATGATCAGCTGATCCCGGTAAGGGCGCAGGTTTTCCTTGAATATGCGGCCAAAGTTGATCTCTGCCCGCCCCGGCTCCGGCCCGTAATTATTCGCCAGGTCAAAATGGGTCACCCCATGGTCAAAGGCTGTCAGGATAATCTCTTTCATGGTATCGTAATCGTTGTTCACGCCAAAGTTCTGCCACAGTCCCACAGACAGCGCCGGCAGCCGCAGACCGCTTTTGCCGCACCGGTTATAGGGCATTGTCTCGTAGCGTGTTTCGCTGGGTTCATACATTTTGCTCACCTCCCCTGCATTTTACCATACCCATCGTTCTCTGTAAAGAGCGCAAAGGGCTTTCCTGCCGGGTGTTAAAAAGAGCAGACATGATGTCTGCTCTTTTTTGTACAATGATTTGTGTGGTTTACACGGTGTGGGTGCGCTTTTTCCTGCGGGATACCAAGCAAATGAATGCGCCGCCGCTTAGCAGCGATACGGTCACAACGCCACTGTCCCCACCGGTTTGGGGCGATTTGGCAGCGCCCGACAGTTTGGCCGTTACGGTATCTGCCTGTTTGATCTCTTTGGTAGCCGCAGCATCGGCAAAATACTTGCCGCAGTCTTCACAGTACCAATACTCGATATTGCCCCCGGCAGTCTTTGTCGCTGCCTTTGCAGGGATATGCTTAAGGTTGGCGTGATGATTCCCATCCAGGTCACCGTAAGCCTTTCCGCAAACCTCGCAAACCGCCCTTTCGGTACAGGTCGCCTTGCCGCCGGTATGCCCATCGTTGACCGTTACGGTCATTTCGGCGGTGTTGCCCGCCCTGTCGGTGACGATGATTCTCTGCTCACCGTCCGCTGGAGAGAGGGTAAAACTGTTGTTTTTGTCAAGCGTGACCTCTGTGCCGTTTACGGTGACAGTGTCCACATACTTTTCGTCAACGGTGACCGTCTGTGCTTCACAGTAGGTCTTGCCGTTTTCTATGCCGCCGATGACCGGCTGAACATTATCAAGTGTTACGCGGTCGGAACGAAGGTATGTTATATTCAGGTTCGCGTCAACAAGCATTGCATAAACAATGTATTCCCCGTTTCGGTCTATGCGAAACGGCTCCTCATATCCACTAAATACGAGAGATTGAAGTTCCGCCTCGGAAAGATCCCGATCGGTCACCAAATAGGAGATAAACACGGTTCCACTGTTGTCGGCGGCGTTTATCGTCACCGTCTGCGTATCCTTAAAGAACAGGCCGAAGGTGATTTTATTCAGGAATTCCTGCCATTTGTTGGTGCCTATGACAATTTCGCCCGTCGGCTTTTCAATGTCTTTCCATTTCGCTTTAAGCGTTATATTCTCGGCAGGCATGGTTGTGGGAATTTCCTTATCCCAGCCGATAAAGGTGTAGCCCTCTCTTGTCGGGTCGGCAGGGGCGGTAATTGCCGTGCCGTAGTCCTGCGTAATCGGAGCAATCTCGCTGCCGCCTGCAGTGTCGAAGGTTATTGTGTATTGATTGATTTCCCACTGCGCGGTGACAGTCATATTTTCAGTGGGCATAGTCGTGGGAATTTCCTTATCCCAGCCGATAAAGGTATATCCTTCTCTTGTCGGGGCTTCAGGTGCGGTAATTACCGTGCCGTACTCCTGCGTAATCGGGGCAATTTCACTGCCGCCGGCGGTGTCGAAGGTAATCGTGTAGGTGTTCGCTGCCCATTTTGCATACAATGTTATGTTATCGGTGACTTTATCGCTTGCATAATCCCACGCCGTGCCGTCGGCCTTGTTCCAGCCACCGAAGGTATAGCCCGGTGTGGCGGCGGGAGCATCGGGACGCGTCGCGAGAGTGCCGGAGGGAAGAACCTGCTTTGCGTATTCACTGTCGCCGTCCTTGTAAGTCACGATGACGCCGGTCGTATTGCCGTAAATATCCAGACCGCCGTAGAAGAGGCCCCAGTCAACATGGCTTGGATATACACTGGAAGTTCCGCCGATCACCGTCTTGCCTTTGAAGGCGGTAATACCGTTATCTTCTGCAAGACAGGTGATCTTACTTGACTGATTTAGGTAAACCCCACCGTATACCTCGCCGCCGTTGGCGTAAATTGTGGTATGATACGCAGCATTGATAGCGTATCTGCCGTTGTTTTTGATCAGGCCGCCGGTCAACGTGATCACGCCCGTTGTATCTCTGTTCGCCATCGGACCAAAAGCGTATATGCCGCCGTAAAAGGCCTCTCCGGTCGTTAATCTGTCCGGTGTTGAGCAGCCGACAATGCTGCCGGCGTTCATGGTGAACGAACCGTCTGAGAGAAACAGGCCACCGCCTTCATTGGCTATGCAGCCGACGATATTGCCGCCGTTCATGGTGAGTGCGCCGCTGCCGATGATCACGCCGCCGCCTTCCACCCCGTTGGAGAAGAAGATCCGGCTGCCCGTGCCGCCTGTGATGATGCCACCATAGACGGTCTCTGTACCGCTGTTGTCCAGCACCCAAGGTTCTGCGCCGTTAACCTTGAATTTGTGCTCCGCCGTGGGATTGCTGTCGATAAGGGTCAGGTCGCCGGTGATGCCGCTCTTATTATCGAGGATAATAACGCTGCCGCTGCCGGTCATTTTCAGAACATAGCCGTTGAGATCGAGGGTGACCTTGCGGAGGACGGTCAGGGTCGTGCCGATTGCAATGTCATTTTTCAGCGTGATGATGTCTGCGCTGCTGTCCGCCAGCGCATTGACAAGCTCTTGTTCCGTTTCGACTTTCCTGTTTGTCTCACCCGCGGCAAACGCCGTAGTCGGCACAAGGCAGAACAGCATACAAAGGGCGAGCAGGATACTAAGTATTCGTTTTTTCATTTCTTGCTACCTCCGTTTTCGTATATGTCGGCTCAGTCAAGAGCAATAATGGTTATGTTGTACTGACTGTCGGTAAAATTGGTATTCTGGAAGAGCATATTTGTATATTGAAATGTCAAAGCAATATCCGCTTCGGAACGGTATATCGTGTTATACGACATACCAAGTCTTGCACCTTGACCGTCATCTATCATACTCACATAGGTTCGCGTCTCAAGCATCATTTCAGAACTGTTATATCCGTCAATGAGTGATGCACCGCACAACTTATAGTTACCGTTAGCGCTGATCATAACCGTTCCGCTGAACACCATACTGTATGTGTGACCTTTTGAAAGGGTGATTGTTTTGCTTGATGAGTCATAGGAGATCAAATCTCCGCTTTCTTTTTTAACATTGAACGGAAGCGGTGTTCCCCAACTGTATACTCTGCCGTTTGCTGCAAAGTACCCGAAGCTTCCGCCGTTCTGACCGGGATCGCCTTTGTCGCCTTTGTCACCCTTGTCGCCCTTATCGCCCTTGTCGCCTTTTTCGCCGGGGTCGCCCTTTTCGCCGGGGTCGCCCTTTTCGCCCTTGTCGCCGTCAACACCGTCTGTGCCGTCAATGCCTGCGGCTTTTACGGCGGTGTCGGTTTCTCCGATCCACCAGTTACCGTTTTCGCCGATAAAAGGTGTTTTACCGTCTTTGCCGTCAGAGCCGTTTTGCCCGTTGGTGCCGTCCTTACCGGCGGCGCCGTCTTTTCCGTTTATACCATCCTTGCCGTCAACGCCGTCTCTGCCATCCGCACCTTTTAATGCGTTAAGATCGTACAGGTTCAGCCATATTTCATCGCCGACATAGCGCCATTGCAATGTGTTTTCGCTCACACGGAATTCCGGTGTTTTTCCGTTTGCTCCGTCCTTACCGTTCTGCCCGGCAGGGCCTTCTATATCGGCGATCGCCACAAGGTTCTGCCACTCGCCGCCCTCGTAACGCCACTGTATGTAGGATTCGGTTCGCTGCACTTCTATATTTTTGGCGTCCACGCCGTCCTTGCCGTTGACGCCATCTTTACCGTCGATGCCGTTTTGCCCGTCTGTACCATCAACGCCGTTCATGCCGTCTTTGCCGTTCGCACCGTTTATTCCGTTCTTACCGTCGGCACCGTTAGAGCCGTCTTTACCGTCGATACCGTTTTGCCCGTCTGTGCCGTAGACGCCGTTCATACCATCTTTGCCGTTCGCACCGTTTATTCCGTTCTTACCGTCGGTGCCATTCTTGCCGTTGGCCCCGTCCCTGCCGTTTTCTCCGGCAGCACCCGTAAGTTCGGTAAGCGCCACAAGGTCGCGCCAATCGGTTTCATCTCTGTATTTCCACTGAACCGCCGTGCCGTTGTTCCGTACCTCCGGCAATACTGCGTCGGCTTTTGCCGCCTTGCTCCATCCTATGGCAAGCACGATGCAAAGCACCAATAGAGCGGCACAAAGCGCCAAAAGCGTACCTGTGAGTCGTTTCTTTCCTGTTTTCATCTTCTTACCTCCGTTCAAAATTCAAAAAAGGGGGCAAAATCGGCAAGAACGGCACTCGGTCAGTTTTTCCAAAATCTATAGTTATTCGTTTCTAAATTTACTGACCGTTCGTTCATGCTCAGTATAACATAGCTTCCGGATGAAATCAAGAATTCTCTTATATATAATGTAAAAGAATCAAACCGCCTATTCACAAAGCCGTCCAGCCTGTCGGCGCTATTATCGTGTACTTCTTTACCAATATATGCGCCGGCAAGTGGCAAAAAAATAAAACGCGGCAAGCATCGTAAAGACGCTTGCCGCGTTTATGGTCCGCCCGGAGGGATTCGAACCCCCGGCCTTCAGAATCGGAATCTGCTGCGATATCCAGCTTCGCCACGGGCGGATGTACTTGCCGTAACAGCACTTCATATTATAATTTGAAAAAGCGTTGCCGTCAAGGCTTTCTTGTGTTAAAATTAGAAAAAAGGCAAAATTCCTGAGAACGGAGAATAAATATGAAGTTGACATTCAAGAACGACACCTTTAAGATCCTGCAAATTGCAGATACGCAAGAGGGCCGCAAGGTCAGCCCGGACACCATGGCGCTGATCAACGCCGCCTTGGATCGAGAGGAGCCGGACCTGGTGGTATACAGCGGTGACCAGATCTGGGGGCGCGGGTTCCACGGTGATGTAAACCAGGTGCGCCGGGTACTGAAAGAGCTGACCGCCCCGGTGGTGGAGCGGCATCTGCCCTTTGCCATCTGCTTTGGCAACCACGATCGGCAGGTGGGGCTGGACAACCGTGCCCAGTTTGAAATCTACAAAGAGATCCCCGGTTTTATCGGAGAGGATACTCCCGGCGTGGACGGCGTGGGCAACTGCGTGCTGGAGATCGCCGACGGCGACCGGCCCGGCTATCTGCTTTATCTGATCGACAGCCACTCCAGCCTGAAAGTGGGCTACGACCATGTGCACCAAAACCAGATTGACTGGTATCGGGGCGTACGCGACAGCTACGAAAAGCAGTACGGCCACACCATTCCCTCCGTTGTCATTCAGCACATTCCCGTGTGCGAGGTGTTTGACCTGCTCACGCAGGTGAAAAAGTCCACCAAAGGCGCGGTACAGGGATTCCGCACCCACGCCAAGGAGTGGTTTGTACTGAACAGAAAGCGGGTAGACAAAGAGGGCTTTATGAAAGAGTCGCCTGCTGATCCCCAGGAAAACAGCGGCGAGTTTGACGCCTTCTGCGAAAAGGGCGAAGTGAAGGGTCTGTACTTCGGCCACGACCACAACAACGCCTTCCACGGTGATATTCGCGGCATTGATGTGGGCTACACCCAGGGTGCCGGGTTCCATGTGTACGGCCCGGGACTGGATCGAGGCGTGCGCACCATTGCGCTGCACCGAGACGGCAGCCTGTCCACCCAAGACCTGCGCTACCGGGACTTGGTGGGCAAAAAGCTGCAAGAGCCGCTGCATTTTGCTTTCTTCCAAATCATGCCCACCAATGTGTACGACGCAATTTCCCGAGCAGTTAAAATTTTTGCCGCCTTAGGCGGTATTGCCGTAGTGGCACTGCTGTTGGTACTCTTTCTCGGTAAATAAAGCATAAAAAGGACCTTTGTGTTTGGCACACAGAGGTCCTTTTCTGTCTGTTTTCTTGTTTAATCTTCCATATCCCGCACAGCGGCAATGCAGCCCACGCTGATATAGCAGGCAAGAATATACAAAGCGGACACAGCCAGGCAGAACACCCGCTCCCCCGCCGAGGTAGCGCCCAAAGTGGTATAAATGGAAATGCCAAAGAGCACCAGCGGCACCACGACGGTCAGCGGCGGGCAAGCCTGCAGCACATCAAGTGGGCCGTAGCTGCCGTCATTGACCAGTGCCGCCACCACAATATGGATCAGCGTGGTCACCAAGAACACCGCCAGCAAATTCAAATACAAGATCTGCTGGGTGCCCATCTCCACCACCGGGAACAGGGACATAAAGTCCCAATGAAACAACCCTACCAGCTGGGTGTACACACCGGCCACCAGCTGAATGGCACCGATAAAATACAAGAAGATCAGCGCAACTTTTTTATTTTCCACGCAAAAAAGCCTCCGTTCCCTGCAAAAATGCGTCCATCTGCGCGTCGGTACCGATGGTAATACGCACATAATTGTCAATCCGCGGCAGGTCAAAATAGCGAATGTAAATATGTCTTTGCTTCAAATAGAGGAACAGTTCCCGCATAGACGCGCCGTCCTTCGTTGCAAAAAGGAAGTTGGTGCGGGATGGCAATACGGAAAAGCCCATCTGCTCCAGCGCTCGGCGCACCCGCTCCCGGGTGGTTATCACCGCCGCCGTGGTCTTGGCAAAATACGCCTCATCATCCATAGCTGCCGCACCGCACAGCAGAGACAAATTGTCCACCGTGTAGCTGTTGTAGGAATTCTTCACTGCTTCCAACACACCGATCAGCTCTGCGCTGCCGATGGCAAAGCCCAGCCGCAGCCCGGCCAGAGAGCGGGATTTTGAAAATGTGCCGCACACCAGCAAATTGGGATAGTCCGCCAGCAGCGGCACGGCGCTGACGCCGCCAAAGTCCGCATAAGCCTCATCAATAATCACCACAGCATCCCGATTGCCCTCCAAGAGTGCCTGCACAAAAGGCAGATCCTCACCGATAGAGGTGGGGGCATTGGGATTGGGCAGCACCACGCCGCCGTTAGGCGCCGCGTAATCCGCCGGATCCATGCGAAAATCCGCTGTCAGCGGATAGGTCACAAAAGGAATGTGAAACAGCCGGCACCACACCGGGTAAAAGCTGTAAGTAATATCCGGAAAGGCAATGGGCTTGTCGCTGTTAAAAAAGGACTGAAAGGCCAGTGCCAGCACATCGTCCGAGCCGTTGCCCACAAATACCTGCTCCGGCGCCACACCGTAGTGGCGGGCAATGGACGCCTTGAGCAGCCGGGCGTTGGCGTCCGGATACAGGCACAGCGCTGCCGGGTCGTAACTGCGCAGCACCGCCTCCACGCCGGGGGCCGGTGGATACGGGTTCTCATTGGCATTGAGCTTGATCCGATCCGGGTCGCTGCTTTGCTCCCCGGGCACATACGGCTCAATCTGCCGCAAATTCTGTTTCCAAAGATGCTCCATAATCAAATACCTCGGCTTTATTTTACCACAAAGTCTAAAGCGGCGCAATAAACGCAAAAACAATTTTTTTGCATTTGCAGCACTTTGCCGTACACAAAACCGCAGCGTATAAACGCAAATATCAAAATACGGCAAAAAACGCAAACAACTTGTCACACTTTGCAAGAAATGATACACTGTTACAGTAGTGGCACCCGGGTCGCTGCCAAATCAGAAAAGAAGGAGATTCTGTTATGAAGCACCGCACTTCCATAGCGGCAGCACTATTGCTGCTGATGTTTTTGCTCAGCAACACCTGCACAGCCTATGCTGCAGAAAATCTAACATTAAAGCGCACCACCGTTGCGCTGGGCTTAGGCGAAAAAGCCGCTTGTATTCAATTCAATAATTCTCGTATCCACCCTACCGACTGCACCTATCGCTCAGCAAACACAAGCGTACTGGCCGTTAGCAAATCCGGCGTGGTTACCGCCAAGAAAATCGGTACAGCCAAAGTGACCGTGCGTTACGGACGCCAAACCGCCGCTTGCACCGTTACGGTTAAGGCCGCTCCCACCAAATTAGCCGTTAAAGGCGGCGATGTGATTATCCAAAAGGGTGCCAACAACCATAAGATAAAGCTGCAATTTGCCCGTGGCACCGCAGCCTACACCGTTACATACAAAACCCGGGATTCTGCCATTGCCACAGTCACTCCGCAAGGCTACATTACCGGCAAAGCCAACGGCAAAACCCAACTGACCGTACGCACTTATAATGGTGTTACGGCACAGGTTACCGTTCGCGTACAAAACAAGGCGCTGCCGCTGAATGCAAATGCCGCACAGTTGGCCTTAGACCACAACCATGTGACCCAAGTGGTTTATGGCAAATCCGTACAAAATCGCAATTTGGAAGGCTATATCATCACCCCGGCAAACGGCAAGTACAAAAAGACGCTGTTTATTGACTTTGCCATCCACGGCTTTGAGGACGATTATGCCAGAGACGGGCAGCGTCTGACTGCCATTGCCAACCACTTGATAGCCCACTTTGCTTCCCACCCGGAGGAATTGGGCAATTACCGATTGGTTATTGTACCCTGCGCCAATCCGGACGGTGCCATTGCCGGCAAAAACGCACAACGCTCCGGCAAGAATGCCTTTGGGCGCTGCACCGCCGCGCATATTGATATAAACCGGGATTTCGGTCCGTTTAAGGGCAAAGAGACCCGTGCCCTGCGAGACTTTATTCTCCGCAGCAAGCCCAATGTGTACATCAATGCCCACGGCTGGCTTAACGAAACCTTAGGCACCAAGAAGCTGTGCCAAATCGTCAATCGCACCCTGCACTTAAAGAAAATGAAAGACGGCGTCTATGCCGCAAACGAAGGCTACGCCATCGGTTGGGTACACAAAAAGCTGAACATTCCCTGCTGTTTGCTGGAATACAAGGCTCCAAACGCCCTGCACACCAAGGACAATGTTCGTATGATACGGGAAATTATCAAAGCGTATGCGTAAAGCAAAAGGGCGTCTGCTGTAAGCAGGCGCCCTTTTTATCGGGTTTGTTCAGTCAAATAATTCCGGTACCGCTTCCGCTGCCGTCGGGTCGTCCAGGGTCTCCACCCGGCGCAGGTGCTTTTGAATGATGTCATTACGGTGATCCGCCTCGTCCAGCACCTTGCCGGCCTCATCCACCTTTTTGCGTGCCTTTTGCAGCAGGTCGCCGAACTTCTCATACTGCATTTTAGCAGCGCCCAGCACCTGCCACACCTCCGTGGCTTTGCGGTTGATGGCCAGGGTGCGAAAGCCCATCGCCAGTGCATTAAGCAGCGCTGTCACCGTGGTGGGCCCAGCCAGCAAAATACCCTGCTGCTGCAGCTTCTCCGCCAGTCCGCTGCGGCTGCCCAAGATCTGCGCATACAGCCCCTCGGTGGCCAAATACAGCACCGCAAAGGGTGTGGTCTCCGGGGCAGAAATGTACTGACGCACCAGCTTGGCCTCATCACGCACCCGCTGCTCCAGCGCCTTTTGGGCACTTTCCATGCCTTGTCGATCCCCGGCCTGAGCCGCTGCGGTCAAGCGTGCATAATCCTCCATAGGAAATTTGGAATCAATGGGCAGCCAGGCGTGCCCGCTGCCGTCTGCCGCCGGGATCCGCACCGCAAACTCTACGCGACCGTTATACTTGGGATTGGTGGCCACATTGGTATCATACATACCCGGCACCGTCTGGTCCAAAATATTGCCCAGCTGCACCTCCGCCCAGGTGCCTCGGCTCTTTACATTGGTAAGCACCCGATTCAACCCGTTGACGCTTTCCGTTACCCCGGAGGACAGCTTTTGCATTTCGCCCAGGCTCTTGTACACGCTCTCCAGCTGCTGGGACACAGTCTGGAACGAGGCATTCAGCCGGGTGTTCAAGGTGCCGGTCAGTTTTTCGTCCACCGTTTGACGCATTTGGTCCAGCTTTTGCTCATTGCTCTTTTGCATCTCGGCCATAAAGGCACCCAACCGCCGGGTTTGGCTGTCGCTTTGGTTCTGGACCAGCTCCAGCAGCTTCACCTGCTGACGGTAGTTATCCTCCCGCAGAGTCTGCACTGCCGCTTCCAACCGCTCTATTTGGGCACGGCGCTCATTGTCCTGGGCTTGCAGCTGCCGCGCCAGCAGCTCCGTTTGGTGCCCTGCATCCCCACTGCGGCGGCGCAGCAGCAAAATGAGGATCGCCACCTGCAGCACAAAAAGCACCGCAAATAAAATCAAATTGATTGCATCCATTCCTCTACCTCCTTGGCAAAAAGCATACCATAAAATGCGCCTGCATACAAGCTGCCGTCCGTTTTTTGGGACTTGCACACCCTGCGGCAGCTGTGCTATACTGGAGCCAAAGGAGCTCGCTATGATCACCACGATTTTTTTAGATTTAGACGATACGCTGTTCAGCTTTCAGCAAGCGGAACAAGTGGCACTGGAGGAAACCATGCGCCACTACGCCCTGCCCTATTCAGATGAGATTTTGGCTCTGTACAGTGCCGGTAACGACGCCCAGTGGAAGTTGCTGGAGCAAGACAAAATTCAACGATCGGAGATCGGCTACCGCCGCTTTGACCTGCTGCTGACTCACCTGGGCAGCGACCTGGATCGGGAGGAAGTGAACCACTACTATATGGAACGGCTGAGCAGCCGCCACTTTTTTCTCCCCGGAGCAGAAGAACTGCTTTCCGCCCTCCATGGGCGCTATACCCTGTGTCTGGCCTCCAACGGCACCGGCTGGGTACAGGAAGGGCGGCTGAAAAACAGCGGCATTTTGCCTCTGCTGGACCAGGTGTTTATCTCCGAGTACCTGGGCGCCAATAAGCCCCAACTGGGCTTTTTCGACGCCTGCTTTGCCAGCCTGCCGGGCGTAAAGCGCAGCGAGAGCCTAATGCTGGGCGACAGTCTGACCTCCGATATGCGAGGCGGCAAAATCGCCGGTATGCACACCTGCTGGTACAACCCGAACCGCCTGCCCCTCCCCACCGACGGCACCGTAGAATACCAGATCCACCGCCTACCGGATCTGCTCCCCTTGCTGGAGAAGCTGTAATACTGCACAATTTGCAGGAGTGGAACACAAAAACGCACAGGCAGTTTGTCTGTGCGTTTTTGTATGCCCGGGTTTGGAAGAGCGGAGATTGCATCTTGACAAAGGGGCGGTGAATTGGGTACTATAAGATTGGAAATTTGGCGCGAGCGCGCGGGAATACAGGAGGGGTTCTATGAAGATCACGGTACTTGGCGGAGGTGGTGTGCGCTCCATGTTCCTGGCAAAAAGCATTGCCCAAAAGGCAAAGCGGCTGGGGATCGACGAACTGTGTTTTATGGACAATGACGAGGAAAAGCTGCGCATCTACGGCGGTATGGCGGCGCATGTAGCGCGCCTGCTGTGCCCGGAAATGCGCTTTTCCCTCACTGCCGACCCGGTGGAAGCGGCACAGGACGCGGACTATGTAATCACCACCATTCGGGTGGGGCAGGATGAAATGCGTGCCAAGGACGAGCGCATTGCCCTGGATCACGGGGTACTGGGGCAAGAGACCACCGGCGCTGCCGGGCTGTCCTTTGCCATGCGCAGCGTACCGGCGCTGGCTGCCTACTGCGAACTGATTAAGAAATATGCGAAGCCGAGCGTAAAGGTATTCAACTTTACAAATCCGGCCGGGGTCGTGTCCCAAACCCTGCGGGATATGGGCTACGATTTTACCTACGGCATTTGCGACGCGCCCTCCGGCATGCTCCGCTCCTTTGCCCTGCTGTACGGGGCGAACCCGGCGAACATTACCGGCGAGGTATACGGGCTCAACCACCTGTCCTACTTCAAAAGCATCACCATAAACGGCAAAGAGATTCTGCACGATCTGATCGAGAACGATGACGCCTACAAGAACAGCGATATGCGCTACTTCTCCAAAGAACTGCTGCGGGATCGGGGCGCGGTGCTCAACGAATATCTCTACTACTTCTACTACCGGGAACAGGCGGTGGCCAATATTTTGAAAGCGCCCCAGACCCGTGGTGAACAGATTTTGGATATTAACCGGCAAATGACCGCTCAGCTGCGCCAAATGAATATTGAAAACGATTTTGAAGGCTGCCTGGCGGTATTCAATAAATGGTACGGTATGCGAGAGGGCAGTTATATGGCCAGCGAGACCGGCGAGAAACGCAGCCAGCCCTGGCACTTTAATATTTATGAAGAAGACGATGGCGGCTACGCCGGTGTGGCGCTGAAATTCATAGAAAACGCCCAAAGCGGCCAAACCGGCCCCATGATCCTGTGCGTGCCAAACGGCAACGCCATAGACGGCCTGCGACCGGACGATGTAGTGGAGGTCACCTGTGAGGTGGGGCCAAAGGGCTGCACGCCCCATCGGATCGGCGCCGTAGACGAGCAAAATCTGGAGTTGATCCGCCGGGTGAAGAATTACGAGCGTCTGGCCTCCAAAGCCATTCGGGAGAAAAGCCGCGCCGCCGCCGTGCAGGCCCTGACCCTGCACCCGCTGGTAAACAGCTATTCCCTGGCCTGCGCCCTGACCGACGCCTACATTGCCCACAACAAAGACTACTGTGACGGCTGGCACTAAAATCGGAATACAGAAATAAAAGACCGAGTAAACACCCGCGCCTGTTAGACGCCGGCAATACCCGGTCTTTTTCTATTCTTTTTCACTTATTCTACTGCGGTCAAGCGAACGATTTGGTTATAATCGGCACCACGCACATAGACGGGCAAGCCCACTTCCATGAGGAAGGCGCCGCCTTTCTTATACGCCACGCCGTCCAATGTAAAAGCATACGCCCTGTCCGGCGCCAAGCCCGCAAAGCGTAGGTTCATCTTCTTTTTAAAGAACCGGGTGCCCCGGGCACTCAGGAACAAAACCGCCTGCATTTTGTCCCGGCTGACATACTGATTGCAAAGCACCTCGTCCCGATCCGCGTCCAGGATCCGATACAGGTCGCCGAACTGCACCAGCGGGCGGATCTCCTTATACAGCGCCACATTGCGGCGGCAGATCTCCAGCTCTTCCGGACTGTACTTCTCCAAATTACCGCCCAGGCCCAGTGCCCCCTGCATGGCGATATGGAAGCGGAAGTCCAGAGAGCAGGGCTTGTTGATCCCGGCAATATCCGTTACCCACGCTCGCATAGTCTTAATGGGGTGGAGCATAGAATAGCCTTTTTGTATGGTCATCCGGTCAATGCCGTCTGTATTATCGCTGGTCCACACCTGGTCAAAGTGACTGATGGCTCCCAAATCGCACCGACCGCCGCCGGAGGCACAGCTTTCAAACTGCACCGCCGGGTGACGGCGTTTCAGTTCATCCACGATCCGATACACTGCCATGGTATGCAGATAAGAATACATTTTGGGATCCGCCAAATTCTCCGCCCCAACCTGGGAGAACGGCCGGTTCATATCCCACTTGATATAGCGGATATTGTGATCCGTCAGCAGCCGATCCAGGCAATCTAAAATATACGCCTGCACATCGCTGCGGGTCATATTCAGCACCAGCTGATGGCGCAACTCATCTGCGTGACGGTGTGGGAAGTGATAGGTCCAGTCCGGGTGGGCACGGTAAAGGTCGCTGTCCGGATTTACCATCTCCGGCTCCACCCACAGACCGAAATCCATACCCAGGGCGTTTACATTGCCGATCAGTTCGTCCAGGCCGCCCGGGAACTTCGTCGGGTTCACAAACCAGTCCCCCAGCCCGGCACGGTCGTTGTTGCGGGCACCGAACCAGCCGTCATCCATCACAAACAGCTCCACTCCGATCCCTGCGGCAATCTCCGCCAAGCGGGTCTGGTCCGCCACATTCACATTAAATTCCGTGGCCTCCCAAGAATTATACAGCACCGGCAGCGTCTCTGCCCGGAATCGGGACGGCAACAGATGTTCCAAGCAAAAGCGGTTCATTTGGCGAGACATTTCGCCCAATCCCTCCGTCTTGCCGCAGTACACCGGCGGGGTCTCCAAGTGCGCCCCCGGCTCTAAAGTGTGCGAAAAATCAAAGTCGTTCATACCCAGACTCACCCGGGTAATACCGTACAGATCCCGACCGGCAATTACCTTAAAATTGCCGCTGTACGCCAGGGAGCCAAAGTACACTGCGCCCCGGTTCTCCGTGGCACCGCGGTGGGCGATAAAATACGGCGACTGATTATGATTGGACGCGCCACGGTGGCTCTCATACACCAAATTGCCCCCATCCAGCACCGTGCGGCAGGGCAGGAATTCACCGCCCCAAGCACCGTTGGTATTCTCAAAAGTGTACGGATCCATACCGGGCAGAGAGAACCCGGCACTAAACAGCCGCTCAAAGAAAATCGGCGCAGAACCGGTGTTCTCCACCTCCACCCAGCGCTTGATGATATCCAGCCCCGGATACACCCGGTAGCCCAGGCGCACCTGCAAGGGATAGTACGCGTCCGCAAACGCAACGCGCAGGGTATCGTCCTCCAGCCGATAGCCGGTGTAGCGCAGTGCCACCTCCCGGCAGCCATCTGCAAACTGTGCCTTCAGGTCACAGGTGCGGTACACGGTGGATCCAAAGGGAGTCAGCTCCTGTCGGTATTCGTCCAGCATGGAATGATTGGAGTTTTCGTCACCGATCTCCGTAAAAGCATAATCCGCCGGGTCACACTTGGCACCCCAGTGCAAATGCCGATTATACCCTGCCGGGTCAATGCCGAACACATAGTGGGTGTTCTCCGTCTCCAGCACAAAAATGCGATTTTCTTCTAAGTAAAAAATCATCTTTCGCCCTCCGGGTTTCTTACAAGTATCTACACTATACCATACCTCCCCGTACAGAGCAATGGCAATTCTCCCACTGGCCACCCAAAAGATCCCACTATGTAAAGCCGTACATCCGTTTGGGATTGCAAATCAAAAACTTAGCAAAGTGCACAAATTGCAAGCTGAGTATTGACATTTTATACAAAATATATTGTAAGCAACTTGATTTTTTGTGCAGTATGAGTTATGATGGCATTGGCCGTTTACGCGCAAAATTCGCCACGCATGCCCTACTGGGCTAGCACGACGGCTGATGGAGAAAAAATATGAAAGCAATCGGCATTCTGTTGGCAGTTGCCGCCGCAGCGGTGGTGCTGCTGTTTTTCGTATGCGGCTTTATTTTTAACCAGCTGGTATGGCGCAAAACCGTGTCCATCCCCCGCTGGATCACAGACCGCATTGCCGGCAACGCCATGCCGGACGCGTATGAAAAAAAGAACAACGCTGCCGTGGCAGCTTTTTCGCAGCTGCCGATCCGATCGGTGGAACTGCACACGCCGGACGGTGCACGACTGGCAGCCAAAGTGATGACTCCGGAAAAGCCCAACGGCCGCCTACTGATCGCCTGCCACGGCGCACGCAGCTGCGGCACCGGCGAATTTGCCCTTATGGCGCCTTATCTGTATAAAAAAGGCTACACGGTGCTGTTCCCGGATCACCGGGGCTGCGGCGAAAGCGACGGCAAATATATGGGCTACGGCACCCACGAGAGCCGAGACACCCTGCTTTGGCTGGACTATGCAAAGATCCATTATCCGGACCTGCCGGTATTTTTGCTTGGGGTATCCATGGGCGGTGCCACAGTGTTGATGATGAGCGACAAGGTGGACCCGGCGCAAGTAAAAGGCATCATTGCCGACTGCGCTTACACCAGCGCCTGGGCGGAATTCCGCTACCAACTGCGCACCTCGTTCCATCTGCCGCCCTTTCCCATTCTGCACATTTGCAATCTATACTGCAAGCTGTTTGCCGGCTATTCCTTCCACCAAGCTGCGCCGATTGCGGCGGTAGCCAAAGCCCGGGTGCCGGTACTGTTTATCCACGGCAAGAAGGACGACTTTGTGCCTTTCTTTATGCGGGACCAACTCTATAACGCCTGCCCCACGGAAAAGGCAAAGCTGACCGTACCGGCAGCCGTCCACGCCAGGAGCTACTACACCGACCCTACTGCCTATCAGTTGGCGCTGGAGCGGTTTACAGAGAACTGCCTGGCACCCAAAGCATAAATTACCGCCTGTGGCGGGCAAGAATACAAACCGTTTCCATTCATGAAAAGAAGGGGGATATGCTATGGAACAAACGGAACTGAAAGAGCGACGCTATGTAGGCGTTCGCGAAACCTTGATCTACGGCGTTGCCAACGGCGGCCAAGTGATCGGCTACAACTTGGTGCGTATGCAGCTGACCTTTTTCCTGGTCACTGTATTCGGCATACCCGGCCAGGCCGTGTCGCTGATGATCTTCTTTATGGGGATCTGGGACACCATGAACGACCCGATTATGGGCACCATTGTAGACAAGACCCGTACCCGCTACGGTAAGCTGCGGCCTTATCTGCTATTTGTACCCATTCCGCTGGGTGTCGCCACCATTCTCTTTTTCGGCGGCGCGGAGTTTTTGCGCGGGGTGGAGTCTACCACCGCCAAGATCGTCTACATGTGTATCACCTATTTTATTTGGGAGTTCTTTTACACCATTGGTGATATTCCCTTTTGGGGAATGTCGGCAGCCATCTCGCCGAACCCTAAGGATCGCAGCCGGGTCATTACCTCGGCCCGTCTGATCTCCGGTGCCATCGGCGGCCTGGTGGGTCCGGTTATCTCCATCTTCATTGACCTGCAAAAGAGCGGCAAGATCGGCATGGATATGCGGCAGCTGTTCTTTATCTTGGGCATTGTGGCCGGCACATTCGGTATGGGTCTGTTCTCCCTGGCCGGGCTGTGCACCAAAGAACGGGTGATGCAGCAAAGCGAGGAGCCAAAAATCTCCGACTGCTTTAAGTGCCTGGTAAAGAATAAGCCGCTGCTGCTGATCGTGTGCTCCAATGTGCTGGGCACGGTGGAGAGCATTGCAGACGCTTTTACCCAGTATTTTTATCTCTTTACCCTGGGCAGCGCCAGTCTGTCCATTGTGGCCGGTATTCCCGGCACGGTTACCGGATTTTTGGCCTATACCTTTATTCCGGCGCTGGAACGGCGCTGGACCTCCAAGCAGATCGTCATTCGTGCGGTGATCGTCAAGGCTGTGGTATCCAGCGCCATCTTCCTGATCGGCGCCCACTGGTATCGTGATCCCCGGGTGATCGTGCCGCTGATGATGGTGTGGGGCGTGTTTAACTCCGCCATAAGCAGCATAAAAATGGTGATCCCCACCAAAATGATCGGCGACACGGTGGACTATATGGAATGGAAAACCAAGGAGCGCAGCGAAGGCACCTCTTTCTCTCTGCTCACTTTCGTCAGTAAGCTCACCGGCTCTTTGGCCACCGCCGTGTCCGCAGCGCTGATCCCGGTGATCGGACTGCAACAGGTGAACCAGGATATGGTGCTGCCGGAGGGCGGCGAGTTGAATACCCGTTTCCTGCTTTGGGCCATTGTGACCATCATTCCCGCCGTGCTGAATCTGTTGTCCCTGATCCCGTTTATTTTCTACGACCTGGAGGGCGAAAAGCTGGACAACATCCACCGGGAGCTGGCACAGCGGAGAGAAAACCTGACCGGCGCTACCGCAGACGCAGAATAAGGAGGAGCTTATGGAAAACAAATGCCCCAAGTGCGGTGCCAAGCTAAGCGTATTCTACTTAAAGCCGGAATGCCCAAAGTGCGGCTGCAATATTATGAACTACAATATGGAAGAGCGACTGGAAGCGGACGCCGACCAGGCGGAGGCCGAGTGGGCCAAGGCGGAAAAGTTGCTGGCCAAATTCAAAAAGAAAAAGAAAGCAGATAAGGAGGAACCCAAAGATGAAAAACCTGCGTAACGCCCTGACAGCCCTGTTGACCGCCCTGCTGATTTTGGGCACCCTGCCCTTTACGGCGCTGGCTGCGGACAAAACGGCCGGCACACCCCTACAATTCAAAAACGGCAAATTCAAAATTTTAATCTTAGCCGATATTCAAGACACCAACACCCCCCAGCAGGCCACCGTGGACCTGATGAATAACGCCATTGACCAAACGAAGCCGGACTTCATCGCCCTGACCGGTGACAACATTGCCGGTTGGTGGAAGGGGGTCACCCCGGAGGAGACCAAGGCGGCGGTGGATATTGTGGGCAAAGCCATTAACGACCGCAAGATCCCCTTTGCCCTGGTGTTCGGCAACCATGACCACGAGGGGCTGTGTGACGAGCAAAACGGCATGACCGAAGAGCAGGCCAAAAAGCAACTGATGGCCTGGTTCCAAGCCTACGAATACTGTATGGCAGTGGACGGTGAGGAAATGACCGGCGTGGGCAACTACAACCTGCCCATTCTCAACACCGCCGGGAACAAAACCGTCTTTAATCTGTGGTTTATGGACTCCAATCCTTATACGGACGAAAGCGAGGGCGGCGGCTACGGCTATGTGCACAAGGATCAGATCGACTGGTACGAGCGCACCTCTAACGCCTTAAAGACGGAGAACGGCGGCAAGCCCGTCCCCTCTCTGCTGTTCCAGCATATTGTGGTGCCGGAGGTTTACGATATGTTTACCGAAGTGTCCAAGGGTACCAAAGGCGCGGTGCGAGGCAACGCCAACCACACCAAACAGTATTATGTAACCAACCCGGATTACATCGACGCCGGCCACCTGAACGAGGGTCCCTGCCCCGCCAATACCGCCAATGACGGCCAGTTGGACAGTTGGGTCAAGCAGGGCGATATTTTAGGCGCGATCTTTGGCCACGACCATGTGAACGACTACGCCGGTACATATAAAGGCATTCGCCTGTTGGCTGCGCCTGCCGTCACCTTTTACAGCTACGGCAATTACCGGGGTGTGCGCACCATTGACCTGGATGAAAGCAACCTGACTACGTTCCAAACCCAGGTGATTTCCGCCGACAAGCTGATGGATTATACAGTGAAGAACCCCTATATCCGAGAGCATGGCTATTATGAATATAAGAGTGTTTTTATTCCCGCACTGTGCGGCGGCATTGCCGGCCTGGCGGCGCTGACCGCGGTTATCATTGTGCTGGTAAAAGTCATTAAAAAGCATAAAGCCAAAAAGCAAAATCAATAATATAAAAAAGCAGCAGCCATCGACCACAAGCCGATGGCTGCTGTTTTACGCCTAAAATCAATCGCAATCCTTATCCATTCCCGTCGCAGGCAGGGGGGCACTTCACAGAGATCGTAGAAACGCCAGCACCAGGTGGGCCAGTTTAGGACTGTGGACGATATAGGTACCGTGGCCCTCATGGGGCAATTCTTGCAACCGGGCGCCGGGAATGGCGGCGGCAATAGCGCGGCTGTCTGCCGGGCGGATCATATCGTGGGCGCCGCACAGCACCAGTGTAGGCACCTGAATACGCCCTAACATAGCCGGGGAGATCTGGGGCTGACAGAGCATCATTTTGGTCCGCGGTTCCCGGCACACCAGGTAACGAAGCGCCATACCCAAGCGCACCGGCCACTTCAGCCCTGCCGGGGTGGTATTGGCGCCGCAGGCGATCAACGCACCGGGCAATTCCGGCGCCCGAATTGCTGCCAGCAGCGCCACAATTCCCCCATCCGAAAAGCCGCAGATCACCGGCTTTTCCAACTTTAATGCTTTTGAAAATGCCAGCACGTCTGCCGCCATTAAATCATAACTTAGGGGCACATTGCGGCTGCTTTGGCCGTGGCAGCGGCTGTCAATGGTGTAGACGGTGTAATGAGGGGCTAGTACTTCTGCGGTACGGTCAAAAATGCGTCCATCCTCCCCATTGCCGTGGAGCAGCACCAGCGGAGGCCCGCTGCCCTGCTTTTCATAGTATAATATCACGCCGTTGACCTGCACATTCATGACCGATCCTCCAACTTACTGTTGACCTACAAGACAAAGCAAGATATAATAGAGTTACTCTTGCAAACGAGGTCTGTTTATGATTTGGAATGTATTTTTTGTGGTTTTTGTGGTTCTTGTTCTGGCAGCCATTGGGCTGACCGTTTGGTTCTTAAAACTTGGCAAGCGCATTTTTCTGCTGATCCCGCTGCTGCTCTTGGCCGGCAGTGTGGCATACTTTGCCGTTTACTACACGGCAGACAACAACTTTCCGCCTGCCCAGGTGATGATCGCCTCCAACTTTCCGTCCACGGTGGACAGCGCCTTGGTAGAGGAAAGCCTGCAAAAGGCGGACGGCAGCTACACCCGCACAGATGAATACGACACCGGCACCGTGCAGTACACCCTGCGCCTGACCTCTGAGGAGCAGCAGAATGCTACGGCGTTTTTCGACGCCAAACCCACCATCCGCGGCGGCGAATACACCCGCTCAGACATAAAGACCAGTCTGGCCATGAAGTACACGGACATTTGCGCCCAGCGCACCGGCGCTCTCCAACTGCGCACCGGCCGCTTCCAGCAGGAGTTTTATATACGCGCCGCAGGCTATACCTGCGATGTGGTCATCACCTCAAACGGCAAAGACAACAAGGTGCTCCTCTCTGCTATGAAAAAAGAGCTGGCCGCGCTGCAAAAATAAAAATTCCACTGCCCGCCGGTATTTCCTGTTTCAGTATAACGAAAATCCGGCGGTTATGCAAGGCACTGCGCAAAAAGCCGCATCCATGCGCAAAAAATTTGCCATTTACAAACGCAGCGGACCGTCGCCGCTGCGATGATCCGAATTTTTTGTTGAGAAATTCTCATTTTTTCTTGACAACCTCTTCCGAATATGCTAATATTATTCAGCAATGCGAAACTGCTTTGCCAACTGAAATATATAGAGGTATAGTGTAACGGTAACACTCCGGACTCTGACTCCGTCATTTAAGGTTCGAATCCTTATACCTCTGCCATTACCTCGGAACATTCGTGTTCCGAGGCTTTTTTATGCCCGAATACTGCTTTTTATAGCGGTATTCAGGCACTTTTTCTTTGCCTCAAAATCTTGTGAGAGTTTTTGAGAGATTCTAAGAGACAGCAAATTTCAAAATTCAAAAGTCATTTTAGTGCGATTTAGGGCATTTATGACTGAGACTTTTGAGAGACATCGCTCAAATCAAAATCGTAACACGAATTGAAATGAGCAAAAAATTTGAGAGACATTTCAAAAAATAATGAGGGCTTAAAGTAATAAAACTTTAAACCCTCACTTTAAATTTGCCCTTTTATATTGTTTATCCATCAAAAATGCAAAGGCAAATCCCTTTTGATGTTGTTATCGAATTTATGTTTGTAATAGTTCGCTTTTTGGGACAATTGCTCTTTATTTGTTGATATTATGCTTTTTCTACGATATAATTAAAATTGTAATATTATAAGGGTTATCATACTGTTACAGCAGAAATTGATGAATTTATTGCATTTGTCAGAAAGGGTGCAGAGATTATAGAATGCTTTGCGTGAGGAAAAATTATGACAACTAAGGAATACTTACAGCAGATAGATGATGTAATCACAAACGGGAAATATAAAGATAGTTGGGAGTCTTTATCCAATCACAAAACACCGGACTGGTATTACAACGGCAAGCTCGGAATTTTTATTCACTGGGGAATATACAGTGTACCGGCTTATGGCAACGAGTGGTATTCGCGTTCAATGTACGATAAAAAATGCAAAGAATATTTATATCACAGAAAAAATTACGGGCCTCAAAATAAATTCGGTTACAAAGATTTTATACCTATGTTTAAAGGTGAAAAATTCAATGCAGATAAGTGGCTGGCTCTTTTTAAAGAAAGCGGTGCAAAATTTGTAATGCCCGTTTGTGAACATCACGATGGATTTGCAATGTATGATACGCAATTTAACCGCTGGAATGCCACAAAAATGGGGCCGTGCCGAGATGTTATAGGCGAAATAAAAAGTGCCTGCGAAAAACAGGGTTTAACTTTTTGTGCATCAAGCCACAGGGCTGAACATTACTTTTTTATGAATATGGGAAAAACGATTGACAGTGATGTAAATGATGAAAAATATCAAGATTTTTACGGACCTGCTGTGCATTGCCCTGAATTTGACGGTAATACACTTCATAAGACAACTGCAAACACATATTCAATCGGTGCAAGCAAAGAATGGCTTGAAGATTGGCTTGCGCGAACCTGCGAACTTATAGATAAATATCAGCCGGCTGACCTTTATTTTGATTGGTGGATACACAATCACTCATTTAAACCGTATTTAAAAAAGCTGTGTGCATATTACTACAATCGTGCAGACGAATGGGGCAAAGAAGTTACTGTTAACTACAAGCACGAAGCGTTTGCACCTACTGTTGCTACATTTGATGTTGAGCGCGGTGCGTTAACAGATATATCCCCTATTCCTTGGCAAACCGATACTGCGATAGGCAAACGCTCGTGGGGATATACAAAAAACAACGAATTCAAATCAGCAAGGCACATTATTACTGATTTAATAGATATTGTAAGCAAAAATGGAATGTTACTTTTGAATGTAGGCCCAAAAGCCGACGGTACAATTACAGATGAAGAAACTGCTGTACTGAAACAATTAGGCGCTTGGCTTAAACTAAACGGTGAAGGAATTTACAACACAACATTTTGGAAAACCTTTGGCGAAGGAAAAGTCAATAACAAAGCGGGATTTTTCCAAGATTCAAGTGAAAAGAAATTTACAAATAAAGATTTTCGATTTACATATAAAAACGGGTATATCTACGCATTTCAAATGCGCCCTAACGGTAAGGACGCTGTAATAAAAACACTTAAAAAGAAAAACGGACCTGATTTTATAATTAAAAATATTACACTTCTTTCAACCGGCGAAAAGCTCGAATTTGAAAGAAGCGATACTAAATTAACAGTTAAAGCAAACAGCCGATTTAGCGATAACTACCCTATTTGTTTTAAAATCGAAATTGATTAGAAGCAATTTATGGAATATAGTTTTGATATAAATTCTGAAACCGAAAAATTTGAACTGTATTATTTAAAATGTATATTTGCTGGCAGAGCACACAAGGGCTTTTATATTGTTTATCCATCAAAAATGCAAAGGTAGCGCTTTACTGTGTTAAATTTATGATGTTACTTCTTTTAGAATTCTGTGATATATTGTTCATGTTAATTATCGAGAAATCAGCGAACATGCTTTTTCGATAATTACTCTCCCTCGTTCCAAGAACTCGGTCAATTTCTATTTAAAGATTTCTTTTTCCGGTATTTTCTGTCCCTCTGATTTCCTCATGATAGAAATAATCCACGATTACCGGATGTCCCTGCGGAACTCTGCCATAAGGCATTTCATTATCCACAAAGGCACAATCATGCTTCTTAGCCATTTTCTCAGCTTTTACTTCAAGTGCTTCAAAGTAGTTGCGGTTATGCTTGTTATAGATCTCGTCGTAAAGTGGTACAAGATCAGGATATTTTCCGGCTATATAATCCATAATTGTCTTTTTGAAACCGCCTCGAAGATTGAGATTTTCGAGCCAGAACAGATCGCACTGATCCTTTACCCGCTCAAAGATTGCTTCA